>QWCD01000003.1_pt1 | contig 197617 bp, 175 predicted proteins | sample 1972461 | NCBI WGS metagenome assembly QWCD01 (sample SAMN09866717, study PRJNA288562) | Human vaginal metagenome isolate term4_vaginal, whole genome shotgun... | isolation source: vagina | host: Homo sapiens | place: USA: California | reverse complement strand
AAGCCAAGTAGTTCGCTCGTTTCTAAATCGTTACCAGTTTAGTCTTATCAACAAGGTAACTTATTTATTTTCAATCAGTTGTAGTTTAAGAATTATCTTAGCGTGCAAAACATCATCTTTTGCATAGTAAAACGTTATGTATTTGTAAGATCTTTATTATCATATAGTTACAGCTATATTAAACATAAGACAGCTCAATATTATTTGTTGATATTTTTACATATTCGTTACTAACACTACTGTTTGGCTAGTAGAGAAACTATCCACCCTTTTTTCTACTAACCCATTATGTATTTAAGCGCTAAAAGAGAATTTCCTTTGGATGATGTACAAAAGTAGTCCCTCCATGCTCAATAAGGAAGTTCTTATCTCGGAAGCCCCAAAGTACACTAATACATGGTAGATTGCAATTTTTTGCAGTCATAATATCTACATCACTATCGCCTATATATACAGCACGTTCTGCTGTTACACCTAATTGTTTTAAGGCTTCAATAACAGTGTCAGGGGCAGGTTTCTTCTTAATCGTTTCACGCTCGCCAATGGCTACTTCAATCGTGTCGGGAAAGAAATGGCGGGCAAGTTCTTGTGTGGCGGTATAAAACTTGTTACTTACAATGGCTAAGTGCTTACCACGGCGTTTTAGTTCGGCAAGTAGTTCGGGAATACCTTCGTAAGGGTGGGTAGTATCAAGATTGTGTTCTAAATAATGTTGGCGAAAGAGTGCATAAGTTTGTTCAAACTTAGGATTGTTCTCACCGTTAGGAATAGCACGTTGCATAAGTTTTTTTACACCGTTACCAACAAACATTCTAATTTCATCAATGGAGTGTTCTGGCATTCCGTTTTTGCGTAAAGCATAGTTGGTACTAGCTGCAAGATCTTCGAGTGTGCAGAGAAGTGTTCCGTCAAGATCGAAGATATAAGTATCGTATTCTTTCATTATTGTCCTCTTTATAGCCAAATGTTGTTAAGCTTTGGATGTTTTGTTGTGCAAATATAAGGAATAAATGCTGAAATACTTATCTTTGCATATCTAAATTAGAAAAGAAAAAGAAAATATGGGCAATAGTAAGAAGAAAAGGAATTCGTCTAATTCTAAGTTCGCTTTACTGATCGTTGCGGCAATTGTGCTTTTCGGAGGTTATATCGCATTCTTCTCAAGTATGTCGAAAGATGGAGAGGCACACTATGTAATGGTAGATGAAAACGATACTCCTGACTCCATTTTACACAAGTTAAAGCCAGAGGCAAAAGGTTATGGCTTCTTAGTGTATAAGCAATTGGCTAGTGTGATAGGCTATGGTGATCATATTCGTGTGGGTAGGTATAAAATAGGCAATAGTGGTGCGCTGATGACCTTTCGACATATTCGTAATGGAATGCAAGCACCTATTAGCTTGACTATCAAGAGTGTGAGAACGCTTGGCGATTTAGCAGATGATGTTTGCAAGCAGATGATGTTTACGCGTGCGGAATTTATGAATAAAATAACCGATCCTGAAACGTGTAAGAAGTATGGTTATACCCCAATGACGATTATCGCCATGTTTGTGCCTAATACTTACGATTTTTATTGGGATACTTCTTTAGATAAATTCCTAGATAAGATCAATGCTGGAAGTAAAAAGTTTTGGAATTTTGAACGTACACAAAAGGCAAAGCAAATGGGCTTTACTCCAGTCGAGGTAATTACTATGGCTAGTATTGTAGATGAGGAAACTGATAATGTAGAGGAAATGCCAATGGTGGCAGGAATGTATATGAACCGATATAAAAAGGGAATGCGTTTGCAGGCAGACCCTACGGTAAAATATGCCACAAGAAACTTTACTGCTCATCGCATTTATGAAAAGTGGACTCGAGAAGATAGTCCATACAATACTTATATGTATAAAGGATTGCCTATTGGTCCTATTCGTATTCCGTCGGTCGATGCTATAGATGCGGTGTTAAACTATGTTCACCATGATTATATGTATATGTGTGCAAAGGAAGACTTTAGTGGCACACATAATTTTGCAAAGACTTACGAAGAGCATCAAGTGAATGCTGATAATTATGCAAAGGCTTTAGACGAAAAAGGTATCAAATAAACAAGGTTTATAAATGCTTCAGATATAAAGACAATGTCTTGACCGCATAGTTCTTTTGCATAATAAAGAAAAGTTTTTTGTATAAATAGAGATGAACCCTTTGACAGGTTCATCTCTATTTAGTTTTATATATGTTTGAGTTGCTTTAAATAAGTTCCACCTTATCAATGTGTTGCTCTTTATCGCAATAGTGGCATTTTACAATACCATTTTCTTTATCCATTACGTTAAAGATCGTTTCCATAGGCTCGTTATTGGTAATACATTTTGGATTATTACATTTTACGATGCCCCGAAGCTCGTCAGGTGTTACCACTTTCTTCTTCTCTACCACTTCATAGTCTTTAATGATGTTCAGCACAACGTTTGGGGCAACTACCGACAAACGAGATATTTCATCATCGGTAAAAAACTTGTCGCTTACCTTGATGATACCTTTAGAGCCTACCATCTTCGATGAGAAGTTAAAGCCAATAGTAACGGGCATAACGAGCTTCTGGAGCTGTAATAGATTAACTACTTGAAAAGTTTTCTCTGCAGGGATATGATCTATCACTGAACCGTTTTCGATTGCAGCTACTAATCTTTCTTTCTTTGACATATTCTATTCTTTTATTTAGACACGATTTGCACGATATTTTCTGGTCTAATCTTTCTAAAAAAACTATTCTATCTTATAGAATTATTTATGAATGAATTTCTAAAAATCTATTCTATGATGGTTTTGTCATTGCGAATATCTTCTAGTGAGATACCTAGGCAATGACAAAAAATGGCTTCACGCGCATAAAGTCCGTTTTTAGCTTGCTGTATGTAGTAAGCATGTGGATCGTTATCAACATCGTATGCAATTTCGTTTACACGTGGTAGAGGATGTAATATCCTCATGTTTTCACGTGCCATAGACAGCATATCTCTGCGTAAGATATATACATTCTTTACATGTTCGTATTCCATTAAGTCGGAGAAACGCTCTTTTTGTACGCGAGTCATATATAAGATGTCTGCATCAGCAATGATCTCTGGTGTAAAGTCCTCATGCTCTACATATTTTATATTGTGTTCCTTACAATAAGTTTTGTACTCTAATGGCATTGCTAATTCCTTTGGTGCAATGAAGTGAAAAGTAGGGTTGAAGTGGCGCATAGCCATAATGAGGGAGTGTACGGTTCTGCCATATTTCAAATCACCAACTAAGAAGATGTTTAAGTTGTCTAGCGTGCCTTGTGTTTGATAAATGGTATATAAGTCGAGTAAGCACTGTGAGGGGTGCTGATGAGCACCATCGCCAGCATTGATAATAGGCACTGGTGCTATTTCTGAGGCATATTGTGCTGCTCCTTCTATATAATGGCGCATCGCTATCGCATCTGCATAATTTGAAACCATTAAAATAGTATCTTTCAGAGTTTCCCCTTTACTCACACTAGATGCTTTCGCATCTGTAAAGCCTATCACCTTTGCACCAAGCCTGTTGGCTGCAGTTTCAAAACTCAAGCGAGTACGTGTAGAGGGTTCATAAAATAAGGTTGCTATAACCTTACCCTTTAAAAGCTCGCGGTTAGGATGTTTCTCAAACTCGTGCGCCATTTCGATCAAATGTAATAATTCAGCTCGATTAAGCGTCTTAATATTTACAAAATTATGCTTTTCCATCAGGCAAAACTGTTTTTATGATGATTTGAGTGTAAAGTTACTGAAAATCAATATATCTGTCAAGGCTAAATAACAGAAAGTGTGGCATCTATCAAAAAAACTTTTATTTATTTTGTGCTTTCCTTATTTAGAGGTATCTTTGCATATATTTTCATTTATTCTGAGGACAGAATTTTTTCATAAGTTTATGATTAGAAGGCATTTCGTACATATTATTTGGGGATCATTTGTTGCTATTGTGGGCGCAATATTTGTTTTCTTTATCTCCGTGTGGAACGGCTGGATAGGTTATATGCCTAATATGGACGAACTTTCCGACCCTATAGATAAGTTTGCCTCGCAAGTTTATTCCTCTGATCAAAAGCTTATTGGCACATGGAACCAAGATAATGCTAACCGTGTTGCTATAGGTTACAATAGTCTTTCTCCACATCTTGTTCATGCCCTTGTAGCTACGGAAGATGAACGTTTTTATGAACATTCTGGAGTTGACTTTATAGCCCTTGGGCGTGCTATTGTAAAACGAGGAGTGATGCGCCAGCAGAATGCTGGTGGTGGGTCGACTATTACGCAACAATTGGCAAAGCAAATCTTTTCTGAAAAAGCACATAGCAGCTTTGAACGTTTGCTACAAAAGCCTATAGAATGGGTTATTGCTATCAAACTAGAAAGATATTTCACAAAGGAAGAAGTGATAGCGATGTATTTTAATTATTTCGACTTCCTTCATAATGCCGTCGGTATAAAACGTGCAGCTAATGTGTATTTTAATAAAGAGCCTAAAAATCTAAATGTTATAGAATCGGCTCTATTAGTAGGCTTATGTAAGAACCCCTCTTTCTACAATCCTTTGCGCTATCCAGCACGTTGTATGGACAGAAGAAACACAGTGTTAATGCAGATGGCAAAATCGGGTTATCTTACACATAATGAATATATTGAACTATGTGGTCAACCTCTTGGTGTTCACTATTCTAAGGCGAAACCCGTGAATGGATCGGCCAGCTATTTCCAAGCTTTCTTGCGTCAATACATGATGGCTGTAAAACCAGAACGCGAAAATTACCAATCGTGGCGTATGCGCGATTTTGTTATCGACTCTATAGCATGGGATCAAGATCCATTGTATGGATGGTGTAACAAGAATTTTAAGCGTAATGGCGATTCTTATAATGTTAATGCAGACGGACTTCGTATTTACACAACGATAGATACACGCATGCAACAATATGCTGAAGAGGCTGTACGTAAGCAGGTGGGAGGTAAGCTTCAGGCTTTGTTTAATCAAGCAAGTCGTTATAAAAAAAATGCTCCTTTCTCTTCTAATCTCACTCGCAAGCAGATCAAAGCAATATTAAACGCCGCTTGTTTACGTAGCCGTCGTTATCTTGCATTAAAGAACCAAGGTGCTAGTGCAGAGGAGATTAAACGTAGTTTCCGCACACCACATGAAATGACTTTATTTACTTATCATGGGGAAGTAGATACTTTGATGACGCCTATTGATTCTGTTCGCTATTATAAGTCATTTCTTCGTTCTGCTTTTATGAGTATGGATCCTAAGACTGGGGCAGTAAAAGCGTATGTGGGGGGTATCGACTATCAGCATTTTAAATATGATATGGTAATGGGTGGTCGCCGTCAGGTGGGTTCTACTATTAAGCCTTTTCTCTATGCGTTAGCAATGCAAAATGGTATGACTCCATGTTCTACTGTTCTTAACGTACAGCGTACTTATGGTGGCTGGACTCCTCGTAATGGCTCGCGTGCTCGCTATGGTCAAGAAGTACCATTGAAGTGGGGTTTACAGCAGTCTAACAACTGGATTTCTGCTTACTTGATTAGTTTACTAGGTCCATCTCAGTTTGTGAATATTTTGCATGATTTCGGATTAAACAATCCTGATATTGATAAGAATGCTTCACCAGTACTTTGTTTAGGTCCTTGTGAGGTATCCGTAGGTGAAATGACAAGTGCTTATACCACTTTTGCTAATAATGGTATCCGTTGTGCACCATTATATGTAACTAAGATTGAAGATAGTCATGGTAATGTATTAGCAAAGTTCCAACCATTGATGACTGAAGTTATATCTTCGGCTTCTGCTAATCAGATGCTTGATATGTTAATGGCAGTGGTTAATGGTGGTACTGCTAGCCGTTTGCATCGTTATCTTAACTATACTGGCGATATAGGTGGTAAGACGGGTACTACAAACAATAACTCTGATGGATGGTTTTTAGGCATTACCCCAGAGCTTGTCAGTGGTTGCTGGGTAGGTGGTGAAGATCGGGATATTCGCTTCGAGTCTACTGCTCTTGGTCAGGGAGCTTCCACTGCTCTTCCTGTATGGGCATATTATATGCAACTCGTCTATGCTGATAAACGACTAGGTTATCACCCTTCAGCAAAATTTAATCTTCCTCCAAACTTTAATCCATGTGCTGTTACTGACACTCTAAGTATCAATGGTATTCAGGAAGAGTTCTTTTAAGTAATAGAGAAGCAATTATATACGAAATTAATAAGGGGTTTTCCACTTGTTAATAGAAGGCTAATGGACAAGGCTAAATAAAGGCTTAAACTCCTTTAAAAAGAATGTTGTTCAAGATACACAACTTTAGAAAATTATCGGCAAGAATACTTTTAGGAGTATTCTTATTGATGCTATTGTTGAACTCACTCCATCATCATAAACGGAACACAATAGTAGAGAAGTAATGTTATGCTTGTTTACTTACTCTGCCAACTTCAAAGGTAATAAGAATGGGTTTGTATGGGATGGTCGTTGGTCGCAAAAGTTGGCACACAACTATAAGAATAAGTATGATAACTATATTGCTGGCACACAATTCCGTGAGAATGCTGCCAATATGATGTTAGGCTTCAATAAACATTGGGGATACTCTCACCTTATATTAAGCTATTATCACCTTACTCTGGGTATTGCCGAGGTCGATGGTAGCGATAGCTATACTTATGCTAAGGAACTTCCTTTTCAGCAGATACATCATTATAAGATAGTTAACGATAATGTATTTTATATAGGTAAAGGTACTCTTCATTCCATTTTAGGGTATCAGTAAAATCATCGGCAAGAATTTGAGGAGAGTGAAAATGAACCAAGCCTTGATATGCTGCTTCACACGATCAACTACGACCTAAAGTATGAATGTATGGGAAGAAAAAAATAGTGGCTAAGGTTGTTAGTAGAATATATTAACAAGTCCTATGCCACTATTTAGTTGAACGACAAGTCTTCACAGATTTTGTAGTTCGGATAATTATTTAGAGAGTTTCTTTTGTCTTACTTTAAAACTTAGCCATCTTAATAGCTACAACAGCACATTCATCGCCCTTGTTTCCTAGTTTTCCACCACAGCGATCTTGTGCTTGTTGTAAGTTGTCAGTTGTTAACAAACCGAATACAACAGGAATATTTTGTGTGGCATTAAGATGTGCTATTCCTTGTGTTACGCCTTCACAAATATAATCAAAGTGAGGAGTTTCACCACGAATGACACTTCCGAGTATAATAACAGCATCGAAGCCATCATTCTTAGTCATTTGTTGTGCGCCATAAACAAGCTCAAAGCTTCCAGGAACAGTTTTCACATGAATGTTTTCTGGTAGGCAGCCATGTTTCTCTAGCGTCTTTACAGTACCATCTAGCAATGCACTGGTAATTTCAGTATTCCATTCTGAAACAACGACACCAAAGCACATATTACTTGCGTCTGGAACTGATTGCACGTCGTAGTCAGATAAGTGATGTAATGCTGTTGCCATAGGTGTTATTAGTTGGATGCACGTTCTATATACTTGTCAATATCTTGGAAGATAGGAGAGTTTACGTACTTCTTCTTAATTTCCTTGTAGATTTCAGATGCTTCAGCTTTTTTGCCCTCACTTTCAAGGATAATACCTGCCTTGCGAAGTGCTAAAGGGGCAATACTCAAGTTAGTATTCTCATCAGCTTGAGCATCTGCCATTTGTGCAGCTTTCTTTAGACTTTCAACAGCCTTATCATTTTGGTTGTTGTTAGCATAGATGTCGCCTAATGCCATTTGTGATGCAGGACTAATGATTTGGTCATCAGATGTGCTAAACTTTTCTGCGTACTGTGCAGCGCTAGCCCAATTAGGTTTTGCGCTGTGTGCATAGCATAATGCGATATATAAATTAGCAAGATTACCAGCTTCTGTACTACCATAGTCTGACTGTACCTTCATAAAGCCCTTCAAAGCTTGGTCATATTGCTGAGCGTTGAATAGTGTCTGACTTTTTGCTAACTCAGTGCTAGCTTCTTGTTCTTGTGGATCAGATATGAGAGTTTTATATGCAACAAAACCTCCAATAATTACGATTAAGACCACAATAGCAATTATAATTTGCTTTCCGTACTTAAAAAATACAGCTTCAGAGTTGTTTAGAGTAGCTTCGGTTGTACTCTTACCATTTTGATTTGCCATTTTATATTTTAATTCTTTATTATTATCGTATCTAATAATGGTATGTATTTATTTGCGCAAAATTAGTTATTTTTCCCCAATTAATAAAATATATACCTCTTTTTTTTCAGTGTTGGTAGAAAAACGGCTACCTTTGCATATATTAAATTACAATGCGATTAGATAAACTCTCCATAATAAATTATAAGAATATTCAAGCAGCGACACTTGAATTGTCTCCAAAGCTAAATTGTTTCATTGGGCATAATGGCGAAGGTAAGACAAATTTGCTAGATGCTATCTATTATTTGTCGTTTTGTAAGAGTGCTTTTAATCCTAAGGATTCAGAAGTAATGTGTCATACTGCAGACTTTTTGGTATTAGAAGGCGATTATACTACGGAAGCAGGAGATGCTGAACAGGTGTATTGTGGCATGAAGCGAGGTTCGAAAAAGCATTTTAAGCGCAACAAGAAAGAATATAAACGCCTTTCTCAACATATCGGGTTAGTTCCGCTAATTTTTATTTCCCCCGCAGATTCTTCTCTAATAACTGGAGGTAGTGAAGAGCGACGCCATTTAATGGATGTTGTTATTTCTCAATATGATGCCCTTTATATGGAGTCTTTATCACGTTATAACAAGGCTTTGCAGCAGCGTAATAGTTTGTTAAAACAAGAGGAAGAACCTGATGAAACATTGTTAGAACTTCTCGAAGGGCAGATGGCTGAGTATGGAGAAAAGGTTTTTAAGAAGCGTACTGCTTTTGTGGAAGATCTCCAACCTGTGTTTCAGCGTATTTATCAAGCAATTTCAAATGAGCATGAACAGGTATCACTAACTTATGTGTCGCATGGTCAGCGTGGCGATTTGCTGAATGTAATTCAACGTGATAGGGTAAAAGATCGGATAATGGGTTATTCTCTTCATGGCATTCATAAGGACGACTTGGTAATGCAATTGGGTAATTATTCAATAAAGCGTGAGGGAAGTCAAGGACAAAATAAAACGTATGTGTTAGCTTTAAAACTAGCACAGTTTGATTTTCTTCGGCGTACAACAGCGAATAACACTCCACTTTTATTACTTGATGATATCTTTGATAAACTTGATGCTAATCGTGTTGAGCAGATTATACGATTGGTTTCGAGTGATGATTTCGGGCAAATTTTTATTACAGATACTAATCGTGATCATTTAGATAAGATATTACAGGGTGGGGCGTTCAACTATAAGTTATTTTCTGTTGAGAATGGTGAGGTAACAATAAAAGAAGCATAAGGGTATGTTTAGACGTAAGGTAGAGGTTTTAGATGATGTGTTAAACCATTTTTTGCGTAATGAAGGACTTGAAACTCCATTGCTGCAACGCCGTTTAATAAATGCTTGGGAAGAAATTGCAGGTAAAACTGTAGCTAGATATACACAAGAAAAATTCATTAAAAACCAAACTTTATTTGTCAAGATTATTAATCCAGCTTTAAAGGCTGATTTAACAATGATGAGGTCTGAATTAATAAGGAAGTTGAATGCTTATGTGGGTTCTATGCTTATTGCTGATATAAAATTTTATTAAACGATGGCTATTTGGGGAGAGAGAAGAGGTATAGAACTTTACTTTGGCTAAGTTAGGTAATGTAAATCAAAACATCCGTCTGCATCACGCAGGCGGATGTTTTGCATTATTGGGGGCAAACCCAATAAACTTTACTCTCTAAAAAATGAATATAACGTTTCGAAAATTTATCTATATTAAAATATTGCTAGTATATATTTTTTTTATTCTTTATATTCTCTATATTAAGTTTTATCGCTTATTCTCCATTTTGGGGAGTGAGCATATTAATCTTTTTTCAACCCTTTCTTTGTCTTTTCTCATTTTTTGCCTTAATTTCTTCTTCTTTTCTCTTATGAAGTAGCTTGATAAGTGTATCTAAACCTTCTATAAGATCGTTAAGGTTGTCTTCTTGGAAATCCTCTGAAGAAACCTTATCTAGCATACAATGAGGAATATTCTTTGCTTGTGCTTCAAGCTCTTTACCTTTCTTGGTTAGAAAGATGAAAGTTTCTCGTCCGTCTTCCTTTCCTTTTTTACGACTCACAAGTCCTTCTTCGTCCATTCTTTTAAGCAAAGGAGTAACTGTGTTTGAATCAAGTTCTAGCTTGTGAGAAATCTCCATAACCTTCTGACCATCTTGTTCCCATAAAACCATCATTACGAGATATTGAGGGTAGGTTAAGCCAATTGCGTCTAGCAAAGGGTAATATGCTTGAGTAATTAAGCGGCTTGCTGTATAAAGTCTGAAGCAGAGCTGATTTTTTAGTTTAAGAAGTTCGTATGCCATTGTCTTTAATGAATTATTTTTTATATATACCTTGCGCGATTTTAATCACTAAGCCTTAAACTATTATTACTGCTTTAGTTCGATGGTATAGGCATAAGTGATGAGTAACTTGTTCTGTTTAATATAATTAGTTTTTGTCCTGTTTTGCATGATATGCATACTAACTATTGTCAGACTGCAAAGGTAACTAAAACTTTATCAATCGTTGGCGATAAGCTTATAGATTTAATAGCTTTTAACAACAACTATTTGCCTGCTTCTGCTTTTATAATATCTTAGTTGTGCTTCGTGGATTTGCCCTTGTGTTCACAATACTTATTTGCCACCCATAGCTTAAAAAAAGAAGGTAAGCCTATCATAATTACTTATTATGTAATGATAGCTTACCTATTAAAATTTTCTGCTAACGCAATGTTTTTGTATTATCTTAAATCTATGATCTCTGCTTTAGGATATTGCTTCCTATCAAATTGGAACATGGAATTGCTCAAGTTTTTAGGAACAATACTTGTGATTTTAATGGTAGTCCACTTGCTACCTTGGCGCATTTTTATCTGCTTTAGCTGATTTCCACTTAAAGTTATGTATGCTTCTGGCACGCTACGCTTTTGATTTTTGGCTACCATGTGTACTACTTTCTGACCCCTTTTAGTAGTCATAGATAGTGTATATCCATTTTTATACATACTAATAATACTATAAGGATTTACCGATAAGCGTTGAGCCTCTGTAGGAGTAGAGATGTTTACTTCATTTGTCGATTTCATATAAGTCCACTGTGTCTTACCATCAAACCATACTGAGGCTTGTCTAGTTACTGCCATGAACTTATTTCCTTTAATAGCTACTGTACCCGAAGTGCCGCCTAAGCCCAACTTTGAGATAGAAAAGCATGCTTGTACCCCACCTTTATGGCTAATGATAGCTGCTGTAGCTTTATCCAAGCAAGCTTTTGCTTGATTAGCATTCTGTGCATAGAACTCATTGCTAATAAATAATGCAATGAAAAGAAAAATGTATTTGGTTATCTTCATCATACTCACTATATATCTTTAAAAAGTTATTAATTATTAGATGATCTCTTTCTGATAAAGTTTAATGTCCGTGTAATGTACTAAGTAAAGCATCAAGTGTATTCTCATCGCTTATGAGAACTTCACGTGGTTTAGACCCTTGAGCTGCTCCTACAATACCAGCACTTTCAAGTTGATCCATTAAACGTCCTGCACGGTTGTAGCCTATTGAGAAACGTCGCTGTATCATACTAGTAGAGCCTTGTTGAGACATTACTATGGCGCGAGCTGCATCTTCAAAAAGCGGATCTACATTATGGGTGTCTAAACCGCCAGCATTTCCACCTCCATCTTCCGATATTGGTTCAGGAATTTCTAGCGGATGTACAGGGCCTGGTTGGTTAGCGATAAACTTATTGATCTTATCTACCTCAGGAGTATCAACGAAGGCACACTGCACGCGAACAGGTTCTCCACCATTAAGATAAAGCATATCACCTCTACCTACTAACTGTTGAGCACCTGGGCGATCAAGAATAGTACGTGAGTCGATCATCGCTCCCACGCGGAAAGCTATTCTACCTGGGAAGTTAGCCTTAATGTTACCAGTAATAATTGTCGCGGTAGGGCGTTGAGTTGCTATGATCATGTGGATACCTACAGCACGTGCTAGCTGTGCTATGCGGGTAATAGGTATCTCTATTTCACGTCCTGCTGTAAGAATTAGATCACCAAACTCGTCAATAATCACTACAATGTATGGCATAAAGTCATGCCCTTCTTCGGGGTTAAGGTGATGATTAAGAAACTTATTGTTATATTCCTTCAAGTTTCTAGCACCTGCAGCTTTGAGCATATCATAGCGTTCATCCATCAAGACACAAAGACCTTTCAATGTCTTTACTACTTTCTGAACATCTGTAATGATAGGCTCGTCTTCGTTGTCATCTACTGCTGCCATGAAGGGCTTTGCTATTGGAGCATATACACTAAACTCTACCTTCTTTGGATCTACAAGAACTATCTTTAGTTCGTTTGGATGTTTCTTATAAAGTAGGGAAGTGATGATAGCATTCAATCCTACTGATTTACCTTGACCTGTTGCACCTGCTACTAGAAGGTGAGGAATCTTTGCAAGATCCACCATAAACACATCGTTAGTAATTGTTTTACCTAAAGCTATAGGTAGTTCCATATTCGACTCTTGGAATTTTTTAGAATTCAAGATAGAGAACATTGAAACAATGTTAGGGTTAGCATTAGGCACTTCAATACCAATAGTTCCCTTGCCAGGCATAGGTGCTATAATACGGATACCAATAGCAGCCAAGCTTAGTGCAATATCATCTTCTAGGTTCTTGATCTTTGAAATACGCACACCTTGAGCAGGAGTGATTTCGTATAAGGTAATTGTAGGTCCTACAGTTGCTCGTATACTTCTGATTTGTACTCCAAAGTCGTTTAACACCTTGATAATTCTATTTTTATTTGCCTCTAGCTCTTCTTTTCCAACATAGCTAGTACGCGAATCAGAGTCATATTCCTTTAATAAGTCAAGCGTAGGGAATTTCCATTTGGTAAAAGGTTCGCGAGGATTGATAGGGGTACCCATATCTGTTGAGTTTGCAACTACTTTACTATCGGCTTTCTCCTCTACTTTAGCTTCTTCAACTTCTAAGCTAACCTCTCTTTTTCTATTTTTCTTATAGGGGTTAGCAGTATTCTTTATATCCGTATCTGTTTCTTCATCTAGCTCGGTTATTTCATTATCGAGGTCAATTACTTTAGCAGTAGGGTCGGTCAATTCGCTAGTATATAAAGCCTCATCAGCACCAGAAGTGTCTTCATCTGGTGTTTCCACATCCATTCCCGATACCGCATTTTTATTTCTGCTTACTACTGTAAACTTCACTTTATCGCGAAGATATCCCACAGGGTTTACGATTTTTCTAACAACAGTAATCGTTTCTGATGTAAGATAAGTGAGGAAAGCCACTAAAATAATTACTAATAGCGCTATCAAACCAGGTGTTCCAACTACATTTTCCACTACCTGAACGCAGTAAGCTCCGTGATCACCACCGGGATTAAAAATCTGACTTCCCATCAGCGGAGTTAAGAACTTAGCAAAAACTACCGATGTCCAAATCATGCAAAGCGCTATTCCTAAGAACCATTTCCATAAGTTCACATGCTTATAAGCACCCATCATCTTAACGCCACACAGCGTTATAAAAGCAGGAATAAAGAAAGCTGGGATACCAAAACAGCGTGAGATAAAGAAATAGGATACCATTGCTCCAAGCGAACCACAGATATTCTGAAATTCTTGCCCTGTGTTTTTTAGCTCTCCTGGGCGAAGGTCGGTAACAAGGCTTTGGTCAGCTTGACCTGTAGAAAAATAGCTGACGAATGCAAAACAGATGCAAATAGCAAATAAAACGAGTAGTAGTCCTACTACAAGTCCAGTTTTATCGTTAAAAATATTCTTTATGCCTAAAGCCTCTGTGAATGTCTTTGCGGTACGTTCAGTCTTCTTTTTTACCATCCTTGTTTTATCTTTTTATTCTTGCAAAAGTAATAATTTAGAGCCATATACCTCTATGATTTCAGAGATTTTTTTTAAATTTGCAAACAGAAAGTATGCAAAAATGAGAACTATACTTTATAGTAAATTTGACAAGAAAGAAATAAAGGACTTACCACGGGTAATTTTCCCAGGCAGAATAGTTGTTGTAAAAACAGCAGAAGGAGCTTCTGCTGCGGTCGATTATCTGTTGCAAAGCGATATTCTTGGTATTGATACAGAGACACGCCCTTCGTTTAAAAAGGGTATAAGGCATAAGGTTGCGTTGCTGCAAGTTTCTACTCGTGAAGTATGTTTTCTTTTCCGTTTGAACATTATCGGTATTACAGATAGTATTATACGTTTACTCGAAGATACAAGCGTGCCAAAGATTGGGCTTTCATTGCACGATGATTTCCGAATGCTAAATAAGCGAGTAACCTTTAAGCCTGGTTATTTTATTGACTTACAAGACTATGTAAAAGATCTTGGCATTCACGATTTGAGTTTGCAAAAGCTATATGCTAATGTCTTTGGAGAAAAGATTGTAAAGCGTGAACAATTAACCAACTGGGAGAATACAGAACTTACTGATAAGCAAAAACGCTATGCATCGACCGATGCGTGGACTTGTATTAATCTCTATTTAAAGATGAAGGAGCTTAAAGAAACTGGCGATTATAAGCTCGTTGAAAACGATTTAGAGCCTTCTAATGCGCCCTTTGATACAGTAGAAGTTAATGCAGAAATAACAACAAAATAATTAAGAATAGGGTAACCCAAAAATATTCATGTACAAACAAGTTTACTTAAAGAAAGGCAAAGAAGATAGTATTCTACGTTTCCACCCTTGGATCTTCTCGGGAGCTATTAAAGCTATAGAGGAAGGAATAGAGGAGGGCGATGTAGTCCGTGTACTAACCAATCAGGGCAATTTCATTGCAATGGGGCATTATCAAATAGGCTCTATTGCTGTGCGTGTACTATCTTTTAGCGATGTAAAGATAGATAAGGCTTTTTATGAAAGCCGATTGACTTCTGCTTTCGATGCTCGTAAGGCTATGGGGGTGGTTCGTGAAGCTGCAACGCGTGGCATTATGGGGGCAGAGGAGCCAAATACCACTTATCGTCTTGTGCATGGTGAAGGTGATAACCTGCCGGGATTAATCATTGATGTATATGGTAATACAGCAGTGATGCAAGCCCATTCTGTGGGCGTGCATGTCGATCGTCAGCTTATTACAGATGCGCTTGTTAGTGTAATGGGGGATAAACTCACAAGTGTTTATTATAAGAGCGAGACCACTTTACCCTATAAAGCTGATTTAGGACAAGAAAATGGCTTTATTTACGGTGATACAGACAATAATATAGCGATAGAGAATGGATTGAAATTCCACATTGATTGGCTCAAAGGACAGAAGACAGGCTTCTTTATCGACCAACGTGAGAACCGCAGTTTGCTAGAATATTACGCTAAGGGTCGTAGTGTTCTGAATATGTTCTGCTATACAGGTGGTTTCTCTGTTTATGCTATGCGTGGTGGTGCTAAGGAAGTTCACTCTGTGGATAGTTCAGCTAAAGCAGTGGAGCTTACCAATAAGAATATTGCACTTAATTTTCCTAATGACGATCGTCATGCAGCTTATTGTGAAGATGCCTTTAAATACTTGGACGAGCATAATGGCAAGTACGATCTCATTATCTTAGATCCTCCAGCCTTTGCAAAGCATCGTAGTGCGTTGAAAAATGGCTTGCGCGGTTATACTCGCTTAAATGTTAAGGGTTTTGAGAAGATCAAGAAAGGTGGTATCTTGTTCACTTTTAGTTGCTCACAAGTAGTAACCAAAGACAATTTCCGTCAAGCTGTATTCACTGCTGCTGCTCAGGCAGGGCGTAAAGTACGCATTTTACATCAGATCCATCAGCCTGCCGATCATCCTATTAATATTTATCATCCTGAGGGTGAATATCTTAAAGGATTAGTTCTATATGTTGAATAAGGTTCAGAACTTTATAAACAAACACCAACTGTTAGACAACAACAGACGCTATCTGGTCGCCCTTTCAGGGGGAGCAGATAGTGTCTGTTTGCTTTTAATACTCCATCAGCTTGGTTATGCCGTTGAGGCTGCTCATTGTAACTTTAAACTTCGAGGAGAAGAGAGCAATCGAGATGAACAGTTTTGTATAGATCTTTGTAAACGACAGAACATTAAAATTCATCTTATTCATTTTGATACACGTGAATATGCAGCACTTAAAAAGATTAGTATTGAGATGGCTGCGCGCGATCTTCGCTATCGTTATTTCGAACAACTGTGTAGGGATATAGATGCGGCTGGTATTTGTGTGGGACATCATCAAGACGATTCTGTAGAAACGATTTTGCTTAATCTTGTTCGAGGAACAGGCATTAAAGGACTTACAGGTATAAAACCTATCAATAGATTAATAATTAGACCTTTACTTGTCTGTTCAAAAGAAGATATTAACGCATATTTAAAAGCGGAAGGAGCAACTTACATTACCGATAGTAGTAATCTTGTGCCTGATGTGATGCGCAATAAAATTCGCTTACAAGTGTTGCCTTTGCTAAGAGAAATCAATCCTTCTGTAGAGCATGCTATCATGCAAACAGCTAGCCATTTGATAGAGACTGAAAGGGTGGTGGAAGGAGCAGTTGAAACAGCATTGTCTAGTGTTGCCTTTTCGCATAATAGGCTAACAGCATGTGGTTGTTTAGAGATCCCACTAAAAGTGTTTCTTGATTTTTCCTCCCCCGCCTATCTTCTCTTTCATGTATTGTCGCCTCTTGGCTTCAATTCTGCACAAATAAAGGAAATAAATGCAGGGTTAGCTACATCGGTTGGGCGTATTTGGGAAAGTGCGGAATATGAGATTACACTCGATGCGCTGTCATTGGTTATCAGTAGGAAAGATTATAAAAAAGCTCTCCATAAGAGGTTTCCTGAAGAAGGTTTGTACGTTGTCGACTCTGAACACTCTATCCGTATCACCTATATAAATAACGTGGAAGCTATCACATCAGAAGAGCTTCGCCGAGATCCATACACCATATATATAGATGCGGCACAGGCAAAATTTCCTTTAATCTTGCGCAATGTCGTAAATGGAGATAAGTTTGTACCTTTCGGAATGACGGGTGTTAAGCTAGTGAGTGATTTTCTTACCGACCTAAAAAAGAATCGTTTTGAAAAGCGCAACCAACTTCTTCTTACCGATGCTACAAACCTTTCGCTTTGGTTAGTGGGGTTTCGCACTGATAATAGGGTGCGTTATACAAAAAAATCCACTCAAGTTTTAAAAATAAGCTATATAGAAACACATAATATATAGTGCTATTAAGGAAACTTTTATGCGGATATTCTTAATTACAATACCCTTTTAATAATTGATCATAACTCTTTAAAGTAACAATAAGAATAACTCTTTTCTAAAACCTAAATTTATGATGAAACGAATACTCACATTTATTTTACTTTTTGCTAGTCTTATAAATGTTAAGGCACAGCGTTTTGAACAGTATTTCACCGATGCTACACTTCGTCTCGATTACATTTTCTCTGGAAATGCAACAAAGCAAAGTATAGCTATAGATGAGCAGAGCCGTATACCACGTTGGTATGGTAAGCATCAGCGTTTAAGCGAACTTCCTATGGAAGGTAATGGGCAAATTACTGTTCGCACTCATCGTTCGCACGAAGTAATTTATAAGAATTCTTTTTCTACACTTTTTCAGGAATGGATTACTTATGATGAGGCAAAAACTACTTCTAAAGCCTTTCAAAATGTCTTTCTAGTTCCTTTTCCTAAGGATACGGTAGATGTTACCGTCGAATTGTTTAGCAATCGTCGTCAGGTTGTAGCTTCGCTTACCCATACGGTTGTCCCTTCTGATATTTTGATACGCCACATTGGAGAAAAGAATATCACCCCCTACGAAACACTTCAGCAAGCTGCTGATACCACGAATTGTATCCATATTGCCTATGTGGCAGAAGGATATACTGAGCAAGAGATGAACACTTTCTTAACTGACTGTCGTATTGCTACCGAAGCTCTTTTTGCACATGAACCTTTTAAGAGTATGCGTAATAGGTTTAATATTGTAGCAGTAAAATCGCCATCGGAAGAGAGTGGCACTTCTGAACCTAGTCATGGGGTTTGGAAGAACACAGCGCTTCATTCTCATTTTGATACATTTTATAGTAATCGATACCTTACAACCTTACATTTGAAAGATCTTCATAATTGGTTGGCAGGTACGCCATACGAGCATATTATTGTTCTTGTAAATACAAAGGAGTATGGTGGTGGTGGTATATTGAATTCATATAACCTTTCGATGACCCATAATAAGTATTTTAAATCAGTAGTAGTGCATGAGTTTGGACATTCTTTCGCTGGCTTGGCTGATGAATATGCCTACGAACAAGAGTCGCTCAATATGTATCCTACAGACATCGAGCCATGGGAAGCTAATATCACCACAATGGTGAATTTTGATAATAAGTGGAAGAAAATGGTGAAGAAAGGAACTCCGCTTCCTACACCACAACCAACCGATCTTGATACTCCATGCGCAAATGCGAGTAAATGGAAAGTGGGAGCTTACGAGCCAGCAGGCTATTCGCAACATGGTGTTTATCGTGCTTTCCCCGATTGTCGTATGCGTACCAATGTAAAGCCCGACTTCTGCCCAGTATGTCAAGATGCTATTAAAAAAGTGATTACTTTCTATACGGGCGAGTAATTTATGTAAAATTTTTTAGTGGTGATATTTGTATACATCATCAATTTACATCTGAAAGATGACCTTTTACTCATTAAAAGGTCATCTTTTGCTTTGTAAAACATCACCTTTTGTGAGGTAAAAGATGATGTATTTGTAAATGATTGATAATTAGTTTGTTATGAATGATATAATTTGTGTTTTTAGAAATTTTGTTTGTTAATAATTTTCTTTTAGTATAAAGTAGTAAGGTTGTATAAATAAGGACAAATATGTTTTGAGGTATAAAAGGTTTCAAAGGTATTTTAGTTGTTGTGGTTAGAAAAGAAAAAATTGAAAGAGTTACTAATAAAAAAAAGGATAAGTAGAAGTAATTATTGTATATTCTTATCGGTATCTTGATTTTTTTTAATTACTTTTGTAGAATATGTAAAATAAGAACCCATGCATATTATTACCACTTACACGTATAGATTAAGAACTAGCCTTTTACTATTCATAAGTAGCTTGTTAGTTTTCAACGCTCATTTTGCTTTTGCACAAGATAGTAATATTATTACCAATAGAATTATACGCCAACTACAGCTATATCCACAAGAAAAGACTTATGTTCATACAGATGCTAATCATTATATACCTAGCGATCGTATATGGCTTAAAGTGTATGTTGTAGAAGCTTTGAGCCACATCCCCACAAATGAAAGTAGATATGCTTATGTGGAACTAATATCACCCAATGGAGCATTAGTAAGTCGTATTAAGTTAAAAGAAAACGAAGGAGCTTATTTTGGTTATCTTGACATCCCTGCCAATGCTAAGACTGGTAGATATGTATTGCGTAGCTATACATTGCCGTCTGCTAGTGTGGAGAATTATGAAAGTATACAATACATATATATAGGAACAAGTAAACTTAATTCTGCAACAGAGACAAAAGATTATACCAATTTATACGATCCTGCAAAAATCACAACGCCATCGCCTATTAGTTTTAAATATGCTGGGAAAGAAATAATCGTTTCTACAACGCTTCCTAATGACTCGCTTTATATGTTAGCTCATTGTAGAGCTTTTCCTTTTGCTTGCAAACCAATAAGTATTACCCAGCCTATTGTCCTAGATAAGGATTCTATACCACAAGGCATTATTAGCTTATTGTTAATCAATAGATATGGCAACCTTTTGGGATCATGTATGCTGCTGTCTGCAAATGATCGTGAGCGTTTGCGCCTGCCCCTTATAGCAGATAAGCCTATTTACAAGGTAGGAGGTCATGTACATATCAATTTCGATGAAGCATTGCTTCATAAAGGAGAGCGGGTGGATCTTTCTGTATCGGTACGTGCTGAGCAAAAACAAGATTATCCAGCCACAACAAATATTCTGGCTCATTTTTTCTTATCTACTGATATTACGAAATTCTTACCTCATGCAGCATATCTTTATATGTATCCTAACCGTGCCGATAGCTTGTTAAGTAATGAAAACTGGATGCGATATAATTTTAGTAACGTGTTAAAAGGTGTATATCAATATGGATATATAAAGCCAGAACAGGATCAAATGCTTTGTGGAAAAGTTCGTAGCCTTCTTTTTCATCAACCTATAGTCAATGCTAAAGTGAGCATTATTGTGCCTTCGATTGGACAAGCTACAGCAACAACAACAGATAGCGATGGTACATTCTGCTTTAAAGGATTAGATCTCCCTCAACAGACAGAATACCTCATCAACGCAAGTAAGCCTAATGGGAAAGAGAATATAGAACTTATTATTCATGAAAACGATTATCCTGCGTTACCCACTAAAGAGAAAATAGGGGAATGTGAAGATACTATACCCGCAATTTTTGGACAAACAGAGAACGAGAAGGATTATGGGGGTGTTCTTCTCAAGAATGTTGATGTTGTAAAGAACAAGACGGCAGAAATGAGTCGAAGTGATGCGTATTCACGTCTATCAGAATTTTCATTTGGCTTAAAGGATATAGAGGAAATTGATGCCACTTGCATGCACGAACTATTACGCCGTGTACCTGGTATTTTTGTTCGGCAGGAAAAATGCTACATTAGAGCTGTAACTACTGTCCATGGTGAACAACATCCAGCAGCAATAGTTGTTGATGGTGTTTTTATGGAAGAAGAATTCGACCTTGATAGAATCAATATGATGGATGTAGCCCGCGTAGATATATACAAAGGTAGTTCTACTGTTATTTGGGGTTCACGAGGAGGAAGTGGAGTTATTTCTATTACGACACGTCAAGGTGGCGAGGCGGTTAAACAAGTGGCAAAGCTCAATCAGCAAAAAGTTGTCCCTCTAGGATTTCAGAGTCCTATAGACTTTTCACGCCTGACAGAAGCAAGCAGAACTATCTGGTGGTCGCCTACTGTTTCGCAACCTTTCATAGAGTTTGATACTTCAGCACGAATAGGAAACTATCATATCACAGTAGAGGGAGTTACTAATGAAGGAAGATTAGTTTACGAAGAATGTGATATTAAGTGTGAGGACTAAAAGTTTTATAGCTAGTTTTTATGTTAAATAGCTAATGTAAACATTGATACAATACTTAGTATTATTTTCCTTCTCGCTTCCAGCCTTTTATATAAACGTATGTTCCAGCCATAACAAGGAATAAACCTGTAAAGAGTAAGCTGTTCCCATAAAAATGTAGAAGAACGTGGGAAATGAAGCAAACTATACCAAGAATGATAGCAGCTAAACCTATTTTTTTTATGTTATTTGCCATATTTATACTGTTGATAAGGGCAAAAGTACATAAAAAAGTTTGGTAACTAGATAAAAAAGTGGTACTTTTGCATCGCTTTATGCGCAAGCTAAGGCAATAAACAAATAAATATAAATTATTTTTTAATTAGGTAGTATGAATCAATACGAAACCGTTTTCATTTTGACTCCCGTTTTGTCTGATGAACAGATGAAGGAAACGGTCGCTAAATTCAAAGCATTGCTCACCGATAATGGTGCTGAAATCTTGAATGAAGAGGCTTGGGGTTTGAAGAAGTTGGCTTACAACATTCAGAAGAAGTCATCAGGCTTCTATGCTTTGCTAGAATTTAATGCAGAGCCATCAGTTATCAACACTCTCGAGACCGGCTTCCGCCGCGATGAGAAAGTTATTCGTTACATTACCGTTAAGCAAGACAAGTATTCTGCAGCATACGCAGAAAAGCGTCGTGCTAAGTGGTCAGCTAAAAAGGAGGCTTAATTATGGCAGAGCAAAAAACAGAAATTCGTTATTTGACAGCTCCTTCTATCGACACTAAGAAGAAGAAGTATTGCCGTTTCAAGAAGAGCGGTATTAAGTACATCGACTATAAGGATCCTGAATTCCTAAAGAAGTTCTTGAACGAACAGGGTAAGATTCTTCCACGTCGTATCACAGGAACATCATTGAAGTATCAGCGTCGTGTGGCACAGGCTATAAAGCGTGCTCGTCAGATTGCACTTCTTCCATATGTAACCGATTTGATGAAATAAAGAAGGAGGTCAATAGATGGAAATTATATTGAAAGAAGATATTATCGGTCTTGGATACAAGAACGATATCGTTAATGTAAAGAGTGGTTATGGTCGTAACTACCTTATCCCACAAGGTAAGGGTGTTGTAGCATCTGCTTCTGCAAAGAAGCAATTGGCTGAAAACCTAAAGCAGCAGGCTGCTAAGCTTGCAGCTTACAAGGCTGAAGCAGAGAAGAAGGCTGCTCAATTGGAGGGCGTAGAGCTTGTAATTGTTGCTAAGGTTTCTGCAACTGGTGTAACTTACGGTTCTGTAAACACTGCAACTGTGGCTGAAGAGCTTGCAAAGAAGGGTATCGAGGTTGATCGTAAGATCATCACTATGCGTGATATCAAGAAGGTAGGTACTTCTGAAGCTACTATCCACTTCCATAAGGAAGTTGAAGTAAAGGTTCCTGTATCAGTTGTTGCTGAGAACCAGCCAGCTCCTGTAGCAGAAGAGGTTGTTGAGGCTCCTGTAGCTGAAACAGCACCTGAAGCAGCAGCAGAGTAAAGAAAGAATAATTTATTTGCACTGTAAAGCAGTAAATATATCATTAGTCCCTTTCATCATTTTGATGATAGGGACTTTTATATTTTAGCCGTTTGCTTTACTGTCTGACAAAATTTATTTAGATGAAACGTATTGTTCTTACAGGTGGCCCATGTGCAGGAAAGACCACTGCTCTAGTGAAAATAATAGAACATTTCTCTAGTCTAGGCTATAAAGTTTTTGTTATTCCAGAGGTACCAACCTTGTTTAGTCAGGCGGGTATGGACTATCTTACTAGCAATCATCAGTTCTTTTTTGAAGGAGAAAAAGCTACACTTGAAACGCAAATAGCTTTAGAAGATCAGTTTATGCGTATTGCAGAAACAATAGATAGACCAACGATCATAGTTTGTGATCGTGGTACTATGGATATTTCTGCTTATATGAATGACGAGATGTGGAGTGAAATCACTACCAGTGTGGGTGTTGCTTCTGAAATACTTCGCTCGCGTTATGACGCTGTACTCCACCTTGTGAGTGCTGCCGATGGTGCTGAACAGTTTTATACCACAGCAAATAATAGTGAACGCACCGAAGGTATAGAGTTGGCAAGGGAATTGGATAAGAAAGTCATTCAGGCTTGGTCAGAGCATCCACACTTGCGTGTGATCAATAATCACGAGAACTTTGATACAAAAATCAATAGGGTATTACAAGAAATTTCTAGTGTACTTGAAATTCCTCAGCAGGTTATTGAAGAGCGAAAATATATTGTTAAGGTGTTAAACGAAATACCTGAAGCAATTGAGAGCGAGATTTATCAAACATATCTAACATCTGAACCACGGAGTGAAGTCCGTTTGCGTAGGCGCACCTTAAATGGTATATCAATGAATGTTCGTACAACAAAGAAGATGCTTTCTACTGGTGAACAGGTGCAAACAGAGCGGCAGATAGACAATAACTTGTACGAGTCGTTGATGCGTCAGGCTGATCCTTATCGCGACACTATTCATAAGATCCGAAAGACATTTATTTGGAAAGGTCAATTCTTTGAACTTGACACATATCTTGATGCAAATAGTGGGTTACAAATTCTCGAAACAAAGGGAATTGTAGATCATGAATCGGTAAATATTCCTCCATTTCTTGAAGTAATGGAAGATATTACAGGCAATACTAAGTATTATAATTATAATCTTGCTTTGAAAAAGTAGTATTGCTGTTCTAAGAAGATATATAAAAGGTATGTTGGGTGTTTTCTCAAGATACCTTTTGTGTTTTATCACTGATAGCAAATGGATGTTTTCTGTTTTCTCTCTAATAAATTCATAGTGTCTTATTAAATTTGTATCTTTGCATAAGATAGGCTGCGCTTGGGAATTTGAAAGTAAACTTTCATTCCTCTCGTTTGCACTATCTTTGCATAAGTTATAAAAACTATATGATATGCCCCTTCGACTCCCAGATAGATTACCAGCAATTGATATTTTGACGAGAGAGAATATCTTTGTAATGGATAATTCGCGCGCTCACAAGCAAGACATACGCCCATTGCGCATAGCTATTCTTAACCTTATGCCTTTGAAGATAACGACTGAAACCGACTTGGTGCGCTTGTTATCAAACACGCCCTTGCAGTTGGAAATTAGTTTTATGAAACTAAAGAGTCATACTCCTAAGCATACCCCCGTAGAGCACATGATGATGTTTTATAAAGAATTTGCTGAAATGAAAACGGAGAAGTATGACGGCATGATCGTAACAGGTGCACCTGTAGAGATAATGCCCTTTGAAGAGGTGAGTTATTGGGACGAGGTGAAAGAGATCTTCAACTGGGCAGCTAAAAATGTAACCTCTACGCTCTATATCTGTTGGGCAGCACAAGCAGGGTTATATCACTTTTATGGTGTGCCTAAGTATGAGCTGGACAAGAAGATGTTTGGTATATTTCCCACTGAAGCACTAAACCCCGAACTACCTATCTTTCGTGGTTTTGATGATGTATTTAGTATGCCGCAAAGTAGGCATACCGAGGTTCTCCGAAAGGATATTGAAGGAGTGGAAGCATTAAAGATAGTGGCAGAATCGGTAGAGAGTGGTGTGTCAATCGTTATGGCACGTGGAGGTAGAGAATTTTTTATAACAGGACATTTGGAATATGCTCCTAATACGCTAGATGATGAATACAAACGCGATAAAGGGAAACGCTCGGATGTTGATATACCTTTGCATTATTACAGAAACAATGATCCTCAACAAGGTATATTTGTAACATGGCGTGCACATGCCAACTTACTCTTTGCCAATTGGATAAACTATTATGTTTATCAAGAAACACCATACAATATTAACGACATTAAGTAAAAAGGAAAAAATAGAATGCGAACAATAGAACTACTTGCCCCTGCAAAGAATGTTGAATGTGGCAAGGCTGCCATTGATCATGGTGCCGATGCTGTATATATTGGAGCACAGAAGTTTGGGGCAAGGCAGTCGGCTGGCAATAGCGTAGAGGATATAGCCGAACTATGTGCTTATGCCCACCGTTACGATGCAAGAGTGCATGTAACGCTCAATACAATTATCTATGATCACGAATTAGACGACACTATAAAATTAGTGGAGGAATTAATAGAGGTAGGTGTAGATGCTTTCTTAGTGCAAGACATGGGGTTGTTCTCGGCTATTAAGAAGCTGCTACCTCCTTATGTAGCTCTTCATGCTAGCACACAGTGCGATACACGAACTGTAAATAAAGCAAAGTGGCTTCAGCAGCAGGGTTTTAACCGTGTAGTATTGGCAAGAGAACTATCGGCAGACGAAATAAAAAATATTCATGAGCAGTTGCCTAGTCTTGAGCTAGAAGCCTTTGTACATGGAGCTTTGTGTGTGAGCTATAGTGGTGTATGTTATGCTTCACAGCATTGTTTCGACCGATCGGCTAATCGCGGTGCTTGTTCGCAATTTTGTCGTTTAGCATTCGATCTTGTAGATAGTGATGGACACATGATAGAAAAGCAAGCCCACTTGTTGTCGCTAAAGGATATGAAACAGATAGACAACTTGGAAACTTTGATGCGATCGGGGGCATGTTCGTTTAAGATAGAAGGTAGACTCAAAGATATTAACTATGTGAAGAACGTAGTGTCTGCTTATTCGCAACGACTAGATGAAATTATAGCAAAATATCCAAAGGAGTTTTGTAGGGCATCACTTGGAAATGTGGTGTATCAGTTTACTCCTGATTTGAATAAAACCTTCAATCGCGGCTATACAAATTACTTTGTGCAAGGAAGACAAGCTAATATCTTCTCGCCAAATACTCCCAAAGCACTTGGTGAATATGTAGGTAAGGTAAAAGAACTACGTAAGGATAGCTTTAATGTAGCAGGTACAGCAACCTTTACCAATGGAGATGGACTCTGTTTTTTGCGTATGACGGTTGTAGATGGTATTGAGAAAACAACACTTGAAGGCTTTCGTGTGAATAGAGCTGAAGGCAATAGGCTTTATCCTTATAAGATGCCACAGGGGTTGAAGCCTGGTGTGGGTTTGTATAGAAATCAAGACCAAGCTTTTGAAAAAGAATTAAGTGGAGAAACTGCTGTACGCCGTATAAGCGTGGCGATGTGTTTAGAAAAATATAAAGAGGGTTATGTGCTAAAAGCAGAGATCTTATCATCGCACAATGCCTTTCCACAAGTGGAAGTAAAACTTCCCTTTGAACATCAACTAGCGAAGAAAGCACAATGTGAAAATATAGTGAAGCAACTTACAAAGCTGGGTACTACTGTGTATGAATGTCATAATATGGCGATAGGTGAGGGCGTTGAACAATGTTTTATCCCTAACAGTGTGTTGGCAGAACTTAGACGTATGATCGTGGAGCAGCTTGATAAAATGGTAGCAGCACAGCGTATGCAAGAACGCTATCGGCACATGGCAGTAGGCAAAAATAGACTTGTTGTGATAGAGGCAAACCCTAAACAATATCAAGGCTTCACCTACTTATATAATATATCAAATCAAGTTGCCCTGCAATTCTATCAAGCACAAGGCTTGAAAGAGGTTGATATGGCATACGAAATTGCTAATAAATATAAGATAGATAGGGTAAAGAATCAAAGGGAAAGCGTGCCTGATGCACTACTTATGCAGTGTCGCCATTGCATACGTTATTCGTTAGGTTATTGTGTGAAACGAGGTGGAAAGCAACCTTCTTGGCATGAACCACTTTATTTAACATTGCCTGATAAGCGCAAATTTAGATTGGAGTTTGATTGTAAAAACTGTCAGATGAATATTCACCCCGCAGAGTAAATTTTAAAGGATAATAAGATGAAGTTGAGAAGTGGCTTTTATTCTGTTTTGCTAGTGTTGATGTCATGCTTGTTGGTAGGATGTTATCATCAAAAGACTCGTTCTTTTGTTCAATTGCCAGATAGCATACAAGAGGCGCAAATATCTCATCATTTGCATACTAATTTTGATTCTATCGCAAAGCAAGGAGGCGATACATCAAGTTATTGGGGTGGGAGAGAAGCACGTTTCGACTCGCTTAACTTTCGTATTAAGCATCATTATTCGCAAGGCTTTAACTTTATAGTGAGGTCTGACTCACTAGAATTGCTTCGACAACAACCAGAGGAAGCTATCAATAAATTAGAAACTGATAGCTTTTCTGTGAAGAAAGGTAAGCTGGTGGTAGTAGCTGATGTGCGTATATTATCAACAGATAAAACTGACTCGGTGTGGATACATATAGCTACAGAAGATGCAAAATTTGGTTGGATACACGAAAGTAAGCTACTTAAGCAAGTAGATCCTGCTGATCCTATTTCACAGTTTATTTCTACTTTCTCTAATATACACTTACTCTTCTTTCTAATAGTAATCTCCATAATAGCCGTGGGCTATATGTTTCGGAAGATCAGAAAGCGCAATGCAAGGATCGTACATTTTAATGATATTAATAGCCTTTATCCCACACTGCTTACTACAGTGGTGGCTACATCGGCAACATTCTATGCTAGTATTCAGCTCTTTGCTCCAGAAACATGGCGCGAGTTTTATTTCCATCCATCGCTCAACCCTTTCTCACAGCCATTATTATTGAATATATTTTTATTGCTAGTTTGGGCAATGCTCATCATTGCTATTGCCACTGTTGATGATGTAAGACGATTATTAAAATCGACAGATGCTGTGCTTTACTTAGGTGGTACAGCTAGTATTTGTGCTGTAAACTATATTATTTTCTCTATTACTACCTTATATTATATAGGCTATCTATTGCTTGTGGTCTACCTTTATTTTGCTTTTAAGAAGTATTGGGTACACCATAGTGAGAAATATTATTGTGGTAATTGTGGAATGTACTTACATCGTAGAGGTAGATGTCCACGCTGTGGAACTATGAATGAGTAATAGCTATATCTTATTTCCTAATAAATAAGGATTGTGTCCTTTGCATATTATAGCTAACTTTGCACTCTGTAATGATCAAGGTTTTAGTATAAAATATGCAGTACAGAAAAATAATACTTGGCGGACTTTTTGTTAGTTTAGTACCTATTGGGGCTAGCGCAGATAATCATATCGTAGTAAACGATTCTTCTAAGATTTACGATATAGATGAAGTGGTAGTTATAGATCAACCAAAGGAAAACTTTCGTATTCGTAAACAACCGCTAAGTAGCACCTCATTCGATGCTACTCGCTTGTTAAACTTGAATGTGCAAGATTTGCGTCAGATTTCTATTTTTGTTCCTTCGTTCACGATGCCTGAATATGGTAGTCGATATACCTCGGCTATGTATATTCGTGGTATAGGTTCGCGTGTAAACTCTCCTGCTGTGGGCATCTATGTTGACGGAATGCCTTTACAGAGCAAAAGTGCTTTCAATTTCCACACCTATGATGTAGATAGAATAGATGTGTTACATGGACCACAAGGTACGCTCTATGGTGTTAACACCGAAGGAGGTTTGATACGTTTATATAGCAAGAACCCTTTCCAATATCAGGGTACAGATGTTAAACTATCAATAGGCTCACGCTTATGGCGCAAAGCAGAGATAAGCCATTATGAGAAGATAAACGATAAGGTGGCTTTCTCACTCGCTGGTTTCTATGATGGGCAGAATGGTTTCTTCCATAATCAATATGATGGAACTAGAGCCGATAAGATGAACGAGTTTGGCGCAAAAGGCAGATTGAAGTGGAAACCCACTTCGCGCTTATCGCTCGACTTGATAGCAGATTATCAATATGTACACCAAAATGGCTTCCCTTATGGGCAAGTAGTAACAGCAGAAGAAATAGCAGCAGCTCCAATAACCTCTCCGCTTTATAGTTTGAAGCCCGGTACGCTAGAGCCTAACCAAAATCGTCAAAGCAATTATCGTCGTAATGTTATCAACACAGGGCTTGGACTTAAATATGCTGGCAATGGTTTTGATATTAATTCGATGACTTCATGGCAGTATCTACACGATAATATGTTGATGGATATTGACTATTCGCCAAAGGATTTCCTTCACATGACCGAGCGTCAGCATGGTAATGCTATTACGGAAGAGTTATCAATAAAGAGTCATAACAATAGCAAATGGCATTGGACTTTTGGTGCTTTTGGCTCTTATCAATGGTTAAAGACTACTGCACCTGTTTATTTCGATGCTGATATGAATAGCTTCCTGTCAAGAACTATTACGCAAAATGTTTACAACGGCATACTTAATAAAATGGCAGCAGGTATGGCTAAAGGCTTTAAAGCTCTGGGTATGAGTAAAGAAGCTGCTCTTGAAGCTGCTAAGAAGGCTGCGTCTGGCATTATAAAAGCAACAGGAGGAGTTACTATTAATATGGCAATGGATCCAGTTCCAGGCATCTTCCAAACTCCATCCTATAATTTTGGTGTATATCATGAAAGTAATATTGAAGTAACTCCACGCCTTACAGCTACGCTTGGTCTGCGTTATGATTACTCGCATGTGGCTATTGATTACGAAACATCGGCTCGTGTAGCAATGAATGTAAATGTGATGGGAGCAAAGCTAAGCCCTGTTATTACCTCTATGCTAAGCCATCATGAGGATAATAGCTTTAACCAGTTATTACCAAAAGTAGGGTTGACCTATGCTTTTAATAATGGTAGCAATATTTACGCTACATGGTCGAAAGGCTATCGTGCTGGTGGTTACAACTTCCAGATGTTCGCCGATATATTGCAAGCAGAAGTTTCAGGAGTAGCTCGAACAGCACGTGCTAATGTAGATATTCAGCACGATGATGCTTTCTATGAGAAGGTGGCTAATACTATTGCTTACAAGCCAGAGACAAGTTGGAACTATGAGGTAGGTACTCATCTTAATCTTTTAGATAATCAGTTGCATCTTGATTTATCAGGTTTCTATATGCAAATTCACAACCAACAGCTTTCTGTAATGGCAGGAAACTATGGTTTCGGTCGTATGATGACGAATGCTGGTAAGAGCCACTCATGTGGATTAGAGGCACGATTGTTAGGTATGGCATTAGACAATAAGTTAGCTTACTCTCTCAGTTATGGCTTTACAAGCGCACTGTTTGACGAATATACCGATAACACTCCTAGTGGAACTGTAGATTATAAGGGTAAGAAAGTGCCTTTTGTGCCAGCACACACCTTGGGTTCTAGTGCAGATTACCTCATTAACATAGATCCTGCTGCTTTGCTCGATCCTACTAATAAATTTCATCTTCGTAGTGTAACAATAGGTATGAATGTGGCTGCTCAAGGTAAAACTTATTGGGACGAAGCGAATACAATTGCACAGAAGTTTTACGCAGTACTTGGTGCACATGCTGATGCCAATTTTGGTTTATTCAATATAAATCTATGGGTGCGTAACTTTACAAACACGAAATATAATACTTTTGCTGTTCAGAATGCAGCGACAGGTACTAAATATACCTTTGCACAGCAAGGTAATCCATTCCAATTGGGAGTTGATGTCAACTTCCACTTTTAACGAAAGGTTTTGATTTATTAACACTACTATTGTTTTTAGCCGCTTAGTCTGAGACAGATTAAGCGGTTTTTATTTTCTCTTCTATAATCATAAGGATATTTCTTGCGATATGATTAGCGCAATAAACAAAAGTATTTATTTGAAAGTTTCAGCACAGAAAAGCATATAAGCGATAGATTTCTCGTGAAATATTACCTACGTATAATATTAATGTGTATCTTTGTATAATCTATAGCTCTTAAAACTTGTTGAACATTACTATTTTACTAGCTATGCAATTACTAATTAAATTCTTTTTTAGCGTATGAAACATTATCAAAAATTATTGGTTTTAACGTTGCTCTGCTCGTTAACCCCACTGCTAACTTTAGCTCAAAAAAACACGTATAACTTTAAGCAAGCTGTTGCTGCTCTTAATAATCAAGACATTGCAAAGGCGAAGAAACTAATCTTTATGGATATGGGAGGCAACACCAAAGATCCGTACGACTTGTTCTTATTATCGCTTGCTTATAGTATTGAAAAGAATGTAGATAGTGCGTTTATCTCGATAGACCAAGCTATTAAGTATATGCCTAAGTCTGATGAAACATATCTTTATCAAGCGTATAATTATCGTGCAAAACTATGTGAAACGTGTAACGATAGCGAAAAACAGTTAGCAACTTATAATGATATGGTGAAGGCATTGCCTAAGAATGTCGAAGCACTGCTTCTTAGAGCTAAATTTTATGCTAACGAGCTGGAAGATTATAAGCACTCAAAAGCCGATTTACAAAAAGCTCTGCAGTTAGATGCAGGCAATCTTGATGCTATGTACACGCTTGGTGATCTTGAATTTGTGCAGAAAAACTGTGATAAAGCTATCGATTGTTACACAAAGGTGCTAACAGCCAATCCTAATTATGTGGAGGCACGCTTACATAGAAGTATAGCTTATAACCAACTCGATAAGCAGGACGCTAGTATTGAAGATTTAATGGAGTTGATTAAACAAGACGATACGGATGGTTACGACAACCTTTTAGCTCGATCTGACTCGGCAGAAATAAGGGAAATCATCATAAAGAAGCTCAATGCCAGAGCCGCTGCTGATCCTACAAACGGCATTTGGAAGCACGTTTTGGGAAGTGTTTACTATAGAGTGGCGGATTATCCAAAGGCTGTAGCTGCCTATAAGGAAGCGTTTGCTATTGATAAAGCTGCAGGTAGTGCTTATAATGTAGCAAATACTTATTATTTACAAAACTTACATCAAGAAGCCTTGGAATGGATAGGTAAGGCAGAAGCGCAGGCAAGGAAAGAGTCTGAAAATATGCAGCGATACTTCTCCTTACATGCTAATATTTATGATGATATGGGCAGATACGATGAAGCCATTAAACAATTTACAATGGCTGCTGATGCCAATCCTGAGAAAACCACTCCTTTGTGGGATCGAGCTTTCACCTATATGAAGATGGGTAAGCTTAAAGAAGCACTCAAAGATATTAACGCTTATGATGAAAAGACCGAACATGATAATGGTTTAGTGTATCTATATCGGGGCTGGATATATCAACAGTTAGGTAACACTATGAATACCGAAGGCGACTTTAGGAAGGCTATCGAAACAGATAGTATAGGTACACCGAGTGCTGCTACCTTTATAGCACAACATTTCTTACACCTTGATAAACAAGCCCTTGAAAGCCTTAATAAGAGCTTGCAAGAAGACACATCTGCTATTAATTATTTCTATGCAGCATGCTTCTATGCGATAAAGAATGATAAACCTATGGCGATGCGCCAAATAGAGATAGCAGTTGAGAAAGGATACAATAGCTGGTCTACATTGCGCGACTTTCCTTTCTTAAAGAATATGCACGGTTATAAGCCGTATGATGATTTCATATTGGCACGAATAAAGTAAAAAAAATGAATGCAACAGCCTATTGGCTCAAGAATATTCTTGGGTTAATAGGTTGTTGTTTATATGTATATAGGAAAGGATAATGAACGAATTACCAAAGATAGGCTGCTATAAGTTTTTAGTAGAACCTTTTCATTGTGATTTCTCTAAACGTCTCTTTTTGGGACATCTAGGAAATCATTTGCTTAATGCTGCCGACTTTCATAGTAACGACAGAGGCTATGGTATGAACTACCTTCATACTGTAAACAAAACGTGGGTTTTGAGTAGGCTCACAATAGAGATGTCAGAATACCCTCTTGCTTACGAAACAATCAATATAGAAACGTGGCTAGAAAGTGTTATGCGCTACTTCACGGGGCGTAACTTTAAAATTACCAATGAGCAAGGAAATACACTTGGTTATGGTAAAAGTGTATGGGCAATGATTGATGTAGAGACCCGACAACCTGTCAACTTATTAGATGTGCGCAATGGTCTTATATCAACATTCATAGATAAAGAAAAAGAATGTAACATTGATAAACTTTCGCGTGTTCAGGTTTCAGAAACCGCTTCTTTAGTAAGAAGTATTGACACCCACTATAGTGATGTTGATATGAATGGACATATCAACTCCATAAAATATATAGAGCATGTGCTCGACTTATGGTCAGTGGATTGGTATCAACAGCATACGATCAAGCGTATAGATGTTGCTTATGTGGCAGAGTCGCATCAAGGCGACCAATTAAACTTTTATTTAGAGCCATTCACTTCAGCGCAAGAAAGCGAGCATTATAGCGTGAGGATAACAAAGGTAAACAGCCACGAAGCTGAAACTGAGGTTTGCCGATGTGCTGTTTATTTCTTAAAATAATAACTATAATAGCTATCTCGCTGATAGGGTGGAGCAGGAATGCTATCTTTTAAGTGCAAAGTGTATATACGAGTAGCCTCCTTATAGTATCGTGGTTGGATACTATCTATAGGGTAATACTGGGGCAAGTAGCGCACAAACTGTTGTAGATCTCTATCTAGTAAAAATCCCATCAACTGATAGTTAGCCGACATACGTGTATTCTTAAATATAACGCTGTCTGGCTGCAAATAGGAGTGTACGAATATAGGGCGCATTACCTTACTTCCACCCACTAATGGATAAGCGAAGAGCTTGCTCGTTAGCTGATTAGTACGAGCAGCAGCATAGATAGTAAGCATAGAGGTTACCGAATCGGTCTGTGGTAAAGTCTTTACTACCTTGAGCGCTTCTTCGTACTTACGCTGGTCTACTAAGTGTTCTATCTCTGCTCGTTTATGAAAATAGGGATCATTATTAGATAAAAATCCTGTAAAGAACGAGAACGTAAATAGTAGAAGCAGATTAATCCATGTGGCTTGTGAGAAGATACCTATATTGCGTTGTTGCAGAGCGTATGGCTCATAGCGTTTAATGAAATATACTGCAAAGATATAGATAGGTACTAGTATGAATAAGCTCCACCACCATGAGCTAATAGCAAACTCGTTGTAGGCAACATCAGGCTTGATGCTTGCTACTAGCGTTAGTAACACAAACGAAGGAAAGTAGGTTAGAGCGAAAGCTCTGTTGGGTATTCTTACAAAGGTATCAATACCGTTTTGTAGCAGTTGTAAGATGCTCGTTATTAAGATTGCACCCACTATCGGGCTATAAAATGTTTGCCCCTCTGAGGCAATATGTTGCGAGACAGTCATTACGTCTGCTTGATAAAAGAATAAGAAGCAGAAACTAAATATACAAAAAAATATTGCGCTGATGATTCGCAGAAACTTACCTTCCATGAATGTTTCGTCTTGTTATTTCTTTCTTAAAACTACTGCACTACGAGCTGGTAAATACAGTTTCACCCAACCTTTTTCATCTTTCTTATAGAGCGGATCCTCCAATGTAAAATGTTCTACACTGTCATCAGCTAATCCAAATCCGCCATAATCTTTATGATCGGTATTTAATACCACATTGTATGATCCTTCAGGCACTAAGAAACCATAGTCGGTAAATGAGGTGTTAGGAGAAAAATTGAATACGAAGAGCAAATTTCCACGCATAAAGGCAAGCACTTGATCGCTATCGTTATGCCATATTTCTATAATAGGTGTATCTATCAATTTCTTTTCACTTTTGATCACTTCGAGCATCTTCTTATCAAAGTTGCCTAAATATTGATAGTCTAGCTCCTTATTATCCACTAAGCTCCACTGTCGGCGAGCATATTTGTGGCTCCAACCGTTCCCCTCACGTGGAAAATCAATCCATTCTGGATGCCCAAATTCATTACCCATAAAGTTTAGGTAACCGCCATTGATGGCAGCAACAGTAGCCAAACGTATCATTTTATGTAGTGCTATACCACGGTGGGCTATCTCGTTTTCATCACCAATCTTGAAGTGCCAATACATATCGGCATCTATCAAGCGGAAGATAAGGGTCTTATCTCCCACTAAAGCTTGGTCGTGCGATTCACAATAGGATATTGTCTTTTCGTCTGCACGCCTATTTTTTATCTCCCAAAAGATAGAGGATGGTTTCCACGTTTCGTCAGGTAATTCCTTAATCGTTTTAATCCAATAATCGGGGATATTCATTGCCATGCGATAGTTAAACCCATAACCACCATCTTTTACTGCAGCCGCTAGTCCTGGCATACCCGATACCTCTTCGGCAATAGTGATAGCTTTCTTGTTTACTTCGTGAATTAGCAAATTGGCTAGTGTTAAATAGCAAATGGCATTGTCGTCTTGGTGCCCATTAAAGTAATCGCCATAACTCATAAAAGCTTCGCCTAGCCCATGACTATAATAAAGCATAGAGGTAACACCATCGAAGCGGAAACCATCGAAGTGGTATTCTTCTAACCAATACTTACAATTAGAAAGTAAGAAGTGAAGTACTTCGTTTTTACCATAGTCGAAACATAGCGAATCCCATGCAGGATGCTCATGGCGATCGCCAGAGTAAAAGAACTGATTAGGGTCGCCTGCATAATTTCCTAAACCTTCCAATTCATTTTTTACAGCATGCGAGTGGACTATATCCATAATTACAGCAATGCCATTTTTGTGTGCTTCATCAATGAGTTGTTTTAGCTCTTCTGGAGTACCGAAGCGCGAACTTGGTGCAAAGAATGAACTTACATGATAGCCAAAACTTCCATAATAAGGATGTTCTTGTATTGCCATTATTTGAATAGCATTATATCCATCTTTTACAATGCGTGGAAGTATTTTCTCTCGAAACTCGTTATAAGTGCCAACGCCCTCTTTTTCTTGCGCCATACCAATGTGGCACTCGTAAATGAGAAGGGGAGAGGTCTTTGGGGTGAAGGTTTTTTTCTTCCACTTATAGGGTGTTTGAGGATCCCACACTTGAGCCGAGAAAATATGGGTTACCTCGTCTTGCACCACACGCTGCACCCATGCAGGAATGCGTTCACCTTCACCGCCATCCCATTCTATAATGAGTTTATATAGTTGCTCGTGTTTTATAGCATGTAGCGGTAGTTTAAGCTCCCAATTGTCAGTGCCTTTAATACGCTTTGCCTTAAATTTTTCTTGCTTTTCCCAATGATTGAAATCGCCTATAAGATAGATAGCTGTTGCATTTGGCGCCCAATCACGAAACACCCATTCGGTGTCAGTTTTGTGTAAGCCAAAATAGGTATATCCCATAGCAAAGTCAGACAACGAGTCGTTGGTAAGCTTTGTAAGTTGCTTCTTCTTTTGCAAAGCAAAGTTGTGTCTGCCCATAATTGCAGCTTCATACTCTTCTAGGAAAGGATCATGTGCCACTATTCCTATATGTTTTACTGTTGCTCGCTTCACTATCTTAGATTTTCTTGTAGTAGGCGTAGTTGTCTGCTTCGTTACTTTTACCATAATTGGAGGGTTTTATTTTTATTTATTTTGGTGTCTTGATCCGTTGTTATAAGTTCCTGTGGCAGTAATTTGTCCTTCTTTGTTACGTTCAACGAATTTTCCGTTGCGCTTGTTATTCTGATAAGATCCTTCAAAAACTGATCCATCAGCATAATGGATTATGACAGCCCCATTGAGGCATCCGTTTGTAAACGATCCTTCATAAATGTCTTCATTATGCTTGATAAGCTTGCCTTTTCCGTTTTGCTTGTCATGGCTCCATTCGCCCGTATATACATCTCCATTTCGCCACTTCATCGTACCTATACCGCTCTTCTCACCGTCAAGAAACTGACCATTATATTCATCTCCATTTCTATATCTCAGCAAACCTAAGCCTGTGCGTTGTCCGTTGAGGTAATCGCCCTCGTATACATCTCTGTTACGGAAATGGTAAGTGCCTTTGCCATTTTGAAGATCGTTTTTCCATTGTCCCGAATAGTCATCACCATTGGAGTAGATAAAAATACCACGTCCTTCTTTTAGATTATTCAGCCAGTCGCCAGTATAAGACGATTTGTCTTTCCAAACAAATTGTCCATGACCATTCTTCATATCGTTCTTCCATGCACCATCATAATACGACCCATCAGCAAAGGTATATCTGCCCTCACCGCTACGTTTTCCATATTCCCAATTGCCCACGTATTTGTCCTTATTATAGTAGAACATAGTACCTTTGCCGTGTCGTTCATTTTTAAACCACAGTCCTTCATAAACATTGCCATTGGTGTAAGTGTATTTTCCTTTGCCTAGCTGCTGATCTTGAAACCAATCGCCTTCATATTTCTCGCCATTAGGCTTAGTTAGCGTACCAACTCCCTCTCTTATGCCTTTGGCATATATACCCTCGTAAACATTTCCATTAGGGAAGATCGTCTTACCTTTACCCCAAGGCTTACCACGAAACATCTCTCCATGATATTTTGCCATGTTTTTAAAGGTATAGTTGCCTATCACAATATCTTGCGCAAAAAGAAGAGCGGGGGAAAAGAATAAAAGTAATAAAATATATCTATGTTTCATGTTGATGCTTATTAATGATAGAAGATTAGAAACCCTCTATCTGCAAAGATAATTATATTGCCTGATAATAACAAATATATAAATCTTTTTTAAGGCTCAATAAAAACTTACCTAGCTTTTAAAAATATTATTCAGCCCTAATAACTTTGTTTTTTTCTGAATGCTTTATCTGTGAAAAGTAATGTTTCTTATAGCAAAAGATAATCTTACGTTTGGTAAACGATGACCTTTTAAAGTGAAAAACCTTATCTTTTGCTATGAAAAATAAATTATTTTTGTGTCATTTATAATTTATTTTTCTTACAAAAATAAATTAAAAATCATTTTAAAAGTTTATCTATTCTCACGTAAAAGGTGATTTAATGATATTAAAAGGCTTATCTTTTGCTGTTTTTTTCTCTATGGCATACTTTTTTAATCTATTTAAAGAGCCAATAGCCACTAGTTAAATAATCATTTTTTTTAGTTCTAAGCTGTTTTATATCTTTCTTTTTTTGTACTTTTACAACTTGAACAAAATGGGCAAAACGCGCCAGAACGAAAAAAAAAGGCATTCTAGCGCATTTTATAGTCTCTATGAGGATATGAATTGACAATAACTAATAGATAAATAATGGACGAGAATCAGACAATTGATCATGACAGAATCATGAGGATTAACATTGAGGAAGAAATGAAAAGCTCATATATCGACTACTCTATGTCGGTAATTGTAGCACGTGCTCTCCCTGATGTTCGCGATGGTTTCAAGCCAGTACACCGTCGTATCCTTTTTGGTATGCGTGGTATTGGTAATTTTAGTAACCAGCCATATAAGAAGTGTGCACGTGTAGTAGGTGAGGTACTTGGTAAGTTTCACCCTCATGGCGATTCTTCTGTATATGGTGCCTTGGTTCGTATGGGTCAAGAGTGGAATATGCGTTACAAGCTTGTTGATGGTCAGGGTAACTTTGGATCTGTAGATGGCGACTCTGCTGCTGCTATGCGTTACACAGAGTGTCGTTTAGCAAAGATGGGTGAGCGTGTTATGGACGACATCGAGAAGGATACTGTCGATATGGTAAACAACTTTGATGACACCTTGAGCGAGCCTTCTGTTATGCCTACAAAAATACCTAATCTTCTTGTAAATGGTGGTAATGGTATTGCTGTTGGTATGGCTACTAATATTCCTACACATAATCTTAGCGAAGTTATTGATGGCTGTTGTGCCTATATTGATAATCCAGAGATTACTACAGAGGGCTTGATGCAATTTATCCCAGCACCCGATTTCCCTACAGGTGCATACATCTATGGTTTACAGGGTGTAAAAGATGCTTACGAAACAGGGCGTGGTCGTGTCGTTATGCGTGCAAAGGCAGAAATTGAGGCAGGCGATAGTCATGATAAAATCGTTGTAACAGAAATTCCTTATGGTGTTAATAAGGCACAGCTTATTGAATATATTGCCGACTTGGTGAAAGAAGGAAGGCTTGAAGGTATTTCTAATGTAAACGATGAAACGGGTCGTCAGGGTATGCGTATCGTTGTAGATGTAAAACGCGATGCGAATGCTAATGTTATCTTGAACAAGTTGTTTAAGATGACGGCGTTACAAAGCTCTTTCTCAGTGAATTGTATTGCACTCGTAAATGGTCGTCCACGCTTGTTGAACTTGCGGGAATGTATCAAATATTTTGTTGAACATCGCCATGATGTAACCATTCGCCGCACTCAATTCGACTTAAAGAAAGCGCAAGAGCGTGCGCATATTTTAGAAGGCTTAATTATTGCATGCGATAACATTGACGAGGTAGTTCACATTATCCGTGCTAGTAAAACTCCATCAGAGGCGCAAACCAACTTAGAGAAACGCTTCGAACTTGACGAACTACAGTCGAAGGCTATTGTTGATATGCGTTTGGCTCAACTTACGGGCTTGCGTATGGATCAGTTACATGAGGAATATGAGCAGTTGATGCAAACGATCAAGAGCCTACAAGAAATTCTTGATAATCCAGAGCGTTGTAAGGAGGTTATGAAAGAGGAACTCAACGAGGTGAAGGAAAAGTATGGTGATGATCGTCGTACAGAGATTATTCCTGACGAGCATGAGTTTAATGCAGAAGACTTCTATCCTAATGATCCTGTTGTAATCACAATTAGCCATCTTGGATATATTAAGCGTACCCCATTGACCGACTTTAAGGAGCAAGCTCGTGGCGGAGTAGGTTCTAAGGGCGCTCGTACACGTGAGAAGGATTTTACGGAATATATTTATCCAGCTACAATGCACCAAACAATGTTGTTTTTCACTAAAAACGGTCGTTGCTATTGGATGAAGTGTTATGATATTCCAGAGGGTGATAAGAACTCAAAGGGTAGGGCTATTCAGAATATGCTATCGTTAGAGCCGGGCGATTCTGTGAATGCTTTCTTGCGCATTCGTGGCTTGGACAATGAAGAATTCCTTGACAAACACTATGTAGTATTTGTAACAAAGAAGGGCTTGGTAAAGAAAACCTCACTTCGAGCTTACTCTCGTCCACGTACTAATGGTGTGATAGCTATCAATATAAATGAAAGCGATGAGGTAGTAGATGTTCGCTTAACCAATGGTAATGATGAATTGATCATTGCTAATAGGAATGGTCGTGCATGTCGTTTCCATGAAAAGCATGTTCGTACAATGGGGCGTGTTTCAACAGGTGTTCGTGGTATGAAACTTGATGACGACTGTGAAGACGAGGTTATTGGTATGGTTGTTGTAAACGATGCAGAAAATGAAACCGTCATGGTAGTGTCTGAAGAGGGGTATGGCAAGCGCTCGTTGGTAGACGATTATCGTTTGACCAATCGTGGTGGCAAGGGTGTTAAGACTTTGAATATCACAGAAAAGACGGGTAAACTTGTTGCTATTAAAACCGTTACCGATGACAACGACCTTATGATTATCAATAAGAGCGGAATTGTTATTCGTATGGCTGTGGCTAAATGCCGCGTAATGGGTAGAGCTACACAAGGTGTCCGATTGATAAATCTATCAAAAAAGAACGATACGATAGCTTCTGTCTGTAAAGTGATGAGTGCCGAAATGGAAGAACGCATAGAGGAAGAAAGCAAAGCCGATTGGGAAAAAACTAATCAGCAAATAAAGAACGATACCTCTAGTATTGATACAAAGTTGGAAGCTGAGGGAGTAAATACTAACGAGACAGAGTAACTCTCCTTTACTAAAAGTTATAATAAAAGAAAAACTTTAATAGATAACAAATATGAAAAAATTAATGTTCGCAGCCATGATGCTACTAGGTACATCAGCTGCATTTGCTGGAGATAGCAATCCTTTGAAGGCTATTTTAAGTGCAACTAGTTACGAGCAAGCTGTAAGTCTTGTTCAGACAAACCTAAGTCAGTTGACTGATAATGCTGAGAAAGCTAAGGCTTATAACAAGCTTTATGAGCTTGCTATGGGAAAGGTTAACGCTGAACAGACTATTCAGTTAGAAAACCAAACTGCACAGCAGATGGGAAAAGAAGGTAATAAGCCTGTTGATGAGGAAGGTCTATACAAGGCTCTCGAACAGGTTTTTGATGCTGCTATAGAGGTAAATAAATATGATAATATGCCTAATGCTAAGGGTAAGGTTAAGCCTCGTTATGCACGTATTATTGAGCCAACTTACAACCTTCGTTCTCAATTGATCAATGGTGGTATCTACTTCCAAGGTAAGAAAGACGATGCTAATGCTTATAAGTTTCTAGCTCGTTACGTTGACTCTGCAGAATGGCCAATGTTTGCTAGTTTTGATAAGGCTAAGGATCAAAATCTGAATGAGATAGCTTACTTTGCTGCTATCTATGCTTATCAGAATAAGCAATATGATAAGGCTGAAAAATATGTGAGTTATGCTTTGCAAAGTGCAGAGCGTGGAAAGGACGCAAAACAAATTCAATTAGCTCTTCTTGGCGCACAATTAAAGACACGTGAAGACTCTGTAGCATACGCTCAGAAGCTTGAAACTATTTATCAAGAAGATCCAGAGAACGAACCTGTACTTACCTCGCTCACTTCTACATACAACGCACTAGGTATGCAAAGCAAGGCTGAAAGTATTTTGAACGCCGCTTTAGCTAAAAATCCTAACAGCTATAGTGCATTGGTTATGAAAGGTCAGATTGCTCTTCAAGAAAAGAAATATGAAAGTGCTTCTAATTATCTAACAAAGGCTTTGGCAGGTGCTAAGGAAGATACACAGAAGATCGCTTTGAATGCTTCTATTGGTCAGTGTTGGTTCTATAAGGCTCAAGATCGTGTAAGCCAAGTTAAGGGTGTACTTTCACCTGCTGCTAAGGCTCAATTCAATGATGTATATCTCAAGGCTATTTCTTACCTAGAGACAGCAAAGAACCTTGATGTAACAAAAGAGCAGAAGAGTTCATGGGCTTATCCTCTATATGGTTGCTATTACTTTGTTAAGGGTGCGCAAGCTCCTGAAACAGTTGCAGCAGCAGCTGATGCTGGTGTTCAGTAATCATTAATTGTTATAGTTTAATTCTTTTCTATTGAGCCTTCTGCAAGTTCAATAGAAAAGAATTAAACTTTTCTATTCACGAAAATTTTATTTGATGAAGAAGATTTCCGTATTCTTATTAGTATTTCTAAACTCTATATTAGTGGTATCTGCGCAAGAAGATGCACGCAAGCAGGCTGATAGATATAATCGTTTGGCTAAAGACAATGAGGCTAAAGTAGATGAACGGTCGATTAGGGATTCTGTATTATATTACAATGCTATTTATAATGTTGTGAATTACTCATTGAAGAGTGATGAATTTGACAGAATGCCTAATCGACGGAACAAGGTTCAGCCTAAATTGGAAGAAGATAATAAGATGCGTCTAAATCGTCTTTATCCTATCTTAATAGATGCAGGTAAGTATTTGGCTAAGCAGGACAACACACGTTCGCAAGGTATAGATGCACTTAATTTATATTTGTCGGCAAGAAAATCACCTTTACTTGTTGGGAGCGTTGATGAGTCAGGAGTGGCATCTTATTATTTGGCTTATTATTATCTTAAAGCGAAGGATTATAAACATGCCGATCAATATGCTAATGAAGCCTTAAAATACGATGAAACGGCAAAGGCTGCGGCTGATGTAAAGGCTGAATGTATGTATGAGCAGATGACATGTGAAATTGACTCAGTAAAGTATCTAGCAGTGCTAAAACACCTGTATAATACTGATCCAACAAATGAAAAATATTTCTCATGGATTATGCGCTTTTACCAAAAGCCTACTGCAAAATTTAATTTGGAAGATTTTGTAGATGGCAGACTAGAAGAAAATGCTAATTCGCCTATACCTTGGATTTTAAAAGGTGAGATTGCTATGCATGCTGAGCGTTGGGAGGAAGCAGTAGATGCTTACAAGCAAGCAGATGAGCTTGATCCAACACGCATACCTCTTATATATAATATAGGTGTATGCTTAAATCAGCTGGGAATGCAGATGAGAGATTCTGTTATGGCACAGAAAAAGAAAGGGGAGATAGTTTCAGAAACACTATATACAAGATTTTTTGCAGAAGCTAGAAACTATCTTGAAAGAGTTCGTGCCAAGGATCCACGAAGGAATAAAGTGGACTGGGTAGGTCCGTTGTATATGGATTATACTATATTGGATGATAAAATAAAGGCAAACGAGCTTGAACCAATGTTAGAAACAAAGTAAGGAGAAAGATGTGAAAAAGATATTATCAATATTGTTGCTGATGCTAGTATCAATAGCCTCTTTTGGACAGAAAAAACAAATACAAACAGCAGAGGAACAATTGAAAAAAGGTAAAGAATTGGTGAAAGTAGAAAAGGCAATGGAATTATTGCTTAAAGATTCTGCTAATAGGACTAATTCTAAAATATGGCTGCTTCTTTGTGAAGCACTGATTAAACAATATGATCAGGGCAATGAAAAGTTGTACTTAAAGCAAAAATACGATACTACAGCTTTCTTTAATATAACAAGAAAACTGTACCATACTATGAGTAGTTTTGATTCTGTTGATGTAAGGAATAATCCTAGCAGGAAACCTAAATATAGAGAAAAGCATGCAAAACTGCTCAACTCCATTCGCCCTAATCTTTTTAATGGTGGGGTATTCTTCATTCATGCGCAGGATTTCAAGCAGGCTTATAGCTTCTTTGATGACTTTATTTTATTAGATAATTTGCCACTTTTTACAGGATATCACTACAAGAATAGTGATCCTTTAATTCCACATGCAGCTTATTGGGCTATGTATTGTGGATATAAAATACAAGATGCTACCTTAATATTAAAGCATAAAGAATGGGCTGAAAAAGATAGTTCGATGCTCAACTTTGTAAAGCAATATGAGGCAGAAGCATATCTATTACAAGAGGATACGATAAAGTATGTTCACGCATTGAAAGATGGATTTTCACAATATCCTAATTTTGGCTATTTCTTTCCACGTTTGATAGAATATTATGACAAGATAGGTGCAAACGATTCGGCATTAATCGTTGCTGATAGTGCGTTAAAAGTCGATTCAACGAATGTATTGTTTCGTTTTGCTAAAAGCACAGCTTTGCTTAATCTAGGTAAATATAATCAAAGTATTGCTATATGTAAGCAATTGATAAAAGAGAGGGAAGATTTTGCGGACGCTTACTACAATATTGGGGTGGCGTACTTTAATCAAGCTATTGAGCTAGATAAGAATTGGCAACGGAGTAGTGTAAAACGTAATAGTATTGTGGCATATTATGAGAAAGCACTTCCTTATATAGAGAAATATAAGGAACTAATGCCCGATAGTAAAGAAAAGTGGCTAGCTCCACTTTACACAATTTATTTGAACCTAAATATGGGTAAAGAATTTGACATAATAGATAGGATAAGAAATGGAAAATAATAAGATATTAGACAAACTTGGTATAACACCAAATGAAATGCAGAAAGCTACATTTGATGCTATTTTGCATACAGATAAGGATGTTGTAGTACTTTCTCCTACTGGTACAGGTAAGTCTTTTGCTTATCTCATACCATTATGCCAACGTATCAATGCAAAAAGTGATAATGTGCAAGCTGTTGTTGTATTGCCTAGTAGAGAATTAGCTTTGCAATCAGCTACCGTAGTGAAAGACTTAGGTAGTGGACTTCGTGTAATGGCATTGTATGGTGGTAGAGCAACTATGGACGAACATAGGTTATTGCGAGAAGTAAAACCTCAAATAGTATTTACAACTCCAGGACGCTTTAACGATCACCTTGATAAGGATAACCTTGATGTTAGAGAAGTGGTATGGATGGTTATAGACGAGTTTGATAAATGTTTGGAAATGGGCTTTCAAAAAGAAATGTCTAGTCTCATATTCAAGCTTCCTAATATTAAACGTCGTATTCTCCTTTCTGCTACATACTCAGAGGAAATTCCAAGCTTTGTTTCTATGGGTAGATTGATGAAGATTGACTATTCTGATAAAGACGAAGTAGTTTCGGATCGTATTAAAACTTTTATTGTTAACAGTCCAGATAAAGATAAACTTGAAACACTTTCCGACTTACTTTGCACATTTAGGGATCAAAGTTCAATAGTGTTTTTAAATTATCGCGACTCGGTAGAACGTACTGCTAGCTTCTTACGAGAGAAGGGGTTTACACTGTCCTTATTTCATGGAGGATTAGATCAAACTGAGCGAGAAGCTGCCCTTTATAAGTTCTCAAATGGATCGGCAAATATTCTTGTTAGCACAGACCTTGCTGCACGAGGACTAGATATTCCTGATGTAAATAATATTGTTCATTATCATCTTCCAGAAGGAGAAGATAGCTTTGTGCATAGAGTTGGGCGAACTGCGAGGTGGGACAAGGAGGGAGCTACTTTTTTCATTCTTAGTCCAGAAGAGAAACTTCCTGATTATATTAAGGAAGAATATGAAGAGGTAGTATTGCCTGACGAGCTTCCTGCGCCATCCGAACCTAAGATGGCAACCTTATATATAGGGAAGGGAAAGAAGGATAAAATAGCTAAGACAGACATTGTAGGGTTTCTTTGTAAAATAGGTGGATTGCAATCATCAGAAATAGGAAAGATTGATGTAAAAGATAGATACTCTTATGTTGCGATAAAAAAAAGAAAAATTTCTTCTGTAATAACAAATACTAAAGATAAAAAAATAAAGGGTATTCGTACTATTTTGGAAGAAATTAGATAGATATTGCTTTCAATATGACAAGATGTTTCTTTGTGTGTGCGAGAACATAGGTATTTGGCTTAACAAATAGAGTAAATAAAAAAAATGGTTAAATGCTTGTAAGACTAAAAATAAAAGCGTAAATTCGCATCGTGAGTAAAGGAAAATGCAACAAACCTAGCATTTGCTCAAAACATAATTAAACTAACATTAAACAATATATGTATATGAAGAAGTACAATTTTGGTGCAGGTCCCTGCATTCTTCCACGTGAAGTGATTGAAAAGACAGCAAGTGCTATCTTAGATTTTAATGGTATTGGTCTATCTATTGCTGAGATTAGCCACAGATCAAAGGACTTTCAGCCTGTAATGGATGAAGCTCAGGCTTTGGTAAAAGAAGTATTGGATGTTCCTGAAGGGTATTCTGTATTGTTCCTTGGTGGTGGTGCTTCGTTGCAGTTCACTCAGATCCCTGCTAACTTCCTTGTAAAGAAGGCTGGTTATGTAAATACAGGTGTTTGGGCAAAGAAGGCAATGAAAGAAGCTAAACTTTATGGTGAAACTATCGAAGTTGCATCTTCTGCAGATGATAATTACACTTACCTTCCAAAGAACTTTGATGTACCTACAGATCTTGACTATCTACACGTAACAACTAACAATACTATTTATGGTACTGAGTTGCACAAGGATCTTGATGTTCCTGTACGTATGATTGGTGATATGTCATCTGATATTTTCAGCCGTCCTGTTGATGTTTCTAAGTATGATTGTATCTATGGTGGTGCTCAGAAGAACTTGTCTATGGCAGGTGTTACGTTTATTATTGTTAAGGATGATGTCCTTGGTCGTGTTGAGCGTGAAATTCCAACAATGTTAGACTATCGTACACATGTTAAGAAAGGCTCTATGTTTAATACTCCTCCTGTAGTTCCTATCTATACAGCTCTTGAAAACCTACGTTGGATCAAGGCTCAAGGTGGTGTAAAGGCTATGGAGAAACTTGCAAAGGAGCGTGCTGACTTGCTTTATGGAGAAATTGATCGCAACAAGTTGTTCCATGGTACAGTTAAGTGTGAGGAAGATCGTTCTTACATGAATATCTGCTTCGTATTAAATGATGAGTACAGCGAACTACAAGATGATTTCTTCAAGTTTGCTACAGAGCGTGGTATGGTAGGTGTTAAGGGACATCGCGATGTTGGTGGCTTCCGTGCTAGCTGCTACAATGCTATGACTGTTGAGGGTGTTAAGGCACTTGTTGACTGTATGCAGGAATACGAGAAGAAACACTAATCTTATTATAATCAACTGATAGGTAGCAGCATAAAAGTGTGCTGCCTATCAGTAATATAAAAATTACCTATAACTAAAACTGTTTGCTATGAAAGTTTTAATTGCAACCGAAAAACCTTTTGCAGCTGCTGCTGTTAAAGGCATTAAAGAAGAACTTGAAGGTGCAAAGCATGAAGTTGTTTTGCTAGAGAAATATACAGAGAAGTCTCAACTATTAGCAGCTGTTGCTGATGCTGATGCTATGATCATTCGCTCTGATAAAGTTGATACAGAAGTTTTTAATGCAGCTAAGAAGTTGAAGATTGTTGTACGTGCTGGTGCAGGTTTCGATAATATCGACTTAGCTGCTTCTACTGCTCATAATGTAGTATCAGAAAACACTCCTGGGCAAAACTCAAACGCTGTGGCTGAACTTGTATTTGGTTTGTTAGTATTTGGTGTTCGTGGCTTCTATAATGGTAAGTCAGGTACAGAGTTGAAAGGTAAGAAACTTGGTATTCTTGCTTTTGGTAATGTTGGTCGTAATGTAGCTCGTATTGCTAAAGGCTTTGGAATGGATGTTTATGCATACGATGCATACTGCCCAGCTAACGTTATTGAAGAAGCAGGAGTTCATGCTGTTGCTAATCAGGAAGAATTATTCAAGAATTGTGATGTAGTTTCTCTACACATTCCTGCAACTCCTGAAACCATAAAGAGTATTAACTACAACCTAGTAAATATGATGCCTAAAGGTGGTATTGTAGTGAACACTGCTCGTAAGGAAGTTATCAATGAGGAAGAGTTGGTTAAGTTAATGGCTGAGCGTGAGGATATCAAGTTCATTACAGACATTAAGCCTGATGCTGATGCTGAGTTTGCGAAGTTTGAAGGAAGATACTTCAGTACACCTAAGAAGATGGGGGCTCAAACTGCAGAAGCTAACACAAATGCTGGTATTGCTGCAGCAAAGCAGATTAATGCTTTCTTTGCAACAGGTGATACCAAATTCCAAGTAAATAAATAATTCTTTAGATAAGGAGTTTTACTTACATTTTTACATTCGAGAAAATATTATAATGGCTACATTTATATTATGTAGTCCATTATAATATCTTTCACTTTAAACACTATTAATCTTATCTTAAAACCTAAATAATATGGCAATTGTAAAACCATTTAAAGGCGTTCGTCCTCCAAAACAGTTTGTCGAAGAAGTTCAAAGTCGTCCTTACGACGTACTTAACTCTGAAGAAGCAAGAGAGGAAGCTGGCAATAACGAAAAAAGTTTATATCATATAATCAAGCCAGAGATCAACTTTCCTGTAGGAACTAGTGAATATGATCCTAAGGTATACGAAAGTGCAGCAGAGAACTTCAAAAAGTTCCAAGATAAAGGTTGGTTAGTTCAAGACAATAAAGAGCGTTATTATATTTATGCTCAGACTATGAACGGTAAGACACAATATGGTCTTGTTGTGGGTGCATACGTTGATGATTACATGAATGGCACTATAAAAAAGCATGAATTAACACGTCGCGATAAGGAAGAGGATCGTATGAAGCATGTTCGTGTAAACAACGCTAATATTGAGCCTGTATTCTTTGCTTATCCAGACAATAAAGTGCTTGATGACTTGGTCAATCGCTATGCTGCTACTGAACCAGAATACGATTTTGTTGCTCCTATTGATGGTTTCCGTCATCAACTATGGATTATTGATAATGATCAAGATATCAAATTGGTTACAGAAGAATTTGGTAAAATGCCTAGCCTTTATATTGCTGATGGACATCACCGTTCTGCAGCAGCAGCATTAGTTGGCGCAGAAAAAGCTAAGCAAAATCCTAATCACAAAGGTGATGAAGAGTATAACTATTTTATGGCTGTATGCTTCCAAGCTAGCCAATTAACAATCTTAGATTACAACCGCGTAGTTAAGGATCTTAATGGTATGACTACTGATGAATTCTTGACTGCTCTTGCAAAGAACTTTACTGTTCAGAAGAAGGGACATACAGAGTATCGTCCTAAGCAGCTACACGAATTCTCACTATATATTGACGAGAATTGGTACAGTCTCATTGCTAAAGAAGGTACATACAATGATGCAGATCCTATCGGTGTTCTTGATGTTGACATCTCTAGTCGTTTGATTCTTGACGAACTTATGAATATTAAGGATCTACGTTCAGATAAGCGTATCGACTTCGTTGGTGGTTTACGTGGATTATCAGAATTGAAACGTCGTGTTGATAGTGGTGAAATGCGTTGGGCATTAGCACTTTATCCTGTTTCTATGCAACAAATTATGGATATTGCTGATAGTGGTAAGATTATGCCACCAAAGGCGACATGGTTTGAGCCAAAACTTCGTTCTGGTCTTATCATTCATAAGCTAGACTAAGTGGAGCTTTAATATTTATATGTGTAACGACAAGTATAAGACAATATTAGAAAATCAAATAAGCGAGGGATTTTACTCTGAAAAGCGGAGTAAATTCCTCGCTTTTGCCCATCATGTAAATTCTGCAGCCGAGGCGTTGAAGTTTGTGAAAGAATATCGGAAGAAATATTATGATGCACGACATTGTTGCTACGCTTATGTCGTGGGAGCTGATAGAAGTGAATTTAGATCTAATGATGATGGAGAGCCATCGTCTACGGCAGGTAAGCCGATACTAGGACAAATTAATAGTAATGAGTTGACTAATATTCTTATTATCGTTATTCGCTATTATGGTGGTGTAAATTTAGGTACTAGTGGGTTGATAGAAGCATACCGATTAGCTGCTGCCAGTGCTATTGTAAATAGCAATATTGAGGAACGGTTTGTAGAAGAGATTGTTAAGTTTACTTTTACTTATCCTATGATGAATGATGTTATGCGTATAGTAAAAGATATGGAACCACGTATTGTTAGCCAGACATTCGATAATACATGTGAAATAGTTCTATCTATTAGACAAAGTAAAGCAGACGAACTTCGTACCAGATTGAAGAAACTTTCATTTGATTAATTTGGTAATATTATCATTTTATATTACTTTTGTGTTACGATAAGGAAGTATGGCAGAGTGACCGAATGCGCTGGACTCGAAATCCGGTATACGCCTCACCGCGTATCGGGGGTTTGAATCCCTCTACTTCCGCTCTTGTTATAAAAAATCTTTTGCTTGTTTATGTTTTGTTTTAGCAGCAAAAGATGGTTTTTATAACATCTTATTTAAGAGGATTAATGCTAGATGTTCTAGTTAGGATTTAATCTCGTTTAAATATATCCCTTGTATATACTTTCTCTTTAACATCATCAAGGCTACTATCGTAGCGATTGGCTATGATGCTTTGTGAACGTTTTTTAAATTCACTTAGGTTATTAACTATTTCACTTCCAAAGAAAGTCGTTCCATCTTCTAAAGTTGGTTCATAGATAATAACTTGAGCCCCTTTAGCCTTAATGCGTTTCATAATTCCTTGGATAGAACTTTGACGGAAGTTATCGCTATTCGACTTCATCGTTAAGCGATATACTCCTATAATACATATTTTTTCGTTGTTAGGGTTATAATCGCCTTTATCATTATAATCGTAATAGCCTGCGATGTGAAGAACCTGATTTGCTATGAAATCTTTCCGTGTACGATTACTTTCTACAATGGCTTGTATCAGATTTTCGGGTACATCTTCATAATTTGCTAGTAATTGCTTGGTATCTTTTGGCAAGCAATAGCCACCGTAACCAAATGAAGGGTTATTATAGAAAGAGCCAATACGTGGGTCAAGGCAAACCCCTTGAATAATATTTGCAGTATCAAGACCTTTCACTTCTGCGTAAGTATCAAGCTCGTTGAAATAGCTTACGCGCAAAGCTAGGTATGTATTAGCAAAAAGTTTTACGGCTTCTGCTTCTGTGAGTCCCATGAAAAGGGTAGGAACGTTTTTTTTAATGGCACCTTGCTGTAGTAGTTCGGCAAAGATATGGGCAGCTTTATCCAAATGCTCATCACCTTCAGGGCGACCTACTATAATTCTATTTGGATAAAGATTATCGTATAGTGCTTTGCTCTCACGCAAAAATTCAGGAGCGAAGATAATGTTATTGCATTGATATTTATCTCTTACACTTTCTGTATATCCAACAGGTATAGTAGATTTGATGATCATTATAGCCTTTGGATTAACTTCAAGCACTAGTTCTATTACTTCTTCTACATGACGTGTATCGAAATAGTTGCGTACAGGGTCATAATTAGTAGGAGTAGCAATTACCACAAAGTCGGCATTTTTATATGCTTCTTTCCCATTTATTGTAGCTTTTAGGGAGAGCGATTTATTCTTTAGATAATCTTCTATGTAGTCGTCTTGGATAGGAGAGATACCACGCTTGATCATATCAACCTTTTCCTCTACAACATCTACAGTTACCACTTCATTATGCTGACTAAGCAATATCGCAATACTTAACCCAACATATCCAGAACCAGCAACAGCTATCTTATAATTATTCTCCATACCCATTTAGCTATTAGTTATTTTATAGAATAAGACAAAGGTAAGGATTTTTCCCATTTTATAGTAGCTTATGGGGTATTAAATTGATAAGAAAAGGAGTTAAAGCCTAATCAAGCTACCTAAAACAATAGCTTTGGTGACTTTAACTCCTTATATTTTACGAATTAGCCGCAGTGGAAATACTTCTTTACTAATGCAGCTACTTCTTCAGGCTTGTTGATGATGTCAGCACGTAAGGTACGATCTTGCATACCACGAAGTTGCTTTAAGATACCATCAATCATAGCAGCAGGGAACACTTCATAAGCTTCGAAAATAGCACGTTGTTTTTCTAGACAGTCGGCTGAAGCCTCACAAGAGTCAGGAAGTTGCGCAAGAGTAGCATATCTCGTAGCATTCTTTTCGTCGTGGATATCGCCATCTGCAAATGTTTGCTCTGCCACTTCCATTGCATTTGCCATTTCAAAACCATGACGACAAGCTACACATAGCCCTGATAATAGCTGATAAATGTCAGCCGAACCATCTGGCGAGCGCATTTCAACTGTTTGCTTACCACTATAATCGCGTTGTGTCAATGGTTCCAAAGGATTAGCCTTATGACACATATCTTCGCCAGATGTCCAACCTAGTGGAACACGTACCAATACAGAACGATTGCTCATACCCCAACAAACATTAGTAGGAGCTTCCTGATGAGGAACAAGACGGAAGTAAGAAGTAGGGTTCTTATTACCAAATGCAGTGATACTTGGAGCTAGCTCCATCATACCAGCTATCATCTTACGAGCTTCGTCAGATAGCTTGCCATTATTCAACATCATATTCTTGCCATCTTTCATCATACGCATGTGAATGTGCATACCTGAGCCAGCCTTACCTGTTGTAATTTTTGGTGCAAAAGTAACGTTTAAGCCTTGTTCGTAAGCGAGCGAGCGGATTACCCATTTAGCCAAAAGCAATTGTTCTGCACACTCATTTGCAGGTACTGGCAAGAATTCTATTTCGTTTTGCTCATAGTTCAAACCATTTTCAACAAAGTTGCCCACTTCTGAGTGTCCATACTTAATCTTACCACCCATTTCTGCAATAAGTTTCATACACTCTGTACGGAAATCGTTAGCCTTTGAGTATGGAGAACTTTCATGATAGCCATGTTGATCTTCTGCAGGGAACTCTTCCTCTTCTTCGTGAATAACATAATATTCTAGCTCGCCCATTGCTTCGTAAGTCATTCCTGTAACTTCCTCGAACGACTTCATTGCCTTGCATAGTGTTTGTTCTGGCGAAGAAGCTAGAGGGTTTCCGTCTCTGTCAAAGAATGTGCAAAGGAAACATAGAGTAGGTGTAAGTTGGAATGGATCAATAAAAGCGGTTGCATAACGTGGCATTACATATAAATCGCTACTTCCTGCTGCAATAAAGCTGAATAGCGATGACCCATCTACACGCTCACCACAAGTAAGAATTGTCTCTAAATACGCTTGTGAATGAATAGAAAAGTTTAGTGTTTTTAATCTTCCATCACCAGCAGGATACATAAAATTGACCATTTCAATTTCAAATTCATCTGCTACCTTCAAGATGTCTGCTTTGGTAAATGTCTTTGATTTCTTACCAAGAAATGCTTCTAGCTTATTTGCTGAAACAAGATTTAAGTTCTTTTCCATTATAAAAAAATTATGAGGTTATATCTATGGCAAAAATACGCATTCTTTTCTGAATACAAGTATTTTTCAGGGTTTATTTTCTTTCTTATTACTATACTTCTATGCGTACAAAGATAACATTCGTTAGCAGTTCTATACAACTTCTGCTACTATAAGCTGGGTATTTGAAATTAATTGCGTATTTTTGCTTGAAATAAACGATAATGATATGATAAAAGATAATTCTAAAATTATCATTCGTGTTGCTACAGAGACTGATATCGGTCATATAAAGACATTAATAGAAGAAGGTAAGCGCAAAATGATAGCTTCGGGCAATCTTCACCAATGGTCGGCTTCTCACCCTTCTATTGAGCAGCTACATCAAGATATTCTTAATGGCAATTCTTACCTAGTAATAGATGTAGCTAACCCGAGTCCTCCTCTTGCAACCTTTGCAGCTATCGCTAGTCCAGAACCAACTTACACTGTTATTGAAGAAGGACAATGGCTAAATGATGCTTCCTATTATGTTATCCATCGTGTAGCATCTGCTCCTAATACGCATGGTATAATGCGTGCTATTATCAACTTTGTTTTCACGCTTACGAACAACATCCGTATAGATACTCACGCTGATAACATTCTTATGCGTAGTGCTTTAGAGCGACTTGGTTTTACTTATTGTGGAATTATTTATTTAGAAAATGGCGACACCCGTGTGGCTTATCAAAAAATAAAGGAATAAAAAAACATCTTTAGTTTGTTATGAAAACTAATATTATTGATAAATATAACATTTCAGTACCTCGTTATACTAGCTATCCACCAGCTAATTATTTTGCACCTTTTACAGAAGTTAACTATATTGAGGCGCTTCATGAAAGCAATTTTTCATGTACAAGTAATCTTTCTTTCTATTTTCATATACCTTTCTGTCGCCGACTTTGTCATTATTGTGGTTGCAACTCTTATCCTATGCAGAAAGAGGAGGGTGTTCAAACCTATGTCGATGCGCTACATAAGGAAATAGATCTCGTTGTTCAGCATTTGGATAAAAGTAGGCATATTTCGCAAATTCATTATGGCGGAGGAAGTCCTACATCGTTGCCTGCCTCTGTACTTCAGGAGTTAAACGAGCATTTGCTCACATCTTTTCCAACGATAGAACAGCCAGAAATAGCCATTGAGTGTCATCCCGGTTATCTAGAGAAGAAAGATTGGGAAAATTTGCTTGCAGCTCATTTCAATCGTTTTAGTATAGGAGTACAAGATTTAGATACTGAGGTGCTAAAAATAGTAAACCGCACACCTTCTAAACTGCCATTGACCGTTATTATGCAAATTTTGCGTGAGGGTGGGGCAAGTATCAATATGGATTTTCTTTTCGGACTTCCTTATCAAACGCCAGAAAGTTTCCAGAATACTATCCATAAGGCTATAGAGCTTTATCCCGACCGTCTTACCACTTTTAGCTATGGACATTGCCCATGGATCTTCAAACGCCAAATGATTTTAGAACGTGCAGGATTGCCTACAAGCGAAAGTAAGTCTTTGATGTTTAAGAAGGCAGAAGAAGTTTTATTAGAAGCAGGTTATAAAGAAATAGGACTCGACCACTTTGTTTTGCCTACCGACGAACTTGCAATGGCACTTAATACCCATCAGCTACATCGCAATTTCCAAGGTTATTGCACTCGCCGTACCACAGGGCAAGTATATGCTTTTGGGGTAACAGGTATTAGTCAGCTAGAGACTGCTTATGCACAAGGAACAAAATCTATTGATGAATATATATCAACATTAGCTAATAATCATCTTCCTATTAGTAAGGGTTATTTGCTTTCTCCGCAACAAAAGATTGTTAGAGCGGTGATAGAGCAGCTTATGTGTAATTACCATATAGAATGGGATATTATAGCTCGTGAACTTAATATCTCAAAGGAAGCTTTGATGAGTTCAATAAACTTCCAAAAGGATATTTTAGATGAAATGCAAAACGATGGACTTATTACGCTTTCTGACGCATCCTTAACAGTGCTCACATCTGCTCGCCCCTTTGTTCGCAATGTGGCAGCCACGCTCGACCCAATGATGCTGAACACCGATAAGCAGTTTTCGAAGCCACTATAAGGCGGTGTATAATACAGATCGATAAACTTTTAAAAACCCAAATAGGTCATTAGAAAATAAGAAAGTCGTGGTTATCATTATGGGCAAATTTATGCCTATTATGGTACATTTAAAGAGCGCATAAAGATTGGTAAAACCTGATAAGATAAAAAAATAAAAGCTTACCCTTTAAACAATAACAGGTAAGCTTTTTTTGTATAAAACGTAAAGTTTGAAGTTGAAAAATAATTTATTTTTGATTCGTTTTTAATTTATTTTAAAACTAAAAATAAATTAAAAATAGACGCTAAAGATAACCTTTTACATAATAATAGGTAAGGTTTTAGGATAAAGATGATGATCTATTGCTATAAAAAAGCTCATCCATCCTTATATGTGAGGTAGCTTTATACAGCGAATAAGAGCACCATACTTTATAGTAAAGGCTCTTATTCACTATGCCTACTTTTCATTGTGAAAGGCGACAATTTAGCTTATCAATTCAGACAACTCCAGCCAGCGCATTTCTAGTTCATCGAGTTCTGCGCTGATAAGGGGAAGGCGTTTGCTCTTCTCGGTCAGCGCTTCTGTGGAAAGCGTACCCGAACAGAGTGCTTCTTCTATAGCTTGTTTTTCTTCCTCTAGCGTTTCTATTTTCTTCGTTATCTGTTCGTATTCGTATTTCTCCTTAAAGGACATCTTGCGAACACCTAAACTGTTGTTGCTTTTCTTAGGCGTTGGAGTAGCGGTATATGTTTGTTTAGCAGGCTTTACAGCATCTTGTTCTTTCGACTTCAAACGGCTATAGTCGCGATATTGAGTATAGTTACCGGGGAAGTCTTGCACTTCGCCCTCGCCTTTGAACACCAACAAATGGTCTACCACCTTATCCATAAAATAGCGATCGTGCGAAACTACAATGACACATCCGGGAAAGTCCTGTAAATATTCTTCCAATATTTGTAGTGTCTGAATATCTAGGTCGTTGGTAGGTTCGTCAAGTACTAAGAAGTTAGGGTTCTTCATGAGTACAGTGCATAGATATAGCTTGCGTTTCTCTCCTCCAGAAAGTTTATACACATAGTTGTGTTGTTGCTCTGGCTCAAAAAGGAAATGTTGTAGAAATTGCGATGCTGTCATGTGGCGCCCGCCGCCTAAGTCAATATAGTCGGCTATGTCCGTGATGATGTCAATAACTTTCTGATCATCACGAAATTGTAATCCATCTTGTGAAAAATAACCGAAGCGCACGGTTTCTCCAATGTCAAACTTACCGCTATCGGGAGCAACTGTTCCAAGTAGCATCTTAACAAACGTAGATTTTCCTGTACCATTGTTACCCACAATACCCATCTTTTCGAAGCGTGCAAAGTTATAATAGAAGTCTTTAAGGATAATTTTATCATCAAACTTCTTCGACACATATTGACACTCAAAGATCTTGCTACCTATATATACGTTAGACGATTTCAAGCGAATTTGTCTGTCCTCAATTCTTTGTTTAGCCTTTGCTTCTAGTTCATAAAAAGCTTCTTCTCGATAGCGTGCTTTGTGTCCACGTGCTTGTGGCATACGGCGCATCCATTCTAACTCTGTACGGTATAGATTATTGGCACGAGCAATCTCTGCTCTTGTGTTATCAATACGCTCTTGACGTTTCTCAAGGTAATAGGCATAATTGCCCTTATAAGTATATATCGTGTTGTTGTCTAGTTCAATGATCGTATTACATACATTATCTAGGAAATAACGATCGTGGGTAACCATAAGGATGGTTTTGTTGCCACGTTGAAGATAATTCTCCAGCCATTCTATCATTTCTAGGTCGAGATGATTGGTAGGTTCGTCGAGGATCAGAAAGTCGGGCTCTAAAATCAAAGTGTTAGCCAGTGCCACGCGCTTCTGTTGTCCCCCGCTGAGTTCGCCCATTGGTTGCTCAAGGTTATAGATCTTCAGCATAGTGAGGATTTGTTTAGCTTTTAAAATTTTCTCCTCACTGCCTTGATGATTGAAGCAAGCATCAAGCACAGTTTCTGTAGGGTCAAACTGTGTTGTTTGTTCGAGTAGTCCTACCTTGATATCATTGCGATAAACAATATTTCCTGCGTCGTAACTCTCTTTACCGTTTAGAATTGAAAGTAGGGTAGACTTTCCTGTACCATTCTGAGCTACTAGTCCCACATGTTGTCCTTCTGCAATGGAGAAAGACATATCAGTAAACAGAACTTGTGCGCCAAAACTCTTTGATAAGTTTTGGACATCTAAATAAGGTTTCTGTGCCATTTGTCTTACCCCTGCTGAATATTAGCGTTTATACTTTCAATATAATCAAGCACCTCTTCTTTTCCTGTTTTTTTCTCGGCAGAGGTAATGAAATAAGGGGGTAACTCTTCCCAAGTATCTTCTAGCTTTTTCATCCAAAGGAGCGCATTCGACTTTGCTCTACCCGCCGTCAGCTTATCAGCCTTTGTAAATATAATAGAAAAAGGCACATTGCTCTTACCTAGCCAGTCGATAAACTCGCGGTCGATAGTTTGCTGTTCATGGCGAATATCTATCAAAACAAACACGTTCATGAGTTGTTTGCGTTGTAAGATATATTGTGCTATCATCTGTTCTAGTTTGGCGCGAACAGATTTAGAATTCTTTGCATAACCATAGCCAGGAAGATCGACAAGATACCATTCTTTGTTGATAATAAAATGATTGATAAGCAATGTTTTACCGGGCTTAGATGAAGTTTTTGCTAAACCTTTATGATTGCAAAGCATATTGATGAGGCTTGATTTGCCCACATTTGATCTGCCTATAAAAGCATATTCGGGCTTGTTATCTTCTGGACATTTAGAAACTGTGGGAGCAGATATTGTAAACTCTGAATTTTTAATAATCATAATTGCTAAATATTTAGTTACAAAGATACTAAAAAGTAAACAGTAGTGGTTGTTAGGTTAAGAGAATTTTGTATTTTTGCAGAAAATACGCAATGATGAAACAAATAAATTGGGGGTTTATAGGCTGTGGCGAGGTTACCGAGCAGAAATCTGGTCCAGCGTTTAATCTAATTGCTGGTTCGCATGTTATGGCTGTGTTTAGCCGTAGCGAACAAAAAGCGCGCAAGTATGCAGAAAAACACAATATAAGAAAGTGGTATACCGATGCTCAAGCTTTAGTGGACGATCCCGATGTAAATGCCATTTATATAGCAACGCCACCTGCTGCCCATGCTACTTTTGCCATTATGGCAATGCAGGCAGGTAAGCCTTGTTATATCGAAAAGCCATTGGCAGCTTCGTATGATGACTGTGTGCGTATTAATCGTATTTCGGAGAAAACGGGAGTGCCATGTTATGTGGCTTATTATCGACGTTATCTGCCCTATTTTCAGAAAGTAAAGCAGATGATTACTGAAGGGGTTGTGGGCAAAGTACTTACTATTCAGGTGCGTTTTGCTGTTCCACCACGCGATCTTGACTATACTCAAGGCGAGGAACTTCCGTGGCGTTTGCAATCGAATATATCAGGAGGTGGTTATTTTTATGATCTCGCCCCACATCAGCTCGATTTGTTGCAAGACATATTTGGTGTTATCGTAAAGGCGCATGGCTATACGGCAAATAGGCGAGGATTATATAATGGAGTAGAAGATACTGTTAATGCTGTATTTCGCTTTGAGAGTGGGCTGACGGCTAGTGGTGCTTGGTGCTTTGCTGCCCACGAGAGCGCACGTGAAGATAGAATAGAAATATTTGGCGAAAAGGGTAGGCTAGCTTTCTCTGTATATACTTATGACCCTATTCGTTTACATACGAGTGAGGGGATTAAGAATATAGAAGTGGAAAATCCTGCCTATGTTCAGTTGCCTATTATCAAATCGGTTATTGAGGATATGCAGGGATTGGGAGTATGCCAATGTACAAGTATTAGTGCAACACCTACTAATTGGGTTATGGATAGAATATTGGGTAAGATCTAGGGAAAGTTGTGAGAAAAAACTCACTACGATTTTTTTTATGAAAACATTTGTTTTGCGCTTAGGATTATTATGCCTTCTTTTTCTTTACTTTACACAAGTTTCCTTTGCTAATGAGATAAAGGAGAAAGATATTGTGGAAAGTAATTTAGATACTGTGCGGTGGATGAGAAGAGATACTACTTCCCAATGGTATCAACGACAATTGCGCAAGGCTAGAAAAGTAGTGCATCGCTTTAACGAAATAGACACAACTTATATAGAGCCACAGCGATATAACTTTACTGTTATGTTGCAAAATACTAATACTTACGAACATTATCGACTTAGTAGCTCATCGCATCAGAGTATTTCACTTGCGCCTAGAGCTAGTATAAAGATAGGTCCTTATTTTGGCTGGAGGTGGATATTTTTAGGCTATACGCTTGATGTACGCCTTTTCGATTTGTTTAGTGGTAGTAAAAGTACGAAGCAAGAATACGATTTGAGTTTGTATACTTCCATGATAGGGATTGATCTTTATTATCGCAAAACAGGTAGCGATTTTAAAATTCGCCAACTCTATTTGGGTAAAGATATTAATACAGAGACTTTACGTGGGGTGGATTTTGGAGGATTATCCTCAAGTATCCGTGGTTTCAATATTTACTATATTTTTAATCATAGGCATTTCTCTTATCCTGCAGCATTTAGTCAGAGTACCGTACAAAGAAAATCGGCAGGTAGCCCACTTATTGGTGTTGGTTATACAAGTCATAAGTTGTCTGTAAATTGGGATGAGCTAAATAGTCTTATCCATGATCGCTTGCAGGGTACAAATCCAGAAGCTCAACTTGATAGTACCATAATGTTTGAACAAGTGAAATATAAAGATATATCCATAAGTGGTGGTTATGCTTATAATTGGGTGTTCAAAAAGAATTGGCTTTTAGCAGCTTCATTATCTTTGGCACTGGCATACAAAACTAGTTCGGGTGATCTAAAGAGTAATAATAATATAGGTAACTTTGATTTTAAGAATATCAATATTGACGCTATTGGTCGGTTTGGATTAGTATATAATAATAGTAAGTGGTATGCAGGTATGAGTGCTATTCTACATGCTTACAATTATCGGAAAGAAAACTTTTCTACGAATAACTTTTTTGGTAGTGTGAACCTCTATGCTGGTTTAAACTTTGGTAGAAAAAAGGCATCCAAAAAGAAAAAGAAATTATGAATTTGATAATAACTATAATAACTGCTATCTTGCTAATATCATGTACTGCCAAGGCTAAACAGCGAGAAACTTTTCAACGGAATACTCCAGACCAATTAAAAACGCTTGCTTGTGATACAATGAATATTAAATACATTGTAAACATGGATATGGAGGAAGTTAAGCAGATAGAGCATTTTATGAAGTTGTTTGCTATTTATAACCAGAAGCATAGCAAAGAGACTACCTTAATTTATATAGCAAGACAGTTTGTTGGTATACCCTATGTAGCACATACGCTTGATAAAACAGATGATGAACGGTTAGTAATCACTTTAAAAGGAATGGACTGCACCACTTATGTTGAAAACGTGGTAGCCTTTGCTCAATGTGCATTTAATAATAAAACAAAATGGTCTGACTTTCTTAATGCGATAAAGCAAGTGCGTTATCGTGGAGGTAAGCTTAGTTATGAAAACCGTTTACATTACTTTGATTGGTGGTTAGAAGATAATGAGAAGAAGGGATTTGTAAAAGAGATGAATACTCTAGAATTTCCTTTTACGGCTACACAAACACTCAAGATAAATTATATGAGTGAAAACTATCTGTCGTATAATATGCTGCGAAATCACCCTGAACGAGTAAAAGCATTAAAGCTTTTAGAGGATAAAACAAATGGTAAGGTGGTACGTTATATTCCTACTTCTGCACTCAATGATAATACTACCCTACGTAAAGCAATTCATAATGGGGATATTCTAGGGTTAGTAACTAATAAGAAGAACCTAGATACTACTCATCTCGGAATAGCCATTTGGCATAAAGACGGACTTTATTTACTGAATGCTTCTAGCTTAAAGAAGAATGGAAGTAAGGTTGTGGAGCCTACTGAAACGCTCTATCAGTATCTTAAAGCTCGTCCTTTTAATCTTGGGGTGAGAGTGGGTAGGATAGAGCAATCAACGCTCTACTAACATTATCATATCTCCTTCTATTATAACCTTTTCCTCTGCTAACATCTCTTCAAGGATGTTTAAGGTTATTACCTCGTCTACGTATATGGCTTTTATCTCTGTTATATGATGGTGTTTACCATCACTTAGCAGTATCATTATTCGCTCTTCTATATTCGCTGCTTGTGCTTTTTCTTTTTTGTGATAATCGGAAAGGCAAACATCACACTGCTCACAATCTTCTGTTTTTGTTTCACCAAAATAGCTCAACAATTGACGACTGCGACATACTCTTTTATTTTCAGCATAGGCTATCACTGCATTTATACGCGTTGTAAACTCTGCTTTTCTATTTTCATATATATGCTCTGATAGAATAAGGTTCTCACCATCTTCACGATCACGTAAATAGGTGATAAGAGGCACCTTACGACGAGGAATAAAACTAATGATACGTTTCTTATTAAGTTCTATCAATGCCATATAAGTTTGGTTCGTATCTATGCCTGCTTGCTGTGCTACCCAGCTCTCATCAATAAAGCAGTAATCAGAAAATAATCCACCATAACAACGTAACAACGCTGTAACGACATCATTCTCATTTTTTGATAGAGCGTTGAGACGGTAAAGATCATCACGATTTAATAAGAAGTGTACACGCGCACTATTATCAGGATTAGGCTCATAGTTAAGATACCCAGCACGATGAATGATTTGTAAAGCCGAATTAACACGAGTAGGAAAGTGTTTGAAATTAACACTAAACTTGTCGATAGGAAATTCAAAGGTATGCCCAGCACCACTTCCTACACCTAGTTGATAGAAATAAGCTAGGTGATCATATACCTGTCTTATATATTCTTTTGGTGGAAAAGTTTCCTCTATACGGTTGGTAAGTTTTGCTTTGTCATGTCCATTGTAGAGCATTACGGCATAAGCCTTTTCTCCATCTCTTCCAGCTCTTCCTGCTTCTTGGAAGTAAGCTTCAAGCGAACTAGGACAATCAATATGAATAACCAACCTAACATCAGGTTTATCTATACCCATACCAAAGGCATTTGTTGCCACCATTACACGCACTTTATCAGCTTGCCATTCGGTCTGTCTTTGATCTTTCACAGTATGCTCTAACCCTGCATGATACCAAGTGGCTGAAATTCCCTTTTTAAGTAGTAGTTCAGCAGTTTCCTTTGTTCGTTTTCTACTTCTACAATATACAATAGCAGTCTTAGGAATGGCAGTGAGGATATGGATCATCTCTGCATTCTTATCCTCTGTTTCACGTACAATATAAGCAAGGTTCTTACGTTCAAAACTCATACGAAAGACATTCTTATGAGCAAAGCAGAGTTGTTCTTGAATATCATCAATGACTGCTGGAGTTGCAGTTGCTGTAAGAGCTAGGATTGGTATGTTGGGAATAAGTTTTCGGATATTTGCAATGGCTAGATAGGATGGTCGAAAATCATAGCCCCATTGACTAATACAATGGGCTTCATCTACTGTGATGAAGCTCACTTTTATGCGCTTTAGTTTTGTCTGAAAAATGTCGGAAGCTATACGTTCTGGCGATATATAAAGTAATTTTACACCTCCAAAAATACAATTTTCAAGCGTAGCTACAATTTCGTTACGGTTCATACCAGAATAAATTGCAGCCGCTTGGATACCTTTTCGCTTTAAATGATCCACTTGATCTTTCATTAAAGCAATAAGGGGTGTGATTACAATACATACTCCTTCCTTAGCTAAAGCAGGTACTTGGAAAGTAATTGACTTACCACCACCAGTAGGCATCAAGCCAAGAGTATCTTTCCCCTCACCTATACTTTCTATGATGTTTTGTTGTATGCCCCGGAAGTTCTCATACCCCCAATACTGTTGTAGAATATCTTTATAGGTCATGGGTACTAATCTGTAAAAAGCGGAAAAGAAAAAAACTATTCACTCTCGGTACGTCGAATATCTTCTATTTGTAATTGCACTAGATTGCGTTTGAACACATTCTCCTCAATAGTAAACGCGATGTCAAACGATCGCTTCGATTTAATATATCTTGCAGAGGCACTTTGTCCGAAGGCAATACCATTCATTACGTTGTTTGATTTCGAGTCAACAAGCTCTAATTTAATATGTTCTTGCTCTCTACCCACCACTTTGCTAGTACCAAAATCGTATACACCTTCTGTCGAGAATATTGGTTTAGGATTGCTAGGACCAAAGGGAGCAAAGCGCTTTAAATCGTTATGCAATTTCTTAGTAATGTCCTTAAAATCAATATTGGCATCAATATTAAGAATTGGTTCTTGCTGATGTGGCTGAATATGGTTGTCAATAAAGGCTTGTAATCGTTCACGGAAAGTTTTTACATCAGCCCATTTAAGGGTTAAGCCTGCAGCATAAGTATGACCTCCAAAATTGATTAATAGGTCTCGACAGCTTTTTATAGCCTCGTAGATATCAAAGCCTGCCACACTACGAGCTGATCCTGTAGCATACTCTCCATCTTTAGTAAGGACAATAGTTGGGCGAAAATAGATTTCAGTTAATCGTGAAGCTACAATACCTACCACACCTTTTTTCCAATGCTCATCATACAGTACAATACTCGATTGATGTTTCTGGTTTTCCAAGCGCTCTACAATATTGTTTGCTTCTTCTGTCATCTGACGATCCACGCCCTTACGCTGTTCGTTATATTCGTCAATGTGTTTAGCTGCTTTTACAGCTTCAGCAAAGTCGCGTTCTACAAGAAGATCTACACTCTCTTTGCCTGTTTCCATACGTCCACTAGCATTGATACGAGGTCCTATCTTAAAAATAATGTCGCTCATCTCTAGTTCACGTTCTGATAGCCCACAAATATCAATAATAGCTTTCAAGCCGAGACTAGGGTTTTGATTCAATTGTTTTAACCCATGATAGGCTAAAATTCGGTTTTCATCTACAACAGGAACTAAGTCGGCTGCTATGCTTACAGCACAAAAGTCGAGTAGGGGAACAAGCCTAGAAAAAGGAATATTATTATTCTTTGCAAAAGCTTGCATAAACTTGAAGCCCACACCACAACCACAAAGATGCTTAAAAGGATAACTATCATCTTTGCGTTTAGGGTTAAGAATAGCTACAGCTGGAGGCATTATTTCGTCAGGTACGTGGTGATCGCAGATAATAAAGTCGATGCCTTGCTCCTTTGCATAAGTAATCTCTTCTATAGCTTTGATGCCACAGTCGAGAATAATGATTAGCTTTACACTTGTTTCTTTAGCAAAATCAATACCTTTTTTGCTTACTCCATAGCCTTCTTCATAGCGATCTGGAATATAATAATCAATATTTGAATAATATTGACGCAAGAATTTATAAACCAATGCTACCGATGTACATCCATCTACATCATAATCGCCATAAACAAGAATACGTTCTTTACGCCCCATAGCATCATTCAAACGATCGACGGCAGCATCCATATCCTTCATTAGAAACGGATTAATTAAGTCGGCTAACTGCGGACGAAAGAAGCGTTTAGCTGCACTTTCAGTAGTGATGCCACGCCTTATTAGAATAAGGGCGAGTATAGGGCTAATGCTCAACTTCTCTCCTAATTCCTTAGCAGCACTCTCTTCTTGCTGAGTTGGTGATATATGTTTCCACGTAAAGTGCATTTTGTTTAAATTTGTTTCAGCTGTAAAGTTACAAAAAAAAGCGTAAATCGGTTAAGATTTACGCTTTTAATATTTTCTTTTAATCTAACAATATTATATGCCTAGCTTCTTACGAATATCCTTTGGCACTGCATTCTTGTTAACCATGAAGTCCATTGTGTTTGCTGCAATGAAGGTCTTTGTGATATACCAAATACCTTTATAAGCACCTGTTTCACCCCAAGAATTCTTTACCATATAGTATTCCTTGCCATTCTGATCTTTAGCAATACCAAAGATTACCATACCGTGGTCATCAGTAAGTTCCCAATTATCAAAACGTTCCTGACGTAGCTCTTGTGAAGCCTTTACTTCTGGCACGTTAACGCCAAGTTCGGCAATGATATCTTTTTTCTTAGCAGCAGAAAGACCCAACCAACGAGCCATATCGCTACCTTTAGTGCTTTGAATCTTCTTGCCATCAACCATGTATGCAAGACCATCGCGAGTGAACCCTGGTTCACTAACATCACCACCCCATGCAATAGTGTAACCATTCATAACAGCGTTATCAATGATCTTCATCATTTCTTCCATAGGTAAGTTCCATGAAGCAGGCTGACGCCAGTTGTCTTGTACCTCTACAGGGAATGCTGTATAGAAAGGATGGTGGGTATAAGAGGTAAATGTTTCATAATCGTTCCAATTTAGTCCAAGACTAGCAGCAAAAGACTTTGGAGTGTAGGTCTTGCCTTTGTAAGTGAAACTTTCTGGACACTTACCAAGATAAGCATCTAAAATAGACTGTAATCCTTGTTTCCATTGGTTAGAAATCTTAGGAGCCTTATTAGTAGCAACAGCTTTTACATAAGGTTCCATAACAGAGAAGAACTCATTGAAGTTATAAAGAGAGTCGCCTGTCAAAGAACCAGGGAAAGGCATAGCGTCTTGTGGGCAAATACCATAATTTTTTAAAACATAGAGTACATCATATGCTGAGCCACCTTGAGAGAACTGAGCATCACCGTGCATACGAACAACGGTTTTAGCACGATCCATATAGTTTTTGTTAGCAACAAAGCTCTCGCATAAATCATAAGTTTTGCCTGTCTTTTTTAAGATCTCTGCTTCAAAGAAACTTAAAGTAGAGTAGTCCCAACAAGTACCTGACCGATTTTGATCCTTAATACTTGTAATAGGGTTCTCCTTTACAATAGTAAATACAGGCTTGTTAGCCTTTGCAGCTTCCTTTTGATCGGCTGCACTTACAGATGTCGCAAAAAGAACGGCAGCTGTCAATGTTAGAATTTTATTCATACTTCTTTTTTTAGCCCCTTTCAAACTCTGTCTTTTTATAATCTTTGAGTCTTATTAGAGGTTTTAAATTTTATAGTTAATAAATAGTTAGTTATTAATTCGAAGCCATATAATCCTCAATATCCTTTGGATGATAAGGAATTCTGTCTTTACCAATGAAGCGACAACCGTCTTTTGTAATTAAGATGTCGTCCTCTATACGAATACCTCCAAAGTCCTTATACTTGTCAAGCTCATCGAAGTTTAAGAAGTCTGCACAATATCCACTTGCTCTCCAATCGTCAATAAGATCAGGAATAAAGTAGATACCAGGCTCATCAGTAACCACAAAGCCTTCTTTCAAACGTCTTCCCATACGTAAAGCGTTAGTACCAAACTGTTCTAGGTTAGGGCGTGTTTCTTCGTCAAAGCCAACATTAATTTGGTCAAGTGCCTCCATATCGTGTACATCCATTCCCATCATGTGTCCTAAGCCGTGTGGTAAAAATATAGCATGTGCGCCTGCTGCAAGTGCATCATCGGTGTTGCCCTTTGCTAGACCTAGTTCCTTCATACGATCGAAGATAATGCGACAAACTGCAAAATGTACGTCTTTATATTTCATACCTGGCTTAGAAATAGCCAATGCGGCATCGTGTGCTTCCTCTACAGCAGAATAAATATCCAACTGACGTTGAGTAAACTTGCCATTTACAGGAAATGTTCTAGTATTGTCAGAGCAGTAATGCTCCATCGTTTCACCGCCACAATCGCATAATACCAAACGTCCATCTTTCAAAATGTTCATAGATGGATTTCCGTGCATAATCTCACCATGTTGTGAGAAGATAATAGGGAACGAAACCATTGACCCTAACGAGTTAGCAATGCCTTCTATCTGACCAGCAACAAACTTCTCTGTTAGTCCAGGCTTGGTGATACGCATTGCCGTTGTGTGCATGTTGTAGCCAATAATAGCAGCACGTTCTAGCTCTTCAATCTCTGCTACACTCTTTACTGATCGCATCTTGACAACGGCTTTAATCAACTCTAAGCTAGCTGCTTCTTTCTGCTTGCTAGGGTGAATGCCTAACAAATCGAAGATTTGAATTTTAATGTCTGCACGATAAGGTGGCAAGAAATGAATTTTACGCTTTAAGCGTATAGCCTCTTGGCATACCTCATCTAAATGCTTCATTGGAGCAGTAGCAGCTACGCCTACAGCTTCAGCCATATCCTTTACAGAGTCAACACTACCAAACCAAACAATATCTTCTATATCAATATCATTACCGATTAATAACTCCTTGTCGTTATCAACGTCAATAACACCAACCAAACCCTCTCTTTGTTGTCCAAAGTAGTAGAGAAAAGAAGAATCTTGTCGAAATGGAGAATATCCATTTGCAGGGCAGTTTGCAGGCGAGTCATTATTTCCAAATAAAACAATGATACCACTTTTAACAAGCTTTTTTAGCTCATTACGCCTTTCTATGTATGTATCTTTGCTAAACATATTGTAAGTTTTATAGTATATTGATTATGCTGCAAAGATAAGTAATTTCATTTTAATTATGTAACTTTGTCATGTAAAAATTCGAAACTTTATGCAAATAAATAAGAATACAGGGCTTGTTTTAGAAGGTGGTGGGATGCGTGGCGTTTTTACATCGGGCGTTTTAGATGCTTTTATGATGTATGGACAATGGTTTCAGTATATTGTAGCAGTGTCGGCAGGGGCATGTAATGGCTTATCGTATATGAGTCGCCAACCTTGCCGTGCACGTATATCAAATATAGAAATGCTCAACAAATACAACTATATTGGTTTGCGCCATTTGATTACTCAAGGCTGTATTTTTGATCCAAAGCTATTGTATGAGAAGTTTCCTTTGGAGCTTATTCCTTTCGATTATACCGAGTATTTTAATAATATCAGTCGAGGATGTTCCTTCGAATTTGTTACGACGAATTGTTTAACGGGAAAAGCTGAGTATTTGGAAGAAACTGAAGGTAATATACAGAGGGTAAATAAATTAGCCAGAGCTTCTTCAAGTTTGCCTTTTGTTAGTAAGATTGTTAATATTGATGGTGTTCCAATGCTTGATGGAGGTATTGTCGATTCAATTCCTATAGAACGTGCTATTGATAAAGGACACGAAACAAATGTAGTGGTATGCACACGAAACAAAGGGTGGCGCAACAGTGGTCGTGATATAAAAATCCCACCTTTCCTTTATCGCAATTACCCTAATTTACGTAAAGTGTTAAGTCGGCGAATAGCTGTTTATAATGCTCAACTTAAACTAGTGGATCAGCTTGAAGCAGCAGGCAAAATTATAGTCATTCGCCCTGAGCATCCTGTAGAAGTGAGTAGAATGGAAAAAGATACTGCAAAATTGGAAGCTTTGTATAATGAAGGATTTCAACTAGGTGAATTTTTTGTTAAGCAAAACAGAATAGGATAATTAGGTTGGATATAGGTGTAATTGTCTTTTTATTTTGCTATGTTCTCGAAAAGAAATAGCTCTTACTATGGCAAAGGATTACCTTTTACATTGCAAAGGGATTTCATGCTTTTATGGGTGAAGGATAAATTATAGTACTAGTTGATAGTGTAATAAAGTTACTATAAACCTATGCTATAAGGAAAGCTGTTTATTTATAAACTTTTTGAATAGTCTAAATAAAGCATAATTTCTTTTGTGATTCCCTTATTTTAAAGTAACTTTGTGGAAATTTTGGTGTATTATACCCTTTGATGAATATGGTAAAAAAGCGAAATAAAGCCCGCAAACAGCATAGTTTACAGATAGTAACTCTTTGTATTAGCACTGCTATGGTGTTAATATTAATAGGAATGGTGGTTCTTACAGTGTTTACTAGTAGGAACTTGAGTTCTTTTGTGAAAGAAAATCTAAGTATTACGATGATCTTACAGCCTGATATGGACGAGCAAGAAGCTGCTACTTTATATCAGCAAGTAAAATCAGAATGTTTTGTGAATGTTGCTAATTATATAAGCAAAGAACAAGCATTAGCAGATGGAACAAAAGAGCTTGGTGCTAACCCTGCTGAATTTGCTGGTCAGAACCCTTTTACGGGAGAGATAGAGGTAAACTTGAAAGCTGATTATGCTAATAACGATTCTATTGCTTGGATTGCAAAAGATTTAAAATCGCATCGTGGTGTGAGCGATGTTACTTATCGCCAAGATCTCGTAAAGAGTGTAAATGATACGCTAAGCAAGATAGGAATTGTACTAGTAGTGATCGCTATTTTGCTTACTATCGTTTCATTTTCGTTGATCAATAACACTATCCGCTTGAGCGTTTATGCACGCCGTTTCTCCATTCATACGATGAAACTCGTTGGTGCATCATGGAATTATATTCGTGCACCTTTCTTGAAGCGTGCCGTATTGCAAGGCTTTGTTTCTGGGTTGATAGCGATTTTGGTTTTGGGTGGTTGTGTATTCTCTTTGTACACATACGAGCCAGAGATCACAGCGGTGCTTTCATGGGGAATATTGTTGATAACAGCAGTAATTATGCTAGGTTTTGGTATCTTTATTGCAACCTTGTGTTCATGGTTATCAGTCAATCGCTTCTTGCGTATGAAAGCTGGAGATTTGTATAAGATTTAAGAAAACATATTCAGATATTTTTTAATATGGATAAGCAGAACTTGGCTTTTAGTAAAGCTAATTTTATCTTGATGGCAATAGGAATAGCTATTGTCATCCTAGGGTTTATATTAATGAGTGGAAGCAGCTCTAATGAGCATTTCTTTAATACTGACATATTTAGCTTCCGTCGCATTACATTAGCTCCTATTGTAACCTTTATAGGTTTTGTGTCTATTATTGGAGCTATTATTTATAAACCTAAAGGCAACACAGAGGAATAATGACTTTAATTCAAACGATTATCATTGCCATTGTCGAGGGGTTGACGGAGTTCTTGCCAGTATCATCGACAGGACATATGATTATTACTCAAAATCTTTTAGGTGTAAAGCAAGGCGATCCGTTTGTGCATGCTTTTACCTTCATTATCCAGTTTGGGGCTATCCTTTCTGTGGTATGTTTGTATTGGAAGAAGTTCTTTAGTTTTAAGCATGTACCATCTTATGAGGAGGATGATGGTAAAACCCCTTTTATGCGTTTTATCAACTTTTATTGGTTGCTTTTTATAGGCTGTTTACCAGCAGGTATTGTTGGCTTAGTTGCTAAGAAAAGCGGCTTACTTGATTGGTTGCTCGACTCGGTGTCTGTAGTTGCTATAACCTTGGTATTAGGTGGTTTCTTTATGCTTTTCTGCGATAAAATTTTCAATAAAGGACGAGAAGAAAATAAAGTTACTGTAAGGCGAGCTTTGAGTATTGGCTTGTTTCAGTGTCTTTCGGTTATTCCTGGTATGAGTCGATCTATGTCTACGATTGTAGGTGGTATGGCAAATGGTTTGACGCGTAAGCGTGCTGCTGAGTTTTCATTCTTTGTAGCAGTGCCTTTAATGGCTGCAGCTACTGTACTCGACTTATTCGATTTAATGAAAGAGGGTACAGGTTGGGTTACTACTCACAACCTTACAGTTTTAGGACTTGGCTGTGTTGTTGCCTTTGTCGTGGCATTATTGGCAATGAAATGGTTTGTTAGTTTCCTTACAAAATATGGTTTCCGTATGTTCGGTTGGTATCGTATTATTGTTGGTGGCATCATTTTAGCATTATTGGCAATGGGTGTTGATTTGAATATGGTCGGTTAAACGATTTTTTGCTCTACCTTAATTATATATATGAATTTTAGAGAAGGAGTAATTATTCCGATAGATAAGCCTTATGGCATTACCAGCTTTAAGGCATTGGCTCATGTGCGTTATCTTTGCACACAAGCTAATGGCGGTAAGGTGAAGATAGGTCATGCAGGCACACTCGATCCGCTAGCAACAGGTGTATTAATCCTTGCTACGGGTAAGAAAACAAAGCTTATTGAAACGCTTCAGGCGCATACAAAGGAATATGTAGCAACCTTGCAGTTAGGAGCTACTACCCCTAGCTATGATATGGAACATGAGGAGAACGAAACTTTTCCAATTGAGCATATTACAGAGGACTTGATAAAAAATACGTTACAAACCTTTGTGGGAGAAATACAGCAAGTGCCACCTACTTATAGTGCAGTGAAAGTGGACGGTCAGCGAGCTTATTCTTTGCGGCGTGATGGTCAAGATGTGCAGTTGAAGCCAAAAACAGTTCAAATAGATGAGATAGAACTCATTACCTTTGATCAAGATAAAATGCAGATTACCATTCGTGTGGTCTGTGGAAAAGGAACCTATATTCGTGCATTGGCAAGAGACTTTGGAAGAGCTATTAATAGCGGGGCTTATCTTACTGCTTTGCGACGAACACGAGTAGGCGAAATAAAAGTAGATGATTGTGTTAACTATGATAAATTTGAAGCATGGTTGAACACTCAAACAATAGAAAACGAAGAAAAATAAAATATCGATATGAAGCTTTCACAATTTAAATTCAACTTACCCGAAGAGCAAGTAGCTCTCTATCCACATTCTTCTGAACGTGTGCTAAAGCGCGCAGATGGAAGTGAGCAGAAGTTTACTGTTGTTCGTCGTGATGAAGGTCGTTTAATGGTAGTTCACCGCAAATCTGGTAAAATAGATATGTTTAAAGGTGATATTACTGACAAACCTAAGGAGGAAGATTACATACGCTTTCGCGATGTGCTAGATTATTTCGATGAGGGCGATACCTTTATCTTTAATGACACAAAGGTTTTCCCAGCACGATTGTATGGCACAAAGGAGAAGACTGATGCTAAGATAGAAGTTTTCCTTTTGCGCGAATTGAATGCTGAAATGCGTTTATGGGATGTTCTTGTAGAGCCTGCTCGTAAAATCCGTATTGGTAATAAACTGTTCTTTGACGAGTCGGGAACTATGGTGGCAGAGGTGATTGATAATACTACTTCACGTGGTCGTACACTTCGCTTCCTTTACGATTGTGATCATGAAGAATTTAAGCGTGAACTCTTTGCATTGGGTGAAGCTCCATTGCCACGCTACATAATTGATAATCGTCCTAAGGAAGAAGGAGAAGAATTTGCGCATGCTACAGCGGATGATTTAGAGAATTTCCAATCGGTATTTGCAAAGAATGAAGGTGCAGTATCAGCTCCTGGTACGAATATCCACTTCTCAGAACACATGATGAAGATGATGGAAATAAAAGGCTTGAAAAGTGCTTTTGTTACCTTGCATTGCGGTTTGGGTAGTTTCCACGATATTGAAGTGGAAGACTTGACTAAGCATAAGATGGATTCAGAGGAGATGCACATCAATGCAGAGGCTTGTGAAATAGTAAATAAGACAAAGCTAGGAGGTCATAAATTATGTGCTGTTGGGGCTAGTGTCGTTAAAGCTTGTGAATCATCTGTAGGCACAGATGGATTGCTAAAAGAGTATGATGGGTGGACTAATAAGTTTATTTTCCCTCCATACAACTTTGGCTTGGCTGATTCTATGCTTGTAAACTTTTATCACCCATATTCTGTTCTTTTGATGGAAACAGCGGCTTTCGGTGGTTATGATCTTATCATGGAGGCATACGATTTAGCTGTTAAGAATGGCTATATGTTCGGAAGTTTTGGCGATTCTATGTTAATACTGAACGATTAGAGGACGATGCACACTATTTACCTTGCCCTTGGCACGAATCTTGGCGATAAGCACGCATTAATGCTTGAGGCAATAGATCAGATAAATAAGAAGATTGGCACAATTTTGTGCCAATCTTCTTTCTATGAAACAGAGCCTTGGGGGTTTGTAAGCAATAATACTTTCCTTAATGCTTGTGTGAAGGTTGAAACTGAACTTTCTGTATGGAAAGTTTTAAATACCACACAAGCAATTGAAAAGGAAATGGGGAGAACAAAGAAGTCGGTAGATGGTCATTATTCCGATCGACCAATGGATATTGATATTCTTTTTTATGATGATTTGCATATTAATACTCCACAACTTATTATTCCTCATCCCAAGATGCTTGAACGTGAGTTTGTTATGAAGCCACTAAGCGAGATTAGAATAGAATAAAAGGAGTGTTAATACTAAAGTTAAAGCAACACTATTTGCTTAAATAAATTTAAATATATCAGATTTTATGTATAGTAAACTTGACTTTATGGAAAGTTTACTGTATTTTTGTGTTGTGTACTAAATAATTAAGCTTATGAAATCTGAATTTCTTTTTCCACATGCGTACAAAAAGTTTGCTTACTGTATGCTTGTTCCTTGTTTTATTCTATTGGTATTAATGATGCTTGGTATTGATAGCTTAAATTGGTTAGATGATTCTACTATTAACTTTACTACATTAGCAGTAGGAGTAGGTCCTTTTGGTAATAGCCCTATTATAAGGCTTAATAATGAAGGCATGTTATTTGAGTTATTGTATATCCTTACGTTAGGTTCACTCTCTATTATTTGTTTTTCAAAAGAGGCAGAAGAAGATGAGTTTATGTATAGCTTACGTTTACGTGCCTTGGCTTGGTCTTTTAAAGTATTTACTCTCTTTTTAATTCTAGCTACATGGTTTTGTTTTGGCTTTGTTTATCTCTATGTAGTTCTCTTTGCTTTCATATTGTTCCATGTGCTTTTCATTGTACGTTTTCAACTATATTTGTATCAAATGAGGAGGAATAGCAATGAAGAATAATATTCGTGTGCAACGGGCTATTAGGAGAATGACACAAGCACAACTTGCCGAGCTCATAGGTGTGTCTCGACAAACGATAGTAGCAATAGAGAGTGAGAAATATGTTCCTTCTACACTACTTAGCCTCAAGATAGCACGTGTGTTTGAGAAGCGTGTAGATGATATTTTCGAACTTGAAGAGGGTGAGTAAGGTTTTATTTTCTTCTTTCAAGATTTACAAATCTAAACGCTGGGTGATCGTCTGTAGCTTCGTGTTCTTCGCAGAAAGTTTCTGTATATAGAGTGCGATCGAAGAGCGGAAAGAAAGTGTCAGCATTCTTTGGAGTAGCTTCAATCTCTGTAAGGCACAACTCATTTGCAATGGTTAATGCCTCTTTATAGACAGAAACACCACCTATTATATATACGTGCTCATCATTATGGCACGATGCAAGAGCTTCCTGAAGTGATGGATAAACATCGCATCCTAGGAAGCTTTTTTCGCTTCTGCTTAGTACGATATTACGGCGATTAGGCAAAGCCCCTTTTGGTAATGATTCAAATGTGCGTCGTCCCATAATAATGGTATGCCCAGTTGTTAGCTGTTTGAAGCGTTTTAGATCTTCTTTGATGAAGTAAATAAGTTTGTTTTGATAACCAATAGCATTGTTTTGTGCAATGGCTACGATAATAGAAAGGTGCATAAATAAGAGTTGAGAGTTGAGAGTTGAGAGTTGAGAGTTGAGAATTGAGAGTTAAGAGTTGAGAATTGAACCTCTTTATATTAGCTTTTAAACTTAAATAGGCTCAATTCTCAACTTTGAATTATACAGCAACAATACCTGAAATATGTGGATAAGGGTCGTAATCCTCTAGTTGGAAATCTTCATAATTGAAGCTAAAGAGATCTTTAATATCAGGATTAATGTTCATTTTTGGTAGAGGACGAGGAGTGCGTGTAAGTTGAAGCTCCACTTGATCAAGGTGGTTTAGATATAAGTGGGTATCCCCCGTTGTATGGATAAATTCACCAGCCTCTAGTCCTGTTACCTGTGCCATCATCTGAAGAAGGAGGGCATAAGATGCAATGTTGAAAGGAACTCCTAAGAACGTATCGGCAGAACGTTGATAGAGTTGTAGAGATAGTTTACCACTTGCTACATAAAACTGGAAAAGGCAGTGGCAAGGTGGGAGAGCCATATTTTCTACTTCAGCAGGGTTCCATGCAGAGACAAGCATACGGCGTGAGTCTGGTGTATTTTTGATTTGCTCTAAAACATTCTTTATTTGATCGATAGCCCCACCTTTATAATCTGGCCACGAACGCCATTGATGACCATAAATAGGACCTAAATCGCCATTTTCATCTGCCCATTCATTCCATATTCGTACACCATGCTCTTGAAGATACTTTACATTGGTATCACCATTAAGAAACCACAATAATTCGTAAATGATACTCTTTAAATGGAGTTTCTTTGTAGTGAGCAAAGGAAACCCATCAGCCATATTAAAGCGCATTTGATGCCCAAACACAGAAAGCGTTCCTGTACCTGTTCTATCTTCTTTTTTCACACCTTCTGTAGTGATGCGGCGTAGCAAGTCTAAGTATTGTTTCATTATTTTATTTTTACTTGTATCTTATCTTACAATGATTGGTTCTTCTGGAATATACGTACTTTTGATGCGCCATTCCTGCGGATAAAGGTTGTTTGCTCTATTGCCAAGATTTTTAGCAAAGCCTAGTGGATGCCCTTTGTATGTTAGGATTACAATACCACATGGCGCATTGTTAGCCAGAGTGATGGCTTCATGACGTAGGTAATTAATGCTAGTAGTATAATCAATCTCCACTTGTGGATATTCCGAATTGTCAGCAAAAGCAGAAAGAGCCATACTTGTATCTGGTATAATGTTCTTTCCTTTTACGATACCTTCCTTAGGACCAAAGTTTATTACCTTGAGTTTCTTTAGTTTATTGACAACCTTATCCCTTTGCTCTGAAGCAAAACTGAAAGGCGTACTGACACAATGAGCGTCATTGATATTCTTCCTCAAAGCCGCCATGAATAAGCCCTCACCTTGTGTTTTCCCAGGGATAAAGCGATATACGAAGAAATTCGAATGACATATCGGAGATTGCATATTAGGAGATGATGAGTGTAACTCTTTATATTGGAAAGGATTTCCAATCAGAGATCCTGTGATATTCCAATCTTCTTTCACTTCTACAGGAATACTTTCTGCATCGAATTGTGAGAGTATCCATGCCACATTTTCTTCATTTTCATGCGCATTAAAGGTGCAAGTGCTGTAAATAAGAATTCCTCCAGGCTTTAGATTGTCCCAAATATCCTCAATGATAGAACGCTGTAAACGCCAACATTTCTCTACATTTTCCTCACTCCACTCCTCAATAGCATTGGCATCTTTACGAAACATTCCTTCGCCAGAACATGGCACATCGGCTATGATAAGATCAAAGAGAAGCTTTGTTTTTTGAAAATCTTTAGGGTAATTATTGGTTACAGCAACGTTATCGTGTCCGAACTTTAAGATATTCTCTGAAAGAATTTGCGCACGTTTGCACATAGGTTCATTTGCAATAAGAATACTCTCTTTAGGCAAAGCCGCACGTACACAGGTCGTTTTCCCTCCGGGGGCAGCACAAAGATCAAGTGCTAAAATCGGTTCTGTTATATATTGTCGTATGATTTGATCTATAAACATAGATGATGCTTCCTGCACATAATAGCTTCCTGCATGAAATAGAGGATCGAAAGTGAATGCAGGACGTGTGTTGAGATAGTAAGCATCCTTACACCATGGTACTGGAGCTTTCACAATTTCCGAATTAACACGACAAGGCTTATAAGGATTAAGTCGAATACTAGTAGGATAATCCTCTTCGTTTAATCCCCTAATGAGCGTGTTATATAGTTCTTCGCCCATTAAGTTACGTGTATATGTCTCGAATGCTTCAGGAAGTTTTATCATCGTAAACAGTTTTATTTTGCCTCGTTGTGAGCAATTTTTCTATTGCTATTATCAGCTAGAACTTCACACACAATCGTATTTATTTGTTCTTTAAGCTCATTGATAAATGTAGCTGCATCATATTTTCGTGCCTCAATATCACGAAGTTTCTTCTCCCAAATACCAGTCAGCTCAGCCGAGGTTAGTAACTTTTCTTGTATGGTATCAATAAGTGCCATACCCGTTTCTGTTGCTTCAAGGTTCTTCTTCTTTCGGCGAATGTAATGACGTTTGAAGAGCGTTTCAATGATACCCGCACGTGAAGATGGTCGCCCAATGCCATTCTCTTTAAGAGCAGCTCTAAGGGTATCATCGTCTACGAGCTTACCAGCCGTTTCCATTGCACGAAGCAGTGAAGCCTCGGTATAATGCTTAGGAGGGATTGTCTGTTTTTCTGTAAGCGTTGGAGAATGAGAACCACTCTCTCCTTTGACAAATGTGGGTAAGAGTGCTTCTTCGGTTTTATCTTTTAGTTCTTCACTATTGTCTTGCCCCTGTTCTTTTGCATAGCAAACATGCCAGCCTTGAACAAGAATTTCTTTGCCTGAAGCTTTAAATTCAATGGTATCTACTTGTCCAAGCACCGTTGTAGTAGAGAATTTACAATCAGGATAAAATACAGAAATAAATCGTCTAGCTATCAGATCAAATATATGTTGTTCTGCATCAGACAATCCTTGAGGCACAATACCTGTAGGGATTATGGCATGGTGGTCGGTAACCTTTGATGTATCGAACACACGCTTTGATTTTAGTAGAGGTTTTCCTCCAAGTGTTTTTATTAGATTGGTATATGGTGCCACACCTGCAAATTTAGTTTGGAAGATACCGTTCATTATCTGAGGACACTTAGGATAAATGTCATCAGAAAGATACTGTGTGTCTACACGAGGATAAGTAGTTATTTTTTTCTCGTAAAGTGCTTGGATAAGATTGAGTGTCATCTCTGCCGAATAGCCATACTTACGGTTACAATCCACCTGTAGCGAGGTAAGGTCATAGAGCTGTTTGGGCTGCTCTGTGCCTTTCTTCTTCGTTACGCTTGTAATCTCGAATGTTTTTCCTTCTATGGTAGAAAAGGCTTGTTCACCCTCTTCTTTCGATGTAAATTTCCCTTTAGTAGCTGTAAACTGTGTGCCGCGATAAATAGTAGCAAGCACCCAATAAGGTTCAGGCTTAAAGTTGTCGATCTCTTTTTGTCGCTGAACAATAAGTGCTAGAGTAGGGGTTTGTACACGCCCAATAGACAGTACTTGCGCATTTTTCCCAAAGCCATTATTGCCATATTTAAGCGTATAAAGGCGTGTGGCGTTCATACCTAAGAGCCAATCGCCTATGGCACGCGATAATCCTGCGAGATAAAGCGGTTGATATTGGTCTTGATCTTTTAAATTTTGAAACCCTTCGCGTATGGCCTCATCAGTCATTGATGAAATCCACAAACGTTTAACAGGGCAACTAACACCCGCTTTTTGCATTACCCATCGCTGTATCAACTCTCCTTCTTGTCCAGCATCACCACAATTGATAATCTCATCAGCTTGCTGATAAAGTTTCTCTATAATAGAAAATTGTTTCTTGATTCCTTCATCAGGGATAACCTTTATACCAAATCTGGGTGGGATCATCGGTAAAGCTGCTAAACTCCAACGCTTCCAATTTTCACTATAATCGTTTGGCTCTTTCAGTTCGCATAGGTGTCCGAATGTCCATGTTACCTGATAGCCATTGCCCTCTAGGTAACCATCCTTTTGATTAGTAGCTCCAAGAATACGTGCAATATCTCGTGCTACACTAGGTTTCTCTGCTATGCAAACTTTCATTCTTTGTTTTGTTTTTAGATTACTTAAATCTTATGCAAAGATAGTGCCAATGAGTGCAAAATAAACTTGTTTATAATTTGCCGAATGCAGCCTATCTTATGCAAAGGTAGTCAATCTAGTTGAGAGTTGGGAGTTGAGAATAAAAAATATTATACGCATCTTTTTATATATAATCAATATATATAGGATTTTTATCTAGCAGAAAGAGGATAAAACTCGTAAGTCTTATCCTCTTCTGTAACGTGTTATATGGTTGGACTATTACAGGTTGCGACCATGACAATTCTTAAACTTCTTACCACTACCGCATGGACATGGGTCGTTAGGGCGTGGAGTCTTTTCTGCTACGTATGGAGTGTGGTTAGCACTGCTAGCTGTCTCACGTGTATCTTGAGCTGCTGCTCTCGCTTGATCTTTATCGAAGATTTCTTCCTTTTGCTCAACATACTTTGGTGTTGGAGCTTCTGGAGCAGCTTCTTCTATAGGAGCTTCTGCTTGCATCTCTGGAATCTGACCACGCATCAATACGCTTGCTGCGCGATTGTTAAGATCGTTGATCATATTGTCCCATAGTTTCACACTTTCCAATTTAAAGATCAACAATGGATCTTTCTGCTCGTAAGAAGCATTCTGTACAGAGTGGCGAAGCTCGTCAAGCTGGCGAAGATTTTCTTTCCAATCATCATCGATGATACTTAGAAGCACGCTCTTCTCAAATTGCTTAACAACCGATTTAGCTTCCGTCTCGTATGCTTCCTTTAAGTCGCAAGGAATGTTATATACACGCTTGCCATCGGTAATAGGCACCATAATACGCTGGTAGATAGATCCTTGGTTCTCATATACCTCTTTAATAATAGGCCATGCCACAGTTTGAATGCGTTCAGTCTTGCGCTCAAAGTTCTTCATTGCTTCTTGGAAAGCCTTCTCATAAAGTTCTTCACGACGAACAGTGTCAAAGTCTTCCTCAGTAAATGGGCATTCCATAGCCATTACTTTCAAGAAATCTTCTACGCAACCTTCATAATTATTGGTGTCAATAATGCTTACACAACGATCCCAAATGGTATTAGAAATGTCCATACCAATACGCTCACCCATCAAAGCATGCCTACGCTTCTCATAGATGACAGTGCGCTGCTTATTCATTACGTCATCGTATTCCAACAAACGCTTACGAATACCGAAGTTGTTTTCTTCAACCTTCTTTTGCGCACGTTCAATACTGTTAGAGATCATAGAACTTTCAATACGTTCGCCCTCTTCAAAACCAAGACGATCCATAACTTTTGCTATGCGTTCAGATCCAAACAAACGCATCAGTTTATCTTCTAGCGAAACATAGAATACAGAAGATCCAGGATCGCCCTGACGCCCTGCACGACCACGCAACTGACGGTCAACACGACGGCTTTCGTGGCGCTCAGTACCAATGATAGCCAAACCACCAGCATCCTTTACTTCTTGTGTAAGCTTAATGTCGGTACCACGACCAGCCATATTAGTAGCAATCGTTACCGCACCTAACCCATCAGTAGAGCGACCAGCTTCTGCAACGATCTGTGCTTCTTTCAAGTGTTGTTTAGCATTCAATACCTGATGAGGGATTTTGCGCATATTCAACATTTTACTCAAAAGCTCACTAATCTCGACAGAGGTTGTACCTACTAGCGTAGGGCGACCAGCATTGCGCATCGCTTCTATTTCCTCAATAACAGCCGCATACTTCTCACGTGCTGTCTTATAAACACGATCCTCAAGGTCATGGCGTGCAATAGGACGGTTGGTAGGGATTTCAACTACATCTAGTTTATAAATATCCCAAAACTCTCCCGACTCGGTAGAAGCGGTACCTGTCATACCTGCTAACTTGTGGTACATACGGAAGTAGTTCTGTAGCGTAATTGTTGCAAAGGTTTGTGTAGCAGCCTCTATCTTAACATGTTCCTTAGCCTCTACAGCTTGGTGTAGACCATCGCTCCAGCGACGACCTTCCATGATACGACCTGTTTGCTCATCGACAATCTTGACTTCACCGTTTAAAACAACATACTCGTCGTCTTTATTAAACATGGTGTAAGCTTTCAACAACTGTTGCAACGTATGAACACGCTCGCTCTGAACACCATAATGGTTCATCATTTCATCTTTCTTGTCGATGTACTCCTGCTCAGTCAAAACCTTATCATCTTTTTGCTTTTCAAGCGCAGAAAGCTCAGTAGTAATGTCTGGCAATATGAACAGCTTAGCATCGTTTACTTGTTCTGCTAACCATGCTGTACCCCTATCTGTCAAGTCGCAAGAGTTCATCTTTTCTTCTGTTACGAAGTAAAGAGGTTCTACCGCTTTTGGCATTTCACGGTTATTGTTAGCCATGTAGTACTCTTCAGTCTTGAGCATACCAGCCTTGATACCTTCTTCTGATAAGAATTTAATCAAAGCCTTATTCTTAGGCAAAGCCTTATAAGAGCGATAAAGCGCTAAGAAACCTTCTTCTAACACAGCAGAGGCTTCCTTGCTACTGCCCATCTTTAAACCCTCACTAATCTTTTGGCGAGCTTCCGAAAGCAATTCTGTAGCTTGCTTGCGCTGCACTTCATATAGGTTTTGTACCAATGGTTGGTACTCCTCAAACATCTGATCGTCGCCCTTTGGAACAGGACCACTAATAATAAGAGGTGTACGCGCATCGTCAATCAAAACAGAGTCGACCTCATCGACAATAGCGTAGTTGTGCTGACGTTGCACTAAGTCGGCTGGAGATGTTGCCATATTATCGCGGAGGTAGTCGAAACCAAACTCATTGTTAGTTCCAAAAGTAATATCTGCTTGATAAGCACGACGGCGTTCTTCAGAGTTAGGTTGAGTCTTGTCGATACAATCTACTGAAAGTCCGTGAAATTCGTACAAAGGTCCCATCCATTCAGAGTCGCGCTTAGCTAAGTAGTCGTTCACTGTTACAACGTGAACACCATTGCCAGTCAGCGCATTTAAGAATACAGGTAGGGTAGAAACAAGGGTCTTACCTTCACCTGTTGCCATTTCAGCAATCTTACCCTGATGAAGCACAGTACCACCGAAGAGCTGTACATCATAGTGTATCATTTCCCACTTCAAGTCGTTGCCACCAGCAGTCCAATGATTATGGTAGTAAGCCTTGTCGCCTTCAATAGAAACAAAGTCCTTGGTAGGATCAGCAGCAAGATCACGGTCGAAATCAGTTGCAGTAACCACTGTTTCTTCGTTTTCTGCAAATCGGCGAGCGGTATCTTTTACAATAGAGAAAGCTACTGGCATTACCTCGTTCAAGGCTGTTTCGTAATTGTCGAGTGCTTCTTTCTCAATCTTATCTATTTGTGCAAAAATAGTTTCGCGCTCTTCTAACGGTGTTTCTTCGATGGTTGCGCGAAGCTCTGTTATCTTCTCGCGTTGCTCTTTACCTGCATTTTGTACATACTGCTGTATTTCTTTTGTCTTAGCACGAAGTTCATCGTTGCTAAGTGCTTGTATTTCAGGGTATGCCGCCTTTACTTTGTCTACAAATGGCTGGATAAGCTTTAAATCGCGTGATGACTTATCTCCGAATAATGCTTTTAATATTTTGTTGAAATTCATTACTTTTCTATTTTATTCTTTATTTATTATTACTTCTTCTGTAAATTGCTTATAATGAGATCTTTACCTAATGCTTTTAAAAAGGTGATCTTTTATGTCGTAAAAGGTTACCTTTTAGTGTGTAAAAGATTACCTTTTGCTTCATAAAAGGTTACCTTTTACTCTTCAAACAATCATTGTTTAATGAATAAACAAAAACTGTTGAGATTATTTACTAAGCATTGGGACCTCGAATAAAGATACTAGAATTTGTAGAAGGACTGGGTAATACTACCTTATTCTTCGGAATATTTAATGAATAACTGTCTTTTATGGTTTGACAAAGCGTTATGTCAATTTGGCAAGCAAAAAGTTTTGCATGCGTTGGTTCTACTTTATTTTCGTCGTTTTCTTCGTTTATCGATTTAAGGATATTGATAATATTATCCTCAAACTCCTTATAGACTTGATGATAATTAGGATTTTCGATAGCTACATCGCCCAACACCGCTTTTAATGCCGATTGGTAAGTCTGCGCTTCTACGCCAGTTGTTGCAAGTACAACGAGTAGGGCTGTGATGTATTTATTCATTTTTATCGAAGACATTATCTTATTGTTTTCAATTTGTTTTCGTGTTCAAGCAAAACATGAACGCCACAATTAAGAAGCAAGAATAGTGCCATAATTACAATAGGAGTAGGGTAGTATTGTATAAAACCCACTAAAAGCCCCACTACAATTAGCACTGCCCATAGTCTCCACCATAAGTTTTTCTTTAGCGTTTTGTCCTTTTTCATCGTAGGATAAAGGAAGAAAACCGACAGCGGATTAAAGATAAGGAGTAGTCCGTTAGCACTAACGCATGGATGTTCGGAGAAAATCATAATGGTGAATACCACGCCCATTAGTCCTGTAATGAGCATCAATAACGCATCCCAAAGACGAAAAGCGACTACCTTTTTTACCTCTATAAGATTAATAATAAATGCGATAAATGTAAATATTATTACGCACAACATTGGAGATGGTGGAAAGATAGGAGTGTAATCTATTTCTCCCGATTTCTCCTTATGTGGGGTGATGGTGAGTAGTTGGTTAGTCTTGCTTACCAAAGGCTTACCATTATAAGTGGCAGTGGCAAAATCGTACATCAGATTATTGGGTAGAAATTGCTGCTCTGACCTATTGGTAGGACTATCGGCTTTCATTCCAAGCAACAAATCATCGCCTAATTGTGCCCATTTATCCACGGCATTATAGCGATGAGTAAGTTCTCTAAAGCTAACATTCGCTACCTTATTATTATAGGTTACCTTACTACTTAGATGGTCTACAATAAGATCTCTTGCCTTAGTAGTACAGTTGTTATAAAAGAAATTGTATCTGTAAGTTATGTTTTCTGGTTGATAGTTTACTAGAAGTGCTTTAGCAATAGCTTCTTTGTCTTTCTCAGAAAGATTGAGTACTTGTTCTGTTACGCCTCTATTTTCGTAAGCATATTCGTTCATAAATAGCTCCATTGGGATAATGCCCATTTGATAATCGGTCTTACCAAGAACAAAACGAGGAACAAAGTTGGGCTGATTAAAAGAGAACATTCCGTAGTTTACCACGATGTCTATATTGCCATCGTAGGTGTTAGTTTGCTCGCTTTTGAAGCGAATAGCTGTATGTCCAAATAGCGACCAAACCTCTTTCCCGGGAGAACAAGTAAGGAGAGAAATCTGTAAAGTTTTAGGATTGAATGCGAAGGGTTCTACTTTAGGACTATCAGCCCATATTTGCAAATTTGCAAACAAACTAAGGAGCAATATGTAAAAGTAGCGTATTCTCATTCTTCTTGCAAAGGTAACAGAAAAAAAGGATATGCCAAAGAAAGCCTTAAAAAAACAAATTATACTAATGTGTTTCAATCAATACCAATTTTTTTGCATAACTTTGTACCCATTGTATATAATGTGTAAATAATAAAGCACTCACAAACAGAATGAAAAAAGTAATAGCATTAGCTTTAATTGGCTTGTCATCAGTTGGCGCATTTGCCCAGAGTGGCACCAATTCTCCATATAGTCAGTTTGGCTTAGGAACCATAGCTCCACAATCTACAAGTTTTAATCGTGGTATGGCTGGCGTGGCTTATGGTTTTCATGAACATAATCAGGTGAACTATCAGAACCCTGCTTCATACGCATCGGTCGACTCGCTTAGTTTCATCTTTGATGCAGGTTTAAGTATTCAGCTTACCAATTTTAATGAAAATGGTACAAAGCGAAATGCAAAAAATGCCGATATTGAGTATGTTGTGGCTTCCTTTCGTGCTTTTAAGCATTTTGGTGTGAGTTTTGGTTTAGTGCCATACACAAACATTGGTTACGATTATAGCAACACTGCTAACGTAAATGCTTTTCCAAGTACATCATCGGTTAATGCTACTTACACTAATACCTATTCAGGCAAGGGCGGTATTCATGCTGTTTATCTAGGTGCTGGTTATATGCCTTTCCGCAATTTCTCCTTTGGTTTTAATATTGCTTATCTTTGGGGCAACTTAGAACGCAATGTCGTAAATACTTATAGCGATGCTTATGTAAAGACACTTTCAAAGAGTTATAATACGACTGTAAGAAGTTATAAGCTTGATTTAGGAATGCAATATACGCTTCCGTTATCGAAGAAAGATGAGCTTACCATTGGTGCAACCTATTCATTGGGACATAAACTAAATGGTAATCCAGCATGCTTGCTTATTTCTAACAACTCCCAAACTGCAATTTCAGATACTACACAGTTTAAAATTGATGATGGCTTAAAAATCCCACACACTTTTGGAGCAGGCTTGATGTATAATCATAGCAATAAGCTAAAATTAGGTGTTGATTATCAACTACAAAAATGGTCGAGCTTAGAAGCACCGCGGTTTACTACTAATGCTAAGGGTGTGTCGAGCTATGGGCTAGTAACCAATCAATATAAGGATAGGCATAAGGTTTCGCTTGGAGCCGATTATACCAATGGCGATCAGTATCGTGGATACATTAACCGTATGCACTTTCGTGCTGGTGTAAGTTATGCAACACCTTATTTAAAAATCAACGGCAAGGAAGGCCCTAAAGAGCTATCTGCGTCAATTGGGCTTGGATTGCCTTTGTCAAATGGTTATAGCAACCGAGGCATGTTGAATATTAGTGCCGAGTGGGTTAATCAGAGCGTTACAGGTATGATAAAGGAAAATATGTTCCGTATTAATGTTGGATTAACCTTTAATGAGCGTTGGTTTGCTAAGTTTAAGGTAGAATAGGGATTAATGAAAAGTTCATTCCATTATTTAGCATTTTTATTGGTTACTGTAAGTGGCTTTTGTACGCTATTGTTTTCATGTTCTCAAGAGCATGAGCATACTGCACCTGCCATTCACGATCGCGATTCGGTGTCTGTAATGACGACTTATGGTGTGAACACATTAATTTCCGATTCTGGTGTGATAAAATATCGTATCGTAACTGAAGAGTGGGAAGTAAACCAACTTCGTAACCCTTCTCGCTGGATATTTAATAAAGGTATTCTCCTCACACAGTTCGACTTAAAGAAACATGTTGTAGGATATATTCAAAGCGACTCTGCAATATACTATGATCAGCTACAGCGTTGGGTGCTTCGTGGACGTGTAAATGTGCTTACAGCTAATGGGTTAGTCTTTAGGAGTAGCCAGCTAACATGGGACGAGCGCGAACATCAAATATGGTCGCATGCTTATTCTTATCTAAAGACACCAGATAAGGAAATGCGCGGCACGTGGTTTAAGAGCGATGAACAAATGATGGATTACGAAATCCGAAATCCAAAAGGTTGGAGTATTTTTGCAGAACCTAATATGAACAGTGGATCAATGCCCCCCATGTCTTCGTCTGCTCCTATAGACACACTGCATGAAGATAACATGAAAGGTCCTGTGTTTAACCGAACTAAAAAATAAAACTTGCTTATAAGTGGATATTGACTCGATTATAGGAATTGTTATTACCATGATACTATCTGCATTCTTTTCAGGAATGGAGATAGCGTTTGTGTCAAGTAATCGTTTGTTAGCTGAAATGGATAAGGAAAAAAATGGGCTAGCACAGCGATGTTTATCTGTTTTTTATAAAAACCCAGATGGTTTTGTTTCTACGATGTTAGTAGGCAATAACATTGTACTCGTGATTTATGGTATTTTGTTTGCTAAGATCTTCGATACCACTTTATTTTATGCTTTTGAGCCAGCAACAAGAGTAATTTGTGATACACTTCTGTCTACACTTGTTATTCTTTTTACGGGTGAGTTTGTGCCAAAATCATTGTTTAAGAGTAATCCTAACCGTTTGCTTACCTTCTTTGCCCCTCTAGCTTACCTCTTTTTTGTTGTTCTTTGGCCTATTAGTAAGTTTGCTACATTTATTTCTAATATACTTTTACGTATAGTGGGTGTGAAGATAGATAAAGAAAGGGATACTAACACTTTCTCGAAGGTTGATCTTGATTATCTTGTACAAAGTTCTATTGATAATGCAAAGAGCGATGATGAAATAGAAGATGAAGTAAAAATCTTTCAGAATGCTTTAGACTTCTCTGATACAAAGGTGCGTGATTGCATGGTACCTCGAACCGAACTGAACGCAGTAGAGGAAGATTGTAGTACTGAAGAACTTCAACAACGCTTTATCGAGAGCGGACATTCTAAGATATTAGTTTATACTGATGATATTGATCATATTAAAGGGTATATCCATTCTTCAGAGCTTTTCCGTCATAAAGAAACTTGGAAGGAGCATATTCTTGAGATGCCTTTTGTGCCAGAAACAATGACTGCTCAAAATCTTATGAAGATCTTTCTTTTGCAAAAAAAGAGTTTAGCAGTAGTGGTAGATGAGTTTGGAGGGACTAGTGGTATTGTTTCGTTAGAAGATATTGTGGAGGAAATATTTGGTGATATAGAAGACGAGCATGATAGTGCCAAATATATAGCTAAAGATCTTGGTAATAACGAGTATTTATTGTCGGCTCGCTTGGAAATAGACAAGGTTAATGATATGTTTGATCTTGATCTTCCAGAGAATGATGAATATATGACGCTTAGTGGATTGGTTTTATATACTTACCAAAGTTTTCCTAAGTTAAACGAGATTGTCAAAGTTGATAATTATGAAATCCGAATTATAAAAAAGACTATGACAAAAATAGAACTCGTTAAATTAAAGGTACTTTCTAAAGATTAAATGCATCAGAAATTATGTTAATTGTATTTTTGTTTGTATTTTTGTAGGCACTTTTTGAAAAGATAATAATTAAAAATAAAATAAATATCTAAAATGGCAGCATTAGGAAAAATTAGAAGCAAAGGAGCCTTACTGATGATAGTTATCGGTTTAGGCTTGCTTGGTTTTCTTGTTGAAGAAGGTGCCCGCTCTTGTTCAGGCTTGAAGGCTGAACAACATTCACAAGTGGGTGAAATTCTTGGCGAGAAGATCAGTAATCAAGACTTCCAGAAGTTGATTGAAGAATATCAGTCGGCTATTAAATTAACAATGCAACGTGATAATTTATCTGAGGAAGAACTCAATCAGGTAAAAGATCAGGTATGGCAACAACTTGTTAGCAATCGTGTATTAGAAGCTGATGCTAAGAAAGTGGGATTAACAGTAACAGAGCAGGAAATGCAAAATGTATTGAATGATGGTACTAACCCTGCACTTGCTCAAACTCCTTTTGTTAATCAGCAAACTGGTCGTTTCGATGTAAATGCGTTGAAGCAGTTTATTGATAGCTATAATAAGGCTAAGGCTGCAAAATCTCCACAGCTAGAGCAAATGCAGAGCATTTATAACTATTGGCTATTTGTAGAAAAGAACCTTCGCTCTCAACTTCTTGCGCAGAAGTATCAAGGATTGCTAGCTTCTTGTGTGCTTTCTAATAAGGCAGAAGCTAAGCTTGCTTTCAAGGACAACAATGAGGAAGCTCAAATTCAGCTTGCAGCTCTTCCTTATAGTAGTGTTAAGGATGCTGATGTTAAGATCACTGATGAGGATCTAAAAGCTAAGTATGAGGAGTTGAAAGGTGCTTTCCGTCAGACTGTTGAAACACGTGATGTAAAGTATGTTGATGTTCAAATAAAGGCAAGTGCTGCTGATCGTAATGCTATTGTAAAAGATATGAACAATATCCAAAAGCAATTGGCTTCTGCTACAGATGTTGCTTCTGTTGCAAGTAAGAGCGGTAGTATGATTCCTTATCTTGGTATTCCTGTAAGCAGTAAGGCTTATCAGCAGTATCCTGATATTGCATCTAAGATTGATTCTTTGGCAGTAGGTACAACAGGGGTTATTGAAAATGCTCAAGATAATACTTTAAACATTATTCGTGTACTATCTAAGGAGCAATTGCCTGACTCTATACAGTTCCGTCAGATTCAGGTTGTTGCAAACACTCCTGATGAAGCTAAGGCAAAGGCTGACTCTATTCAGAAGGCTTTAGCTGGTGGAGCCGATTTCGTTGCTATTGCTAAGCGTTATGGTCAGACAGCAGATAAAACATGGTTGACAGGACAACAATATGAAGGTTCTGCTAGCATGGGTCAAGATAATCGTACTTTCTTGATGGCAATATTGAAGGGTGAGGTAAACGCTACGCAGAACGTAGCTTTAACCCAAGGTAATGTTATCCTTCAGGTGCTTGATAAGAAAGCTATGAAAACAAAGACCGTAGCTGCAGTTATTAAGAAAGCTATTGATTTCTCTAAAGATACACGTGCAGCTGCTTACAACAAATTCTCAGAGTTTGTAGCTAAGAATACTACTTTAGCTGATATTCAAAAGAATGCAGGTAAATATGGTTATTCAGTTAAAGATTTGAAGGGTATTACAACTGCTGAACATTATGTGGCAGGTATTCGTGGTACACGCGATGTTTTGAAATGGATCTTTGATGCTAAGCAGGGTGATATTTCTCCACTTTATGAAGTAGGCGATAACGATCACATGATGGTACTTGCTCTTAATGGTATTCACCAACAAGGCTATCGTCCTTGGGATGATGCTGAGGTTAAGGAAATGCTAAAGCGTGAAGTAATGAAGGATAAGAAAGCAGAAATGCTAATGGCTAAGCTAAAGGGTGTAAACTCTATTGCTGCAGCTCAAGCTAAGGGCGCTAAGGTTTCTACTGTTAACCAAATTACTTTTGCTTCTCCAGCATTTATTCAAGCTGTAGGTTCAGTAGAACCAGCATTATCTGGTGCTGTTGCTGCAACTGCACAAGGTCAGTTCTCAAAAGCTCCTGTAAAGGGTAATGCTGGTGTATATGTTTTCCATGTTGTAAAGAAGGCTATGCGTGCAGGTTCTAAGTTTAATGAGACACAGCTTGAACAGCAATCTGCTCAACAAGCAATGCAACTAGTAGGTAACTATATGCAAGATCTAGTGTTAAAGGCACATGTAGTTGATAATCGCTATCTATTCTTCTAAAGATATATCAAACTTTAATATAAAAAAGCCGTTCTACAATTGTAGAGCGGCTTTTGTATTTTTTTTGTTAATGAACGGTTTTTGTGAGCTAATTTTCTAATTCTTTTCTAATTCACCTCTATATGCAAGCAGTGCTTTAATAGTAACTTGCTCGGCTTCTTCCATAGAACAGTGGAGTTTGCCTCCAGCAGCATCAGCATGTCCTCCACCATTAAAGAATTTGGTTGCCATAGGTTGACAATGAAAACCATTTGACGAGCGAAGACTTACAAGAATAAGGTTTGGCTTTTCTGTATCTTCACGAAGAGAGATGCTAAGTTTAAGTCCCTTGATGAGTTGTGGGGTATTGACTAAACCCTCTAAGTCGCCTTTTATAAAGTGAAATTTTTGAAGATCGCTTTTGGTTATCATGAAATAGCTAGCATGGAGGTTTTCTATATAGTTCATTTTGTTTAAAATGATATGAGAACGAAGGCGCAAAGCATGTTCTGAATAGTTATGAAACACCTTATTATATATATTGTCCTTGTCAATGCCTTTTTGTAATAGCAAACTGATAATAGAGAAAATCTCTGGTCGGGTAGAGTTATAAGTAAACCCACCTGTATCAGTCATCATACCGCAATAGATACATTCAGCACAAGCCTTTGTCATATTATCGTAACCACCTAGTTGGTAAATAAGATTGAATATAATTTCTGAAGTACTTGATAGCTGCGTAAATGATGCCTGAAGGAGGTAATTGCCTTTTGGCTGTAGATGATGGTCGATGAGGATAATAGGTGCTTGACAAGTGTCTAATACTGTTTGCATATCTTCAGTACGTGAGCTTTGACCAAAGTCGAGATAGAAAACAAGATCTGCATTGTTGAAAGCTTGTTTTACTTGTATAGTCTGCCTATCGTATCTTAGAGTTTCTTTAAAGCCAGGAAGCCACTGTAAGAAGTCGGGAGTGGCATCGGGGTAGCACACCTTTACGTTTTGCTTACCTTGCTGTTGCAGGAAGTGCTTCCACGCTAAGGTAGAGCCTATAGCATCGCCGTCAGGAGACTTGTGGGCGCAAATAACAATGTTGTTGGCAGCAGAGATAGCCTCTTTTAGTTGAGCGGTCTCTTGCCGTTCTAATAATTCAAACATATAATATTATATGGAAAAGAACATATCGAAAGGATATGTTCTTTGATATATTCTTTTTATTGCAATAGCTTAAGTTAGAAAAGTTTGCTAGGGTAAACACTTTCGTCTACTAATGATTGTATTTTAGTTACAACACTTTCGCGATCTTCTGGGTAGGTTACACCAAACCATGAACTTGTAGTATCAAGTACTTCTACACTAGCAGTGCCATCGTTGATGAGCTTATTTACCATGAGCGGAATAAAGTATTCTGACTTCTTATTCTCGATGTTTTTCTTGTCAGCAAGAAATTCTTTAAAGTAGGCTTCACTATATTCGAAATAGTCAGGTGTAAAGCCCCAAACATTCATAGATACAGGGGTGTTATCGTCGGTAACAACCCATTCGCCTTCATCGCCAATATATTGTACTTTTCCGTCGCGACGCTCTATCTTTGTACGTTCAACAACGTCAACAAGATGCTTCTCGGCATTTGTTGTACAGATACCACGTGATACTGTTCCGTTTTCACTCAAGGTGTTGCCTACACGAAAGCCAACCATCGCATATTGATTTTTAGCTCCTTCTGGTAGGTTGGCAAGGAAGTTTCCTATTACCTTAAAACAATCGCGGCTATAAAAGTCATCACAATTGATAACACAGAAAGGTTCATTGATAACATTCTTTGCCATAAGTACGGCATGATTAGTACCCCATGGTTTTTCTCTACCTTCAGGAACAGAGAAGCCTTCAGGAATATTATCAATGCTTTGAAAAACGAGTTCAGTAGGGATATGTCCCTCATATTTTGATAATACTTGTGTGCGGAATTGCTCTTCGAAGTCTTTACGGATAACGAATACAATCTTGCCAAAGCCAGCTTGAATAGCGTCATAGATAGAGTAATCCATGATAGTTTCACCATTTGGACCTAAGCCGTCAAGCTGTTTTAAACCACCGTAACGGCTGCCCATACCAGCAGCCAAAAGTAATAATGTTGGTTTCATTTTCTTTTTCTTAAGTTTTGTATCTTATATTTTAATTGTAATGCAAAGATAGTGCAAGTGAATGCAATACAAGCTTGCTTGGCTATTGCTGAATGCAGCCTATCTTATGCAAAGATAGTGCAAGTGAATGCAATACAAGCTTGCTTGATTATTGCTGAATGCAGCCTATCTTATGCAAAGATAGTGCAAGTGAATGCAATACGAGCTTGCTTGATTATTGCTGAATGCAGCCTATCTTATGCAAAGATAAGAAAAAGAAAGAGTAAAAAATCAACTTGTTAGTAGTTTTTAGTATTTGATAGACATATTGTGGCGTTTAGCGCAGGATACAAGTTGAAATAGCTGAAATAGAAGCTTCAGATAGAAAAGTTTTCAAATATTTGTTTTTATTTCGTGGTGGTATTTTTGTGTGCAAGATAAAGTAGTATCGCTGTGCTTATATGAAGTTGAGATCGTCAAGTAAAAAATATCTTGTAAAAAATAATAGAAAGTTTTGGCAGTTTGGTAATAAAGTAGTACCTTTGCACTCGCAAAAACAAAATGAGCACCCTTAGCTCAGTTGGTAGAGCAACTGACTCTTAATCAGTGGGTCTAGGGTTCGAATCCCTAAGGGTGTACAGTTTTGATGCACGTATATACATTTTATTTTTGCACCCTTAGCTCAGTTGGTAGAGCAACTGACTCTTAATCAGTGGGTCTAGGGTTCGAATCCCTAAGGGTGTACAAAAGAGAAGCTATAATAGCTTCTCTTTGCTGTTTTTGGTAGTCTTGTATGCTTTTGGGGGATGCTATCGGTTTGATTATCTTATTTAGGATCTATTTATTTTCTCAATGGCTAATACCTAGAGTAGGTAATACATATTACGAGTTATGGGATTTCTGATTTGTTTTTCTTTTCTTTTATGTCGTATATTTCTTTGAGTTATACTTATATATTAAGGTGAATTGACCCTTAACTTCTAGCTTGGTAAAGAAAAATGCGTTTTTTTGAGATTTTTTCTTGTAAAATATTTGTGGGAATAGAATAATTGCTTAACTTTGCACTCGCAATTCAGAAATGAGTTATCACTTAATATTAAAAGTCTTAGTGTTTGTGATAAAGCAAAGAAGAATGCAGCGGGGTGTAGCGCAGCCCGGTAGCGCTCCTGGTTTGGGACCAGGCGGCCGCAGGTTCGAATCCTGTCGCCCCGACAAAATTTAGTCAAAGCTTCTAGTGGGAAGTCGACTTAAAAGAATGCGGCAATAGCTCAGTTGGTAGAGCACGACCTTGCCAAGGTCGGGGTCGCGAGTTCGAGTCTCGTTTGCCGCTCTTTTTTTTATTGAAACACAAATAAGTTTAAGAATCTTGTTACAAGCCCAGGTGGCGGAATGGTAGACGCGCACGTTTCAGGTGCGTGTGTTTATAACGTGCAGGTTCGAGTCCTGTTCTGGGCACAGAACTTATTTAAAGTATCCAAAGATACATAGTATATATGTTGGAGAGGTGGCGGAATGGTAGACGCGCTACTTTGAGGGGGTAGTGAAAATTGTTTCGTGGGAGTTCGAGTCTCCTCCTCTTCACATAGACAAATTTGTAAGTAATTACTTACTATTATAGATTTAATTGCGGCAATAGCTCAGTTGGTAGAGCACGACCTTGCCAAGGTCGGGGTCGCGAGTTCGAGTCTCGTTTGCCGCTCTTTTTATTACAGAAAAACAAAGCATTATCCACATGAATTTATACATCAGATATTTTGATAGTGAAGTTTTAGTACATAATGCGGATGAGGCATTAGATTTTTTAAGTTCAATTCCCGATATACAGATTACAAGAGATTTGGAGACGGATATAAGGAGTTATGCATCTAATGACATCTTCTATCCAAAGCGCTATAAAGTACGTCCACGTGTCTATTTTATTGTTATTAAGACTGAAGCGGAAACGATGGATGACTTTAAGAATAAAAAAGCTATACGTCCTGCAGCTGTCATAAATCAGAAGAAGGAGAGCCTAGCTGTTCAGAATTTGACCGCAGAAAGAGAGGGGTGGTATGAAGGCGAGCTTACATTTAAGCGTGTAGTGATGATCCCATCTACAGGTAAGCATGAATATCGTGATACTACCTTTGTAGCTCGTTGTAAGGCTATTTCAGGTTGGGATTGCTATCAGCGTTTAGTGGATTATCTCAAAACGCGTGTTGATAGTCGTAGCCAATTTCCTTCTGCTAAAGGAAAGAATTTCAAGTTTAAATATTTAGGTCTTTGGAAGTAAATATTGGGGGGAAGTAAACTTTTAGTTTGCTTCTATGCGTTCGCTTCCTAGTTTCTGGTGTTTTATGAATAAGGTAATGTTGATAGGTAACGTAGGGAAAGATCCTGAAATACGTTATTTTGAAGCTGATGAATGCGTTGCTTCTTTCACATTAGCAACAACAGAGCGTGGTTATGTATTGCCAAACGGTACACAAGTTCCTGATCGTACCGATTGGCACAATATCGTCTTGTTTAAGAATTTGGCGAAGTATACTGAGAAATATATTCATAAAGGCGATAAAATATTTATAGAAGGTAGAATTCGCAGTCGTTCTTATGATGATAAAAAGGGAGTGCGTAGAACAATAACTGAAGTTTATGCAGAAAATTTGGAGTGGTTATCTGCTCCTCGTAAAATGACAGAAGCAACTACTAATTCTACGACTTCTAATGGTAGTAGCCATGTAGAAGAATATAAATCTAAATTGCCATTCTAATGACAGACCTGCTAGTAAGTATTTCTTCGTATGTTGAATTTCATACTTTAGAATCAGATATTATTGTAGCGTTAGTTATTGCTGCATTATTACTGCTGTGTTCGGGCTTTGCTAGTGGATCAGAAATAGCATTTTTTAGTCTTACTCCGAAGGATTTAGATGAACTTGATCCCGATAAATTTAGTGCAGATGCTAAGGTAAAAGAGCTACGAGAAGATAGTGAACGAACACTTGCCACAATATTGATTCTTAACAACTTAGTAAATGTAACTATTATTTTGCTATGCAATTATATCATCAACAAACTGGTTACCTTTAAAGCCGAGTGGCTAGAATTGTTGTGTGTAACTGTTTTGCTAACCTTTATCCTGTTGTTATTTGGTGAGATTATGCCAAAGGTTTATAGTAGGATAAATCCCTTATCTTTCTGCCGTCGTGGTGCAGGAGCATTAATATTACTTCGCAAATTCTTTCTACCATTGGAGTTTTTTCTCTTGAAAAGTGGTGCCTTTGCTGGTAGAGTGATTGAGAAGGAGAGTCATCAACTGTCAGTTGGTGAGTTAGAACAAGCCCTTGAATTAACCGATCAAGATGATTTAAAGGAAGAGCAGAGTATGCTTCGTGGTATTATTCGTTTTGGTGATGAAACAGCTAAAGAGATTATGACGAGTCGCCAAGACATCGTAGCCCTTGATATTCGCAGCACTTATGCAGAGGTTTTACAAAGTATTATTGATAATAATTATTCTCGAATACCAGTTTATCAAGATAGTATTGACAATGTTAGAGGTATTCTCTATATTAAAGACTTGTTGCCTCACTTGTCGAAAGCAAGTGGCTTTAGATGGCAAAGCCTAACTCGTCCTCCTTATTTTGTGCCTGAAACAAAGAAAATTGATGATTTGTTGCGCGATTTCCAAGCTAATAAAGTGCATATTGCAACTGTTGTTGATGAGTTTGGAGGTACAAGTGGTATTGTAACACTAGAAGATATTCTCGAAGAGATTGTTGGTGAAATTAATGACGAATTTGACGAAGACGAGAATACCTATGCTCGTCTCAATGCCAATACTTACCTCTTTGAAGGAAAGACACTATTAAGCGATTTTACGAAAATATTAAAGATAGACGATGAGGAATTTGCAGAAATAGAAGGGGAAGCTGATTCGCTGGCAGGCTTGTTGCTTGAGTTGAAAGGTAATTTCCCTATTGTTCATGAACAAATAACCTATAAAAATTACTTATTTGAAGTGCTTGAACTTGATGGCAGAAGAATAAGTAAAATCAAGGTTACTGTACGCCCAATCGACGATGATGCACAATAATCTTGAAATTCTCTACGTTCCAACAACAGATATCGTTATAGGTATTCTTCCTATTGTGGGAAAGGGTAGAGAAGCTGAAAGCTTTGCTGTTAAATCCCTACTGAGAAAGCTTCTACAAGCGGATGTTGAGATAGCTCATAATGAGGATGGTAAACCATTAGTAGAGGGCTACAACATCAGCATATCGCACACACAGGGATGGGCTGCAGTGATATTATCCAAGACTTATAAAGTGGGCATTGATATAGAATACCAAAGCGAGAGAATACAGAAAATAGCCAAGCGATTTTTGCGTGCAGACGAACCTTTTACTCAAACCAGTGATATTCTCTATGCTTGGTGTGCTAAGGAAAGTCTCTACAAACTTCGATCTGTTTTACATTTAGGTTATCAAGAGATGAAAGTGGATCCGCAAGCTGCAACGATTTATGACCTACGATCGAATAATAGTCTATCTGTTTCTCTTCGTTCTGTTGAAGAATATTTACTTACCTACGTTTGGGAATAGCTTTATTGGATAAATCTCCACACTGTTCTATTATAGCTTTTACCATAGCCTTTTGATTGTTTGCTAAAAAATATATACTTTTGTAGTGTAAATAAATTACCTATGGAAAAGAATATAAAAGTAGATTGTTTCCTTCCATTTATTGAGGATGCTAATCTTGAAGCAGTAATAGCGGATGCACAAAGTTGTGTTAAGGTAAATAGCGTAACAGTGTTTTTTTCTCGAAGTATTGAACAGAAATCAACATCATTAATAAATATAGACACCATATTAGTAGATGATATATTTTCAACTGCTAATATGAAGCTAATGGCTGAACATACCAATAGCGAATACCTATTATTTTGTTTTAATAAAGGAAAGTTAACCATTGGTAGCAATGCTATTGAGCGATTGCTTGCAGTTGCAGTATCTACCGATGCAGTTATGGTATATTGCGATCGTTTCTTAATGGAAGATAACAAACTTGTAAAGCATCCTGTTATCGACTATCAAATAGGAAGTATTCGTGATGACTTCGATTTTGGTTCTGTTGTATTGATCAAAGCCGATGCATTAAAAATATGGGCAAAGGAGGAAACGGAAAGCTATGAGTATGCTGGTTGGTATAGTTTGCGTTTGGCTTTGAGTCGTCAAGGTGAACTTTTTCACCTCGATGAATGTTTATATACAGAGCAAGCACTTGATCTTCGTAAGAGTGGTGAGAAACAATTCGACTATGTTAATCCACGCAATCGTGAGGTACAAATAGAGATGGAGAAAGCTGCTACTGCGCATCTTCGTAAGATTGGTGCATGGATTGATGTTGCACAATATCGTACACCTAGCTTTGAAGGCTATTCTTTTCCAGTGGAAGCCTCTGTGGTAATTCCTGTTTTTAATCGTGTAAAAACTATTACCGATGCTATTCGCTCGGTTATTACTCAAAAGGCTAATTTCAAGTTTAATGTAATAGTAGTAGATAATCATTCCACTGATGGCACTACTGAAGCTATAGAAACGCTAGCTGTGGCTGATGATCGTATCATACACTTAGTGCCAGAGCGTTTCGATCTAGGTATTGGTGGATGTTGGAATTATGCACTAGATAGCGAACTGTGTGGCAAATTTGCTATTCAGTTAGATAGCGATGACCTTTATTCTGCCGATGATGTATTGCAGCATATTGTTGATCAGTTCTACGATCAAAAAGCAGCTATGCTCATAGGCTCTTATCGTATGTGCGACTTCCAACTTAACACCCTTCCTCCTGGACTTATTGATCACAAGGAGTGGACGGAGGATAATGGCTGCAACAATGCCTTGCGCATTAATGGTTTGGGTGCACCACGCGCATTCTTCACTCCTGTGGCCTGTGAGTTGAAGTTTCCAAACACTAGCTATGGCGAAGATTACGCTATGGGCTTAGCCGTTAGCCGTGAGTATCGCATAGCACGTATTTATGATGAACTCTATCTATGCCGTCGTTGGGAAGGTAATAGCGACGCAGCTTTAAGCATTGATAAGGTAAATGCCAATAACCTTTACAAAGACCGTATTCGCACGATAGAGCTAAAGGCTCGCCAGCAAAGAAACAAGGTTAGATAATAACATAAAAGTTAAAAGAAATGGGTAGTTTGAAACCTTTTTACGAAGAGCAATTAGCTTTGTGGCAAGACACAAAGCAGCGGTTTGATGACTTAAGGCATGTTGAGGTGAAGCAATTGGGCCTGCTAAAGGCACAGTTTAACCCTGCTCGTCTAGTCAGTACTGGTGCAAAGATTGACAAAGCTACATTGGCAAAACGTCCTTGTTTTTTGTGTGCAGCTAATCGCTCTAAGGAGCAGATAGTGAAAGATTTCAACAGTCATTTTGATATTCTTATTAATCCATTCCCTATTCTTCCCGAACACTTTACTATACCTTCATGCATACACGAGCTTCAACAAATTAAGGAGCATTTCATAGATATGCTACTCTTTATAGATGAGTACGATGAGGGCTTAGTATTCTACAATGGTCCACACTGTGGAGCTAGTGCGCCTGATCATCTCCATTTTCAGGCAGGTACTAAAAGCATCATTCCTATGTATCAAGAGTGGGAAAACTTGAGTTCTACTTCTGAAACGATCTTATCTCTAAGTAAGGCAAAATTGTCTTATATTACTCATTATGCTTGCCCTGTTATTGCAATAACAAGCTATGATATTGATAGTTGTGTGGTTTTGTTTAATAAAATATATGATGCACTACCATTGCCTGAAAATGATATCGAGCCGATGATGAATGTAGTGGTTTGGAAAGAGAAAGGCGAACTAGTCGTTCTCATCTTCCCGCGCTTTAAGCATCGACCTGATTGTTACTTTGCAGAGGGAAATGCCCAGTGTTTGGTAAGTCCTGGTGCTATAGACATGGCTGGACTGCTTATTCTGCCACTCAAAAACGATTTCGATACAATCACTCTAGCACAAGCTAGTGCTATTCTCAAAGAGGTAACCTTACCAGAAGAAGTTGTGGTTAAAGTTTTAGATACATTGCGTAAGCATTAAACGCAAAATAAGATAATGGTATATACAAACGAACCCATAGTAGCAGTAGGCATTGTAAGTGGAAAGTTGCTTTCTTTCACGCTTACCAATGCTTTCATGGTAAATAGCAAGACAATATTAGGCAACTATTCTGCCCACTTTGTTTCGGGTAAGATCTTTTGGGAGGGTTGCGAGTATGCTGAATTACTGTTTACGCCTATTGATGATAGTGCTAGCTTTACCCTACAAGATGTTGTTATCGGTGTAAAATTCCATTGGCAGCGGAAAGAAAGTCAAACATTCCGTGGCAGTTTACGCATTATTGTTGATGGTGAAAGGCTTTATGCCATTAATGAAATAAAAGTAGAGGATTATCTTACGAGTGTTATATCTAGTGAAATGAGTGCGACCTCCTCGCTTGAACTGCTCAAGGCACACGCTGTTATTTCGCGCAGTTGGTTGCTTTCTCAGATTGAGAATAGAAAGAGAGCAAAGATTGCCCACCAGCATCACGACTTTATTGAAACCCCTCAGAAAATTATTCGTTGGTATGATCGCACCGATCACACCCTTTTTGATGTCTGTGCCGATGATCATTGTCAACGCTATCAGGGTATAGGACGCATGACAAGTTCCTATGTTAAACAAGCCGTAGCAGCCACACGAGGCGAGGTACTTACTTACGATAACAAGATATGTGATGCGCGCTTCTCTAAGTGTTGTGGTGGAGTGTCGGAGAGCTTTGAATATTGCTGGGATAATATTAAGTATCCTTACCTAAAAGCTGTTGCAGATATTAAGCCAAAAGCGAGCAAAGTTTTGCCAGATTTAACCGATGAAGAAACTGCTAAGAAATGGATTAAAACAAGCCCTAATGCTTTCTGCAATACCGATGATAAGGAGGTGTTGCGGCAAGTTCTTAATGACTATGATCAAGAAACTTCCGACTTCTATCGGTGGACTGTGAAATATACACAAACAGAAGTTAGCACCTTGCTAGAGCATAAACTAGGTATAGGCTTTGGAAATATACTTGCACTCAATCCTTTAAAACGTGGAGATAGCGGTCGTATTTACGAGCTAGAGATAGTTGGCTCTCAACGCACTATGGTTATAGGCAAAGAACTGGAGATAAGGCGAGCTTTGAGCGAGTCGCACCTATATAGTTCAGCCTTTGTAGTCGAAACTACTGAGGTAGTTAATGATGTTCCACAACTTTTCAAGCTCATAGGGGCAGGGTGGGGACATGGTGTTGGACTTTGTCAAATAGGTGCTGCTGTCATGGGTGCTAACGGCTATGATTATCAAACTATTCTTGCCCATTATTATGTGGGGTCAGCACTTACACAACTCTATTAATAGGAGTAAAGAAATATGAAAATCGACAATGACGTTATTAATGGAATACCACTTGTGGATGCTTGGCATAACCACTGGTTATGGCTTTTCTCGCTTTATATGATGCGAGGTGTGCCTTATGTGGTGCTATTTATGACTTCCACTGTATTCTTTAGTCAGCTAGGTATTGATAATAGCGATATTGTAGTTGCTAACTCTTGGCTTATCCTCCCTTTCATCTTCCGTCCATTCTTAGGTCGGTTTGTGTTAAGTTTCGAAAGCAAACGCTATTGGATATTACTTTGTCAGTTTGTTATTGGCTCAAGCCTCATAGGCATTGCTATGTCCATACCCAATCCTCATAGTTATGGCCTCTCCCTAAGCTTCCTTTTTGTCATTGCGGTGGTAGCATCGTTCCATGATATAGCCATAGAACGTTTTTACAAAAGAAGTGCTAATTATAGGCGTCGATCAGCTTTTATGGGAGTGCGCACCATAGCTTATCTTTCATCTATTATTATTGCCTTTACCCTCCCATTGGTGGCTATTGGCAATCTTGAGGTTATCACGCGTTTGGTGAGATCATCTTGGATTACTATATTTTATAGTCTTGGAGTATTTTCTTTGCTGCTCTGTCTCTATCATTATTTTGTCATACCCGAAGCATACGTTAAGGCACAACTCCCCATAAATATTCACCTTACTAAAATATGGATCATTGATGTAAAGAACATGGTGAGGGCACGCCACGACTATATGCACCAGCTACTTTTTCTACTGCTTTTCCTCTTGCCCGAAATGATGTTTTTACGTATCATCACTTCTTTTCTCTTTGACACAGGCAGTAGCGGTGGACTCGGCTTTTCTCCGCAAGAAGTAGCTTTTATTCAAGGTTCTTTAGGCTTTGTAGGGCTTACACTAGGTGCTGTCTTTGGCTTTCTTAAAGTGCGCAAACATGGGGTAATCGCTTTAAAATGGTCTATGGTCTTGGCACTTGTGCTTCCAAAACTATGCTTTGTTTATCTTAGTTTCTCTTTCAATTCGTCGATGGTCATTGTGTCGCTATGTGTTCTCCTCGATCATCTATGCACAGGTTATGCCATTACCATCTATGCGCTTATGCTTCTTTATCTTACACACGGTAAACACCCTACTTTTACATACTCAGTAGGAGCATCTTTCTTAGGATTATCATTCTTAATATCAAGTTTTTTCGTAGGATTACTAATAGAATATTTTAGTTATCGCCAAGTATTCACATTTATTTTCTTAATGGGGGGTATCTCGCTCTTCTGCATGAAGATACTCCCTATCACCGAAGAACTGAACAGCAAATTGAAGCAATTTACAAAACTTCGCAGAATAGAAGTTTTCAACGAAGAAAGAATCTCCTAATAATTTTAGATAAGTTTTTTCTTTTCGATAAGGTTGCAGCTTTATTACTGCCTATTTCAAAAAAATAAGGATACATCGTTGACACTACAAGAAAAAAGTGTACTTTTGTTAGACATTATATTAATAAATAGAGAGAAATGAAGAAGATAAAGTTTTTTTTGGTAGGTGCTATGTTAGCAACATTAGCATCATGTGGTACTACAGAGAAAGTGCCTCTTACAGGTAGAACCCACCGAATTGGTGTTTCTGATGCTCGAATATTGAGTTTAAGTAGTGAAGAGTATTCTAAGTTTATGGCTTCTGCAAAAAAATCTACTAACACTGCCAATACCAAAATGGTAGAACGTGTCGGGCATCGTCTGGCAACAGCTGTTGAGACCTATCTTCGTAACAATGGTTATGCTAACGAGATACAAAACTTTGCATGGGAGTTCAATCTTATTCAAGATAAGCAAGCCAATGCTTTCTGCATGCCTGGTGGTAAGATCGTTGTTTATGAAGGTATTTTTCCTTATACGCAAAATGAGGCTAGCCTTGCAGTCGTATTAGGGCATGAAATTGCTCATGCTGTGGCTAAGCATAGTGCAGAGCAATGGACAAAGCAGAATAATCAGTCTATCGGCACCAGTATTTTAGGTACAGTACTTAATTCTACTGTCGGCAATGGAGTAGGCGATATTGCAGCTCAAGTGGCAAGTGGATATTTCTCTTTCCGTAACCTCAAGTATAGCCGTTCAGATGAAAGTGAAGCCGACTATATGGGGCTTATTTTTGCTGCTATGGCAGGTTATGATCCACAAAGTGCAGTACCTTTTTGGCAGCGTATGGCAGCAGCTACCAAAAGCAGCAGTTCTGAATTCTTTAGTGACCACCCTTCTGATGAACGCCGTATTGCCAATATTCAGAAGTGGATGCCAGAGGCTCTAAAATATTATCAAGCAGCTAAAGGCACTACTACAAAAACAACGTCTACAAAGAGTGTGAAGCGCACTACTTCTACCCGAACAAAATACTAACAAAAGAGAGATACACAAGATTTCATAGTCAGCATATAAGAAGAGCAACTATTTTCCCTATGATGCCTGCATCAGCAAGAGGAAAATAGTTGCTTTTACTTTTTGTGTATGTGTAAAAAGTGTTCCTAATGTTATTTGTTATCTTCTCCTTTATAATTACTGCTTGCTGCTTGTAAAGCCAAATCTTCACGCTTAAATTCTTTAAAAGTGTAGTAGATGATAGGCACTGTAGCGATAAACGAAAAAACATCGCTCACACTCTGACAAATCTCTACTCCCAACAATCCCCACATATTAGGCAAGATAATCATGAGTGGTACAAAGAAAAGTCCTTGACGAGCAGCGGCAAGGAAGTTGGCACGCCAAGGCTTTCTACAAGTTTGTGCTAGCATATTGCTTACGAGGATAAATGCGTTTAAGGGTAGACTTATCAACTGATAGCGCAACGCCACAACACCCACTTTGATTACTTCAGGATCATTGCGGAATATACCTATCACCGAACTACTAAAAAACAGTCCAAACACAGAGCAAATTACTAAAAACACAGTGCCTATCATCACGGTAAATGTAAAGGCATCGGTGAGCCGTCTATATAGTTTTGCACCATAGCAAAAACCACAAACGGGTTGGAAACCTTGACCCAATCCCACCACGACAGCAAACACAAGCATACTAATGCGTGTAACAATGCTCATGGCAGCAATAGCAGAGTCGCCATAATGGCTAGCAGCTACGTTTAATGCCATGGTGGCAATACTTGCCAATCCTTGTCGCATAAGCGAAGGACTTCCACCGAGGAAAATCTCTTTTAATGCTCTTAGCGATGGCTTCATATTCTTAAAGTAGATACCGATATTCTCTCCGATGTGTGTCATATATACGAGAATACCCCACGATGCTATTTGCCCAATGATCGTAGCAAAAGCAGCTCCTCTGATACCCATTCCACAAGTGAAGATTAAGATAGGATCTAACACCACTGTTATCACTACACCTGCAATGATACCATACATGGCATAAGAGGCATTTCCTTGTAAACGCATCTGATTATTCAGCGTTAAGGAAGAGGTTACAAAGGGAGCACCTAGAAGGATAATCGACATAAACTTCAATATATAGGGCATCGTGGTAGGGGTACTACCTAAAAAATGAGCTAGTGGTATGCGAAAAATTTCTCCAAAGGAGGTGATGAGCATACCAAAGCAAAATGAGAAGAAGAAGCCCGTAGATGCCATTATATCAGCATTTTTATGGCGTTTAGCTCCCAACTCTCTCGAGATGTAATTGCCCGAACCATGCCCAAAGAAGAAGCCCACAGCTTGAATAAAAAACATCAGTGAGAATACAATACCCACAGCAGCTGTATCTTGTGTAGTAAGCTTTCCTACAAAGTAAGTGTCGACTATATTATAAAGACCAGTAGCAAGCATCGAGATAATAGTGGGTATAGCCATATCAATAATAACGCGGTGAAGGGGACCTTGTGTTAAGTAGGTATAATTATCTACGTTATGATGCATGGCTGTTGGCTTTATTTGTCATATAGTTATTTCATATCTAGTAGTATTTGTATGATACGTTCAGCCGAGCGACCATCCCAGCGATCGGGTATGCCCGATTTTTTCCATTGATTGCTTACCATATCGCCCACCATCTTACGAAGAGTATCAGGATCTTCGCCTACTAACACATTCGATCCTACTGTTACAGTTTCAATGTGTTCGGTATAGCTGTTGAGCGTAATACATGGCACGCTATTAAAGGTGGCTTCTTCGGCTACGTTGCCCGAGTCGGTTACCACACCCATAGCATGTGCGCTGATATAGCCAAAGTCGAGGAAGCCAAATGGCGATACGATGTGGAAATTCGACAAGTCGATATTGCCCCTTTTTGCTACTTCCTTTACGATGCTAGCTGCCGTGTCGCGCAATGGGGCTACGATAGGCGTATGTTTTCCGCCCTCTACTAAAGCTCTCAATAGTTTTTCTAACTCAATAGTTTCATTAAGTAGCTTTTTGCGATTGAGTGTAAACAAGATAAACTTACCCTCTTCAATATTTAGGTCAGCTACTTCCTTTATCTTCGACAAGCTAAGATTGCCCATCAAATCTCTGTTATTGCGGATATTATCTATTAAGATATTACCCACCATATATACTTTCGACAGTTCTGCCCCCTCTTTATTAGCAATGCTGTTATTGCTCACGCCAGCAGTGAAGAGAATATCCGACAAGCCATCAATAACCAAACGATTGATTTCCTTTGGCATGGTAATATCAAATGAGCGTGTGCCAGCAGCAATATGCACCAAAGTTAGTGCTTGCTTCTTGGTAACAATGGCTGCGGCCATAGTAGAGGCAAGGTCGTCTACAACGATGACCACATCGGTAGGATGCGATTGAAGATAAAGCTCAAACTTCGACATTACTTGTCCTGTAAGCTCATTAAGGTTTTGGCTATCAGCGCCAAGGTATATTGTTGGAGGTGCTATCTCAAGATCCTCAAAGAGCTTATCTTCTAGTGTAGGATCGTTTTTTGTTCCTGCATAAATAAGAGAATATGCTATATTCTCATTAGCTTGCTTATTAATAACTCGAATAATAGGTGCCACCTTCATAAAGTTAGGGCGGGCACCACAAAAGATGCAAAGATTTAATGTCTTTCTTGTCATGTATACTATTATTTTTCTTTAAACAGATCCTTGATGCCACCGATAGAACCCATTAAGTTAGAAGCTTCAAAAGGTAGGTAAACCGTTTTCTGATTGCCATTATTAGCAAGCTCGGTAAGCATCTGGATATACTTTTGTGCAATGAGGTAGTTGGCAGGGTTAGTGCTTTGACCCACTGCTTCCGTTATTTTCTGAATAGCCACAGCCTCAGCTTCTGCTTTGCGGATACGAGCTTGTGCCTGACCTTCTGCTGTTAGTATCTTCTGCTGTTTATCAGCCTCTGCACGATTAATCATTGAAGCCTTTTCACCTTCTGATTTAAGAATAGCAGCTTGCTTCTCGCCCTCACTCGTAAGGATCGTAGCACGCTTATTACGCTCGGCTTGCATCTGCTTCTCCATTGCTTGAAGTACGCTTTCAGGAGGGGTAATATCTTGTAGTTCTACACGGTTTACCTTAATACCCCACTTGTTGGTAGCATCGTCTAACACTGAACGCAGTTTGGTATTAATTGTATCGCGCGAGGTAAGGGTTTGGTCGAGTTCTAGCTCACCAATAATATTACGAAGCGTAGTCTGGGTAAGCTTCTCTATAGCGTTAGGCAGATTGTTAATCTCATACACAGCCTTAAAAGGATCAACGATTTGGAAATAAAGCAGGGCATTAATCTGCATTTGGATATTATCCTTTGTAATTACGTTTTGACGATCGAAGTCATATACCTGCTCGCGTAAGTCGATTGAGCTAGTATAAGCATATCTACCCGATCGCATTGCAACAATCTCCTTTGCATGATCAATAAAAGGAATAATAATATTGATGCCAGGCTGGAGCGTTGCATAGTATTTACCCAATCGCTCTATAATTTTTGTTTCACTTTGCGAGATAATCACCAACGATTTTTTCACAATTACAATGGCTAGTATCACTAGCGCAATGAGAATGTAAGCTGTAATTTCCATAAGAATTAATAAGTTTTTAGTTAATTGATAATTTTTCCACTGTTACGATGATAGAGTCGCGTGAGATGATCCTCACTTCTTGCCCATAGGCTATGGCTACACCGTCCACACTACGAGCTTTCCAGTAATCGCCATCTATCTGCACTCTACCAAAACCATTACCCTCAATAGGCTCAGTAATACGCCCCTCTCTGCCTATTAACGCATCGGCATTGCTTACTCTATTTTTATCATGCCGATGAAAATACTTGAGCATCACAGGGCGCACGAAAATAATACTCAGCACAGAACATACCGAAAAAGTAATAATTTGAATGGTTAAGCTATCCACAAAAGGGGAGAGGAGGGCTGTAAAAATGCCCCCAATAGCAAAGCACATTACAAAAAAATCGCCACTAGTAAGTTCTAATATTAAACAAAGCAAACTTACAAGCGTCCACACTAACCAAAGATTTTGCGCAAGATAATCAAACATAGGCGTTATAATTAATGTTACGATGTAAAGGTAAAGAAAAAAATGATGATGGCAAAAAGATTTGAAAAAAAACTTATCGTTTATAATAAGTTATAGCTGTGCGCTAAAAGTATAAATAGAATATAAAGTTAGTTCGTAATGCCGATGTTTTGGCATTGCTTATTTTTCGTTTGAAAAGTAAGCCTCTTTCGTCAAAAAGTAGAAACCAAACACACAAGCTCTCTTTTAGCAAGTAGAAATTAGTTGGATAGCAAACAAGCGTATAGTGAGAGTAGATAAAGTCAACTATTTTTACTTATGCCAATTATAGTAAACTTGCAAAGTCAAAAAAATATCTAGTTGATTATCAATAACTTAATATAGGAAAACTAAAAGGTCATTGTTTAGTATGCAAAAGGTCATCTTTTACATTGCAAAAGATGACCTTTAGCTCCTCAATACATCACGTTTTGCAATGGGAACGATGACCTATTAATTTGTTGTTAAATATTTTCTAAGAGATAACAGAATATTATTGGAACTTAGAAACGATCTTTTTAGTTATAGTAGCCGTCTTAGCTACAATGTGTATTAATTATACAGAAAGAGAGAGCAGCAAAAAGATGCTTTTTGCTGCTCTCTCCCTTTTTGTATGCTCTGTTGTTTTTTAAAATTCGCTAGTGAAATGGAATTTAATGTGTTCAAAGTCTTGTTGCGCCATACTGAGAACATAACCAGAGTCGGCAAGGAATACATCGCGTCCCTCTATATCCTTTGCCATGTATTGATATTTGCGTTTTTTGAAGTTTTCGAGTTCTTTCTCGTCGTCGGCTTCCACCCAACAAGCTTTGTGTAAGTGGACAGGTTCCCAGCGGCATTTGGCATTGTATTCATGCTCTAAACGGTATTGGATAACTTCGAATTGAAGTTGTCCAACAGTACCTATGATACGACGATTGTTAAACTGATTGACAAACGATTGTGCCACTCCTTCGTTCATTAGCTGCTCAATGCCTTTGAGGAATTGCTTCGACTTCATAGGGTCGTCGTTCTCTATATATTTGAATAACTCTGGGGAAAAACTTGGTAAGCCTTTAAAGTGGAGATCTTCTCCCTCAGTAAGAGTATCGCCAATTTTAAAAACACCTCCGCTGTCAGGCAAACCTACAATATCACCAGGGTAAGCTTCATCGACGGTACTCTTACGCTGCGCCATAAACTGAGTAGGCGAGGAAAAACGTATCGTTTTACCATTGCGGACATGGAGATAGGGTTGGTTGCGCTGGAACTTGCCCGAACAAACCTTACAGAAAGCTATACATGAGCGATGGTTGGGGTCAATGTTAGCCGTAATTTTGAAAATAAAGCCAGTGAATTTTTCTTCTTCTGGTTCTACCATACGCTCTTCCGCTTTAGTAGGGCGAGGGCTTGGAGCTATCTGTACAAAGCAGTTGAGGAGTTCTTGAACACCAAAATTGTTGAGCGCAGAGCCAAAAAACACGGGTGCTACCTCGGCATTACGATAGTTGTCGACCTCAAACATTGGATAAACGCCGTCTACTAGCTCTAGGTCTTCGCGTAGCTTGTTGGCAAAGTCGGTACCCACCTGATTGTCAAGTTCTGTAGAGTTAATGTCTACCTCTACTTTCTCTGTTACACGTTGCTTGTTAGGGGTAAAAAGATTGAGTTGCTGCTCGTAAATATTGTAAACACCCTTAAAGCGTTGTCCTTGTCCAATAGGCCATGAGAGCGGGCGCACCTTGATTTGTAATTCCTGCTCTAGTTCATCCAACACATCGAAAGGATCACGACCTTCACGATCCATCTTGTTGATAAAGATTATTACAGGCGTGTTGCGCATACGGCACACTTCCATAAGCTTACGAGTTTGTGCTTCGACACCCTTTGCCGAGTCGACAACAATGATAGCCGAGTCGACAGCAGTAAGTGTGCGGTAGGTATCTTCAGCAAAATCTTGGTGACCAGGTGTGTCTAGGATATTTACCTTATAGTCATTGTAATCGAACTCCATGACCGAGGTAGATACAGAGATACCACGCTGCTTTTCAATATCCATCCAGTCGGATGTAGCAGTCTTTCTAATTTTATTGCTCTTTACAGCTCCTGCTACTTGGATTTGTCCACCGAAGAGCAAGAATTTCTCGGTAAGGGTAGTCTTACCTGCATCAGGGTGAGAGATAATGGCGAAGGTTCGCCTACGTTCTATTTCGTTCATACTATAAAAGTCTGTTTATACACTTCTTTAGCGAATTTGTCCAATAGGGTATTTTAATGCCAAAAGTGTTCTTTATTTTTGTCTTATCAAGCACAGAATAAGAGGGACGAGTAACAGGTGAGGGAAACTCACAGCTGTGGCATGGTAGAATCTCGCATGTTGTATTGCCTGCTAGCTCGGCTATCTTAACGGTAAAGTCGAACCAGCTACACACCCCTTCATTTGAGAAGTGATAAATACCAGAATTGCCCTCAAACTTACGATTTTCTAGGATAGTGAAGATGGTGTCAGCAAGATCGCCTGCATAGGTTGGTGTGCCACACTGATCGAATACCACTTTGAGTTGTGGCTTAGTGGCAGTGAGGTTGATCATTGTCTTAACGAAATTCTTGCCAAACTCGCTGTAGAGCCATGCTGTGCGAATGATGATATAATTGCCACCAACAGCTTGTATCTTCTGTTCTCCATGAAGCTTTGTTAAGCCATAAACACCAGTTGGTGTACCTTTTTGATCCTCCTTGCAAGGTGTGTTGTAAGGATCGCCACCAAAAACGTAATCGGTACTAATGTGAATGAGTAAGCCATCGACCTCTTTCATTGCTTTTGCAAGGTTTTCAGGTGCAGTAGCGTTGAGTGTTTCAACGATGTCGCCAGCTATTTCTGCAGCATCAACATTAGTCCATGCAGCACAATTGACGATACACTTAATATCATTCTGCTTTACTATGGAGCGGACTGTGTCGAGGTTGGTAATGTCTAGCTTTGTGTAGCCATCGCACACATCGGTAAATATATAGTTGTCTTTACTCTGCTTAGCTACTAATTGCATCTCGTTGCCAAGCTGTCCATTAGCTCCTGTTACAAGAATATTCATATAGCTGTTATTTCTTAAATGTTCATTTTTTTGTCTAGCTCTGTTCGCCAAAGTCTAGCCCCTCTGTCTTATCTTTGATATAATAATCGGATAGCATTCCTATAAAGGTGCTAACTTCTTTAAGTGCAGTAGTTGTTGCTGCAGTTACCTCTTTCTGCTGTAGGCGAAGCATCATCACACCATAGAGCAAGTCGAAACAAGTTTCTATTTCGCTATGTCCGAGGGTGGCAGCTACCTGCTTTAGTTGATCATCGCCTTTGCGTGCCATAGTGTCAGCCACGCGCTTTGTCTTACCACGAAGTTCTACGATGAAAGGCAGTACACGGTAATATTCGGCCGAGTAGAAAGGAAATTTAGACGATTGCAACAGCTCTGCGTGCAACTCGGTGAGTGCTTGCATTACTACTTTGTTGATCTGAAGATGTCCCGCCTCGCGGCAACCTTCTTGCTTCATCATGCGCACAAGATCGCCAAACCAGTCTTCTTCTTCTTCCTTTTGCTCTTCGGTGTATTCGAAGCGCTCGATATATTCCTTACGAATACGCGTTAAGGAACAGTCGTATGCACGAATAACATCCTCAATCTGCCACATATATAGCAGATATTCAGCTATACTTTTCTCGCGTAATTGTTGAGCAACAAACATAACTTATCTTGTTTTTAAACGAATGTTTTTAATAAAAAGAGGGTAGGTGATAGAGATTGAATACTGTCCCAAATAATATGATGAGTGAGAACAATATTACGATAGCACCAATGATTTTATTGATGATAAGAATGCCTTTTTCATCAAACTTACCTTTAATCTTACTAATGAGCCATGTAAGTCCATACCACCAAAGCATAGCTCCAACTGGTATTGCAGCGAAACCTACTATCATTTCAAAAGTTTTGCCCGGTTGGATAAAGGCAAATTGAGCGAAGGTAGCCATAAAAAGGAATATAATAAGAGGATTAGAGATGGTTACAACGAAAGCTGTTAAGCCGTTGTGTAAGATGCTTCCTTTGCTTTTTCCAGACTTGTGTATTTTCTTTGTGGGATTGGAAACAAAGCAATAAATACCAAAGAAGAGTAATAATATACTTCCTGTTATCTGCAAAATGAATTGATAAGCAGGATTAGACAAGGGCTTCATGATAAAGCTCATACCAAAGCCTACGATGAGGGCATAAAAAACATCGCTTAAAGTAGCTCCTAATCCTGTAATAAAGCCATACCATCTGCCTTTATTCAATGTGCGCTGAATGCAAAGAATACCAACAGGTCCCATAGGAGCCGACGCAATGATGCCTATGAGGATACCTTTGAATACAAAATCGAGTATATCTAACTGAATAGGAAATTCCATATTATATAATTGAACTGCAAAATTGCGAAAAATATGCGACATAGGCAAAAATAAGTATCAAAAGTTTGTGGATTTAGGCTTTTTTCCTACCTTTGCGAAAATAATTTTTGAACTAAAAACTAATTGCAAGTATGGAAATGCAAGAACAAAAACCCTTTGTTATCGGTCTAGATTTAGGCGGAACAAATGCCGTATTTGGGATCGTTGATCAGCGTGGTCAGGTGCTAGCAACTAACTCTATCAAAACAGGTGCTTATAAAACTGTTGATGATTTTGTAGCTGCTGGTGTAGAAGCACTAAAGCCTATTGTTGCTAAAGTAGGTGGTATAGGACAGATTAAAGCTATGGGTATAGGTGCTCCTAATGGTAATTTCTACCGTGGAACAATAGAGTTTGCACCAAATTTGGTATGGGGTCATAATGGTGTGGTGCCTTTGGCAGAAATGTTTTCTAAAAAGTTGAACATTCCTGTAGGTTTAACAAATGATGCTAACGCTGCTGCTATTGGCGAAATGCAATATGGTGTGGCACGTGGCATGAAAAACTTTATCATGATAACGCTCGGCACTGGTGTTGGATCTGGTATCGTTGTAGATGGTAAAATGGTATATGGCTCTGATGGTTTTGCTGGAGAACTAGGTCATGTAGTAATGGTTCGTGGTGAAGAAGGTCGTAGCTGTGGTTGTGGTCGTACAGGTTGTTTGGAGGCTTATTGTTCAGCAACAGGTGTAGCTCGTACAGCTCGTGAATTTTTAGAGAAATCGGATGAGCCATCACTTCTTCGTGATATGAAAGCAGAAGAGATTACCTCTCTTGATGTGTCAATCGCAGCAAGTAAGGGTGATAAACTAGCCCTTGAAGTATATGCTTTTACGGGTGATATGCTAGGACAAGCTTGTGCCGACTTTGCTACTTTCTCTTCTCCTGAAGCGTTCATATTCTTTGGTGGACTAACAAAGGCAGGCGACTTGATTATGAAGCCTATCATTGAGTCATACGAGAAGCATACTTTGAAGATATTCAAGGGCAAACCTAAGTTCTTAGTAAGCTCTTTAGATGATGCAGCAGCAGCAGTGCTTGGTGCCTCAGCTATTGGTTGGGAATTATAAAGAAAAACGACTTCGCTTTATGCGAAGCTAATTGTAATAAACGTTTAAAGCGAAAAGGCTTATGCTAGTATGACATTTCCTTTTCGCTTTTTTTATTTTGTGTTCTCGCTTTTTTATTTTATCTTTGCGTGATTTATTTTTATTGATAATTATGAAACTAGAAGACGATATTAAGAAAGCAATAGAAGTGATGCGACAAGGAGGAGTAATCCTCTATCCTACAGACACGGTTTGGGGAATAGGGTGCGATGCTACTAATCCAGAGGCTGTGGCAAAGGTATATAAGTTGAAACGTAGAGACGACTCTAAAGCTTTAATCTGCTTGGTCGATTCCGAAAATAGACTACAACGCTATGTGCGTAATGTGCCTGATGTGGCTTGGCAATTAATGGAGGCTGTTACTAAGCCTACAACGCTCATTCTCGATAATGCTGTAAATTTAGCCCCCAATTTGATAGCAGAAGATGGATCTATCGGAATGCGCATTACCAAAGAGCCTTTCTCACACGAGCTTTGTTTTCGCTTTCAAAAAGCCATTGTTAGCACATCAGCCAATGTAAGTGGCGAGCAAGCAGCTCAGAACTATGGAGATATTTCACAAGAGATATTAGAGGGCGTAGATTATGTTTGTTTTGCGCGGCGTCAGGAACACGAACCACATACACCTTCTAGTATCATTAAGTTGAGTGCTGATGGAACTGTGAATATCATTCGCAAATAAAATAAAAAATACCCACTCAAAAATGGATATTACAGAAGATAATAGTACAGTAGCGCAAATAGGTATAATAGATCGTTTCGATAAATGGCGTTCAGAGTTTATTTCCGATCGTCAGTTCGTATATATTCTTGCCTTTTTAGTAGGTGTTTTGGCATCGGTGGCTGCCTATGTCTTACATACAATGATATGCGAAATAGAGGAGCTGCTTACCTCAGGCTTTAAGATGACCAATGTTAACTGGCTTTATCTACTTTATCCTGTTATTGGTATTTGGCTTACAACCTTGTTTATAAAGTATGTAGTTCGCGATAGTATTTCGCATGGTATTACCCGTGTACTATACGCTTTGGCAACTAACAAGTCGAAGATAAAAGGGCATAATACTTGGACTTCTATCGTGGCTTCAGCTATCACTATTGGCTTTGGTGGATCTGTTGGAGCAGAAGCTCCTATTGTGCTTACAGGTTCTGCCATAGGTAGTAATCTTGGAAAACTCTTTAAACTAGACGATAGGACATTGATGTTGCTCGTAGGCTGTGGTGGAGCAGCTGCAGTGTCGGCTATCTTTAAAGCTCCTATAGCAGGGCTTGTTTTCACACTTGAGATCTTAATGGTAGATCTTACGATGGCTTCACTGTTACCCATATTGATAGCAACAGTAACAGCTACTTGTTTTTCTTATCTATTTACGGGAGGAAGCTCCATGTACGCCTTTCATGTCGATTACGAATGGCAACTTCATCGTATTCCTGCAACAATTCTTTTAGGTATCTTCTGCGGCTTTCTTTCTCTTTATTTTATGCGTGTAATGACTTGGTGTGAAGATGGTTTTGGAAAACTTTCTAAATATCCTTATACCAAACTCCTTGTGGGTGCGCTTGTGCTGTCTTCGCTTATTTTCTTATTCCCATCACTTTATGGTGAGGGCTATGATAGTATGCGCGTATTTATTGAGGGAAAAACTGTAGAAGATTGGCAAAGCGTATTACGTGGATCTATGTTTGCGGGCAATGCTAAATATTTAGTTCTTTATGTGGGACTAGTAATGATAACCAAGGTGTTTGCTACTAGTGCTACTAATGGTTCTGGTGGATGTGGAGGTACTTTCGCACCTACTTTGTTTATAGGAGGTTTTGCTGGTTTCTTCTTCTCACGTGTGTGGAATATGCAAGAAGTTGGTCTTTACGTTCCCGAGAAGAACTTTACGCTTTATGGCATGGCTGCGCTTATGTCGGGTGTTATGCACGCTCCACTTACAGGTATTTTTCTAATTGCTGAGCTTACGGGTGGGTATCAGCTCTTTATTCCATTATTAATAGTAAGTATTAGCTCTTATTTGACGATTAATATTTTCGAGCATCATAGTATTTATGCTATGCGTTTAGCTCGACAAGGAAAATTGCTTACGCATCATACCGACCGCTCTGTACTTACACTTATGACAATGGATAAGATGCTTGATAGAAGATATACGCCTGTTTCTCCTGATATGGAGATGGGAAAACTTATACATGTAATTAGTGGAAGTCTAACAAGTTATATCCCAGTTTTAGACGATAGTGGCGTTTTATTAGGCGAAATAGATATTGTAAAAATCCGTCATATCATGTTTCGTACCGAACTTTATCATCGCTTCACGGTAAGCCAACTAATGAGCCCGCCACTAGCAACTCTTGGCGTCAATGATCCGATGGAAGAGGTTATGAAGGTGTTTGAAAAGACAGGTGCTATTACCTTACCTGTTATTGATGTGAATAATGTTTTAGTGGGATATATATCACGTGTTAAAATGTTTGATAACTATCGTAAACTAGTAGCCGATTATAGTACAGAATAATTAAGGTAACAAGCTATTTTACAGTAATTATCCTAATTTTATTTTTGATGAGAAAAGAAGATCTTCGCATAGTTTTTATGGGTACTCCAGAGTTTGCTGTGGAGTCATTGAAAGCGTTAGTAGAAAATAATTATAATGTTGTGGCTGTGATAACACAACCCGATAAGCCTGTAGGCAGACATCAAGAGCAGTTGCAAGCTCCCCCAGTAAAGCAATACGCACTAGCGCACAACCTTCCTGTGTTGCAACCAGAGAAGATGAAAAATCCTGAATTTCATGCTGCACTAGCTGCATATAAAGCCGATTTACAAGTTGTAGTGGCTTTTCGTATGCTGCCAAAAGTAGTTTGGGATATGCCACGCTTTGGTACTTTCAATGTGCATGCTGCGCTTTTGCCACAATATCGTGGTGCAGCACCTATTAATTGGGCTATTATTAATGGTGAGACAAAGACAGGTGTAACCACTTTCTTCCTTGATAAAGATATTGATACTGGTAAGATAATTCTTCAGCACGAGTTTCCTATTCCTGATGATGCTGATGTAGAGTATGTATACGATGGACTGATGTGTCTTGGAGCTGATTTGGCAATGAAGACTATAGATCTTATTTGCGAAACAATTCCTGATTCTGATATTGATTTTAAAACAGTATTGGATAAAATCAGTATTGAGCAAAACGAAGCAGAGGCTACTACACAAGCTCCGAAGATATTTAAAGAAACGTGTGAAATAAACTGGAACCAGCCTGCTAAGAAGGTATATGACTTTGTACGTGGTTTGAGTCCATATCCAGGTACATGGACGAAGATGCAGTTGATAGATACCACTGCAGCCCAGCCCAAACAGCCAATGATTATGAAAGTGTTTCGCACGCATAAAACAGAGATTAAAGCAACAAGAGTGCCAGGGTCTTTGGTTGTAGAGAAAAGTCGTCTTTATGTAAATACTGCTGATTTTATGTTAGAACTGCTTGATGTGCAAATTTCGGGTAAGAAACGAATGGAAGTAAAAGCCTTTTTGAATGGTTTTCAAGCTATCTCTAGCTACCAGTTAGGATAGGAAAATATTTATTGGCAACATTAAAAACGAGATTAAAAATGAGACAAATAATCAATCATTTTACAGACGATGATTTGTATAAGTTATCAATGTGTTGCGCAGTAATTGACAATTATCCGCGTGCACACGTTTGTTATCAATTCGTAGATCGTGATGATACTATCTACCCTTATGGCTTTGCCGAGGAAGTAAAGCACCAGATAGAACTATTAGAGAATGTTATCATTACTGAAGAAGAGATTAATTTCATGCGCCGCAAGTGTTCTTACTTACCAGAATGGTTTTTTACTTACTTGCGTGGTTTCCGCTTTCATCGTGAGTGGGTGAAAGTTTGGCAAAATGAGGAAGGGCATCTTCACTTAGAAATAGAGGGACTTTGGGCAGATACTATTTTGCTTGAAGTAAAAATTTTAGCTATTATTTCAGAGCTTTTCTATATGTTTAATGGGCAAGCTGATGAACTAGATTATCAAGAACTATATGATAAGACTTACCATAAAGCAGAGCGTTTGCTAGAGTCGGGTTGCGTGTTCTCCGACTTTGGTACAAGGCGCAGAGCTAGTTTGATAGCTGAAGATACTGCTATTAGGGCTATCACGGATTGTGCAAATAGCAAGCAGTGGGAAGGTCGCTTTGTTGGCACTAGTAATGTATATTTGGCAATGAAGTATGATATTACTCCTGTAGGCACTATGGCGCATGAGTTTATCTGTGCTATTGGGGGAATGTTTGGTCCACAAATGGCTAACCATATTGCTATGGAGGCTTGGCGACATACTTTCCGAGGTGCGCTAGGAACCTATTTATACGACTCTTTTGGTTGGGATATCTTCTCCTACAACTTTTCAGAGAACTTTGCTCATATGTTTAAAGGACTTAGAGTAGACTCTGGTGATAATTATGAGCAGCTAGATAAAATTTGTAATAAGTATAAATCTTTAGGTATTGACCCAGCGACAAAGCAGGTTATATTCTCAAATGCACTAGATACTGATCGCGCAATAGAATTAAATAAAGTGGCAAAAAATAGAGTTATTCCTTCCTTTGGTATAGGAACACACTTGACAAATGACTTTGAAGGTGTAACACCTAGAAATATTGTTATTAAGTTGGTAGCTGTAAAAATTACAGAGTCATGGCCCTATTATAATGACACATGTAAGATCTCAGAGGATAAAGGTAAGCACACCGGTAAAGCTGAAGTTATAGAACGCTTTATGAAGCTTATTCATTACGAAGAATAAAGGTTGAAATAGTAAGGGAAAATTTTAGAACGCTTTTGGTATAGAAAGAAAGGCTACAGCATATATTATAGACAAAGCTGCACCTATCAATATCTCAAAGTGGATATGCGAGCAGATTAAAGAGAACTATAAAAGGAAGAAAGATAATGACAATAGAAGAAAAGATAGCCAAACAGATTAAAGAAGCACGTGCTGATAAAGGCTTAACACAATTTCAGTTATCAGAAGTTAGCGGTGTTAATAGATCGCAATTGGCAAAGATAGAGCGTGCAACTAGCAGTGTTTCGGTGGGAGTATTAGAGAGAATTTTAGAGCCTTTAGGATACGAAGTATGCATTACCAAAAAGCAGATTATATAAAATATTAGTCTTATCAGTAAACAGTACTTAGTTATTTTTTAAAAACCTAATAACGATTATGATAAATAACAAAAAAAATAAGAGAGGAAATTATTTTCCCCTCCTAATGCAGTATTGATATTATAAACTAAAAGTATCTTCATAGCTTTTTGCTAACCCGCCAGTGCTTGTTTCCTTATAGAGTGAAGGAATATCATGGCCTGTTTGTTTCATAACTTGAATAACGCTATCGTAAGAAACACGGTGTAAGCCATCGCTAAAGGTGGCATATAACTGAGCATCTAAAGCACGACAAGCCGCAAAGGCATTACGCTCAATACAAGGAATTTGTACAAGTCCGCAAACAGGATCGCAAGTCATTCCTAAGTGATGTTCTAATCCCATTTCTGCAGCATACTCTATTTGTGCAGGACTTCCACCAAACAATTGGCATGAAGCAGCCGAAGCCATGGCACAAGCTACACCCACTTCGCCCTGACACCCTACTTCTGCCCCAGATATAGAAGCATTAGCTTTTGCTACATTGCCAAATAATCCTGCTGTAGCTAGCGCGTGTAAAACTTTAGTTTCTGTAAAATTATGTCCATTTGACAAATGATAAAGGACAGCAGGAAGCACACCAGAGGCACCACAAGTAGGGGCTGTAACAATGGTTCCACCGCTGGCATTTTCTTCACTAACAGCTAAAGCGTATGCGTAAACCAATCCCCTACCCTGCAACGATGCTTTGTAAGAACGAGCTTTAACATAGTAAGTAGATGCTTTACGAGCAAGGTTTAAAGGTCCTGGTAGTGCTCCTTCGGTATCTAAACCACGCTCTACAGATGCTCTCATGGCATACCAGACTTCACGGAGATAATCCCAAAAGTCCTCGTCTTCGCATTGAGCAACATATTCCCAATAGCCTTTTCCTGTCGATTCGCACCATTGCTGAATTTCGTTAATAGTGCTTAGCTTATAGACAGGCTTAACTTTAAACATATCCTTGTCGCCTTTTCCCTCTGACAATGCTCCCCCTCCAACGCTATATACTGTCCATTCGTCGGTTATTTTATTTCGCTCGTTATACGCTCTGAACACTAATCCATTAGGATGATAAGGTAAAAAGGTCTTTGGAAGCCATTTTACCTCAACAGGTGCAACCGCTTTTAAAGGTTCAATAACAGCTGTATCTGTCATATGCCCTTTACCAGTAGCAGCCAAACTCCCATAGAGTGTAACTTCGAAGTGATGAGCATCGGTATGCTTCTCGCTAAAGATCTTAGCCGCACATCTTGGTCCCATAGTATGACTACTTGATGGACCTATGCCAATTCTAAAAATTTCTCTTAATGAATCCACTTTTATTTATTTTCTAATTTTTTCTAAAATACTACTACGCAAAATTACAAAAATATATTATTCCGTTGTGGTTTTTAAGCTAATAATTCGTTTTGCTACTGTTTGAGATTTAGCGGAAAGATTTCCCTTTAGGTATTTTTCCATAATAAGTGCTGCAATGGGTGCTGCTACATCTGATCCCCAGCCTCCATGTTCTATATACACTGAAATAGCTACTTTAGGATTCGTCATTGGTGCAAAACCTATAAAAACAGAGTGGTCTTTGCCAGCATTTTCAGCGGTACCTGTCTTCCCACAAATAGTAAATAGTGGTGTGTTAATAGCTGATGCAGTGCCTTTTGTAACACATTTTCTCATACCATTAATCACTACATTGTAGGAAATTGGTGAAACCATTGTTTGATGTTGCTTTAAGAAACGTGATGATAAAGGGTTCCAATCACAGTCTTTATGGATATGAGGAGTATAGAAAAATCCTCTATTAGCTATGGAAGCAGCAAGATTGGCAAGTTGTAAAGGAGTTACGGTAATATCGCCTTGTCCCATTCCTGCCCACATAATCGTTTTAGCATCCCATCCGTTTTTATATCTACGGTTAAGATAGCTAACATTAGCAAGTAATCCTCCTTTTTCGTTAGCAATGTCAGTACCTAATGGACTACCAAGCCCCATACTACGCATGTATTCATTCCATGCAGTAATGGCGATTTCTTTGGAAGCATACCTCTTATTATTAAGCATACCTATGTATGATTTTAGAAACCATGTATTACATGATATAGCAATGGCATCTTCCATTGCAAGCGGAGAATAATGTTTGTGGCATCCCACCTTAATATTTCCATCTCTAAAGCCATTGGTGCATCCTACCCGAGTATTGGCTGTAGCAATGCCTTCTGACAAGAAAGTTAGTGCGTTTGCTGGCTTAATAACAGAGCCTGGAGGATATGCTGTAGCAACAGCCAATGTTTCATTACTACCTAATGGAGAATTGGTTACCATACATATAATTTCTCCATTTGCTGGATTAATAGCAACAATACTTCCTGTCTTGTTTTTCATTAATTCTGTGCCAAGTTCCTGCAATGAAGGGTGAAGGGTGGTAGGTGCTTCTAGGATAAACTCTTGTGCGTTGGTAGAGGTTGAAGAGAAAGAAAGTCCTAAGGCTATAACGAAAAGTTTTAAAGAAGTTGTCCACTTTTTTATAATGTTCATCTAAATAATAATCTTTGTATGAAAGTTTGCATTTAATTTTCTTTTTGCTCTAAATAACGCAACAAATGTACAAATAATAAATGGGCTTCCCTTTTATCTTCTATCTAAATAATATTAATTTATCGAATACTTATTTTTTCTTTGATAAGTTGGATAAAAACGTATCAAAAGCTCTCTCATAGCAAAAGAGAGAGACAATTCCTTTGTGTAAAGAATACTCTCTCTCTCTTTTCTATTTATCTTGGCAAAGTCTTATCTATTTAATAATTCCTTCCGCTTTAAATATCTCAGCTAATGCTTGAACACCGCGTTCTACTTGCTCTTCAGTGTGTGTTGCCATTAGGGCAAAACGTACGAGCGTATCTTTTGGAGCACAAGCTGGCGGAATTACTGGATTGATAAAAACACCAGCTTCGTATGCCTTTTTAGTTACGATGAAAGTCTTGTGAATATCGCGTACATATAGCGGAATAATAGGACTCTCTGTATCTCCTATCTCGAATCCTTCCTCGCGAAAACGCTTTAGTGCGTAGTTGGTTACTTTCCAAAGATGTTCTAAACGCTCTGGCTCACTTTGCAAAATATGCAATGCTTCTAGCGCTGATGCAGTAGCAGCAGGAGTATTACTTGCCGAGAAGATATATGTACGGCAGTTGTGGCGTAAGAAGTTAATGGTATCTTTATCTGCAGCTATGAACCCTCCGATAGAAGCCAAACTCTTAGAGAATGTGCCCATAATAAGATCGACCTCTTCGGTTAAGCCAAAGTGATCGCATACACCACGACCTTGGCTACCAAATACTCCCAAACCATGTGCCTCGTCTACCATTACAGAGCAATTATACTTCTTTTTTAGCTCTATGATCTTTGGAAGATTAGCAACATCACCTTCCATAGAGAAAACACCATCTACAACGATAAGCTTAACAGCTTCGTCTGGAAGCTTTTGTAGGATGCGTTCAAGATCGTCCATATCGTTGTGCTTATAGCGTAGCTGAGTTGCAAAACTCAAACGGCGACCATCAACGATACTAGCGTGGTCGCGATCATCAGAAATGATATAATCACCACGACCAACGACAACAGCCAGCACACCAGCATTTACAGAAAAGCCAGTTGAGAATACCAATGTTTCGTCTTTATGAACAAAAGATGCTAATTCTTTTTCTAGTTGAACATGCAAGTCTAATGTGCCATTCAAGAAACGACTACCCGCACAGCCCGAACCGTACTTTAACATAGCTTTGCATCCAGCTTCAATAACTCGAGGATCGTTTGGTAAGCCTGTATAAGCGTTTGAACCAAACATCAAAATATTTTTTCCATCGATATCTGTTACCTCTGTGCCTTGCTTACTTGTTATTTCACGAAAATAAGGATAAAGTCCTGCTTTCATGTATTCTTGAGGCTGGGTGTAACTTTTAAATCTTTCTTGTAATTGTCCCATTATGTACTTTATAATATGTAGCACTTTCGCCACATAGACATATACTTCACTTTAATTTTAGGTTGCAAAGATACTAAATTAGTATGAATATAGATGCCTAAATGCCAAGAAAAGTGGAATTTAATGATTTTTTTGACAGCTATAAATAAACATATAGAGTGCTTTTTGTACATTTGTATCATATAATTTATATCTACTTTTTTCAAAATGAAGAAAAAAATCATTTTTATTATCAATCCTATATCAGGTACTGTTAGCAAAGCCAAAATACCATCCTATGTTAAAGCGGGTATTGACACAAAAAAGTTTGATTATCAATTTGTTAATACAGAATATGCTGGACATGCCTCGCTTATTGCTAAGCAGGCAACAGAAGAAAAGGTAGACATAGTAGTAGCAGTGGGAGGCGATGGTACTATCAACGAAGTGGGTCGATCGCTTATTAACACAAAAACAGCTATGGCAATAATACCATGCGGTTCGGGTAATGGATTAGCTCGCCATCTTTGCTTACCTATGAATGTAAAGAAATGTATCGACATTATTAATCAATGTGATATAAAGAGTCTCGACTATGGTGTTATTAATAATCATCCTTTCTTTTGTACTTGTGGTATGGGGTTTGACGCTTTTATTTCTATGCAGTTTGCCAAAGCTGGTAAGAGAGGTGCATTGACATATGTACAGAAAGTATTGGAAGTGGGCTTATCCTATAAACCTGAAGTGTATGAAATAGAAACCAATGGCGCAACTTTGAAGCACAAGGCTTTTTTGATTTCAGCAGCAAATGCTTCACAATATGGTAATAATGCCTATATTGCTCCACAAGCGACTATGAGTGATGGACTTCTTGATATTACGCTCATTGAGCCATTTGGTGTTGTTGATGCTGCAAAAGTTGCTATAGAAATGTTTAACAAAACTTTGGATAAGAACGATAAAGTAAAAACATTTAAGTGTAGTCATGTACATATCCATAGACAGAAACCTGGGGTAATCCATTTTGATGGCGACCCTATTGAGTCTAGTCAAGATGTAGATATAAGCATTGTGCCTAAAGGTATTCGCATTGTGATGAACCCAACTTTCAATATTGAAGATATGAAGCCTAATGTTGCTCAAACAGCTTTATCAGAGGTTTTTTCTAGCTTCGGACATTTGCGTCAAGGGGTTAATAACAAGGGGAAAAGAATGCAAAGCCTCTATTATTCCCTATTAGATAAGTTGAAAATATAAATAAAATGGGATTTTCATTTAAGCAATTTCACATAGAACAAGAACATAGTGCTATGAAAGTAGGCACAGACGGTGTACTGCTAGGAGCGTGGGCTAAAGGAGGATTGAACATACTTGATATTGGCACAGGCACTGGGCTTATAGCTTTGATGATGGCACAACGATTTCCCAACTCCAAAGTTGTAGGTATAGATATTGATGAAAATGCTATTAAAGACGCATTATATAATGTAAGGAATTCTTCGTTTATAGAAAGAGTTAGCATAGAGCAAATAACTTTGCAAACTTATGGTAAAAAGCATGCTAATGAATTTGATGCTGTTGTTTGTAACCCACCCTATTTTATCAATTCACTAAAAACGCTATCTGAAAGTAGAACCATAGCTCGTCATACCGACTCTCTGTCGTATGCAGAGCTAGTGCGTTATGCTAAAGAAATTCTAAAAGATAAAGGTATATTCTCAGTTATTATTCCAGCAGAGAATGTTTCTATTCTTAAGGCAGAAGCCATATTTAGTGGTTTTCAAGTGAATAGCATCGTTAATATTTTCACTAAACCTAGTGCAAAAAAGGCGAAAAGGAGTTTGCTCTGTTTTCAGAAAACAAGGGAGAAGGTTGCTATTAATGAGCAATCGGTTATTCTCAATGAGGCAGATGGTAAGCGGACAACATGGTATCAAGAACTTACGGCTAACTTCTATATAAAATAAGCACGATATAAAGATCTCTAAAAAATAGCCCTAATCGTTTTTATTTTGTACCTTTGCACACTAAAATTCGGATAAAAACTCTATGAAACAAAATAGTTCTATTCAAATGTTTACCGATTACGAAGGCGACTTGCCAGAACTTGATGTAAAGGTAGATGGCGAAGTACCCATCTTTATAACACGTAATTTGGTAATGTTTCCAGGTATTCTTTCGCCTATTCTTGTGGGGAGGAAGCCAACACTAAAGTTAGTAAAATATTTAGAGCAACACCCTGACACTATCTTTGCTGTATTTTGTCAGAAAGATCCAAATATAAACGATCCAAAGCAACAAGATTTATACGAAACAGGTATTTATGCTCGTTTTGTACGTGCTTTTGATATGCCTGCAAACTTTGAAAAAGGCACACGTACGGCTATCCTTCAAGGTTTGGGTAGATGTAAACTTACTAATGTAAGTACTACAAAACCATTTGTAAAAGGCTTTACTGAAGCTAGTCCAGAAAATATTACAATAAGCGAAGAAGAAGAGATAGTATTCAAGACTGCTGTAAAGGATCTAAAGAATGTGGCTAAGGAGTATATTCGTGGTAACGAAGAAATACCAGACGACTCTGCTTTTGCATTAGACAATATTAGCAATCCTATTGCAGCAATCAATTATATTTCAACCAATCTTCCAATCTCAACACCTGAGAAGATGAAGCTTCTTGAGGAAACCACTCTTCGTGATCGTTTGTTTGGCTTAATGAGGATCTTAAATCGTGAAATCCAATATCAGCATCTACAACAAGACATTCGATTGAAAACAAGAGAGGATCTTGATGAACAACAGCGTGAATACTTTTTGCATCAGCAAATAAAGAATATCAAGGAAGAGCTAGGAGCTGGTGAAGGTTCGCCAGAAAAGAAAGAATTGATCGAGAGAGCTAGTAAGAAGAAATGGTCGGAGCAAATTGCAAAAACTTTTACTAAGGAGCTTGACAAATTAGATACTCTCAACCCACAAAGTCCAGATTATAGCGTTCAGATCAATTACCTGCAAACAATGGTTTCGCTCCCATGGGATGAGGTAACAGAAGACGATCTTGACTTAAAACGTGCAAAGCGCATCTTAGATAAGGATCACTATGGCATGGATAAGGTAAAGGAACGTATATTGGAATATATTGCTGTGTTACGTTTGCGTGGTAATTTAAAGTCGCCTATACTTTGTCTTTATGGGCCACCAGGAGTTGGTAAAACAAGTCTTGGCAAGAGCGTAGCCGATGCGCTGAAACGTAAGTATGTACGTGTTTCCCTTGGTGGTGTACATGATGAATCGGAAATTCGTGGTCATCGTAAGACCTATATAGGTGCAATGCCTGGTCGTATTATAAAGAGTTTGCAAAAGGCAGGAGCGTCAAATCCTGTTTTTATACTAGATGAAATAGACAAGGTTACTCAAAATACATTAAACGGTGACCCTTCTTCTGCCTTGCTTGAGGTGCTTGATCCTGAACAAAACAATGCTTTTCATGATAATTATCTCGACTTAGACTATGATCTTTCAAAAGTGTTGTTTATTGCAACAGCAAACGATCTGAACACTATTCCTCAACCATTGCTCGATCGTATGGAAATTATTAATGTATCGGGCTATATCACAGAGGAAAAGATAGAAATAGCAAAACGCCATTTAATACCTAAAGAACTTGAAAATACAGGTCTTAACACATTAGATGTTCAGCCAAAATTTGCAAAGGCAGCACTTGAGAAAATAATTGAAAGTTATACACGTGAGAGTGGGGTTCGTCAGCTAGAAAAGCAGATAAATAAAGCACTTCGTAAGATAGCTTACAAGCAAGCACTTGATGATGTAATGCTCTATGACAAGATTACTCCAGCTAATATAGAGGACTTGATTGGTAAGCCACCTTTCTCACGCGATATTTATCAAGGTAATGAGTATGCTGGCGTAGTAACAGGTTTGGCATGGACAAGTGTTGGTGGTGAGATTTTGTTTGTCGAAACATCATTATCAAAAGGAAAGCCTGGTAAGTTAACTATCACAGGTAATCTTGGTGATGTTATGAAAGAATCGGCAATCATAGCATTAGAATATGTAAAGGCACATATTAATAAATTGGGGGTTGACTATCGAGTGCTTGAACAATGGAATATTCATATCCATGTTCCAGAGGGTGCAACCCCTAAAGACGGACCTTCTGCTGGCATAACCATTGCTACTAGTATTGCCTCTGCCCTTACCCAGCGCAAGGTACGTAAGAATACTGCAATGACTGGAGAGATAACCCTTCGTGGCAAGGTTCTCCCTGTGGGAGGTATCAAAGAGAAAATCTTAGCTGCTAAACGTGCTGGTATTACTGATATAGTAATGTGTTCTTTGAACCAAAAAGATATAGAGGAAATACAAGAGGTTTACCGTAAGGGACTTACTTTCCACTATGTTGAAAATGTACAACAAGTGTGGGACTTTGCACTTAGTGATGAGAAGGTAGATAGTCCTATAGACTTTACTATCGAAGAAGAAGAAAAAGAAAAGAAATAAATGAAATTTGAGCTTCAACATACAGACACTGCCAGTAATGCTAGAGCTGGTATCATTACTACTGACCATGGACAGATAAAAACTCCTATCTTTATGCCTGTGGGTACGGTAGGGTCGGTAAAAGGTGTTCATTTCGAAGAGTTAAGAAAGCAGGTAAAAGCTCAAATTATTTTGGGTAATACCTATCATCTTTATCTCCGACCAGGACTTGATATATTGAAATCTGCTGGAGGTTTACATAAATTTAATGGTTGGGAGCGTCCTATTCTTACCGACTCGGGTGGCTTTCAAGTATTTTCTTTAACAGGTATTCGTAAACTATCGGAGGAGGGTTGTGAGTTTAGAAGTCATATAGATGGCTCTAAGCACTTCTTCACTCCAGAGGGTGTGATGGATACCGAGCGCATTATCGGAGCAGATATTATAATGGCTTTCGATGAATGTCCTCCGGGAAAAAGTTCGTATGAGTATGCAAAAAATAGTCTCGGACTAACCCAGCGTTGGTTAGATCGTTGTATTAAACGCTTAGATGAAACAGCTCCACTTTATGGATATAGTCAGAGTCTTTTTCCTATAGTACAAGGTTGTACTTATAAGGATTTACGTCAAGAAGCAGCAAAATTTGTTGCCGATAAAGGGGCTGATGGTAATGCTATTGGTGGATTAGCCGTAGGTGAACCTACGGAGGTGATGTATGAAATGATAGAAGTGGTAAACGAAATTCTCCCTAAAGACAAGCCTCGCTACTTGATGGGAGTGGGAACACCACAGAATATCTTAGAAGCTATTGAGCGTGGTGTAGATATGTTCGATTGCGTTATGCCAACACGTAATGGGCGTAATGCTATGCTATTTACATATAACGGTACAATGAACATGCGCAATAAGAAATGGGAAGCCGATTTCTCCCCTGTCGATCCAGATGGTTGTGATATTGATGTGATAACAACAAAGGCTTATCTACACCATCTATTTAAGGCTGGTGAACTATTAGCTATGCAGATAGCTAGTATTCACAATCTTGCCTTTTATTTGCGCCTTGTAACAGATGCACGACAGCATATTGAAGCAGGTGATTTTGTTCAATGGAAAGCATCTATCATAGAACAGTTAGGACGAAGAATTTAGTGGTCGTATTCTTGAGATTATGCAACAGATTAAGAAGATTATAAGTATCATTAAAAGCTTTCTACAAGGACTGAAGAAAAAGGTTTTCAACAAGCTTCCTTTTTTACGGAAAGTATGCGAAGTAGCGAAGCATTTGCTCCCTTCCAATTGGATAGGAACACTTGATTGGTACATTATTAAGAAGTTTATAGGTACCTATATCTTTGCGATTCTATTGATCATCTCTATTGCTATTGTGTTCGACTTTAATGAAAATCTTTCAAAGTTCACGCAATATCACGCGCCATGGCGTGCGATAATCTTCGATTACTATGCTAATTTTATTCCTTATTATTCTAATTTGTTTTCGCCTTTATTTGTATTTATTGCGGTAATATTCTTTACCTCAAAGCTTGCAGGTAATTCGGAAGTAATAGCAATGTTAGCTGCTGGTGTATCGTTTAAGCGATTAATGCGCCCTTACATGATTTCATGTATTCTCATTTCTGTTCTTACTTTCTATCTGAATAGCTTTGTTATTCCTCATGGAACAGTGATAAGACAAAATTTTGAGTCGCTGTATCGTAATAACAAAAAAAATACTTCAGCTGAAAATGTTCAGTTACAAGTGGCAAAGAATACAGTAGCGTATATTCAGCACTATGATGATCATTACAAACGCGGGTATGGGTTCTCTTTAGTAAAGTTTGAGAATAAGAAGATCGTAAGCCACATGACAGCTATGGAAATACAATATGATACGGTAGCAGATACTAAGTATCATTGGAAAGTAAGCAATTACAAGATCCGTATACTACGTGGCTTAAAAGAGCATATTACAACTGGTACTGAGAAAGATACCATGCTTTTAATGGAGCCAACCGATTTAGTTTATTCAAAAGGGCAACAAGAAACATTTACCTCGCCTGAACTACTTAACTATATCTCTAAGCAAACAAGCAGAGGAGCAAGCAATGTAGTACAATATGAGATAGAGTTCCATAAACGAATAGCCATGTCGTTCTCTGCTTTCATTCTTACTATTATAGGCTTGTCATTATCTGCAAGAAAGCGTAAAGGTGGAATGGGATTATACTTAGGTATCGGTTTAGGATTGAGTTTTGGCTATATCTTGTTGCAAACAGTGTCGGCAACGTTTGCTATACAAGCTAATACTCCACCAATATTAGCTGCATGGATACCTAACGTAATTTTTGCCTTTATAGCATATTATTGCTATAGATATGCACCTAGCTAATGCTAGAAAAAGAAATTTTAAAAAATATTTGTCACCAAAAAGCGAGGATAACGGTGGCACAACAACAAAGTAACTTATGTATTTTGATGAATTAGATTTAAATGATAATGTGCTTGACGCATTATACGATATGCATTTTGATGAGTGTACACCTGTTCAAGAACAGTGTATTCCTCACATTTTAAAAGGTAAGGATATCCTTGCCGTAGCACAAACTGGTACAGGTAAGACAGCAGCTTACCTCCTACCTATTCTTTCAAAACTTGCTGATGGTGGTTATCCAGAGGATGCTATCAACTGTCTTATTATGTCTCCAACACGCGAGTTGGCACAACAGATTGACCAAGGTATGCAGGGATTCTCTTATTATCTGAATGGAGTATCTTGCGTAGCAGTCTATGGTGGTAATGATGGTAACCGTTACGATCAAGAGATTAAGAGTCTTGCGTTAGGAGCTGATGTTATTATAGCAACACCAGGTCGCTTTATTTCACATATTTCTCTAGGAAATGTTGATTTATCAAAAGTAAGCTTCTTCGTTTTAGATGAGGCTGACCGTATGCTTGATATGGGCTTCTCAGAAGATATTAAGACTATTGCAAAGAAACTTCCAAGTACTTGCCAAACTATTATGTTCTCGGCTACTATGCCTAGCAAGATAGAGGATCTTGCAAAAACTTTGCTAAAAGAGCCCGAGATGGTGAAATTAGCAGTCAGCAAACCAGCAGAAAAGATACAACAGTCTGCTTATGTTTGTTATGAAACTCAGAAAATAGAGATAATCAAGGATATCTTTAAAGCTGGCGATTTGCACCGTGTTATCATCTTCTCTGGTTCAAAACAGAAGGTTAAGCAAATTGCTTCTTCATTAAATAGAAAGCATATTAATTGCGGTGAAATGCATTCTGATTTGGATCAAGCACAGCGCGATGATGTAATGTTCAAGTTTAAGAGTGGACAAATAGATGTACTTGTTGCAACCGATATTGTTGCACGTGGTATTGATATTGACGACATTACAATGGTAATCAACTATGATGTACCCCACGATGTTGAAGATTATGTTCATCGTATTGGGCGTACAGCTAGAGCTGACCGTGATGGTGTTGCCATTACTTTCGTCAATGGAGATGATATTTATTACTTCCAACAGATAGAGTCGTTCTTAGAGAAGACAATAGAGAAAAATAGATTACCTGAAGCTTTAGGCGAAGGCCCTGAATACAAATCGAATGGTAGACCAAGCAAAAATAAAAAAGCTAAAAACCGTCGTCGTCACGATCGCGATCAACAAAGCCACAAGGATAAAAAGAGTAACTATCGCCGTGTAAAGAACCGTCAAGAGCAACCAGCACCTACTGACGAAAAAGAGCAACATAAGCCACAAACTTCTGAGAAAAAGTCTGAAAAAGTTCAAGATAAAGGCAACATTCCAGAGGTTGGTGCAACAGCAGAACAAAGCAAGTCGCGTAATAACAATCGCCAAAAGCAAAGACGTAACAAAGAGCCAAAAGGCAATAATGAACTTCGTGAAAAAAATAATGGAGCTTCAGAAAAGAATAATAAGGCTCGTGAAAATAATATCAAGCATAATAATAAGCAGGCTAATAACAATGAGCGTAAACAGGTAAATAATGCTGAAAACAAAGTGGCTAAAACAAAGAATAACAATAAGCCTAAGAAGAAGCAGAATAAAAAGCGTTTTGATCAAGACAATCAGAAGCCAAGAAGAAGCACAAAATATGATATTCGTGAAGAACTTCCTAACAATGCGCCAAAAGAAAGTGGCATAAAAGCATTGATCAAAAAGCCTTTGAAATGGCTGAAAGGATTTGGTAAGAAATAAATAGTAACGGGTAACTTCTATATGTATGAAGTTACCCGTTATTATTTTCTTATGTGGTAAAGATAAAGTTATAGAAGCCTACTTTTATCATCTTTATCTATCATATTAGCTTGCAATGCGACTCCAATAGTAGTGCAAAACTCTGAATATTTTGGAATAAGGAAACGCACATCATATATTTTTTCCATTAAAGGGAAAATATATTTACACTGTGGTAATAGTGTAAGATTTCCTATCAATACAAAATCCCTTATATCTGTGTTTAGTGCGCTAAGGATAGTTGCTGATCCAATTGACTGTAATACCATACATATTAGCCCCAATGCTATATCTTCTCTACTAGCGGTAGCCTGTGCATTTGCAAAAAGCGAAGCTGTAGCATCCATAGGTAACCCTGGTAAAGGCTTTGACGAAATATCCTTAATTTGAAGGTTGATATGTGATATATCCCCCTTCATAGCTAAAGAAACTAAATCATGAACATCATCGGTTTGCAACAATAAACGCGATAATCCACTCAAAGTACCTCCACCAATACCAATACCACCTATATGTTTTATCTCACTTCCTTCGCATCTTACTAAAGAGGTTCCAGTCCCCATAGAGACAACTATCATTCTCTGCAAATTCGACTCATATTGAGCACCAAGTCCATCTGCAAGAAACTCATCTGCCTTATAAGTTGGCAGCCCATATACTGGTTTGTTGATATATGCAGCCCCTACCCCCGTTAGCATAACTTTATCTATTACTGAAAGATCTATCTTATTGTCATATAGATATTTACCAAATGCACCATAAAGTGAAGTAATAGGGTCGGTAGCTCTGATGCGCGTAGGCTTTACTACCTTTCCATTTTGAATTCCTACAATCTTAGTAGTAGAAATTCCCACATCTATACCTATTGATATTTTCATCTGTCTAATGTTTTCATATATAGCAAGGCAAAGTTACAAAATTCATGAGAATAAAGAAATAATGTTCATAGATTTTCCAAAAAATAGCAAAAAAGATTTCCATATTTAGCTGAAAATGAATACCTTTGCACACCGTTACGATAAGTAAGTTAAGAAATAAATTATAAAACAATAAAATCAAAATGACTAAAGCAGATATCATAAACGAGATTGCTACAGAAACAGGCATCTCTAAGAAAGATGTTTCAGCCGTTGTCGAGTCTTTCATGGATGCTATTAAAGATAGCCTTCTTGATAAGAAAGAAAATGTATACCTACGTGGTTTCGGCAGCTTCATTGTAAAGCATCGTGCAGAAAAAACAGCTCGTAATATTTCAAAGAACACTACGATTACTATTCCTGCTCATGACTTCCCAAGTTTTAAGCCTGCTAAGACTTTTATTGAGGATATGAAGAAATAAAAATAATATAATAATAACAATTTAAACATTTTAAAGCTATGCCAAACGGAAAGAAGAAAAAGGGACACAAGATGGCTACGCACAAGCGTAAAAAGAGATTAAGAAAGAACAGACATAAGAGCAAGTAATCCCCTAAAAGGCTGAAAGCACTTAGTTGTGAGACTTTCAAAATGAAAAACGGGGCATGTCTTCGCGCATAATTCTTTTCCCTAAGATGCGACGACACGTCTCGCTTTTTTATAACTTTTATATTCTCGTGAAGCGAGAATAAAGAATTAAAGTAAGGATAATGACAAGCGAAATTATTATTGATGCCCAAAGTAAAGAGATATCAATAGCGCTACTTGAGGATAAGAAGCTGGTAGAATACCAACGTGAGCCCCGTGAGGCTAATTTCTCTGTAGGCAACATCTATGTGGCAAAGGTAAAAAAACTAATGCCAGGACTCAATGCCTGCTTTGTTAATGTAGGCTATGAGCGCGACGCTTTTCTCCATTACTTAGACCTAGGAAGTCAGTTTAATTCTTATGCAAAGTACCTCAAGCAGGTACAAAGTGATCGTAAACGTCTCTACCCTATTCAAAAAGCCGCAGCACAACCTGATATTGACAAGGATGGTACTATTAAAGATGCAGTACAAGTAGGGCAAGAGGTATTAGTACAAGTTGTTAAAGAGCCAATCTCTACAAAAGGACCACGCTTAACAGGAGAAATCTCATTTGCGGGTCGCTACATTGTTTTACTTCCATTTGGAAATAAGATAAGTGTATCCTCAAAGATAAAGAGTGGTGAAGAAAGAGCACGCTTAAAACAACTTATTAGAAGCATTACTCCCAAAAACTTTGGTGTTATCGTGCGCACTGTTGCTGAAGGCAAACGTGTAGCCGAGTTAGATGCAGAGATGCAAATCTTGCTAAAACGCTGGAATGATGTTATCACCAAAGTTCAAAAAACACAAGACCGTCCACAACTTGTTTTTGAAGAGACAGGTAGAGCTGTTGCTATGATACGCGACCTCTTCAATCCTACTTATGAAAACATTTATGTGAATGATGAAGAAATTTGTACGGCTGTACGACATTATATCACAATGATAGCCCCAGAGAAGGCAAGTATCGTAAAGCAATACACAGGAAAGTTACCAATATTTGATAACTTCGACATTACAAGACAAATTAAGTCGAGCTTTGGTAAAACTATTAATTACGGACACGGCTGTTATCTTATTATAGAACACACCGAGGCTATGCACGTTGTCGATGTGAATAGTGGAAACAGAGCAAAGGAAAAAGGGCAAGAGCAGAATGCGCTTGATACCAATCTTGGTGCTGCTGATGAGCTTGCTCGCCAACTTCGCCTACGCGATATGGGAGGAATTATCGTTGTTGATTTCATTGATATGAATCTTGCAGAAGATCGACAAATGCTATACGAGCGAATGAGCAAGAATATGCAACAAGACCGTGCTCGTCATAACATCTTACCATTGAGTAAGTTTGGATTAATGCAGATTACACGCCAACGTGTACGCCCAGCAATGGATGTTGATGTTGACGAAACTTGCCCAACTTGTTTTGGAACAGGAAAGGTAAGAGCTAGCATATTATTTACAGATCAACTAGAGCATAAGATAGACCGACTAGTTAATAAGTTCGGAGTAAAGAAGTTCTATTTACATGTTCATCCCTATGTAGCTGCCTACATCAATAAGGGTTTTATCTCTATAAAGCGCAAGTGGCAAATGCAATATGGAATGGGTGTTCACGTTATTCCTTCTCAAAAACTGGCTTATCTGCAATACGAATTTTATGATGCAGATAAACAAATTATTGATATGAAGGAAGAAACAGACAAGATTAAGTAAAATAATGAAAATCAGGTTATAAGAATAGTTTATAACCTGATTTTTTTAGTATGCTTTGTATAAATACCCTAATCCTAAATTGCGAAAGTTGCAATTATGCACCATAAGTTTAATACCACGGATAAAAAGAATTTTATTCGTATTCCCCAATTAATTGATGCTATAGATTTTATGTTTTTGAGTAATTTCCAACAATAAAATAGCGATATTACAACAAATACTTGTGAAATGTATCCCAACCAATTAACTTGCAGAATCATCCCTAGTGATAAGGAAACATAAGCAAGCATGGAAAATTCAAACATCCGTGTTATCAATCCGTTCAAGTCCATTTTTTCTATCTAAAGCGGGTTACATCATTAATACAATTCCCAAATTGGTATACTGATATAGCAAGTGCAACATAATTTAATAGATTTTCTTGTGAATATAATGACATATTTGTATCTTTACAAAGGCTTTTTTATGAAAAAGTTACCTAAAATATTTTTTAAGTTAGTCAAATGAAAGATAAATATTCTAAATGTTTAGATAATGTGGGGGGAATTACTATTTAAAACAAATGGTAATGATGATTATATAGATTTTATTAAAGGGACTTCTATTTTCCTAGTAGTTGGTTCCCAATAATTCAAACTTACCGATTTGTGCTATCGATTTTACATGCTTACCAAGACAAGGACAAATGTCATAATCACCAATACGAACAATGCGCAACATTTTAGATACATCTTCGGGTAATCGAGTCAAGTCAATACCTTCTGGAATATGATCACGATCAACTACCTCATAAGTAACGGGCATATCTTCTTCTATTAAGCGCACCATCTCCTCAACAATGGTTTTCTCCTCTTTTCGATCAGGTTTGTGATCAAGGGTAAAAGTCATCTTGCTTTTCTTCCGTTCAAAGTGTGCATTACTACTACAATCACAACCAAACATTCTGAACATCAACTGATTTAGGAGATATTCCGTTGTGTGTGAGGCCGGAAATTCGTCCTTACCATGTTCATTAAAAGTATATTCTTCCATTACATTGTAATTTTCCAAATTCTACCATTATAACCACTTACCGACATCTTTATTTCTCCATTTGGCGATATTACAGCATCTATACTTTCGCCAGTCAATAAGTCTGTCATCAAATAAAAGTTTTGCCTTATTCTCAAAAATTCTATTGCGTGTTCAGGTATTGTTACCGATACTTCCTGTGCTTCTTTATCAAAATTGGCTACAATAAGTAATAGGTCCTTGTCCTTCTTTCGCATAAATGCAAACAATTTGCTTGTATCAAACGTAAGCTTATCAAAATTAGCATACATAAGATCATAGGTAAGCCCTTCACTAATAGCTGTTTCTTCATTACAGAGCCTTAATATTTTATAGTAAGTATCACGAATATAGCGTTGCTGTGGTGACAATCTTCCTATGTTATAAAAGGCTTTCATCACGGTCGGTGTATTCCAATAATCAAAGATAGTAGACCTACCATCAATCCCCGAAAAACCTTCCTTTGCCATCCCCTTTTCTCCAAACTCTTGTCCTGCATAGATCATCATAGGGTTGGATTGGAACAAGGCTGCAACCATTAAGGCAGGAATGCCCTTTTTGGCATCACCCGCAAAGAAATCAGAGGCAATACGCTGTTCATCATGATTTTCAAGGAAGTTGAGCATGTGGTCGTGAATATCATCTACACTTTGCCAGGCACTGGTAATATCAGAAGCTGGACGATAACCACACATCACATCACGAAGACAATCGTACATTCCCACTTTATCGTATAGATAGTTGAACCCTGCTGCTAGGTAATTTCGGTATTGATTAGGGGCGTACACCTCGCCAATAAAGATAACATTCGGAAAATGTTCCTTTACTTTCGCCGTTGCATATTTCCAAAAAGCAGCAGGCACCATCTCTGCCATATCGCAACGGAAACCATCTATTCCTTTTGCAGCCCAAAATAAAAGAATATCTGTCATCTTCAGCCAAGTAGAAGGAATGGGGGTAAAATGTTCACTTCTCCCACCAAGGTCGCAATAGTCAATTCCGTAGTTCAACTTTACGGTCTCATACCAATCATTATTACTAGGTTTAGCATCAAAGTGGTCATTACCTGTACATTTTGCGGGATACTCTGTATAAGGTTCTATATTTGCAGGACTTATAATATCAGATAAGTCTAATACCGTTTGAGGACAATAATAGAAATTGTTTTGTGGATCGAAATGCTTATTTACATCATCGTCTGCTCCTAAATCATTAACACATTCTGGAGCTGTAATGCTCTTATATTCACGCGCAACATGATTAGGCACAAAGTCGATAATAACCTTTAGTTCTTGCTTGTGGGTACGTTCTATCAGTGCCTCAAACTCTTCCATTCTATGCGTTATATCCTCTGCAATATCAGGGTCAATATCATAGTAGTCGGTGATGGCGTATGGCGACCCAGCCTTACCCTTTACCACCTGTGTATGCTGTTTTGGAATGCCAAATGCCGAATAATCGGTAGTAGTGGCATGGCGAATAACCCCCGTAAACCATACGTGTGTGAAGCCACCTTTCTTTATTTTATTCAGCACCTTTGGTGTGAAATCATTCATCTTCCCTACACCATTTGTTTCTATAGAACCATTCTCAATACAAGATGTATTCTTATTACTAAAGGTGCGGGTAAATATTTGGTAGATAACGAACATAATAAAAAAAGAGCTAAAACCATAGCTACTAAATAAGGCTATGACTTTAACTCCTAAATCAAATATTTTACAAGCTATGTGCTGTTACACTCTTATCAATGCGCCCAATCATACCTTGCAATGCTGTACCAGGACCACACTCAATAAATTCTGCTGCACCTGCAGCAATCATATTCTGTACGCTCTCTGTCCAACGAACACTTGAAGTAAGCTGTGCTATCAAGTTAGCCTTAATCTCTGCAGCATCAGTATGTGCCTTAGCGTCTACATTCTGATAAACAGGACATTTAGGTACATTAAACGATGTTACCTCGATAGCGGCTTGAAGCTCATCTTTAGCTGATTGCATCAGTGGAGAATGGAACGCACCGCCCACTTTCAATGGCAACGCACGTTTAGCACCCGCTGCCTTCAACAGTTCACAAGCAGCATTGATACCTTCTGTAGAACCAGAGATAACCAACTGACCAGGGCAATTAAAGTTGGCAGCAACTACTACCTTACCTTCTGCACTTACCTGCTGGCAAATCTCTACTACTTTCTCATCTGCCAAACCAATAATAGCAGCCATAGTTCCAGGGTTTTGCTCACAAGCTTTCTGCATAGCATTAGCACGAGCAGCAACAAGCTTCAAACCATCTTCAAAGCTCAATGCACCAGCTGCTACGAGGGCAGAAAATTCGCCAAGAGAGTGTCCAGCAACCATTGCAGGAGCAAAGGCTTCACCCTGACACAAAGCCGAAATAACACTGTGCAAGAATACTGCAGGCTGTGTTACCTTAGTTTCCTTTAGCTGCTCATCAGTACCAGCAAACATAATTTCTGTTATCTTAAAGCCTAAAATTTCATCTGCTTTATCAAATAGCTGCTTAGCCAACTCATTACTTTCATAAAGATCTTTGCCCATACCCACAAACTGCGAGCCTTGACCTGGGAATACAAATGCTTTCATTCTTACTTATTTTTACTTTATAATTAATATCTCATTAATGAGTACAAAGTTAGTAAAAATATGGCGATTATATGGCTTACACAGTTTTAAATATCAGCAAGGATGTTATAGTACCCTTTTAGCTTTATGGAAAAAGCGATAAGCCTCTAAGCGGATACTTTCTACTATACAGAAAGTTAAATAGAATTTCTTTTGTTAAAAAATCTTCTTAGATTATTCTCATAGGTTATTTTTCATACCGCAATACATGACCTTTTGCTATGTAAAAGATGACCTTTACAAATTCAATTCCTTAGCTTTGACTTGCAACTATCAAAACTTGTAGGTATATTTGCACTACAGAACTAAAATCTTTAGACCAAATAATATGATTAAAGAATATATTAAAGAGAATGAAGGGCGCATATTAGAGGAGCTTTTTTCGCTTATCCGTATCCCTAGCGTAAGTGCTCAACCAGAAAAGCATGGCAAGGATATGCTGCGCTGTGCAGAACGTTGGAAAGAACTGTTACTAATGGCTGGTGTAGATAAGGCTGAAATTATGCCAACAGAAGGTAATCCTGTGGTGTATGGCGAAAAAATCGTTGACACAGCAGCTAAAACCATCCTCATATATGGGCATTATGATGTGATGCCTGCCGAACCATTTGACCTTTGGAAGAGCGAACCATTCGAACCTATAGTGCGTAATGGACACATTTGGGCACGTGGTGCTGATGATGATAAGGGACAATCGTTTATTCAAGCGAAAGCCTTTGAATATGTGGTAAAAAACAACTTGCTAAAGCATAATATTAAGTTTATCCTAGAGGGTGAGGAGGAGATAGGATCGCCTAGCTTGAGCAATTTCTGCACAAAACATAAGGAACTTTTGAAGAGTGATATAATTTTAGTGTCGGATACAAGTATGCTTTCTGCCGATTTGCCTTCACTTACCACAGGTTTGCGTGGCTTGGCTTATTGGCAGATAGAGGTAACAGGTCCTAACCATGATCTTCATTCAGGACACTTTGGCGGTGCGGTGGCTAACCCTATCTACGAACTTTGCAAGATGATTACCAATAGCCTTGATACTGACGGCAAAATCACTTTCCCTGGCTTTTATAACGATGTGGAGGATATTCCAGAGGAAGAGCGTAAGATGGTGGCACAGATACCTTTCAACGAGGAGAAATATAAACATGCTCTTGATGTGGAGGAATTGTTTGGCGAAAAAGGTTACAGTACTATAGAACGCAATGGTTTCCGACCATCGTTCGATGTTTGTGGCATTTGGGGCGGTTACCAAGGTGAAGGTTCAAAGACGGTTATCCCTTCAAAAGCTTACGCTAAGATCTCTTGCCGGTTAGTGCCTCATCAGGATCATGAGAAGATAGGGCAATTGGTAGTGGACTATTTCCAGAAGATTGCGCCTAAGTCGGTGAAAGTAAATATCCAGTCATTACATGGTGGTCAGGGGTATGTCTGTCCTATCGACTTACCAGCTTACAAGGCAGCAGAGCGTGGTTTTGAAGCTGCGTTTGGTAAGCGTCCACTAGCAGTGCGCCGTGGTGGTAGTATCCCTATTATCTCTACCTTTGAGAAGATCCTCGGTGTGAAGACTATCCTCATGGGCTTTGGATTAGAGTCGAATGCTATCCACTCGCCTAATGAGAATATGCCACTAGAAATCTTTTGGAAAGGCATTGAGGCTGTAATCAACTTCCATGCTGAGTTTGACAAGGTGTAGCAAGCAAAGAGAATGTAAGATGTGATATTACTTAAAGACGGAGTAACCTCATTTCTTTAAAAAATAATATCAACAAAATATTTTGAACCCCAAGAACACAAAGTAACGGAAAAATGCGGAGAAAGAACTTTCCTTCTCCGCATTTTTATGTTATTCCCTATCCTTTTACTTTACATCATAGATGAAAGTAAACTTCTTCTCGGCAGAAATTGTATTGCCTACATAGCAGGCATTGTGGGCAAAATGTTCAAGACGCTTGCGAGTTGCATCATCGTATTCTGCTCGCAAGTGGAAAGTAATTTCAATACTTGTTATAATAATCTGCTTTGAATTTTCCTCTATATTACCAAGCTCTGCGTATGAACCTTCGAAAGAAAGCCCCCTTTTCTCTGCTGCCATTGCCATAGTAGTCATAGTGCAATAAATAACTGCAGTACCTAACATATCAGCAGGATTTTGATACTCGCCTTTACCACCAGCAGAGGTGGGCATATCTGAATGAAACTTTTCACCAGAAGCTAGCTGCGTAGCTTCAAAACGGTAGTCACCTTGATAAACAACTTTTGTTGTAGCCATAATTGTATGTATTTAATATTTAATGCAGTGAAGATAATACTTTATTTTGAATAATATCTTATACGACGGGTTAAATAATAATAAAGATAGATTAGCGAGACACAAAAAAGGCTGACTTCACAGCCAGCCTAATTCCAATACAAAAACATTATGAAATAATTTATATTTCGCGAACAAGATTTCTTTAAATTTCTATTCAATCTATATATTATGGCTAAATTGCATGTTTGCAGGTACAACACTTGCGTTCGCAAAAACGTTCGCACTGTACACGTATATCATATCCTAGCATAGCACCTAAGATGAAGTCTTCTTCAGGTGTAAGCTGGTTAAGAGGTTTTGTAACGATGAGTTGGATAGCATCTAAACACTCTTGTCGACCAAAGAATAGGTTGACATTATTATTTCCGACATTCTGAATAATGTAGGGTATATTCTGCTTTTGTAAACGTGTAACAGCAAACACTTCGTGCTTTTTATTAAAAGTATAAAGCACCATTTGCCGTACTCCTTTTTGATATTCATAAATGTGGTTCATGAGTACCTTCATGTCGGCTGTTACTACGTTATTCATAAGCAATTATATTTTAATGTAAAGAATGTTCCTTTTCTTAGTAAACCTTAATTATAAAGCAGGTTTAATCTGCTCTATCCAATTGTTAATGCGCATTTCAGTCTTATCGTTTTCATTAACATCATCTAACGCAAGTCCTACGAAATTTCCATCAACAACAGCTTCACTATCATCATAGGTATAATCATCGGCAGACACTCCAGGAAGAATATTAGCCCCCTCTGCTGCATCGTATATTTCCTTCATCGCACCGCAGAAGGTATCACTATACGACTCAGAGTCGCCACAACCAAAAATAGCTACGGTTTTACCCGATAAGTCAGCTTTCTTTAAAACCTCTACTCCATCATACCAATTGTCTTGAAGTTCGCCAGCACCCCATGTAGAGGTACCTAAAATGAGGTTATCGTAAGCACCAATAATATCAGCAGTAAAATCGGCTACATCAATTACTTCTGCTCCTAATTTACTTCCAATGGTGTTTGCTATTTCTTCACATACACCTGTTGAGGATCCATATACTACAATAGTTTTCTTCATTTTTCGTTTCTCCTTTACTTTTATTTTACAGATGCAAAATTACATGCTTTCTAGCAATCATACAATACCTAAAAATTGTGGTTTTAATACCCCCCCTTATTAATGGTCATCAATAATTTTAGGTAGGAGCAAATGTTATCCTTTTACAATCTTATACGATTTTTCCTTAAAGTTTCGTTTTTTGTATTACCTTTGCATATAAAGTAAAGAGGTGGAAAAGAATAGCCCTGCTGTTGACAATAATACACATTATATAATAAAAAAAGAAATGGAAAATAAGAATTACAGACTCATTATTGCATCATACGAGTTATATGCTATAGAAAATGGCACTGAAACATTTATAGAAAAGACAGAAGAAGATAAGCCAATGTCTTTCTATACAGATAGCGATATGGTTATCAAGTCGTTTGAAGATAAAATAAGGGACATCAAAGATGATACCGACTTTGAGCTATTCTTAACTAAGGAAGAGGCTTACGGCGACCATGATGCAAAGAGCGTAATGGTTTTCGACAGATCAATGTTTGAACAAGATGGACAGCTAGACACTCAAAGCGTATTTGTAGGTGCTGTCGTTCCTTTGCAAAACGAGGAAGGACAACGCTTCTTAGGTAAGGTAACTGAAATTACAGAAGATAAGGTTACTGTAGATCTTAATCACCCATTGGCTGGTATGGACTTAAAGTTTAAGGGACACATGTTGCTAAATCGTGAAGCTGATCAAGACGAAGTGGACAATTTCTTCCAACAGATGAACAACTCATCTTCATGTGGTTGTGGCGGAAGCTGCGGTTGTGGCTGTAGCAATGAAGGCGGAAGCTGTAACTGTGGCGGCAATGGCGATGGAAACTGCGGTTGTGGTTGTAACTGATAGGTAAGAGCTAATGAGAAATACCTTTGGTAATTTCTATACGATAACCACCTTTGGTGAAAGCCACGGAGAGGCTGTAGGAGGTATTATTGATGGCATGCCAGCAGGCATTACCATTGATATGGCTTTTGTGCAAAACGAGATGGCAAGACGTCGCCCAGGTCAGAGTAATATTACTACAGATAGGAAAGAAGCTGATACGGTGGAGTTTCTTAGTGGTATTTTTGAGGGCAAATCGACAGGTGCACCTATCGGATTTCTCGTTCGCAATACTAATCAGCATTCTAATGATTACGACAATATCCGAGATTTATTTCGCCCTTCACATGCCGACTATACCTATTATAAGAAATATGGTAACAGAGATTATCGTGGAGGTGGACGTACATCGGCTCGCATTACCATCGCACGTGTAGTAGCTGGCGCATTGGCTAAATTAGTATTGAAGGAGTATGGCATTAGCCTCAATGCTTATACTGCACAAGTAGGCAAACTAGCTGTGAGCAGAGATTACCACAAGTTCAACTTTGCAGAGATAGAGCAAAACGCTGTTCGTTGCCCTGACCCTGTAAAAGCTATAGAAATGGAACAACTCATAAGCGAGGTAAAAGAAGCTGGTGACACTATTGGTGGTGTAATAGCATGTGTTATTAAAGGATGCCCTGTTGGTTTAGGCGAGCCTGAATTTGGTAAACTTCATGCGATGCTAGGTAATGCGATGCTTACTATCAATGCCGTAAAAGGCTTTGAGTATGGTGAAGGCTTTAACGGATGTTCGTGGCGTGGAAGTCAGCAAAATGACATATTTACCTCTACCAACAATGCTGTTAGCACTGTTACCAATCATAGCGGAGGTATTCAAGGGGGTATTAGCAACGGGGAAGACATCTACTTTAGAGTAGCTTTCAAACCAGTTTCTACCATTCTTACCGAACAGCAAACTATTAATAAGCAAGGTGAAGAAGTAAAGATCAAAGTGCAAGGTAGACACGATCCTTGTGTACTTCCTCGCGCTGTGCCCATTGTAGAAGCAATGGCGGCTATGGTGATCCTAGATGCTATTCTGTATCAGCAATCGACTATTCCGATGCATAAATAAAAGAAAAAAGAGTACTAAGCAATAAGCCTTAATACTCTTTCTCTTTATCAAATCATTAGTCGTTTAGTAATAGCTTCATTTTTAAATGAGGGATACCGTCTTCAAGAAATTCATGAGAAAATACTTTGAAGCCTACTTGCTCATAAAACGGAATGGCATAACATTGAGCCTCTATATAAACTTCTTTTGCCTCACTATTTTTATAGCAACTCTCTATAACTCTGTTAAGAAGCTCTTTGCCATAACCTTGTCGCTTTATACTACTCACTACCCTACCTATTTGTAATTGTCCTATTGTTTGATTACGCCAAAAAACTCGTAAATACGAAAGGATTTTGCCTTTCTCTTCTAGCCAATAATGTATAGCTTTCTTATCAATACCGTCTACATCTTGATAAACACATTTTTGCTCAACAATAAAAACCTCGGATCTTAGCTTTAAGATAGCATATAGTTCATCAACTGTGAGTTCATGAAACGCCTTTGCCTGAAAATAAATCATCCACAGCTCTTTCTTAGTAAATACGAGGGCCAAAGATGGTCGTGCCTATGCGAACCATCGTCGATCTGCACTGCACTGCTATCTGATAATCATGACTCATACCCCATGATCGTTCTTTAAACGCTGGATCATCAGCAAAATATTTTTGCTTTACCTCATCAAAGAAATCAGCAGCAGAAAGCATTTCCTTACGTATTTGTGCTTCATCACCCACATTGGAAGCCATCATCATCAAACCAGAGATATGAACATGAGGCATTTTCTTCCATTCCCCACTCTCTAGCAGAGCTCTACAGTCGTCGAAAGAAAACCCATACTTACTTTCCTCTTGGGCTATATGAAGCTCTAACAATACATTAACCACACAATCATATTTAGCAGCTTGCTTTTCTATTTCACGGAGGAGTTTCACCGAATCGACAGCCTCTATCATAGAGATATAAGGCACAATATACTTCACCTTATTTGTCTGTAAATGTCCTATAAAGTGCCATTCTATATCTTTTGGTAAGGTTTCCACCTTTTGAGAAAGTTCTTGCACTTGGCTTTCGCCAAACACACGCTGCCCCTCAGCGTATGCAGCTTCAATATATTCGTTAGGGTGATATTTGCTAATGGCAATGAGCCTAACACCATTAGGTAATTTGTTTAATACGCTATGCAAGTTGGTTACTACATCGTACATTTGCTTAATCAATTAATAGTGTTATGCTGATAAAGCTCATTCTGTAGTAGCTTTATCGGCAGATTTACTTATATTTTGATGTTCAAAAACATCCATTATTTTGGTTTCTGTGATAGCAACAATGGAATAATCGAGCAATCCAGCACCCATCACTTCTTCTACATTCTTCACAGCACTGTTTACCGAGCCAGCCTGAACAAGACGAGTCGTTACAGAACGCTTTTCTTTTTCAGTCTTCTCATCAATGGTGATAAACGATAATTTAGCCTTAAACCACTTATCGTCAGTATCGCTATCACTAAAGAACACTTCACCATAGAGAGCAGGAGTAATGGCTTTAATCTCAAATTCACCACTGATATAGTGCGACATTTCTTTGGTAATCTCGGCTTCTGCTTCAGAGAAAGTATAGGCATCAACAACATACTGTTCAGTAACTTTTTTGTTCTGACCATCTTCCATTGTCTTGTCGTATCTCACTCTTATTTCAAACCAATTGGCTGTTCTTGTTCTCATCTTTATTATTTTTATTTATGTTGTTTCACTTTAGAAAATATTACCGACCCTAAAATAAGCTGATAACAATGCAAAAGTAGTAAAAATATTACGTTAAAATTGGAATTATGGCATTAAAATATTTTTTTTATATATCTTTGCAAGACAACAAAGGTATTGATTATAATGCTTCAATTAAAAGGAAAATAAACATTAAATATAAACTTAAATTTTAAGGCTATGCCAAAGATCTCAGTTCGTGGTATCGAAATGCCCGAATCGCCAATTCGTAAATTGGCTCCTCTTGCTACTGCTGCTAAACAGCGCGGTGTAAAAGTATATCATCTTAATATTGGTCAACCAGACTTGCCCACTCCACAATGTGGACTTGACGCATTAAAGAAGATAGACCGAACAGTATTAGAATATTCTCCCTCACAGGGCTATGCCTCTTATCGTGAAAAGCTTTGTAGTTACTATAAAGAGTATGACATCAATGTAACGGCTGATGATATTATCATTACTACAGGCGGTTCGGAAGCTGTGATGTATGCTTTTATGGCATGTCTAAACCCTAGCGACGAAGTTATTCTTCCTGAACCTGCATACGCTAACTATATGGCTTTTGCCGTTCAGGTAGGAGCTAAAATCCGTACTATTCCTACTTCTATTGAAGATGGTTTCGCATTACCAAAGGTTGAAAAGTTTGAGGAGATGATCAACGAACGTACCAAAGCGATCATGATCTGTAACCCTAACAATCCAACAGGTTACGTTTACACGCAAGAAGAGATGAACCAGATACGCGATCTTGTTAAGAAATACGACCTTTTCTTATTCTCTGACGAGGTGTATCGCGAATATATCTACACCAACTCTCCATTTGTGTCAGCCATGAACTTGGAAGGTATACAGGAGAATGTCATTCTTATAGACTCTGTATCTAAGCGTTATAGCGAGTGCGGTATCCGTATTGGTGCTTTGATTACAAAGAACGAAACCGTAAAGAAGACCGTAATGAAATTCTGTCAAGCTCGCCTCTCACCTCCTTTGATTGGTCAAATTGTTGCAGAAGCTAGCCTTGAAGCACCTAAAGAGTATTTCCGTGGTATCTTTGACGAATACTTAGAAAGAAGAAATTGCTTAACAGAAGGTTTGAATAAGATAAATGGTGTTTATACCCCTATTCCAAAGGGAGCTTTCTACACCGTAGCGAAATTGCCTGTAGATAATGCCGAGCAATTCTGCCGCTGGTGCTTGGAAGAATTTAATTACGAAGGTGAAACCGTAATGATGGCTCCAGCAAGTGGTTTCTACACTACCCCAGGAGCGGGTATTGATCAAGTGAGAATGGCTTATGTCTTAAAGTGTGAAGACTTGAAGCGCGCTTTGATTATCCTTGAAAAAGCGTTGGAACAATACCCTGGTAGAACTAATAAATAAAAAACAAATTATAATAAATAGGCGTGTCCTAATAATAATGTTTATCAGAACACGCCACACAATATAAAGCCAATGAATTTTCCTCTCTATATAGCAAAAAAGATCTACACAGGAGGAGATCAAAATAATAAGGTTTCAAAACCTGCCATCAGAATAGCTACTCTTGGAGTAGCTATTGGCTTATCAGTAATGATCATCTCCGTTTGCGTAGTATTAGGTTTTAAACATTCTATTAGAGACAAAGTTATTGGCTTTGGTAGTCATATCATCGTTACAAATTTTCTAACCCTTGAAGGTGCCGATCAAGTTCCAATTGCTATTAATCAAGATTTAATAAAGAAATTAAAGCAAGTGGACGGTGTAAAACATGTAGAGCGATATGCTTACACAGAAGGAGTTTTGAAAACAGACAGCGATTTCCTTGGTGTAATATTTAAAGGTATCGGACCAGAATACGATCAAGCTTTCATAAAAAACAACCTTGTTGAGGGCGAAATGCCCAAGTTTTCAGATATAGAGAGCCATAATAAAATCGTCATTTCGGAAACGATAGCAAAGAAGCTTAACTTACATATTGGCAATAAAATCTTTGCTTATTTCTTAAATGACCAAGGTGTACGCACTCGCAACTTTAAGATTGTAGGTATCTATGCTACGAATATGAAGCAGTTTGACTCACAAATCTGCTTCACTGACATTTACACTACTCAGAAGCTAAATGGTTGGAACGAAGATCAATATGGAGGTGTAGAGCTATTGATAAAAGATTTTAGCAAGCTCCCTATTGATGCAAATAATGTTTTACATCTTGTTAAAAACACCAAGGATAAATACGGCAATACCTACTCTTCGTCAGATGTTATAAGCCAATATCCACAAATTTTTTCTTGGCTTGACCTAATGGATATGAACGTGTGGATTATTCTTGGGTTAATGATAGCTGTAGCAGGGGTTACAATGGTGTCAGGCTTACTTATTATTATCCTAGAACGTACCCAAATGATTGGTATTATGAAGGCACTCGGCTGTAGAAACAAGCAGATAAGATATGTTTTCTTATGGTTTGCTACATTTGTGATAGGCAAAGGATTATTATTAGGAAATATAATAGGACTTGGGGTAGTATTACTACAAAAATATACAGGTTTTATTAAGCTTGATCCACAAACTTATTATGTAAACACTATACCTACAGAGGTTAATATGCTACTTATTATAGCACTAAATATTGTAACCTTAATAATATGCGTTTTGGTGCTAATCGCACCTAGCTATTTAGTGAGCAGAATAAATCCTGCCAAGTCGATGCATTATGAGTAATTATCAAGTCTTTGCATGAACATTGTTTATTACTAAACACTCTTTTTCTTGATTCATCCACTTTTAATGCACACGTTTTTTTGATTTGTGCAAAAAATAGAGTATCTTTGCACTAAAATAAGAATTTTGTGCAATAAGCCAATAGGCACAACTGCCATTGTGGCTATATAAAAGCTAATAAAAACTACTATTCTATAGCTTTGCACACTAACTCTAAGGTATATATAATGGAGAATATTCCAAGTTTTAACGAACTAATTGAGAAGTCTATCATTGATCATTGGGATCTTGACTCACTCACAGATTATAAAGGTAAAACCTTACAATATCACGATGTAGCAAGAAAGATAGAGAAGCTACACATTATGTTTGAAGCTAGTGGCGTACAGAGAGGTGATAAGATTGCACTATGTGGGCGTAACTCTGCAGCATGGGCTGCTGCTTTTCTTGCTGTATTAACTTATGGTGCGGTTGCTGTACCCATCCTTCATGAATTTACCCCAGACCAAATTCATCACATTGTAAATCACTCTGGATCAAAGCTTCTTTTTGTAGGCGATGTTGTTGCAACACAAGTTGATGCTGCCCAAATGCCAGAACTAGAGGGTATTATCTACATTCCCGACTACTCTATTGTAATAAGCCGAACCGATAAGCTTACTTATGCACGCGAACACTTAAATGAGATGTTTGGACGTAAATATCCAAAATATTTCCGTGCAGAACATATACATTATTATAAAGAACAAAGTCCTGACGAGCTAGCACTAATCAATTATACGAGTGGTACTACTGGGCATTCAAAAGGTGTAATGATACCTTATCGTGCAATATGGAGCAATGCTGATTTTGGTAAGCATGTTCTTGGACATAAACTAAAACCAGGGGATAATATTATTAGTATCCTACCTATGGCTCACATGTATGGTATGGCTTTTGAATTCCTCTTTGAGTTTATTTCAGGTGTACATGTTTTCTTTTTAACACGTATGCCATCTCCTGCTATTATCTCCCAAGCTTTAAAAGATGTAAAGCCTAGCTTGATGATTGCTGTACCTTTGGTTATTGAGAAGATTATTCGTAAGCGAGTATTCCCTAAAATCCAAAGCCACAAGATGCAATTCTTGCTAAAACTACCTGTACTTAGCAAGAAGGTAAAGGAGAAGATCCGTGAAGAAGTTTATAATGCCTTTGGTGGTAATCTTTATCAGATTATCATAGGTGGAGCTGCATTAAGTAAAGAGGTAGAAGACTTCTTGCACAATATCAATTTCCCTTATACTGTAGGCTATGGTGCTACCGAGTGTGCGCCTATTATTTGTTATCGTGATTGGCAAACATTTGTAAAGGGATCTTGCGGTCAAGCTGCTTATCATCAAGAGGTAAGAATTGATAGCTCTGATCCTGAAAATATTGAAGGAGAAATTTTAACGAAAGGTCCTAATGTATTGCTAGGCTATTACAAGAATGAAGAAGCTACAGCTCAAGCTATTGATAAAAATGGTTGGTTCCATACAGGCGACTTAGGAACAATGGACGCTGACGGCAATGTTTTCATTCGTGGACGCTCTAAGAATATGCTACTTGGAAGTAATGGTCAGAATATCTATCCTGAGGAAATTGAGGACGCACTTAATTCTCTTAATCTTGTTGCAGAGTGCTTGGTTGTACAGCGTGATGAGAAATTAGTAGGTTTGGTTTATCCAGACTACGAAGAGGCTAAGACCTTAGGGCTAAATGAAGAAGATATAAACAAATTAATGGAAGAGAACAGAACTCAACTTAACACTATAATGCCTACTTATTGTAAGGTTGCAGAGTTTGAAGTTCGTAAAGAAGAATTCCAAAAAACACCAAAGAAATCTATCAAGCGTTACTTATACAAATAAGTAAAATGCAAAATAAATAAAAGAAATCCCACTACTAGCTTTACGAAGCAGTTAGTGGGATTTTTAGTATCATTTGCTTTATACAAGTGTCTAAGTTTCCACAGAAAAGACACGATAAGAAAAAACTTATTCTAATAAAGTAGATGAACGTACACGGCTCAATGTTTCAGGAGTCATCTGAAGATAACTAGCAATATAAACCAATGGTGCGCGTAAAATAACTTGTGGACTTAGTTTGCAAAGTCGCTTATACCTATCTTGGGCTGTTTCAAAACGCACAAGGTCGGCATGAACTTGAGAAATAATCAAGCTTTCCTCTAAAATCTTTCTATATAGGATCTGAATATTTACATTATGAAGTGCCACTTGCTCTAGGCGCAACTTAGGTATAGCATAAACCATTGTTGGTTCTATAGCTTCTACTTGTAAAGATGTTGGTTCTTCACGAAATAGGCTCTCTATACACATAAATATAGAACGATCCACACCTAAATGTTCTGTAATTTGTTTACCTTTCTTAAAATAAAATTGGCGTATTAGTCCATGCTCTATATAGTAGATATGCTTACACACTTCTCCCTCTTTAAGTATCATTTGTCCTTTTGAAAAGTGCATCGGCTCAAGAATACTCTCAAGCACTTTCAACTCATCGTGAGTCATGGTACTATACTTTCTTGCTAGTTCTCTAGCAACATTTCTAGTTTCGCTTATATCATCTATACGCATTCTAAGTTCCTCCAAAAATAAAAAATATATTCTATATTTTCATGTTTAGTCAAGCTTCAAAACTGCAAGGAAAGCTTTTTGTGGTACTTGTACATTTCCCACCTGCTTCATGCGCTTCTTACCTTTCTTCTGCTTCTCCAATAGTTTTCGCTTACGACTAACATCACCACCATAACATTTTGCGGTTACATCCTTACGCACCTGTTTTATGGTTTCGCGTGCTATGATCTTGGCACCAATGGCAGCCTGAATGGCAATATCGAATTGCTGGCGAGGAATGAGATCTTTCAATTTCTCACAAATTCGACGCCCAAAGGTTACAGCATTTGTCTCGTGTGTTAAAGTTGAGAGCGCATCTACGGGTTCACCATTCAACAAAATATCAAGCTTAGCCAGCTTAGACGGACGGAAAGAGTCTATATGATAATCGAATGAGGCATAGCCTTTTGAAATACTCTTCAGCTTATCATAAAAGTCGATCACAATTTCGCCCAATGGTATCATAAAAATCAATTCTAGCCGATTACCACTCACATAATTTTGGCTTACTAGCTCACCACGCTTATCCAAACAGAGCGTCATAATAGGACCAATAAAGTCGGCAGTGGTAATGATAGAAGCCTTGATATATGGTTCTTCTATATGTTCTATCATCGTTTGCTCTGGCAAACCAGAAGGATTGTGTACCTCTTTTTCCACTCCCTGCTTATCGTACACCTTATAGCTAACATTAGGTACAGTGGTGATAACATCCATATTGAACTCTCTATCTAAACGTTCTTGCACAATTTCCATGTGCAACAATCCCAAGAAACCACAGCGAAAACCAAAGCCAAGCGCTTGCGAACTCTCAGGCATAAAGGTGAGCGAAGCATCATTTAGCTGAAGTTTCTCTAACGAAGATCGTAAGCCTTCATAATCGTTAGGATCAATAGGGTAAACACCTGCAAACACCATAGGTTTCACTTCTTGGAAACCAGCAATAGCATTCTTGCAAGGTTGATCAATATGGGTAATCGTATCACCCACTTTCACTTCTGTAGCATTCTTAATACCTGAAATAATATAGCCTACCTCACCAGTAGATAATTCTTTCGTTGGCTTCATATCCATCTTCAGAACTCCTACTTCGTCGGCATCATATTCCATTCCTGTTTGTACAAACTTTACCTTATCGCCCTTTCGTATCACACCATTTACCACTTTACATAGGGTAATAATGCCTCGGAAAGAGTTGAAGATAGAGTCGAACACCATTGCTTGTAACGGAGCTTTAGGGTCGCCTGTTGGAGCAGGCACTTTCTCTACAATAGCATCAAGGATAGCATCAACGCCCTCACCTGTTTTACCACTTGCGCGGATAATATCAGACGGATCACAGCCAATGAGGTCTACAATCTCGTCCTCTACCTCCTCTGGCATGGCATTAGGCATATCTATCTTATTGATCACAGGAATAATCTCTAAATTATGATCAATAGCCATATAAAGGTTAGAGATCGTTTGCGCCTGGACACCTTGCGTAGCATCAACTATCAGCAATGCACCTTCGCACGCAGCAATGCTTCGCGATACCTCGTATGAGAAATCGACGTGTCCCGGAGTATCTATCAAGTTAAGAACATATTTGCTCCCATCTTTTTCGTATTCCATCTGTATAGCATGACTCTTAATCGTAATGCCACGCTCTTTTTCCAAATCCATATTATCGAGCATCTGCCCCTCTGTAATTTGGATCGTATTTGTATGCTCTAACAGTCTATCGGCCAAAGTTGATTTACCATGGTCGATGTGAGCTATAATGCAGAAGTTTCTTATATGTTGCATCAGTGTATATTCTCGTATATAATGCTTGCAAAAATAGCAATAAAAAACGGAAAACTAGAATTCACTTTTGCTTTTTCTATGAAATAAACTAACTTTGCCATCAAAAAGCAAGGAATGAGAAAATATTTATTATTATTAGGCATTGCCGCATTGGCTATTTCGTGCCAAACCGATTTGAAAGAACGTGCAGCAAAGGAGTGTCAGGAATACACTCAAAAGAGGTGTCCTACCCCTATTGTGAATAACACAAGTATGGACAGTATGGTGTTTGATAAAGCCACAACAACACTTCATTATTACTACAAATTTTCGGGACTAGCCGACAATGCTGAAGTTATCAATAAACAGAAGCCCCAGCTACGTAAAATGCTATCCAATGCCTTACGTGCTGAAACTTCTATGAAAGCCTACAAGGATGCAGGCTTTAATTTCCAATACACTTATCGTTCTACAGCTAATCCACAACAAATACTATTAGACGAGAAGTTTACATCTAAGGATTTATGATTTAACAGAGAGTAAGATGCCAACATCTTATACTTTCAAAAATCATATTAGCTCACAGTATATCTAATAAGCAAACCTCTAGTAAGAGAACCAGTAAAGTAAACTATTTTTACTTATATCTATTATCCAAATAAGTAAAAGAATAAACAACGTATTCAATTGATTAGCAACAACTTAAAAGTATAAAATAAAAAGGTCATCTTTTAAAGAGCAAAAGGTCATCTTTTGCCTTCCAAAAGATGACCTTTTACTCCGCAATACATCACCTTTTATACTTAAAAAGATGATGTATTGGGTCGTTGTTAAATATTTTCTACGAATTAACAGAATATTACATACGCATTATCGGCATTTGCATTACTATTTTTCCTTTTGTGCGCCTCTAAAACTGATAACCGAGTGTTAGCAAAAACTGACTACGATTGTTCTCCACCTTTGTTGCACTGGCAAAGTTTGGAGTAGTCTTAGCTGTAGCACCTGTACCCGTGGTGTATGATATTGCAGGAAGATTTGAGAATGGGTAGAAATCGCCCTTCTGCGCACTATACTGATAAGCTAGATCAATATTAAACTTCTTTATCTGATAGCCTAAACCTACTGTAAAGCGATTAATATCTTTCCAATTTACGAAGTCGGCTTCAGAAGAATAAGCATTACCCAATGATGATAAGGTAGGATCTTTCTGTCCGTTCTCCTTGTATGCCGAACTTACATAGTTGTAACCAAGGCGAATAGCGAGGTTCTCTACGGGCTTATACTCTGCACCTAGCTTCAAGGTACTTACACCACGAAGCACTTGCTTGGTGTGATTATTCATAATACGATCTGGCGATGATGTTTCTCTATATTCATCGTAATACCAATCGTAGTAACCGCCATCATTGACACGAGAATTTATCGTAGAATAATCTTCATATTCGTAAGTAGCACCAAGAGCAAGGTAATTGCCCACGGTATGACCTAGCGATATACCAAACTTCCAAGGGGTAAAGAACTTATAGTCGTATGTGTTACCAATTTTTCCAAACAGATTTAATGCCCTAGCTTCTGTTGTTTCTATCTGTGTGTTATTCTCTGCACGAAGATCATACCAAGTAGGCGACTTCACGTATGCACCTATACGGAAAGCTGAACTTTCCACTGGGCGAACAATAATACCTGCTGTAATATCAAAACCGTTACCAGTAATTTCCTTTTCATTAGCATAGCCAATTTGGGCATTATCAAGCTGCTCGAAATATTCGCTATAGCTCTTATAGTGAACATCTTTAATACCCAAGGTTATACCTAAGTAAACACGGTTATTAAGGTTTCCACTTACGTTAAAGTCATAATTGCCAATATAGCCTGTATAGGCACGATTAAAGTCGAATGCAGAAGCATTATAACCATAATGATTACCTGTAGCTTTTTCAGTATTAATGGTATTAAAGTTGAGATAGTCTAGCTGATCAAAGTTTAGAGCATTATCTGTACTAGTAGGTGTAGAATATCCTATAAAATCTCTCCTTTTATCATTTTGAGGTTTACTTCTATCGAGGTCTACATAATAACCACCTTTCCCCTCACTACCTAATTCTCCTTTTGCATACGACTGATTATTAAGCGAGCTACCATTCAATGCATTAGCTGCATTAAGGATATAATCGAAATTGCGCCCCTTATGATAGTTGAAGCCAAAGTTAAGATAAGACGTACGACCTGTGCGCATAGAATATACACCACCTATCTGATCGAAGCTAGCATTGGTTTTCTTACCATTACTAAACGCTGTACCATTGCCTTGCACTACTAAACCACCACTCACACTAATATTATTGTGACGAAAAAGGCCTATACCAGCAGGGTTGCTGCTGATTGTAGAGACATCTGCACCAAGAGCCTCAAGCGCACCGCCCATACCTATATAGCGAGCTGTTCCGTTAAGATCTTGAGTCGTAAGTTTTGCATTCTGATAAGTTTCTTGTGCATTCGCCGACATTGCTATCAACAGTGCTGCTGCAAAGAAGTAATATTTCTTTTTCATACTGTAAAGAATTTACGATTCTGAATATTATTTTTCTTATGATATACAAAAATCCCCCCTCGCTGAAAAAGGGGGAAATAGATTTCTATTATTAACGGTGTCCTCCAAACTTGCCACCACCGAAAGTGCTACGTGATGACCCACCAAAGCTACCGCCACTGCCTCCATTGAAACCACTACGAGATGCACCACCAAAGCTACCACCACTGAAAGTACTACGTGAAGGTTGTTGAGAAGGTTGTGAATAGGTAGGCGTGTTTGACCGTGTATTGTCAAAAAATCCTCGATGACCACCAAAGGTACCAAAGCGACTATTATTATTGCCAAAGCTACTGCGACTAGTACTGAAAGCGCTGCGACTATTACTATAAGAGCGGGTAGCTCCACCAAAGCTACCACCACTTCTCCAATGGTTAGCAGTGCCAGTATGACCACTATAAGTAGTATAAACACCTCTATAGTAAGGACGACTATAGTAATAACCATAGTAAGGATAACCACCCCAACCATAATAGCCATAATATGGACGATGCCAGCCACTATAATAATAAGGAGAGCCATACCAACCACCGTAGTAAGCACTATACCAAGGATCGTACCAGCCATCATAGAAAGAAGAGCGCCAGCCCCAACGACTACAATAATAGAATGGGTCATAGAAAGCGCTAGCAAACCATGGATCGTAATAGGCACCATAGTAGCCATCAAAACGACTCATACGGCGACTGTAAGCGAAATCGTCATCCTCACGGGTAGCATAGCGTATGTAATTGCTGTAAACGGTGTCGGTAACTTGATAGCGACCATCTTTACCCTCTTTGGTATATTCCACTATTTCGTTGCCTAGAGAGTCTTTACCAATAACTTGATAATAACTTCTAAACTTGCCACGACGATTATATTCGTCATCGCTCTTGTTAATACCGCTATAATAAGTTGGTGCTTTCGCTGTAGGAACAATCTTCTTTACAGGAGTTGCGACCTTATCAGCATCGCCATTTGTATAAAAGTACATATCGTCTTGAGCTACAGCAAGCATAGGCATAAGACCTACTAATGCTAAAAGAAGTACATTCCGTTTCATATTGCCCTCTGTTTTTATTTATTTCTTTGTATAAAAAGTTCTATCCTAATGGTTTTATTTACAAAAATACATATTGGATACTATGCAAATATACGGATTTTCCCTAATCTGTGATAGGTTTTTCCCTATTTTTTATACTTTTGCAGAGATTAATTAACAAACAATGAAATACGTTCAAGTAAAATTTACTATATCTCCTGATAGTCAGACTGCTCGAGACTTAATTATGGCGTTTGCAGGCGATTGTGGTTTTGAATCTTTTACAGATGATAGCGAGCCTTTGCTGGGTTATTGTCAGGTGGAAAACTATCATGAAGATGAATTGAAAAACATTTTAACTATGATCCCATTAGAGAATACTAGTATCAACTTTGAAACTAATGAAGTGGAAGATAAAAACTGGAATGAGGAGTGGGAGAAGAATGGTTTTAAACCTATTATTATAGCAGACAAATGTATTATCTCTTGCTTTAACAACGAAGAAGAAACCTTTGAAAATCAAGATAGAAAGAACTTACCTATTCATATCTATATCGACGCTAAACAAGCCTTTGGAACTGGTACTCATGAGACTACACAAATGATTGTAGGCAAACTTTTCGACCTTGATTTAAGCGACAAGCGTGTACTCGACTGTGGCTGTGGAACAGGTATCCTAAGTATCGTAAGTGCAAAACTTGGAGCAAAGGAGGTAATAAGTTACGATATAGACGAATGGAGTGTGAAAAATGCAATGCACAATGCAGCAATCAATGCTGTTAGCATAGATGTGCTAGAAGGCGACAAGAAGGTGCTATCGCATGTATGTGGTGTATTTGATATAGTGCTTGCCAATATTAACAGAAACATTCTATTAGACGATTTAGAATGTTTTACCGAGATATTAGCAGTAAACGGAAGGATTATATTAAGTGGTTTTTATGAAGAAGATGCAAGCCTTTTAATGGAAAAGGCTGCTACGCTGAATCTCTCGGAGATTGAACGCCAAGTGAATCATAACTGGTGCTGTCTGATATTGCAGAAGAATCAATAGGAGCTGGTTCTGGTATCAGCATTTGTTGCATATCATAATAGCTTCCATTGTAAATATTCAGATCGACATAACCTTTAATTCCTGGCAACTTACCTGCATCAGTATGTTGCCATATCTTCCATCGCCCTTTGTATTCCATCTGATTAACGTAATAATGGGCTATCCAATACGGATAGTCATCAAAGCGTTGATCAGATAAATATTGTTGCTTAAATTTATAATAGGTATAAATGATGGGCTTTACATGGTATCTGTCCTCTACGATATGCAACCATGTAAGAATGTTTTGCTGAAAGTCTTCAGTTGTCATATCCTTAGGTTTATTTTCCACGTCAAGTACAGGTGGAAAATCACCAGGCTGTAGCTTCACCATCGCTAGAAAAAAGTAAGCTTGTCGTCGAGCCGAAACCTTATTACTCCAAAAATGATATACCCCTCGCAAGAAGCCGTTCTCTTTTGCTTCAAAGAAATTTGATCTGAATTTAGGGTCAATATAGCTATCACCTTGTGTCGATTTTATAAAGATAAAGCGAACGGGGGTAGCATCTATCAAAGCATTTCGCAAACGATTCCAATTAATATTACCTTGATAACGGCTCACATCAATGCCGCGAATATTATAACCTTTAGGATAGTTGGGTTCTCCATAAATAGCGCGCCAACGGAACCCTGTTGGAGCTACTAGATAGATATAAACAATGGCACAATAAAACACACCTATAGTTATTCCCCAACACCACTTACCCCACAAAGGTAGTGATTTTAGGAAGCGCTTTAGACGACGAACAAAAAAAGGAGTTTCTCTCGCCATTCGCTGTTTTTTATAGTGTCAGTATTTTATACTAAAATAGATTTTCTGTTTTTATATAAAGGATTTTACCATTTTTATATAGTATCACTACTCTAGGTAAAAGCAGAAAAGAAGAATAGAGAAAGGAGATACTCTCCCCAATCTATTCTTCCATTATAGCATTTTATTACTTGGTTTGCTCAAGTAACAAAGTTTTTGTTGTTAAATCGCAAACTGAAGAAGGACCCCAATACTGAATAGGACCTGGATAAACATAGCAAGTTTCCTTAGCCCACTTCTCACGTTGTGCAACAAGTGCCTTGAAAGGAGCACCGTCAAGTTCTACAAGCGCCTTACGGATAACTGGCTTCATTTCGCCATTACGCTTCTCCATATTCATCATCATTGTGATAGGCACACCTCCAGCAAGCCACTTGTCTGTACCAGCAGTAGTGTTTTTAACGATAGCCATGTAACCAGTTTTACCGTTAGCGATAAGCTGAGCAGCTGAAGAACCTAGTGCATAACAGTAGTCTGCATCAAAATTAGATGGTGCAGCACAACGACCTTCATAGCCAAAGAAATGGTGTAATGCAGAGAACTTACCTTCATACTTGCCTTCTTTCTTCCATTCAGCAAGCTTAGCACCTACCATTTCAGAAATCAACTTTTCAGTTTCGATCAATGAAACCTGAACATTTCCATGAGGGTCGCGATCCAAAGAAAGCTGACGAGCAACACCTTCTGGCAATGTTTCGAAAGTAGCCTTATTCTCGGCAGAAAGATGAGTCAAGATGTATTCACGTTGAGCAGCCTTATCAAGGTTTAAGTATTCAGCTCCGTGAGCAGCTAACAAATCGTTCAACTCTTGGATTAAACGACCAATAGCAGGTACAAATTCTATCAACCCTTCTGGAATAAGAACAACACCGAAGTTGTTACCCTGACTAGCACGATAAGCTACAGTGCTGGCAATATCTTCTACGATAGCATTCAATGACATATCCTTAGCCTCTATCTCTTCAGATACAAGGCAAATATTAGGTTGTGTCTGCAAAGCACATTCAAGAGCGATGTGAGAAGCTGAACGTCCCATCAGCTTAATAAAGTGCCAGTACTTACGAGCAGAATTACAATCGCGCTCAATGTTACCAATAAGTTCAGCGTATGTCTTTGTTGCTGTATCGAAACCGAAAGAAGTCTCAATCTGATCGTTCTTTAAGTCTCCATCAATCGTCTTAGGACAACCGATAACCTGTACACCATATTTCTTTGCTGCATAATATTCAGCGAGCACACAAGCGTTAGTATTAGAGTCGTCGCCACCAATGATAACGATAGCCTTAATATCTAGCTCACGAATAATTTCCAATCCTTTTTCAAACTGCTCTTCCTTCTCTAGCTTTGTACGACCAGAACCAATCATATCAAAACCACCAGTGTTACGATATGCCTGAAGGTTTTCTGCCGTAATCTCCATATACTTGTGATCTACCAAACCACCAGGCCCCATTAAAAAACCAAATAGGCGGTTTTCTGGGTTCAACTTCTTGATTTCATCAAAAAGACCAGAGATAACGTTGTGTCCACCAGGAGCCTGACCACCAGATAGGATTACACCAACATTCATCTTGGCATTGTTAGCTTCTGTAGCAGGTTCAAACTCTACTAGAGGCATACCATAAGTGTTTGGGAACAATTTCTTAATGTCTTCCTGATTGTCAACGCTCTGTGTTGGAGCACCTTCTTTTACCTTTACTGCACCTTGTAGAGCTATTGGCAACTTAGGTTGATAGCCTGCTCTTTCTTTTTGCAATGCACTAATTTCCATAAATGAATTCTTTTAAGTTTGGATATTTTTAAAAATTTTCTTCCTACTGCAAAAGTACTGCTTTTTTCTGTGATAATTAGACGCAAATGCTTAAAAAGCTAAAACTCGAAAGTTTTTTCTCACGCTTTCTTCCTTTATTATAATTTTTGCTTATCTTTGGAGAGTATTTAAATAAAAAATTAGAGCAAAGGATAAAAATTATGAGTAACAAAAGAGATTTAAAACGGACAATCAACTATATTACTAGTGATTTATTTGCAGAAGGAGTAGCTGCTTCTCTTTATGGTAACAAAGCCCACACAGAAGATGTGAACGCACTACTATCAACAATAATTGTTATGCATGATGATTATATTCGTCGTGTATCGCATGTAGAGCCTGGTATGTCTGCTAAGAAATATTTCAAAGATCTTAAAGATAAGTTTAATAAGGAAGCCAATGAGATTGTTGATCAAATAAGTAATCTTGTCTAAACGAAGTAGCCTTATTGAATGTTATCACGATTTATTTTATATAAACTGTTAGGATGGGAGAAGTTTGTAAACATCCCTCTTCCAGACAAGTGCATTATTTGTTTAGCCCCACACACTAGCAATTGGGACTTTATCTTAGGTCAGCTTTACGCTCGTGCAGAAGGCTTAAATAGTAAATTTTTGATGAAAAAAGAGTGGTTCATTGGACCACTAGGAAGTTTCTTTAAGAAGTTAGGAGGGATACCCGTATGGCGTAGCCGACATAGCAGCATGACTGATCGTTTAGCCGATTTAGCCGAAAGTACTCCTCACTTTCAGCTTTGTGTTACCCCTGAGGGTACTCGCTCGCTTAATCCGGAATGGAAAAAAGGGTTCTACTTTATAGCCCTTAAGGCTAATATTCCTATTGTACTGTATGCGCTTGATTATCAATCTAAGACCATTCACTGTACAAAGATGATTATGCCCAATGGGAACGTGGAAGAACAGATGAAAGAAATAAAGCTCTATTTTAAAAACTTCAAAGGAAAATTTCCTGAGAAATTTTCAATAGGAGAAATTTAGAATGAAGAAAACTTGGCTGATAGCCTTAACTACTGTCTTAGCAAGTTTAAGCTCTCAAGCACAAAACAAAACCACATGGGGTTCTAACGAATACGATGGAGCGCCATGGGTACAAAATGTATCTAAGCCAAACACTATTGATAATGGTTTAGAAAACCGACACATTTCTTTATGGGCATCACACGGAAGATATTATGATGCTGGTAAAGGGGTATGGAAATGGCAACGCCCTATCCTTTTTTCTACAACCGAGGACTTATTTACACCAACCATCGTTATCCCTTATCTTATTCCAATGCTTCAAAATGCGGGTGCTGTGGTGTTCACACCTCGTGAACGCGATTGGCAATTAAACGAAATTATTGTGGATAACGATAGCCATTTAAGCAACTACAAAGAAGTTAACGACAAGAAAGACTGGAAAGATAGTTCCGATCCTGGCTTTGCTTTTCATCATGGTACTTATCGTGATGGTGAGAATCCATTTACTGCTGGCACTGCAAGAAAGATCAAAGCACGTAAACGCGACAATAAGTTAAGTTCTATAACTTACCAACCCACTATTACAGAGGCTGGAAAATATGCCGTGTATGTAAGTTACCAAACGCAGAAGAAGAGTGTGGACGATGCTGAATACATTGTTTTCCACAAAGGGCAAGCAACCCATTTTAAAGTAAATCAGAAGATGGGAGGTGGCACATGGGTATATCTAGGCACTTTCGATTTCGATGCAGGCAGCAGTATTCTCAACTCTGTTGTACTTACTAATCATAGCTCGCATAGAGGTGTGATTACTGCCGATGCCGTGCGCTTTGGTGGTGGTATGGGCAATATCGTGCGTGGTGGCACCACTAGTGGGTTGCCTCGTACTTTAGAAGGCGCACGCTACTACGCCCAATGGGCTGGTGCACCATGGGATATTGTGAGCAAGAGCAATGGTAGCAACGACTATAACGATGATATCAATGCACGCTCGCTTATGACCAATTGGCTGGCTGCTGGTTCTACTTATGTCCCTGGAAAAGGTAAAAAAGTGCCTATCGACCTCTCGCTGGCTATCCATAGCGATGCAGGCATTGCACCTAACGGTAGTTATGTTGGCACTTTAGGTATTTATACAACACAAGAAGGCGACGACCATCTTGGTGAAGATCTCTCGCGTAGTGTTTCAAAAACGCTTGCAGAAAATATGGTCAGCAATCTTAAAAAGGATATAGACCAAGTATTCCATATTAACTGGAACACACGATCGGTAAGGGATCGCAACTATAGCGAGACACGCTTACCTGATGTACCATCTATGATCCTAGAAACGATGTCCCATCAAAACTTTAACGATATGAAGCTGGGACAAGATCCTAACTTTAAGTTTGTTGTTGCACGCTCTATCTATAAGACGATATTACGCTATGAAGCCAGTATGCATAACACTTCTTACACCGTCCAACCACTAGCTCCTATACTGTTCCGCCTAAAGCGAGTCGGGGCTAACAAGGTACGTCTGCAATGGAATGCGGTAAACGATCCATACGAACCTACTGCCGTTCCCACATCTTATAATGTATATACGGCTATCGGCAATGGTGGTTTTGACAATGGCATTAATATCAGCGGAACCTCTTGCGAAATAGAGATGCAAATGGGTAAGCTTTACAGCTTCCGTATTACAGCATGTAATCGTGGTGGTGAAAGTTTCCCTACAGAGGTGTTATCTGCTTATAATCATCCTGACGCTAAGCAGACAGTGTTGGTGGTAAATGGCTTCAATCGTTTGTCATCGCCAGCTATCATCGATTCAATAGGTAGTCAAGGGTTCAACTTAGAAGCTGATCCTGGTGTTACTTATGGCAAAACGATAGGTTGGAGTGGACAACAAAGTAACTTCGATCCACGATCTGCTGGTAAAGAAGGAGCAGGAGCTTTAGGCTATGGAGGTGAAGAATTGGTAGGCAAAATGGTTGCTGGTAACGATTTCAACTATGTTCGCACACATGCTGAAGCCATTCAGACGGCTGGTAGATATAACGTTGTTAGCTGTTCGGGAAAAGCTGTTGAAAATGGCTTAGTCCGTCTTACCGATTACGATGCTGTAGATATTGACTTAGGATTGGAGAAAGATGATGGTCATAGCCTATATTATTACAAGGCTTTCCGCCCAGCTATGCAACAACAAATAAGCAATTATTTACAACATCATGGCAACCTCTTTGTAAACGGTGCTTACCTTGCATCAGATATGAAGTTAGAAGCTGAAAAACAGTGGCTCGCCAATAATTTGAAAATTACTTATGCAGGTAGCAACCTTAATAACTACTCGGCTATGATAAAAGGACTTGGCACTAGCTTTGATATTTATCGTACGATTAATGCCGATCACTACGGAGCTTACACACCTGACAATATCCTTCCTGCTAACAACACTGCAATAGCAGTAATGGCGTATGCCGATGGTAACAATGCTGCTGTGGCTTATAAAGGTGTCGATTACAGAACATTCTCAATGGCTTTCCCATTGGAATGTATCAAGGATGCTAACACTAGAAATAAGATTATGCGAGGTATCTTAGCATATCTCCTTCAATAAGATTGTTAAACATAAGGCGGTATTAAAGCAAAATGCTGATGCTTCCTTACTAAAAGATGAAGACTATGTATAAAATTCAAGCAAACACAAGTGGCACTAGAAGCATTGCTATAAACGATGCCTACTTAGAAGTAATAAGAAAGTATGCCCTCTTTAAAGGATTAGTCGATTCTACAGGCATCGTTGACGAAGAAACGCTCGATAGGTTAAAGCTGAATGTGCGCAGCTTACTCGAGTCGGAAAAGGGCAATAACAAAGAATTGCTTGATCTATGCCTTGATGTTGTTTATAACACCGATATGAAGGCGCTAGGACTTAATAATCTCGTAAAACTTTACAAGGAATGGTGCAAGCAACATCCTACACCAGCAAGAGAAGAAGAACAAACATCTACAACCGAATAAAAAGAGGCTTACGCTGATTTAGATTTATAAGAATCGAAGCCTTAGATAAATATTTTATTTATTGCTGTCCGATAAAACTTTTTGATACCCTATAAATTTAGGGCTGACTCCTTCATTAGGAATCAGCCCTTTTTAGTTACTTTGTAGTCTCTAAACAAAATTCAAAATGACTATGGGCAAAAGTACACATTTTATCGGACAGCAGTAAAACAAAATACACACTTATATATATCCCAAAAAGGCTCATATCCAAATTGAAGTGCCCTCCGAAAGTTGTTATGTCCAACTTTCGGGGTCTATTAAGTCATTTAAGAAACGAAAGAATTATGAAGAAAGAATAGAATAGAATAAAATTAAGATTAAATGGAATGAGCTCGGTAAAATACCGAGCTCACTATAGAGAATTAAATAATTAATGTTCAATTGAACATCCAACCTTCGAGGGTACATCAAAATAAGGATGTAAGCCTTTGTTTAATATAGCGATTTTAACTTAGTAAGCCTCTTCTTCGCTAGTAACATCCTTTTTAGAGATACCACCGAAATCGATCTTACGCCATGCATAAACAATATATGCAAGAACAAAAGGTACAAGGAAACTAACGTAGAACATTGCCTTCAAAGTAAATTCGCTTGAAGAGCTATTTTGGATAGTTAGTGAACTTTGTAAGTCGGCAGTAGAAGGATAATAAGCTGTACCGTTCCATCCTGCAATAAGGAAGAGTACAAGCACAACCAACACAACACCGATGCCTGCTGACCAAATACCATGAACGTAAGAAGGCTTTAAGATGGTCTTCACGATTCCAAATAATAAAAGTACTACACCAATGAGCAATAGGCAAAGCAATGGCCACATTGCAAGGAGGTTGTTAAGATACTTCATTGGCTCTAGTGCGATAACACCAGCCTCGTTAACTGCATAACCGTCACCAAACAATGTCTTTACCAAGAATGGTAAGAAGAACAATAAGAAGAGAACGGTGTTTATAAGAAGTTGCTTCTTCACACGACCACGAATAGCATCATCATGTACATTGTTGTTAATATATAATGTGCCCAAGATACGAGCTAAGAAAACAACAGCGATACCGAAGATAACTACCCAAGGATTTAACAAAACGTCAAGACCGCGAGAGGCATTAGCCCAATGAGAGATAACGGGGTGAAATCCACCAACAAGGTTACTCTTCTCTACAATAAAATTGGATCCAGTGAAGAATGTTGCTACAGCACCACCCAACAATAACGGACCTAAAATGCCATTAAGAATTAAGCATATCTGAAAAGTGCGGACACCCAAAAGATTGCCAGCCTTATTCTGATATTCGTAACTTACTGCCTGTAAAATGAAAGTTAGCAAAATTGCCACCCATACCCAATAAGCACTACCGAAGCTTGTACTATAGAACAGTGGGAACGATGCAAAGAAAGCACCACCAAAGGTTACAAGGGTTGTGAAAGTAAATTCCCATTTTCTACCTGTAGAGTTGATTACTAAACGACGCTCAATCTCATCTTTGCCGAGTTGGAAAATCATAGAATTTGCACCTTGTACAAACATCAAAAACACTAATAGTGATCCTAGCAATGAGATGATAAACCACCAATAATGCTGTAAAAAATCGTATGTCATAGTTCTGGTCCTTTTTTAATTTGTTTACACATAATACTAACCTCTACTGCAAGCATCGCTGTGAACAATACGAGGAATAGGAAGAAGGTGAATGCTATACCACCACTTGAAACATCACTCACAGATACCCATGTTGGCAGCATGTCTTGAATAGTCCATGGCTGACGACCCACTTCGGCTACTACCCAGCCACTTTGGCTAGCAATATAAGCTAATGGAATAAGTGCAATACCTATTTTATGCAACCAGTTAGGTTTTGTTATATCCTTCTTATATACGAAGAAGAGAATAATAGCAAACACTAGGATAAAGGCAAAGCCTAAGCCTACCATTATGCGGAATGCCCAGAAAGTGATAGTTATATTGGGAATAGTCTGTGAAGCGTCCTTAATATAACCATAACCAAAGAACTTCATATCATTCTCTAATATCTTACGATTAGCTTCTTTGTTCTTCCCTTCACGGAAATCTTTCAAAGCCTGAATAGCATTACGACCACGGGTGATCTTTTCCTGTAAAGAGGGATGTTGTATACCTTGATAATCTGTATATCCATTTATAATATCCTGAACACCTGGCACAAAACCATTCATAGTGCGAGTAGCCAATAATGACAGCATATTTGGAATTGCAATGCGTTGAGAAGGCTCTGCTTTAAGCAAACAATCGTTCTGGGCTATTGGACTAATCCCTGCGACAGCTGTTAGGCTTTGCGCCTTTCCACCTTTATAAAGACCTTCCATTGCAGCAAGCTTCATTGGTTGTGCTTTAGCCACCATAAAAGCAGAGTTATCACCAGTATATGCTGCAAGCAATGATGCTACAAGACCAACTATGGCTCCAATTTTCATACTCTTTCTAGCAAGATCTAGATGCTTCTTGCGCAATAGATAATAAGAAGCTACACTAACGGTGAAACATGCACCAAGTAACCATGATGAAGTTACGGTGTGGAAAAACTTATCTACAGCGAATGGGCTTAATGCTACATCTAAGAAAGAGGTCATTTCGTTGCGCATTGTTTCTGGATTAAAGCTGCATCCTACAGGATCTTGCATCCAAGCATTTGCAACAAGTATCCACCAAGCAGAGATAGTAGCACCTAAACCCGTGAGCCACGTTGATGCTAAATGAAAACCTTTTGAAACCTTCTTCCAACCAAAGAACATCACTGCTACAAAGGTTGACTCCATAAAGAAGGCTAAGATACCTTCAACAGCGAGAGGAGCACCGAAAATGTCACCAACAAACCACGAATAATTACTCCAGTTTGTACCAAATTCGAACTCGAGAATAATACCTGTTGCCACGCCAATGGCAAAGTTAATTCCGAAGATGCGCTGCCAAAATTTAGCTGCAATACGCCATTCTTCTTTACCCGTGCGATAATAGCACGTTTCCATAATTCCCATTACAACGGCTAAACCTAATGTTAAGGGCACAAATAACCAATGATACATCGAGGTGAGTGCAAACTGAGCACGCGACCAATCGACTGTACCTGGATCAATTGCTAAAAGTAAATGTTCCATTCCTTGTTAAAATTAAGTTCTTAAAATTATTAATTACTACTATTTGTTTGTTCAAATCATGCATAAAGTATGCTGCAAATATGAGGATTATTGACGTTTAATCAACTCCTTTTCAATAAAATTAGCTTCATTGCCTTTTATTGTATTCTCCTTTAAAAAATTAGGGAAGAAAAAGACACGTAGTATCGCAAACATAATAAAAAGCTTAATAATAATAATAGCCCATAAAGTTTTACCGAGTGTCATGTGGCAAAAACCATCATAATACAAGTCAAAAAAACGATACCAAAAACTATCTTTTCGCATAAATGAAAATATTATTGTTTTGTATTTTATTCAAATTAATGGACAAAAATAACTCTTTTTTTCTGTACAATGGTCTAAATCTCTCGAAAATTACAGATATTAACAGAAATAAACGTATAACTATAGTTTTTATTTTGTCCTGAGAGCAAAAATCATTACCTTTGATGACGATAAAGAAGTATGTATAAATGAGTAAGTTAATAGTGTTCATAATGCTAGGAGGGACTTTTATAGGGGCATCAGCTCAAAGCACGATGTCCCTAACAGAATGTCGTAGACTAGCATTACAAAATAATAAACAACTACAAATTTCACAGTTTGCAAAAGAAATTGCTGAGAATACACATAAGGTGGCAAAGGCAAAATATTTGCCACGAGTGAGCGGATTAGCAGGCTATGAACATTTTTCAAGAGAAATTTCCCTCTTAAATAAAGATCAGAAGAACCTACTATCAAACCTTGGCACTAATGCGTTTGGAGGATTAGGCACAGCCATAGGGAACAATCTTACTTCACTGGCAAAACAAGGTATAATATCTGCAAACACAGCTCAGCGGCTAGGGCAGGTATTAGGTAATCTTACTACTCCACTTGCTCAGGCTGGTAATAATATAGGTAATGAGATAAAAGAGGCTTTTAGATCCGATACAAAAGATGTATATAGCGCTGGAATTTTATTTTCACAACCTATTTATATGGGGGGGGCTATCAAAGCAGCTAATGACATAGCAGCGATAGGAGAAACAGTAGCTGATAATACGATGGCACTAAAACGTCAAGTGGTTTTATATGCGGTTGATAATGCTTACTGGCTTGCTGTTTCACTGAAAAAGAAAGAGATGCTTGCCACAAGCTATCGAGATTTAGCTAAAAAGCTAAGCGATGATGTGCAGAAAATGATTAATGCGGGTGTGGCAACAAGAGCAGATGGACTAAAAGTAGCTGTGGCTGTAAATATGGCAGACTTGCAGATTTCAAAGATACAAAGTGGTGAATCGATTGCGAAAATGGCTCTTTGCGAACTGTGTGGTATTGATCTAAATCCTGAACTAAAATTACAAGATGAACAAGCACAGACAATCGTTCTCCTTGAGAATATAGACGAAGTGAACTCGTCGGACTCTGTGATACGTGAACGTCGCCCCGAGTTAAGATTATTGCAAAGCGCAATTGACCTAAGTAAGCAGAACACAAAACTTGTACGTTCGCTATATCTACCTCATGTACTCCTAACAGGTGGATATTCGGTAATGAACCCAAATCTCTTTAATGGATTTCAAAATAAGTTTTCTGACCTATGGAATATTGGCATAGCCGTACATGTTCCTATATGGAATTGGGGAGAAGGTAAATACAAGGTAAGAGCTGCTAAAACGGCAACAAGTATTGCTACTTTAGAGTTTCAAGACGCTCAACAAAAGATAAACCTAGAGATTCATCAAAACCGCTTCCGCTTAAAGGATGCCCAAAAACAACTTGCTACTGCACAAAAAAATATGCAAGCTGCAGAGGAAAACCTTCGATGTGCTAACATCGGCTTTAAGGAGGGTGTTATGACTGTTACCGATATTATGACGGCTCAAACGGTATGGCAAACAGCAAAAACGGCTATTGTGGATGCTGAAATTGCGGTAAGATTGGCTCAAACAGGCTTACAAAAAGCGTTGGGAACAATTGATAATTGAAAAATAAGAATTGAGAGAGAATGAGCCGATGGCTAACTTTTTTCAGAATTAAATAATAAAAAAATGAGTGCTAAATCACAAAAAAGAAATATATTCTTAGCGGTATTAAGTTTTGCAGCTGTAGTGGTAACGGCTGGATTAATAGGTCATTTTACGATGAGTAAGCCTAAAGAGGTTATTCAAGGTGAGGTAGAAGTGGGCGAATATCGTGTAGCATGTAAGCTTCCTGGACGTATTACAAGCATTAAGGTAAAGGAAGGCGACTTCGTTCATAAGGGCGATATACTAGCCATTTTGGCTATTCCTGAGGCAAATGCTCAAGAAAAAGTTGCCGAGGCTGCTGCTGGTGCTACCGATGCTTTAAGCGAACTAACCGCAGCTCCAACTCGTAAGGAGGCTGTAGATGCAGCCTATCAGGTATATCAGCAAACTATTGCAGCTAGAAATATAGCAGAAAAAACTTATAACCGTATGCAGCGTTTATATGATGAAGGGGTAATGAGTGCCCAAAAGAAAGACGAGGCACTAGCAGCTTTTGAAACAACAAAAGCTGGTGTAGAGGTAGCAAAATCGAATTGGGAACTTCTTAAAAAAGGTGCAAGAAATCAAGCAAAGGAAGCTGCAAAGAAACAAGCACAAGCAGCTAAATCGGCTATAGATGTAGTAAAATCGATCTTGAAAGAGACTGTTCAGCGGGCTACAGCAGACGGTGAGGTATCTGAAATTTATCCTAAAGAGGGGGAATTGGTTGGCTTTGGAAGCCCTATTATGAGTATTTTGCTTACCAATGACATTTCGGGTACATTTAATATACGTGAAGATCAGCTTGAAGGAATGAAGATAGGGACTACCTTTAGAGCTTTTGTTCCTGCACTCAATAGGGAAATAACGATGGTGGTTACTTCTATGAAAGATGAAGGAGCATACGCCGTATGGAAAGCTACAAAGACAAATGGTCAGTATGATTTAAAAACCTTTGAGGTAAAGGCAAAACCAACCACGAAGGTGAAGGGATTACTAAAAGGTATGTCGTTAATTATGAAATAAACAAAGGATGAGGCAGATCATTCGTAGCATATGGAGAATTTCGGTTAGAGAAATGGGATTTATGTATAGAAATCCCATCTACTTTGTATGTGCCATCATCTTTCCATTGCTAACTATAAGTTTCTTTACTTCGCTGATGTATGAGGGACAACCAGGACAATTACCCATCGGAGTTGTTGATAATGACCGAACACCTACCACACAAAAGATGCTCATGAAACTCGATGCGTTTCAAGGAACGAAGATAGCATCTTACTATGCTAACACAACAATAGCACGAGAAGCAGTGCAACGAGGGGAGGTATATGCTTATTTATTGATTCCCAAAGGTACTACCGAAGAACTTCTCGCAAAACGACAACCCACCATTTCGTTTTATTATAGTAGTGTAACGCTTGTAGCTGGTGGTATGACTTTCAAGGACTTAAAGACTATAACGACTTTGATCTCAGCAGCTGTAGGGGCAGGAAAACTTTCAATGCTAGGAAAAACTCCAGATGAGATAAGAACTTTTTTACAGCCCATAGCACTAGATGTACATATGATACAAAACCCTTGGATGAATTATAATGTTTACCTAAGTGCAATTATGATACCTGGCATTTTGATCCTATTTATGCTTCTTCTAACGGTATATACTATAGGAAAGGAATTGAAGTTTGAAAAATCTAAAGTATGGTTACGTCTAGCGCACGATAATATTATAGTAGCATTAATAGGAAAACTATTGCCACTTTTTTTAGTTTTCCTTATATTATTTTTTGGCTTTGAATGGTACATTTATAGCTATCTGTGTTTCCCTCATGCAGGTGGAGGGTTAAGAATTTTCTGTTTGGTCGTATTGACTGTTGTATCATCTATGGGCTTTGGGGTGTTCATATTTGGGTTAATCCCATCCTTACGCATGGCAATGAGTATCTGTTCACTATGGGCGGTTATAGGTTTCTCTGCTTGTGGAGCTACCTTTCCACTCTTTAGTATGGATCCATTCATACAAGGTGTGGCACAAACAGTTCCTTTACGTCATTATTGGATGATTTATCAAGTTAGCATCTTTAATGGATACCCTATTAGCAATATATGGTATAATGTGATGATGCTGGTAATCTTCGCTAGCTTACCACTTCTTGTAGTATTCAATATTAAACGAGCTATGAAGAGCTTCGTATATATACCATAATACCATGAGGACAATGATCAAAACCATAGATTTATTCTTTCGCTTACTTGCTAAAGAGTTTAAGTTTATCTTTACCGATGAAGGTATATTAATGTTTGTATTCTTAGTACCATTGGGGTATCCTCTACTCTACTCTTGGATTTATAATAATGAGGTGGTAAGAGATGTTCCTGTGGCTGTAGTTGATATGGCACATAGCAAATCATCACAAGAATTTGTGCGTGCTTTTAATGCTTCTCCAACGGTAGAAGCCACTTATTATTGCAATAATCTAGAAGAAGCAAAGGCATTAATAGGAAAGCAAGTCGTAAGAGGTGTGTTATACTTTCCACAAGATTATGATAAGAAGCTTAATAGAGGAGAGCAAAGTACTATCAGCATTTATTGCGATATGAGTTTAATGCTTACGTATAAAGCTATCTACCAATCGGCACTAAGTGTATCGCTTGAACAGAATAAAAGCATCCAAAAGCCGAAGACCTTCAGTTTTACTGAATGGGATGAAGAATTAAATACAGAACCTATACATGTAGAAGAAAAATCTATTTATAATACCACAGAGGGCTATGGAAATGCTATCTTACCAGGTGTTTTAATATTGATCTTACAACAAACTTTGATGCTGGGCATTGGTTTATCAGCAGGAACAATGAGTGAAAAAAAGGATAAAGCCTATCTAAAAATTGGTCAATCAATAGGTGGCGTATATACACTGATCTCGGCAAAGACTGTAGCTTATTTCACCATTTTTACTGTTTTAGCATCCTATATAACTATAGCTGTACCTCATTTTTTTGGCTTTACGATGTTGGCAGAACCGTTACCACTCATTTGCTTACTAGTGCCTTATTTACTAGCAGCTATTTTCTTCGCCATGATCATATCTCTTTTCGTTCGTTTAAGAGAGAACGTAATGCTTATTATTGTTTTTACATCTATTCCTTTTCTTTTTATGTCGGGGGTAAGTTGGCCATTAAGTAATATTCCTGGCTTCTGGCAAGGTGTTAGTTGGCTAATCCCATCTACTTTTGGTATTCGTGGCTATCTCACATTAGCAGCATTAGGTGGCTCTCTTAATGATGTTCTCCCCTATTGCAGATACCTATGGATTCAGACATTTGCCTACTTCTTTATCGTGCTTATCTGCCATTATAAAATGCTGAATGGGTATAGAAAGTAATTTGGAGGAGCAATAAAATACACCCCGTAAAGATACTCTAAAACGCACTTTTTCTAAGGTAAAAAGTGCGATATTAAAATAGAAAAAGAGAAGCACTTTTTATAAGTACTCCTCTTCTATGGTGTTTGGAAATAAAAATCGTATTAACGATTATTTTGCATAAGCTACCGAACGAGTCTCACGAATAACAGTGATCTTAACTTGTCCAGGATAAGTCATTTCGTTTTGTATCTTCTCTGCGATCTCAGAACTTAACTTCTCGCTATCAAGATCGTCTATCTTATCGGCACCAACGATAACGCGAAGTTCTCGACCTGCCTGAATAGCATAGGTCTTAGTAACACCAGGATAGCTCATTGCTATGGCCTCAAGATCGTTCAAACGCTTGATATATGCCTCTACTATTTCACGACGAGCACCAGGACGAGCACCAGAAATGGCATCACATACCTGAACAATAGGAGCAAGTAAAGTCGTCATCTCTATTTCATCATGGTGGGCAGCGATAGCATTGCATACATCAGGTTTCTCCTTATATTTCTCTGCAATCTTGCCACCATAAAGCGCATGAGGCAATTCGGTTTCTTCATCTGGAACCTTACCTATATCATGAAGCAAACCTGCACGTTTAGCCTTCTTAGGATTTAAACCTAGCTCGCTAGCCATTACAGCACAGAGATTAGCTGTTTCACGAGCATGCTGTAAAAGGTTTTGACCGTAAGAAGAACGATACTTCATCTTACCTATGATACGAATAAGCTCTGGATGAAGACCGTGAATACCAAGGTCAATGGCAGTACGTTTACCTGTTTCAATAATTTCATTATCAAGCTGCTTCTTCACTTTAGCAACAACCTCCTCTATACGAGCTGGGTGGATACGACCATCAGAAACCAACTGGTGAAGAGCTAAACGGCAAATCTCACGACGAACAGGATCGAAAGCAGAAATAACGATAGCTTCTGGAGTGTCATCAACAACAATTTCAACACCTGTAGCAGCTTCCAACGCACGAATATTACGACCTTCACGACCAATTATACGCCCCTTCACCTCGTCATTATCAATGTGAAACACACTAACAGAATTCTCTATAGCAGTTTCTGTTGCAATACGTTGGATGGTTTGCACAACAATTTTCTTAGCTTGCTGGTTAGCATTAAGCTTAGCTTCGTCTACAATTTCATTAATGTATGAAGCTGCATCTAACTTAGCTTGATCTTTCAAACTCTCAATTAATCGTCCCTTGGCTTCTTCTGCACTCAAACCAGAAAGTTCTTCTAGCTTAGCACGTTCTAAACCTTGCATCTTTTCAAGGTCTTGCTGCTTTACTTGAAGTAGTTTCTTTTCGTTATCGATACGAAGTTGCTGTTGTTCAACTTCTTGTTTGCGACGACTTAAATCTTCTTGACGCTGATTTAAAGAAATCTCACGTTGCTTTAGGCGATTTTCGTTCTGCTGTATCTTCTGATTACGTTGCTGAACTTCAGCTTCTAACTCGCATTTCTTATTAAGAAACTTTTCCTTAACTTCTAACAATTTTTTCTCTTTGAGAACTTCTGCATCTTTCTCTGCTTTTTCAAGGGTTTCTTTATACTTTCCCGTTAGAATATATCTAAAGAAAGCAAAACCTCCTACACAACCTGCAATAAGACAGATTATAGCTATAATAGTAATTACTATTGGACTCATTTATAATGTTTTTATATTATATAGTTTTCTTTTTTATTTACGTAAGTATCTCTTCTATTTCTGGCATAAGCTTGTTCAATAAGTCAGTATAAGGTGCAGTATCGTTTCTTACCTCATTTTGCTTTAGCTGCAATGCAACATCAAGCATTGCCATATAAAGAATCTCTTTATCCGACTTTTTCCCTTTAAAGTGAATAGAGTATGTATTAACTGTTTCTGTAATAAGCTTAGCAGCAGAACGATAATATTCCTCATCTTCTCGTGGGCAATTTACAGAAAGCTCTGTATCATAAACATGTAATCGAATATGTAACTTATTACCTTCCATAGCTTATCTTCTTTCTTATCACTTTTCACTCAATAACGTAATACACTTGTTGACATCTCTAATCAATTTTGCCACACGCTTTTGCGCAACTTCCATGTCGCCATCAGAAACTTCTATCATCCGCGCCAATTTCAAAGATTGATAATCAGATTGCGCTTGAGCTAATTGCTTTTGCAATTTTAATATTTCTTGATCACGCTCATCAACCATAGCGTACAATTCACTATTCTCTTTCTTCACTGATGAATATTGGAGGATTAGTTGGCGTACCCTAGTAGCAAACGTATTCAAGATCTTCTCATTTGCATTCATACCTATATCTTTTTGACGACAAAGTTACATTAAAGTTTTAATTTAAGCAAATTATTCAGATATATTTATTTAGGCTTATTTTCTTCAGCAGCTTTAGGTTCTTTCTTTGCCAAAAGAACGATCTGATGAATAAAGTCAGTAGTCCACTTCTGTGAGAAGCCCAAGCGTTTATTATACTGGCGTACAGCTAAAACCGATTTAATAACACCAGGGTCAGAATAATCGTTTTTCTCAAAAATGTCATTTACAGTCTTTGCTGTCATTGAATAAATCACCTTCTTGAAAAAACCAGGAACGCGCAACTTAAATTTCATAAGGTTGCCTATAAGCATCATTAATTCTTGCGTATAACCTTGAAATTGTATAAGATAAGTTTGAATATCTTGGATCTTCTTGCAGTTTTTCTTTATACTTTTATCAATTTCAGAAAAGAAATTTTCATCCAATTGATAAATATTTTTCATAGTCTTACTAACGCTTGCTTTCTCACCTACTCCCAACTTATTGTTCACGGTAGGGATATGAAAGGTTTGCTTATAAGTTCTCAAGTCTGGTAACATTGCTAAATTGGTAATACCTAGATGACTTGCTAATGATGCTTGAAAATATACTCGAACGAGGGTCATGTAGTCTTCCATGCCACCAACACCTTGTGAGCCTTCTTCATTTTTATTAAAGAGTTTAGAAAAAAATCCCATTTTTTGTATATAAATTTATTAACAATAATATTATTTTAAAACAACATTCTGTATGCAAAGTTAATAATTTCGAGCAATAAATTATAGAAGCGACCTTTTTTTTCTTTCATAATCTTTTATTTCAGATATTATTTTATTACCTTTGCGAACATATATATACTATATTAAGAACCATTTTAAGAGGTTTTGTAATAACCGCAAATGCTTTTCCATAGACCTGTTCTAGAGAAGTAGTACTTAACCTCTTTTAAAAACATCTTTAAGACAAAACATCAAAGTAAGAGAAAAGATATGAAAGGTATCGTTTTAGCAGGGGGATCAGGCACTCGTCTCTACCCTATTACCAAAGGTATAAGCAAGCAGCTTATCCCGATTTTTGACAAGCCAATGATTTATTATCCTGTATCAGTTTTGATGCTAGCAGGAATTAAGGACATTTTAATCATATCTACACCATATGATTTACCTGGCTTTAAACGCTTGCTAGGAGATGGTAGTGCGTATGGAGTCAACTTCCAATATGCAGAACAACCTTCTCCTGATGGTTTAGCGCAAGCTTTTATCATTGGCGAGAAGTTCATAGGCGATGATAGTGTTTGCTTAGTGCTTGGAGATAACATATTCCATGGAGCAGGTTTCAGTCAGTTACTGCGTCAAAGTGTTGAACGAGTTGAAGAAAATAATAAAGCAACAGTCTTTGGATATTATGTAAATGACCCTGAAAGGTATGGTGTTGCAGAGTTTGATAAAGATGGTAACTGTTTAAGCATTGAAGAAAAGCCTGAACATCCAAAGAGCAATTACGCTGTAGTAGGATTATATTTTTATCCTAACAGTGTAGTGGAAATAGCTAAGCATATTAAGCCATCCGCGCGTGGAGAGCTTGAAATAACAACTGTAAATCAAGAATATTTGGCAAAGAATTCTTTGATGGTACAAACATTACAAAGAGGTTTTGCATGGCTTGATACAGGAACACATGATAGTTTGTCAGAAGCTAGCACCTTTATAGAATGTATAGAGAAACGACAGGGACTCAAGATAGCATGTTTAGAAGAGATTGCATATAAAAAAGGCTGGATAACAAAAGAACATCTTCTTAAAGAGGCTGAGCCTATGGCAAAAAACGAATATGGAAAGTATCTTATTCGCTTAGCTAACGAGAAATAAATAGAATAAACACTGACAGAAATCAATAGAAAACATGGAAGAGAATAATGCCATTGACCGTAAAAGCGATTATAGCGCGCAAGAAGAACAAAGCTTTATCAATTTTCAGGCTATTTATAAAACAATAGTCTTAAATTGGTATTGGTTCATTTTGTCGCTTATTATTTGCATAGGACTAGCCAAAGTCTTTTTACGATATGCCACTCCTACGTATCAAATAACAGCAAAATTGCTTGTAAAGGATGCTGATAATAACAGAGGTTCATCTATAAAATATACAAGTAACTTAGGAACTATCTCAAACTCCAACGGTTTGGACAATGAAATGGAAATCCTAACCTCACGATCACTAGCAACAGCAGCTGTTAGGCGTTTAAAACTATACACTACCTATGCCATAGAAGGTAGAATAAAAGAACTTAGTTTCTATAAGAATCAACCTATTACTGTAGATGTAGATTCGGCACATTTAGAGAAATTGAATGCACCTATTTCTTTAACTATTAAGCGTATAGGAAATTACTATGAGGTAACTGGTTCATACTATGTACCAATCGATGAAAACGCCTACAAAGGACCCTATACTATTACAAAAAAGGTAGCTAGCCTACCAACCACTATTGCTACTCAAGCTGGTAACATTACCCTTACTGCAAATAATAATGGACAGGGATTAAGAGATGGTCAATTTGAGATGGTAATAGTAAATTCTCCTAAGAGTGCAGCGGCTCAATATACTAGAGTTTTACAAGTAGCTCAAGACGCAAAAGCGTCTTCTATTGCTCAACTCAAAATTACCGATGCAATCCCTCAACGCTCTATAGATTACCTAAAGCAATTAATTTTTGAGTATAATCTACAAGCTAATGAGGACAAGAATGCTATTGCACTTCGCACAGAAAAGTTTATCAATGAGCGCTTAGGCAAAATAAATGCAGAACTTGGAAAAACAGAGGGAGAACTACAACAATATAAGCAAGAGAATGGTATGATAGCACTTGATGCTAGTTCAGCCAAATCTTTTGAAAATCAAAATGCATCGGAAGAAAAATTAGTTGATCTTCAAACACAGATAGAATTGTTTAACACAATTTCTTCTGAAATAGAAAAATCATCTAGAAACCTTACTCAGGTAATACCCTCAAATGTAGGTTTACAAGATGAAAGCTCAACAAAATTAATAGATCGCTATAATGAGTTAGTACTAGAACGCAACCGTTTATTGAGAAGTGCGTCTGAAAGTTCTCCTGTAGTTCAGCCATTAACTGATCAAATCAGAAGTCTAAATAGAAACATAAAAGATGCTATTAATGCTGCTAAGAGAAGTCTTTTAATTCAAAGAGACGCACTTGCTAGTCAATATAATAAATATAGCGATGCGGTAGCTGAAGCTCCAAAACAGGAGAAAGATCTAACCCAGATAGGTAGACAACAAGAAGTGAAATCAGGACTTTACCTTATGCTGCTACAAAAACGTGAAGAGAATAACATTTCTCTTGCAGCAATAGCCGATAAGGGTAAGTTGCTTGATGACCCAGAGCTTGTTGGGCAAGTTAGTCCACAAGCATCTATGATATTAGCTAGTGCCGCTTTGATAGGTCTACTGATACCTGCTCTCGTGCTATTCTTAATTAGCCTATTACGCTATAAAATTGAAGGACATGAGGATGTTACTAAGCTTACACGTTTGCCTATCCTTGCTGATGTTGCAGTTGCAAGCAACAAAGCAAAGGGTAAAGCTAATATCGTTGTACATGAAAATCAGAATAATCAGATGGAAGAGATTTTCCGTTCTATGCGCACGAACTTACAATTCATGCTACAAGAAGGTGAAAAAGTTATTCTCTTTACTTCTTCTACTTCTGGCGAAGGTAAAACTTTCATAGCTTCAAACCTTGCGATGAGCTTTGCTTTACTTGGTAAAAAAGTCATCTTAGTAGGGCTTGATATTCGCCGACCACGTTTGGCAGAACTATTCAATATTAATGATCACAAACATGGTATAACCAATTTATTGATCAAGCATAATCCTACTCGCGAAGATATAGAAGCACAAATTTTACCTTCTGGCGTACATGGAAACCTTGAACTTTTGATGTCAGGACCAGTTCCTCCTAACCCTGCAGAGCTTACTGCACGTCAATCTCTTGATGATATATTTAATATTTTAAAAGAGAAATATGATTATATCATCATTGATACTGCTCCTGTAGGCTTGGTTACCGATACGTTACAAATCGCACGTGTTGCGAATGCTACGGTTTACCTATGTCGTGCCGACTATACTCCTAAGTCTACCTTTGGTATGATCAATGAATTTGCTGAAAATAAAAAATTACCAAAGATATCGCTTGTTCTTAATGGCATAGACTTTTCTAAGAAAAAGTATGGCTACGAATATGGTTACGGTAAGTATGGGCGTTATGGGAAATATGGTTCTAAACAATATGGTAGCTATGGAAACTATGGTAGCTATGGAAACTATAGTAATAGCCATTACAGCAATAAGAACGATGATTCTATTAAAAAATAACATTTTATGGTCATAGCAATAGATTTTGATGGAACAGTTGTAGAACATAAATATCCTAGAATCGGTAGCGAAATTCCTTTCGCTACCGAAACGCTTAAGGAACTAATTAAAGATGGACATCGCCTTATCTTGTGGACAGTAAGAGAAGGGGAACTATTGCAAGAGGCTGTAGATTGGTGTCGTGAAAGAGGTGTAGAGTTTTATGCTGTTAATAAGGATTACCCAGAAGAAGAGCAGCATAATAATAATCATTTCTCTCGTAAACTAAAGGCTGACCTGTTTATAGATGACAGAAATTTTGGAGGATTACCTGATTGGGGAACTATCTATCACATGATTAAAAATCATGAAACTTGGGCAACTAGACAAATGGCGCCATTGAACGTTCAGAATTACAATACACCTAAGAAAAAACATTGGTGGCAATTATAAAAAAGCAATAAAGTATAAGTAGAAAGATAAGCTATATTACTCTACTTGTTGGACTTTAAACAGCACTTAAAAGGGTTTGGTATTAACACCGAACCCTTTTTTTATAGCTTTGTTCTTGGAAATCATATAGCACCAGTCTCTTTTATAGATACTATCCTATGCTCCTGTTAGCAGAGATATTATCCCAGCTTTTTTCCTACTATTTTCATCTTTCACCTCAGAGTTAGAGTTGTTTATAGGGTTAATAATTAAAGTAAGAAATTATTTCCCACTAAAACTTAGAACTCGTTATTGACTTCTTTTTTTCGGATATCCGATATTGTGAGAGTATAAATACTCCATAACGGAGAGAAGCTGTACAATTTGCCTTTAAAGAGAGAAATAGAGCATTTCTGAGTTACAAATATTCCTTTGTATGAGAGCGTTTTAGTGGACAGCAATAAAAAGAGAAAAAAAGTAAATAAAAAGTCCTCAATGCAACGAGCACTGAGGACTTTATTTTTAATGTAATAATTACTTATTACAGATTTTTGCTTGGTATATCTTAATTTACTTAACGTAAACTACAGCAAGACGGTTAGAAGTTGTACCCTGTACGCCCTTACCTGTTGCTTCATCAACGATAACACCACGACCACGTAGGTAATCAGCAACAACATTAGCACGATTTTGAGAAATCTTTTGGTTAATTTCTGCTGAACCTTCTGGAGAAGCTGTACCAACAACCTGTACGTGTACACCTTCCTTGATGTTGCCAAGAGCAGCCTTAGCTTCCTTAGTCAAAACAGACTTGCCCTGAGCGAATGTTACGAATACTAAGTCAGATACTGTGAATTCCTTAACAGCAGGAACTTCCTTAACAATCTCCTTAGTGATAACTTCTGGCTTACGGTTACGTAGTTCGTTGATCTGTGCGTTCAAAGCATCGATCTCAGCCTGATCACGTGGAGTTACGATAGTAAAGTTGTGAGTACCGTTAGAGTTCTTAAACTTGTAGATCAAACCAGCATTCAACTGAACCATAGAGCGGTTGATATTGTACTGAACCTTCTCATTACCATAGAAAGGTGTAGATGCTGGGGTAATAATCTTAGTCGTACCTACTGTTACTTCATTCCAACCTTTGTAGCTATCTACAGAACCATTTAACGCATAAACAATTGATGGTTCAATGTATACTTGCCACTCTTTATTTTTGCCAAAGTTAAATGCAAAGTCAAGTGCGAGTTTAGATGTTGCTACATTAGAATTAGCTAGCTTATGACTATTAAAAGTATGACCCCAACCAAGACCATAAACTGCACTCACTTCAAAAGCACGTGGCTCACCCTTGTAGCCTGCAATCCAGTTAGTCAAGTTTGTTGTACCTAACAATGATGTATTGATAAAACGAACAACAGTACCATTAGATTCAAATGGCTTGTTTGAGAAGTATGCATTGCTTTCTAAAGCCAAGCCAAATACTGGAGTGAAATAACGACCAATGCGAAGACCTGCATTTGGGTTCAAATTCTTCAACCAGCTATTCTGTGTTGTCTTGGTAGCAACACCACCATTGATACCAATGTACCAGTTGTCAAAAGTTTTACTTTCTGCTACAGTCTGTGCAGAAACTGAAGCTGCCATAGATAAAGCAGCTAACATTAAACTTAATTTTTTCATGTTTCTCTGAATTAATTTATATTTATAATTTGTTTGCCTATTTAAAATATTCCACAAAGGAATAAAAAATTAATGAGACAGCCAAATTATTATAACAAAAGTTTATGTATATCCGCTAAAAATGCCATATTATAAGGAATTATAGAATAAAAAAAACGCAAAATATTCACATTCATACACACGTATAGTTACATTATATATATACAAATCACGTATTATACATATACATAAAAAGGACCTCATAGCTTCACAGCTTAAGGTCCTTCAACAAATTAGAGAGTTATAAAAAATCTAGTTTATTGCTTCTTCATAATACTCTTTCCTGCTTCTACAGCCTCCATATTCAATGGAATTAATCCATGATGGCGCTCTGGAAGAGTTTTATATAGAGCTTTCTGTAGTCCGTCATTGCTTACCACTGGGCAAACCCCAAGTAAGCCACCAAGAACTATCATATTGAAAACTTTTGAGTTTTTCAACTCTGCAGCTTTCTCCACTGCGTTTATACGATAAATTTGAATATCAGTACGTTTTGGTGGATTAATAATACCATTGCCCTCATAAATGAGAATACCACCAGGCTTAACTTTTTCTTCAAACTTATCTAGTGATGGCTGATTGAGAACAATAGCCACATCATATTTACTTAAAATTGGAGAAGAAATACGTTGGTCGCTTACAATAACAGTAACATTGGCAGTACCGCCACGTTGCTCTGGCCCATAAGCTGGCATCCAAGTAACTTCTTTACCTTCCATCAGACCTGAATAAGCAAGAATTTTACCCATGGATAAAACACCCTGTCCTCCAAATCCACTTATTATGATTTCAGTCTTCATGTTTTTTCTTTTTTAATCTTTTGTATATTAAGAATATCACCATCTATAGTAAAATTATAAATGGATTCCATTCTTCTAATAATATTAAAGACCTGTTGTATCTTTAAGGTCGCCTTTTACATACTTAGGGAACATATTCTCGCGCATCCATTCGTTAGCCTTAGCTGGAGAAAGTTTCCATCCACTATTACATGTAGAAACAATCTCTACTAATGAACTACCTTTTCCTTGCATACTAGCCTCGAATGCTTTACGAATAGCCTTCTTAGCCTTATTGATAGAAGCCATGTTATCTACGCTTTGACGTGAAACATAACAAGTTCCTTCTAGCTGACTAGCAATTTGTGTCATATTCAATGGGTATCCATGGATTTCAGGATCACGCCCATAAGGACATGTTGCAGTCTTCTGACCAATCAAAGTTGTTGGTGCCATCTGACCACCTGTCATACCATAAATAGCATTGTTAATAAAGATAATCGTGATATTTTCACCACGATTCAAAGCGTGAATAGTTTCTGCTGTACCAATACAAGCTAAGTCGCCATCACCTTGATAGGTAAATACCAAGCGATCTGGCCATACACGCTTAATACCTGTAGCCAACGCAGGAGCACGACCATGAGGAGCCTCCTGCCAATCAATATCTAAGTATCTATAAGCAAATACAGCACAACCTACAGGTGAAACACCAATAGTTTTCTCTGCCATACCCATTTCCTCAATAACTTCTGCTACCAATTTATGTACAACACCATGTGAACAACCTGGACAATAATGCATAGTTTCATTGTTCATCAATGTTGGTTTCTTATACACCAAGTTCTCTGGTGCAATAATATTTTCAGCCATAATACCTCCTATTCTTTAATCAACTTTTCTTTTAGTGCTGCTACTACTTCTTCTGGATCTGGTACAATACCGCCAAGACGTCCAAAGTGTTCCACTGGGATAGCACCATTAATTGCTAAACGTACATCCTCTACCATCTGACCAGCATTGATTTCATTCACAAGAATACCCTTAGCATTCTTAGCTACTTCCACCAATTGCTTAGTAGGGAAAGGCCACAATGTAATAGGACGGAACAATCCTACCTTAATACCTTGCTTACGAGCAATGCTCATAGCTTTCTCACCAATACGTGCAGCACTACCAAAACTTACGATGATGTAATCAGCATCTTCGCAATTATAAGTTTCATAGCGACATTCATTTTCTTGAATTTCTTTGTATTTATTCTGAAGATGAATGTTTCTAACTTCCATTACCTCTGGCTTCAGTTCCAAAGAAGTAATGATGTTAGGAGTACGCCCCTTAGCTTTACCAAATGTAGCCCATGGACACTCCTTTATTACTTCTTCCTCTGTACGACGAGGCTTTATAGGAGGCAAAACTACTTTTTCCATCATCTGACCGATTACACCATCAGACAATATCATAGCAGGGTTGCGATACTTAAATGCAAGTTCGAATGCTAAGTCAACAAAGTCTGCCATTTCCTGAACAGAGTTAGGAGCTAACACGATAACATAATAGTCGCCATTACCACCACCACGAGTTGCTTGGAAATAATCGCTCTGACTTGGCTGAATAGTACCTAGACCAGGACCACCGCGCATAACATTCACAAAAACACCAGGAAGCTCAGCACCAGCCAAATAGCTAATACCCTCTTGCATCAAAGCAATACCTGGCGATGATGATGATGTTAGCACACGCTTACCTGCACCTGCACCACCATATACCATATTAATAGAAGCCACTTCGCTCTCAGCTTGCAATACAACCATACCAGTTGTTTCCCAAGGCTTTAAAGCTGCAAGTGTCTCAATAACTTCACTTTGTGGGGTAATAGGATAGCCGAAATACGCATCAGCACCACATCTTATGGCAGCATGTGCAATGGCTTCATTACCCTTCATCAATTTAATTTCTTTTTCTGCCATAATCATTCCTCCACTTTTTTTCTATAAACTGTGATACAACCATCTGGACACACCACAGCACACGTTGTGCAACCTATGCAATCATCTGGTCTCTCCGAAACCATGTATGCATAACCATGCGCATTCACTTTTTTCTTAACTACCGCAATGACATCTTTAGGACAAGCCACAAGACAGAGCTGACAACCTTTACAGCGGTCAGTATCGATTACGATAGCACCTTTCATCTTGCTCATTGTTTTTAAAATTTAAGGATTATAAGCGTCCTTATTATAGAAGTTGAACATATCTTCCAACATCTGCTTAGCCTCCACCGCTGGCGATTTAGGATCCAACTCAATAGCTTCCATATAGCTATTCATTGCGTTTTGCCAATCACCACGTCTTCGGTAATCATTGCCTTGCTGATAATATTCTTCTGCTGTCATAAGTTCGCTCGTGTTTTTTATTGATAATATTCTTTCTTTCCAGCCGATAAAGTGTTCTTCATTAGGGAGCAAATTGTCATCGGACCAACTCCACCAGGCACTGGAGTAATGTAAGAACAATGAGGTGCAACCTCATCAAACTTAACATCACCTGTTAGTTTAAATCCATTCTTTGCCGTAGCATCAGGCACTCTTGTTGTACCCACATCAATTACTACCGCACCCTCCTTCACCATATCTTCTGTTACAAAATTAGGAACACCGATAGCAGCAATAATAATATCTGCCTCTCGACATTCCTCCTTTAATGTTTTTGAACGTGAATGACACACCGTAACGGTAGCATCACCTAAATGTTTCTGTATCATAAGTTGTGCCATTGGCTTACCCACAATATTACTTCTGCCCAATACCACACACTTCTTTCCAGAAGTAGGAATATTGTAATGTTGTAGTAATGTGAGGATACCCAATGGTGTTGCTGAAATAAAACATGGGAGACCTATTGCCATTCTACCCACATTGATAGGATGGAACCCATCTACATCTTTGCGATAGTCGATAGCCATAATGATCTTTTGCTCATCAATATGCTTTGGTAAAGGCAACTGAACAATAAAGCCATCGACATCATTGTCTTTATTCAACTGATCGACACAAGCTAGAAGCTCCTCTTCGGTTACATCTGCTTCAAATCGAATTAAAGTAGATTTAAATCCACATTGTTCACATGCGAGCACCTTGTTTTTAACATAGGTTTCACTACCTCCATCATGTCCTACAAGGACTGCTGCCAAATGAGGCTGCTTACCACCTTTGGATAAGATGCCTTTCACCTCCTCGGCAATTTGTTGTTTAATGGCGGTAGCTGTAGCCTTGCCATCGATCAATTGATATCCCATATAGTTATATTTTATTTAAAGATTTATAGTTTAGGCATATTTGGCATATTAGGCATGTTCTTTAAGTCTTTCATCTTACTCATCATGCCAGCCATTTTCGATCCAGTTACCATCTTCATCATTTTACGAGTCTGGTCAAACTGTTTTACTAAGCGGTTCACCTCTTGAAGATTCGTACCCGACCCCTTTGCAATACGCTGTTTACGCACATTGTTCAATATTTCAGGGTTGGTACGCTCTTTAGGAGTCATACTCTGTATAATGGCTTCAATGCCTTTAAATGCATTATCATCTATATCAACGTCTCTAATTGCTTTACCTACCCCAGGGATCATAGAAGCTAAGTCTTTCAAGTTACCCATCTTCTTAATCTGTTGTATCTGGTTGTAGAAGTCGTTAAAGTCGAACTTATTCTTTTGTATCTTCTTTTGCAAGCGTTTTGCTTCTTCCTCATCAAACTGCTCTTGCGCACGTTCAACAAGCGAAACAACATCTCCCATACCCAAAATACGGTCAGCCATGCGCTCAGGATGGAACACATCTATAGCCTCCATCTTTTCGCCTGTTCCGATAAACTTGATAGGCTTTGTTACGACTGTTCTAATAGAGAGCGCAGCACCACCACGAGTATCACCATCAAGCTTGGTAAGAACAACACCATTAAAGTCTAAGCGATCATTAAATTCCTTTGCTGTATTTACTGCATCCTGACCTGTCATTGAGTCAACAACAAACAAGGTTTCATCAGGATTAACATGATTTTTCAAGCTTTCTATCTCGTTCATCATGTCCTCATCAATAGCCAAACGACCAGCCGTATCGATGATTACAACATCATTCCCCTTAGCCTTTGCTTCTGCTATCGCATGAGTAGCGATCTCATTCACATTTTTATTTTCAGGTTCGCTATATACAGGTACATTCACCTGCTCACCCACTACTTTCAACTGCTCAATAGCTGCTGGACGATAAACATCACATGCCACAAGCAATGGGTTCTTATGCTCCTTAGCTTTGAGCATGTTTGCAAGTTTACCTGTAAAAGTTGTCTTACCCGAACCTTGCAAGCCACTCATCAAAATAATAGCAGGACGACTTGTAAGCTTTAAGCCTACAGCCTCTCCACCCATCAAATCTGCCAGCTCGTCGTGTACCAACTTCACCATCAACTGTCCAGGCTTCACAGCCGTAAGCACATTCATTCCAAGAGCTTTAGTTTTTACGGTATCTGTAAACGACTTTGCTACTTTATAGTTCACATCGGCATCAAGTAGTGCTCTGCGCACATCCTTTAATGTTTCTGCTACATTTATCTCTGTAATTTTACCTTCACCTTTAAGGATTTTAAACGAGCGTTCAAGACGGTCACTTAGATTTTCAAACATTGTTTTTAAAAGTATACTTATTTATTTCGAAAATATATTCGCAAAGATAATAAAAACAGAAGCAAAATTCAAATACATTCCCACCTTTTTTATATATTTTAATTCTATACCATGATTGAAATACGTACACAGTCTATAGCAGCTCTAAATATTTCTCTTTAATCAGCTTTAGTGGCATAAATTCGCCTGCACTAGCAACTCTCATTACAAAGTTAAGGTACTTTTTATGTAAAATAAGAAAACAGCGTACTATCCCAAAAACGTTTTGGATATTTGATACGTAAGTCAATAAATAAGCAAAAACCTCATAGCAACTGCCAAAAAATTAATAAATTTGCGAGCAAAAAAGCAAAGAAAAATGGAATACTACATAAGCATTAAAAACGAAAAGCGAGGACCTTACACACTCAACGAACTAAAAGAGCGCAACCTTGATACTACCACACTAGTAATGCCTACCAATGGCGAAACGTGGATACCAGCTTGGCAAGTTGAAGAATTACGCCCTCTTCTCGAAGCTACAATAGCCGAAAACACAGCAAGAGAAAGTAGTAGTACAGAGGATACTACTAGCCAACAGTTCATAGGAGAACCTTTACAAACAATAGAAGCAGAAGCTATCCAAGAAGAAGTCCCTTTTGTGAAAGCTAAGCCCGTATATAAAAGCAACAGGAGTAGCGCATACGAAGCCCCTTATAATGCTCCTAAAAAGAAGCAAACGCACGGGTGTCTTATCTCGCTCGTGGTACTTGTAGTTATGATCCTACTGCTATGCTTCACTTGCCCTACCAAGGACGACCATAAACAAGCATTAGCGAATGTGGTAACGCAAACCATGAACGATGCTACAAACCAGATAGATAAGACTTCTAGCTTTGGCGATATTGGGCAAGCCTTTGCTACAATGCTATTGTCGACTATAGAAAGAACCATTCAGTCGTCTATTGATCACTTACTACAGGTAGATAACTACGGTATTTGCTCTATTGGTAAAATCAATATTGATGGGCAGGAAAAGATCATTTCAGTAGGCATTCTAACCCATGTTTTTACGATAGATAAGCAAGATATAGAACAAGAGATTAGCAAGCGCGTCCAAGGCGAAACAGATATTCAAACCGATGATAAAATAAAACAAACGATCAAAGGCTTGATCAATTCTATTTAAACACTAACTTTAGTACCAACGGCAAATGATCGCTGAAGCCATGATTATAACGCATACCATTATAATTGCGACGTGGCTTAACACCGCCGTATTTCGTATCAGGCTCTAAAAGGAAAGGTGCATCATTGATATAGCAGTCCTTAACGTTAGAGAGCAAGTTGCCCGACACTAAGATATGATCCAAGCTACCCCACTCGCCTTGATAACGATAAGTGGCTTTCGCACCATGTGTGCCTTGTGCGTTGGCTGAAACATCTAGCATATTATGTACATAGAGTTTCTGTAAAGAAGGCGAATCGGAATAGTCATTAAAGTCGCCCATTATCAACATCTTAGCATGAACATCTATAGCTTTAATGGAATCTATGGAGCATGCTAATTGCTTTGCTATATGCAACCTGTATGGGCGCGTCTGTAATTCCCCACCCGACCTGCTTGGCGCATGTACCAAAAACACATGTAGCGTGTCGCTGCTAGGTATCTCCCCCATTACATGCAAGATGTCGCGCGTGGGCTTCATACCTTTCATAGGAATTATGCGAATGGTATCCGCCTTCAGCAATCGAAAGGAGAAAGGGGAATAAAGCAAAGCTACATCTATGCCACGCTCATCGGCCGACTGCGTCATTACATATTCATAGCGTGCTTTTCTAAGTAGCGAACGTTTGGTAAGATCGAACAATACAGTATCGTTTTCCACTTCACACAAGCCCACCACGTCAGGTACTGACCATCTTGTGCTATCCTTTCCGCACGAGAGAATGGTTTTTCCTATATTGTTAAGTTTTTCCCAATATTTAGCCTTACTCCAATGGCGCAAGCCATCGGGTAAAAACTCTTCATCGTGCTTCAAAGTATCATGCCGCACGTCAAACATATTTTCCGTGTTCAACTCTACAATAGTAAACCGTGTTTGAGCAATACCGCCCAGCGGGAAGAGTAGGTATAACAGTATGTATAAAAGAAGTTTCATTTATCCCCATATTTTTTTGCTACTTCCAGCCTTATCTCTGATTGATAATGGCTAATTGTTGGCGAATACTTTCTTCATGGATTAACTCGAAAACCTGTGCTGCAAACTGCCCGTCCATACCACAAAGACTGGCTTGCGCTCCACGCTTTTCTAATATTTCCTTGTATCTATTCGACTGTAACACCGTCATATTATGCTCTTTCTTGTAAGTACCTATCTCACGACACACACGAAAACGCTTGGCAAGCAAGTCCATTAAGTTATCGTCTAGTTCGTCTATCTGTGAGCGCAACTGACGGATACCCTCCGTAGAGCTATGTCCATCGCGCACTACAAGCAGTGAAAGAATATAATCAAGAATATCAGGGGTAACCTGCTGTGAGGCATCACTCCATGCACAATCAGGGTTGCAATGGCTCTCAACGATCAATCCATCAAAACCTAAGTCCATAGCTTGCTGACAAAGGGGGGCTATCAAATTGCGACGCCCACCGATGTGGCTAGGATCGCAAATAATGGGCAATTCAGGGATACGACGGCGTAGCTCAATAGGAATTTGCCACATAGGCGAATTGCGATACATCTTATTATCATAGCTTGAGAAACCTCGATGAATAGCTGCCAACCGCTTGATACCAGCTTGGTTGAGGCGTTGTAAGGCACCAATCCATAGCTCTAAATCGGGATTAACTGGATTTTTCACGAGAACAGGCACATCAATGCCTTGCAAACTATCGGCTAATGCCTGCATAGCAAAGGGATTTGCTGAAGTGCGAGCACCCACCCATAAAATGTCCATACTATATTTTAGTGCTAACTCCACATGCTCTGGTGTTGCCACCTCTGTACCCACAAGCATACCTGTTTCGTCTTTTACGCGCTTAATCCATGGTAAAGCAATCTCACCATTACCCTCGAAGCCGCCGGGTTTTGTGCGTGGCTTCCATACCCCTGCACGAAACATGTGGCAACCTTTAGCAGCAAGACTTTTAGCTGTTTCCATAACTTGCTCCTCTGTTTCAGCCGAACAGGGCCCTGCTATCACAATAGGGCGCTCGTTGTCGCTGGGCAATTGTAAGGGTTCTAACTCGAGTTCCATAAGCTTATTTATTCTATTCTTCAATACTGTCTTATTTTATACGTTGTCGATATTGTTTTGTAAAGGTAAGCCTTTTTCCGAAAAAGAATGACTAAAAAAGCAAAAAATAGCAGATTTGAGCTTTTGTTTTGAGTTTCAAGTGGTTGTGGCAGTCGTTGGCTTTTTGTGGCATTCGTGAGGAAATGCGAAAATGGCGAATTTGAGAAGTAGAAACGCTTTCAAGTCATTACCTCAAAGAAACGCTCTAATAAGCATTTTTAACGGCTTCGGTTTTTACTTCTCAATTCTGCACAGGTTGTGAATTTGCCATGCAACTCTCATGATTTAATTTTGCACAGAACAAAAAGCAAGGAATTATGAGAAGTACATTCAAGACAGTCTTCTATGTAAACGGAAACAAGGAGAGAAACGGAATTGTCCCTATCATGGGACGTGTGACAATCAACGGAACTATCGCACAGTTCAGTTGCAAGCTGAGCGTGACCAAAGCGATATGGGATGCCAAGGGCAACAGAGCCAAAGGCAGAAGCAAGGAAGCCAATGAGGTGAACTTTGCGCTTGATAACATCAAGGCTCAAATCGCTAAGCATTACCAACGGCTTTCCGACCGTGAGGCGTTCGTTACCGCTGAAATGGTGAGAAACGCATATCAAGGCATAGGCACGGAGTATGAGACATTACTCAGAGCTTTTGACAAGGAGAACGCAGCCTTTGCCCAACGCGTGGGAAAAGACCGAGCTGTCCGAACCTACCGCAAGTATCTGACGGTAAGAAAGTACGTTGCCGAGTTCATCAAATTTCAGTACAAGCGCAGCGATATGTCCATGAATGAGCTTACCGAGGAGTTCATCCGTGATTTTTGTCTGTATTTGAAGAATGTCATTGGACTCACGCAATCTACCATTTGGATATACTCCATACCATTGAAGCATATCGTCACGGCAGCACACTACAACGGCAAGATACAGAGAAATCCGTTTGCCATGTACCACGTTGCCCCAGACCACAAGGAGCGTGAGTTCTTGACAGAGGAAGAATTGGACATATTTGCAGGAATAGAGTTGGAAAATCCCAACTTTGCTTTTGCGAGAGACTTGTTTATGTTTGGTTGTTGGACAGGTATCTCTTTCGTTGACATCAAGAATCTTACAGAGGACAATGTTGCCATTATAAGTGGGTCTCCATGGATAGTTTCTCAGCGTCAAAAGACAGGCGTACCATTCAAAATTAAACTGATAGATGCAGCCATACAGATAATTGAACGTTACAAGCCATTGAGAAAAGATATGCACTTGTTTAATATTGGCTCACTTGACATGGTAAACAAGCGTATAAAGAAAGTGGCAAAAATGTGTGGCATCAAGAAGCGAATTTCATTTCATGTAAGCCGGCATTCGTTCGCAGTTTTGGCTTTAAACTACGGTATGCCGATAGAGAGTGTAAGCAAGATACTGGGACATACGGACATCGCCACAACACAAATTTACGCAAAGGTGACAAGTACTAAATTGGAGCATGACATATCAGCTTTTGAAAGTCGAATCAAGGGGCATATGCCGACAATGGGGGGAATGGCATGAAAAGGACTGTAATCACCGTGGACGGAAATGGAATGTTATCCATTCCGTCCAACTTGCAAGACTTGTGGATGAGTGAGGGTGAATTGGTTGATATGCTCCATGTCACCGCCCCGAAACTCCATGCTGTGATAAGGTCGATATACGAGGAAGGTTTGTTGCCCATGTCGGAGGTACAACAGAAACAGGAAACCTCCAAGGGCATTTGGCAAACGATGTATGGTTTCCCGATGGTTGTTGCCCTTTGTTTCCGTATAGGCTCTTATGGTGCTGTTCGGTTTCGGGACACCATCATGAAGAAGTTGTACGGGGCAAAAGAGAAAAGTAGTGTCATTGTCCTACAATTCAGTGGAGGAACAACCGCCTTTAGTTGAATGTCCTCTTGCTTGTTTGTTGGCTTGGCGCTGTCGTACTGTCGTGAATAAGTACTGAAGCATAAGCATGACATTCTTACTTGTAGGGGGATGAGTTCTGTTCATAAAAATGACGGACAAAACACCCCTTATTTTTGTTGAATTGTTGAATATGATGAAAGAAGTATTGAACATCAGGCATTTACGGCTCAACATATTCTCAACAAATCTCTCAACAAAAGAAAGATAATGTTGAAAAGAGAAAACCATGAACACCATTCCTTTCTTTCTTTTTTGCCCAGTAATTTGTTGTGTAGAGCTATTTGTTGAGAGTTTGTTGAGGGTATAAGTGGTTGGTTCTCATAAAGATAATACCTATCTTCAACAATTCAACGTTTTACATGCCCTCACTTGGTACGCTGTAAAATGTGCTTGTGGATTAATTGGCAACCGCTCTATTCTCCGAAATGGTTGCAGCAACGTTCCTTGGAGGCTTTGCGCCTCCAGCCACTTGGGCGAACCTCCGCAGTGTTTTAGCATGGCATTAGATTTATGCAGACTATACCGAGGACACACAGCACACATAACACACTCGGCATAGTTCACAAAGGAAATCAACAACACACAATTGAAACACTTGGCAAGTTTCACACTGAAAATATCACCTTTTCCTTTGCAAACTCCATGTACAAAGTAGCTTGTGTCTGTGACCTTGTTCTTTCAATGTGGCAGCTTTGATGTTTGGCGTAAATTGAGAGAATTAAGGTCTGCAACCTTGGGCATGGAAAGCCGAAAGGCAAATATCTCGTCTTTTGTTCTTAGAGGAGGGAGCGAGGTTATGTTTCGGGAACCCCAAAACTCCTCGCTCCACCATGAGGGTGGAGAATTTTTGCTCCCGATGGTCGCAGAAAATGAGTATACCAACTATAAACAGTATGTCGAATTACAAGCATGCATGAACAAGCCAGGAGAAAGGGTGGAAAACTGCCCACTAAAAGGATTCGCAAGCTGTCAAAGTTTGACACGAAGAAATTCTCTCTGCCAAGCTACGAGGTATTGAAATTGATGGCGAGAAAAACCAATCGCAAGTTGGCTGAGTATATCCGTGAGTCCACCTTGAACGGCAAGATAGTCCGTAGAAACAACACTGAAATGAGACCATAGTCTCGGTAGGGCATAGATTTAACCAGTTTATCCTCTAATCACATATTCAAATTCATCAAAATTCTCATACCCTAATTCTTCTAAGACTTGACGACTGTGTTTTCTGTCCTCTTCAGTGTTGAACTTGGGTATAATGGGGAGACGGAGGGTGATTTTATCTTTATGTTTGGCATGGGAGTAGAGCCAGACAAGGTTCTCAATAACTTGCTGATTGCCCTTGCCGGTATAGGCTTGGTAGATGGCAGGTGTCATGTCCTTGATGTCGATGATGAAGGAGTCGATGAAGGAGATGACTTCCTCCAAGTGATGGCGAGGCACGTTGAGGCCCGTCTCCATCGTAAACTGCCATCCCTCAGGACATTGCTCGCAAAATTCCTTGATGAATGCGCTTCGCAAGAGTGGTTCGCCTCCACCAAAGCAGATGCCGCCTCCTGTCGCCAAGAAATAAAGATTGTCCATCTCCACGTTCATCATCAGCAGTTCCGTGTCCATCTCCTGCCATACGCCGTCGGCTTCGAGGCATTGGGGATTGAGGCAATACTTGCAATGGAGAGGGCATCCATGGAATGCCACGAGGGTGGTGACACCCTCGCCGTCTATCGTAAGGCGGTGGCGGTCGATGCAAATGAGTGGGGCGGTCTTCATTTTATTCTAATCTAAAGGTAACGGGGACTGTATATTTCGTTTTTACGGCCTTGCCATTTCGCTTGGCAGAATTCCATTTCGGCATACTTTTCACTACCCGAATGGCTTCCTCGTCGAAGGTAGGGGAAATGCTTTTCATCACCTTGATGTCACTCAGGGTTCCGTCTTCATTGACAGTGAAACCAACAATGACTCTTCCTTGTATATTGCAATCTCCTTGTATGTTTGGATAGCGGAGATTTTGGGCGATGTATTGCATCAATGCAGCTGAACCGCCAGGGAATGATGCCATTTCCTCGATTGCTGCGCCAAATAGCTTGCTGCTCTTGGTGGAGTCTGATGCGACGGTTTGTTGGATGATGGCGGTCTTACCATCATTCGTGTACTTTTCTTGCTTTGCTTCTTCTGAATGAGTATCTTTCTTGATGATAGGAGCTGTTCCTCTGATAACTGCGACTTCCCCCAAGACATCTCTGCTTTCTGTCAAAGTGATAATATTGAGTTTCTCTTGGCTCATTTTTGTGATTTTGATGATTCTGTCTTGCATGCCAAGATATTTCACGGTGATTATATCTTCTTTCTCCACCTCGATAGTAAAGTTTCCATCTTTGTCAGCAATAGTCTTGCTGCCAGAAATTTTTGCCGTAATCGTGGCTCCTACTTGTGGATCTCCTTGCTCGTCAATGAGATGCCCTTGTACAAAAAGTACTCCTTTCTTGTTTAGTGCTTCTTTTTCTTTGAGGAGGACGGAATCGTTTGGCGTATATTCTTGAAATAGAATAGGGAGGGTTTTCTCTGATATAGAACTATAATATCCCTTCTGGGTGGCGCATGATGTGGTGGATGCGGCGAGGGCGGTGATTCCCAATGCCACTCCTGCGACCTTGATGGCTTTCCCGGCCATTTGTCTGATTCTCAACTCATGTTCCAGGTCTCTCACGTCTTGCTCACATCTTGGGCAAGTTCCCTTGCATTCGCCCTTGAAGTGGCATTCTTCGGGCGAATAGTCTATCCCATTGGCATCCGCTATTTGTTTGCGAATAGCCTTGAGGGTATCGCATATGTTGCGTCCTTTGGTTTTCATAAATTGATATTTTTAGGTGTTCAACATTCCCTTTATTTACAAAATGGGTATATTGTTACTCCTTAGTCATAAATTCTAAAAATACCCATTTTTATAATTCTAATTTCAAAAGTACGAAAAACAATCTACAAACGAGAAAATTTTGCTTTGTATTGTTAGAAAGGGAATTGCATTTAACATTTCTCATGTTTTTAATGCTGTATATGAAACTTATATGTGTTTCTTTAGATATTGTACAGTTGCATTTCTGAGACATTTTCCGACCATAATTTAATAATCTATAAAAACAACGCAAAAGATGTTATTTCTCAGATTTTAAATTTATCTTTGCAATCGTAACAGAGTTGTTTGACAAGCAAGGCAAACTTATGTATAATGAAGAAGTTGGTACTATTGCCAAGTCATTACCTCTATTGAGGTGAACTATTCATAAATAGCTCATTTTAAGCTGTTCAGTAGATTTTAGCAGAATTTTTCCGAAAAACATAGTCTTTCAAGCGGTAAAAACTTATCATTTGCATCATAAAAGATAAGCGATTAAGTATAAAAATAAATTATTTTTGATTGCTTTTTAATTTGTTTTTATTTTATTTTTAATTTATTTTTCAATTAAAAATAAATTATTTTTCTTTTTAAAAATTTACTGTTTATCACATTAAACACCACCTATAGCTACAAGAAAGGTCATCGCTGCTAAGTAGAAAGCTTAGTTATTTTGATTGATAATAAAGTTTTTATACATAATCATATACCACAGAACTTTTGCTCAATGTCTTTATTATTATTCAAAATAAAAACGATCCCGCTCTTAATAGAGAGGGACCGTTTCGATGGTATTTTAAATGGTATTAAGATAAATCATAAGTAAAAACTCTATGCCACTTTCTGCTCTGCAAACATTTTCTATATGGCAGTTAGCAAGAAGATGCATACCAAAGTCTTTATTTGTCTAATTTGCGTATTTTGTTAGTACAAAAGTATAGTATTTTTACAAGTTATACAAATTTTTGATCGTAAAAAGATAAAAAAATAATCATATTTCTTTTTATCAATCCTATTCGCATATAAAGACACATTATTTAATAATAGCGTAATATTATAGGTTTTATCACTAATTAAAATTAAAATACTTGGTTATTACTCTCCTTATATCTATTTTTGCAACAAGATGAGAAAAATATCTTTCATAATAGCAGCTGCGTTGAGCATACCAATGTATGCACAACAAGAGGTAAAAGCAAGTGCGGTAGATACTGTACGAGTTGCGCCTATTGAGTCTTCCCAACTACGTGGAGCACGCGAGGCAACAGTGGAAGAGAAGGAATTTGCTAAACAGCTAGCAAAACAAAGAGAAGAGCAAAGGCAGGTGGACTACAATTTGCCTGTAGTAGATAAAAATGGGCAAGCCATTACAAGCACCGACTTCTATTGTCCTGTATGGGATTATGGCACGTGGCGTTTGCATCCGGGATTGAACGTCAATTTGGGTGCTTCGGCATTCTATAACACTGGAAAAGGCTACTTTCATGGGGGTGGTTTTTCGCAAGATGTGTCGATGCAATATGTTACCAACCTATCGCCAAAACTAACCCTTGCAGTGGGTGGTTATGTTAATCACCTCACTTATAAAGGCGACAATTACTACGTGGGAGGTGTAAACGCTATGCTTGGCTATCACTTTAACGAGCATTGGAGTGCGTATGCTTTCGTGCAGAAGGCTTTCTCTAGCAATAACACGGGTACGCTCTTCGGTTATAACAACTACTATTCACCCTATTGGGGCGGTTATGGTGGTATGGGCTTTGATGCTATGGCTTATGGATATGCTGGTATGGGTATGGGTTATGGTATGATGAATACACGCTACATGGATCGTATTGGTGGAGGTGTTACCTATCAATGGGGGGAACATAATCAAAACGCCATTTCCATAAACGTGGAGTTTGATCGTTTGCCTAGCCATCGAGATAACTTCTATAACGTGCAGCGTTACGACTACCCTGTGCGCCCATAGGAAAGCATTCTACAAAAAATAAAAATCCCTTAATAGATTTTTCGGTATCTATTAAGGGATTTTTCGGTAATATAGCACGTATGAAAAAGAGCTACATTTATAGTTAAAGAGTACTTTATTCAAAGTAATATAAGAATGTAGCTAAGCCCTCTAAAGCTGGCTTACGCTGTCCTTCTATCTCTATTTGGAATTTAATGCCTGCACGACAAATACCGCGTAAGTTCTCGATACTATCAAGGGTGGTAACAAGTCGAACACGTGAGCCAGTGATGACAGGAGTACCAAAGCGCATCTTTTCCATTCCATAGTTGACCATCATCTTCAGATTGTTCACCTTAATAATTTGGTTCCACATGTGAGGAAGTAAAGAAAGGGTAAGATAACCATGAGCGATAGTACTCTTATAGGGACTTTCCACCTTAGCACGTTCTGGGTCTACGTGGATCCATTGATGGTCAAGCGTGGCATCGGCAAAGAGATTGATGCGTTCCTGATCTACTGTAAGCCATTCGCTTTCACCTAACTTTTTACCCAAGTATGATGCAAACTCATCATAGCTACTTACTACTAGTTGTTCCATTTTGCTTTTGCTTATGTTATTTTATTTAATGCTAATTTTAGTGATTACAAAAGTAATAAAATAAAACGAAAAAACGATTTCCTTGTCTTAGGAAATCATTTCAAAGGAGAAACTATCTTAAACCCAGATCGGTCATTTGACCGCAAAGGTTTTTGTAATGGTTGAAATCTTATATTTTATCGAGCAAGAGTTATCTAACTGTTATGAGTATTACTACATAGTTGCTATAATGATACACAGAAGTGTGTACAGATCAAACTTGAAAATGATAATAGGGCTATCTCTGTGAATGCAGAAAAATAAATAAGCGTATTTATGTTTTTTTACTAAGAAAATATTGTATATTAGTTAAAAAAATAGTTTATTTGCAATAGATAAGAAATATAATAAACTATATACCCTATGGAAGAAAAGAAGAATAAACTAACATCACACTTCCCCAATTGGGATTTACTCTCCCCTGAACAGCAAAAACTACTTGTTGCAGAAAGAACTATACAAAAGTTTAAAGCGTATGATAAGGAGAGAACCGAATATGTGCATAATCTTGAAATAGCCTATAATGAGCTTAAAGGCAAGTATGATTATATCACCGAGCAGTATTATGCTGAACAAGAAGAGCCCAAATCTAAGAGAGAGGCAAAAAGGAGGCATAAGCTAGAACTCTACGATAAGATAATACGGGTCAGTCGTAAAACCCAGTTGCAACTCCTCCCCTCATGCACATAATTTCATAAGCCTGTAAAGGAAGAAAGGAATATCCGTTACTCCCCTGAACTGT
>QWCD01000002.1_pt1 | contig 215774 bp, 224 predicted proteins | sample 1972461 | NCBI WGS metagenome assembly QWCD01 (sample SAMN09866717, study PRJNA288562) | Human vaginal metagenome isolate term4_vaginal, whole genome shotgun... | isolation source: vagina | host: Homo sapiens | place: USA: California | reverse complement strand
GATATAATATCTTGCAGCCTCTCTATCGTCATCATCGGCAACCACTACAAAAAGACCTTTTTCTTTTACTTCATAACCTTTTTTAATATCTCTAATTCTTGTAAGTGAAGCACCCTCAAGAATATAAAATTTAAGTATTCCGCTTGAGCTAGTTTTTGTTACTTGACTAATAGGCTCACCATCATTTATATGAATTTCACTTGCATATGGGATACGGCCTGGAACGTGCCAACCCTCTTTTATGATTTCAACTATACTTTCTGAAGCTGCTACTTTGTCGCCATTTTTATATGGAAGATAAAACTTGCCCTCTATCTTACCGCTAACTCCTGCTAACTCATTTACTTTTGCAATATTATGTTTTCTAATAGTATGTTTTTCTTCTTTATCTTTTGATTTTACTGTTAAAATAACATCTTCATATGAAGTTTCAACTTCTAAAACTCCATCAAATGAGGCTTTTATCTTTGGCTCAACAATTAAAATAGCTGCATTTCTTCTATTTGCAACTATTTGCTTTCCTTTATTCTCGTAAGTTTTTATATTGTAGTATCTTACAAAACCCTCACTTTTTGCTAGAATTTGGTGATCTTGCTGCTCTGTTGAGGCTGTTCCACCAACGTGGAATGTTCTAAGTGTTAGCTGAGTTCCTGGCTCACCAATTGATTGAGCTGCAATAATTCCAACTGCCTCTCCTGGTTTTACCATTTTACCTTCGCCTAAGTTTATTCCATAACATTTCGCACAAACACCTTTTTTAGCTTTACAAGTAATTGGTGTTCTAATGCTTACTGCTTTAATTCCAGCTTCTGATATTTCTTTTGCAATTTGTGCATCTATTAAAGTGCCTTGAGAAAAAAGTATCTCATTTGTAATTGGGTCAATTACATCATCACTTAAAACTCTTCCAATAATTCTGTCTTCTAAGCTCTCTATTAAAGCACCATTTGCAGTTATTTCTGTTATTTCGATACCTTCATGAGTTCCACAATCATGCATAGTTACCTTAACATTTTGTCCAACATCAATTAGTTTTCTTGTTAAGTATCCAGCGTTTGCAGTTTTTAACGCAGTATCTGCAAGACCTTTTCTAGCACCGTGAGTCGAAATGAAATACTCAAGCACATTCAATCCCTCACGGAAATTTGAAGTAATTGGAGTTTCAATAATACTTCCATCAGGTTTTGCCATAAGTCCTCTCATACCAGCAAGTTGACGAATTTGTGCAGCACTACCTCTAGCTCCACTATCTGCCATCATATAAATAGAGTTGAATCCACTTTGATCATTTTCAATTAAATTCATCATCTCTCTTGCGACTTTAGTATTTGTGTTTGTCCATATATCGATGATTTTGTTATATCTTTCACTATCTGTTAAAAGACCTACGCCATACTGACTTTGTATTTCTTTAACCTCTTTTTTGGCCTCTTCTACATATTTTACTTTTGACTTTGGAGTTATTATATCAGCCATAGAGATACTTACTGCAGCCTTTGTAGCCCAGTCAAATCCTAAATCTTTTAAATCATCTAAGAATTTTGCTGTTACTTCAAGCCCACCTTTTTCATAAACTTGATCAATTAAATTCGCAATATCTTTTTTCTTTAAAATCTTATTCCACATTTTTTCATCTATAAAATCAGGAATAATTGATTTTAAAATAAGTCTTCCTGCTGTTGTGAATACCGTATTTGATTCAATCATGGTTTTTATTTTTGCATGAACATCTAAATATCCACTATCAACAGCTATCATAACCTCATCAACACTTGAATAAATTTTATTTGTTCCTTTTGAATTTTCTTTTTCTAAAGATAGATAATAAAGTCCTAAAACCATATCTTGCGAAGGAACACAAACTGCTTTTCCACTTGCAGGAAGTAAGATATTCATTGAGCTTAGCATTAAAACTTTACACTCTGCAATAGCTTCTTGAGAAAGTGGCACATGAACAGCCATTTGATCCCCATCAAAGTCGGCGTTAAAAGCAGCACAAACAAGCGGGTGAAGCTTTATTGCTTTTCCATCAACCAATACTGGGTGAAAGGCTTGAATTGACATTTTGTGAAGTGTTGGAGCACGGTTTAGCATAATAGGATAGTTCTTAACAACCTCTTCTAAACATTCCCAAACCTCAACTGCCTTGTCATCAAGCATTTTTTTAGCTTGCTTTACAGTTGCAGCATATCCTTTTTCTTGAAGTCTTGCAATTAAATGTGGCTTGAAAAGCTCTAATGCCATAGTTTTTGGCAGACCACATTGATCCATTTTTAGATTTGGCCCAATAACAATAACTGAACGACCTGAAAAATCAACCCTTTTTCCAAGTAGATTTTGACGAAATCTTCCTTGCTTTCCTTTTATAATTTCACTTAAAGATTTTAAAGGTCTTTTGTTTGCTCCTTTTACAGCATTTGCGCGTCTTCCGTTATCAAAAAGAGCATCAACTGCTTCTTGAAGCATTCTTTTTTCATTTCTTATAATTATTTCAGGAGCGTCAAGTTCTAAAAGTCTTTTAAGTCTTGTATTTCTATTTATCACTCTTCTATATAGATCATTTACATCGCTTACTGCAAATTTACCGCCATCTAAACTAACCAAAGGTCTAAGCTCAGCTGGTAAGACTGGGAGAGCTGTTATCATCATCCATTCTGGTTTATTGTTAGAAGCTAAAAAGCTCTCTACAACTTTTAATCTTTTTATAATATCTTTTTTTCTAGCTTCTGATTTTGTTGCTTCCATAGCTTCTTTAAGTTCTGCAACTATGGAAACTAAATCAAGCTCACTTAAAAGCTTATGTATGACTTCTCCACCCATTGCGGCACTAAAGCCTGTATTATAAAATCTACTGCTTAAAAGTTGATATTGCTCTTCATTTAAAACTTCATATTTCTCAACTTTTTTGGTATTTTCATTATCATAATATGCATCACCTGGATTATCTACTATGTAAGCTTCATAATATAAAACTCTCTCAAGATCTTTCATTCTAACACCCAAAAGAGTACCAATTCTACTTGGAAGTGAGTTTACATACCAAATATGTGCAACCGGAGTAACTAACTCAATATGTCCCATTCTAGTTCTTCTAACTTTAGAGCTTGTTACTTCAACACCACACTTTTCGCATCTATGCCCCTCAAATCTCATTTTTTTATATTTGCCACATAGACACTCATAATCCCTTATTGGTCCAAAAATTTTAGCACAAAAAAGCCCATCTCTTTCAGGCTTTAGAGTTCTATAATTTATTGTTTCAGGTTTTTTTACTTCTCCATGACTCCAAGCTCTTATTTCTTCAGGGCTTGCAAGCTGAATTTGAACTGCATCAAAGTCGTGAGGTCTTTTATTTTCAGTTATCTCAATTTTTGCGAAATCACTCATTATCCTCATCCTCTTTTTTAAATATATTTATATCAAGTGCTAATGATTTAAGCTCTTTTGTTAAAACAAAAAATGTTTCAGGAACACCTGCTGATGGAACATTTTCACCTCTAATTAAAGCTTTATAAGCTTCAAGTCTACCATCAATATCATCTGATTTAATTGTTAGCATTTCTCTTAATGTGTAAGCCGCACCATAAGCTTCTAATGCCCAAACTTCCATTTCTCCAAATCTTTGACCACCACTTAGTGCTCTACCACCTACAGGTTGTTGTGTAACAAGAGAATATGGCCCTGTGCTTCTTGCATGAACTTTTTCATCAACAAGGTGATGAAGCTTTAGATAATACATACAACCCACATTTACTCTTTCTTTAAATTTTTCACCAGTTCTTCCATCATAAAGTTCTGTTTTACCATCTGGATCAATATTTGCCATTTTGAATAACTTTTCAAAATCCTCAGGCACAATACCTTCAAAAATAGGTGCAGCAAATTTAATACCATGACTCCAATCTCTTGCATATTTTAAAAGCTCATCATCACTTAACTTTTCTAAAGTTTTTTTGGCATTCATAAGTTTTGAAGTACTTGCGATATCAATCATTTTTGCTCTTAAATTTTTAATCCATTCACCTGTTTTTTCTTCCATCATTTTTTCAATTTGTTCGCCAAGTTTTACACCGACTAAACCTAAGTGGCTTTCCATAATTTGTCCAATATTCATACGGCTTGGAACACCTAATGGGTTTAAAACTATATCAACTCTTTTCCCGCTTGGAAGATATGGCATATCAACTTCTGGAACGATATTAGAAACAATACCTTTGTTTCCGTGACGACCAGCCATTTTATCACCAACTTTTAGCTTTCTCTTTGTTGCGATATAAACTTTTACAAGTTTTACAACACCACTTGGTAAAATATCATCTTTTTCTAAAATTTCAAGCTTTTCATCATGATCTTCTTTTAGTTTTTTCTTCTCATTTTGGAAGTGATTTTTTATATCATCATATTCGGTTTGAATTGATTTTTCGTAAGATTTTATAAAACTGTTTAAAGCAAATCTATTGCTTTCTTCAAGATCACTTCTTGGAACGAAATCACCTTTTTTAAATTCCAACTTACCAAGTTTTCCATCTTCTTTTAATGGCTTTTTCTCAAGTAAAGATGAAACCATTAAAGTTTCTTCTCTATCTAGCATTAAAAGTCTATCATGGTGTTCTTTTTCAAGGGTTGTTTTTTCAGCCTCGTACGCCTTTATAGCTCTTGAGTCTTTTTCATATCCTTTTTTTGTAAATATCTTAACATCTATAACAACACCTTCAGTTGAAGAGTTTGCATATAATGATTTATTTACAACATGACCTGCTTTTTCTCCAAAAATTGCTCTTAAAAGTCTTTCTTCAGGAGTTGGCTTAACTTCACCTTTTGGGGTTACTTTACCAACTAAAATCATTCCAGATCTTACCTCAGTACCAATTTTTACAATTCCACTTTCATCAAGATGAATGAGCTCTTCTTCTTTTACATTAGGAATGTCTCTAGTTATCTCTTCAACACCATCTTTTAATTCTCTTGCCTCAATACTTTTTTCATAAACATGAATACTTGTATATTCGTCATTTCTAATCATCTTTTCACTCATAACAACGGCATCTTCGTAGTTGTATCCATGCCAAGGCATAAATGCAACAAGAGCATTTTTACCAAGAGCAAGTTCACCCTCATGCATACTTGCACCATCTGCTATGATTTGACCAGCTTTTATTTCATCACCTTTATTAATAATTGGATGCTGAGAAAACATTGTGTTTTGATTTGTTCTTAAGTTTTTTTCCATTGAGTAATGGTCTATAAAAGGACCACTTTCATCTTCACCTAAAATAAATATGTTTTTACTATCTACTTTTTCAACAATTCCTGCTCTTTTTGCTTTTACAGCTGTCCAAGAATCTCTTGCAATGGTAGCTTCCATACCTGTTCCAACAATTGGAGCAATTGGCTTTAGAAGTGGAACTGCTTGTCGTTGCATGTTTGAACCCATCAAAGCTCTGTTTGCATCATCGTGCTCCAAAAATGGAATAAGTGAAGCTGCAACACCAGCTATCATGCCAGAACATAAGTCAATTAAACCTACTTCTTCTTTTCTGGCTAATATGTTTTCACCATCTTTTCTAGCTTCTAAAAACTCATCAAGTAAATTTCCATCCTCATCAACTCTAGCTGAGGCAGGCGCTATTACAATTCCTTCTTCTTGTGTAGCTGTTAAATAAACTATATCATCAGTTACTTTTGAGTTTACTACTTTTCTATAAGGTGCCTCAACAAAACCTAAGTCATTTACTTTTGCATAAGTAGCAAGTGTGTTTATAAGACCAATATTTTGTCCCTCAGGTGTCTCAATAGGACAAATTCTACCATAATGAGTTGGGTGAACATCTCTTACCTCAAATCCTGCTCTTTCTTTTACAAGACCACCCTGTCCAAGAGCTGAAAGTCTTCTTTTATGGGTTACTTCACTTAATGGATTTGTCTGATCCATAAACTGACTAAGCTGCCCAACTGTGAAAAATTCCATCAATGTAGTTGTTATAATTCTTGCATTTACTAAATCATGTGGCATTAACTCATCTACATTATTGCTAAGTGTTGTAAATTTGTCTCTTATAGTTTTTTGCATTTTCACAAGACCTAAATGAGTTTCATTTGCCAAAAGCTCTCCAATAGATCTAATTCTTCTATTTCCTAAATGATCTCTATCATCTATAAAGCCTTTTCCATTTTTAACACCAATTAGATATTTTGCAGTTTTTATAATATCTTCACTTGTCATTACAGTTACATACTCAGGAACTTCAATACCAAGCTTGTGATTCATTTTCATACGACCAACTTTTGTTAAATCATATCTTTCTGGGTTAAAGAAAAGATCATTTACAAACTCTCTTGCTGCTTCTTTTACAACAGGTTCGCCAGGACGCATAACTTTGTAAATTCTAATTGCTGCAAGATCATTTTCATTATCTATTTTTTCAAGTTGTTGAAGCGTTTTTAGGGTGTCGCCATCTTGCAAAAATGAGTTAATAACACTATTATCAACACCATCAGCAAGGTCATTTATTATGGTAATTTCTTTTTGTGATTTTAAAATTTTTTCTATTTTTGTTTCATCAAGCAATGATAAAGTATCGTATAAAATTTCTCCACTTTCATTATTTATAATAGGATCAAAAAGATATCTTTCAAGCAATACATCAATTGGATATTCTACATATTCCAAACCATCATCAATAAGTTTTTTAGCCTTACTTGGAGTAAGTCTTTTTCCAGACTGATGAACAATGTTTCCTTTTGGATCTTTTATATCGTATTCCAACCTTGTTGTATAGTCTTTTGGATCAAATTTTGTTAAAAATTTACCTTTTTCAACACGAAGTGTTTTTATAGGATAAAAAAGTTTTATAATATCTTGTTTTCCATATCCAAGTGCCCTAAACAAAATAGTTATAGGCATTTTTCTTTTATTATTTATACGGACATATAAAATATCTTTTGCATCATATTCAAAATAAAGCCAACTACCTCTATCTGGTATTATTTGTGCTGTATAAATTCTTTTGTTTGATACTGTTGGGCTTTCTTCTTCTTTAAAAATAACACCAGGACTTCTATGAAGTTGATTTACAACAACTCTTTCAACCCCATTTATGATAAAAGAAACTCTATCAGTCATTAAAGGAATATCTCTTAAAAATATCTCTTGTTCTTTTATTTCTTTAATTCCTGTTTTTTCTCCAGTTTTTTCATCTTTATCATAAATAACAAGTCTGATTTTCATTTTTGAGCTTACGGAGTAGGTTAATCCTCTTTCTACGCATTCTCTAATTGAATATTTTGGTTTTAAAATTTCATAATCAACATATTCTAAACTAAGTCTGTTTTGTGGATCGTGTATAGGAAAAATTGATTTTATGGCTCTTTCCATACCGCTTTCAACACTGTCTTTTTTATATAAAAAACTATCAAAACTCTTTTTTTGTAATTGTAATAAATTTGGAATATCAATCTCTTTTTTGGCTTTTGAAAAATCAACCCTAAGACGATTTCCAGAATATAGGCTATTTAGCATTTGACCACCTCATGGCAAAATTTGAAAGAAAAATTGGTGCTAAAGTTAGCACGAAATGTTTTGAAGGGAAAATTACTCCCTTCATTTTTGTTTTATTTAAGCTCGACTTTAGCTCCAGCTTCTTCAAGTTGTTTTTTAGCTGCTTCAGCATCTTCTTTACTGATTCCTTCTTTAAGAGTTGAAGGTGTTTTTTCAGTAGCATCTTTTGCTTCTTTAAGTCCTAATCCTGTTAAAGCTCTTACAACTTTAATAACATTGATTTTTTTATCACCTGCATCAAGTAATACAACATCAAATTCTGTTTTTTCATCTGCACTATCACCACCTGCTGCACCGCCTGCTGCACCTGCAACCATTACTGGTGCTGCACTAACACCGAATTTCTCTTCAAATTCTTTAACTAATTCACTTAACTCTAAAACTGTTAAATTAGAAATATATTCTAATACATCTTCTTTTGTAATTGCCATTTATTATCTCCTAAATTTTTATTATTTATGCTGATTGTTCTTTTTTTTCTTTAAGCGCATTTAAGCCGATTGTAAAATTTTGAATCGGTGCATTCCAAACTTGCAAAAGCATTGCAATAAGCTCTTCGCGACCTGGTAGTTTGGAAAGTGCTTCAACTTTACTAACATCACAAACTTCACCATCAATATGAGCAGATTTTATAATAAAATTTTTATTTTTTTCTGCATATTTGAAAGCTACTTTTGAAACATTTAGCTGATCGCCCCAAAGAAAAATATTGGTATCTTTTAACTCTAATCCTGTTTTTTCTACACTATTTAAAGCAATTCCAGCTAATGTGTTTTTTATAACTTGAACTTTTACATCAGATTCTTTGGCTGCTTTTCTTAACTCTTCAAGTGAAGAAACACCAATTCCTCTATAATCAGCTACAATAACACCGTCAGCTTCTTTAAAGCTTTCAGTTAGCTTTGAAACAAGAGCTACCTTATCTTCTCTAGTCAACTTTTCTCCTTTCCGATCAGTGATTTCAAGCAGAGAGAATTACTTCAATTAAGCCCAAAGGCCTCTGGCTATCTCTAATCTAAAATATATTATTTATTTTATTTTAAATCAATTATTTCTTGTGAATCAAGATTAACTGATGGACTCATTGTAAGTGATAAGGCTGCATTTTTAACATATCTACCCTTTGCAGTGGCAGGCTTATGTTTATTTATCTCTTTAATAAAAGTAGTTAAATTTGCCATAATCTCTTCTTTTGAAAAGCTTACTTTGCCAATGCCTGCATGAATGTTACCTTGCTTATCAACTCTAAAGTTAACTTGTCCACCTTTTGCATTTTTAACAGCCTGTGCTACATCCATTGTAACAGTGCCTGTTTTTGGGTTTGGCATAAGACCCTTAGGTCCTAAAATTCTACCAACTTTACCAACTAAACCCATTAGATTTGGTGTAGCTATTAAAACATCAAAATTGATGTTACCTTTTTGAATTTCTTCAACCAAATCATCATCACCAACTATATCAGCACCTGCATTTTTAGCTTCATCAGCTTTAATATCCTTTGCAATAACTGCTACTCTTACCACTTTGCCTGTGCCTGATGGAAGAACAACTGAACCTCTTACCATTTGGTCTGCATATTTTGGATCAACATTTAGCTTTAATGCTATTTCAACTGTTTCATCAAATTTAGCAGATGAAAGTGTTTTTACAGTAGATACCGCTTCTTCAAGCGAGTAATTTTTTTCAGAATCAACTTTTTTTAATAATTCCGTAAATCTTTTTGAATTTTTTCTCATAAATTTCTCCGCATTAATTTTGCTTCCACCTTTTTATCCTTGGTGGTAAAAGGATTTTAATCAACTACGGTTATACCCATAGATTTTGCAGAACCAGCTATAATTCTAGCAGCTTGCTCTTTGTCTGTTGTATTTAAATCAGCAATTTTTTTCTCAACTATCTCTAAAACTTGTGCTTTTGTTAAAGTAGCAACTTTATTTTTTAGAGGATTATCTGAGCCTTTGCTAATTCCAGCAGCTTTTTTTATTAAATCTGTTGCTGGTGGTTGTTTTGTCACAAATGTAAAACTTTTATCAGCATAAACAGTTATTATAACAGGAATGTTAAAACCTGCCATATCTTTTGTTTTTTCATTAAAAGCTTTACAAAACTCCATAATATTTACACCTTGCTGACCAAGTGCTGGACCTACCGGAGGACTTGGATTTGCCTTTGCAGCAGCAATTTGTAGTTTAATCTGACCTGTTACTTTCTTAGCCATTAGACTATCTCCTTAATCTTAAACAATTTTCTCAACTTGTGAATATAATATTTCAACTGGGGTACTTCTACCAAATATAGAAACATTTAGCTTTAAAGTTCCATGTATCATATCATACTCTTCTACAGTTCCAATAAAATTTGCAAAAGGACCTTCTTTTATTCTCACGCTTTCACCCTCATCAAAAGAAATTTTTGGTTTTGGTGCAGCTCTTTTATTAACTTTATCCAAAATCATTTCAACATCTTTATCACTTAAGGCTGAAGGTTTTTTACTTTCGCCAATAAAACGACTAACTTTTGGCAAACTTTGAATTTTATGCCAAAGTGCAGTATCTAAATCAAGTTTAGCAAAACAATAACCAGGATAAAGGCTTTTTTCCTTTATTGTCTGCTTGCCATTTTTAATATCTATTAAATCTTCAGTTGGAACAACAACTTGCTCCACTTTATCTTGTAATCCTTGATTTTCTACTAAAGTCTCAATTGCATTCTTTACACTCATTTCAGAACCAGCATAAGTCTGTATAGCATACCATCTGTGTGCCATCATCACACCTCACACTATCTTAGAAATGGTAAAAGACATAATTAAATCAACCAAAGCCAAAAATACAGATACAGCAAAAACTACGATAATAACCATCACAAAAGCATTCCTGATTTGCTCTTTTGTTGGAAATATTACCTTATCTAGTTCTATTTTTGATTGATATATATAACTTTTAATTTTTTCCATCATTAAACCTTTTGGTGGCAGGGCAAGAGGGATTCGAACCCCCAACCTGCGGATTTGGAATCCGACGCTCTACCGTTGGAGCTATTACCCTAACTAATCTTAACTTTTTAGTTTAACCTCTTTATGAACTGTGTGTTTTTTAAGTCTTGGACAATACTTTTTAAGCTCCAGTTTCTCAGTAGTAGTTTTACTATTTTTATATGTAGTGTAGTTTATATCTCCACTCTCACTGCATTTTAAACCAACTTTTATTCTCATATGGGACTTCCTTAAATAAAAAATAAGAGTGAGACAAGCTCACTCTTTTTTGTAAAAAAATTACTCTATAATTTTTGCAACAACACCAGAACCAACAGTTCTACCACCCTCACGGATAGCAAATCTTGTTCCTTGCTCTAGTGCAACTGGGTGAATAAGCTCAACTGTTATTTTAACGTTATCGCCTGGCATAACCATTTCTTTGCCTTCACCAAGAGTAATTGAACCTGTAACGTCTGTTGTTCTAACATAGAATTGTGGTCTATAGTTATTAAAGAATGGTGTATGTCTTCCACCTTCTTCTTTAGTTAGAATATAAACCTCCGCTTCAAATTTACTATGAGGAGTAATTGAGCCTGGTTTACATAAAACCATACCTCTTTCAACATCATCTTTACCTGTTCCTCTAAGAAGTATTCCTACATTATCACCAGCTTCACCTTGTTCCATCTCTTTTCTAAACATTTCAACGCCTGTTACAGTTGTTGTTTGAGTTGGTTTAATACCTACAATTTCAATAGTATCACCTACTTTTACAACACCTTTTTCAACTCTACCTGTAACAACTGTTCCACGACCTGAAATTGAGAATACATCTTCAATAGGCATTAGGAATGGTTTATCAGTGTCTCTTTGTGGAGTTGGAATATAGCTATCAACTGCATCCATAAGCTCCATTATTTTAGCTGACCACTCACCCTCAGTACCAGCTTTTGCCTCTTCTAGAGCTTTTAAAGCTGAACCCACAATGATAGGTGTATCATCACCAGGGAAACCATACTCATTTAATAGCTCTCTAACTTCCATTTCAACTAGTTCGATAAGCTCAGCATCATCAACCATATCAGCTTTATTTAAGAAAACTACTATGTAAGGAACACCAACTTGTCTTGAAAGTAAGATATGTTCTCTAGTTTGTGGCATAGGACCATCAGCTGCGTTAACAACTAGTATAGCACCATCCATTTGTGCAGCACCAGTAATCATGTTTTTAACATAGTCAGCGTGTCCAGGACAGTCAACGTGAGCATAGTGTCTATTTGCAGTTTCATACTCTATGTGTGAAGTTGCAATTGTAATACCACGATCTTTTTCTTCAGGAGCATTGTCTATGTTATCATAGTCTTTTAGCTCAGCTAGACCTTTTCTTGAAAGAACTGCAGAAATAGCAGCAGTTAAAGTAGTTTTACCATGGTCAACGTGACCGATAGTACCGATATTAACGTGTGGCTTGTTACGCGTAAATTTTTCTTTAGCCATTTTTTCCTCCATTAATTAATGTTTTTTATACTTTTTAAAAATTTGTGTTTATTTGCTATTCTATAATTTTGATGGAGCTCATAGTGGGACTTGAACCCACGACCTCTTCCTTACCAAGGAAGTGCTCTACCTCTGAGCCATATGAGCATAAACTCATGGCAAAAGTAGAATTAAACAAATTTAACATACACAAACAACTATTTGGAAACTTAAAGCTAGCAACTGTAATAAAAAATAATACATACAGCTCCCAGTTTTAAAATCCTAAATTTTGGAGCGGGAAACGAGGCTCGAACTCGCGACCCTCAGCTTGGAAGGCTGATGCTCTAGCCAACTGAGCTACTCCCGCAAACAATGGTGGTGAGACGTGGATTCGAACCACGGAAGGCGAAGCCAGCAGATTTACAGTCTGCCCTCGTTGGCCACTTGAGTATCTCACCCCTCTACATATCTGGTCAAACACTGTTTTTTAAAAATGGAGCTGGTGAACGGACTTGAACCGCCGACCTACTGCTTACAAGGCAGTAGCTCTACCAACTGAGCTACACCAGCACCAAATACAATTTTTTAAATTGTAAAGGTGTATTGTATCTTATTTTTTTTTCTATGTCAAGGAAATTTATAAAAATATAACTAAAAAAATAATTTTAAAACCCCTTTATTTATAAAAGGGGTTATTTTATTAGCTTATTAATAAAGACCAGATGTTTTTCCTGTTAAATCTACCATTATATTTTTTGCTTGAGTGTAATGCTCAAGAATCATTTTATGTGTCTCTCTACCAATTCCTGAGTTTTTATATCCACCAAATGGTGCACCTGCTGGAATTTGATTATAACAATTTATCCAAACCCTTCCAGTTTCCATGGCTCTTGCAGTATTTAGAGCTTTTGTAATATTGTTTGTAAATATTCCACCGCCCAAGCCATACTCGCTGTCATTTACCATTTTTATAAGTTCATCTTCGTTTTTAAACTTAATGACAACGCCTACTGGTCCAAAAATTTCTTCTTGCGCAACTCTCATATCATTTCTAGCATTTACTATCAAAGTTGGCTCTACAAAAGCATCTCCAGCAGCTGATCTTTTACCACCAACTGCAATTTTTGCCCCTTCACTTAAAGCAATATCTATATAACTTAAAATTTTATCGGCTTGTTTTTTATTAATTTGTGCACCCATTTGAGTATTTGGATCAAGTGGGTCACCAACTTTTATATTTTTAAATTTCTCTACTGCTTTTTCAATAAACTCATCATAAATACTTTCTTCAACAAAAATTCTACTTCCAGCACAACAAACTTGACCCTGATTAAACAAAATACCCATTTGAACACCATCAAGAGCCTTCTGCATGCACGCATCAGCATATATTATGTTTGCACTTTTTCCACCTAATTCAAGAGTTGAAGGGATTATCCTTTTTGCAGCAGCTATTCCAATATCTCTACCAACTTCAGTTGAGCCTGTAAAAGCCAATTTGTCAAGATCTGAATGATTTTTTAACCACTCACCTGATTTACTACCTTTTCCAGTAATCACATTTACAATACCTTTTGGTAAAACATCTTTAATAAGTCTCATGAGCTCTAAAACACTTAAGCTTGTTTCACTTGATGGTTTAAAAACAGTTGTATCACCGGCTGCGATAACTGGCGCTAATTTCCATGCTGCCATTAAAAATGGAAAATTCCAAGGAACAATTTGTCCTACAACACCAATTGGCTCTCTTAAAACCATACTTAAAATTTGTTCATTTAGAACATTTGCACTACCTTCTTGTGCTAAAATAACACCAGCAAAATATCTAAAATGATCAGCAGCATAAGGAATATCAACATTTAAAGTTTCTCTAATTGGCTTTCCGTTATCCATAGATTCAACTTTTGCTAAAAATTCTTTATTTTCATCTATAATGTCTGCGATTTTGTTTAATATTTCTGAGCGTTCATTAACAGTTGATCGTCTAAACTTTTCAAAAGCTTTTCTCGCTGCTTTTACGGCTAAATCAACATCTTCTTTTGTAGCATCGGTAATATCTGCAAGTTTTTTACCATTTGCTGGATTGAAAACCTCAAGTGTTTCATTGGCGCTTGATTTTACAAACTCACCACCGATAAATAAATTATATTTTTCTTGTAAATTTACCATAATTTCTCCTTTAAATAATATGGAGAAATTATATTGTAACTAATTAAACACTTTACTTACTTTTTGATAATATTTATTAAAAAGTAAGAGCTTTTGCAATTAATTCAACTGGATTAACGCATCTTATATCTGATGATATTAAATTTAAAGAGTTGTTTAGTTGCATTCTACAGGCACTACACTCAGCACTTACAAAATCTGCCTTTGTTTTTTGTATCATCGGGGCTTTTTTAAGGCCTGCAGTTTTACTTAAGTGATAATTATTTGTTTGCATTGTAACACCACCAAATCCACAACACATATCAGGATTTTCCATCTCTAAAAGAGTAAAATTATTAGATAAAAGTTCACGCGGCTCTTTAAAAACGCCTTGCATTTTTTTAGCATGGCATGGATCATGATAGGTGATTTTTAAATTTAGTTTTTCTTTTTTTGCTAAAATTTCTTTTAAATTTGTGTGTTTATAAAAATACTCGCTTGCTAAAAATATCTTATCTTGCAATTTTATAGCTCTTTCTTGCCAGCTTGGCTCATCATAAAACAAATGAGCGTAATCAACCTTTATCATGCCAGAACAGGTAGCTTCAGGTATTATAATGGCATCAACTTTTTTAAGCATTTCCTCAAAATAAACTATGTTTTTCTTAGCAAGTTTTTTTGTAGTTTTATTATCTCCAGTAAAATACATAGCTGCACCACAACAAACTTGTTTTTTCATTAAATCTAAATTTATTTTTAGACTTTCGCAAATTTTTAAAATACTTTCTCCAATATTTGTATAAGCATAATTTCCCATACAGCCGATAAAAAGTCCAATTGTTTTTTCTCCGCCATTATCTATAAACTCTTCATGTGAGTTTAGAAAACTTTTTTTAGAAGCAGTTGGAAGCAATCTTTCTTTTTTTACAAGAGGCATTTTAAAACGTGGTTTCATAGAATTTGAAAAATTTTCTTTTTTTATTTTAAAGCCACAGCTTTGAAAAACATATCCCATTCTTGCACAAATATCTAAAACTTTTCTATGACTTAAGAACCAAAAAGCCATCTTTTTATACCATGCAATGCCATACTTTTTGGCGATATCAACTCTCACGCTTTCAATCGCAGCATCTGTTTTTATGCTTTTTGGACATGCATCAACACAATTTGTACATAGAAAACAACTCTCAAATATAGTTTTTAAATTTTTATCAAGAGCTAAATTCCCATCATTATATGCCCCTAAAAGATCCAAAAACCCTCTTGGAGATGTTGTTTCATCGCGATTTATATTATAAATCGTACAAACTTGTATACATTTACCACATTTTATACATTCATTTGAAATTTCTTTTATCATACTGTTTTTGAAAACCTCTTGTTTGCTATATTTTTCATATATTCATCAAAGCACATTGCAATATTTCTTATGAGTAAAGTACCTGTTGGATTTACTTTTATAGCGTCATCGCTAACTTCAACAAATTCGCTTAATTCTTTTAACTCTTCTAAACTTTCTTTAAAGTGCTCTTTAAATTTTATACTAAATTTAGTTTCAATTTTTTTGATATTAAGATAGAAATTACTCATTAAACTCATTATAACTTCTTTCCTTAAAATATCTTCTTCATTTAGTAAAATTCCTTTACAATATGGTAGTTTTCCATTATCAATTGCCTCTTCATACTCTTTTAAGTCTTTATAGTTTTGTCCATAATGTCTAATACCCTCACCAATGCTTGTAAGCCCTATTCCTATTAAATCCGCACCACCTTTAGTTGTATATCCTTGAAAATTTCTATGCAAACTCCCATCTTCTAAGGCTTTAAAAAGCTCATCTTCTGGCTTTGCATAGTGATCCATGCCAATCATTTTATAGCCATTTGATGTCAAATAATCATGTGTAAATTTTAAAATTTCAAGCTTAACACTAGGATGAGGAAGAGTTGTTTCATCAAATTTTCTCATAGATTTTTTAATCCATGGAACATGTGCGTAATTAAAAATTGCATATCTATCAGGATTTAACTCAAGTGACAATCTTAGAGTTTCTTTAAAGGTTTCTAAATTTTGATAAGGTAATCCATAAATTAGATCTATATTAACTGAATTTATTCCTTTTTTTCTAACCATATCAATGGCATTTTTAGTAAGTTCAAAAGACTGGATTCTGTGAATTTCTTTTTGAACTTTTTCATTGAAATCTTGAACTCCGAAACTTATCCTATTAAAACCATGTTTTATCAAAACATCACTTTGCTCATCTGTTAAAAACCTAGGATCGATCTCACAGCTAATCTCTGCATCATCACTAAAATTTTTAAAATATTTTTTTATAGATATAATTAATCTATCAAGACTTTGCGCATCATAAAATGTAGGTGTTCCGCCACCAAAATGCATTTGAGATACAACTCTTGAAGTATCTACGATTTTACTTAAAATTAAAAGCTCTTTTTCAACATAATCAAGATATCTTGTCATTTTATCTTGCTTGCTTGTGTAAATTACATTACATCCACAAAAATAACAGGCAGAACGACAAAATGGAAGATGAAAATATAAAGAAAGTGGTCTATTTTTATCTTGTTTTTTTAACTCGTTTAAATATTCGTCATAGGTAAATTTTTCACTAAATTCCAAAGCAGTTGGATAGCTCGTATATCTTGGTCCTGGTTTTGAATATTTTGCATATGCATCAAAATCAATTGTGTTTAAAGTTTTCAACATTTCCCCTTATCATATTATCAATATCAACAAATAAATTTGGATATTTAAGCTTTACATTATCAACTATTTTATCAAGATCTAAATTTGAAACCTGAAGTTCAGGATCCAATAAAGCAAGTTTTTTAATTTCTTCCATACAAACACTCCAAACATCTCCAAAATCAATTGGCAAAGTCCTTGCTATACTTTTTTCAAGTTTTAAATCAAAATTCTCCCTTGCAACATTTTTATAGCTATTTATAAGTGATGTTAGACTTTTGAGCGATAAAACTGAATAAATATTTTTATCAGCATCTATACCAAACCATGGATATCTATTTTTCCATGAGCCTTTCTTTAGCATAATAGTCTTTTTATCGCTATTTTCGGTGTTTAAAATTTCAAAAATTGTTTGATCTTTTCCAAAATCTTGCTCTATTTTTTCTATTTCTTTATCCATTTTCACCTCTTATGAGTTTTTACACGCATTATTAAGCCAAACCATAATACCTTTTTGTGCGTGAAGTCTATTCTCGGCTTCCAAAAAAATCTCTTTACTATGCTTTTCAAAGACCTTGTCACTTATTTCATATCCCCTATAGGCTGGCAAGCAATGAAGTAAAATTGCATCTTTTTTAGCTAAATTCATTAAATCTTCATCTATTAAAAAACCTTCAAAATCTTTTACTTTTTGATCCTTGCTAACCTCATCGCCCATTGAAAACCAAGTATCAGTAGCTACAACATCTACATCTTTTATTGCGATTTTTGGATCACTTGTTATTGTTATTTTTGCACCACTTATTTTTGCATTGTTCATTGCTATCTTCAAAACTTCATCATTTATTTTATAATTTTTTGGAATTGCAACGCTTAAATTTAAACCCATAATGCTTGCCAAATTTAGCCACGAGTTGCACATATTATTACTATCACCAATATAGGCTATATTTTTACCAACATTAAGTTCCACCATAGTTAGATAATCAGCCATTAATTGAACTGGATGAAAAAGATCACTTAACCCATTGATAACTGGAATTTCCGCAAATCTGGCAAATTCTTTTAAATCTGTATGCCTGTAGACTCTAAGCATAGCCATATCACACATAGATGATATTACTCTTGCTGTATCTTTTATTGGCTCACCGCGTCCTAACTGAGTCGTTTTACTATCTAAAAAAAGTGCATGTCCACCAAGTTGATACATTCCAACTTCAAAGCTTATCCTTGTTCTAGTTGAATTTTTTTCAAAAACCATTGCTAGAGTTTGGTTTTTTAAATAAGGCGTAAAAATACCTTTTTTTACTTCATTTTTTATATTTTTTACAATTTCTAAAATTTCTAAGATTTGTTCTTTTTTAAAGTCATTTAGAGTTAAAAAATCTTTCATAATATCTTCTATTTATTTAAAATTTTAGCTAGCTCTTTAGCGTGATAGGTTATAATTAAATCAGCTCCTGCTCTTTTTATAGAAATCATAGTTTCAAGCATTACTTTTTTATAATCAATTACACCTGCTTTTTCCCCAGCTTTTAACAAGGCATATTCACCACTTACATTGTAGGCACAAACTGGAAGTAATGTTTTGTTTTTCAAATCTCTTATGATATCTAAATATGCTAGTGCTGGTTTTACCATCAAAATATCAGCTCCCTCATTTTCATCTTCCAAGCTTTCGTTTATAGCTTCAAGTCGATTTGCTGGATCCATTTGATAAGTTTTTCTATCTCCAAAACTAGGGCTACTTTCTGCTACATCTCTAAATGGTCCATAATAAGCACTTGCAAATTTGGTTGAATATGCCATAATAGGTAAACTCTCATAGCCATTCTCATCAAGTCCTTTTCTCAGGTTTTCTATTATTCCATCCATCATACCACTTGGAGCTATCATATCAGCGCCATTTTTAGCATGAATTAAAGCTTGTTTAACTGAAATTTCAAGTGTTGCATCATTATCTACTGTATCTCCACATAAAATTCCACAATGTCCGTGATCAGTATACTCACAAAAGCAAAGATCGGTTATAACATATAAATTTGGAAACTTTTCTTTTATAGCTCTTAAAGTTCTTGCAATAATTCCATCATCACTTAATGCATCACTTCCAACACTATCTTTTACATCAGGAATTCCAAACAATAAAATAGATTTTATACCTAAATTTACAACTTCTTCACATTCTTTTAAAAGCTCGTCAATACTCATCTGAAAAACACCTGGCATAGAAGGAGTTTCTTTTTTTACTCTACTTCCTGAAACAACAAAAAGTGGATAAATCAAATCATCAACACTCAAATGTGTTTCTCTTACCAAATCTCTAATTGCTACATTTCTTCTTAATCTTCTAAATCTTCTAAACATCTATAATCCTTTTATATCTATCAAATATCAAAATAAGTTTATATTTTATCATATAGCTAGTAAATAATCTATTAAAAATTTAATTTTAATATTTTAATTTCATTATAAAAGACCTGTCAAATTTAGGTATAATGCAAGCTTAAATTTCAAATGATTGGATAAAAATGGATATAAAAATCTCAAATTTAGCAAATTTACCAACTAAATTTGGCGAGTTCAAAGTGCAAACTTTTAAAGAAAATGAAAAAGAACATTTGGTTATTTTAAAAGAGCCATTAAACGAAATTGTAAATGTAAGAATACACTCAGAATGCCTAACAGGAGATGCTCTTGGAAGTCTTAAATGCGACTGCGGGGAACAACTTCAAAAAAGTTTAGAATACATTTCTAAAAATGGTGGAATGGTAATTTACTTAAGACAAGAAGGGCGAAATATAGGTCTTTTTAATAAAATAAATGCCTATGCCTTACAAGATAAAGGTCTTGATACAATTGAGGCAAATCATCAACTTGGCTTTAGGGCAGATGAAAGAACTTATGAAATTGTAGATTTTATCCTAAAACACTACAAAATAGATAAAATAAATATGTTAACAAATAATCCAGATAAATTAAAAGGACTTCATTTTATAAAAGTAGAAAAAAGAATTCCTCTAATAATTAAACCAAATAGCTATAATGAGGGATATTTAAAAGTTAAAAAAAATCAAATGGGGCATCTTTTATGAATGATTTTGATGAAATTATTCATAGTTCAAATTTTAAACAAAAAACTGAAAAATTTGGTAAAATTCTATCTAAATTTAATAAAATCCATAGCCTTACAAAGTATGAAAATTTAGAATTTGTAATGCAAGATAGCCTAAATGGACTTAAATTTATAACAAACTCGCCAAAAATAGCAATTGATGTTGGAAGCGGTGCTGGATTTCCTGCTATTTTTTTAGCTCTTGTTTTGAAAGATTGTAAATGGCATTTATTTGAACCAAATGTTAAAAAATCATCTTTTTTAACATATGCAAAAATAAATCTAGAACTTGAAAATGTTATAATACACTCGAAAAAAATAGAAGATGAAACTAAATTTCAAGCCGATTTAATAACATCAAGAGCTTTAATGAGGGCGGATTTACTTTTAGAAATTTGTAAAGGTTTTTACAACAAAGAAACTTTATTTTTACTATACAAAGGCTCAAATGCAGAAAATGAGATAAAAAATTTAAAAGATTATAGACTTAACAGATATCAAAATAGAGTATTTCTAACTTTTAAAGGAGAGAAAAATGGCTAAAATATTAATGCTTGGAATTATCATAGCAATAATTTATTTTTTTATATTACCAAGATTTCAAAGACCAAAAAATAGTGATAAAAAAATACAAAATTTTGTAGAATGCAAAAAATGTGGTACTTTTATCGACATAAAAGAAAGCGTTATAAAAAATGGAGATTATATCTGCAAAGAGTGCATAAACAAGGAATAAAATATGCAAATAATAGGACATAAACTAATAGAATACAAGAATTTTAATTTAATTCAAACAGTTGAAAATATCTTAAATTTTGATAATTTAATTTTTGAGTACAATGAAGATTTTATAAAAAATGCTAAAGACAATGGCAAAACTTTTAGCGTCATTGCTAGGAATTTAAATGAAGCTATTTTAGCAAATGCACTAAAAGCCAAATTTATAATCATAGAAAAAAATAATATTTCAATAGCAAAAGAAGTTGTAAAATTAGCTGAGTTTTATCTTTTTGATAGCAAAATAGCCATAATTATTGAAAATTATGAAAAGGACCTGCTAAATGCTATAAACCTAAAAGTAGATGCCGTAATTTATAAAAACATTATAAATTATATTATTTAGAAGTTTTAATCTCCTTATAGCCAAAATTTATAACCTTTTCTTCATTGTTTTTAAGTACAAAATTTTTTTCTATTTTGCCATTTGAACCAGCGCTTCCATTTAAATCACCCAAAATTTCAACCTCTACATTTACTGGAATTTTTGTTACAAAAGTTATATTTTGATCTACTGATGAGTTATTTTTTATATTAAATTTTGCTTCATTATTATTTAGATCCACTTTTGAGACCCATATTAAATTATTAAGCCCAAAGAAATAAGTTGAAATTTTGTTTTTTGATATCTTGCTTTCATATGAATTTTGTACAAAAACATCATTTAAAAAAAACTGAGTTAAAGCCTCATTTATATCATTTTTAGGGCTAAAACTGGCGGCAATATAAGCTTTTGAGCCACTATATGCATCAATATAATTTGTTAAATTTGCATCCAATACTTGGCTATTTAAAATAATAATATTTTCTTTTAATGCTTTTAAATGCTGCTTTGAAATTTCAAAAAAATTAATTTTATTTTGATTTTGGCTAACTTCTAAATTTGAAGCTTTTAAGGAATCGTTTTTAGCTATACTCATCGTAGCTGGTGCATCGAAAACTTTCGTTGTTTCCTCGCTATATATAAAAGTAGGTGTAAATTTTCCAGGAGTCTTGCTTGATTTTACACTATATGGATAGATTTTTATAAAAACATCATCTAAGTTTTCTTTTAAATTTGAAATTATTAAACTTTGTTTTATGGAAATTTTACCATCTTTAAAATTTACACTATTTAAAGTTTTAAACAAGGCATCATTTAATGGATAGCTTATAGTTGTTTTTGGGTTTTTACAACTTTGTTTTATTGTAACTTTTTTAGTATAAAAAGCTGGTTCATTTGATAAACTATCAATCTCTTTTGAAATTTCAGCTTGAGATGTAAGGTTCTCATTTAAAATGCCACTTAAATTTTTTATGTCATTTATAGTGTTTAAATTTGAGTTTTTTATAATTTCATAACTATCTTTTAGTGCTTTTAACTTATTTTGCAAACTCTGTTTTTTTAAAGAGATTTCATCTTCTATTTTATTTCCAAAACTTATCTCCTCTATATTGCAATTAGAGTTTATACTAAGATCTTTTTGATCAAGCTCAAAAGGAACTATAAAACTATTTTCTTTAATATTTTTTGTAAGTATGGCTTTATCACTATAAATTTCAAGAGTGCTTGCAAAAATAGGAAAAATACCTAAAAATAAAATTAAAATAATTTTCATATTTTTATTTCATAAGCCTTATAAAGATAAGGCAAAAGCTTTCTTATAGAGTAATCATAGGAGTAAAATTTTGCATAAATTTCTTTTAATTCTTTATCGTCTCCAAAATCTAAAACATCTGTATTTGGTATCTTTGAAACTTTAGAATCAAGATAGCTAAAAAACTCATCTCTTGAGCTAAATAACTCCCTTAGTTTTTTAACAACTTCTTTTTTTTCTTCTTTTTGCAAAATCTATTCCTTTGTCATTATATTTTTAGCTTCAATTCCCATCAAAGACAAGCCAGTTTTTATACAAAGTGCTACAACGGCAAAAACTTTTAAAAGAGCATCTTCATTGTCACTGCCTAAAACTCTATTTTCATTATAAAATTTATGAAAATTTGAAGCTATATTTTTAAGATAATCAGGAATTTTTTGTAAATTTCTACTTAAAAATGCATCTTCCAAAACTTCATTTAAAGTAAGTGCTTCAAATAATAAATTTAAAGCTTCGTCATTTAATTTTAAAATACTAGCTTCTTTTATTTCGTCTATTTTTTTTCCACTTTTTGCAAAAATTTGATGAATTCTTGCATGGGCATAATTTATATAAAATATAGGATTTGAACTATCTTCTTTACTAAGTTCTGAAACATCAAACTCTAAAGCCGTATCACACTTTTTAGTTATAAATATAAATCTTAAAGCGTCACTTCCAATTTCTTCCAAAACATCACTCATAAGTATGAAGTTTCCAGCTCTTTTACTCATCTTGAAAGTTTCACCATCTTTTAATAGACTAACCATTTGTGCCAAGATAACTTCAAGCTTATTTTCATCAAATCCAAGATAATGAATGCTTGACTTTACTCTTTTTATATAACCGTGATGATCAGCCCCCCAAATATTTATATAGTGATCATATCCTCTTTTAAATTTATTGTAGTGATAGACAATATCTCCTGCTAAATAAGTAGGTCTTTTATCTTCTCTTATAATGACTCTATCTTTTTCATCACCAAGTGCACTAGAATTTATCCAAATTTTACCGTCTTTTTCATATACTCCGCCATTTTTTTTAAGGCAATCCAAAGTATCGAAAAGCTCATTTTCAAAACTTTTTTCACTAACCCAATTTTGAATTTTAATATTAGCCTTTAAAAGATTATCTTTTATTAGCAAAAGCATTTTATCTTTTCCCCAAAGGCTTAATTTTTCTACATTTTGCCTATCTTTAAAAATATCTTTTCCAAACTCTTTTAAGGCCTCATCTGATAAATTTTCTATATAATCACCTTTGTAGCAATTTTCTTCAAAATCTAAATTTGCGTTTAAAAATTTATTTGCTCCCGTTATAAATATAGAAAGCCCAAGCATGTTTATCTGATTTCCAGCATCATTTATATAATACTCGGTTGTGATATCATATCCTAAATATCTTCCAACTCTTGCTAATGTATCCCCGTAAACAGCCCCTCTTACATGACCTATATGAAGAGGACCTGTTGGATTTGCACTCACGTATTCAAGTAAAATTTTTTCCTTTTTATCTTTACCTTCTGCAAAGTTTTTACCTGAATTTAAAGCATCTGTAGCAAGCTTATCTAAAAATTCAGGCTTTAAGCGAAAATTCAAATATCCATTCAGGGGACTAGCTGTAAAAATATCACTGTTGTTAAACTCTAATGCAAGCTCATCGGCTATTAATTTTGGTGATTTGCGAAACTCTTTTGCCAAAGAAAAAGCTAAAGGTGTAGCATAATGAGCTAAGTTTTTATCCTTTGGCTTTTCTAAAACAAAGTCTTTTTTTAAAATTTCTTTTATTTTGTCGAAAATTATATCTTTCAAAACTATTAAGCCTTTGTTTCTTCTTTTATCTCATCAGTTTTTTTAACTTCATCTTTTTGAGCTTCAACTTTTTCAGTTTTTTCTTCACTTTCCATCTCTTTTTTAAAAACCTTTATTCCTTGTCCAACGCCTTTTGCAAGTTCTGGAATTTTCTTTGCACCAAAAAGCAAAATTATAATTATTAAAACAATTAATAATTGTTGCATACTAACCATACCATTCTCCTTAAAAATTAATTTTCATATATCCAATTGTCAATAATATCACTAAGCTCTAAATTTTTAGTATTATACCTAATAGCGTTAAATATTGATTTTAAAGCCTTATAAGACTCATTAAAATTATCATTTATTATAAGATAATCATATTCGTTTAAATGCCCCATCTCAGTTGCTGCATTTATAACTCTTCGCTCTATATCTTCCTTTGAATCAGTTCCTCTTTTGATAAGTCTATTTTTTAACTCGCCCTTATTTTTAGTCGTTATAAAAATAGAAACTATTTCATCTTTTAAGCGCTCTTTTGCGAGTTTAAAACCTTGAACGTCTATATCAAAAATAACAAATTTGCCACTATTTAATGCTTTTTGAACTGGTACTAAAGATGTTCCATAATAATTTTTATGAACAAGAGCCCATTCTAAAAACTCACCATTCTCAATGCCCTTTTTGAAGTCATCTTCACTTATGTAGTGATAACTCACTCCATCTTTTTCACCCTCTCTAATACTTCTTGTAGTGCTCGAGATAGAGAAATAGATATCTTTTTCATCTTCTAAAAGTCTATTTATAAGTGAACTTTTTCCGCTTCCACTTGGTCCTGATATTATTATCGCTTTTTTCACTTATTAGTCTTCTTTAAAAGAAATTTTTATTTTAATTTGCATATCTTTAAAAATCTCTTTAAATTTGCCATTTTTTAAAGCTTCTTCAAGTTCTTTTTCCATCTCTTTCTTGGCAATTTTTTTAAGATCTTCATTTGAGGTTTCATTTTCTTTTTTATTTAATAAGTCATTTAAACCTACGAATCCTTGATTTTTACAAACATCATCTTTTGTTTCGCAAGATTTCTCATCTTGATTTCTGCACTCATCAAATTTGATTTCAAATTCATCATCAATGTCGTAATTATTTAATTCTTCATCTTTAAAATCTTGGTTGTTTGTATCATCATCACACCTATCATCAAGCTCCTCAATATCAAGAGCTGTTAGTGGAGGATTATGTGGTTTTACCTCATCATATTCATCAAAAAAAGAAAGCTCATCAATAGTCTTCAAATCTTCATTTTTCAAAACTTCTTCTATATTTTTTGATTCTTCATCTTCTTTAGAAATTTCATCTTCCAAATCTTCTTCATTGTGCATAACCAATGGAATAGTTGCAAGCTCTTTATTGGCTTCTGTTTTTTCTACATCATGCTCTTCTTGCTCTAATTTTTTTTCTTTATCGTGATTTTCTATTACATTATCTAAATTTTCGTCTTGGCACTCACTATCTATGGAAATGGGCTTAATCTCAAAATCACTTACTTCTTCTTTTTTGTCTTCACTGTAAGAAAGTTCGTCATCAATATTCACATCAAGCTCATTGAATAGCTCATCTAAAGGCACATCATCATCTAAATTTTTAAGCAAATCATCTAATTTATCTTCATCTAAAGAATCTTCTTCTAGAGTTTTGTCATTTATTTTCAAATTATCCATCTCATCGATTTCATTTATTAAAGAGCCAATTTCTTTAAGCTCATTTGCTTTATCTTCATTCTTTAAAGTAATAGTTTTATCGCTTAAGTTTTCTTCACTCGCTAGTGAAACGGTTTTATTATTTAGACTCTCTTCAGTGTTTAATGAAAACTTTTTTTCATTAAAATTTGCTTTGCTTTCATAATCTTTTAAAAATTTAATTAATTCAGTGGGTAAAAAAGGTTTTACAATGAAATTTACATTTCCTACCTCATTTTCAAAATTTCTTGGAATTAGAAAAAGAGTTTCTTTATTATCAGTTATATCTTCTAATTTATCACAATCTTGTATCACCAAATCAAACTCACCATCATCCTTGGTATAAGGTCTATCAAAACCAGCTCTCTCGCAACAAATTTCAACTATTGATAAAACTGCTGGATTTTCACTTTTTAGTAAAATTTTCATTTGGCACTTCCTTCCTATAATATATTTTATGATATTTTATGATAAATTTGATTATTAATTGCTTAGTTTTATAAAGTTTTTTATTTTTTTAATTAATTTTTTTTAAGAATTTATTTTCGAGTCTATAAATTTCATCGCAATTTGAAGCGATTTTTTCATCGTGAGTTACTAAAATAAGACCTGAATTTGTATTCTTTATATAATCGAATAAAGTATTCATAACATCATTTGCAGTATCTTTATCTAAATTTCCAGTAGGCTCATCAGCAAAAATAATACTTGGTTTTTTACTAAGTACTCTTGCAATACTAACACGTTGCTGTTGTCCGCCACTTAATTCTCCAACTTTTTGATTTAAGATATTTTCAATTTTAAGCTTTTTAAAAAGCTCATTATCCATTTTTTGCTTTGTAAGAATTGTAGAAAGTTCAATATTTTCATAAGCACTAAAACCCTTAAATAGGTAATGGGATTGAAAAATTATACCAAAATCGTGTCGTCTAATTTTTAATTTCTCATCTGTATTTTGTGAATAAAGTGAGATGTTTTTATAAAATACCTCGCCCTCATCAGGCTCTAAAAGCGTAGATAAGATGTGTAAAAGTGTAGATTTTCCACATCCACTAACCCCCAAAATAGCCAAACTCTGCTTATTTAAAAGAGTTAGGTTTAAATTTTCAAAAAGAGTGTAGTCAAAACTATGTTTTAATCCTACACTCTTTAAAAGTTCCATATATAGCCTATAGTTGTGCTGCTACTTCTGCTGCAAAGTCATCAACTTTTTTTTCTAAGCCCTCGCCTACTTCAATTCTTACATATGAAGTAATTTCTATCTTATCACCAAGCTCTTTACTTTTTTCTTCTATAACTTGCTCAACTGTTTTTTTGTCATCCATTACATAAAATTGACCTAAAAGAGTACATCTTTGATCAATTACAGTGTTATCTGCAAAAAATCTATCAAGCTTACCAGGGATTATTTTATCCCAAATTTTTTCAGGTTTTCCTTCTTTTTTAAGCTCTTCTTTTATTTCATTTTCTGCTTTTTTTATAGCTTCTTCATCTATTTGAAGCCTACTACCATATTCAGGAATATGATGAAGTGTTTTTCCAAGCCTTACAAGCTCTTCATTTTCTTTTTCAAACTCACCTTTTAAAGCGATAAGCTCATCTTCAACAAATTTTGGATCAAGCTCTTTATAGCTTATTACTTTTGGTTTCATTGCTGCAGCGTGCATTGCTAAGTTTTTCAAAAACTCAACTACTTTTTCTTTATCAGCATTGCCACATTTTGCAGCAATTGCCACAGCTATTTTACCATTTGAATGAACATAACCATTTATAGCTTCACCGCTTATAGTAGCAAATCTTCTAACTACTAAATTTTCACCTATTGTTGCAATCTGTGATTTTAGATATTCTTCAAAATTTTCACCATTTATAGTTGCTTTATTTAGCTCGTCTAAATCCTTGATATTATCATTTTGAATTAATTTTAAAGTATCATCCACTAAAGCAATAAATTTATCATTTTTAGCAACAAAGTCTGTTTCTGAATTTACTTCAATTAAACTTGCTTTTGTGAAACTATCATTTATAATAAGACCTGCAAGACCCTCACTAGCCAATCTATCAGCTTTTTTTGCTGCTTTTGCAAGACCTTTTTCTCTTAAAATAGCAACAGCTTTTTCCATGTCGCCATTAGTTTCAACAAGGACTTTTTTGCAGTCCATCATGCCAGCTCCAGTTGTTTCACGAAGCTCTTTTACCATAGCTGCAGTTATTGCCATTATTCTTTATCCTCCATTTCATCTACATCAATTTCATCCAGATTCATAGCCTCATCTAAAACTTCATCTTTTTCTTCTTGTGTTGCAGGAACTTTTTCTTCACCATCTTCATCTCTTAAAGCTTTGCCCTCATTGATTGCTTCTGCCATTTCACTGCAAAATAATTGAACTGATCTAATCGCATCATCGTTTCCAGGAATTGGATAAGTTACAAGATCTGGATCACAGTTTGTATCAAGCGGAGCAACAATAGGAATACCTAATCTATTAGCCTCTTGAACGGCGATTTTTTCTTTTGCAACATCAATTATAAACATCATATCAGGAAGTTTTTCCATATTTCTAATACCGCCAAGATAAGCAATTAATTTATCTTTTTGTCTTTTAAGCATTAGAGCTTCTTTTTTTGTCAATAAGTCAACAGAACCATCTTCTTCCATTTGCTCAATTACTTCAAGCTTTCTAATTGATTTTCTAATAGTTCCAAAATTCGTTAGCATACCACCTAACCAGCGATGATTTACATATGGCATTCCACATTTTTCAGCATATTCTTTTAGGGTTTGGCCAGCTTGTTTTTTAGTGCCCACAAATAAAATGGTTTTTCCCTCAGCTGCAGCATCTCTTACAATATTGTAAGTATGTCTAAAATATCTTATAGTTTTTTGTAAATCTATAATATAAATGCCTTTTCTCTCTCCAAAGATAAATTTTTTCATCTTTGGGTTCCATCTTCTTGTTTGGTGACCGAAATGTACACCACATTCTAGTAAATCTCTCATTGTAATCATGAGTTTCTCCTTAAAAATATTTAGTTTTTTTCCTCCACGCACCTTAGCAAATTTGCAACTAAATAAGGATTTGCGTGTGTGAAATAAAGGCTTAATTTTATCAAAAATATCTTAATTTTACTTTAAATACACCCAACCTGCAAATCTTCCAGTTATTTTATCTCTTCTGTATGAAAAGTAGTTTTTATTACAATGCGTGCAAATTTTTGAAATTTTCACATTGTGCAAATTTAAATTCTTAATCTCATCTAAAACTGCACTTTTTAGATCAAAACATTTTCTACTTTTGTCATTTAAAACTACAAATTTATTAAATTCTTTTAAATCTAAATCACCTATTTCATAACAATTTTTTTGTATAAAAGGTCCTATAATAAGTGAAATTTCATCTACTTTAAACTCATCTTTCATTAAATTTATGGTTTTTGAAATAATATGTTTTAAAACTCCACTTCTTCCTGCATGAACAGCTGCTACGCATTTGTTTGAATATAAAATAACTGGCATACAATCAGCCACCATAACACAAAGTGCAATATTTTTTAAATTTGTAATCACAGCATCACATGGTTGCAAAATTTGGTTATGAGTTTTTAGAATTTCTATTTTATCGCTGTGAATTTGCTCCATAAAAATAATTTTTTCAACACCTAAATTATTTTGTAGTATCTCTTTATTCTTTCTAACATTTTCTGCTATGTCTCCGACATGAGAAGCTAAATTTAAGCTTTCAAATGGTTTTTTGGAAACACCTCTAAATATGTTTGTAAAGCCTAAATTTACAAAATCATTATTTAATAAAGGCTTGAAATATGATCTATCTCTTCCCATGAAAGTTCCTTTTTTTTATCCTTATAATCCAAAATTCGTTTTGTATATCTTGCCAAAAGATCACTTTCTACATTTACGACTCTGCCTACTTTATACTCACCAAAAAGTGTATCTTTCATAGTCAGTGGGATGATAGTAAGCCTTATGCCATCTTTTAAGACTTCATTTATTGTTAAACTAACACCATCAATTGCAACACTTCCTTTGTGTGCCATTAAAGGCATCAAATTCGAAGGAAGTTTTATAAAAAAATCAAATCCACTTTTTAAAGTAGTTATTTTATAAATTTCTCCAAGTCCGTCAATATGCCCTTGTACAAAATGTCCATCGACTCTATCACCAACCTTTAAAGCAGGCTCTAAATGAACTTTGCCTTTTAAATTCTGCACTGCCAAAACACTTTTACTCTCATCACTAAGCTCAACATTAAAACCATTATAAAAAACTTTTACGACGCTTAAGCAAGCTCCATTTACAGCAATGCTATCACCTATATTTGGCTTTAAACTCGATTTTAGACTTAAAGTTTTTCCATCAAATTTTACAACTTCACCAAATTCTCTTATAAGGCCATTAAACATATTCTCTCCAAATTTGTATTTTAAATTTCAAATCCATTTTTTAAAACCATCTTTTTATCATTTTCAACGCCATCGCCTTTGGTTGTTAAAAAATCACCTGTTAAAGCTGAGTTTATACCGCCTTTTAACCCAGTTTCTACAAACTCACCAAGATTATTTCTTCCACCTGCATATCTCAAATAAGCCTTTGGCAAAATAAATCTAAAAATTGCAATACTTTTTAAAATTTCATATTTTGGTAATGGAGGTAAATTCTCAAGTGGAGTTCCTTTTATCGGTGTTAAAATATTTAAAGGCACACTTGAAACATTAAGCTTTTTTAAATCAAATGCTAAATTGATTCTATCTTCCAAATTTTCTCCCATTCCAAAAATCGCTCCACTACAAACATCAAGCCCAGCTAATTTCGCGTTTTTAATAGTATTTATTCTATCATCATAAGTGTGAGTTGAACAAATTTTTGGAAAAAAGCGTCTTGAAGTTTCAAGATTGTGATGATATGTTTTAAGCCCTGCATTTTTCAATTTTTTAAGAGTTTCAAGACTAACTATACCAAAAGAACCACAAAGATGGATCTTAGAGTTTTTAGTTAAGTATTTATAAATTTCCTCAAGTCTGTTAAGCTCATCTGAATTATCTTTTACACCTTTTCCGCTCATAACTAAAGAAAATCTATGAACACCTTTTTCTTCAAATTTAAGAGCTTCTTTAAAAATTATATCATTGTTTAAAAGTGAGTAATTTGGTGAATTTGTTTTGAAATGAGCTGATTGAGCACAATATTTACAGTTTTCACTACATTTTCCTGATTTTGCGTTTATGATTGAGCAAAGGTTAAAATTGTTTTTACAAAAATGTTTTCTTATTTTGTCGGCATTTTCTAAAAGCTCCTCTAAATCACTGCTACAGGCTAACTTTAAAGCATCTTCTTTTGTAATATCTTCTGTTTTTATGACTGAATTTGCCAAATCTGAAATAAAACTCAAAATTTTTCCTTTTATATATTTTAGTTTTTAAATTGAAGTCACATTATATAAAATTAACATAAATTTTGATAAAATCTAAGCTTTAATTTTAAAGGAATATAGAAAATGAATTATGATGTAATAGTCGTAGGTGGTGGACACGCTGGAATTGAAGCATGTTTGGCTGCTGCAAAAATGGGTAAAAAAACTCTTCTTATAACGATTTTAGCAGAGCAAATCGGAGCAGCAAGCTGCAATCCTGCAATTGGAGGCTTAGCAAAAGGACACCTAGTAAAAGAAATAGATGCTCTTGGCGGCTGGATGGGTGTAGCAACTGATGAGTGTGGTATTCAATTTCGTGTATTAAACGAAAGCAAAGGTCCAGCAGTTAGAGGAAGTAGAGCTCAAATTGACATGGATAAATATAGAATTTATCAAAGAAATACACTTTTAAACACAAAAAATTTAGATGTAACCCAAGAAATTGCAACTGAAATTTTAACGAAAGATGGAGAAATACAGGGCGTAAAAACTCATCTTGATAGTATTTACTATACTAAAAAATTAATAATTACAACAGGAACTTTTTTAAACGGACTAATTCATGTTGGCACAAATAAACTTGAAGCAGGAAGAGTTGGAGAGCTAAGTTCAAAATCTTTATCAAAGTCATTGAAAAGTCTTGGCTTAAACATGGGGAGATTAAAAACTGGAACTTGTTCGAGAGTTCTTGGAACTAGTATCGATTTTAAAGATTTAGAAATTCAAGGCGGAGATGAAAATCCAAAACCTTTTAGTCTAAGAACAAAAAATTTCAATCCTAAACAGCTTCCTTGCTATATAACTTATACAAATGAAAAAACACATGAAATAATAAGAGCAAATTTTGATAAAGCTCCAATTTTTACAGGACAAATAGCAGGTGTGGGGCCAAGATACTGCCCTAGCATAGAAGATAAAGTAAATAGATTTAGCGACCGTGATAGACATCACCTTTTCATTGAGCCTCAAACAAAAGATGCAACTGAATATTATATAAACGGGCTTTCATCCTCGCTTCCATTTGAGGTACAAAAAGCAATGCTTAAAACAATAAAAGGTTTTGAAAACGCTAAAATTGTAAGACACGGATATGCAATTGAGTATGATTTTGTCGAGCCTACTGAATTAAAGCACTCACTTGAGACAAAAAAGATAAAAGGACTTTTTCTAGCTGGACAGATAAATGGTACAACTGGATACGAAGAAGCTGCAGCTCAAGGGCTTATGGCTGGTATAAATGCCTCACTTGAAGCTGATGAAAAAAACCCTTTGATATTAAGAAGAGATGAAGCCTATATCGGTGTTATGATAGATGATCTTGTTACAAAAGGAACAAAAGAACCATATAGAATGTTTACAAGTAGAGCTGAATATAGACTTTTATTAAGAGAAGATAATGCATTTTTAAGACTATGCAAATATGGACACAATATCGGGCTTTTAGATGATGAAATTTATAATTTTTCACAAAAAGTAAAAGAGAATGTCAAAAAAGGAATGGACTTTTTAACCAATACTTCACTTAATCCATCAAATGAAAATAATAATTTTTTAGAAAAACTTGGAGAAGAAAAAATAACGAATATCGTTACTTGGCAAAAAATAGTCGCTAGAAAAAGCTTTAACAAAGAAAAATTAAAACGAATTAACAGTTTCTTTGAAAATTTAGATGATAGAAGTTGTGAGGAAATTTTAATAGAATGCAAATATTATTTCTACATTCAAATGCAACTTGATGAAGTTAAAAAAATGAAAGAGATGTTAAATGTTAAAATTCCTAGCGATTTAGATTTTAAAAAAATTTCAGGCCTTAGCAATGAAGTAGTTGAAAAGCTAAATAAATTTAATCCACCAACTTTATTTGCAGCAAGTGAAATTAGTGGCATAACTCCAGCAGCAATTGATCTACTCCATATTTATATAAAAATGCAAAGTAGAAAAAACAACTCTCACAAAGATATATAAAATAAATTTTTTATTATAAATTTTCTACTTGTGATTTTCTTAAATTACAAGTAGAAAATAATTTAGAACAAGAGACTTTTTATTATAAATTTAAATTTTGAGTAGAAAAAATTTACCGCTATTTTAAGCGGTAAATTTTAATTTAATGGAGATTTGACCAAACTTTTCTCTTCCAAAGTCCAGCAAATACAGCAAGTATCACAAAATATATCATTATGTAAATAGATAAGCTTTCTCTTTCAGCTTTTTTACTATCTCCAATATTTTCCATATATTCTATAACTTTAGCTTCACTTTCTTGATTTAAACCAACTCTTGGCATAGCAGTTCCTGGAAGCATTTTTTGAGTATCATTCAAAAAGTTATGTAAAAATTCTTTACTTCTTGATCTTATATACATAGAAAGATCAGGTGGAGTTGAGCCAAGGTATGCTGCAATACTTAATTTATCTCCATCGGCATAAACATCATTATATTTAATATCATGACATCTTTGACAAGCATCTGCATAGATTACTTTATTTATGATATTTTCTTTATCATTTTTATTTAAACCATCTATAAATTTAGTCTTGTCATTTTCATTTAATTCCCCTTTTGCAACCATTTTATTTGCATAAAGTTCTACTATGCCATCATCGCTTGGAACGATTGATTTTAAGTATGCAACAATATCAGCTAATTCTTGATTAATGTCACCACCTACGCCGAAAAATCCAGGCATTGGATAAGGGACTTCGTCACCAAATTTATGATCTAGCTTTTGAGCCATAACTGGATCTTTAATAAGTGCTGCTAAAAATTTATCATCAAAAATCTTACCAGCCATACTTAAATCAGGTGGATTTACTCCATAAGCTTGACTTGCATCCATTGCACCTAGTGGAGCTGGCATACCGGCTGACTCAACACCGTGACATGCTGTACATCCAGCCATTAAAAATGTTTCTGCACCAGTCGCGGCATCACCTTTTGTTAAATCTATTTGATTTATCTCATCCCAAAAAGCACTATATTTGTCTAAATTTGAATTAGCATTATCAAGGTCAAGTTTTGCATTTTTTATCATATCTTCAAGACCTGATTTTTCTGCTTTTTTAACATTTTCTTCTGCTTTTTTAACATTAGTTTTTGCTAAAGTTATATCTTCAGCCGCAAAATCATAATTTGCTGGATCAACATGTGGATTAAGTTTTGAATGAGCATAAGGCTCTATCCCCCAATACAACAATAGTGTAAAAAATATAACTACTAATAATGGTTTTAACCCTTTCATCTTAACCCCTTTTTCTTTCTGCGATAGTTACAAGCGGCAATGCAACTAGGATGAGAATAATATAAAGCATTGATAGGACAAAACCTATATAAGTATTTGCAATTCCAAAAGTAAAGCCATCAGCAGGTAATTTACCAAAAATACTTAAAAGTATTAAATCAACTAAAAGCACCCAAAACCATACAAAAAATCCTTTATTCTTGTGGGCGGGAGCCACAACATTACTTCTATCAAGCCATGGAATAAATGCTAATGAAACCATAGCAAAAGCAAACGCAATAAGTCCAATATCGGCAGCTTTTAAAGGTCCAACATCAAAGAAGAATCCTCTTAAAATTTCATATTCCCATAAAAAATACCATTCAGGATATATATGCGGTGGTGTTTTTAAGCTATTTGCTGGGTCAAAATTTATAGGATCCATTGCAAAGCCAAAATTAAATCCTACAAGATAGAAGAAAAATACCATAAATATAGAAACATAATAAAAGTCTTTTGCTAAAAATCCAGGCCAAAACGGAATAACTTTACTCTCTTTTGTTTTTCCTTCCAAGTATTTTTCAGCTTCTAAGTCAAAATCTATTTCCTCACCTGTTAAGTTATTTACATGTGGAAATCTTAAAGCATAAAAGTGAAGTGCTAAAGCAACTATAACAACAAGTGGAAGCAAACAAACATGAAGCATAAAAAATCTTGTTAAAGTTGGGTCACTTACTGCATAATCTCCTCTCATCCACTCAACAACAGCATCTCCAATAAATGGAATTCCACCAAAAAGTTGAGTTATAACCTGGGCTGCCCAATAGCTCATCTGCCCCCAAGGAAGCATATATCCACTAAATGCCTCGGCTGAAAAGACAACCATAAGTATAATACCACTTATCCAAATCATCTCTCTGCCTTGCTTATAAGAGCGGTAATAAATTCCTGTTAGTGTATGAATATATATGATTAAGAATGTAACTGAAGCAGCTATTGCGTGCATATGTCTCCAAAGCCATCCATACTCCACTTCTTGCATAATTGTTTTATTAACACTATCAAATGCAAGCATAGTATCTGGCTTATAATAACACATTAGCATTAAACCGCTTATTATCAAAAGAACAAAAAGCGCTAAAAGGATAACTCCCATAGCCCAAAGAAAGCTGATATTTTTAGGTATCCAATACTCAGCAACCATAACTTTCCAAAACTTATTTATAGCTAGTCTTTGGTCAAACCAATCACCAAGACTAGTAGCTTTTCTAATTCTCGCCATCTAATCCTCCTTATGCTTTACCAACAAGTTTTTCATACTCAGGCCCAACTTCGCCTAAAACTAAAGTTGTTCCTTCTATCTTAAATGGAGGGATATCAAGTCCACGAGGTGGTGGTCCAAAAGTTGCATTTCCACTGGCATCAAAAAGCCCACCATGACAGGCACAAATAAATTGGTTATTTTTAAAGCTTGGAATACAACCCAAATGCGTACAAAGCCCGATACAAACTGTATATCTAGCATCTCCAACTACAACATCCCTAGAATCATCAGGTTTCATATCAGATGATTTCTTAAGTATGAAAATAGGTTTTTTTCTCCACTGAGTTTGATAAAGCTCCCCCTCTACAACAGCACTTAAATCAACTGTTGTAAAACCTGCAGCTTTAACGCTTGGAAGCGGATCCCAGGTTTTTTTCATGGCTACAAGTCCGGCAAGCCCGCCAACTGCTGCAACCGCAGTAAAAGAAAGTCCTATAAAATCTCTTCTTTTTTTATTTTCAATAGACATTCTTATCCTTTCATAAAATAATGATTAGTTGATTTTATCTAAATAATTATTAAATTATAATAATTTATAAACATTTGAGTAAATTTTTAGTTTAATTTTAAGCATCAATTCAAAAATAAATTTATATTTATAAATTTTATTAGCACTTATTATATTAAATTGCTAAAAATACTTGACATTTTTTATAAAGTTTAGTATAATACACTCAATTTAAATAAATAATTTAGCTTAAAGGAGAAAATTATGAAAGTTAAAAGATATGAACCATTTATCAGTTTTTCAGAGCTTGGAGATAAATTTTTTAATCTTCCATTGAACAGTGAAAAAAGTATTTCTGGATTTACTCCATCTGTTAATACAAGAGAAGATGATAAAGCATACTACATAGAAGTTGATCTTCCAGGAGTTAAAAAAGAAGATGTAAGTGTTGATTTGGATAAAAACCATATCTCAATAAGCGGAGAGAGAAAAATTAAAAATGAAATTAAAGAAGATGACTACTACAAAGTAGAAAGTGTTTTTGGTAAGTTTAGTAGAAGTTTTTCACTTCCTGATAGCGTTGATAACGAAAATATACAAGCATCTTTTGAAAATGGAGTACTTGAAATTTTAATCCCTAAAGTAGCACCAAAAGTCGCTAAGAAAATAGAGATCAAATAAATCTTTGCCACCTTTTTGGTGGCAAATTTATAATTTTATTTAAAATAACTAAGTATAAAAACCTGCAATAAATCTGAACTCTTTTTATTATTTATTAATTTCATAAATTCATATATTTTTAAATATGGACTAATTTTATTTATATCAAAATATATCTTTTTAGAATGCAAAAATTTAATAAAATACAATGAATATTTGTGAGATAACTCTAATTCTTTTAAAAATTTCTTATCATTTTCCATCTTATTTAATAAACTTTTATCTACTTTTTTAGTGCTAAAAATATCTATTATTTTTGGGTATTTGAAATATGGCTCAAGCATGATGTAAGCCAAAGTATCGTCAAAGATAAATCCCATTTCAAGATAGACTTTAAACATTTCTAAGTCATTTTTTAAATACGCCGCTTCTACAATGTTTATTTGCCAAGCTGAATTTATCCTAGAAATATTTTTTAAATTATCGGTTTGATTTTTCAGTAAGATTTGTGAAATTTTAATTTTTTCTTTATTTGATAAAAATTTGTTATCTAAAATATAAACAAGAGGCGTATAAGTATCTTTTACTAAGTAGTTAATATTTAAATCATAATTAGTTAAAATTTCCAAAATTTGAAATTTACAAGTTTTAAAATCCAAATTATCCAAAATTTCTCTAAATTTTGAGTTTTTTATTTCATCAAATTTAAGAGTATCTAAATTTAAAACAAAGTCTAACGCCCTTACACCTTTGATTTGTGAGTTTGCTAAACTTTTATTTTTATCAAGCATCTGTTTTAAATCGTCATATTTTTTTAAATAACAACTATTTATTATCTCGTCAAAAAAGTCATCTACTGTATTTGCAAAGCATAAATTTACAAAACAAAAAATCAAAGCTATTTTTTAAAAAACTCATTCATCTTTTAATTCTAAGATATTTTCAATTTCCAAGCTCTCAACACTTGCCACACTTTCACCGGCAATGCCCTTTATCTCACCAAACATATCAATAGCACTATCTCTTGCTTTTTCTATAGCAACTTCTCTTTCTTTCCAGATCTTTTTCATCGCATTTTGCTCTTTTATTAGGCTATTTTGCATATTATTAAAACTTTCAACAACCATTTCAACTTGCATTTTAAATTTATTCGAAGTTAGATATTTATATAAAAGTCCCATTTTTAAATCAGTATTTTGAGAATTTATTTTTGCGCTTGATATTTTTATGATACTTTCTCTAAGCACTGCACAAAGTCCTTTAAACTCATCAAAACTACAAACCCAAATGCCATCCATTAGCCCCATTCTACCAAATTCTTTTGGCATAGTTTGAGTTACCAAAACCCCGATATCTGCACTACTTTGAAGCATATCATCTTTTAGTTTTGCTATCCAATCAGAACCAAAATTTTTAGTTCTTTTGCTTTCATAAATTATTTTTCCACACTTAATGCCAAATTTGTTTTTTACAATATGTTCACAATCAGCACCATTTTTACCTTTTGGAACTTCCATAATCTCATCAAGTGGAAATTTCGCACCTAAAAATTCTTCAATAGCAAGTTCCATAACCTCACCTTGGAGTTGCTGTGAAGTAAGTTCACTCTTCCTTTTTAGCTCATTAATTTGTTTTATTAAATCATCTTTTTGCTTTTCAAATTCTTTAAATTTGAGTTCATTTTCATCATTTAATTGTTTTGAAATTTTTTCTTTTTCATCTTTTATTTTTTCATTTAAAGCCGCTTGCATTTTAGCTTTATATTCTGATTCAAGCTCTAAATTTTTGCGTTTTAGCACTTCAATTTCTGCAGTTTGTTTATTAAGCTCTGAGATTTTTGCTGATTTATCTAAAAGCTCTTTATTTAATGCTTCAAATTTTTGCGAATTTTCTTTTTCAAATTCATTTCTTAAAGCATTTCGTAAATTTATCTTTTCTTTTTGAAGCTCTAAATTTACAGCATTTTGCAAATTTTCATTAAATTTTGCCTCTTTTTGTTTTAAATTTAATCTTTCTTTTTCTAGCTCATTTTTAATTGCTATAAATTTTAAGTTATACTCTTTTCTTAGCTCTTCTTTTATGCTTTCATTTATTGGAAACTCACTACCACATTTTGGACATTTTACTAGATTATTTACCATCATCGCTTCTTTTTTTCATCTTTTCAAACTCTTCAAAAATAGCACTTTGCTTTGGCTCATCTGTCATTTTTCCTAAAACTTCACTATATTTATTTACTAAAATTATTACAAGGCTTGAAACAAAAAAGCCAGGAAGTATTTCATAAACTACACTTGATAGATTAAAAACTATCCATAAGATAACTACTCCACCACCACTTACCATGCCAAGTAGAGCTGAGAGTGCAGTCATTTTTTTTGAATATAAGCTAAATAAAAGCACTGCACCAAAACTAGCACCAAATCCAGCCCAAGCATTTCCTACAACGCCTAAGACAGTATTTTTATAAACAAAAGCTAAAAATGTTGAAATTACAGCTATGAATACAACTGAAATTCTACTTATTAGTGTTTGAGTTTTTGCACTTACATCTTTTTTATAAAAAGCAAAAATAAAATCCTTTGTAACTGAGCTTGCTGTAACTAAAAGCTGACTTGACATAGTGCTCATTATAGCAGCCAAAACAGCAGTTATAATAATTCCTACAAAAAATGGATGAAATAGTGTCTTACCAAGTTCTAAAAATACAGTTTCAGCATCTTTTAGGTTAATTCCTTGCTGATTAAAATAAACAAAACCAATAAGCCCACTACAAACTGCACCCAAAAGCCCCAAAGCCATCCATGAAATTCCTATATTTCTAGCTTGATCAAGCTCTTTTGAACTTCTTATAGCCATAAATCTAACTATTATATGAGGCTGCCCAAAATATCCAAGCCCCCAAGCAAGAAGTCCCAAAATACCTAAAAATGTCTGATTTGAAAATGGATTTAAATGCTGGCTAGAAGCTATATTTTCATATTTTAAAACCTCTTTAAAAAAACTTGTATTACTTAAATCAAGTGCAAAATATGCTCCAACAGGAATTATAATAAGCACCAAAAACATAAGTGCACCCTGAAAAGCATCAGTTAAACAAACAGCTTTAAAACCACCAAAAAATGTATAAAAAACAACAATTAAAGTTGTTAAAACTGCTCCAAGCGAAAAAGGAAGTCCAAAAAAACTAGAAAATGTTTTTCCGCCTGCAATTACCCCGCTACTTACATAAAGTGTATAAAAAACTAAAATAACAAGCCCTGAGACAATTCTTAAAACCTTTGTCTTATCTTTAAATCTATTTTCTAAAAAATCAGGTATTGTTACGCTATCATCGGCTACTTCTGTATAAACCCTAAGTCTTTTTGCTAAAAATTTATAATTGCACCAAGCCCCGATTGTAAGTCCGATAGCTATCCAAATATTGCAAAGCCCACTTAAATAAATTGCGCCAGGAAGTCCTAAAAGCATCCATCCACTCATATCGCTTGCCCCAGCACTTAAAGCTGTAACAAAAGGACCAAGGCTTCTATTATCTAATAAATATTCGTTTAATCCAGCATTTTTATTATAAGAAATTTTTCCTATAAAAAGCAAAATCACAAAATAAAGCCCAATAGCTAAATATGTACTAAAATCCATAACTCTCCGATCGCTACAAAAAATAATTCTTTGATTTTATCTAAAATTAAATTAAATATATCTTTTAGTTTTTAATTGATTTAAGTCATTAGAATTTACATTTAAATTAGCTAGAATTTATAAAATATTTTTTTAGGAATTAAAATGTATTTTTTTGCTTTATTTATGCATTTACTTTGTGCGATATTTTTTATAGGATATGTATTTTTTGATGTCATCATTTATCCTTTTTCTAAAAAAAGCGTTGACGAAAAAGCGTATAAAAGTGTTAAAAAAGCCTATACAAAAGGAAGTGGAGTTGTGTTTGGCGTGATATTTTTAGTGCTTTTGATAAGTGGAATTTGGCTTGGAAGTCATTATGTCGGCATTTCAAAAGGATTTTTTAACTCAAATTTACAAATTTTTCTAAGCCTTAAAATTCTTACAATTATTTTTATGTGCGTTATAACTTTTATTTCAGTATATTTTGTAGCTATATTGAAAAAACCAGACCCATTTGGCAAATTTTCACATCTAATTGCTTTAGCTTTATGCATAATAATCGTATTTTTTGCCAAAGCTATGTGGCATTTATAAATTTAAAAATAAATTTCTTAAATTTAAGCTAAAAAATATCAAAATTTCAGTATTCTTTTAGTTTAAATTTTTTAAAGGCAATTGATTGAAAAAAGAAAATATCTTAAAATTTTTATTTTTTATAATAGTTATCATAGTAGCAGTTTATTACACATATCCAAAAGATTTAAGCCAAGCACAAAAACTATCTTATATAACAAGCTATTTAATAACGATTAAACTTACTGTTGGTGGTATTTTTATAGGTATAGTTTTAGGTTTTATTTTGGCATTTTTAAAATTTTTAAATATAAAAGTTTTAAATTTTATTATTGATGAATATATTGATCTAATACGCGGAACGCCGATACTAATACAACTTATGGTTTTTGCTTTTATTGTTTTTGCAGCTTGGTCAAATAGCCTTTATGCAGCAATAATTGCTCTTGGATTAAACAGTTCGGCTTATGTTGCTGAAATAGTAAGATCTGGTATAAATAGCGTAGATAAAGGACAAATGGAAGCAGCAAGAGCTATGGGACTTAGCTATGGAGTTTCGATGAGAAAAGTAGTTTTTCCACAAGCTATAAAAAATATTTTACCAGCTCTTGCAAATGAGTTTATATCACTTTTTAAAGAAACTTCGGTTGTTGGAATGATAGGCATATTTGACTTAACAATGTTTTCGCAAAGTCTTCAAGCTACACTTTTTACAGCTCAACCTATACTTTTTGCAGCAGTTATTTACTATGCGAGTGTGAAATTTTTTACTCTTTTAGCAAAAATACTTGAAACAAGGCTTAATAAAAATGACTGAAAATTTGATAAAAATTAAAAATTTATATAAAAACTATGGAAAATTAAAGGTTTTAGATGGTATTTCTACTGAGATAAAAAAAGGCGAAGTTGTTGCTATAATCGGACCAAGTGGTGGTGGTAAAAGCACATTTTTAAGATGTATTAACCGCCTTGAAGAACCAAGTAGTGGTGAAATTTATATAAAAGATCAAAATATTTTAGATAAAAATGCAGACATTAATAAAATTCGCCAAAAAGTAAGTATGGTTTTTCAACATTTTAATCTTTTTTCCAATAAAACTGTTCTTGAAAACTTAACTCTAGCTCCAATTAATGCAGGAATTTATAATGAAAAAAAAGCAGAAGAAATTGGGCTAAATTTACTAGAAAAAGTTGGACTTAAAGACAAGGCAAATGAATATCCACACAAACTAAGCGGTGGTCAAAAACAACGCGTTGCAATAGCAAGAAGTCTAGCGATAAACCCAGATATTATTTTATTTGACGAGCCAACTTCTGCACTTGATCCGGAGATGGTTGGTGAAGTTTTGGCTATTATGAAAGATGTAGCAAAACAAGGCATTACAATGCTTGTTGTAACACACGAAATGGGTTTTGCAAAAAATGTCGCAAGTAGAGTGTTTTTTATAGATAAAGGAAAAATTGCAGTTGATAAAAAACCAAGTGAGTTTTTTACAAATCCAGAAAATAAAAGGCTTGAAGACTTTTTAAATAAAGTTTTAAATCATTAAATTTTATATTAAATGCAACTCATTTAATCTTTGTAATGTAATATTCTTTACAAAAAGTCAAATTTAACAATTAAAAAAGCAAAAGAATTAGGAATTTATGGTAAAATGGTGTGAAAATTTATATTTGGAGCAAAAGATGAAGAAAATAATGAGTTTTTTTATGGTGTTTTTTTTAGCAAACTTTCTTAATGCTGAAACTCCTGAACATACAAAAGAAGCTAAACCTCTAGCAACACAAGAGCAACCACAAGCAGCACAACCAAAAGAACAAGATCAAGAAAACAAAAAGGTGCTAATAGTTGGAACAAATTCAAATTATAAACCTTTTTCATATATTGGAATGAGTTTTGAACCAATTGGTTTTGAAATTGACCTAATAAATGCTATTGCACAAAAAACTGGATTTGAATATGAGATAAAAGATATGAATTTTGATAAAATTATCTCATCAATTCAAGATGAGAGTATAGATATGGGCTTATCATCTATTAGTATTACTGAAGAAAGAAAAGCACTTGTTGATTTTTCACATCCATATTTTCAAACAAAAACTGTCTATTTAAAAAATGCAAATAATGATGAAATAAAAGACAAAGAAAGCCTAAATGGAAAAATAGTATCTGCACAAAAAGAAACTGTGTTTGAAAAAATTGCCTCATCAATAGAAGGCGCTCAGATTGAGCCTTTTAACACGCCCGATGTTGGGATAATAAATTTAAAACAAAACAAAGTAGATGCTATAATTTTGGATTTAATAGTTGCAAATGACTACCTTGGTAAAAATAAAGATTTGGTTAAGTTTTTTGAAGAAGGTGATGGAACTGAAGGTTTTGGTATAGCTTTTGCAAAAGGTAAAAATGAAGCTTTAATAACAAGGATAAATGAAGCTTTAGAGGAATTGAAATCTGATGGAACTTATGATAATTTACTTACAAAATATCATTTAAAATAAATTTTTAATAAAAGGATAAATATGAAAAAATTTTTAAAAATTTTATTAATAGCGTTAGCATGTTTGAATTTGGCAAATGCTAAGAGTTTAAAAGTTGGAACAAATGCGAGTTTTCCTCCATTTGAATTTGTTGATAAAAACTCACAAATTGTTGGTTTTGATATGGATTTACTAGATGCAGTTAGTAAAAAAGTAGGTTTTGAATATGAAATAGTAAATATGGGTTTTGATGGATTAATACCAGCTTTAAAAAGTGGCAAGATAGATATGATAGCAGCTGGAATGAGCGCAACTGAGCAAAGAAGAAAAGCAGCTGATTTTACAAAGCCTTACTATTCAACAGAAAATGTTTTTTTAAAAAAGACTGATAATGATTCTATAAAGTCAAAAGATGACATAAAAGGCAAGATTGTCTCAACTCAGCTTGGCACAGTTCAAGAAATAGCTATGAGAGAATTAAAAGATATTAAAGTATCAACTATGAAAGATCCGTTTAATGTAATAATGGCTTTAAAAAATGGCAAAGTTGATGTTGTAGTATTTGACTCATCAGTAGCTTATGGATACTTAAAAGAAAATCCTGACTTAGCACCATTTCACACAGAACCTGATGGAAGTGATGGTTTTTCATTTGCTTTTAACAAAGGCAAACAAGATGAGCTTATAAATAAATTTAATAATGCTATTGAAGAGCTAAAAGCAGATGGAACTTACGATAAAATTTTAGTAAAATACGATCTTAAATAAAAAAAGCCCCAAAATCTTGGGGCTTAATTACACATGAAAAACCAAATTTATACATTAACCGATGACTTCTATACCCCGGATAGTACTATTTTTACCCAAGTTTTAGAAATGCTAGAATCAGGGATTAAACTTATACAATACAGAAGCAAAAAAGTAAACAAAAATGAAAAAATTGTTCGAAATTTAGTTTCTTTATGTGAAGACTTTAATGCATTTCTAATAATAAATGATGATTTAAATTTAGCCAAAAAAGTAAAAGCTCATGGTGTTCATTTGGGGATGGATGATGCAAGTTTAAATATTGCAAAAGAGTTTTTGGGAAAAAACAAAATTTATGGAATAAGTTGCTATGGAGATGTTAATTTAGCTTTAAAAGCTCAAGAAAATGGTGCTTCATACGCAGCTTTTGGAGCTGTTTTTAAATCAAACACAAAAAAAGAAGCTGAAATTTGCGATATAGACAATATTGATTTTTCAAAATTAAGCATTAAAACTTGTTTGATAGGTGGCATAAACGCTTCAAATTTAGATAAAATTTTATATAAAAAAGCTGATTATTTAGCTATTGTAAGTGCGGCTTACAAACCAAACTCAATCACAAAAAACTTAGCAAATTTAAAAGCCATAATAGAGAAAAATAAGGAAAAAAATGACAATATTTGACACAATAATTTTAGGCATAATTGAGGGACTAACCGAATTTTTACCAGTTAGTTCAACAGGACATTTAATACTAACTTCGCATTTGTTGAATTTAGAACAGACAGATACTTTAAAGTGCTTTGAAGTTGTAATCCAGCTTGGCTCAATTTTAGCAGTTGTTTTTATGTTTTTTAAAAGACTTAAACAAGATATAAATTTATGGATAAAACTTATAATTGGCTTTATTCCAACAGCATTGATAGGTTTTTTACTATACTCATCAATAAAAGGACTTTTTAGTCCAAAAATTACTGCTTATATGCTTATAATTTGGGGTATTATTTTTATTATAGTTGAACTTTTTCGTAAAAAAAATCCTCCTAAAAATGAAATTCAAAAGCTTGAAGATATAACTTACAAGCAAGCATTTATAATAGGTCTTTCACAATGCTTTGCAATGATTCCTGGAACCTCTAGAAGTGGCGCAACTATCATAATTGGACTTTTAAGCGGACTTAGTAGAAAAACAGCAGCAAGTTTTAGCTTTTTACTTGCAATTCCGACAATGTTTGCAGCAACTTTTTATGATACTTATAAAAATTTAAATATTTTTAAAGAAAATTTATCCCAAATTTGGCTATTTTTAATAGGCGGTTTTGTAGCATTTGTTGTTGCACTTTTGGCAATAAATTTATTTTTAAAATTTGTAAGCAAATTTGATTATATTCCTTTTGGGGTTTATAGAATTATTATTGGAATTGTATTTTTATTTTTTGTGCTTTAAAGTTATAGTTTTATAACCTAGATAAACTCAAAAAGCATTTTCATACTTAAAATAAACAAAAATATTCCAAAAATTTTTTTTACATTTTGTGATTTGATATTATGAACTATTTTAACTCCAAGTGGTGCAAATAAAAAGCTGGTAATTGTAGTAAAAAATACAGCTTTTAAATTTACATACCCTATTATAAACTCACTTAAATTTGTATTTTGCCAACCACTTACGACATAGCCAAAAGTCCCGGCAATAGCTAATGGAAAACCTATAGCAGCGGATGTTCCAATAGCTTTTTTAATATCAACTCCTTGAGAAGCGATATATGGAACGCTCAAACTCCCTCCACCAATCGATACTATTGCTGAAACTGACCCTATGATAAGTCCTGCGATAAATTGAATATACTTTTTATAAATTCGCCTTGTTTTACTTACACTTTTTAAAAAAAACATTCTTAAAGCTGAAATAAACATATATAAACTAAAAACCATAGCAAGATAAAAAGCTGGTATAAAAGAGGCTATAAATGCACTTAGCATGGTTCCTATTATGATTCCAGGAACGATTAATTTAAGCAAATCCCACCTAACAGCATTATTTTTATTATGAGCTAAAAAACTAGATAATGAGGTTATTATTATGGCACACATACTACTACCAAGAGCCAAATGCATTGCATCGCTTATGCCTTCTTTTAAAAAAATCATAGTAAAGATGGGAACCATTATGCCCCCACCACCGATGCCAAACATTCCAGCACACACACCAACAACACACCCTAAAAGCAAAAACTCTATCACAAATTTTCCTTACTCATATTTTTTAAATTTATATAAAAACCTAAAAAAACCAAATTTGATAAAATTAAATCAAAACTAGCAAAGATGTTTTCCACCTGTCATTTTAACTTTTTCTCTTAGCTTAATAACTGCTTTTATCGCACTTATCAAATAATCAATATCATCTTTTTCATGTGTATAATTAATACTAACTCTTACAAATCCAGGTTTGCCTTCTTCTAAAAAATTTCTACCATCATCCATATTCATTAAATCATGCCCATAAGGTCCTGCGCATGCACACCCTGCTCTAGTTTCTACATTATATTTTTGACTAAGAAGAGTTGAAAAAGTATATGGATCAAAACCCTTTACATTAAACGAAAATATTGGAAGTTTGTTTTCAACATCTTTGGCATATAGTATCACATCTTCAAGTCTTAAAATTTTTTCTAAAAAATACTCTTTTAATTCAAGCTCTTTTTTTTCTATGTTTTCAAGTCCAATATCATTTCTAAGCTTAAAAGCCAAATAGCTCCTAATTAGCTCTGTAATTCCAGGCGTTCCTGCATCCTCAAGCTTTTCCTTATCTATTTTATAAATTTGAGTTTTTCTATCAACATATCTTACTGTTCCACCAGCTGCAAAAGTCGGCTCATCGCTTACACAAAGCTCTTTTTTCATAATTAAAATTCCACTTGATCCAACTCCGCCTAAAAGCTTATGTGGCGATATAAATAATGCATCATAAAAACCAGAATCAATTTGCATGTGAGATGCCACACTTGCTGCATCTAGTGCAACTATCCCGCCAAATGCTTTTATAATTAAATAAAGCTTTTTATAATCTGTCAAAACGCCTGTGATATTCGAAGCTACACTAAAAGAGGCAATTATTTTTCTACCTCTGTTTTCTGATAAAATTTGAGTCAAAGCGTTGAAATCAATTTCACCTTTTTCATCTAATGGAATTCTTTTTACCTCACAAAGCCCTGCTCTATAGCTTATCTCATTTGAGTGGTGCTCGTATGGAGAAACTAAAACTAAAGGCAGATTTTCTAAACTTTTAACATCAAGTTTTAAAAATTCCCTGCTCATCGGTGGAATATAAATTCCCATAAGTTCTTGAAATTTTTTAATCGCTGCAGTTGCTCCAAAACCACATGAAAAAAGATAAAATTTATCATCAATTTCTAATAAATTTTTTAAACCAATTTTTGCTTTTTCATAATACTCACTTGTAATTCTTGCGTGCTCACTAGCTTCTGAGTGGGTATTTGCATAAGTTTTTAAAATTCTTAAAATTTCATTTTCTATAGGTCTGTATGTCAAACCAGAAGCCGTCCAATCAAAATAAAAAACGCCCTCTTTTAAGACAATATCTTCTTTATTTATATTCAAACTATTTCCTTGAATTTTTGTAAATTATATCTAAATTTGGTAAAATGGCACTAAAAAAGGAGAACTAGAATAAACGCTTTAAAAATCACAGCAAAAAGATTTCCAAATCTAAATATAAATGAGCTTTTAAAGTTTCATTTTGTGTTTGATGACTTCTTTTTTGAAAATTTGAGTGATACAAAAAATTATGACACTGTTTTTGAAGCTATAAAAAATGAAATTTTATACAAATTTGATGAATTTATTTTTGATTTAAATAGTGATGAAAAACTTGCTTTAATGAAATTTGCAAAAAGCGATAGGAAAAAATACGGGCTTAATAAGATTTTCCCTCGCTATAAATCTCAAAAAATTGTAAATGACCTACTTAATAAAAATTATATAATTTTAGAAAAAACTAGAGAGAAAAAACCTACTCCAAAACATCCAAAAGAAAAGCTTCCAAGGCATTTACGAAGATATGTGATGCATGATAAAATTCATTTTAAAAGTAACTTTTTAAGATTTTGGTTTAGATTTGTCGAGCCAAATTTAATTCTACTTAAAAAAAATAAATTTGATGAAGTTTTGGAAAAAATAAAGTACGATTTTGATAACTACTCTAGCTTGGGATTTGAAACATTAAGCTGTGAGCTTTTGAAAAAAAGGCTTGACTTAAAAGAGGTTGAAATTTACAGTTTTTGGACAAAGGAATTTGAAATAGACATTTTTGCTAAGCTTAACGGTTTTTTCATAGTTGGTGAAGTAAAATACAAAGAGAGGAAAGTTTGTAAAAATATCTTAAATTTAATAGACTTAAAATGTCAAAAACTAGGAATTTCACCACACATAGTAGCACTTTTTTCAAAAAGTGGCTTTAGTAAAGAACTAATAAATTTAAGAAGTGAAAATCTACTTTTATTCGAGCTAAATGATTTTAAAGATTTAGTATAAATTTCTATATTTAAAATATAATTAACCATTTTCATTATTTGGCTTTTAACCAATCTAGCTATTTTCAGGAATTGCTTCTTTTATCATCTCTTTTACTTTTTTATCTGTTTCTTCATCTAATGAAATCGCTTCTCTAAGGATAAAAGAAGCCTCTATAATAGCATATAATTCAGGCTTTGTCGTTCGCCACCTTTGAAGTGTTCTAGTTGTAACTCTTAAAATTCTTGCTTTGTCTCTTTGAGTGTAATTCATAAATTTACCTTTTTTAGTGATAAATTTATCTTTTAGGCAATAAATAATTAACAGCGAAAATAAGTCGTAAATTTATTAAAAATTTAGACTTTATTTCATATAATATAAAAATATATTTTAAATAAAAGGATTCTTTGTGAAAATAGAATGCAAAAAATGTGGTAATCAACAAGAAGTTAATGCAAAATTTATAGTAACACTAATTGGAGCAGCTATGCCAATTGGTGGATTTTGGGCTTGGGTAACATTTTTTTTCGCTGGAACTGGTCTTGCACTACCAATATGTATAGCACTTGTAGTTGGCGGAAGTGCAATGCTAGCCTTTAAAGACCAGATAACAAATTTCATTATAAAACAGGGTTATAAATGTCCAAAATGTGGATATGAAGAATGGAAACCATTAGACGAATAATAAAAATAAATTTTAATTTAACCAATAGCTTAGGAAAATTCCTAAGCTATTAAAAAATACATTCTTGCCAAATTTTATTTAATTACGCTACTAAAATTTGATCCACATTTTGACCAAAATTCTCATCAACAAAGAAATTTGTCTCAAAAATATATACTTTTGTTGAAGTCTCAACTCTTAAAATAAGTTTTTTAGAGTTTTTCAAGTTATTTTGCCTGTAGGCAAGATTGTAAATTTCATTAATTATATTTTGGTTTAATTCATCCAAATTTATAGTATAGACATACTCTTCATAAACTCTTTTTTCTTCTTTTTTAAAGCCTTTTTTAGCAAAACTTCGTTTTTTAAAATCTGAGTTTTTTGCCTCATCAAGTTTTAAAAACTCATTTAAAGTTATTTTATACTGCGCATCATCTTTTTCAATTCTTACTTTAAAAGCATACGGTCTTTCAAGCTCAGCTTCTGATAAAGCTTCTATCTCAGGAAGTTTGTTATCAAAAACTACCATTTCAAAGTTTCCGTGTAGATCAAGCACATTAACTATCGCCATTTTAGAGCCTTTTTTGGTTATTCTTGTATTTATCTCTTCTATTTTTCCTACTAGTAAAGTCTCGGTTACATCGTTAAGCTCTTCAAATTGACTAGTTAATGTATAATCAATCTCATTTATTTCATCCACATAATCATCAAGTGGATGTCCTGAAAGATAAAGTCCAAGAACTTCTTTTTCGTTTTTTAAAATATCTTTTTGAGTATATTCACCATTAGTTAGTTCTAAATGTACCTCAACCTCCATACTCATATCATCATCGCTCAAATCAGCAAATAAAGAGTTTTCTTTATCGCTTTTTATTTTATTTGCATTACGTGTAGATTCTGTGATATTATCAATATTTAAAAATAAATTTTTTCTCGTTAGTTTTAAACAATCCATCGCACCTGATTTTATAAGTCCATCAAGCGCTCTTTTATTTACTTTAAAGCTATCTATCCTTGAAGCAAAGTTACTAATATCAGTAAAATCTCCATTTTTCCTCTCTTCTACGATATTTTCTATCGCACCAAGACCAACACCTTTTATAGCACCCATTCCAAAAACAATTGCATCTTTTTCACCTTTTTGAACAACGCTAAATTCTCTTAAAGATAAATTTATAGATGGTGGTAAAATCTCAATATTAAGTCTTTTGATCTCATCGATGTATCTTGCAACTTTATCGAGGTTATTTTCCTCACTTGTTAAAAGTGCAGCCATAAACTCAGCTGGATAATATGCTTTTAAATAAGCAGTTTGAAAAGTAATTAATGCATAAGCTGCAGCGTGAGATTTATTAAATCCATAAGAGGCAAATTTCATAATCATTTCAAAAAGCTCATCGGCTTTTTTGATATCATATCCACCTTTTTTAGCGCCCTCTAAATACTCTTTTTTTAGGCGCTTCATCTCTTCTTCTTTTTTCTTACTCATCGCTCTTCTTACGATATCTGCTTCACCAAGGCTAAATCCACCTATTTTTTGAACGATTTGCATAACTTGTTCTTGATAAACAATAATTCCATAAGTTGGCTCTAAAATATCTTTTATATCGTTTATCAAATAATCAATCTTTGCAAGACCGTGTTTTCTTTCAATAAAGTTTGGTATAAGATCCATAGGACCTGGTCTAAATAGCGCTATCATCGCTATAACATCTTCAAAATTATCAGGCTTTAAATCAGTGGCAAGTTTTTGCATACCACCACTTTCTATTTGAAAAATACCTAGAGTATTTCCACTACTTATAGTTTCATAAACTTTTTTATCATTTATATCGATTTTTTCCCAAATAACATCTTTGTTATATCGCATTTTAACAAGCTTTATAGCGTTATTTATAACAGTTAAAGTTTTAAGCCCTAAAAAGTCAAATTTTATTAAATCAACATCTTCAAGATAATCTTTTGTATATTGCGTGATAAGATGACCTTTATCATTATTTGTTTGGATAAAAACAGGGGTTTTGTTCCAAAGCTCATCATTACTTATCACAACTCCGGCCGCGTGCATTCCTGCGTTTCTATTAAGGCCTTCAAGTTCTAATGCATAATCCCAAATTTTTTTAGCTTCTATGTTTTCTTCAAGTAAAGATCTTATTTTTGGCTCTTTATCAAATGAATCTCTTAGAGTTATTTTTAACTCATTTGGTATTAACTTTGCCATTTTATCAGCTTCGGCATAAGGCATCTCACAAACTCTTGCAACATCTCTGATAACACCTTTTGCAAGCAACTTTCCAAAAGTTGCAACTTGAGCGACATTGTATCTGCCATATTGCTCAATTACATAATCTATTACTTCCCCTCGCCTATCTTGGCAAAAATCCACATCAATATCTGGCATACTCACTCTTTCAGGATTTAAAAATCTTTCAAAAAGCAAGTTATATGGAAGTGGATCAATATCTGTTATTTTCAATGAAAATGCTACCAAACTTCCAGCAGCACTTCCCCTGCCTGGTCCAACTGGGATGCCTTTTTCTTTGGCATGATTTATAAAATCACTTACTATAAGCATATATCCTGGAAATTTCATAGAATTTATTATGCTTATTTCTCTTTCTAGTCTATCTTTGTAAACTTCATGTTTTGATGAGTCTATAAATTTGAGTCTTTCTTCAAGCCCTTTTCTACTTAAATACTCAAATAAAACTTTATCGTTTTCTAAATCATCTCTAACACCAGGATTTGGCAAAGTTAAATTTAAATTTTTTGCATAATCTGTTGTAAATTTGAAATTTGGCGGAGTTGGATGACCTAAATCTAGTTCTAAATTACATTTGTCAACAATCTCTTGTGTATTTTCAATAACATTTGGAATATCAGCAAAGATTTTTTCCATCTCTTGGCTACTTTTTACATAAAATTGCCTTACAGCATGACGAAGTTTCATACCTGAAATCGCCATATAAATATTATGTGCTTCACTCATATTTTGATATGGATAATGTGCATCATTTGTGGCAATTACTTTTATACCAGTTTCTTTTGAAATTTGAAGAATTTGCTTATCTATATTTAGCTGATCTGTTATGCCATGACGCATAATTTCAAGATAAAAGTCATCTTTAAAAATTTCTTTATATTCAAGTGCAACTTCTTTTGCTCTTTCATAGCCTTTTGCACCTCTTTGTCTATTTTTTTCACTTACATTAAGATGAAAATTAACTTCACCTTGCAAACAAGCTGCCGAACAAATCAAACCCTCACTATGTTCTTTTAAAATTTTTTTATTAATTCTTGGATTATAATAAAACCCCTCTAAAAATGCCATTGAACTTAAATACATCAAATTTTTATATCCAATTTCATTTTTAGCAAGTAAAATAAGGTGAAATCTTTGCCTATCACTTTTATCACCTAAATCATCATGATTGTGAATATAAGCCTCAATCCCTATAATTGGCTTAATGCCGTTTTTTTTCATAGTTTTGTAAAAATCAATAGCTCCAAACATATTTCCATGATCAGTTATCGCAACACTTTTAACGCCTTGCTCTTTTAATATAGAAGCAAGTTCTGGAATTTTATTTGCTCCATCTAGAAGTGAATACTCAGTATGTAAATGTAAGTGCGTAAATTTGCTCATAAAACTCTCTTTTAAAAATTTATTTATAGATGTAATTGTATAAAAATCTTATAAAAATATGGTTAATATCAAAAAAATAGAAATAAAAAGAAATTTAAAAAAAGAAAATAAGACCGCTTTTGCGGTCTAAAAAGTAAATTTAGTCTTGTTTAGGACGAGCCTCATTCACTCTTAAAACTCTACCAAAAAGCTCTTTATTATCCAAAGCTTCTATGGCTTTTGATGCCTCATCATCATTACTCATCTCAACAAAAGCAAAGCCTTTTGAGCGATTTGTTTCACGATCTTTTATGATCTTAGCACGACTAACTTCTCCAAACTGTTCAAAAGCTTCTCTAAGCTCTGATTCAGCCAAACGAAACGGTAAATTACCTACATAGATATTCAAATCATATCCCTTAAAAAAATTACCAAATTTATTTTGGTTTTGGTATTTTACCCAAATTTTAGCTATTTTGATATAAATTTTTTAAATTTGTTTTATTTATATAAAAGTTCAGCTTTTAAAGCATTAAATTTATCATCACCTAAAAGAATTTTTACCAAATTTAAAGCAAACTCCATCGCCGTAGCTGGTCCTTTTGATGTTATTATGTTTTCATCAATTACTACATTTTTTTTATCGGTGTAGCCTTTGTGATTTACTTTTTGCTCAAATCCCGGATAGCAAGTGTAACTATTTTTTAAAACTTTAGCTGTTGAAAGTGCCCAAGGAGCTGCACAAATAGCAGCAATTTTTAAATTTTTATCATTAAATTTTTTTAAAATTTCAGCTAATTTTTCACTTTTTGCCAAATGCTCAGCTCCTGGAAGCCCACCCGGTAAAACTATCATATCAAACTCGCCTACATTTAAATCATCTAAAATCATATCTGCTTTTACCTCTATACCGTGAGTTCCATCAACTATTTTTTTATTAAGACCAACACTAACAGCCTTAATCTCAGCCCTTCTTAAAATATCAATTACAGTGATCGCTTCAATTTCCTCAAATCCATCTGCTAAAACAATTGCAACTTTTTTCATATTTTCTCCTTAGTTTGAATTTAAATACTATAATTATACTTGATTTTTTAAATAAAGGAAATTTTATGAAAATAAAGATTACGTATTGCAATATTTGAAACTATAAACCAAAAGCTTTCCGTGTGAAAGATGAAATTTTATCTAAATTTCCAAATGCAAACGTACAGTTAATAGCCAGTGGAAGTGGAAATTTTATAGTCGAAGTTGAAAACAAAGTGATTTTTTCCAAAAAGGAGACTAATCGCTTCCCAAACAAAAATGAAATTCTAGACTTAATATAAACCATTGAAAATTTCAAGGAAAATTCCTTGAAATTTAACTTATTTTTTGACTTTTTCTATATATTCGCCAGTTGTTGTATCAACTCTTATAACTTCGCCCTCAAGGATATGAAATGGAATCTGCACAACAGCACCTGTCTCTAAAGTAGCTGGTTTTTTATTACTACCTTGAGTATCACCTCTAAAATTTGGTGCTGTTTCTATAATCTTAAGTTCAACAACTTGAGGTACTTCTAAGCCGATTGGATTTCCATTGTGAAAAAGCACATCAACCATCATTCCATCTAGCATCCATTTTTTGCTATCGCCAACTTCTTCGTCGCTAATTGCAACTTGTTCGTAATTTTCAGTATCCATAAACTGGCAAGACTCACCATCATCATATAAATACTGCATCTGTCTTTCTTCTAAATGCGGCTCATCACATTTATCACCTGCATGAAAAGTCTTTTCTAAAACTTTTCCTGTTGTGTAAGATTTAATTTTTACACGAACAAAAGCTGGACCTTTTCCAGGTTTTACATGTTGATAATCAACAATTTTATATGGAATACCATCAATTTCTATTTTTAAGCCTTTTTTTAAATCGCCCATAGAATAAGCCATAAATTCTCCTTAATCTTAATAAAAATAGCATTATAGCAAAAAATATAGTTAAAATGATAAAATTTTAATTCAATAATGGCTATAATATATAAAATTTAAGAAAGGATGAACTATGAAAAAATTTGCTTTTTACCTAGGTTTGAGTGCTTTAGTATTTACACAAGGTTTTACTAATGAAAATTTCAGTCAAAATTATGAAAGCACACTTAAAAATATAGTTAAGAATGTTGAAAAATTTGAGATAATGTCAGTTGATAGGCTTGAATCAATTGATGGACTAAATTTTGTAATTACAAATATAAATGGAGAAATGATACCTATGTTTGTAAGCAAAGACGGAAAGAGTGTAATTGGCTTTTCAAATTTAGTTTTTATAGGAGATGAGAAAGATAAAATTTTAATTGAAGGAAGAATGGATAAACTTCACGCAGATATAAAAGCAAATCAAGACAAAATAGCCTATGAAATAATAAAAGAAATTCCTAAAGATAGATTTATAAATATAGAGTCTTTTGATAAAAATAACAAATTTATGACCTATATAGTAAGCGATCCTGAATGTCCTGATTGTCGTGAGCATCTAACTAAAATGGTAAAGTATTTAAGAAATGCAAATGTTAGGATAATATTTGCTCCTGTTCATGGAAAAAGTGCTTATACAAAATCAGCTGTAATGTTAAAAGAAGCTTCAAAAATAAATCCAGACAATCAAGAAGCTCTAATAAAACTTTTAAATAAATATTATGATATAAATGCTACAGTCAGTGACGATCAAGCAAGCGATGAAGAAAGAGATAGAGTGCTTCAAGATGCAAAAAAACTTTTTTCAAAAGGTGTCATAAAAGGTGTTCCTTTTAGTTTTACTGTTGAAAAAGAATAAATTTCAAAACCATAAATTTTAAAAAGCTAGGATTTAATTTCTAGCTTTTTATACTATTCCTAACAAAAAATATAAAAAATCAAAAATTAAATCCAACTGCTCTTAAAAATGGAAAGTTTAAAAAATCATCTCCAAATTAGAAAATAGTGTAAATTTTCTTATTTTAAACTTAAAAATTAAGAAAAATTGCAACTACATATAGCTGAAATAAAAAACCTATTTTGATAGCTTTTTGGAGATAAAATAAATTTTATAAAGTGTAAAAACCATAAATAAAATAAAAAGACACCTAAAAAATATTAGAATTATATAGATATTTATTTTTAACTCCACTTTATAAATAAATGGCGACCCTTGGGGGTTTTGAACCACCGTTTTCACACTGAGAATGTGACGTCCTGAGCCACTAGACGAAAGGGTCATACTAAATTTAAAAGCTTGATTTTATTATCTTTTTACAAATTTGTCAAATTTATAAAAATTATATTTAATTTACAAAAACCATTGTTTTTTAATATTTTTAGACAATCAGGAACCTACTTTCATATAAAATATTAATTTTTATAAAAATTTTACTAAATATTTAATATGCTAAATGTAAATTGTTATTATCTCAAGTAATCAATATTTTTGCACAATATCTTTAACCTGCAAAAAATACCAAATTGTATTTTATTTTTTTATATTAATTTTGATATCTCTAAACTCGCTTAAGTCCATTCCAAAGGTTAGAGTTGCTTTTGCCATGTTTTGCCTTTTTGTGATATAATAGTATTATCAAATTTTAAAGGAGCTGTAATGATTAGTAGCATAGTTGCCATTGTGTTTTTAATTTCAGTTTTTTTGGTAATATGTTTAATAGCATACAGGTTTTTTATCAAACTTTTAATAGTTTTTTATAGCTTTTTTACATCTGACAAACGGCATAAATATGAAAAGCCAACACCACTAAACACCAATCTTTAAATCCTAAACTTTGATAGCTCTTTTGACATCTCATAGTAATCCACAAACTCATTAAAAGTACAATTTATAATATTACTATGAGTAAAACGTTGTGTTGCATTAGCACCTCAAATGCAAGATTTAAATATCAACAATATAAAACGATACAAACCATTAAAAAGCAAAGCTCTTTTTATTATTAATTATATAAACTATTTACATTTTTGATTTGTATTTTAAATTTTTGAATAAATTTGACTATTTTTTTATAAAAAATGTCAAATTTATACTTTTTGTTAAAATTAATTAATTTTTCTTAGTATATATTAATAATAAGAAAAAACTAAAACTTTTATTTTTTTAAAGCAGATGCGCTAAACAGCGTACTTTAACTTGATAAAAGTCACATAAAAAGTAATCAATGATTGATTAAAAAAATAATAGATGGTGTCCTGCGTTGGATTCGAACCAACGGCCCCCTCCTTAAAAGGGAGATGCTCTACCTACTGAGCTAGCAAGACACCTTAAAAATGGCGCAGCAGACGAGACTCGAACTCGCGACCCCCGCCGTGACAGGGCGATATTCTAACCAACTGAACTACTGCTGCACCTAAAGTGGTGGTCGCTAAAAGACTCGAACTTTTGACATCCACCTTGTAAGGGTGGCGCTCTACCAACTGAGCTAAGCGACCAACTTTTTAAGCTTTTTCCTTAAAAAGGAAATGAAATTATACAATCAAACATCTTAAATTAAGCTTAAAGACTTAAAGTCTTTTATAAAAATTCAAAATTTACAATTTCTGCTATAATTTAAACTAAAATTTAAAGTTGAAAGTTGGATATGAAAATTTTATTTTTTATATTTTTTTCTATAAATTTACTGTTTTCATACAGTTATGAAGAAATTTTATACGCTATAAAAGATGTATCCTACAAAGAAGGAATAGCTAACAAAGTTCTTTACACAATAGTAAAAATCGAAAGTGATCTTAACCCATATGCTATTTCATTTCTAACAAATAAACAAAATGCAATTTATTTTAAAAGTTTAGAAACAAAAAATATAAGAGTGAAAGCAAGTCCATATTCGCTAAACAAATCAAAATGGGTAGTTTCCATAAATCCAACAAATGAATCTTACGCAATAGAAATATCAAAACTTCTTTTAAAAAATGGCTTTAATATAGATGTTGGCCTTGGACAGTTAAACTCTCAAAATTTTAGTCTAAATGAGATTGAATATATATTTAACCCAAGCTACAATTTAACAAAATGTGCAAAAATCCTTAGAAAATGTTTTAATGCCAAAAATAAAGATATGCAACAGACCATAGAATGTTATAATTACGGTATGAGACACAGAGGCTCAAATCCTTACTATAAGCGATTTTATAAGCATTTTATGAAAGAATTCGGCCAAAACTAAATTTCTTATAAAAAAGGTAAAATTAATTTTACTTTAGATATAATCTCGGATAAATTTTTTATTAAGGATTTTTATGAAATTTCATAAAATTAGCATAACTTTACTTATCGCACTTTCAAGTATGGCATTTGCAGGCTCAAATAATGAGAGCTTAAAAGATGCGTTATTAAATACAAAATTTAACTCAGAACTTAAAGCTTGGTACTGGGATAAAACAGATGAAACTAGCAAATTTAATAATGAAAATATTACAAATTTTGCTTTAGAGCTTGGTCTTAAAACAGGTAATTTATATGGTTTTTATCTTGGCTCAACTGCCCAAATAGCCTTTGCTCCAATTGGTAAAAAAAACGCAAAACTACTATATAATGGCGAACAAAACACTAAGGGAATTGTTTTATCACAACTTCATTTAGGTTATAAAATATCAAATAGTGATATTAAAATCGGAAGGCAATTTATTAACACTCCTTTAGTTGCTGGAAATGGTGCAAGAATCTTAAAAGAATCTTTTGAGGGCGCTACAGCAAACATTAAAGATATAGAAAACAATGATATTTTTTTAGGCTATGTTTATAAATTTCAAGGTAGAACAAGCTTTATAATGGGTGATGAAAGCGGAAAATATCCAAAATTTAAAGATAGAATCACTCTTGGTGGAGCTGGTCCAAAAGCTCATAAATTTGATGGGCTTTATTATTTAGGCTTAACAAATAAAAGTTTTGAAAATCTAGACTTAACAGCTCAATATAGTTATTTGAATAATGTTGAATTTGCAATTCCTAATATGAAAGATAAAAGTGGAGATATTCATCTTTATTATACTGAAGCAAACTACAAAGTGCCGTTTGAAAATTTTAACCTTAAATTTGATGCAAATTTTAGAGGCTCTAAAACTTCAGGCCAATTAGAAGAAAGAAATTTTAATGGTCAAATGTATGGTATAAAAGCTGGAGTTTATGACTTAAATGGATTTAACTTTATTGCCGCTGCTACAACCGTAAGCAAAAATAAATCTGTTATAATGAGTGCTGGACTTGGTGGAAATAGCTACACATTTTTACCAGTTCGAGGCGGGCATCTTTTTACCTCAACAGCGGGCATGACAACTTATAAATTTCAAACCGATTATAACTTTTCAAAAATTGGCATTAAAAACTTAAAAACTAGCGCAGCTTATGTATTTTCAAAACACAGTGCTCCTAATAAACAAGCAGGAATGAACCCAGCAAATGTAAAAAGAGAATATAATGGATATAGCTTAGCGCTTAACTATAAAGTTCCTTGCTTAGAGGGTTTTAGCACAAATTTAATGTGGGTAAGCCTTAATGAGGAAAAAACATTAAACAACAAAACTGATAAATCAAAAATAGATGAACTTTGGGTAAAACTAAGTTATAAATTTTAATCTTTTAGTGACAAAAGATTTTTTCTTGTGCCGCTTATTTTTTAATTATAAATTTTGATTAATTTTGCAAAATCGCATTTTAAAAGCATTATGGATTAAAAATATAAATAAAAATTTAAAAAAATATAATAAATCATATTTTATATAAAAATTTCAAATCTTTAAATAGTGAAAAATCTATATAGTAAGTTTAAGTATTTTTTAGATTTTTTTGTTATACTTGCATTACAAGAATTACAATAATAGGAAAAAGATATGCAACTAACTTTTAGATTAAATGATGAGTTATCAAAAAGATTTGAAGCTCTTGTAAATGAGACCAAAAGAACAAAATCCCACTATTTACAAGAAGCAGTTAAAAACTTGCTTGATGATTATGATGACTATAAAGAAGCTATGAAATCAATTAATGAAAGCAGTGGCAAAAAAACTTATTCTTTAGATGAAATTTCATCTTTATATGGCTTAAATGTATGAAAATTGAATTAAATGATAGAGCTAAAAAAGATTTTGCAAAGCTTGATAAGCATATACAAATTCAGATTTTTAAAAAATTAAAATTTATTGAAAACTTGAATAATCCAAAAGATGACGGAAAGCCTTTGGCTGGAAATTTGCTTGGTCTTTGGAGATATAGAAGTGGAGATTATAGAATATTAGCTCAAATACTAGATGATAAACTTATAATTTTAGTTGTTAAAATTTCTCACAGAAAAAATATTTATGACTTTAAAAAATAATAACATTTAAAAAATCAATTTTGTTATATTGTTTTCAAGAAAATATATTATTTCTAAATTTTAAATCCTGTTTAATATTATAAATACTTTTCTTTACATTTTGATTTCTATAAAAGTCATCATTTTTCATCCTTTTTTATATTTAATTATATGGATAAAATCGCAAATTTTTAAAAAAGGACTAAAAAATTCAAAAAAAGTGCAAATTTATAGGGATTTGTTAAAATCTTGTCCCAAAACTTGTCCCAATTTTTGAAATTTGTTAAAAAAAGTAAAGAATCGACATCGATTTTTAGGTGGTTTATCATGTGTTTTTTTAATATGGCGGACAGAGAGGGATTTGAACTCTTGTTTTTTGATTTAATAAGCTTCTATTTTTATTTTTTCTGAATTGTTTATTATTTTTCCATTTTTATTTATATTCTTTTTACAAAATTCAAAGTTTATGTCTCTTTTTTCATCTCTTAATTTATAACAATTTTTATTAATTTTTTCTGCGTCTTTCATTTTAAAATTTATATTTTTATTTGTTGTTATTTCCCATATTTCATTTTTTTTAATTTTTATAATTTCATATTTTTCAAAATTATCATCTTTTCTAATGTCTTTGTTTTGATTTTCTTTGTTTTCTAATATATCATCTTCTCTAAGCATAGTTATTTCTGTTTTTGGTATTTTAATATATTTTGATATTTTGTTTATTAACTTTATTGTTATTTCGTTATTTGTTTTATACCCTATATATAAAATTCCAATAGCAAATATTGAAGTTAGTAATAATAATTTTAAAAAAACTTTCATTTTTATTCTTTATTTTCTATTTTTATAAATTTATTTTTTTTGAAATTAATGCTCTTTGCTTTATATTTTCTAATTTTTCAAGGTATTTTTTTGTTTCCTCTATTTGTTCATCTAATGCTAAACCTTGATTAATTAACCTTACTAACTCAGGTTTTTCTTTTTCCCAGTTATTTAATGTTCCTCTGCTAATGTTTAATAGTTTAGCTAATTCTTGTCTAGTCATTTTTTACACTTTATATTAAAATTACTTCTTTTTGTTCAAGTATTAAACATATTTTAAGCATATAAGTAGTAATATTCTTTTAGTGATTGTTTAATAGTTAGACATTTACTATTTATCTGCTTAAATTTTGTTAATTATCTCAACACAATTCTAACAAATTTAAGCAAATTTAATACTTAACTTTGACCACTCCGCCAGAGAGTAGAGATCTGTAGGGAGACAACAGGAAAGGTTATTTTATCGTCCTAAGTAAAAAGCATATCCGCTGACGTTAAAAGGCTTCAAGGGGATTATGGTTAGTTCAGCCTTTCCCCCTTGTATTTAATTGAACAAATTTAATTAAAGAAAGGTTGAACTATGGAATTCACACAACAACAATACAAGGTAAGTTACACTATTACAGGCGGTTTAATTCGTTCTGGTGCAAGTGGAGAGTTTGAAACAGATAATAAAGAGGTAATTAAATATGCTGCAAGTGTAAGAATTACAATGACTAATATTTATGAAACTTACAACGAAGAAACACAATGCGATGATACTTTAGAATCAAGTCTTATATTTAAAATTAATGCAAATTCTAATGTTGAAGCTGGGAATTTAACAAAAAAATTAAGAGAATTATTTAAACTAGGTGGAAAGCTTCAAGTTGAAGCTGATTTTCCACGATATCAAGCTACACAAAAAAGTTACATTGTAACTAGTTCTGAAATAGCTGATAGGTGGATAACTTTTATAGATGGAGAGATAAAAAAGCTTAAACCTGCTAAATAATTTAAATTCTACAAAGCTCATTTTATCCCTTTTTCTTTTTATTGGTAAAAATGAGCTTGATAGAGTTTAAAGACTCAAAATTAAAAAGGAGGTTTGATATGAATAAGTTAAAAAACTTTTTCAAATCAGCAAAAGCAAAAGTTGGTGCAGTTTTAACTGCTGGTGTAGTTGGTGTATCTAGTTCAAATGCTGCTGATGGTATTACCTTTGCAAAAGATACAGGTTTTGCTGGTTCTTTTGATTTAACATATTATTACAGTGCTATTGGTATTGTTGTAACTGCTATTGCTATAGTTGCAGCTATTGGCTTAGGTATAAGACAATTTAAAAAGATATAAAATCTTTTTATATCGCATAGCACTTAGTGGCTTGAAATATAGCCACTATTTTTTAATAAGGTCTAATAATGGTAAATATATCTATAAATAATCTTGGTATTGCAGTTATAAGTATTTTGGGTCTTATTTGTTGTGTTTTGTTTGTGTTTAAAGCTGTAATGATTGGTATAGAAGCCATTAAAGAATTAATTTTTTAATAGAGATAAAAAATGTCAGGCGTTGATAAATTAAATAATTCTACTGAAATAATGAATTTATTAGGTATTAGTTTTGAACAATATAACTATTTAATGGGTTTAACTGGAATATTTTTATCTGTATTATTAAATTTATTTGTTTTTATGATATTGGCAAATTTAAAGGTTTAAAAATGCAAGTATTTAATATTTTAGGAGTTCCGTCGTTTGATTACTTTTTTTCTATTGGAATTTGGTTTTTGATTTTTTCGTTTCCTATGGGATTAGTTCTTACCTTATTTATTCAAAAGTGGTTTAAATAAGTTTTAAAAATATAGTTCATTTTTTTGAGTTTTCGTATATTGAATTTTTCCAAGTTAGAAACACTTAATTTAGAAAACTCTATAAAAAAATGAACCGAACAAGAAAAGCGATAGCTCACCTTACTTCGTCGCTTTTCGTAGTTCTTAAAAAATATGAAAGGCTGAAAAATGATTTTACTTTTGATAACTTCTATTATTTTAAAAATAGTGTTAATTTATTTACTCATTGATTTAATTAAATTTTTAAGAACCTTAAGTATTAATAATTTAGAAAAATTAAGAGAGTTTATCAGATGAAACCTTTATTTAAAATCTTTCTTATTTTAGTATTTTCTATAAATTTAGCCTTTTCAAAATGTAGTAATATTTTTCCTTGCGATGAACATTATCAAGACGGTTCTGATGAGTATGCCGCTTGTGCATATAATATAAAAAATCACGGTAGTTTTTTAAGTGATGATGTTAAATTTATAAAATGTGTTTCATCATCTAATTTTAGATCTGGTAAGGCTTGTTTTTATTCTGTTGGTTCTGATATTTATGTTAGTAATGAAAATGTAGATAATGCATATGGTGAAATTGCAGGCGGTCCTTTTGAACTGCCTGAAATGTATTTAAATGAGGCAAATTGCTATTATTATATAAATAAATTTGATTTTTCTCAAAAAAAAGAACTTTTTCCTGGTTATAATCTTGCTCCACAAGGCACTATTAGAGTTGATAAATATACTACTTGTAAAGAAAATGAAGTTTTTAATCCTGAAACTAAACAATGTGAGCCTAAATGTCAAGGCGATATGGTTAAAAATCCCGAAACTGGTAAATGTGAATGCCCTGAATATAAAGATGATAATTATGGATTTTATAAATCTGTTTTTGATAAAAAAGAAAAAAGATGTAAGGTTTGCGCTCCTGGAACTTATGCAAATAAAAACTCTGGGACTTGTGATACTGATTGTTCTGGTCTTCCTAGCACTATTGATTTAATGGATTGTAGTTGTCAACTTAAATCTTATGGTGGTTTTAAACATTCTGGTATAAATCCAAAGGAATTAGCTTCTATTTTTGAACCTAGTTTTTATCCTTATTTTGGTGATGTTTGTTATTTTGCTTGTGAAAAGCCTGGCTCTGCTGTTGAAGTTCGTTCAAAAAAGACTCCTAATATTTATAAAAGAGTTTGTGTCGATTTAAAAAACAGTAAAAAAGATGTTCCTATAAATCCTTATCCAGGTAATGATGATGAAAATCCTAACGAAGAAAAAATAAATCCTGATAATTATACTGTTGTTGATATTTCTGATATTCCTGAAAATGTTATCAATGATTTATTAAATAAAGTAAAAGATGAAATTGATAAAAATCATGGTAAAACAACTACTGAAAAACAAGACAATATTACAGTTACTAAAGGTAATGATATAGATATAGAAAAGATTAAAAATAAAAAAGGTAGTGGTTTTACTCAAAAGATTACTTATCCAAAGCCTGGTGTAACTCTTATAGAACATAGTGATGGTTCCGTTGATTTAATTTTTGATGGTAAAAAAATGAAAAAGTCAGATAAGCCAGGTAAAACTCCAGGTGGTGGAACTGGTAAAACTAATGATAATAAAAAAGATGATAATAAAACTAGTGGAGATAATGGCAATAATGATAATTCAAATGGTTCAACAAACATAACAAATAATTTAAATATTAAAGATTATTCAAAAGATTTAAAATCTATAGTTGATATTTTAAAAGATATTGAAAGAAATACTGCAAAAACTTCAAATAATACAGCTAATAATGGTTTAGGTGGTGGAGATGTAGGAAATATTCCAAGTGGTGATGAAATGTTTGATGAAATTGTTGATACTTTAGATTATGATTTTGAAGGTGAAATTAATAAAGCTATGGGTTATTATAATGAAGTTTTAAAAACTTTTGATAATATTGTAAGTCTTATAAAAGGTAATGGAATACCTAGTATCAAAAAAACAAATTCCCCTACTTCTTGCCCTATTACAAGAAGTTTTATAAGTCCTACTATTAATGAAGAAATTACTTGGGATATTTGTAAGGTTTTATATCCACATAAAGAAGCTTATTACATTATGTTTTATATTGCTTTTATGACAGGTTTTTTTGTTACTGGATTTAAAATTTTAATTGCATTGTTTGCAAGTTTTAGATAAGGAATTATTATGATTAAAATTGCAGAGTTTATTTTGTCTCCATTATTTACATTTTTTTTAAATTTTCTTCTTGGTATTTTTAATAAATTTAGAGGTGGTATTTGGACTGTTTTTTCAATGCCTTTTAGAATTGCTTTTATTACCGCTTCTGTTACTTTTTTTGTAGCATTGGGTTCTTTTTTCACTTTGCTTTATAAATTTATAATGGATTTTTTTGATCTTATAAATAATTATATAGCTAATACTGGTTCAGAAATTGTAAATGTTGGTTTTTCAGTTTTAAAATCTGTTGGATTTTTTGAAGCTTTATCTGATGCTACTGCTGTTTTTTTACCTATAATTTTTTCACTTTTTAGTTTAACAGCTTTAAGAATTATAATGAATATTCATTCAAATAGAAATGCAGTTCTTAATAGTTTTATAAGTAAATTAGATGGTGGAGATAGTAAAAAAGGTAAAAATCGTCATAAAAGAGTAAAAAAATAAGGCTTAAAAATGAGCATTCGTTATATTGTAGGAAATCCAGGAAGCGGTAAGACTTATTTGGCTGTTGCTAAGCTTTATGAGTATTTTATTGATGAAAAAAGAAAAAAAGAATCTGATTGGCTTTATGCCTATACAAATATAAACGAATTTGATTTTACAAAAAGTGAAATTATAAAGCCACTTGATTTAGATGTTTTATATGATGGTTTAACTGATTTACATAATTTATATTTAGATAAGGCAACTGATGATGAATTAAATGAAAAAGCAAAAGAGTTAAATTTATATAATGTTTTATTTGTTATTGATGAATGCCATTCTAATATTTTTCATGAAAAGAATGATAAAGTAATAATTTGGTGGCTTACATATCATAGACATATGTATCAAGATATTTGGCTTATAACTCAAAATTTATCACTTGTTGACACAAAGTATAAAAAGATAGCAGAGTTTTTTTATAAGGCTATAGATGGTTCTAATAGATTGTTTGGTAATCGTTTTAAATATGCTTTGTTTAATTCTCCTACTATGTATAATAAAAGGGATATTGTTCCAGGTGGTGGAATAAGTTTAAAATTTAATCCTGAGATTTACTCTTTATATCATAGTGGAAATAAAACAACTCACAAAAGCTATATAAAATATTATTTTTTAATTTCTTTTCTCTTTATAGCTCTTTTTATATTTTTATTTTTTCTTTTTAAAAAATCTTTTATGAGTGATGAAAAAGAAGTTATAAAACAAGATTTATCAAAACAAAATTTAGTTATTTCAAAAGATTTAAATTCAACAAATTCACCTTTAAAACTTCCTTTTGGAATATCTCAACTTTATCCTTACAATGTTAAATGTTTTGATAAAAAATGTTTCATAATTGAAGCTAATAGTTATATTCCTGAAAGTTTATTAAAAATGATAATTAGTGATAGTTCTTTATATTTTTATGATTATAAAGAATTAATAAGTGGTGAGTTTATATATTTTTTTATATTTACTTCGGATGTATTTTTAAATTTTAAAGAAAAAAGGCTGGACGATGATGAAAAAAGTAGTATTTTTAGTATTGGTGGTATTAAGTAGTTGTTTAAGCATTGAAATCAAATCAAGCTTAAGAGAATTTGCAAATTATACGGCTTCTCAAAATAAAATTAAAATTTTACTTTCAGATGAAGTTATGAATAATGATTTTTTTCTTTTTTCTTATGATGATAAAGAAAAAATTAGTATTGAAATGTTTAAAGACATTGTTTCATCAAAAGGCTATATTTTAGTTAATAGAGGTGATTTTTATTATGTTGACTTAGTAAAAATAGATGATGAAAATTCATCTAATAATCAAGATGAAGCAATGCGTTATATTAATTTTGATAATAATATATATGAAGATGTTAAAAATCTTTTAGAAATTAAGCAAATTTCATCAACTTATTTTATGACTGATAATTCAGTTGCTTTTTATAGTGATAAAGAAACTTATAAAGATGTTTTAATTGCAGTTAAAAACATTGATAAAACTCCTAAACAAGTTACATTTAAACTTACTATTACTGAAACTAATTTAAATGATGTAAAGACTATTGGAACAAATCTAAACTCTTTATTAAAAGGGATTGAACGGGGTGATTTTAAGTATTATATAAATCTTATCACAATGCCTTTTATGAGTGAAACAAATATTATAACCTCTAAACAAAATGATTTTTACGGCGTTTTATCTTTACTTCAGAATAATGGAATTACAAAAATTAAATCTAGTCCTTTTTTAACTGCAAAAAATAAAACTAGTGTAAATTTTTATAGTGTTGAAAATATTCCCTATATGGTAAGTGATTCTAAATTTGAAAATTCAGGCACTTCAACTCAAGTTAGATATGATTATAAAGATGTGGGTCTAAAAATAAACATTACTCCAACTATATTAAAAAATGGTGTTGATTTTGATTTAGAGCTTACTATAGAAGATATTTTAAATCAAAATAATAATACTCCTACAACTTCTAAAAAATATATTAAAAGCTCATATCATTTAAAGTATGGTGAGTTGTTGGTTTTAGGCGGAATTAATAAAGAAACTACATTTAAAGCAAGTAGTGGCATTCCTATTTTAAAAGATATTTGGCTTTTAAAATATATTTTCTCAACTACTTACGATAAGTCTGTAAATAGTGTTTTAACTCTTACAATAGAGGTTTTATAATGAAAAAATTGACTGTTTTTTCTAAAGTCACACGACACGCCGTTAGGCGTGGCGTGGGACTTCTTGTCAATTTAATAAAAAACTCAAAGTTTTAAGGTTTAAAATGAAAACTTTATACGGTATTTCAAAGTTGACATTTTATACGCTCAAAATAAACTAGAAAAACAAAAAGAATTTTTAAAATCTAATTCTTTTTTAAGTTCAAGCGGAGAGTTTAGAACCTTACTTGATATTTCTATGAGTGCAAATCTATCAAAGAAGTATTATAGTGAGATTACAAATAGAGTTAATACTATTTCAAATATAAGCCGTGATAATGGTTATATTCCTATTTTTTTAACTGTTACTTTAAATGGTTGTTTTAGAGATGCTTTAAAAGGTGATTTTAGCCGTTTTAAGCCTAAAGATTTACGCTATATTCCTTATTATTATAAAGAAAATAATACTATTAATAAGCCTTTTTTAACTATAAAAGATTTGGTTCATATATTAAATTATCAATTTAATCTTTTTAATTCTCGTTTTTCATCTAAATTTAAAGGTATTGATAGATATTATATAAGGGTATTTGAACCACATAAAAATGACGGTGTTCCACATATTCACTGCTTATTTTATGCTCCAAAACATACAATAGATTATCTTTTTCAAATTTATAAAGATATTTTTAATGCTCCACAAAATTTAAAACAAAATTCATTAACTTCAGAACAAATTAAAAATGGAGAAATAAACGGCTTTCAATGGAGTTTACACAATCCAACGGGATACGTTATGAAATATATCACAAAAACTTTTTTAAATTTAGAAAAATATGAAGAATTAGATTATCTTTCTTCTTGGTATGTAAAGTATAAAGTTAGGCGAATTTTAACTTCAAGAACTCCTATACCTCTTTGGGTTTATAGAAAAATTAATTTTATTAGAGGTTTAAGAGATTTTAGCACACTTAGTTATTTAAAGCTTGATGAAAAAGATTGTGTTATTGAGTGGAGTTTTGAAAAAGATTATATATTTATTAGTATTCCTCAAACTTTTGAAGAGCTTATTTATGAAAAAGGGCATTTACTTTATTATAAATTCGGAAAATTAAAAGCTGAATATATAAATCAGTCTAAAAACTATCAAAGACAAAGACCTAAACCAACTAAACCAAGTAAAAAAGATAAGATTTATCATAAGTCTATAAATAGAAATATGGCAATGAGTCAAAAAGAATTACAACATTACTATAGATATTATAATTCAAAAGATAAAAATTATTATACTATGACTGATTTAGAGATTATGCAAGAATATTTTTACGTTACAAACCCACAAAGTGATTTTAACAATCCTTTAAGATTAGCTATTTTAGAAAATGAATTATTAAAACGTGGTTTAAATAATTTTACAAAAAATGATGAAGAACATAATCTTAATAATTCTGATGAGCTTTATTATGATTTCATCGAACAAGAAAAAATGTTTTTGGATTTTTAAAAATGAAATTTAGTTACTATTCTGATTTATATTTAAAATTAGGTAAAAATTATTGGAAGAATTCTACTTTTGAAAAAAATAAAGGTATTGTTAAAAATAGATTATCTTTTTTTAAAGATATGTCTATTAAAGATATTAAACCTAGTTTAATTAAACTTTGGCTTAATAATATAGATGATGTAAGCAATAAGAGCAAAAAGCATTATTTAAATTCTTTATCTTTAATTTTTCAACTTGCCCTAGAAGATGAAGAAATTAATAAAAATCCTATAATTTTTATTAAAAAACTTCATCATAAAACACCAAGAATAGAACCTTTTTCAAATGATGAAGTAATTAAAATTTTAAGATATTCAACTAAATTTAATGATAAATATCAATTATTTTTAAAAATAGGTTTTTATACTGGTATGCGAACAGGTGAGATATTATCTTTAAAATTTAATGAAGTTGATTTAAAAAATAAAGTTATTTATATTAATTCAACTAGGTCAAGATATGGAGAAAATTCACCTAAAACAATTTATTCTATTAGAACAATACCGATTATAAATTTACTTTATGATAGTTTAAAATCTTATATGCAAAATTATCAAAATAATATTTATCTTTTACAGACTCAATATAATGAACCTTATAGAGATACACAGGTATTTACTAAAAGATTTTGGAAACCTACTTTAAAAGCTCTTAATATAGATTATCGTAGGCTTTATAATATGCGTCATACTTATGCTACAAATATGCTTTATCAAAATATTGTTACACCTGTTGAACTTGCTAAGCTACTAGGTCATTCAAATCCTAAAATGATTTATGATGTTTATGTAAATTATCTTAATTCAAACTTAAAAGATTTTAATAGAGAAATTCAAATTTACTAAACGATACGCAAAGGGTTTTTTAAAATGTGATTAAATCTTTATAAATCCCCTATAATAGGGACTAAATGGCGGACAGAGAGGGATTTGAACCCTCGAGCCCAGGTTATGAGCTGCACCCTTAGCAGGGGTGTGGTTTCGACCACTCACCCATCTATCCAAAAAAATAAGATTATAATTATATCCATTAATTTCTGATAGATTGCTTAAATTCCAAAAATCATCTAAAATTTAACTCTTTTAACTCTCCTACGATATCACCAAATAAAATAACATCTTTTAAAATAGCTTTTGTTGCGTATCCATTTTCATCCAAAGCAAGATGGAGCTCACCTCTTTTTGATGAGAAAATCCTTTGATTTATAAAAACTATATAAGGTTGATATTTAGTATCTAGCTCGTTTTGAAGGCGTGATTTTTGTTTGTCTTGTGGAATTTTGATCTCAATTAATCCATCTTTGTCTTTTGCTCCAGCTACAACTAAGGCAAAGTGCAAATGAGTAGTTTTTATTTTTGAGAAATTAAAAAACAAAGTAAGCAAATCATTTTGTGAGTAGTAATCTAAAATCCTTTCATCTGTTTTTTCGAGACTCTTATCATCTCCCTTGTACCTTACAAATTTGATCTTTTTACCAAACTCGTCAAATTCATAATTTTTCTTGCTTATTATTTGCTTACCTTTTTTATTTCTCCTAGTTTCTTGTGTATAAAATTTAGGGATTAAATAATTTTTATAAATAGTTCCATAGCTATAAAAATATTCCCTTCTATCGCCACTTAAACTATTTGCAAGTCCAGTTGTTTTAGCATCCATATAAATTTCATAAGTGGCGTTATTTTCATATTTTATAAGTTTTGTTTTTGCCTCTCCTACTTTGCCAAATATTCCAAATTTAACATTATAAGTAGCTAATATCTCACTACTAAAAACAAAATTAGCAAAAATAAAAATAAAGGCTAAAGCTCTCATTTATCTACTTTATCCAAAACTCCATTTATAAATTTTGGCGAGGTATCACTTCCCATCTCTTTTGCAAGCTCAATCGCTTCATTTATAGCAACTGCTTTATCAATATCACTAAATTTAATTTCATAAGCTCCAAGTCTTAAAATAGCTCTTTCAACTTCGCCTATTTCATTCATTTTGTATTCATTCAAATGCTCATTTAAAACATCATCAAGAGTATTTAAATTTGACAAAATTCCACTTATCAATTCTTCAGTAAAAATTTTTTGTTTATTTCTTATCTTTTTACTCTCTAAAAACTCATTTTTAAACTCATCATTTTCACCATTTATATCTCTTGCATAAAGAAGCGATACAACAGCTTGTCTTACTTGGTGTCTTGTAGCCATTTACTCTCCTAAATTTTCATACAAACTAAGAAGTTCTATTAGTCCACTCATAGCTTCAAAGCCTTTATTTCCAGCTTTGCTTCCAGCTCTTTCAATGGCTTGTTCTATCGTGTCTGTTGTAAGCACTCCAAAGGTTACAGGCATATTATATTTTAAAGTAACATTTGCAATACCTTTTGTAGTTTCTGCACTTACATAATCAAAATGAGGAGTAGAACCCCTAATTACCGCTCCAACACAACAAACTGCGTCAAATTTTTTACTTTCTAATACTTTTTGCAATGCAAATGGTATCTCAAAAGCTCCTGGAACCAAAATAAGGCTTAAATTTTCATCTTTTCCGCCATGTCTTAAAAAGGCATCTTTTGCCCCCTCAACCAATCTATCGGTTATAATATGATTAAATCTTGAGCTAATGATTGCAACTTTTTTACTACCATCAATGCTGAGTTTTCCCTCTATGATTTTCATTTTTTTCCTTTTTTATAAAATTTTTAACATTATAACACTAAATACTATTAAAGCTAAATAAAAAGCTTTTTTAAAATTAAATTTCTCATTATCAAAAACTATGCCAATTCCTACTGCCCCTATTGCTCCAATTGCCGTCCAGATAGCATAAGCTACACTCATTGGCATTGCCTTCATAGCAAATCTTAAAAAAAGAAGTGAAAGACCAAAATTTGCCATAATTACACTAAAAACTATATATTTTCTATATCCTCTAAATTTTGGAAACCTAGAATTTAGAAAAATACCAAAAATTTCCAAAGCACCAGAAATTAAAAGGGCAAAACTATGCATTTTTATTTTCCTTGCTATTTTCTTTATTTAAGCCAAAAATACCGATTAAAAGCGTAATTATACAAAGAGTTCTAATAATATCAAAATTTTTTGTCGTAATTATCTCAGCTACAACAACAAAAAGTGTTCCAAGCCCCACATAAAGAATATATGCAAGACTTGTAGGAAGATGTTTAAATGACTGAATGAAGAAAAATGTACTTGCAAAAACAACAAAAACAGTTAAAATATAATGCAAATTTGTATGTGCAAATTTAAGACCATAAACCCACGCACACTCAAATAAAGCACCTATAATGACAAAAAATAATCCTTTATTTTTCACTTAGAATTTCTCTTATTTTTAGAGTATCATTTACAACTTTTTCAAGCTCTTTTAAATTTAGCATATTAGGTCCATCACAAAGTGCTTCACAAGGATTTAAATGCGTTTCATAAAAAAATCCATCCACGCCAACAGCCGCCGCAGCTCTTGCAAGATATGGGACAAATCTAGCATCACCACCACTTTTTCCATCAAGTCCTCCAGGCATTTGCACGCTATGAGTTGCATCAAAAATTACTGGGGCAAATTCTCTCATTATCGGCAAGCTTCTCATATCTACAACTAAATTTCCATAGCCAAAAGTGCTACCTCTTTCACAAAGCCAAACACCATTATTTTTAGCCACTTCAAAGCCACTTTCATCAACTCCACGAGTTTCAAGAACTTTTTTAACACTATGTTTCATCTGATCGGGTGCTAAAAATTGTCCTTTTTTGATATTTACAATAGCTTTTGTTTTTGCAGCAGCAACTAATAAATCTGTTTGGCGACATAAAAATGCTGGAATTTGCAAAACATCAACTACTTCACTTACTGGTTTTGCTTGATAACTTTCATGAATATCTGTTAAAATTTTAAAACCAAACTTGCTTTTAACTTCACTTAAAATTTTAAGTCCCTCTTCAAGCCCTGGACCTCTAAAGCTTTTAATGCTTGTTCTATTTGCCTTATCAAAACTACTTTTAAAATAAAAATCAAGCCTTTTATCTTCATTAAATTTAACAAGCTTATCAGCAACTTTAAATATCAAATCCCTACTTTCAATTACACACGGTCCTGCTATTAAAATCATCTTTTTCCTTTATTTTTGCATAGCGACTATAACACCACTAACTATAACTAAGATTATACCAAAACCAGCCATTAAATTTGGCAAACTATCACCCATAATAATTCCTATTATTAAAGTAAAAATTATATCTGAGTATGCAACAGCAGCCACTGTTCCAGCGTGTCTTGAAGCAGCATACGCCTTTGTCATATAAGTTTGAAATAAAAGTCCAAAAACTCCCATTAAGATTATAAAAATCCACATTTTAGGTGTTGGTATTATAAATTTTGCAAATAAAAAATCAAGATAAATAGGCACTGTAAAAAACTCAGATGCAACCATACAAAAAAGTGGAACCAAAGTTCCTGAAAGCATAAAAGATAAAACTATTATTTTCGTATCATAAGCTTTTCTTAATTCATGCACGCTCATATAAGCAACTGCTGCTAAAAAACCATTTAAAAGTCCTATAAAATGGTTTTTTGTAAAACCTAAATTTGGCTGCATTATAAAAACTATCCCCAAAAATCCAATAAGTATACCAAACCAAGCCCAAAATCCAAGCTTTTCTTTTAAAAATATAGCTCCAAATAGTCCTAAAAACATAGCTGAAGTTTTAGCAAATGTAAAAGCTTCAGCTAAGCCCATATTAGCAATGTTGTAAAAAAATGCCATCATCGCAATTATTCCTACAAATCCACGCATAAAAAGCAAAAACAAAGCTCCACCTTTGGAGTTATGCCCGTATTTAAAAATAGCCCAAAGAATTATGAATAACCCTACAACATTTCTAAAAAATGAAATTTCAACTGAGCTCATCCCGCCTCCCAAAGCCTTAGCAAAAGCTCCCGTAAGTGCGAAATAAAATGAGGCTAAAAGCATATAATAAACGCCTAAATTTCTTATCAAAAACCTTTTATTCATAAAATTCTCTCTTTCATAAGCACTATTTTAGTATAATCTTGCTTAACGGCTAATTTAATAAAAATACTTAAAGGCAATTTTATGGATGAAAAAAAATTAAAAAATATAGTGCTAAAACTTGTTAAAATTTTTGCTATTTTTTGTATGAGTTTTGTAGTGCTTTACTCAGCCGCACTTAGTTTAAGTGATAGCAAAGAAATTTTAGATCAAAAGCAATTTTTTATTATAAGTGCCATTACAACGCTAGTTATTTTAACAATTGTATTTATTTTTATAAATTTAAGCCCAAAAAAAGATAAAAAAAATATATCAAAAAATGGCTCTAGCAATTCACTAAAATTTAAAGATCAAATTAAAGAAAAATTAAGCACTTATGAAAAAGATCCATTATATATTAATTTAAGCCTAACTATAAAAGACACGTATTCACTAAATTTTAATTATGATTTTACGCTAAACAGTAAAAAAATTAATGAAATTTTTGATTTTATTTATAGCAATATAAACTCAGATTTGAAAGAAAATAAAGATGAATTTTTACTAAATTATGAAAAATATTTTCAAAATTATGATTTAAAAAATGCTGAAATTGTGATGTATTTTTCAAATTTAGTAGGTCTTTGGGAAAAAATACAAAATTTAATCTTTAAAAAGCTTGATGTAAAAAATAGTGATATAAAAAATATAACCAACAAAATTTGGAATTTGTTTATGAAAAACTATATCAACGCATATTCTCCAGCTACTTTAAAAAGACAAAAAGGTCAAGTTGCAATACAAATTTATAAAAACCTGCTTTATGAAATTTTACAAAAAAACTCATTCCAAACAGCAGAAAACCTTCTAGAAAATACAAACAAAGAAAAAAGAAGACAAGTTATTTTTGAAATTTATAATAGTCCAGATAAAGAACTTTTAGAAATTTATTTTTATAACACTTTTTATGTAGGGTCGTTTTTAAAATCTTGGCAAAAAAAACAAATTCTTTTTGAACAAGATAGGCTTTTTTACGATACATTAAATTTTATCTTTAAACAAATGCTTGAAAACTATATTGACAATCCAATTTATTTTAGTAGTTTATCACAAAAAGATGCTAAAAATCTATCTAAAACTATCCTAAAAACTGCTCTTTATGAAAGTGGGTTTGTGCCTTTTAAAACACCACTAAGAAATGGCTTAGAAATTTTAACATACGACAATACCCCTGAATTTTTAGGCTCTTTTGATTTTTATTTAGACCTGTTTTGTTATAAATTTAAAGACAAAAAAGTAGATGATTTTAAACAAATTTGTCAAGAAATTTTAAAAAATGAGTTAAATTTATATAATGCAAACTGGCTTTTGCAAAAAGATGGAGAATTTGGGAAAAAGCTTTTTTATCAAATTTTACCAATTGCACTAAATAAAATTTAGCTAAATTTAGGCGAATTTGCAGTATAATGAAAACTTAAAAATAGATTAAGGATTAATTTTTGCAAAAAATAATGATTATTGGTCGTCCAAATGTGGGAAAAAGCTCACTTTTTAATCGTCTTGCAAGGCAAAGGATTGCCATTACAAGCGATGTTAGTGGAACCACAAGAGACACAAATAAAACTGAGATTGAAATTTATGATAAGACTTGCTTTTTAATTGACAGCGGCGGACTTGATGAAAGCTCAGAGCTTTTTAAAAATATAAGAGAAAAAACCCTAAAAGAAGCAAAAGAAGCTGATATAATTTTATTTATGGTAGATGGCAAAATGATGCCTCAAGATGAAGATAAGAAAATAGTCTATTCTCTTATGCGACTTAAAATTCCTATTTTTTTAGTCATCAATAAAATCGATAGCAGAAATGATGAAAAAAGAAGTTTTGAGTTTAACGAGTTTGGCATAAAGGATAATTTTGCTATCTCAGTTAGTCACAATACAGGCATTGAAGAGCTAAAAGATGCTATTTATCCACTTTTAAAAGATAATTTAAAACCAGATGAAACAGAATTTTTGGAAGATTTTTTAGAAAATTTTGATGATGATGGTGAGTTTGTAGAAAATGATAAAAATATAAAAGTTGGCATAATTGGTCGTGTAAATGTTGGTAAATCAAGCCTTTTAAATGCTTTGGTTAAAGATGAAAGAAGTGTTGTAAGCAGTGTTGCAGGAACTACGATAGATCCTGTTAATGAAACATTTGTTTATAATGATAAAACTATTGAGTTTGTTGATACCGCTGGCATTAGAAGACGCGGTAAAATTGAGGGAATTGAAAAATTTGCACTAAATAGAACTGAGCAAATTCTAGAAAACTCAGATATTGCTTTATTGGTTTTAGATAGCAGCGAGGATTTAACAGAACTTGATGAAAGAATAGCCGGACTTGCAGCTAAATTTGAACTTGGCGTAATAATTGTTTTAAATAAATGGGAAAACAAAGGAGAAAAAGACTTTGATCAAATTTCACTACTAATAAGAGATAAATTTAAATTTTTAAGTTATGCCCCAATTATTAGCGTTTCAGCACTGCAAGGAAAAAGAGTTCATAAAATTTATGATTTAATACTTGAAATTTATGCAAATTTTACAAAAAAACTTAAAACATCTCGCCTAAATGAAGTCATAAAAGAAGCTACTATAAACCACCCAATTCCACATGATAAAGGCAAAATTGTAAAGATTTACTACGCCGTTCAATTTGGGTTTAATCCACCAAAAATAGCACTTATAATGAACCGTCCATGCTCACTTCATTTTAGTTATAAAAGATATCTGATGAATAAAATTAGAGAAAATTTTGATTTAACCGGCGTTCCACTTGTATTAGTCCCAAGAAGCAAAAACAAAGATGAAAACAATGAAGAAAAGAAATAATATCATTTTAATCGGTTTTATGGGCATTGGCAAGGGCACTATAGCAAGAGCACTATATAAAGAAATTGGACTTTTTCCACTAGACTCTGATGATTTGATAGAGAGCGCATATAACTCAAAAATAAAAGAAATTTTTGCAAAGCGTGGCGAAGATGAGTTTAGAAAAACAGAAAAAAAACTGGCTAAATTTATAGAAAAAAATGTTAATAATGCCATTATCTCAACAGGTGGGGGATTTTACAAAGTGCCAAATTTAAAGAAACTTGGAACTATTATCTACCTAAAATCAGACTTTGAGGGCATAATAAATAGGATAAAAAATTCTCCAAATGCTACAAAAAAACTAGCCAAAAGACCACTTCTTAAAGACTTAAAAGAGGCAAAAAAACTTTTTGAAAAAAGAGAAGACGAGTATGAAAAAGTGGCTGATTTTATAGTGGATGTAAGTGATAAAACGCCAAAACAAATCACAAAAGAAATTAAAAAACTACTTCAAAAAGACAATAAGTGAAAAAAATATTTTTATACATAGTTTTGATATTTATGTTTGTCGGCGGTATTGATTATCTTGATGATAATCGCTGGGAGATAAGATTTTTTGCAGATAAAGAAGCTGAGAACATGAAAATAAAATTTAGTATCCCATACAGAATAAAGTATGTTTTTAGCTGCTACGCAAGAAATGATGCCAGAAATTGTACAAAACTTGGTATTTTTCACGAAGGACATTTTTTTGGACCATATTATTTAAAAAATTCCAAAAAAGCAATTAAAGCATATGATAAAGCTTGCAACAATGGCTACGCTATTGCTTGCACTTATGCAGGATTTTTATATACGAGTGGAGATCATCAAATAGGTCACAATATATCAACAGTAATGGATTATCATAAAAAAGCATGTGATCTTGACTTCAATAAATCTTGTGAGATATATGAATATTTTAAAAAAGAGAATTTAAAAAAAATAAAGGATAAAATTTGATAACACTAACCGGACTTCAACCATCAGGAAAACTTCATCTAGGAAATTACTTTGCTAGCATTAAACCAATGGTTGAGAAGCAAAATTTAGGCGATAGCAAGATGTTTATGTTTATTGCAAATTACCACGCAATGACAAGTGTAAGTGATGCACACAAACTTAGCGATAATACCTTCGAAGCAGCGTGTGCTTTTTTAGCTCTTGGAATAGACCCTAAAAAAAGCATATTTTGGGTTCAAAGCGATGTAAAAGAAGTACTTGAACTCTACTGGATACTAAGCGCTTATACACCGATGGGACTGCTTGAACGTTCTCATGCATATAAAGATAAGATTGCAAAAGGTTTTGATACAAAACATGATCTCTTTAGCTATCCTGTTTTAATGGCGGCTGATATTTTACTCTACAACGCTGATTTTGTACCAGTGGGAAAAGATCAAATTCAGCATGTTGAAATAGCACGTGATATCGCACTTAAATTTAACAACGCTCACGGTGAAATTTTTACATTGCCACAAGCAAAAGTTGAAGAAAACTTAGCCACAGTTCCAGGGACTGATGGGGCCAAAATGAGTAAAAGCTATAAAAATACAATTGATATTTTTAGCGATGCCAAAACCTTAAAAAAGCAAATTTCAAGCATCGTAACCGATAGTACTGCCTTAGAAGAACCAAAAGAGTGGAGAGATTGCAATGTTTATAAAATTGCTGAGCTATTTTTAAATGAAGATGAAAAACTTGCCTTACAAAAAAGATATGAAAAAGGTGGCGAGGGATATGGGCACTTTAAAATGTATTTAAATGATGTTATTTGGGACTATTTTAAAGATGCAAGAGAGAAATTTGACTATTTTATGAACCATAAAGATGAAGTTTTTGAAATTTTAGATGATGGAGCAAAAAAAGCAAAAGACATAGCAGTAGAAAAAATGCAAAAAATTAGAAAAATTTGTGGAATTTATAGATAAAACATTTATAAAAGTTTATTATAATTTTGGCTTTAACTTAAAATTTAGGAGAAATGATGGGAATATATGAATACGCTAGGATTGTTCATCTATTTTGTGCGATAATTTTCGTGGGATATCTATTTTTTGATGTTGTTGTCTTTAAAATGGCTTTAAAAAAAGTTGATAATCAAACTGGTGAAAAAATGAAAAAAGCTATCACTTCAAGTGGAGTGAAAATAATGCCATTTTGTGTTTTACTGTTACTTTTAACTGGTGGACTTATGATGACAAGATGGGTTGGAAGCAATGCTGGTGGATACTTTAACTCGAATTTACAGATATTTTTTATGATAAAAGTGCTTTTAGCATTTGTTATTTTTATCGCAGTTGCTACAAATTTAAGCTTTAAATTCATCCTTAAGCGCCCTAGCCCACTTGGAGATATACATCCTTTAGCGCTTATTTTATCGGCATTTATTGTTTTTTTAGCTGTATATTTTCAATATGCTGGATAAAAATTTGATGAGTTTTAAATTTAGATGCGAGTTTTATTAATTTTAATTCTCGTCACAATTATATTTGGTCTTTTTTTGTTTTATTTTGTGTCTTTTAGGAAAGTAAAAGGCACAAAGTTAATTTTTTATCCAATAAAAATTTTCTCTTATTCACTTTCACTTTTTATTTTTATACTTTTTACCTATGCTATTTATGATACAATCACTGAACCTCCTAGAATTTATCATGATAAATATATAAAATTAATTTTAGAAACACAAAAATACCAATTTTATGGTGCAACACTTAGAAATTTAGACTCAAAACATGGCAGAATTTACTCATACGAGGGTGAAATACAAATAAAATGTCTAGATAAAAATGATCCAAAATGCGAAAATGGATTTTTAAAACTAACGCCCGAAAAAGAAGAAGGCAAAAGATTTATTAAAACTATTATACTCATAGGGGTAATGTTTTTCCCAATTTCACTTTTAGCGAATAAAGAAATAAGCATTTATAAGGGTAAAATTACGAAAAGCATGGAGTTTGGATTTTACAAAAAAAATTACACTATGAATTTAAAAGATATAACCATAAAAAAAGTAAAATCATGGTATGAGTTAATAGACAACTCAAATAACATGAAAATAACTATTTCAGTACCATATTCTAAAAAAAGATTTAGATAAAATAGTTGGAATTATTCAAAGATTTCAAAATATTAAAAAATAAAATAAATCTCCAATTTTAGCCTATTTAAATCAAAATTTCGATAAAATAGCGATTTTATGGAGAATAACTATGATAAATTTAAAACTAATAGAAACAAATTTTGATGAGTTTAATAAAAAACTCATCGCAAAAAAAGTAAGTAAAGAGGCATTAAAAGAGCTTTTAGCTGTTTATAACGACTTAAAAGCAAAAAAACTTGAGTTGGAAAATCTTCAAGCACTTCAAAACACAAAAAGTAAAGAAGTTGGCATAAAAGCAAGAAATGGTGAAGATATAACTGAACTTAAAAGTGAGCTTGAAGAAAATAAACAAAATATTCAAAAATTGCAAGAGATAGTAAATTTTATTCAAGAAAATCTAGATCAAAAAGCATCTCACATCCCAAACATAATAGATGATGATGTGCCTTTTGGAGAAGATGAAAACGAAAATGTTGAACTTAAAAAAGTTTTAGAAGTTCCTAATTTTACTTTTACTCCAAAACCTCATTATGAGCTTGGAGAAAAACTTGGTTGGCTTGATTTTGAACGTGGCGTAAAGCTTAGCGGAAGCCGCTTTACCGCCATTAAAGGTTATGGTGCAAGGTTAAATAGAGCTTTGATTAACTATATGATTGACTTTAACCAATCTCGTGGTTTTGAGCTTGTGAATGTCCCATTTGTTGTAAAGCCTGAAATTCTTTATGGCACAGGGCAGCTTCCAAAGTTTGAAGAAGATCTCTATAAAATAAACGAAGATGAACTTTATCTTATACCAACAAGTGAAGTTCCAGTCACAAATTTATATAACGACGAGATAATAAATGCAGATATTTTGCCAATCAAAATGACTTGCTATAGCCACTGCTTTAGGCGTGAAGCAGGAAGTGCTGGACGAGATACTAGGGGAATGATAAGACAACATCAATTTGAAAAAGTTGAACTTGTTTCTATAGCTAAAGCTGATGAGAGCGATAAAGTATTTGAAGAGATGGTAAGCTGTGCAAGCGATCTTTTAGCTAGTCTTGGACTACCTCATCGTCATATGCTACTTTGTAGTGGTGATCTTGGTTTTAGCGCGGCAAAGACAATTGACCTAGAAGTTTGGCTACCATCTCAAAATTGCTATCGTGAAATTAGCTCTATTTCAAATTGTCGTGATTTTCAAGCTCGTCGTGCTAAAATTCGCTACAAAGATGGCAAAAAAAATGTTTTAGCGCATACTCTAAATGGCTCATCACTAGCAGTTGGTAGAACCTTAATTGCAATAATGGAAAATTATCAGCAAAATGATGGTTCTATAAAAATACCAGAAGTTTTGGAAAAATATATATAAGAACCAAATTAATAAAGTTTTATCGATAAATTTACGCCTTTTATAGGCGTAAATTTATTTAATTCTTGCATAAATAGAAGCTAGTATTCCACCTGAAATATTGTGCCATACACTAAACAGTGCTCCAGGAACTGCAGCAAGTGGTTGAGTTGCAAAATGAGTTAAAGCTAAAGATGTTGCTAGACCTGAGTTTTGCATACCTACTTCAACAGATAAAGCTTTTACCTTTGCCATATCTTTTGTAACTGATTTGCCAACTAAAAAGCCAAACAGATACCCAAACAAATTATGACAAACAATTATTAAAACTATAATTCCTAAATTTGCTATTATTTTTTCAGCGCTTACACTAACTACAGCTATAACAATTGCCACTATTCCAAGAGTTGAGATCATAGGTAAAACATCTTTTAAAAGTCCAGCTATTTTTGGTAAAAATCTGTGTGCTAAAATTCCAAGCACAATAGGTACAATCACAACCTTAACAACGCTTAAAAACATAGCTATTACATTTACATCTATACTTTGACCGATTAATAGTTTTGTTAAAATAGGCGTCATAAAAGGAGCCAATAGTGTCGTGCAACTTGTAATTCCAACAGATAGAGCCACATCACCTTTACTTAAGTATGTAATAACATTTGAACTTGTTCCGCCAGGACAGGTTCCAACAAGAACAACACCAATTGCAAGACCAAGGGGAAGATTAAAACCTTTTACCAAAATATAGGCAATTAATGGCATTATTATAAACTGTGCGCCAATACCAATTAAAACAAATTTTGGCCTTATAAAAAGCTCTTTAAAATCACTTGCTTTTACATTAAGCCCCATACCAAACATTATAATGCCTAAAATATAAACTACCCATGATGTTTTAACTAAGCTTGATCCAACTTGTGGATAATACAATGAAAATAGTGTAGCAAGTACAACTAAAATAGCCAGTTGTTTTGAAACAAACAAACTTATGTTTTTTAACATATCTTACCTTCTTTAAAAATTTCTAAGAAAATTTAATACTTTAAAACCCCTAATTTTAGAGGTTTTAGTTATTTTTTTAAATTTAAATAGCTGTTTAGTGCAGCAACATAGGCTTTTGCGCTAGCAAGCATAGTATCAACATCAAGCCCACTTCCCAAAACAACCATTTTATCTTCAAACTGGACTTTTACAGTTACTTTTGCCATAGCATCTTTTCCACTGCTTACTGCTTTTACTTGATAGTCTTTTAAAATACCGTTAATATTTGAAATTCTATCAACCGCTTTAAAAATAGAATCCACAGATCCATTTCCAAGAGCTGAATCGCTTATTACTTTGTCTTTATGTCTTATGGTAATGCTTGCACTTGAGTGTCCTTTGTTGCATGAATTAGAACTTAATGTTATAACTTCAAAAATTTCAGGTATTTTTATCATCTCATCAGTTACTAAAGCCCTTAAGTCATCATCAAAAATATCTTTTTTTTGATCAGCTAAAATTTTAAATCTCTCAAACGCTGCATTTAACTCATTATCACTTAAATCAAATCCAAGAGTTTCAAGCTTACTTTTTACAGCGTGTCTTCCTGAGTGTTTTCCAAGCACTATGTTGTCATTTTCAAGACCAATGTCGCTTGCTTTTATAATTTCATAGGTTTCAGGATGCTTTAAAACACCATCTTGATGAATTCCGCTTTCATGTAAAAATGCATTTTTACCAACAATTGATTTATTTGCTTGTGGCTCCATTCCAGTGATTGAGGAAACTAAACGACTAGTTTTATAAATTTCTTTGCAAACTATATCTGTATAAAGTCCACTAAATTCATCTTTTCTAGTTTTTATGGCCATGACTATCTCTTCAAGTGCAGCATTTCCAGCTCTTTCACCAATTCCATTAATTGTACACTCTACTTGTCTAGCTCCAGCCATTATTCCGAATAAGCTATTTGCAGTAGCAAGTCCTAAGTCGTTATGATTATGAACCGAAATAATAGCTTTATTTCCAACATAATCACTCATTGTTTTGATAAAATTATAAATTTCATTTGGAAGTCTATATCCAACAGTATCTGGCAAATTTATAGTAGTTGCACCTGCTTCAATAGCTGCATCAACAATCTCTTTTAAAAAACTTATTTCACTTCTTCCTGCATCTTCACAACTAAATTCTACGTCGTCTGTGAAAGTTTTAGCATACTTTACAGCATTTTGTGCGATTTTTATAACTTCTTTTGGTGTTTTTTTAAGTTTAAACTCCATATGAATTGGACTTGTGGCAACAAATGTATGGATTCTTTTATTTTTAGCCAAATTTATCGCCATACCTGCTGCTTTTATATCTTTCTCGACAGCTCTTGCCAAAGAACAAACATTTATATTATTAACTGATTGAGCAATTTTTTCTATTGCTTCATAATCGCCTGGACTTGCAGCAGCAAAACCTGCTTCAATAACATCTACGCCTAATTTCTCAAGCTGTAATGCTAATCTTAACTTCTCTTCAGTATTCATAGAAGCCCCTGGACTTTGCTCGCCATCTCTTAGTGTAGTATCAAATATAATTATTTTATTATCCATTTTTCATCCTTTTTTTAGTTATTATGGTATTAAAGAGCTAAAAAATTAGCAACAAAATTAAATTGTAAAAATATATAAAAAGTTTTAAATAAGAATAAGAAGCAGTAGTGTATTAAAATCAGTATGAAATGTTTGAAATTTTTTGAATGTATTTTGTTTAAAATTCATCCTTGCTCCTTTTTTAAATGGAATTTGTTGATTATACTGCATTTAGTTCTTTTTTGCAAGGATTTTATAAAAATAAATTTTACCGAGAATTTCTCGGTAAAATTTAGTGACTTTGTTTTTCTTTAGCCTCTTTTATATCTTTTAACTCATCATCTTCATCAACTTCGGTAAGCCTTGATACAAGATTGTTTTCTTCTTCAAATTTAGAGATTATTTCTCTAACTTTAGCGCCCTCAATTGTTTCTGACTTATAAAGCTCGGCTACCATATTTTCAATCGCACCAGAATAAATCTCCATAGTTTTTACAACCTCATCAAATCTTTTTGAAAGCATTTCTTTTATACTTTCATCAAGCTTTTGAGCTGTTTTTTCACTATAATCTTTTACGCTTTGTCCACCAAGGAAAGTGTTTCTTTGCTTTTCTAAAACCATAAGTCCTGCAACTTCACTCATTCCATACATTGAAACCATGGCTTTTAAAATATCAGTTGCTCTTTCAAGATCATTGCTTGCACCAGTTGAAATCTCTTTTATAAATACTTTTTCAGCAGCTCGCCCACCCAAAAGAACATCAACTTCTGCAATTAGTTCATGATACTGCATAAGAAATTTATTTTCTTCAGGTGTATTTAAAGTATATCCTAAAGCCGAAAGCCCTCTTGGAATAATTGAAACTTTTGTAACTTTTTTAGCCCCTTTTGTAACCTCTGCAATCAAGGCATGTCCGCATTCGTGATAAGCAACGATTCTCTTTTCTTTTGGATTAACTCGGCGTGATTTTTTTTCTAGTCCTGCTATACTTCTTTCAACTGCCTCAACTAAATCATCTTGCTCAACGGCTCTTTTAGACTCACGTCCAGCTAAAAGAGCAGCTTCATTTACAATATTTTCCAAATCAGCTCCAGCAAGTCCTGTTGTAAGTCTAGCAATCTCTTCGATATCAATATCATCAGCAAATTTTACATCTTTCATATGAATTTTTAAAATATCCATTCTACCTTTAAAATCTGGTCTATCAACTAAAACTTGCCTGTCAAATCTACCAGGTCTTAAAAGTGCTGGATCTAAAATCTCAGGTCTATTTGTTGCAGCCATTACAATAACAGGAGATTTGTCAGCATCAAATCCATCCATTTCAGATAAAAGTTGATTTAAAGTCTGTTCCCTTTCATCATTTCCCCCCATTGGAGCACTTGATCTACTTTTTCCAATGGCATCAATTTCATCTATAAAGACAATAGAAGGTGCCTCTTTTTTAGCATTTTCAAACAAATCTCTTACCCTACTTGCTCCAACCCCAACAAACATTTCTATAAAGCTTGATGCTGAAATACTAAAAAATGGCACATCAGCCTCCCCTGCAACAGCTCTAGCTAAAAGTGTTTTACCAGTTCCCGGAGGTCCTACAAGCAAAATTCCTTTTGGAATTTTTGCTCCAAGGCGCAAGTATTTATCAGGACTTTTTAAATAATCAACAATTTCTTGAACTTCTTCTTTTGCCTCTTCAACGCCTGCAACATCATCAAATTTTACCTTTGGTTTTTCAGAATTAACAAGCTTTTTACTACTTCCGATTCCTAAAATTCCACCACCTACATTTTTTTGCATTCTACTTACCAAAAACATCCAAATTCCAAAGAAAATAAAAATCGGTATAACCCAAGTAAATAAAATATCAGTTAAAACATTTGATTCATTAAAAGCTCCATAAGGAATTTCATTTTCATCAAGCGTAGTCGTAAGATTTGGATCTTGCACTTTTTTAGCAGTATAAAGTACATTTCCACCATCTGCTTTTATAGTGCTTTGACCAATATAAACTTTTGAAATTTGCTTATTGACTATTAAGCTTTTAAGTTCAGAATATGGAATATTTTTCGTTGTTTTTGAGCCGTCCATACCAATGTCTGGCGACATAGATCTAAATACCGCTATAATCAAAACTGCAAAAATTAAAAACACAATTATAGGATTTTGATTAAAAAAATTGCTATTTTTATTGTTTTGATCATTTTGGTTACTATTTTTTAAGTTATTATTCAAATTTAATCCTTTTAAATTTATTTTTTAAATACAAAACTTACCCAATCATTTTTTTGCAAACTCTCAACTAACTCGAGCTGACAAAATTCTTTTTTAATTTTATCAAAATATTTTTCTAAAATTCCTGATAAAATCAAAACTCCACCTTTGTTTAAAGATTTTATAAGATCATTTTTTAACACTATAATAACATCAGCAATGATATTTGCTACAACAATATCATATGTTTTATCTGTGTTTGTAACGCTTCCTGTATAAATTTCAAACAATTCTATACCATTTTTCAAAGCATTTTCTTTAGTTGCCAAAACTGCCTGAAGATCAGTATCACAAGCACTTACTTCAATTCCTAATTTTGACAAAGCTATACTTAAAATCCCACTTCCACATCCAACGTCTAAAGCCGATTTATAGCCATTTTTATATTTTTGAATAAGGCTTAAACACATATTTGTGCTTTCATGATGACCAGAGCCAAAAGCAAGTGCTGGATCAACCATTAAATTTAATTTGTTGTCTTTTGGTTTTTCCCAACTTGGATGAATATAAATTTCACCGACTTCAATTGGCTGAACACCTTTTTTATACTCATCTATCCAATCAATATTTTTTTTCTTTTCATCTTTTAATTCTAAATCTATTTCTATATTTAGAGCTTTTTCAAGGCTTTTTCTATACTCTAAAAAGGCAAATTTTAAAGTGTCTATAGAGCTTTGATTTTCATCACGAATTATGAAAAAATCATCTTTAAACTCAACTGCATCAACACCCATTTCGAAAGCAAAATTTTTAAAAAATTCTAATGCATTGCTTCTAACAACAAGTTCAAAGTAAAATTCTTTCATTTTTTACCTTATTTTGTGAAATTTGATATTTATTTGAAAATTATCATTTTACAAAAAAATAGTTCAAATTTAGCTTAGTTTAAAAGCTTTTTCTAAATTTATTTTACCTTCGTAATATGCTTTTCCGACAATTACTCCATAAATTTCATCTATTTGTTTTGCTTTTACAATATCATCAATGCTAGAAACTCCGCCACTTGCAATAGTCTTTTTTCCACTTTTTAAGGCTATTTCTTTAGTAAAGTCAAAATTCATACCACCAAGCATTCCATCTTTGTTTATATCAGTACAAATTATAGCATCAACTTCGCTATCTTTATAAATAGCTGCTAAATCAAAAGCTAAAACTTTGCTTTGTTTTGCCCAACCATGTGCTGCTACAAACCCATTTTTTGCATCTATTCCAACTGCAATTTTGTAAATTTTAGCTAATTGTTTTGTAAGTTCTGGATCATTTAAGGCAGTTGAACCCAATATAAATCTATCAACTCCTAAATTCTCATAAAATTTAATTGCTTTTTCATCTCTTATGCCACCGCCTACTTGTATTTTTAAATTTGTTGATTTTACTATTTCTTCAATGACTTTATAATTTATACTTCTTCCTGCAAAAGCTCCATCTAAATCAACTATATGAAGCCATTTTGCACCAAAATCTTCAAATTTTTTGGCCTCATCACTTGGATTTTTAGAGTAAATTTTTGCACTATTCATATCACCCTTGCTAAGTCTTACTGCATAGCCTTCTTTTAAATCAATTGCTGGAAAAATCTCCATCTTATCTCCTTTTATTGTTTGTTTTTATTTTTGAAAAATAGCTTTTTTAGTTATGTAGATATATAATCCTAAAGAAGCTACTAAAAATGCGATTGCCACTATCAAACATATTGGATAAATAATTTCTTTTGGTGAGGTCATGGCAAATTTAAATACAAGCATCAAAGCTTCAATTGCAAGAGCTATAATAATTGATGATAAAAACTTTATCATAGTTTTTGAATTTGTGCTATTTTTTTCATGTCTTCCTAAAATTTCTTCCTCAAAATATGCTTTTATAAGGTCCAATATAGCTAAAGAAAGAGTTAACAAAATCGTTGATTCAAATATTTTTGATGTATCGTTTAAGCTAAAATTTGTAACAATTATACTTTTTACACCAAAATAAAATAAAATTACCGCTACACAAAAAAGTGTCATACTTATAATAAAGTATGAAAGTCTTGAAATCTTACCAAAAACACTATCAACAGAACTTGGATTTATAAGCTTTAAAATATCCTCAAGCAAAATATCACAACAAACAACATATAAAAGCTCTTTATCTTGCGAATAAATAGGAACTGCCATAGTGACTTTAAGCTTGCTATCAAAAGTGCCAGGATATGGCTCACAAAGATAAGCTCTTTTTTCTTTTACAGCTTTTTTATAATATGACTTAGTGCTTTTATCTTCACCTTTAAAAGTGTTTTTTACACCCTTAGCAGAAAAAACTAAATTATCACTTATTTGATGACCATTTTTATCTAAAATATAAAAAGTATCATATCCCATAAGTTCATCTGAGATATCTTTACAACTTTTTAGGATTTTTTCTTCATCTATATCTTCACTAAAATTTGGTAAATTTTGACTGAAAATATAACTAAGATAAGCTTTTATTTTAGACTTTGTTAGTTTAAATTCTTCAATTTCTCTAATTATCAAATACTAATCCTTTTTATTAAGTGCGTGAGAAAATTCAGGAACTATTTCGCAAAGTTTAGACTCTATATCTTTTTCATCCAAATTTAAAAGTTCATTAATTTGCAAATTCAATAAATTTAGGTCATATTTTTGAGAATTTGTTACAAAAATAGATTCGAATTTGGTCTGCTTGTCATTTTCATCAATTAAAAGCTCTTCATAGAGTTTTTCACCAGGTCTAAGACCTGTAAATACAACCTTTAGATCAGTTCTGTTTGCAAGTTCAAGCATCTTTTTAGCAAGATCAGCTATTTTAACCTGTTTTCCCATATCTAAAACAAAAAGCTCACCACCTTTTGCAATACTTGCGGCTTGAAGCACAAGCTGACAAGCCTCGCTTACAAGCATAAAATATCTTACTATATCAGGATGGGTTACAGTTAAATTCTCACCATTTTTAATTTGTTCTTTAAATTTTGGTATCACACTTCCACTGCTTCCCAAAACATTACCAAATCTTACTGCAACAAATTCTGTTTTTGAATTTTGATTTAGCGCATAAAGCTCACAAATTCGCTTTGTTGTACCCATTATACTTGTTGGACGAACGGCTTTATCTGTTGAAATTAAAACAAATCGCTTGACATTATATTTATTACTTAAATCTATCATATTTTTTGTACCAAGAATATTGTTTTTAACGGCTGATTTTATGTTAAACTCACAAAGAGGCACATGCTTATAGGCTGCTGCATGAATAACAATATCAATATCAAACTCTTTAAAAACTTCGTCTTCAATATCTTTTAAATTAATAACACTTAAAAGCTTTAAAACATTTTTCTTATTACTTTTGGTGATTTCATTTATTTTATAAAGGTTAAATTCACTGTGATCAAGCATAATAAGACGCTTTACGCCAAATTTTAAACACTGTTTGCAAATTTCACTACCAATTGTTCCACCAGCTCCTGTTACCAAAACTACCTTTTCAAACATAAAATCTTTTACAATATCATCATTTAAATCTTTTGGTTTTCTAGCAAGCAGATCCTCAATAGAAATATCTCTAATGCTCTCTTTTTCAAGCAATGAAAAAACTTTAACATCTCTTATGCCAAAATCTATAAGTTCATTATGAAGCTTATTAAGCTCATCTTGTTCAAGTCTTAAAGCAATAATTGCAGTTTTTATATCTTGTTTTTTAATGTCATCTTTAAGTTTTGATTTATCTCTTACGCTAAAGCTTTCAAAAGATGTACCAACAAGCTCTTTTCTCTCATCATAAACACCAACTGCGTAATAATTTATGTATCCTTCTTTTATCCCTTGTATAATGTGAACTGCTTTTTTTGTAGCACCAATCACAACACAAGGTTCGTTTTGGTGAGATTTTTTAGAACTATCCAAAAGCATTCTTTTTATAATTCTAAATCCGCTTATTAAAATATATGATATCGCTGCATCAATTATGATGACACTTCTTGGAAAAGGATTAAAGACATCATCAAGCAATAAAAATAGAATCAAAAATGATAAAGCGGCCAAAAGATGAGCTAAGAATATTTTTTTAGCTTCATAGAGTCCAAAAAAACGCCATGGAACAAGATAAATTTTAAAACTCCATAGATAAAATATCTTAAAAATAGCCAAGAAAAGGCAGCTTAATAAAAGTCCTTTTTGAAAAACTTCAGGCATATCTCCACTAAAACGAAGATAAAATGCCCAAATAGTTGAAAAAACTGAGATAAAGAAATCGGCTACTAAGAAAAACAAAAATCTTTTTAACTTAGTTGGTTTAAAAAAATTAGTCATTTTTTATAACGCTTTTTACAATTTCACAAATTTTATCTATTGTATTGTCGCTCATATTGGTTCCACTTGGAAGACAAATCCCTCTTTCAAACAGATCTTCACTAGTACCATCAATGACGCTTAGAGCCCCCTTAAACACTGGTTGCAAGTGCATAGGTTTCCATAAAGGTCTGCTCTCAATATCAAATTTATTTAGTTTATCTATAACTTTTAGATGGCTATTTTTTTCTTTAAAAACTAAGGTTGTAAGCCATCTATTGCCTTTGGAATTTGGAATTTCTGGCATAAATTCAATGTCTAAATTTGATAAATTATGCTTATATTTTTCAAAAATTTCTCTTTTTTTATCTACCCTTTTTTCTAAAACCTCCATTTGTCCAACACCAATAGCTCCTAAAACATTGCTTAAGCGATAATTGTATCCATAAGTTTTGTGTTCATAGTGTAAAAATGGCTCTCTTGCTTGAGTGCTTAAAAATCTAGCATTTTTAACTAAATTTTCATCATCTGAAACAAGCATGCCACCACCACCGCAAGTTATTATTTTATTTCCATTAAAACTATAAACTCCAACATTTCCAAGCGTTCCAAGAGCTTTATTTTTATATGTTCCACCAAGTGCCTCAGCAGCATCTTCAATAACTTTAATCTTATTTTCAAAACAAATTTCTAAAATTTCATCCATTTTGGCAGCTTGACCATAAAGATGGGTTAGGATTAAAGCAACAGGCTTTTTAGGAGCTTTTTTAATAGCTTTTTTTAAAAGCTCTGGGCTTAGATTCCAACTTTCATCACTATCAATAAGCAAAGGTTTGCATCTTTCATAAAATATTGGATTTAAAGACGCCATAAAAGTAAAAGTTGATCCAAGTACCAAATCACCATCTTTTATACCAAGGCTTTTTAATGCTAGATGAAGTCCTGCAGTGCCGGAACTTAGTGCAAGTGCTGATTTTATACCTGCAAAATTGCAAATACTTTTTTCAAATTTATCAACAAATTCTCCAAGTGGAGCAATATAATTGCTTTTAAAAACTTCTTCTACATATTTCTGCTCATTTTTACCCATATTAGGCGGGCTTAAAAATACTCTTGCCATAAATTGTCCTTAAAATAAAATTGTTATTTTACTTCAAAAATATTAAGCTTTTCTTATAAATTCAGTTTTTAAAATAACAGTTCCAAGCTTATCAAGTTTGCACTCAACTTCATTTTCATTTTTTGTTAAACGAATTTTCGCTTTAGTGCCTTGCTTAACACTATTTTTAGAACCTTTTAGTTTTAAATCCTTAATAACAACTATATTATCCCCACTTTGAAGCTCAACTCCATTTACATCAACAACTGCCATTTTTTCTCCTTTGTTATTTATTTATATTATTCTTTACATTCTTTTAATGTAAAATTTTCAATCTCTACAATATAGCCAAAAAATCTATAATCTTCATAATTTTCTTCAAAACGATTTGTATTAATACAACATTTTACAAGCCTATTACCATTGTCATCCTTGTAAAGCTTGTTTATACTTTTTACAATTCCAACTAGGCTGTATGGATTAATTGCTCTACAATGCCCATCGTAATATAGCTCTATGTTAAACTTATCTATTTTTAACTCGATATCTAAATCTACACTCCAGTCAATCTTATCCCTAACACTAAAAGATTTTCCACAGCAATCAAACTCCCAAGACTCATAATAGATAAAAATACTTTCTTTATCCAAAAGGCTTTTTAGTTTCAAATTTTTTATTGCTTTTGCTGGAACTCCAACAGCAACACTATTTGATGGGATATTATTTATTACAACTGCACCTGCGCCTACTACTGAATTTTTACCAATTTTAATATTTTGAATTACAGAACTTCCAAGCCCTAAATGACAAAATTCTCCAACCGTTACGCCACCAGCTAGTGCTGAATTTGGACTAATGTGTGCAAATTTTCTAATCACGCACTCATGCTCTATAACAGCAGCTGAATTTATAATGACTCCATCTTCGATTATTGCATCTGGATTTATTATAGCTCCAGCCATTACAACTACGCCTTGGTTTATAACAGCACTTTTTGAAATAACTGCTTTTGGGTGAATTAAACTAACTACATTAAAGCCTAAATTAAGTACTTTTTCTTGTAATTTTGCTCTAATTTTGTTATCTCCAACTGCGATTATGACATCAAATTTGGCTAAATTTTTATTAAATTTAAGCCCTTTTTTATCATCTAAAAAAATTATATTTTCATATCCGTTTAATCTAGCAATTTCGCCTACAACTTTTCCATGACCACCGCTTCCATAGATATAAATACTTTTAGTTTGAACCATTAAATTCCTCCGCAGTAGCCATACCTTTTTTCGAAATGCCCTCTTTTTTTATAACTTTTTTTATAGTTAAAAACAGTATTTTTAGATCAAGCAAAAAGTTTAAATTTGATGCATAAAAACTATCGTAACGAAATTTGTTTTTCCAAGAAATTTCATTTCTGCCATTAACTTGCGCTAAGCCAGTAATTCCTGGGCGAACGCTGTGACGAAGCCTTTGTTTTGGAGAATAAAGAGTTAAATATTTTTCAAGCAAAGGCCTTGGACCTATGAAACTCATATCTCCTTTTAAGACATTAAAAAGCTGAGGAAGCTCATCAAGACTGGTCGAGCGTATTTTAGCTCCAAATTTACCAAGCCTAAGTTCATCACTAAGCAAATTGCCATTTTTATCTTTCTCATCACTCATCGTTTTAAATTTGTAAATTTTAAAAAGTTTTTCATTAAACCCTGGGCGAATTTGCTTAAAAATTGGCTCTTTTGAGATTTTATTTTTGATTAAAAAATATAAGATTATCATAATAGGCAAAGTTATAATTATTAAAATTAAACTTCCTAAAATGTCAAAAAACCGCTTAAAAAACGCTCTATACATCAATAAATTTCCTATAAATTTCTAAATATTTTTTAACAACAATCTTTTCATCGTATTTTTGCAAAACTTCATCTCGTGCATTTTTACCAAATTTGTATGCCATTTTTTCATCATTTGTCAAAATTTCAATTTTTTTAGCTAAATCGCTGGAGTTTTTTGGCTCGCATAAAAGACCATTAAAACCATCTTTTATAGCTTCATTACACCCCGTTACATTACTTACAACACAAGGCTTTTGCATACTCATAGCTTCTAAAACAGTTCTTGGAAAACCCTCTTTATAGCTTGGCAAAACAAACATATAAGCTCCTTTTAAAAGCTGGGCAATTTCATCACTCCATTTTATCCAACTTACATTTTTATTTTCTAAAAAATTTTTATCCGCACTGCTTTTATTTCCCTCGTAAGTATCTCCCACAAAGACAAATTTAAGATCGCATCTATTATTTAAAAGTTGTGCTGCTTCATAAAATTCTCTTATGCCCTTATGCCACAAAGCTCGCCCTATCATTAAAACTATTTTTTTATCGCTTTTATAATCATAAGCTTTTACTTTTTGCGGATTAAATTTTAAAGAATCAATTCCAACGCTTTTTACTATGAAGGTTTTTTGTTTTGAAATTAAATTTTTATCTAAAAAGTAGTTTGGATCAGCTTCATTTACAAATATACATGCACTGCTTAAATTTAAACTTTTTTTATAAAGCCTTTCCATAGTAAAACGAACAAAGCGTGATTTTAAATCATTATCAACATAAAAGCTTCCAAGTCCTTCAATTAAATTTATAATAACTCTAATCCCAGCTTTTTTTGCTGCATAAGTTCCAAAAACATTTGATTTATGAGCTGAAGTTTGAAGCATGTCTAAATTTAAGTTTTTTAAAATTTGTGCTAAATCTCGTGAGTTTTTTGCTATTTTAAATGGATTTAAGCTAGCCTTATCAATTTCATAATTTATAGCCTTAAACTCTGATTTTATAACTTCATCCATAATTCCTTTTGGATAAATAGCATAAACTTCATGTCCAAGATCTTTTAAAGCTCTCATTATCGGAGCACGAAATAAAGCTATACTTAAATCAGAATGAGATAAAAAACCAATTTTCACTAATTTTCCTTAAATTTTTAATTTATAAACTTTTGCAAGTGGTGTTAAAATAACTGGTTCAAAAAGCTTTTCATCATAATTTTCTAAATAAAAAAGCTGAACATAGCTTGATTTTAATGCTTCATCATCTAATATTATAAAAGTTCCATCATTTTTTACTAAAATTAAGCTTAAAAATCCATCTTTATTTAAGTGAGTAACATTTTTGCTAAATTTGCCATTTTTGTTTTCAACTTCATAAAAAGTTTTTATATTAAAGCTTTGATCTGCTAATTTTAGAGTTTTTAAATCAGGCGATAAAACAATGCCATTATTTAGTAAAATTCCATCTGCAGAGCCTGAAACAGCATAAGAGGTATTAAAAAATGGCTTGTTTTTACTCTTGCCAGTTTTTAAATCCAAATTTGAAAACAAAATAACAGTATCAAAAATATTTGACATTCTTTTTGGCAAATAATAATAAACATCCCTTGTTTTTTTAGGCAAAGCAAAATCCCTAAAACTAAGACTTAGAAGCAAGTCATCAGCATCTTTAAGATTATAATCTTTTAAAATTTGATCTAGTATGTTTGGAAATTTTTCTTTATATTGTTTTTCGGTGTATTCTACAATAAGTCTTGCCATATTTGCAGAACTTATCTCATCTTTAAAAAGGGCAAAGCTTACTGGAAAATTTTGATTTCCAAGATGTTTTCCACCATCAATTAGAGTTTTAACATCACTATAATAGCGAATCGGATAGCCATAATCCCACCAAGCAAGTGCATAATCCTCTCTATTGGCAATATTTTTAAGATTGTTTAAAACCTCAACCTCTGGAGCAAAAAACACTGTTGGGCTTTTATACTCTTTAATATGTAAAATTGCAGGAATAGAGCAAAGAATTGCCAAAATAAATGAGATTATAATATTCAAGCCATCCTTAAATTTAAAACTTTTTACAATAAAATAAAGAAAATACCCAATACCAAGTCCCATAATAGGTACTGCGTAAATAGTAAATCTAAGACCAGCTTTTAAGGCTAAAAAACCAAGTCCTAAAATTGGAAGTGAGAGTAAAAATGCTCTATTTTTAAAACACAATAAAACATATCCTAAAACCGATAAGAAAAACAGTGCTGCTTCTGAACTAATCCTATCCATAAAATAATCATAATCAATAATGCCTGATTCTTGGATAGTTTGATTAACATTAAAAAATATATAATTTGTGGTTTTTATCTCTGATAAATCTCTTAAAATATAAAACTGAAGATTAAAAAATACAGAGTTTAATCCTCCCAAAATAGCAAATACTAAAAAAACTACTCCGCCAATAATGGCCGATTTTTTAAAACTAAGTCCTTTTTTAAATACAAAATAAAGCACTAAAATGGCTATAAATTTTATAAAAATAGCTATATTTATAAGTGAGACTAAATATAAAATAAGATTTTGATAATTTGCTAAAACCTTTCTTTGAAAAACTAATGTATAAAGAAAAAATGTCCCAAATAAAGCCAAATTTAGAGTAAAAGATGATGGATACCACCAAAGACTAATTAACACAAACAAAGGAGCTATTATACAAGGTTTTTCTTTTAATGATGCTCTTATAAGTCCCCAAAGTACAAAGCAAGGAAGAACGATATTTAGCATATCAGTATCATAATATCCTGCCATGGTGCGGTTATAATATGAGTTTGCAATAACGCTTGTAAAAGAAGCAATTATACCTGCGGGGATGGCTTTAAACTCTTTTGATATAAGAATTAGTGGAATTACTAAAAGTGAGCTTAAAAATACACTCATATATAAAATCACACTTTCAAACTCAAATGGTAAAATTTTTGCCACAAAAGCTGTAAATTTTGACATCGAGTGATCTACGTAACTTAAATCATTTGGCTGATGAAAACCTGCTATTATATCTCTTGCCCCTTCTGCAAAAGCATATCCATCATTAGTATTTATCATAACAATATCACCAAATTTCATCTCACTAAACTCACCAGCCCACCAAACCCAATAAAGCCTACAAACAACGCCAAATAAAAAAGATATTATTATAAAAGCACTAATCCAAGTTTTATTATTAAAGTCAAATTTCGCCATTTATTTCCTTGATTTTATATTTTTCATAAATTCCATCTATTTTTTCAATTAATTTTTTAGATATTTCTTTTTTGTCAAAATCTAATGCCCTTATTTTAGCCTTTTTTTCATAAAACTTAACATAGCTCTCATCGTCAAGAATTTTTTGCATAGCATTTAAAGTAGAGTTTTCATCATCGACCCCAACTAAAATGCCATATTCATCATCGCCTAAAAGCTCCCTTGCCCCACTTTTATGTTCACTTGAAATAATACATTTTTCACAAACAAGTGCCTCTATTAAAGCATTGCTAAATCCTTCAAATCTACTTAAAAAAACAAATGCGTAACATTTTGAAAGATATTTATATGGATTTTTATCAAAACCTAGTAAAAAAACTCTATTTTGCAAATTTAACTCGTTAATTAAATTTTGTAAATATTCTTTTAAAATACCTTCACCCAAAATTAATAAATTCTTATTATTATTTTTTAACTTTGCATAAGTTTTAATTAAAAGTTCATGATTTTTTCCCTCATCAAGTCTTCCAATGCTTAAAAAAAATGGCTTTTTAAATGAAATCTCAGCCTTACTTTTTTCTTTAATATCCTCAAAATCAACAGCATTATATAAAACTTGCATCTTGTTTTTTTCAATGCTGAAATTTATATTTAAATCATTTAAATTTCCAATGGAATTTGGCATTATAAAATCAGCTTTTGGATACAATTTTTTAAGTAAAAATTTACTGATTTTTGATTTAAAGCTATTATCTTGATATAAAACTGATGGAGTTGAGCATTCATTAAAAATCATAGCACCTTTTAGTCCAAATATCTTTGAAATTGCAGCAATAAAGCATGGTCTGACCATCCAAACAAAATGTATATTAATATCAAGTTTTTCACATATTTTTTTATATTTAAAGGCTAAAAATGGTAGTTTTAAAAGCTTTTTTATACCATTTTCAAAAGGGCGAGATTTTTCTATGTAGTAAATTTTAACTTCTTTTGGAATGTTATAATAAATTCTATCGCACATTAAAATTAGATAAACTTCATATTTTTTTACAAGTTCAAAAAGCAGGTTAGAAACAACTCTTTCTGCTCCACCACCACCCATTGAATAAATAAAAATACTAAGTTTTTTCACAATAATTTCTTTTATTTTTTATAAAATATCAAATTCTATCTTTAATTTTTTTTACTAACAAAGCTAAAAATTTTTTAAAACCATATTCTTTTATATAAAGATAGATGCTGTAAAATCTATATAATAAAAGCCCTAATTTATTGCCGAAAACAGCTTTTAATTTAGCTAATGATTTACTTTTTTTAGTGCTAAATTTACTATACCAACTTGAACTGAAATGATGGATTGAGGCTGAGTTTTCAGTGATATAAATTGTATTTTTTTCTAAATTCTTTGGATAAAAAAAATCACTTTTATAAATAGCTACTTTATTAATAATTTGAGTTTTATTATTTAATTTAAAGGAATTGCTTTTTAAAATTTTACTGAATCTCTCAACTATTGTTCGTTCATTATAAAGATTGCTATCTAAAATAAATTTATCATTTTCATATGATTTTAACATCTGTTTTAAAATTGGGTGTGATTTCACACTACCCAAAATTGCAGCATTTATAAATTTATCGCCTTCAAAACCAGCAAAAAGCTCATTTTTTAAAAAAATATCTAAATTTTTCAAAATTTCCATATCAGAATCAAGATAAATTCCACCCTCATCATATAAAATTTTTAACCTTGCATAATCACTTACAAAAGCCCATTTTTTAGCACTATATGCCTCTTTTGCATATAAATTTATACTAAAATCAAAACTGTTTTCGTCCCACTTTTTTATCTCATAATCAGGGCAGTATTTTTTCCAACTTTCAATACATTTTAAAGTTAATTCGTCTAATGGATTTCTACCAAACCAAACAAAATGAATTTTTTTAGGTATCACTCAACTCCTTTAACTTTATCATAAATTTTTAAAAATTTAATGTATTTTTTTAATTTTAAAAATTTATACAATTTGATTCTTATTATATCTTTTTTTGGCATATCAGAGTTAAATTCTATTCTCGTCTTAAAAATGATATCATCTATTTTGTCAACTATTTTCTTATCAATTTTACTGAATTTATAAATTTTAGTTATAAAATCAATCCCAATTCTTGCTATGCAAAAATTTATAGAATTTATTATATCTTCATTATGCTCAAATTTCTTTTTTAATTCATCTAAAATTTCAAAAACATCAAGCTCTTTTTCTTTAAAATTTGCACCCGTGGTAGAGTCTGGTCTTTGTAAGTAAAAATAATCTTTTTTATTGCAAAATGCTATTTCATCGCTTTTAGAAATAGCTAAAGTTATAGTAAAAATGTCCTCATACAACTTTCCTTTTGGAAACCTTAAATCTTTAAAAATCTCTTTTTTATAAATTTTTGTGGGTGGAAAATGTTTAAATTTTCCATAAAACATCTCTTTTATAAATTTTATTGAATCAAAGCTTAGTATTTTTTCATCTTGAATTTTACTTTCTTTAAAGTTTGATAAATTTATTTCAAATGAAATTGATACGATATCGACACCTGTTTTTTTAGCTAAGCTTAGTAAATTTTCTATATAATAAGGACTTACAAAATCATCACTATCAACAAAACTTACCCACTCTCCATTCATAATATCCAAAGCTTTGTTTCTAGCATCTGCTTGACCACCATTTGTTTTATGAATAACTTTTATGCGGTTATCTTTTTGAGCAAACTCATCACAAATTTTACCTGAGTTATCACTACTTCCATCATCAACTAATATAATTTCTAGGTTTTTATAAGTTTGATTTATAACACTTTCAATACACTTTTTAAGGTATTTTTCAACATTATAAACTGGAATTATAATTGAAACTAATGGATTATTTTGCATTTTTATCCTTAAATTAAAAACTGTCTTGTGATAAATAGCCTAATATCATAAAAATTTCCTTAAAATTTCTTTTGATATTCTTGAATTTAAGACAGATAAAAAACAATATATAAAAGTTATGTTTTTCAAAAAATTTAATACTTTAAATATCACTCTAAATTTTATATTTAATTCTTTAAAAAAAGGAGATTTTACTATATTTTTTATATCACTAGCAAGACCTTTGAGCTCATTTTTATATTCATTTTTTTTAAATTTATCTTTATTCACAACTAAAAACATATAGTTTGTTATTTTAATAAAAAAAATCTCATTTTTAAAATTTTCATATAATCCACTTTTTATAAAAAATTCTTTTAAAATTTTGTCTATTTTTAAGCCATTTTGATAATGTAATGGGCTAAAATTTTTATAAACTAAATCGTAATTATATAAAGCCTTATTTAATTTATAAATTTTTTTTGATTTTAATATAGCAAAAATTAAAAATAATTTATCTTCAGAATATTTTATATCTTCATTAAATACTATATTATTCAATATTTCTTTTCTAAAAAATTTATTGCAAACCCAGCCTTGTGAATTTTTATCAGTCATTAATAGTTTTAAATAATCAAATGAGTTTATGCTTCCTACTATACCGCCTATATCTTCGTAAATAAATTTTTTTTTATTTATTATTTGCACAACATCACAAACAACAATATCAGCACTATTTTTAATTGCACTTTTGAGCATAAAATAAATAAAATCTTTTTCAACAAAATCATCACTATCAATAAAAGCTATGAATTCACCAGATGCAATATCTAGACCTTTATTTCTAGCAGTACTAACACCACCATTATCTTTTGATATTATTTTTAACCTTTTATCAGATATTGTTTTTAAAATTTGTAGTGTTTTATCAATGCTTCCATCATTAACAACTATTATCTCTAAGTTTTCATAGGTTTGTAAAAAAATTGACTCCAAACATCTTAATATTGTATTTTCTGCATTATATACTGGTATTATGATGCTAACTAAAATATCATGCAATTTTAACATTATTTACTATTTCCTATTTTTTGTATCTTTTTATATCCTTTTAAAACTGCTTCTAAACGGGTTTGAAAAATGTATTTTAAGACTTTGATTTTATCTTTTTTGTTAGCTTTAAAAGCTCTTTTTTCTCTTTCTTTTTGAATATTGCTAGTTTGTAAATCAAGCGGATGAATGAAAATATCACTAAAGTAAACATTTAAATCTTTTGATAATCTTTCCCAATTGTCTGCAATATCTAAAATTTCAGTTTGTAAATTTAATAGCTTTTTTGCACTATTTTTAGCAACTACATATGAGCAAGTTCCAGTTAAATTTGAATATTTACTTAATATATAAAAGTTATTATAAACCTCTTTTGCAAATACACTATAACTATATTGCCCTCCACATATAAAAATTGAATTTTGGTTTAAAAATTTGGTTAAATTTATGGTTTTTTCTATATCTTCGTCCGTCCCTATTATGTCATCTTCTAAAATCAAAGCATAATCAGCCTTGCTTTTTAAAAATAACTCATAAACTTTTTTGTGGCTTAATGAACATCCCACCTCGCTAGGACTTAATAACTTATTTAGCTTATAAAAAGCTGGATTTATAAGCTCAAAATATTTTAAAGAACCAATTTCTCTGCCATCAATAGCCTCTGCTTGAATAAAATTATTATAGTATTTAGGAAATTGTCTTTTACAATTTTCTCTTCTTTTTTCATCTTTTTTTAATGAAATAAGATAAATATCAATCATCTAAAAAGTCCTTTAATTTTAGATTTTATTTTGTAATAAATTATATCTTTTTCTTTCTTTTCAAACAAGAGATTTAAACTTATAAAATATCCTAAAAATAGTAAAATGAAAGAATAAGATATAAAATTTAACCAAGTATTTAATTTTATGAATTCTTTAATAAATAAAAACATAAAAAGCATAATACAAAATATTAAAACATTCTTAAAAACAATTGGATAAAAAGTAAAAATATTTAACTTTAAATTTACAGCAGCATTTATAATATCAAAAAAAACTATCCTACATAAATATAAAAAAGATCCAATAATAACAACTCCAAAAAGACCAAAATCACTAAATTTAAGAATCATTATCTGCCCAAAAACAACCGAAATTCCAAGTATAAAATTTGCAGCAGCAGGTCTTTTTAGTTGATTTGTAACATTGTCTATATTATACAAAACAAAAACATATGAAATAAAAACAATAGGAATTAATGAAATCATCGACAATTCATATATTTCTTTTATTTCAGATTGAGTTTTGAAATTCAGCCAAAGAGTAAAAAATTCATGCCCAAAAACCGCAAATATAACACACGGCGTAGTCATTATAAAACCAACTATTTTAATATAAAATTTAAGATTTATAATGATATTTTTAATATCTTTTTTTGCGTAAAACTCAACTAAAATTGGATTAAAAATTGAAGATATCGTAGCACAAAAAGATTCTATTATTAATATAATTGATTTTGAAATTGCCAAAATTCCCATTGAAGCTGGGTTTAAAAAAATATTGCAAATAAGTAAATCTACACTTGTCAATAAAACTCTATTTAGGGCATTAAAGCTATTCCAAATGCCTGAATTTAGAAGATTTTTTATCATTTTTAAACTAAATTGTGACTTGTTAAAAACTATATCAGGAGCTATTAATTTTGACATATAAAATGTGCTAAAAAAAATAAATATGGTTGAAAATAGTGTACAAACTGGAACATAATAAAGCCTTGGAGCCAAACAATAAAAAACAACAACTATTCCTAAACCAAAAATTAAAGATGAGATTAAATTTCTAATGGATAATAAATAAAGTTTGTTTTTTACAAAAGCAGTTATAGTAAAAATTGTATTAAAAAGTCCAAGGCAAAAGTTTAAAAAATAAAGTAGAAACATAACTTTTACATCAATGGTAAGTTCATCAGTAATATTTAAAAAATACTCTAAATTTATAGTAAAAATTAGTGAAAAAAAAGCTATTAAAAGTGTAAAAAATAAATTTACAATTACAACTGATGAAAAATAAAAATTTGCTCTTTTTATATTGTTTTTATGATATTCTAATGCAACAAATCTACCAGCTACTGAGTTTATTGCAACTGTTAAAATATATCCATAGCTAACAATTGAGTTAGCAAGTGTTAAAAAGCCAAAAGCTTCATTTCCTAAATTTTTTAATATAAAAGGGGTTAAAAAAAAGCTTATAGATAATTGTGTTGCAAAAACAACTATGCTACTTATTAAATTTAATCCCATGTTTCAAAAACTAATCCAATATTTTACTTTCTACTTTTTTAAATACTTCATATTTTACACTAAAATCTATCGGTACATAAAACACAAGTGGATAATTTGAGTTGTATCTTAATATCAAATTTGGATCAAAGCTTAAAAATCTAAGCTTTTTAGGCTCACTGCAAAGCATCATGGTTGAGGTTATATCATCTCTTCCACTAAGTTTAAAATACTCATATCCATAGCCTTGAAGTATTTTTCTCTCTAAATTAAGCCCCATAAAAGAGTGAGCGTTGCAATCTAACATCATCTCTTTTCCAAAAAACACTTTTACCAAATATTCATCTTCATTTTCTAATGGCTTAAGAGTTAAAATAACTTGTTTTTCACCATTTTCAGTCTTTGGAAAAATGCTAGTATCAAAACCAAATATTGTACTTACCATAATTAAAAATCCTAAAATAAATCTCATTTTTTAACCTTTTATTTTATTTCCCCACTTTAAAGCTGAACTTATAATTAAGCCTAAATCATCATTTTTTGGCTGCCAGTTTGTTAAGCTTCTAAGCTTTGTTGAGTCTGCTATAAGTCTTGCAGGATCACCGTCTCTTCTTCCGCTAACTTCAGCTTTAAAATCAATTCCACTAACTTCTTTAGCTTTTTTAATAACTTCTTTTACACTATATCCTTTGCCATATCCAACATTGAAAATCTCACTTTTTCCGCCATCATTTAGGTATTTTAAAACTGATAAATGTGCAGCAGCTAAATCTTCGATATGGATGTAATCTCTTATACAACTTCCATCACCTGTTTCATAATCCTCACCAAAAATACTCATCTTTTCTCTTTTTCCAAGTATTGTTTGGGTTGCTACTTTTATTAGGTGTGTTGCGTTTGGATAATTTTGTCCTAAAAGTCCGTCATTGCTTGCACCTGCAACATTAAAATATCTTAAAATTCCATATTTGAAATTTGGATTTGACAATGCATAGTCTTTTAAAATCCACTCTGTAACGACCTTACTTCTTCCATAAGGATTTATTGGATTTAGAGGAGTTTCTTCTTTTACTATTCCATCTTTAGGCTCTCCATAAACAGCAGCTGTTGAGCTAAAAATAAATTTATTAACACTATATTTAGCACATAAAGTTATCAAATTTAAAGCATTTGCTGAGTTATTTCGGTAGTATTTAAGTGGTTTTTGTGTGCTTTCAAAAACTTCTATAAATGCTGCAAAGTGAATAATAGCTTCAAATTTATGCTCTTTAAAAACATCTTCAAGCTCATCTATATTTTCTAGGCTTAAATTTATAAACTCAAATTTTACCTCATTTTTTTTCGCAACATCTTTTAAAGTCTGTATAGCTAAATTTGAACCCTTGCAAAAATTATCTATTACAACTATTTCATAATTTTTGCTTTCAATTAGCTGTTTTGTAACATGTGAGCCGATATATCCAGCACCACCAGTAATTAGAATTTTCACTTTTTATCTCCTTTTTTGTTATTTTACATTAAATTTGTTAAATTTCATCTCTGATTCTTAAAAATACTGGAAATCTTGGCACTTCATTTGTAGTTAAATTTTGGTATTTATAAGTAATAATTTGCCCTATTTTTGGCGGATTTTTTCGATCACTTTCTTTAAAGCCACTTCCTATTTTAAAGACTTTTGAGTTTGGCATTTTACAATCAATCGAGCCCATTAATCCTTCAAATTTGCCTTTTCCAGGATTTATTTTTACCACTTCACACTCTGCATCTTTAAATTTTTTAATTTTTAAAATTTTAGTGCTTCTTTTGTTTTCATAAATTAAATTTGGATCACGCACAACAACGCCCTCGCCACCACCAGCAACAACCTCATCTAAAAACTTAAAAACCTCATCATTGTTTTTAACTCTAGTTTGTGAAATTACCTCAATAAATTTAGAATTTTTAGAAATTTCTTTCATTTTTTCATATTTTATGCTGAAATTTTCTTCAAAATCAGGCATATCAAAAATATAAAATTTAAGCTCTTTCCACTCATCGCTTGGAGTTAATTTTGAAGTAATTGAAGCAATTTTTTCAAAATCATCTCTTTTTGTATAAAGCTCTCCATCAAGCTTAGTTTTAGGAAAATCCTTTGTAAAAAACTTAGGGGCTGCAAATTTATTTCCTTTTCTTGAAATTAAATTTTTACCATCCCATGTGGCACGAACGCCATCAAGTTTTTCACTCATAAACCAGCCGCTTAAATTCTCATCCTTATACTCGTTTAAAAGCATCACAGCATTTAAATTTGCAAAAATTAAGCAAACTAAAAGCCATTTAAATTTCACTTTTGCACCTTTTTATCTCTTCATCAATGCATTTTGTAAAAACAGGTGTGTAGTTAATACCTTGTTTTTCAGAGTTTAAATACTCTTTTGCTTCTAAGATAAAACTTGCATAATCTTCTAAACTTATATTTCCTTTTAAAAGTTCATATTTTAAAAAAAGCAAATATGTATTTAAAACATCGCTTTGGCAATAAATTTGAATTTTTTCAAGCTCACCACTATAAAAAAGCTCCATAACTTCATCGCCGTGAGTGTCAAATTTGCCAGGCAAGTTTAAACTAAGACAAAGTGAGTTTAAATTTAGCCCTCTAACTGAGTTAAATTCGCTTATATGATCCATTAAATCAAGATGAAATTTACCATCATATCTGCTTTTATAATTCCCATTCCACTTGCTTTTATTTAATTCTTTATTTTCAATTTCAAAATAAGCTGGAATGCTTAAATTATAACGCATTGCTCTTATCATCATCATCGGTAAGTCAAACCCACGCCCATTAAAGCTAATTAGTCGCATATTTTTTTCCATTATCATAAAGAAATTTTTAATCATCTCTTTTTCATTTCCTGGAATTTGTGCAACTCTTATAAATTTGCCGTACTCATCAGCAAAAACAACACTAATTGCAACAATTTTATGAAAATTTACTGGCAAAAAACTACTTCCTGTTTTTTCAAGCTGTCTGTTTTGTATAAGATTTGAAAACTCATAATTCACCTTATTTTCATCCGCATTATTTTCATAGTTTTTTAAAATACTTTCATATTCGTTTGGAAAAGCTTTTTTAAGACTTTCAACACAAGGAATTGTCTCACAGTCAAATACACATAAGCTTTCTTTCATAAAATATCCTTATTTATCCTTATCCCACGCTAAAATTGTTTTTCCCTCTTCATCTGTAGCAATATCGCCCATTCCAAGAATATTATAACCACAATCAACATAGTGAATTTCTCCAGTTACTGCTGAAGCAAGGTCGCTTAAAAGATACATTCCACTTTTACCAACATCTTCAATTGTTACATTTCTTTTAAGTGGGGCATTTATCTCATTCCATTTTAAAATCATTCTAAAGTCCCCTATTCCACTTGCTGCAAGAGTTTTTATAGGGCCTGCAGAAATTGCATTTACTCTTATATTTTTACTTCCCAAATCATGAGCTAAATACCTTACACTACTTTCAAGTGCAGCTTTTGCAACGCCCATAACATTGTAATGTGGCACAAATTTAGGACCTCCTAAATATGTTAAAGTTAAAATACTTCCGCCTTCATTTATGAGTGGTAAAACTGCATTTGTTAAAGCTAAAAGTGAATAAACACTTGTTTGCATAGTAACATTAAACGCCTCTCTTGAAGTATTTACAAACTCACCCTCTAATGCTTCTTTTGGAGCAAAAGCAACTGCGTGAAGAACAAAATCAATTTTTCCAAAATCTTTTTCTAAGCTATTTTTTAAATTTATTAAATCTTCATCACTATTTGCATCAAGCTTATAAACCTTATCACTGCCAAGCTCATTTGCTATTGGCTCAACTCTTTTTAAAAGTGCATCATTTAAATATGTAAAAGCCAAATCTGCCCCCATATCTCTGCAAGCTTTTGCGATACCATAAGCAATTGATTTTTGATTTGCAACTCCAACTATTAAGCCTTTTTTTCCTTTTAAAATCATATTTTATCCTTTAAAATTTTATTTAATTCTTCTTTTAATCTATCTTTTGAAGCGCTTCCATCAGCAACACTAATGATAATATCTTCCATTTTTATATAATAATCATCTATTTTTAAATCAGGAAAATTTATTAAAATAAATGCTAATCCTATGTGTAAAGCCGTCCTTTTGTTTGCATCTAAAAATGGATGAAATTTAACGCAAGAAAAAATCAAATGAGTTAATTTATCTAAAAAAGTAGGATAATACTCATCATTTTTAATATTTTCACAAACAGAATTTAGGTAGCTAATTTGTGTTTTATTATATCCATCAAGCCCTCCAGAAACTGCGATAATTTGCGTATGAAGTTTTATGACTTGAGAAATATTTAAGTATTTCATCTATCTTTGAGCCTTTTTAAAACTTCTAAATTTTTTGGCATATTTGCCAGTTTTAACATATTTTTTTCAAGCTCCTCAAATTCACTTTGACTTAAATCTTTGCTATTTTTAACAATAAATTCACTATTTAAAAGCTTAGCAATGCTCTTTAAAAGAGTCAAATTTTCATCTTTTACCCCTTTAATAATTACATCATTCATTTTTTGCCTTTATTAAATTTATAAAGTTATTTACATCTAAACTTGCACTTCCAACTAAAACACCATCGCAGTTTTTAACGCTTAAAATTTCACTAATGTTACTTAAATTTACACTTCCACCATAAAGAAGTGGAGCATCTGTAAAAGTTCTTAAAAAATCTAAAACTTCACTTATCTCGTTTATTTTTGCACTTCTTCCAGTTCCTATAGCCCAAATCGGCTCGTAAGCTAGGTTTAAATTTTCATACTCTAAATCAAGTCCTTCAAGCTGTGATTTTAAAAAGCTTTTAGTTGAAGCGTTCATATAGGTTATATCACTTTCACCAATGCAAAAAATTATTTTATATCCATTTTTTTTAGCAAACTCAAATTTGGCTTTTAAAAATTCATTATTTTCACCTAAAGCTCTTCTTTCACTATGACCTATTAAAACCGTTTTTATGCCAAACTCATCTAAAATTTCACTTCCAATTTCACCTGTAAAGCTTCCATTTTTTACAGGATAAAAATTTTGAGCACCTTGGTGAAATAAAAACTCGCCATTTAAAAATGCTGAGCTTGTAGGAAAAACAAAAATTTCATCACTGTTTTTACAGCTTTTGCGATTTTTTAAAAAGTTATTTAAAACGCTTGCATATTCTAAAAAACTGCTTCTTGTGTGGTTGCACTTTAAATTTGCAGCAAATATCACAAATCTTCCTTTCTTAATAAAACTTTAACTCCAGGAAGCTCTTTTCCTTCGATTAATTCTAAACTTGCTCCACCGCCTGTTGAGATAAATGTTATTTCATCTTGATCGCCTGCTCTTGCTACAACATCAGCTGTATCGCCACCGCCAACTACTGTAGTTGCGTTACTTTCAGCAACTGCGTGGCTTATCCTTAGACTTCCTCTTGCAAATTTATCCATTTCAAAAACACCCATTGGCCCATTCCACCATATAGTTCCTGCATCTTCAATCGCCTCTTTAAACAAAGTAACTGTAGCAGGTCCAATATCTAAACCCATCCAATCTTTTGGAATTTCTTGAGTTGTAACATACTTCATAACACTATCTGCTGAAAAATATGGTGCTACAATGGCATCAACTGGAAGATAAATTTTAACTCCAAGCTCTTTTGCTTTGTCTAAAATTTTCTTTGCATCTTCTAAAAGCTCTTCTTCTAAAAGTGAATTTCCTATTTCAAAACCAATTGCTTTTAAAAATGTAAATGCCATTCCTCCACCAATTATCAGCTTATCAACTTTTGGAAGAAGATTTTTTAAAGCTTGAAGCTTCCCACTAACTTTGCTTCCTCCAACTATCGCAACAAAAGGACGAGCAGGATGTTTAATCAAATTTTGAGCAAAATTTATCTCTTTTTGTAGTAAAAAGCCAGCTGCTTTATGATTTTCATCAAAAAACTTAGTTATTGCATGAACTGATGCATGAGCCCTATGACAAACTCCAAAAGCATCATTTATATAAAAATCAGCAAATCCAGCCAATTTTTTGGCAAACTCATCATCATTTTTAGTTTCACCTTTTTCAAATCTCAAATTATCTAAAAGTAAAATTTCACTTTCACCCAGTTCACTTACTGCATTTTGAGCATTTTCACCTACTATATCATTTACAAATTTTACATCTTTCTTTAAAAGTCTGCTTAGTCTTTTTGCAACTGGACTTAGGCTAAATTTTTCTTCAAAACCATTTTTTGGACGACCCAAGTGACTGGCTAAAATAACTGCCATGCCTTCATCTAAGCAGTACTTTATAGTAGAAAGTGCTGATCTAATCCTTCTATCATCAGTTATATTTTGATACTCATCCATTGGCACATTAAAATCGCATCTTATAAAAACTTTTTTACCTTTTTCAAACTTAACATCTTTTATAAACAGTAAATTCTCACTCATTTTAGCCCTTTTATTTCATCTTGCTTTTTGCATAAATAGCCAAGTCAATAAGTCTGTTTGAATAGCCCCATTCATTATCATACCAACTCAAAACTTTAAGCATATTTTTATCTACAACTTGTGTCATATCAGCTGCAACAATACTTGAAAAACTACTTCCTATAAAATCACTCGAAACACAATAATCCTCATCAACGCTTAAAATTCCATTCATCGAAGAGTTTGCATACTCTTTAAATTTTGTATTTACCTCATTGGCAGTTGTATTTTTTTCAAGTAAAACAGTTAAATCAAGCATTGAGACATTTGGCACTGGAACTCTAAGACTAAGTCCGTGCATTTTATCTTTCAAATTTGGCAAAACTAAACTTATGGCTTTTGCAGCACCTGTAGTTGTTGGGATGATATTAATAGCTCCTGCTCTACTTCTTCTATAATCTTTACTTTTTACATCAAGCAAGTTTTGGCTACTTGTATAGGCGTGAGTTGTATTCATAAGTCCTTTTTGGATACCAAACTCAGCATCAAGTACTTTTGCAATAGGTCCAAGACAGTTTGTTGTACAACTTGCATTTGAAATGATTTTTTCGCCTTTATAATTTTCATTATTTACGCCCATTACAAAAGTTGGCGTATCATCTTTAGCAGGGGCACTCATCACAACCAAATCAAGTCCGTTTTTAATATAAATTTCACAACTTTGAGTTGTTAAAAAAGCTCCTGTGCATTCAAGCACAACTTCTGCACCAAAATCTTTAAATTCCAATTCATTTGGATCGCGTGTTGAAAAAACTCTTATTTTTTTACCATCAACAGCGATATAATCATCATTTATTACTTCAACTTTTTTGTTAAATTTACCATGAACTGAATCATGCTCTAATAAATATCTTGTAATATCTCTTTTAGCTGTATCATTTATCGCAACAAGTTCAGTATCAGGTCTGTTTAATAAAATTCTAGCAGCACATCTTCCGATGCGTCCAAAACCGTTTATTGCAAATTTAAGTGCCATATATTTTCCTTTTATTTGGTATAATCAAAGCTTATTTTACTCAATTTAAGGTTAAAACTAATTAAAATGAAAATAGCACTTTTTGGTGGGAGCTTTGATCCACCACATTTAGGACATGATAAAATTGTAAAAAAAGCTTTAAAGCTTCTAAATTTAGACAAACTTATCATAATGCCAACTTTTATAAATCCATTTAAAGATAGTTATTTTGCCCCACCAAATTTAAGGCTTAATTGGTGTAAAAAACTTTGGCAAAATTTAGATAATGTTTTAATAAGTGATTATGAAATTTTACAAAATCATCCAGTTGCTACGATACAAAGTGTTAAATTTTTATATCCTAAATTTAAAATTGATAAATTTTATTTAATTATTGGTGAAGATAATTTAAAAGATTTAAATAAGTGGCATAAATTTGATGAGTTGTGCAGTTTGGTAGAATTTGTAGTAGCTTCAAGAAATGAAGATGAAATAAAAAATTTAATACAAATTTTACCCTTGAAAAAGTTAGACATTAATGTTAATATTTCATCTACAGAATTTAGACAAAATTTAAACAAAGACTTCATACCAAATTCTATAAAAAATGAAGTTATGAAATTTTATAAGGATAAAAAAATGGAAAAAAAACTTGAAATTATTAAAAAAGTCTTAGAGGATAAAAAGGCTGAAAATGTCGAAATAATCGATATGAGAAATGAGGACTATATCGCCAAATATGTAGTAATTGCTACAACTCTTACAGGAAAACATGGACTATCTTTAACTGATGATTTAGACGCAGCTTTAAAGCCTTTGGGTGAAGAGTTTTTAGGCGTTGAAGCAAGTGATGAGTGGAGCGTAATAGACTTAGGCGATGTAATTATTCATCTAATGAGCGAAAGCCACAGAGCAAAATATGATATTGAAGAGCTTTTAGCAAAACTTAAGAAAAAAGAAGGTTAAGAAATTTAAATCTTCAAAATTTAAGAAATCTAAACTAAAAATTTAGCAATCATAAAACAAATAGTAAAAAGCCATATAGCTAAAAAAGTAGCTAGGATAAATGGCTTTTTACCTGATTTTTTTAACATATCTTTTCTAATTGTAACACCAAGGGCAAACATAGCTGTTGTTAAAAGCATAATATCTATAAAATTTACAATTGGGAGTGAAATATCACGCAAATTTAATGGCAAAAATGACCCGATAAAAACCATAGCTAAAAACCAGAGTCCAAACCAAGGAATAGTTACTTTTTTACTCATTTTTTCACTATTTTCACCACTGCTTTTTTCAAAATTTAAAAAACTTATCATAAATAAAAATGGCACAAGCATTAAAACTCTAAGCATTTTCATTATAACACTTAAATCATTTGCCTCCTGGCCAACAGCTGCTCCAGCACCAACTGCGTGAGCTACTTCATGAAGAGAAAGTCCCATTAAATATCCCATTTGTGTTTTTGATAAATCCAAAACTCCAAGTCTAAATAAAACTGGATATAAAAACATAAAAATAGTCCCATAAACCACAACAGTGCAAACCGCAACTCCTATTTTATCGCTCTTTGCTTTTATAACACTGCTTGTTGCTAAAACTGCTGCTGCACCACAAATAGAACTTCCTGAGCTTATCAAAATAGAACTTTTTTTATCAAGTCCTAAGAAAAGTCCTAAAAAATATCCTATAAAGAATGTAGAAAAAACTATAAAAAATGCCATTAAAACGCCGCTAAATCCAACATGACCAATATCATTTAATGTTATTTTAAAGCCATATAAAACTATTCCAAGTCTTAAAATCTGTTTTGTTGCAATTTTTATAACGCCTGTTTTTTCTAAAAAAAGTGAAGTCTCATAAAAAGTATTTGACAAAATAGCTCCTAAAACAACAGCAATTATTAAAGGGCTTATTGCTAAAGTCTTAATTGGTGCAAGAAGTGATAAAGAATAAGCACAAAGTGCACTTGTTAAAATAAAAACCCAAGCTTTCAATTTTCTATTCTTATATATTGATTTATGAGATAGTTTTTTCTTATTATTTTCTTTTTTAAAATTCTTTTTACTTAAATTGGAATTTTCCAAAAAATTTCCTTTATATAAATTTTATATTGATATTTGTATTTTATCAAACAAAACTAAATTATTACATAAATTCACAAAACATTTAAAAAATTTATATAATAAATTATTTTATATAATATATTTTTAATTATTTAGCTATAATGCAATAAATTTTATATCAAAAAGGATTTTCTATGACATTAAAGCAGATTGAGTATTTTATCAAGGTTTGCGAATTAAAACAAATTAGTGAGTGTTCAAAATTTTTTGGTATTTCACAATCAGCAATGTCAATTGCTATTAAAAATCTTGAGAACTCGCTTGGCGGTGAGCTGTTTTATCGAATAGGTAAAAGTCTTGTAATTAATGAAAGAGGAAAAGCTTTTTTAAAATCAATTACTCCAATTTATAACCGAGTTTTAGAAATTAGAAAAAATATGCTAAATGGAGGTATGTTTGATATTGCAATTACATCGAGTAAAAATATCGGAAGTTATCTTTTGCCAGAAGCAGTAAGCGAAATATTGGAAAATAAAAACGATAAATCAAAAATTCACTTAGATATAAAAATTGAAAATACTGAAGCTATATTGCAAAGTATTTTAAATAATCAATGCGATATTGGTCTTATTGAAGGCAGCTTAAAAAACAGTGAAGTAAGTACTATAACAATATGCGAGGATGAGCTTTTTGTAGTAACTGGAGATAAAAATCTTGCACAAAAATCTTGGACTATAAATTCTTTAAAAGACTATGGTTGGGTTATGAGAGAGATTGGTTCTGGCACAAGAGAGGTGTTTTTTAACAACATCAAAGAAACCACGAATTTAAATGTCATATTAGAGCTTCCAACTTCAGAAGCGATAAAAAACTCTATTAGAAACAGACCATTATTTACCTGTTTGCCTTATTTTGCAATACATAATGAACTCGGAAATGGACTTTATAAAGTAAATATAAAAGGTAAAAAGTTTTTAAGAAATCTATATGCAATTTACTCAAAAGACAAGAAAAATAGCGAAACTTTTATGAATATAATAGATGAAATTATTGAAAATATAAGAAAATTTCACAAAAAAATCTCATCACAAAACAGCTGAGATTTTATCATAAATTTCTAAAATTTCAATTTTTTTATTTATGAAACTATTTTTGTTGGATATTAAAAAAGCTGAGCTATCCATGATAGTTTCAGCTACTTTTAGTCCATTTTGCTTCATTGTTGTTCCGGTTTCAACATTATCAACTATTAAATCACTTAGCCCTATTAACGGAGCAAGTTCAATAGAACCATACAGTTTTATAATAGAAACTGGAGTGGCTTTTTTAGCAAAAAATTCTTTTGTTATATTTGCCATTTTTGTTGCAACTGTTAAATTTGGCTTATCATAATTTAAAATCTTATCTTTTTGTATGCCAACACAGACTTTGCATTTACCAATTCCTAAATCAAGCAGTCTTAAAACATTTGGCTTATGCTCTTCCAAAACATCAAGTCCAACTACGCCTATATCAGCAGCACCATTTTCTACATAAGTAGGCACATCTTGACTTCTAATAGCTAAAAATTTAAAATTTTCTACATTTAATATAAGTTTTCTATCTTCAAAAATAAACTCTTTTTTAAAAACTTTTTTAAAAATTTCTAAAGTTTCATCTGCTATTCTTCCTTTTGGAAGAGCTATTGTCATCATTTATTATCCTTAGTAACTTTACTATTGTGTTCATTTATAGCTTTAAGCATGCCTCTAAAAACCAAATTTTTATCGAAAATAGCCTTTTCAAAAAATTTAACAAAAAAGCTTCCATCCCCACCTGTAAAATAAATCTCTTTATTTTTTGCCATTTCATTTATAGCTAAAACTAGAGGCTTTACAACACCATAAGCAATAGCATCATTTGTTTTTTGCGGAAAACAATCAAGCTCAATTTGTGAGTTAAATGCAATATCTAAAACTGGAGAAATACTTTTATAAGCATTTAGATAAGATCCAATGCCTGGAGCGATAAATCCACCTTGATGAGTGTTTGAAATCATCAAATCAATCGTTATAGCACTTCCAGCATCTACAACAACACCATTTTCTATAGTATAACACCCTGCAATCCTATCTATCCCAAGACCTTTATAAATAGTATCAAATTTAAAATAATTTTTTATATCTATAAATCTACTGCTTTTTGGAACAAATTTAGAATTTACATTTATATAATAGACATCTTCTTTTGGATTAAATTTATTAAGCTCATCAATGCTTAGACTAAAAAGTCTGCCATCATCCCAAAACTTAGCGCTGAAATTTCCTACATCACAAAGTAACATTTCCAACCACTCTTTTTCAAAAATTCCAACGCTTTTGAGCAAATTTGTGAGTTATAAAAAAATATCTTTTTTTTGATGATTCTATCTTCTTTTTTTGCTAAACTTTCTGACATTTGAACAAGCTTTAAGCTATCTTTTTGCAAAAACCTGCTCTTAGCATCCCTAAAAAATAAAATTGTATTATTTGACTTTAAATCAACGCCAAATAAAGCCTTATAAGATCTTGTTTTAAACTCTTTAAGGCTTAAATTTTTACTTTTTTGAAGTATTATATTGTGCTTTACTAAAAGCTCATCCATTTTTAACACAACTTTATTTTAACTCTATAAATTTATCTTTATGATAAAAGTTTTCTATACTTGCAAAGCTAAGTTTATCAAGCTCATCATTTAATTTATAAATTTGAGCATTTTCTAAATTTAAATCTGTTTTTATAAGATAGCCTGTTTTTTCAAATATATAAATGCTATTTCCATGTGGCATAACTCCTGAAAAAATTGCAAATTTAAACTTACTTTCTTTTATTTCATTTAAATTTAAATCATAAATTTGAGCTATTCCATCTTTTCTAAATAGATAAATTCTATCTTCATATCTAAAAATATCTCTTATATTTTGAAGCAATCTTTTATTTCCACTTGGTGAAATTAAAGTTAAAGTTGAATTTGTAGCTGCAAACATCTTATCGCCCAAAACATCTAAATATATAATGTTGTTAAAAAATGGCTCAGCACTTACAAAAACATCTTGTGCTTTCATTCCATTTACCGTAATTACAACCCTTCCATCAAGTGTTGGAAAAACAACAACTCCATTTCCAGCAAACAAAGGAGATGCAATCCTTGAATCAAGCGTAAAAGTAGTATCAAATTTATCACTTAAAATAACATTTTTATTATTTATATCTATCATCCAAATGGAATTATCAGCACAAACAACTGCTAGTTTTGTTCCAATTAAACTTGCACTAACAGGCTGAGATGGAAATTTTTCATCAAAAATAAGATTTGAGTTTACATCTAGTATTTTTAACTTTCCATCGATAGTTGAGGTTATTATTTTCTCATCATTATAGTTTAGAAATTTCTCTTTTTTTTCTAAATTTAAATTAAAAGACCTTTCATCTTTTGTTATAACCTTGCCATTTTTAAGAGTAATTCCACTTTTTGTTACATATAAAATTTCACTTCCTGTTTTATTATCAAAAGAAGCTTTTCCTAGAATTTCATCTTTTTGTGGTGAAAAATACTCTCTTTTTGTTGAACAACCAACTAAAAAAATAGATAATAAAACTATGCTTAATAAATTAATTTTTTTCATTTTTATTTCCATTATAGTGTCTTAAATTTTTAACTATTTGAGTTAGTCCTGAACTTGGAGAAATCTTAATAAATTCCTTATTAGCCTCTTCTACTTTTCCATCTTTTAAATAAGCATATCCATTCATAAAAGCACTATATGAGCTTAAAATTTCACCGCTTTGCTCTCCAGCTTCATATTTTATAATATCTTTTAAAAGTTTATCGATACCTTCTAAATTTGATAATTCGTTAATTTTTTTACTGTCGTTATTATCCATGGCCTGTCTGAATTCAAAAAGAGTAAAAAGATTTTTATCTAAACTTTTTAACTTATTGGCTGCTTCTTTATCATTTGGGTTTAAAATAAGCTCATTATAACTTTCATTTGCTTTTTTAAATTTTGTTTCTTTTTGGTAATCAACCACCAAATACACAACAATAGCCAAAAATGCAACAATAAAAGCGCCAACAATTGGCTTCTTGTATTTTCTGATAAACAACTCACTTTTTATAATATTTTCTAAAAACTGCCCTTGAGAGTCCATCCTCTCTTTGACATCTTTAATATCGTCTTTTATAGCCAAACTTATTCCCTTTTAAATAAAATTTTTGTGTATTGTAGCATAAAATCTTTTAAATAACGCCTAATGTAAGATAAAATGTGTTATAATACCAACACTTATTATTTGCAAAAAAGGAAAAATTCTATGCTAATTGATGATGAATTATTAAATAAACTTGAAAAACTAAGTGCCTTAAAAATACCAGAAAACAAAAGAAGTCAGATGAAATCACAGCTTGAAAAAATTATAGATTTTGTTAAAATTTTAGATGAAGTTGATAGTAAAAATTTGGAAATTAAAAACCAAAATTTTACTCCACTAAGAGAAGATTTTCCGCATCAAGATCAAGAAGTTGTTGATATGATTTTAAAATCAGCTCCAGCAAGTGAAGATCATTTCTTTGTAGTTCCAAAAATTATAGAATAAAAGGACACCGTAATGGAAAAAAGCAATATAAAAACCGACATTCAAACCCTTTTAAGGGTGCAAATAAATAACGATGCAAGTGACCTTCACATAGTAAGCAGAAGTGCCCCACAAATTAGAATCGATGGAAAATTAGTTCCTCTTGATATGCCAAATTTAACAGGAACAGACATTGAACATCTTTGTTATGCAATTATTACAGATGCACAAAAAAGCGAACTCGAGGAAAAAAAAGAACTTGACTTTGCTATGGAAATTCCAAACATAGGAAGGTTTAGAGGAAATTATTATTATACTATGAATGGTGATTTGGCAGCTGCATTTAGAAAAATTCCTGTTGATATTCCTTCTCTTGATGATTTAAGGGCTCCAAATATTTTTAAAGATCTAGTTAAAAGAGAAAAAGGGATGATTTTAGTAACTGGTCCTACAGGAAGTGGTAAATCAACTACTTTAGCAGCAATGCTAAATGAGATAAATTTGACTGAAAGAAAGCACATTATAACAGTTGAAGACCCAGTTGAATTTGTCCATGAAAATAAAAAATGTCTTTTTTCTCATAGAAATATAGGAACCGATACTCACTCTTATGCAAATGCTTTAAAGTATGCTCTTCGTGAGGACCCTGATATTATACTAATTGGTGAGATGAGAGATAGAGAAACTATTTCAATCGCCATTACAGCAGCTGAAACAGGACACTTAGTTTTTGCTACACTTCACACAAACTCAGCTATGCAAACAATCAGCCGTATAGTTGATAGTTTCGATGGAAGTGAACAAACACAAATAAGAAATATGCTATCAGTTTCATTAAGTGCAATAATTTCACAATCCCTACTTCCAAAAATTGGAAAAGGGCGACTTGCAGTTCATGAAATTTTGGTAAATAATCACGCTATTGCCAACCTAATAAGAGAAGACAAAACTCAACAAATTTATTCTCAAATGCAGCTAAATCAACAAGAAACAGGTATGGTAACTCAAACTCAAGCACTATTACAAGCACTCAATAAAAGACTTATTTCAAAAGAAAGCGCTCTTGCTTACACTACAAATAGACAAGAGTTAGTTAAGGCTTTAGGGGGTGAGTAGATGAGTGGCATAAACTGGCTTGATTTAATAATAATAGCTTTTACTTTAATTTTTGCACTAAAAGGACTTAGTTCTGGTCTTATAAGAGAAATTTTTGGAATTATAGGTATGATTGGTGGATTTATAATTGCAATAAAATTTAAAGCAGAAGTTGGAGCTTGGATAAGTGCAAATATTTATGATTTAAACAAATTAGGGCTTATGGATTCAAATGGAACTGAGATTATAGTAGGATTTGTAGCTGCACTTTTTGGTATTTGGTTTATAGCTTTAATTTTGGGTGAACTTTTAACTAAAATGCTAAGTCTTAGTGGTCTTGGCATAGTTGATAGAATTGGTGGATTTGTATTTGGCGGGGCAAAAATATTTTTAATTTTTGCAATAATTGCTGTTTTTATAAGATCATCAGCTTTTTTAAACAAGCAAGCAAGACCTTTTTTTGAAAATAGCTTTACTTACCCATACCTTATAAATACAGGTGCTTGGATGATGGGATTAAAATTAAATGATATTATTCCTGTTATTGAAGATGAAAAAAGTCAAGAAGCAAATCAAACAAATATAATTTATGAAAAAAGTAATTTTAATGAAAATTTTATAAATGGAGAGGGCAATGAAACAGAAAAACAAAACTACGAAAATTGAAAATTTAGAATTTGATGCAATTTTAGATGAGTTTAGAGAAATCTTAAGAAAAAACAAGCTTAAATATACAAAGCAAAGAGAGTCTGTTATCAAAATGCTTTATAACAGTGACCATCACTTTACTCCAGAAGAGCTCTATTTAGAAATAAGAGATGAACAACCTGAACTAAATATAGGTATTGCAACCGTTTATAGGACTTTAAATTTACTTGAAGATTCAGGCATGGTTACATCTATTTCTTTTGGCACACAAGGCAAAAAATTTGAACTTGCAACAAAGCCACATCATGATCATTTGATTTGTAAAAACTGTGGTAAAATAGTGGAATTTGAAGATCCTTCTGTTGAAAAAAAGCAAGAAGAAATAGCAAAAAAGAACGGTTTTACATTAACAGGGCATTTAATGCAACTTTATGGAACTTGCAAAAATTGTAGTAAAAAGGAGTCATAGTAAGTGGTATTTGATAATCAATTAGAAATTCAAAGAATAGAAAAATCAGAAGAATTAAGAAAATTAGGAATAAATCCATATCCGCATTTTCTAAAAAAAGATATGGATATAAAAGAATTTAGGGATAAATTTGAATATATAAAAGAACTCGATGAAAAAAGAATTAATGATGAAGTTATAATTTCAGGGCGTCTTATGCTAAAAAGAGTAGCTGGTAAATCAACATTTGCAAATATTGAAGATGAAAGTGGTAATGTTCAGATTTATTATTCTAGAGACAGTATAGGCGAGGATTTATATAAAGTTTTTAAAAAAAATCTTGAAGTTGGAGATGTGGTTTTAGTAAAAGGTTTTCCTTTTGTAACTCAAACAGGGGAATTTTCTATGCATGTTACAAACCTAACTCTAGCCTCAAAAGCAATTTCACAACTTCCTGAGAAATTTCATGGACTTGTAGATATTGAGATGCGTTACCGACAAAGATATCTTGATATGATAATGAACCCAGAGGTTAGAAATGATTTTAAAAAGAGATCGAAAATCATCTCACTAATTAGACATTTTTTTGAAGAAAAAGGCTTTATGGAAGTTGAAACTCCTATGATGCACCCAATTGCTGGTGGAGCAAATGCAAAACCATTTGTAACTTATCATAATGCACTTGATGTAAATAGATATCTTAGAATAGCGCCAGAACTTTATTTAAAACGACTAATTGTTGGTGGAATGGAAGCTGTTTTTGAAATAAATAGAAATTTTAGAAACGAAGGAATGGATTTAACCCATAATCCGGAATTTACATCTATTGAGTTTTACTGGGCATGGCATAATTATAATGAGGCCATGAATCTAACAGAAGAGCTTTTCAAAATGCTATTAAAAGGGCTTAATTTACCTGAAATTTTAGAATATGATGATAAAAAGATTGATTTTTCAAAACCATTTGCAAGAGTTAAATATTTAGATGCTCTTGTTGAGATAGGTGGACTTTCACAAGATATCATAAATGATAAAGATAAAATTTTAGAAAAACTAGAAAAAGATGGCTTTGAAGCAAATGAAAATTTGGATCTTGGACATTTACAAGCTGAGCTTTTTGACAATTATGTGGAGGAAAAACTTATAAATCCAACTTTTATAGTTGATTTTCCAATTTCAATAAGCCCACTTTCAAGAAGAAGTGATGAAAATCCAAATATTGCCGAAAGATTTGAGCTATTTATAGCAGGAAATGAACTAGCAAACGCTTTTAATGAACTAAATGATCCGCTTGATCAATATGAAAGATTTAAAGCACAAATTGAGGCAAAAAATGCAGGAGATGATGAAGCTCATGAAATGGATGAGGATTATGTAAAAGCTCTTGGCTATGCAATGCCACCAACTGTTGGTTGGGGACTTGGAGTCGATAGACTTACAATGCTTTTAACTAATAAAAAATCAATTAGAGACGTTATTTTATTTCCAGCTATGAGACCATTAAAAACAATACAAACCGATGAAGATAAGGAGTAAAAATGAGTTTAGAAAATTACGATAAAGAAATTTTTGATTTAACAAACAAGGAATTAAAAAGACAGTGTGACTACTTGGAAATGATTGCAAGTGAAAATTTTACCTATCCTGATGTTATGGAAGTTATGGGATCAATTTTGACAAACAAATATGCCGAAGGGTATCCACATAAAAGATACTACGGAGGTTGTGAGTTTGTAGATGGAATCGAAGAAATTGCTATTGAAAGATGTAAGAAGCTTTTTAACTGCAAATTTGCAAATGTTCAACCAAACTCAGGAAGTCAAGCTAATCAAGGTGTTTATGGGGCACTTTTAAAACCAGGTGATAGAATTTTAGGTATGGACTTAAGCCATGGTGGACACTTAACTCACGGTGCAAAGGTAAATGCTAGTGGCAAAAACTATGATAGCTTTTTTTATGGAGTTGAGCTAGATGGAAGAATAAACTATGATAAGGTATTAGAAATTGCTAAAGTAGTTCAACCAAAACTTATAGTTTGTGGTGCAAGTGCATATGCAAGAGAGATAGATTTTGCAAAATTTAGAGAAATAGCTGATGCTGTTGGAGCCTATCTTTTTGCTGATGTTGCACACATCGCAGGTTTAGTTGTAGCAGGTGAACACCCAAGTCCATTTCCACACTGCCATGTTGTTAGTTCTACAACCCACAAAACATTAAGAGGCCCAAGAGGTGGAATTATAATGACAAATGATGAGGAAATTGCTAAGAAAATAAACTCAAGTATATTTCCTGGCATTCAGGGCGGACCTTTAATGCATGTAATTGCAGCAAAAGCAGTTGGATTTAAACATAATTTAAGCCCTGAATGGAAAGTTTATGCAAAACAAGTTAAGGCAAATGCTAAAAAACTTGGTGAGGTTTTAATAAAAAGAGGATATGACCTAGTAAGTGGCGGAACTGACAATCATCTTGTTTTAATGGATTTGTCAAATAAGGAATATAGTGGAAAAGATGCATCAGCTGCGCTAGAAGATGCTGGTATAACAACAAATAAAAACACAGTTCCTGGAGAAAAAAGAAGTCCTTTCGTAACAAGTGGAGTAAGAATTGGAAGCCCTGCACTAACTGCAAGAGGTATGAAAGAAGCTGAATTTGAGTTTATAGCAAATAAAATTGCCGATGTTTTAGATGATATAAACAATAAAGATCTTCATGCTAAAATAAAAGAAGAGGTAAAAGCATTAGCACATAAATTTATAATTTATGATAAAGCTATGTTCTAGGAGAAAAAATGAGCGATGATAGATTTAGTATAGATGATAATATTGTCTTAGACCCTAAAACTGCGAAAACAAATAATATTAAAAAAATTTTAACTGGCATTGCTATTTTAGTAGTGCTTTTTTTAATAGTTTTAATAATTATGAAATTTATAAATAGTGGAAATATGGAAGAGCCAAAACCACTTGTTATGCCGAGTGAAGAGACAATATTTAAGCCTAAAGCTAAAAAACCGAGTCAGCCAATAAGAGAAATTGATGAAACTTCAAACAAAAATGTGGAAACTAAAAAAATAGAGCCGCAAATTGTTGAAATTAGACCAATTAGAATAGAAGAGACTCCAAAACCAGAAGAGAAAATTGAGCATACTATAGCAGCAGAAACAAAAGATGAAGCTAAACAAACTATAGAAAAAAGCAGCTCAAAGGAAAAAATAAAACAAGAGCCAAAAGCTGAAGCAACTAAATCAAAACAAGAAGTTGTAGTTGTAACATCTAAAAAAGAGACTCCAAAACAAGAGCCTAAAAAAGCTATAAAAGAAGAAAAGGTTAAAAAAGAAGCTCAAAAGCAAGAGGTTAAAAAGCAAACCCCTAAAGCTCAAAAGCAAGAGAGCAAAAACCAAACTTCAACTCAAAAAAATAATGTTGCACAAACAACTTTGCAAAAAGGAAACTATATACAAGTTTTAGCAACTGCTGACTTTAAACCAGATGCCGATTACATAAAAAAATTAAAGAGTAAAGGATACTCATATACTCTTTATAAAACCACAGTAAAAGGCAGAGAATATGTTAAGGTTTTAGTAGGACCATTTGATGAGGCAAAACTTAATAGCGAGATGCCAAATATAAGAGCGACCATAAACAAAGATGCTTTTGTCTTTAGAGTAAAATAATGAAAAAATTTGCAGTCTTTGGCGATCCAATATCTCATTCAATATCGCCAAGACTTCACAACCTCGCCATAAAAGAGCTAAATTTAGATGCTTTTTATGGTAGAGTTTGTTTAAAAGATGGTAGCTTATTGAAAGAAACTTTTTTTAATTTAGGTTTAAACGGTGCAAACATAACAATTCCATATAAACAAATAGCGTTTCAAATTTGTGATGAAATAGATCCTTATGCCCAAAAAATAGGCTCTTTAAATACAATAGTAAAAAATAAAGATAAGCTTTTTGGCTATAACACAGATGCACCTGGTTTTTTAAAAGCCATAAGTGAATTTAAAGATATTAAATCAGCTTTAATAATTGGAGCAGGAGGCACAGCAAAAGCTTTAGCAAAAGCCTTATCAAATTTGGATTTAGAAATAGTAAATAGAAGCGATAAATCTTTAGACTTTAAAGAGTTTAATTTTTTTACTTATAAAAATTTCAAACCAAAAAAATTTGATTTAGTCATAAACTCAACCTCAGCTGGATTAAAAGATGATACTTTACCACTTCCAGAAGAAATTTTAAAGGATTGCTTTTGTAAATATGCTTTTGATGTTATATATGGTAGAAAAACACCTTTTTTAAACTTGGCTAGTAATTTAAATATAAAACATAAAGATGGTCTTGATATGCTTATTTATCAAGCAGTTTTAGCACTAAACTTATTTTTTAATAATAAGCTTGATGAGAAAAAAATAGAAGTTTATATGAGAAAGGCTGCAAATCTAAATTAATACACTTAAATTTGCAAGCCAAAATTAAAACTTTAACCTATTGAAGTCTTTTCATTTCTTTACATCCTGGATCGTAGCCACCAAAGCAAGCTCTTTGATATATATCTAAAGCTTTTACTTTATCAACTGCTGATCCCTCACCTTTTTCAAACATCTTACCAAGTTTCATACAAGTTGGAATATCTTGAAATCTTACGCAAGTATAATCATACGCTAAAAGTGCATTCACAAAATTGGCATTATGATAATATCCATCAGCTACTGAAATACACTGCTCTAGGCTTAATTGATTTAGCCTATTGTAGATATTGGCTGCTTGACTTGAGTTTGCAGGTGAGTTCACAACTACAACATCTTTTTGTGCTGCTGGAATCACCGCACCACCACCATTAGATGGGGTGCTTGCAACCGGAGTCTTTGGAGTAGTATGGGAACAACCAGCCAAAATTAAAGCAGTAAATATAGCCAAACTACTTAAAATTTTATTTCTCATTTTATTATAACCTTCCTTTAATATAGTAAGTTTCCTTACCGCTAACCTTTTCTAAATTCATCTTATATTTATCTGCCCACTCAAATATCATATCTCTTACAACTTTTCTTTCTCTCTCACTATCAGGGTCATTTTTAATTTTAAAATATGGGTTTGAATTTGACATAGCTATATAAGCACCATAAATTTTAAGTTTATCATTTAAATTTATAATATCATCAAGTTCACTTTGATTAAAATCACATTTTGATAATATACCTCTTAGTTGTTCCAAAGTAGAGTCGTTTAAAACATAACCCAAACTTACTAAAATTCCTTCTTCGTTCATACTAAATCCTTTTATTTAAAATTGTTTTTTATCAGATTGAGAGATTAGAACTCCCTCAATGATTTTTTTAATATCACCATCTAAGACTGCATCAACATTTGAATAACTTAAATTTGATCTATTATCTTTAACTTGTTGATATGGAAACAGTACATAACTTCTTACTTGATGTCCCCATCCAATTTCACTTTTATCAACATTATTATGTGCTTCATTTTGTTTTTGAAGCTCTAACTCATAAAGTCTTGATTTAAGCATCTTCATTGCGGTTGCTTTGTTTTTATGTTGGCTTCTGTCATTTTGACACTGCACAACAATGCCAGTTTCATAATGAGTTATCCTAACTGCACTTTCTGTTTTATTTACATGCTGGCCACCTGCTCCACTTGCTCTATAAACATCTATTCTTATATCTTTTTCTTCTATTTCTATATTTATATCATCATCAAGCTCAGGGCTTACCATAACGCTTGTAAAGCTTGTGTGGCGCCTTCCAGCACTATCAAATGGACTTACTCTAACAAGTCTGTGTATGCCATTTTCAGCTTTTAAATATCCGTAGGCATTTTCACCTTTTACTATAAAGCTTACGTCTTTTAATCCAGCCTCATCACCCTCTTGAAAGTCCAAAACATCAACCTTGTAATTTTCTCTCTCACAAAATCTCAAATACATTCTATATAGCATGCTAGCCCAGTCATTACTCTCTGTTCCACCAGCACCTGGATGAATTGTAACAATTGCATTTTTAGAGTCATTTTCGCTACTTAAAAGCATTGAAATCTCTAAATTTGTAATTTTTTCCTCTAACTCATCAGCATCTTCAAAAAGACTTTCTAAAAGATCACTATCGTTTTCATCACTTGCTAACTTGAACATATCAAATGCATCTTCAACTGCTTGTTTTACTGATTTAAATTTAGTTAACATAGATGAAATTTGAGTTTTTTCTTTATTGATTTTAGCCGCATTTGCTGCATCACTCCAAAAACTAGGATCTGCTTGCTCTACTGCTATACTATCAACTCTTTTTTGCAATAAATCTGGTTTTATTATGAGGCTTATATTATCAACTTTTGTTTTTAGTTTTTTTAATAATTCACCATATTCGTAATTATCCAATACTTTCCTTTAATTTCTGCTCTTCTAAAACTTTTTGTGCTTCTTTTGCTTTTTCAGCCAATAAATAATCATCTTCTTTCAAAATTTCTCTTTGTTTTTGATATTTATAGCCTATTTTCATTACAAAATATCCAGCAATGGCTGCGATAAATGATGCTATAAGTATAGCAAATTTTTCAGCATAATGGAATATATTGCTATCATGATAAGCAATTGAACAGATAAATAAACTCATACTTGCACCAATTCCTGTTAAAACACAAAGTCCAAAAAATTGCATTAAATTTGCACCAGATGGAAGTTTTGAAACTCCAAATTTTATAATAACATAAGAAAATACATAAATTCCCAAAGGTTTTGCTATAACAAGCCCTACAATAATTCCCAAGGAAACAGGATGAATTAAATGACTAAAAGCATCTGAAGTTAGTGGAATACCGGCATTGACAAAAGCAAATAATGGCATTACAAAATAAGTTATAAATCCGCCTAATTTATTTTCAATATCTCTAAGCATAGAGTACCCATGAATTGGCTTTAGTGGAATGAAAATAGCAGCTATTATTCCAGCTATTGTAGTATGAACACCTGATTGCAAAAACGCTGTCCAAAGTAAAAGTCCAGTTACAATATAAAAAAACTTTTTATTTACCTTAAGCAAATTTAAAATAATCAAAATTACAATTAAAACTCCAGCCATTATAAGAGCATAATTAGAAAGTTCACTTGTATAAAAAATAGCAATTATAACAACAGCACAAATATCATCAATGATTGCTAAAAGAAGTAGAAAAATTCTTAAGGATGGTGGTACTTTTGAACCAAGAAGTAGCAACACTCCAACAGCAAAAGCAGTATCACTAACAGTAGGTATCGCCCAACCACGCATAGCAAAACTATCACCATAGGTAAAAGCTGCAAAAACAAGTGCAGGAACTATAACACCACCAAGGCCTCCAACTAATGGAAGTGCAACTCTATCAGGAGAACTTAACTCACCAACTAGTATCTCTCTTTTAACTTCAAGTCCAATATAAAAGAAAAAAAGTGCCATTAAACCATCATTTACCCATAAAATAATTGGTTTAACTATTTTAAAATCTTCTACCGTAATTCCAGCTTTTAATCTTAAAAAATCATTATAAAATTCAGTTAAAATTGTATTTTGACAAACAAGAGCTAAAAATGTAGCCATAATTATCAAAATTCCACCAATTGATTCGTGTTTTAAAAACCTCCCTAGTCTTTCCACCTACACCCTTTCTCACACTATTTGTATGACATAAATTTAGTATTATATTTTATCTAAAAATCTTTAAATCTAGCATAGATTAACATAGATTAAGAGTAATTTAGAAAATTTAAGTTATAATTGCGAAAATTTTACACTAAATAGGAAAGTTTTATTATGAAAATAGCTCGCACAATTAGCGAATTAAAAGAGAATTTAAAAGAATTTAATGGAACAATTGGATATGTCCCTACAATGGGGGCCTTACATAGGGGTCATCTGAGTTTAATAGAGAACTCAAAAAAAGATAATGATTTTACAGTTGTTTCAATTTTTGTAAACCCAACTCAATTTTTACCAGGTGAAGACTTTGAAAAATATCCTAAAAATCAAGAAGCAGATACAAGAATATGCGAAGTTGCGGAAGTTGATTTGCTATTTTTACCAAGCGTGGATGAAATTTATAAAAAAAATGAAACAACTATAAAAGTAAATGAAAAATTAAATTCCGTTTTAGAAGGCGCTTTTAGACCAGGACACTTTGATGGTGTATGTAGAGTTTTAAATAAATTTTTTAATCTCATAAAACCAAATAATGCATATTTTGGGAAAAAAGATGCTCAACAAATTGCGGTTGTAAAAAATATGGTTGATTCATTTTTCTTAGATGTTAAAATAAATCCTTGTGAAATAGTTAGAGAAGCCGATGGTTTAGCGCTTAGCTCAAGAAATACCTACTTAAATGAAGAGCAAAAACTAGATGCTTTAAAACTATCTAGATCTCTTTTGAAAGCTTCAAATTTAGTAAAAAAAGGTGAGACTGAATCAAAACAAATTATTGCCTCCATAAAGGAAACGCTTGAGCCATTAAAAGTTGATTATGTAGCAATTGTAGATAGAAACTTTAACGAAATAGAAAAAATTGAACTAGGAAATACAATAATTTTAATAGCAGCATTTGTTGATAAAACAAGATTAATCGATAACATTTGGATTTAAAATGCCAAAACTTTATCTTTGCTCTTTAGGCTGTAATAAAAATTTAGTCGATAGTGAAATAATGCTTGGAAGACTACAAAACTATGAAGTTGTAAATTCTCCTGATGACGCTGATGTTATGATAGTAAATACATGTGGGTTTATAACTTCTGCAAAAGAAGAAAGCATAAAAACAATCTTAGAATTAGCAAACTACAAAAAAGAAAACTCGGTTTTGGTAGTAACTGGGTGCTTGATGCAGCGTTACAAAGATGAACTTATGCGCGAACTTCCAGAGGTTGATATTTTTAGTGGAGTTGGAGACTATGATAAAATAGATGAAATGATTTTAAAAAAACAAAATTTATTTAGTCCAAAAACATATCTGCAAAAAAATGAAAAAAGAGTTATAACTGGCTCAAACTATCATGCCTATATTAAAATTTCAGAAGGTTGTAATCAAAAATGTAGTTTTTGTGCGATTCCAACTTTTAAGGGAAAACTAAAAAGTAGAGACTTAAAAAGTATTATTGAAGAGGTAAAAAGTCTAGTCAAACAAGGCTTTTATGATTTTAGTTTTATCTCTCAAGATAGTTCAAGTTATTTAAGAGATTTTGGTATAAAAGACGGGCTTATAAATTTAATTAACGAAATTGAAAAAATTGATGGTGTTAAATTTGCTAGGATTTTATACCTTTATCCTGCTACAACTTCAGTAAATTTAATTCAAAAAATAATTGATTCCAAAGTGTTTTTAAACTATTTTGATATGCCTTTACAACATATTAGTCAAAAAATGTTAAAACTTATGAAACGCCCAAATGGCAATGAATTTAAACTTTTAGAAATGATGAGAAAAGCACCAAATTCATTTTTAAGAAGTGGGTTTATCGTGGGACATCCAGGAGAAAGCCAGGAAGATTTTGATGAACTTTGCAAATTTCTAAAAGAATTTAGTTTTGATAGAATTAGTGTTTTTGCCTACTCAAAAGAAGAGGATACCGCATCGTTTGAAATGGAGCAAATTCCTTCAAAAGTAGTTACAAAAAGATTAAATTTAATAGAAAAAATAACTTTAAACTCACTTAAAAATAGCCTTCAAAAAGAAGTAGGAAAAACAATACTTTGTGAAATTAATGGTATTAGCAGTGAAGGTGAAATGTTTTATGGTGCAAAAAATGTAATTTGGGATAAAGATATCGATGGAGAGATTTTAATAAATGATAGTAAAGTTAAAAATCTTGAAATTGGCAAAGTCTATAAGTGTCTTATAACTTCAATTGCTGGCGATAAGTTAGTTGGAGAAATTATTGCTTGACCAAAATGCTTTAAATTTATTAAAAGGTAAAAGCTCGATTTTAGCATTTTCTCACGGAGTTGATAGCACAGCTTTGTTTTATCTTTTGGTTAATCAAAATATTAATTTTGATTTGGCATTTGTAAACTACAACACAAGAAAAGAAAGTATTTTAGAAGAAAATGAAGCTATAAATTTAGCAAAAAAATTTAATAAAAAAATATTTGTTAAAAAAGTAAATTTAAATCTTGAAAAAAGTTCAAATTTTGAAAAAATAGCAAGAGATTTAAGATATGAGTTTTTTAATGAAATTTTTTCTAAATTTGATTATAAATTTCTAATTACAGCTCATAATTTGAATGATCTTTTCGAATGGTTTTTAATGAGAATTTCAAAAGGTGCTGGACTTTGCAATGCCCTTGGAATGAGTGTTTATGATAAAAAAGAAAATTTAAACATAATAAGACCTTTATTATATACCTCAAGGGATGAAATACTAAATTTCTTAAATGAAAATCATCTAAAATATTTTATAGATAGCTCAAATAAAAACACTAAATTTCAAAGAAATTTTATAAGAGAAAATTTTAGCAATGAGTTTGTAAGACTTTATAAAAAAGGTCTAGAAAACAGCTTAAAATTTATGCAAAAAGATAAAGAAATTTTACAAGATGGCTTAATATATGAAAATTTGGAGTTTTTCGTTATAAAAAACCAGCCAAATTCCATAAATTTATTAGATAAAATTTTAAAAAAATTTGGTATTGTAATGAGCCAAAAACAAAGAGATGAAGCGATAAAAGATACCGTTATAAGTGGTAAAATAACAATTTCTTATAAAGATGATAAAATCTACATAGCGCCATATAAAAAAGAAATTATGACTAAGAAATTTAAAGAATTTTGTAGAGTAAAAAAAGTCCCTAAATTAATTAGAGGCTATATTTTTACTCATCAAAATTTACTTAAATATTTTTAAAAGTTTTCTTTTATATTTATTTTGTTTGCAAAGTCTATTATATTTTCCATGCCAACTTCTGTTTTTATGAAAACCTTAGTGAAAATATAATATCCAATCTCAGGTCCTACACTTCCGTAAACCATAATTTTTTCTATGAAATCATCATGTTTTTCATAGAATTCTTTTAAATAATCTTCAATAGCTGCACAAAAAATTTCATCACTATTTATATCTAAATCTAAATTTTCTGAAATCATTTTTTCATAACTTTTTTCTAAAGATATCATTCTTGCATCAATTACTTTATCTTTACTAGCAACCATTACTGCAAGAGTTTGATGAAATTTTATTAAAAATAGATTAACGCCATCTAGCTTACAATTTTTATATAAGAAATAAAGCACTTTAAAAGGACTTATATATTCAAATTCATTTGCTTCTATATTTTCTTTATATATTTGAAATTTATCTTCATCTAAAATAGCTATTATATTTTTATCTATTTTTTGTGTAAGTTTATCTTTTAGATCGTCGCTATTTTCCATAACTAAGGAGTGTTTTAAAGATCCATCTATCACGGAAACATAACTTTTTTTATCTTTTTTAGCATCTTTTAAATACTCATTTACACTTTTAAACAAGTCACCATCTTTTGGTCTTACTGTATTAAAATACTCTTTTAATATCACTTTTTGTGAGTTAAGATTTCTAAATTTAATCTTACATGAACCATCATCAAAAAAAACCGTATAAAAATTTCTTAAATTTCGTTTTAAAAAAGCCATTATGATTTCCTTTTATGTAATTATTTACAATTTTATCAAATTTTTAATAAAATAAACTGAAAATTTGAATTTTGTGTTTTTTCATAACAATTTACTTAACACAAATTTAATATTTGTGTGATAAAATTAATTTTATTATTTTTCTTAGGAGCATACAAATGGAAAGAAGAAATTTCTTAAAAACAACTGGATTAGTTTTTTTAGCAGGAAGTATTGGTTTTAGTCCAAATCTTTTTGCAAAAATGGATATGAGTGAGATTGATTTTAGAGAGGTAAAACCCGAGGAAGCAATTATTTTACAAGATGGAGATGGTAAAGAGTTTTGCATAGTTTGCGGTATGAGTTTAATTAAGTTTTATAAAACTTCTCACGCAAGCGATTATGATGTAAATGGCAAAGATGAAATTCATCAATATTGCTCAATTCACTGCATGTTTGAAGAGGCAATGAGCGAAAAAGTGGAAATTAAAAATCCAAAAGTAGTTGATGCTAAAACTTTAAAATTTATAGATTCAAAAAATGCTTTTTATGTTTATGGTTCAAATAAGCCAGCCACAATGGCTACTGTAAGCTCATACGCATTTGCAAGCCAAGATGATGCGAAAGAATTTAAAAATAACTTTGGTGGAGAAATTTTAAGCTTTGGCGAAATTTCAAAAAAAGTTGAAGAAAGTTTGGCTGATGATATAGCCTTAATCGACAAAAGACAAAAAATGGCAGCATTAAAAGGTGAAGAAATCTACAAAGCAAGTTGTGCGGATATAAAAGAAACATTTAGCACGTCAGGAAGAGCAAAAGCTTATCTAATCAAGCATAAACCTTGCGGCGCTTTGAATCCAAAAGAACTTTCTCAAGTTGCACATTATCTAAAAAGAAGATAATTTTAGGGCAATTTTGCCCTAAAATTTTATTTTTTAAACTCCATCAGTTTATAATCATCTTCTTTTAAATCTTTTTTAGCTTTTGTTTCATCCATTTGAACAAGATTTGAGCCACCAACAAAAACGCCCATTTTTATATATTGTCTAACAAAATAGTTTTTTCCTGCTTTGAATAAAAGCTTTAATTCATTAAGCCCAAATTCACTTTCAGTTGAAATAGTGTGTTCTCCTGGATTAACATCCAAATAAACAAACTCTTTATGTTTTAATCTAGCTATTAAAAAGTTGTCCAAATGAGTACTCTTAACAAGAGCTGCACCAAAATTTAAGGCGTATATCTATATAAATAAAGTCCAGATTTTCTTTTTGCGGATTATTAAAATCTTTAACTAACACAGTTTTTTCTGCACTTACATTTACCATTTTCTTGTCAATACACAACCATTTAATAAAAAAAAGACTAAAACATATAATTAAATGCCTAACTACATAATTTAAATATTTTAAAATTCTACTTTAAAAGTTTTAAAATTTGTCTTGAAATTTTAGCTAAATTTGCTTTTGCAATCTCTTTTTTCATAGCATCTTCAAGGATAATTGGTGAGTTTAAAATACAAAATACCCCATTAAAAAGTCCATCATCAAAACCATCATCAACCGCACCACCCAAAGCCACTACTTTTTTGGAATACTTCTTGGCTAGTTTTGCTACCTCGCTAGGAACTTTACCCATGGAGCTTTGAGCATCTAATTTTCCCTCACCAGTTATGATTAAATCGGCATTTTTAATATTTTCTTCTAAATTTATAATCTTTGAAATTATTTCAAATCCTCTTAAAAGTTTAGCATTTAAAAAACTCATAAATCCAAACCCAAGCCCACCAGCTGCTCCACTTCCAGAAATATTAGAATTATCAATACCCATAAATTTATGAACTACTTTACTAAAATTCATAAGGCCTAAGTCAAGGTTTTCTATCATATCATTACTAGCGCCTTTTTGCGCGGCATATACATAAGCGGCCCCATTCTTACCATATAGGGGATTATTTACATCGCAAGCTATTTTAAATTTGCACTCTTTTAGTTCTTTTAAGATATTTTTATCTGAAATTTTAGAAATTTTTATCAAATTTTGGCCATTTGCTTTTATTAAATTATCATTTTTATCAAAAAAACTAAATCCCAAAGCCTCAAGCATCCCAGTTCCTGCATCATTTGTCGCACTTCCACCAATTCCTATGATAAAATTTCTTCTACCTTTTAAAATAGCATCTTTTATCATAATTCCAAGTCCATAAGTTGAAGTAAGGTATGGGTTTTGCTCATCTTTTTTTAATAAATTTAACCCAGAGCTTTGAGACATTTCTAAAATTGCTAAATCATCTTTATAGGCATATTTTGCCTTTATTTGCCTAAAAAGCGGATCAAAAGTTAAAATTTCATCAAAATTTGCTCCAAGAAAATTTGCAATAGTATCTAAACTACCCTCACCTCCATCAGCAATTCCAATTACAACAACCTCATCACAAAGGCTAGAAATACCACTTTTTACAGCATTTCCAGCCTCAATAGAAGTTAAACTACCCTTAAAAGAGTCAATTGCCACTAAAACTTTCATAGCAAAATTATTGACAATATAAACACGCTTATTATGCCTACAACTGAGATTATAAGCGTCATTAATGTTTGAGTTTTATAGCCAAGCTCAGCCGATAATCCACTAAAATTTGTTACAACCCAAAAATAACTATCATTTGCATGAGATACACACATCGCACCACAACCTATCGCCATAACACAAAGCGCTGCAGCAAGTGAAGTGTTAAGCCCTAAAACTGCCATTAAAGAGTTTGGATCTGCGTAAGCTCCCAAAATAGAAGCGGTTGTTACAATGGCAACTGTTGATGAGCCTTGAGCTGTTTTTAAAACAGCTGCGATAATAAATGGGAAAAATATGCCGACACTTGAAACAACGCTAGCATTTTCTTTCATAAAACTCACAAAACCCGCCTCGGTTATAACCTTGCCTAAAACGCCACCTGCAGCAGTTATAAAAATAATCGGACCAACAACTTTTAATGAACTTTCACAAAGTTCATTAAACTCACCCAATCTCTTTGAACTATAAAGCTGATAAATTCCAAATAATACACCAATACTTAAAGCAATTATTGGAGCCCCTAAAAATGTGCATAAATTTCCAAAAAAACCACCAAATTTTAAAATAGAGCTGATTGAGCCAAGTGCCATAAAAATAATTGGAGCTAAAATTGGCATAATGGCATTAAAACCAGACGGAAGAGTTCCAAACTCAGCCTTTAAGTCATCATAAGTTTTAAAAATTTCATATTTTTCATTTTTAGAAATATCTTTTTTATCCATAAATTTAGAAATAAAACAAAGAGAGATTAAAATTGGAATGCTTATAATAACGCCAAGCATAATTACTAAAAAAAGATTTTCTCCAACACCCAAAGCTCCAGCAGCTGCTATTGGTCCTGGGGTTGGAGGAATTAAATTGTGTGATATAAAAAGTCCTCCACTTAGTGAGACTGCCATTGCCATAGGATTTGCTGATGATATTTTTTGAGCAAGAGCTTTTCTAATTGGATTTAAAACAACATATCCACTATCGCAAAATACTGGAATTCCTACAACCCAACCCATTACCATCATTGCTAAATTTGGTCTTTTTTCGCCAACAGCACTTACAACCATATCAGCTAGCTTAAGTGCAGCTCCAGTTTTTTCCAAAATAGCTCCAATCAATGCACCTAAAATGATGACTATTCCAATATTTTTAAAAATGGAGCTAAAACCTTCTCCAATAATTGCAGGAATTTTTACAAGTGGAATTCCTACGACAATTGCCAAAAGCAAAGAAACACTCATTAAAGATAAAAATGCGTGAATTTTTAGTTTTGCTATCATAAAAATAACTAAAACAATGGCTATAACTAAAGCCACAATAAGCCAAATTCCACCCATAACAAGCCTCCTTAAAGCTTAGTTTTCATAAAACGCAATACCCAACATTACCTTATCAACATGTTTATTATGATCAATCAAGCTCTCACCATATCCACTAAAATACTGCACAAATCCGTGAAGTTCTTTAAAAAATGGAAGTGGAAAATAGTAATTTAATTCTATCGCTCCGCGGTTTTCTTTGTCAAATCTTAAATTATTTCTCCATAAAGCCGTTAAATGATGATTTCCTATATCATAGTTAAATTTAATATCTCCATAGCCTAAATATTGTCTTATATCATCATTGGTTTTATCAAAGTTAAATGAGTGCCAAACTCTTGGAGTTATACGTAAATTTCCTAAATTAAAACTAGTTTGTGCAAAAACCCTATTCCAAGATCTTGAAGTTTCTCCCGCTTCACCATTTGACTGATGATTAAATCCAACTCTAAAATAATCAAGCCCTAAAAAATCAGTTGGTATAGTTACAAAAATTTCAGGTTCGTAATCAGTCGTTCTAAATGGGGATGAATCTTGTGAAATTTGCCAAAAAGATTTTTGAGTATAAGCCACGCTCCAAGTTTCATCAAGACCTAAAATATCATCAACAATTGGTTTTTGAAAACTTATTTGAAACTTAGCTTCACCTTTTTTCCTATCTGGTTTTTTACTAAAATCATACGCATAGCCTATATAAGTTGGTTCATACATATAAAGCCACTGAGGATTTTCTTCATTTGCCTTTGGATATAAGGGTTTTGATTTTTGCGAAATTTTGGGCTTAATTTCTTCACTGTTTAAAGTAGTTTTTGACTCATCTAAGTTTTGAGAATTCAAATCCACATAGTGAGGCTTTACCTCATCTTGCAATTTATTTAAAGTATTTATGTTTTCTTTAACCACTTCTTTTTGTAAAATCTCATTTTTTCTTTTTGAAAACTCAGCAAGCTTTTTATACTCAAGCATTGCGTTTTTATAATCACCCTTTTGTTCAAACTCCATAGCTTTTTGAAGTGATTTTTGATACACTTCATCACTAAAATTATTTGCCAAAGACAGGGTTGCAATTAGTGATAGATAGACTATTTTTTTCATAAAATTCCTTTTTTTATTGCTTTTTCATATTCGTTAAAGTAGTTCAAATTTAAAAACTCTTTTTCATCATCAAAAAAAACGCTTTTAAATTTGGACTTTTGAAATAAAGCTTTTATTTTATGAATGTTTTTTTTATATAAAGACAAGGCTAAATCACTTAAATTTGAATTGTAAAATCCACACAAACTATGAATATGTTCTTTATCTTTTGCAATGCAAATTTCGTTTTTACCTAAATTTTCATAAAGTAAATTTATAGTTTGAAATTTTACAAAAGGCATATCAACAGCTATTATAAAAACATTTTGATTTTTAAAATTTGATAGAACTGAGTAAAGTCCACCCATTGGCGAAAAATCATCAAAAGTATCTTTTATAAATTTAAATTCGCCGCTAAATTTATCAAATTTAGAACTTACAAAAACATTTTTAAAAATTTTACTAAATTTAAAAACTTGAAAATGCGTTAAAGTATGAAAATTTTCAAATGGCAAAAGTGCTTTATCTCTTCCCATTCTAGAGCTTTTCCCACCAGCTAAAACAACGCAATTTTCATACATTTTAAATCTTTATAAATCTCTTGGATCAGCAATTTTTCCAGCTATTGCAGAAGCTGCTGCAACAGCTGAGTTTGCAAGATAAACCTCACTACTTCTATCGCCCATCCTACCTACAAAATTTCTATTTGTTGTAGATATGCATCTTTCTCCTGCTCCTAAAATTCCCATATATCCACCAAGACAAGCTCCACAGGTTGGATTACTTACAACAGCACCTGCTTCTATAAAAATATCAATAAGTCCCTCTTTTTGTGCTTGCAAGGCTATTTTTTGTGTAGCTGGTGTTATTATAAGACGAGTTTTACGAGCTACTTTTTTACCTTTTAAAATACTTGCTGCAATTCTTAAATCACTCAATCTTCCATTTGTGCAACTTCCTATAAAAGCCTGATCAACTGCAATATTGTCTTCAACAGCTTCTCTTACACTTTTTCCATTACTTGGCAAAAACGGATACGCTATTACAGGATCTAGCTTTGAAGTATCTATTTCTATAACTTTTGTATAATTTGCTCCATCATCTGAGTAAAAATACTTTGGCTCATCTCTTAAATTCTTATCTTTTAAAAAATCTTTTGTTATTTCATCAACTGCAATTATGCCACTTTTTCCGCCTGCTTCTATGGCCATATTACAAAGACTAAATCTTGAATCAATATCCAAATATTGGATGCTCTCACCTGTAAATTCTAAAGCTTTATAAAGTGCTCCATCAACGCCAATTTGCCTAATTACTTCCAAAATTAAATCTTTTCCATAAATATATTGTGCAGGTTTTGACTTAAAAACAATCTTTATTGTTTCAGGCACTTTAAACCAATTTTTTCCAGTTATCATTGCATATGCTAAATCAGTACTTCCCATACCTGTTGCAAAAGCTCCTAAAGCTCCGTGAGTACAAGTGTGAGAATCAGCCCCTATTATTACATCTCCTGGAATAACAAGTCCTTTTTCAGGCAAAAGTGCATGCTCAATTCCCATATCTTTTTCATCAAAATAGTTTTTTAAGTTATGTTCATATGCAAAATCTCTTGAAATTTTTGCTTGATTTGCACTTAAAATATCTTTGGCTGGGATGTAGTGATCCATAACAATGGCAAAACCATCTGGGTTCGCAAGGCTTTTTGCACCGCTTTCTTTAAAAGCCTTTATGGAAATTGGTGTTGTTATATCATTTCCTATAACCATATCAATCTTGCTATCTATTATTTGCCCAGCTTTTACCTCATATCCTACATGATCGCTGAAAATTTTTTCAGTAATTGTTTGTTTCATTAAATCCCTTTTTGTTATTTTTTTATTTAAACTAAAAGATTTTATCTAAATTTTGCTAAAATTAGAGTTATGAAGTATAAAATATTAATGCAAATTGCGGATTTTTTAAAAAAATTTGAAAAAATAAACAGTATAAAAAGAGTTGGCGATAGAGTTATTTTAATAGAATTCGATAAGCAAAACACTATCTTTTTTGATATGGATAAGCAAAACTCAGCTATTTATAAAAACGATGATTACAAGAATTTAAAAAGCTATAAAGCACCTTTTGATGTAATTTTAAGTAAAAGATTTAATGCGTCAAATTTAATAAATTTAGAAGTTTTAGAAAATAATAGAATACTTTTTATAAAAGCAAAAAAAAGTGGAAGTTACAAAGAGATAGTTTCAAATTTATATTTTGAATTTACAGGGCGATTTACAAATATTATAATAACAGATGAAAATGATAATATACTAGAAGCTTTAAGTCATTATGAAAATGCAAATAGATGCATAAAACCTGGAAAAACTTTAAAACATTTAAGCCAAATCATAATAAAAGAAAAGCCAAGCCAAACAATTGTAAATTTTGATGAGTTTCTAAAAAGCGAATTTGAAAAAATAAACTCAAAAAAGCTTTTTGATATAAAAAATTCAAAAATAACAATTTTAGATAAAAAAATAGATAGTTTGGCTAAAAATTTAACTGAGCTAGAAAGCCAAGAAAATTTACTTGAAAAATCAATAATCTTAAATAAAAAAGGTGAAATTTTAACAGCTAATTTACACCTTTTAAATGATTTTCAAAAAGAGTTTGTTTTAAAAGATTTTGACGGAAATGATGTCTTTTTTAAATGTGAAAAAAGCCCAAAACTTGAAGCAAAAAGTCTTTTTGATGAGAGTAAAAAACTAAGGCAAAAAGCTAGCGGAGTTAAATTTGAAAAAGCAAATTTAAATGAAAAAATAGAGTTTTTTCAAAATTTGAAAGAATTAGTCAAAAATATCTCAAATTTAGACGAAATTGAAATTTTACTTCCTAAAAAGCATAGTAAAAATAAAAAATCTCATTTAAAAAAAGAAAATGAAAACATAGAAAATTTTTATATAAATGAGTTTAAAATTTCAGTTGGAAAAAATGAAAAAGGAAATATAAGCTTACTTAAAAACTCAAAAAAAGATGATTTTTGGTTTCATCTAAAAGATATTCCATCAGCTCATGTGATAGTTAAAACCAATAAACAAAACTTAAGCGATGAAATAATTAAAATGGCAGCAAAAATTTGTGTTAATTTTAGCGTTAAAAATAGTGGAAATTTTGAAGTTGATTACACAAAAAGAGCAAATGTAAAAGTGGTTGATGGAGCATTTGTAAATTACATAAACTACAAAACAATTAATATCTTAAAGACTTAAATAAGTAAATTTAGATAAAATATGTTTAAAATTCTTACAAAAGGATGCATTATGAAAACTCGCTTAAAAACAGCAGGTATACTAATTTTAGCACTACTTGTGCTTGTTTGGCTGGACTTTTATTTGCTTAACTTTTTAATATTTGCAGGTGTTTTAGCATTATCTTTAAGTGAGGCTTTAAAGCTTTATAAAATAGATGATGAAACTATCATTCCACTTGGCGTTGGACTTTTTGTAATATTTGCAATTTTTTCAGGAAATAGCTTTTCACATGTTTATAAATTTATAGCACTTATTTTACTTGTTGCAAGCTCATTTTTAGCCTATAAAAATAGTGAAAATTTAAATTCTTTAAAAGTACTTATCTACCCGCTAGCTCCAATATTTATAATGTTTAGCATATATCAAGTTTTAGGCATTACTTGCCTTGTTTATCTGCTTGTGATAATAGCCTGTGCAGATAGTGGTGCATATTTTATCGGTAAAGCTTTTGGCTCACACGGTTTTTGTCAAACATCACCTAACAAGACACTTGAAGGACTTCTTGGCGGTGTAGTTTGTGCCGTGTTTGTAGGCGGAGCTTATTACGCATTTTTCATGGATGCAGGAACTTTACCCAATCCTTTAATTTCAACTATTTTTATCGTTATTGCTGGAATTTTTGGAGATTTGTTTGAAAGCTATTTAAAAAGAAAAGCTGGAGCTAAAGATAGTGGTGAGATATTCCCAGGACATGGTGGAATGCTTGATAGAATAGACAGCTACCTTTTTGGCGCTATTGCTATGAGTTTAATTTATATATGGTAGTTTTAGGCTCAACTGGATCAATTGGCGTAAATTCACTTCTTATAGCCAATAAATTTAACATCAAAGTTGAAGCATTAAGCTGTAATAAAAATGTAGATTTACTAAATTTGCAAATTGCAAAATTCAAACCGAAATTCGTCTGTGTTGGCGATGAAAATTTAGTTAAATCAGTAAATCACAAAACTGTTTTTGTTGGTGAAAATGGGCTTTTAAAAATGCTTGAAAACTGCAAAAGCAAAAAAGTTATAAACGCCCTTGTTGGTTTTGCTGGACTAAAACCAAGTATTAAAACACAAAATTTGAATAAAACCTTATGCCTTGCAAATAAAGAAAGCTTGGTTGTGGCTGGAAAATTCCTTGATACAAAAAAAATAGTTCCAATTGACAGCGAACATTTTGGACTTAAATTTCTACTAAAAGAGATGAAAATTCATAAAATGATAATCACTGCAAGTGGAGGAGCATTTAGAGATGCCAATTTAAATACGCTTAAAAATGCAACTCCAAAAGATGCACTAAAGCATCCAAATTGGAGCATGGGAGCAAAGATAACAATAGATAGTGCAACTATGATGAATAAACTTTTTGAAATAATGGAAGCGTTTCATCTTTATAAAATTTCAAATTTAGATGCATATATTGAAAGAACCTCAACGATTCACGCATTAATTGAGTTTATCGATGGCTCAACCACGGCTCATATCTCAAAAACAGATATGAAACTTTCAATTGCAAATGCTATTTTAGATGAAATAGATGAACCAATCTTAGAGCATTTTGATTTGTTGAGCTTAGAAAAAGGGCTTAAATTTGAAAAAATTGATTTAGAAAAATATCCAGTCTTTTCACTAAAAGATGAAGTCATAAAAAACCCTGATTTAGGGGTAATAATAAATGCTGCAAATGAAATTTATGTTAATAAATTTTTAAATAATGAGTGCAAATTTTTAGATATTAAAAAAATAATTTTTGAAAGTTTAGATAATTTTGCCTCTTTTAAGCCTTTGAATCTAGAAGAAATTTTTGAAATGGATAAAAAAGTAAGAGAATTTGCTAAAAAATTAGCATAAATTTTAAAATATAACTTTTTTATATATAATTACAAAAAATTTTTAAAAGGTAGAAAATTACAAAATTTTATAGGATAAATTTAGTTGAAAATAAAGAAATTTTTACTATTTTAAACAAAGAAATAAAAGGAAATCTAAATGCTTGTAAGCCTGAATTTATAGAATTTGTAAAATATCTAAAAAATCATTTTAAATTACAAAATGAAAAAGACAAGATAAAGATAATTGATGGAAATTTTTATGAACTTTTAGAGCATTTTCAAAAAAATTTAAAAGAAATCGCAGAAATTGCTAAAACAAATGAAGAGTATAAAATTTTATATTCGGATTATATCTTCACACTTTTTAATAATCAAATAATGTTTTTTGTTCAAGAAATTAAAGATGAGTGGATAAATGAGAATTTTAAAAATAGATTTTGGGTTGGAAATTACTTTGTTATAACTGATGAGCCCGATAAATTCACATCTTTAAAAGATAGATGCTTTATAGGCGAAGATAGTATTTTTAAAAGAAAAAATGGAGATTACAATCTTGCTTTTAATGAAAGAAATTTCATACTTTTTGACGCAAATTTATCAAAATTTCAAGATGAAATATATTTATCAAAAGAACAAAATATATTTAAAAATCTCATAATTCAATTAATTGCATTAAGTTATGAAAATATAAATCTAAGCGTTAAGGAAAAATTACAGAATGAATTTGACTTAATTTCAGTAGATGAAGTTTTAGAGTTAAAAAAGAAATTTTTTAGCTATAAGATAATGACAAATTACGAAATCAAAGAAGATAGAAAAGAAGCTAGTGATATTTTTACTCTTGTTAAAAAAACTTTAAAATTTGAAGAAAAATATGATGAAATTTCCAAAAATTTGAGTGATTTTTTTGAAATTATTAAAGAAGAAACAAACATCAAAGAAGAAAAATATCGCCAAAAAGAGCTAGAAAGAAAAGAAAAAGAGCAAATTCAAAGACAAAAAGAGTATGAGGATGCAAGAGTTCAAAGAGAGTTTGAAAGAGATGAAAGACAAAAAGCTCTTGAAGATGAAAAACGCCAAAGGGAAATAGAAAGAGATTCACGCCAGGAAGAATTAAGAAAAATAGCCGAGGAAAGAGAAAAAGAAAAAGCTCAAAAAGAAGCTGAAAAAGAAAAAAGAGATAAATTTCACTCTAAGATTACACTTATTGCAGCAACTATTACAATTTTAACATTTATAAGTGTTGTAGCTGATATTTTCAACCTTTTTGATAGATTTTTTAAATAAAATCTAAGAAAAACAAGCAAACTTAATTGCTTGTTTTTTTAAACTTTTCTATCGATGCTTCTTTTTATGTCTTTTAATAACTTGATAGATGCTTCTATTTCAACTTTTCTAGTTGAAATGCTTTCAACATTTGCCCCAACAACAACGCCTTTATTTTTAGCATATCTATATATAAACTCAAACATTTCAAAACTAAGCGAAACTGAACTTTGTAAAATATCAATACTATTTTTTAACCTATTTTCTAAAAATGGTGGAATTGAAATACCAAGCCATTTCATAAACTCAAGTGTTTTTAAACTTCCACACGGTGTAAAAGTAAAAATAATTGGAACTTTTTTTATATTTAGTTTTGCATAGTCATCTATAAAATTCTTGGCATTTATTGCATTATAAACTGCTTGGGTTATAAAAAACTCACAACCATTTAGTGTTTTATTTGCAACTTTTAAATGCTCATTGTGTTTTATTTCATGTCTTTCAGGTATACAAATTCCACCAAGTGGGATATCTTTTGCAAATTCTTTTTTGATCTCATAAGCTTTTTTTAAACTAAGTTTTATTTTTTGATCTTTTGAGCTAGCACCTACAAAAACATTTGCTATATTTTTATCAAATTTTAAACTTTTTATAAACTCATCTTGGTTGTATTTTCCTACTGATTTATAAATAATACCTGGAAATTTAAGCTCCAAAGCCTTATAATACTCATACGGATCTATAGTTTTTACAAACTCAAAAGTTCTTTTTTTATCATTTCTATCGCCCTCATCTTGCAGATCATATATAACAATACCATCGATATCAAGTGTGTTAAGTCTTTTTTGCCTAAGTTCAAGTAAATTTTCTAAATTTTGATGATTTTGTTTTGGCGGTGTTTGCCCATAAAGCAAAATTCCACTTTCATTATTTTTAAGTTTTTCAAAAAACATATTTTTCCTTAAATTATTTTTTGTATGATAACAAATTAAAATTTTGCTTTTTCTTAAACCTTGATATGGTATCATACAAAAAACTTTTAAAAAGAGGCAAAAATGCTACAAGAAAACTTAAAATTATTTTATTTAGGACTTAAAGAAAATGGTGAACCATTTTTATATAAAAATAAGGACTTAACAACTCACGCAGCAATTATTGGAATGACTGGAAGCGGAAAAACTGGTCTTGGAATTACACTTTTAGAAGAAGCTGCTATTGATAATATTCCCTCAATTATAATTGATCCAAAAGGCGATATGACAAATTTAGCTCTTACTTTTCCAAAAATGCAGGCAGATGACTTTTTACCATATATTGATGAAAATGAGGCAAAAAGCAAAGGTGTAACAACAAAAGAGCTAGCAGAAAAAACAGCTGAAATCTGGAAAAATGGAATTGAAGGGTCATTTCAAAGCTTAGATAGAGTAAATTTATTAAAAAACAGTGCTGAGTTTAAAATATTTACCCCAAAAAGTAGCTCTGGACTTGGAATAAGTCTTTTAAACAATTTTGAAGCACCTATAAATTTAGACGAAGAAGGTCTAAATGAATACACACTGTCTTTATCAAACTCTATATTATCTCTAATAGGCGAAAATGATAATTCAAAAGAGCTTTTTTTACAAAACATATTTTTAGCAAATTTCAAAAAAAATTCAAATTTAAGTATTGCAGATTTGATTCATCAAATAGTAACTCCACCATTTTCAAAACTTGGAGTTTTTGATGTAGAAACTCTTTATCCAGCGAATAAAAGAATGGAATTTGCAATGAAGCTAAACTCCTTAATCGCAAATCCGTCATTTTCGCAATGGTGCAAAGGCGAAAAACTTGATATTTCAAAAATGCTTTTTAACGATAGTGGAAAAGCAAGAAGCAACATCTTTACAATTTCACATCTAAATGATGATGAAAGAATGTTTTTTGTGACATTGCTTTTAAATGAAATCATAAGATGGATGCGAACAACTGATGGTACAAGTAGTCTAAGAATGATTTTATATATGGATGAAATTTTTGGCTTTTTTCCACCAACCTCAAACCCACCATCAAAAATACCAATGCTAACACTTTTAAAACAAGCAAGAGCTTTTGGTATTGGATGTGTTTTATCAACGCAAAACCCAATAGATTTAGACTACAAAGGTCTTTCTAACATAGGCACTTGGTTTATTGGAAGACTTCAAACGGCTCAGGATAAAAACAGAGTAATCAGCGGGCTAACTGGTGTTGGAGAAAGTGATAAAAATAAATTATTAGAGCAAATTTCAAATCTTAAAAAAAGAAGTTTTTTAGTTAAAAATATAAATGAATCAAATTTAGAAATAATTTCTTCAAGATTTGCATTAAGTTATCTAAAAGGTCCTTTAAGTAGCGATCAAATTTCAAATTTAATGGCCGATAAAAAAGAAAATTTCAAACCATTAAATTTAGCACTATCAAAAACAAAACCTGTGATTTCACCAAATATTGATGAGTATTTTTATTATGAAAACTCATTAAATTTAATACCACATATTTTAGCTAGTGCAAAAGTAATATACAAAACAAAAGATTTTGAATACCAAAAAGATTTAAATTTAGCAATACCGCTTACAAATGATGGAATAAACTGGGAAAATGCCTTTAATTTTAATCAAATTTTAAGCAAAACAGTAAAAGAAGATAGTGAGTTTGAGCCACTTCCTTCATTCATAGCTTCAAATAAAGATTTAAGCAAAGAAGCAAAAGATTTTAAAGATTATATTTTTAGAAATATTAAACTTACACTTTTTGAGGCTCTTGGTAAAATTTCAAAACCAAATGAAGAAAAAAGCGATTTTTTAATAAGACTAAATGATAAATGCAATGAAATTTTAGAGGATGAAACCTCCAAATTTGAAGCTAAATTTAAAGCAGAAAAAGAAAAATTAGAAGCTCAAATTCAAAAAGCTCAAATTAAACTTGATAAAGAAAAATCAGATGTTAAATCAAGTGGAATAAACGCAGCTATTAGTATCGGAGGTGCTATTTTAGGTATGTTTTTAGGAAATAAAACTCTTACAAAAACAAATGCTTCAAAAGTTCTAACTAGTTCAAAAAGTGCAAATAGAGTTTTAAATGAAAGAAAAGATGTCGCACTTGCAAAAGATGCACTTGAAGCACTTGAAAATAAATTAAATGAGCTTATATTGGAAGAAAGCACGAAACTAAAAGAGCTAAGGCAAAAGTATAATTTAAAAAATTTAGATATTAAAACAACTGAAATTGCAGCTAAAAAAAGTGATATTTTTGATGAAAAAATAGCTCTTTTATGGAAAAGTTAAAATAGTTTTGATAAAATTTTAGGCTTAAAAATTTAAAGGAAAAACAGTGAACGGATTAATAAATTTCTTAACAAATCCAAATATTATGCTTTATTTGGCTGCTTATTTAATAGCCTCAATTCCATTTGGAGTTATTATCGCAAAGTCTCTTTATAGTGTGGATATCACAAAAGAAGGAAGCAAAAGCATAGGGGCAACAAATGTTTATAGAGTTTTAAAAAATATTGATTTAAAAAATGCAAAAAAAATAGCAATTATTACGATAATTTGCGATGTATTAAAAGGCTTTTTGCCTATTATTATTGCCAAATTTGCAGGAATTGATGAAAATGTTTTATGGATGATGGCAGTAATGGCTGTGTTGGGGCATTGCTTTAGCGCGTTTTTAAAATTTGAAGGTGGAAAAGGTGTGGCAACAAGCTATGGAGTTTTTGCAGCATTTTTACCGATTGAAGTTGCTTTATCTTTGATTGTTTGGTTTTTGGTAGGAAAATTTATAAAAGTTTCATCCATTGCATCTCTTAGTGGAATTTTTACCTTTTTAATTCTTTCACTAATAATACATCCACAAATTTTACCAATAAACACACATGCACCAATTATAATAATTGTTTTTATTGTGTTTTATAAACACATTCCAAATATCAAAAGACTTATTTTTAAAGAGGAAAAACAGGTTCTATGATAACTGTTTTAATTGAAAATTTAAAACTTAAAACAATTATTGGAATGCTTGAGTTTGAACGCACTACTACTCAAATGATAAAAATAGATGCAAAATTTCAAGCTCATGAGTTTATCGATTATGCGTTAGCTTGTGAAATTATAGAAAATGAGTTTAATAAAAATAAATTTGTAAAAGTTGAAGATGCTTTAAATTATTTTTGTGATTTTTTTAAAAAAAAATACCCAACAATAAATTATTTTTTTATGAAAATTATAAAAAAAGAAATTTTACAAAATGCAGATGTTGGGGCAATGATAGAAGAAATTTTTTAAGATATATTTAAAAAACTTGAATTTAAGCTTAAATTCTGTTATAATCGCTGAAATAATTTTAAAATTAAGGAAAATATAATGAGAATTTTGATAGTAGAAGATGAAGTTACTCTAAATAAAACAATTGCCGAGGGTTTGCAAGAATTTGGTTATCAAGCAGACTGTGCTGAAAACTTCAAAGATGCTGAGTATTATATCGGCATAAGAAACTATGATTTAGTTCTAGCAGATTGGATGCTTCCTGATGGAGATGGAATTGACCTTATCAACATTATAAAACAAAAATGCCCTAGAACTGCAATTGTAATGCTATCAGCAAAAGAAGATAAAGAAAGCGAAATAAAAGCACTAAAAGCAGGAGCAAGTGATTATATAAAAAAACCATTTGATTTTGATGTTTTGTTAGCTAGAATTGAAGTTCAACTTAGGTTTGGCGGTACAAATGTAATTCAAATAGGCGAACTTACAATAGATCCAGATGAGGAAAAAATAATTTATAAAGATCAAGAAGTAGAATTAAAAGGGAAACCATTTGAGGTTTTAACTCATCTTGCAAGACACAGTGATCAAATAGTCTCAAAAGAACAACTCCTTGATGCAATCTGGGAGGAACCAGAACTTGTTACTCCGAATGTAATCGAAGTAGCAATAAATCAAATTAGACAAAAAATGGATAAACCTTTAAATATATCAACAATTGAGACTGTAAGAAGACGCGGATATAGATTTTGCTTTCCCAAAAAAGCTTAAGGACTAAATTTATCATTCAGTTAGCATCGGGTTCTTCGATGCTAATTTTAATATTTTCAACTATGCTTTACCACTATATAAAAATCAATATTTTTGAAACAGTGGTGCAGGTTCTAAACCAAGAAGCTATAAAATTATCATCTCAAAATGTAACTAATAGCTTTAACTTTTACACAAAAGAACTTGGTCACACGCCAATAAATGTAAAAATAATTCAAAATGAAAAAAATCTAAAAAAACCGAAATATACAAGCATAAAAACAGAAGAAAAATCATCTCTTATGCTTGAATATCCCTATAAAAATAGCATTATCATACTTGATACGGACACAACTTTTTATAACAAATTAGTTTCTCAAGTATTAACTGATATTATCATTATAAATGCGACCATGATATTTTTAATTTTATTTTTTGCTTTATTTTTATCGAGATCTCTTCTAATTCCTGTTAAGCTTCTTTCAGCCAAGCTTTCAAAACTTAATGAAATAGCACTTGACCACATAGATGAAAATGAAATTCCATTAGAATTCAAACCTCTTGGAATGGGTATAAATAGGCTTATTGATAGAATTCACACTTTTATAGGATATCAAAAAGAACTTTTTATAGGCATTGCTCATGAGTTAAAAACTCCACTAGCTGTTATGAAAACCAAAAATGAAGTTACACTTTTAAAGCCAAGAGATAATGAAAAATATATAGAAGCTTTAAAAAATAATAATATTTCAATTGATAATATGAATAAAATGATAAGCTCAATTTTAGAAGTTGGAAGACAAGAAGGTGCACAATTTGAAAAGCCTGTTGAAATTGATATTATAAAACTTATAAAAGAAACTTGTTTAAATTTTAAGATATTAGCACAATCAAAAGATAAGGCAATAATTACAAAATTAAAACCAGATGAGTTTTTTATGAGCATTCAACCAAATTTATTTTTACATATTGTCCAAAATTTCATTCAAAATGCTGTTAAGTTTTCACCACAAAACTCAGCTATTATCATAAAAAGCACTATTTTAGACGATTGTTTTAAACTTGATGTTGTTGATGAGGGAATTGGAATAGATGAAAGTTTGGATCTTTTTGCACCATTTAAACGAAGTGGTAATAAAAGCGGTGCTGGACTTGGCTTATTTTTAGCAAAAGGTGCAGCCGATGCAATGAATGCTCAAATTTCACTTAAAAATAGAAGTGATCAAAAAGGAGTCATTGCAACTATTAAAATTCCAATTTCAAAAACAAGTAAAAAATTAAATAAGGCTTTTAAATGACGAAAAAAGTAGCAGTTATAGACCTTGGCTCAAACTCAGCAAGAATGGTAATTTTTGGAAGAACTAGTAGGCTTGGATTTTACATACTTGGCGAATATAAAATGAAAGTAAGACTTGGTGAAGGAGCCTATGAGCATAGCGGAATTATCCAAGAAGATGCTATGAAAAAATGCTTTGGCGCTTTTGTGGAGTTTAGAAAAATATTAAATAGGTATAAAATTCAAAAAATTCTAGCCGTTGGAACATCAGCCTTAAGAGATGCAAAAAATGCAAATGAGTTTATAAATATGGTTAAAAAGCTTGGCATTAGCCTAAAAGTTGTAGATGGCGATATGGAGGCATACTATGGTGGCTTTGGAGCAGCAAGACTTGTAAAATACCCAGATAATGCAACAACTATTGATATTGGTGGTGGCTCAACAGAGCTTGCTAAAATACAAAGTGGAAAAGTTGTAAAAACACTTTCTTTAAATTTAGGAACTGTAAGATTAAAAGAGCTTTTTTATGATAAAGAAAATTTAAATGGACTTGATAAATTTGTTAAAGAGTTAACAGACAAAATTCCCAAAGATTTTCAAAACAATACAATTATCTCAATTGGGGGAAGCTTAAGAGCCATTTCAAATGCAATTATACAAAGAAAGAATTATCCTTTAAAAATGGTTCATGGATTTTCCTATAATTATGAAAGAGAAAAAAGCTTTATAGAAAAAATTTATTCTTCAAAAATATCAGATTTGGGAAGCTTTTTTATAAAAAAAGATCGTTTTGATACGATAAGAGGCGGAGCTTACATTTTTAAAAAAGTTGCTGATATTTTAAAAGCAAAAGAGATAATTACAAGTGGAGTTGGTGTTAGAGAGGGAGTTTTTTTAACAAATTTAATAGGTAAAAATGCAAAATTTCCTGGAAATTTTAATCCATCTTTAAAAAGCTTACAAGATAGGTTTATAACTCAAAATCGTCCAAATATAACTAAATTTTCAAAAGAGCTTTTTTATACCCTAAAATCCCTTCATAAAGTTAGTGAAAATTATATAAATGAACTTTTAACAGCCTCAAAACTCACAGACATTGGAAGAAAAATAGGCTTTTACTCAAAGCATTTAAACGCTAATTTTATTATCTTAAACGCACTTAATTATGGCTATACACATAAAGAAAAAGCCCTAATTGCAACGATAATAAAACAAAATGGAAAAAAAAGCATGAGTCAAATTGAATATGAAGAATTAAAAGAGTTATTACCAGATGAAAACTCAGTTATTTGGCTAAGTTTTATTTTAAAACTAGCTACAGTTTTAGACTATAGTGATATAAAAAATGTAAGTCTTAGCTACAAAAATAAAACACTTGAAATTTATGGATTAAAAGAAGATGAATATATAAAAGACACTATTAAAAAAATGCAAAAACCAGGAATTTTTGCAATTACATTTAATTAAAAAGGAATAAAATGCCACTACTTGATAGTTTTAAAGTTGACCACACAAAAATGAAAGCTCCGGGAGTAAGACTTGCAAAAAGTATGAAAACCCCAAAAGGTGATATTATAAGCGTTTATGATTTAAGATTTTGCCTACCAAACAAAGAGATTATGAGCGAAGATGGAACACATACATTAGAGCATCTTTTTGCAGGCTTTATGAGAGAACACCTAAATAGTAAAGATGTTGAGATAATCGATATTTCGCCAATGGGTTGCAGAACTGGTTTTTATATGAGCTTAATAGGAAATCCAAATATTGATAAAGTTATCAATGCTTGGGAAAATTCAATGAAAGATGTTTTAAATGTATCTTCACAAAGTGATATTCCAGAACTTAATATTTATCAGTGTGGAACTGCTTCTATGCATAGTTTAAAAGAAGCTAAAAAAATAGCTCAAAATGTTTTAAATAAAGGAATTTGCATTATAAACAATGATGAAATTGCTTTAAAAGATATTTAGTTTAAAGAAAAAAATTTATTTTGCTTTTTCCCAAATTAATTTCTTACCAAAGATAGCCTTGTTATTTGTAAATTTCGCCCACGAAATTTCCATACACCAAATATTTGGCTTTAAAGCAAGCGCGTAAGGAAATCTTTTAAAATAAATTTTTTTTTGCTCTTCATTGGCCTTTTTAAACTCGCCTAAAAGCTGAACACCCTTAATATTTCCAACTATTTTTGTATCAAGATGTATTATACCTGAAACAATTGTATTTTTTAAAGCCATTTGAATATGGCTTGTCTTTTCATCTGAAGCAAAAATTAAACTTGAATTTTTTTCATCATAAGCATAAAATGCACTTGCACAATATGGTTTATTATCAAAACTCACGCAAAAAGATAAAAGATGCATTTTTTTTACGAATTTATCTATTTCTTCATACAACTTTTTTGCCTTTTTTATAAAATTTACTTAATAATAGCAAATTTTTTGTATAATTTAATGAAAATATTAAGGAAATTTAATGGAAAATGTAGAAATTCTAAAACAGATGTTTTTAATGCAACAACGACTAAATGATGAAACAAATGGTAAAAAATGGGAAGAAGGAACCGCACAAAATGGCAAACTCATAAATTGGAAAAGATGTATTTATATGGAGTGTGCTGAACTAATCGATAGCTTTTCATGGAAACACTGGAAAAGCATAAACCAAAAAGCAAATAGTGAAAATATAAAGATTGAACTAACTGATATTTGGCATTTTATAATGAGCCTGGTCTTAGAAAAAGCATATCCGAATAAAAATATTGATGATATTGTAAAAGATATTATTTCAGTTAGTGGATTTAGGGATTTTACACTTGAAGCCTACAGCATGAGTGAATATAATCTATATGAAATTATTAACGATATTGAGATTATAATCCACGAATGCAGTGGTTTTGAACTTAAAATTCATGAGCTTTTAACTAACTTTTTTAGACTCTCACTCAAATGCGGCTTAAACTTAAATGAGCTTTTCAAAAAATATGTTGGCAAAAATGTGTTAAACAAATTTAGACAAGATCATGGATATCAAAACGGAACTTATGTAAAAATTTGGAATGGCAAAGAAGATAACGAAGTATTAAGTCAAATTTTAAACTCAGGCGTTATAAATATGGATGAAATTTATAAAAAACTTGATGAAAATTATAAAAAAATCAAAAAATAAATTTTAAAAAACAATATATAAATTTTGAATACATAGTTATAAAAACTACAAAATACAAAAAAGATGTGTTCGCACATCTTTTACACAAAAATAATATAAAATCATAAATATCAAATTTCTTAAAGCTTAGAATTTACTTGATATTTCAAACTACTTTTAATATTTTGTTTGATACTTAGTATCAATAAATTTTATTATTGACAAATTTTTTTTAATATGATAAAATCTCTTAATTTTGATAATGAAAGGTTTAATGATGAGGCAATATGAGACTTACAAATGTCATAAATGTGGTAATGAAGTTGAAGTACAAAAAGTCGGTGGTGGCAAACTAGTATGCTGTGGTGAAGAGATGGAGTGCATAACAACTGATCTAACTTCTGTAAATTTGATGAAAGCATTTGCTGGTGAATCAATGGCTAGAAACAAATATGATTTATATGGAGATTTGGCTAAAGAAGCTGGATATCACGCTATTGCAAAGCATTTTTATGAAGCAGCTGAAAATGAAAAATGGCACGCAAGAGCTGAGCTTAAAAAACATCATGAAATGGCCAACATACCGCTTGATAGAATGGATAAAAATCTACTTGATGCAGCAGCTGGAGAAAAATTTGAACACGAAGAGATGTATCCAGGTTTTGCAAAAATAGCTGAAGATGAGGGCAAAAAAGATGTTGCAAGACTTTTTAAAGCTATTGCAAAAGTTGAAGTTGAGCACGAAAGAGAGTATTTAGAACTCAAAAAAATGCTTGAAAATGATGGCTTTTTTGAAAGCGGGGAAGAAGATGTTTGGGTTTGTGAAGTTTGCGGTCATGTTCATCGTGGCAAAAAAGCTCCTGGCGCCTGTCCTTTATGTAAAGCTCCAAAAGAGTATTTTAAAAGAGAATTTTTAGGGTAAAATCAAAAATTTATAATAATAATATTTAGGAGAAAGCACTTCTCCTAAATATTTTCTTTTTGTTCTAATTTAAAACCCACAAATTTTTTTCAAATCTTCATCAATAACTCTTTTGTTTCCTGCCCTATCAACGCTTACATAAGTTACTTCTGCGCTTGTTACTGGTATTTTAACAACCTTATTATCTTCATTTAACCTTTGAACTATAACATCAACTTTTACTCTTATAGATGTTTTCCCAACTCCTATAATTTTTGCATAGCAACTGACTAAGTCCCCAACAAAAACAGGTTCTTTAAAAATTACTTCCTTAAATGAGATAGTTACAACTCTAATTGGTGCAACTTCCCTTGCTGCAACTGCCCCGGCTTTATCTATTTGAGCTAGTATCCATCCACCAAATATATTTCCAGCAGGATTTGTGTCTCTTGGCATTGCAACTATTTTTATCTTTGGCTCTCCCATATTTTTTAAATCCATAAATTTCCTTTAGTTATAAATTTATTATGATTTTACCAACTATTTTTAAAGTTTGTTTTAATACTGGTTAATTATATTTTGCTAAAATTTTTTTATAAATTTAAAAGGATAAATTATGAATGATTATAAAAAATTATTACAATATTCAGATGAAAATCAAAAAATAATAAACGATTTATATAAAAATCAAGATGATGATTATGTAAAAAAAGCTCTTGAAATTTGTGGTTTTAAAGGAAGTGAGTCTGAAAAAATAGCCGTTTTAAGACGAATTGTTGATTTAAAAACAGACCCTCTTTTAACTGAACTAAAAAAGAAAAATTACAGTGAAGATAAAATTTTGAAAATACGTGATGAAATGTATGATTTTGTGTCTTTAATACACGAAAACTCTCATAGAAATTTAATCTTAAAAGCAGTCGATAATAAAATTTTAAATGAATTTAACTTGGCCTTGATAAGTGGTGTTCATAAAATAGGCCTTATTTTAAACAAAATTCAAAAACAATGGCAACATATAGTAATTGATAAAAACTCTAAAATTTTTGCTTCAATGAGTAATCCATTTGAATTTATAGAAAAAAATGAACTTTATCAAAAAACCCCAAGAGGTGAAATTTGCGATAGAACTTACGGAGTTGTATTTTTTAATGAAAATAATACAAGTGCTGTTTTAAAAACATATTATGAAGCTTTTTTAGATATGCCAAAACTAATTGATGAGTTTGAAAATTTAATCCAAGCGCTATCTCTTCTTGCTATAAGCAGCGATGAAAAAGCATATATAGAATATTTTGAAAAATTAAAAATTGCATTTGCATGCACAGATAATAGTGATGTTATAAAAGTTTGGAGAGATGCTGAAATGGCATGGATGGATACTAAATCACATCTTCAAATTGGTCATCCGCTTGAATATTATGAAGACTTTTACACTCATGCAGTTGCTCTAGAATGGGATATAAGACTAAAAGAAGAAACTACATATGACGAAAAAGAGATAAAAAAATCGGTTAAAAATAGCTTCGATAGTGTCTATAAAAATATTGGCTCGAATAACCAAATAATGCACTCTATGGTTAATTCAAACATAGATAAAACACAACTTTATATCTCAACCCCAATGATTTATTATGGAGCTGATTTAGAAGGGCTTTTTAGTGCACAAGTTGTGCCAAATGATGAGTTTGTGAGTGCAAACTCAGGTAAAAAAATATTTGCTTTTGTAGATCATGTTTATGAAAGCATAAAAGCAAAACCTTTTATGAAAATAAATGATGAAATTTTTGAAAAAGAGTTTTTAAACTATACGCGCGATATTTTATTTAATAAAAAAGAAATTTGGCGTCAAGTTTATGGAGTAAGCACTATAGGACATGAGTTTGGGCATATTTTATTTATAGATGAAGATAGTGAAACTTTAATGAATAAAAGTGGAGTTTTTAAATTTATAGAAGAGTATAAAGCCACAACTGGTGGACTTATAACATTTTTTGATAATGAGATTGAAGAGTTAAAACTTCCAGTTTTTGCCGAGCTTATAAAAAGAAGTGTTGGACTTATCTCATGGATGGAAAATGACCCTGTTAAGGCATATTATTGCGAAAGTTTAATTCACCTAACTCTTCTTTTTGAAAGTAAGGCTTTAAAGTTTGATGGTAAAAAACTAAAAGTTAATTTGGAAAAATATAGTGATTTTAAAGATCTTTGTATAAAAAACTATGAAAATTTAGCAAAAATCTATGATGAAAAAGAAGATGCAAATAAGTTTTTATCAAAATTTTGCGCACCTTATAAATCAAGCTATTTGCCAATTTGCAAAGATGCAAAAGAGTTTGTTATCTACTACTTTGATCTTTATAAACAAATTGGCAACGAAGTTTCAGAAGTTAAAGAGTAACTTCTTCAATATCACCTTTTGAAAAGCGAGATTTTATCTCATTTATTTTTTCTGTGGTCTCATCACTTAGTGGAAGCACGATGTGATGACCCTCTTTAAATGAGATAAAATAATTTTCCTTAGTTTTTGCTATCTTATCAAGTGAGTTTAAGTTAAAAATTTCACTTGGTTTTGGTTTTTCATCATTTGAAAAAGTTATATTATTCTCATCTACATTAAATTTCATTTTTATTTTAGATTCTGGTAAATTATCTGACTTAACAAGCTCTTTATTGCAAATTTTTCTATAATATTTTGGAAAAAATACTAACCATAAAATTGCCAAAACCAAAGAAGTTAAACTTAAAATAGGAACTGTTTTTAAAAGACCATCTAAAATAAGACCAACAACAATAAACTCAAATGGCACAGCATAAAAGCTCATCATTTTTTGTCTTTTTGCTTTTTTACTGTGAAGTATCATAAATTTCCTTAAATTCCCAACATCTTTATTTGTAATTATTACTTCCATTTTTTTCCTTAAATTTTATAAATTTTGACTATTTTATCAAATTTTCTTAATTTATTTCATTAATTTCGCTAAAATCTTAAATTTACAAATAAAAATAATTTTTATATAAAAAATGTTAGGAAAGATATGCGAAAACTTTTTAACATAACAGGCTTTTTGCCTTTTATTGTAGTTCTTTTTATAAATGCAGTGGTTGATCTAGGGCACAAAATTACCATTCAAAATATCTTAGTTAAAAGCTATTCAGGTGATATTTTAATAGCTCTTACTGCGATTGTAAATTTGCTCATTTTACTTCCTTATATTTCACTTTTTTCGCTATCTGGATTTTTAAATGATAAATTTTCGCGCACTCAAATTTCAAGAGTTGCGGCAGCTGTTACTATAATTTTTACATTTTTAATAACAATTGCTTATTTTAAAGGTTGGTTTTATTTTGCATTTTTTATGACTTTGCTTTTAGCTGTCCAAAGTGCGATTTTTTCTACTGCTAAATACGCTCTTATAAAACAAATCGCAAAAAAAGAAAATATTGCCTTAGCAAATAGCGTAGTAGAATCTGCCACAATTATCGCTATTTTACTCTCATCTTTAATTTTTTCTATAATTTTTGAAAAATTTGTAGTTATTGCAGATAGCCCAGGAAAGATGATGAGTTCTGTTTGGTTTATAGGAGTAATTTTATTTATTTTCACCTGTTTAGAAACATATTTTGCATTTAAAATTCCATATTTTGAAGCTGGCGATAAGACAAGTGAGTTTAAAATTAAAAAATATATAACTTTTGGATATCTAAAAGAAAATTTAACGCTAATTTTTAAAAACAAAAACATCTTATTAAGCGTACTTGGAGTTTCTGTTTTCTGGGCATTGGCTCAGCTTATAATAGCAGTTTTTCCAAGGCACTATAAAGATATTGTAGATGATAATGTTGCAATAATTCAAATAATTTTAGCAAGCAGTACAATTGGGATAGTGTTTGGGGCACTATTTTCAGGCTATTTATCTAAAAAAAGAGTAGAACTTGGAATAGTTTGTATCTCATCTTTTGGACTTTTTATTATGCTTGTACTTTTTGCAAGTGTAAATTCTATCTTTTTAATGTTTTTAACAGCTATTTTATTTGGCTTTATGGGCGGGGCTTTTATAATCCCTTTAAATGCAAATATTCAACTAAATGCAGGAAAGGAAAATGCAGGTAAGATAATGGCAGGAAGCAATTTCATACAAAACATTTTTATGGTTATATTTTTATTTTTAGCGATATTTTGTGCATATTTTAGCATAAACTCAAAAAATATTTTTTATTTAGCAAGTTTAAGTGCGTTGATTTGCTCAATAATTTCATTTTTTATTGTACCAAATTTAACTTTAAGGCTTTTAGTAATGCCATTTTTTAAACTTTTTTATAAAGTAAGAGTTAAAGGTGACATACCACAAAATGGTGGGGTTTTAATGCTTGGAAATCACCTAAGCTTTATAGATTGGGCATTAATACAAATTGCAGTTAATAGAAAAATTAAATTTGTAATGCATGTAAGCTTTTATGAAAAACTTCATCTAAAGTGGTTTTTTAATATTTTTGATGTTATAAGAGTTGGAAAAGGCACAAACAAACTTGCTATGAATCAAATACAAACTGCACTTAAAAATGGTGAAGTTGTGGCGATGTTTGTAGAAGGTCACATAACTCAAAATTCAAATTTAAATGTTTTTAAAAAAGGTTATATGCTTGCTATAAAAGATACAGGCGCTAAAATAGTTGCTTTTCATATAAGGGGTTTTTGGGGTTCATTTTTTTCAAGAGCCGATATTAGCTATAAGAAAAAAACATTTAAAAGAAGAGTTTTAAATATAGCTTTTAGTAAGCCCCTAGACTCACAAATTTCACCAAGTAATCTTAAAAAAGAGGTTATAAAACTATCTTATTTTAACCTTGGGGATTATCTAGATTTACAAAAACCACTTCAATACGAATGGCTAAAATGGGCAAAAAGAACTCCACTTCATGCTTCCATGGTTGATTTTAGTGCTAAAACTTTATCAAATTTCAAAGTGCTTGTTGGTGTGCTTTTATTTGCAAAAAAACTTAATTTAAAAGATGAAGAAAATATAGGAATTTTACTTCCATCATCAAACGTTTGTGCAATAATTAACCTTACACTTCTTACACAAAAAAAAGTAATTGTAAATTTAAACTACACATCAAACACAAACTCTTTGCAAAATTGTTTAGAAAATGCAGGTATTAAAACCATTTTAACTTCAAAAAAATTTATAGAAAAACTACATGGAAGAGATATAAATTTTAGTTTAAAAATAAGACAAAAATTCTTTTATTTAGAAGATTTAAAAATTACAAAATTTGATAAAATAAGAGCCTTTATTAAAGCAATGCTACCTAAAATTTTAATCGAAAAACTCTATTTTAAAAAAGCAAACTTAGATGATACAGCAGCAATTATTTATAGCAGTGGAAGCGAAGGCGAGCCAAAAGGTATAGTATTAACACATAAAAATTTACTTACAAATATAGTTCAAGTAAGTGACCTTTTAGGAAGAGAAAATATCCAAGTTATGCTTTCAAGTCTTCCTGTTTTTCACTCTTTTGGACTTACTTTAACTACACTTTATCCACTTTATTCAAACTTAAAAAGCGTTTTTGTAGCTGATCCAACGGATGGATTTACTCTTGGCACAATGCTTCAAAAGCATAAAGCAGAAGTTATATTTGGCACATCTACATTTTTTAGGCTTTATACTAAAAATAAAAAAGTAACAAAAGAGATGTTTGAAAGCATTAAATACGCAGTAGCAGGTGGTGAGAAACTAAATTTAAACACAAAAAATGAATTTGAAGCAAAATTTGATAAAGAAATTTTAGAAGGATATGGCACAACAGAAACTTCGCCTGTAATTAGTGTAAATTTGCCAAATGAGATAAAAGATGAAAAAATACAAATTTTCAATAAAAGAGGAAGTGTTGGAATGCCACTAAATGGAACTATTGTAAAGATAGTAGATCCAAATACTCTAAAAGAGCTCGAAGATTATGAAAATGGTCTTATTTTAGTAAGCGGACATCAAGTTATGAAAGGTTATTTTAACAAAATTAGTGATGCTTTAGTTGAAATAGATGGCATAAAATACTACAAAACAGGAGATATAGGATACTTAGATCAAGACTATTTTATATATATAACAGATAGGATATCACGTTTTGCAAAACTTGGTGGTGAGATGATAAGTCTTTCAATGGTTGAAAATGCACTTCACGAAGTATTGTGCGATGATGATATTATAAGTGTTACAAATTTAAAAGACGATAAAAAAGGTGAAAAGATAGTCTTACTTTATGAGGGAGAAAAAAACATTGATAAGATAAAAGAATTAATAAAAAACTCAAATTTAAATGCTCTTATGAGACCAAGTGTTATTCATAAAGTAGAAAAAATTCCAGTCCTAGGAACAGGAAAGGTAAATTTTAAAGGTGTTAAAGATTTAGCATTGCAACTTGATAGGCAATATTAAAAACAAAAAAGTAAATTGATATCTTAAAGCAAATGTGAGGGCAAAAGCCCTCTATTATGATTTTACTTTAACCATACCAACCAATAAACAAATAATGCCTGGTATCATCCACTCAAGGCTTTGATCATACAGTGGTAAAAACCTACACAAATCAACCAAACCTGGTATCGCAATATGAAAACTTCTATCAAAAGTTCCAATTAAACTTATGGCTAAAACTACATAAATAACTAAAGAATAAGTAAATTTATCCTCATTTAATTTATTATTTAATAAAGATAAAACTATTAAAGAAAGTGCTAGTGGATAAATAATGCCTAAAAATGGCACTGCATAATTAATAATTGCAGTAAGACCAACATTGGCCATAAGTGAACTTATAACAGACCAAATGATTATCCAATGTTTATACTTAATCTTTGTAATTGTTATAAAATATTCGCTTATTGCGCAAGTAAGTCCGACGGTTGTTGTCAAACAAGCTAAAAACATTGCTAAACCAAATATTACAATGCCATATTTTCCAAACCAATACTCAGTTGCTATTGCTAAAATTTCAGCTCCATTTGTAGGTGCTTGCTCAAACAAACCTACTGCTGCACCTGCACTTGCACCAATATATGAAAGCATCATATAAATTATCATCAAAATAAGTCCTGCCAAAAGGCCTGCTTTTATGGTTGCACTTACTATTTTTTCATTATCTTTTATGCCAATTCTTTTAAAAGTAAGCAAAATAACAAGTCCAAAACTAAGGCTTGCCAAAGCATCCATTGTCTGATAGCCTTCTAAAATACCAGTAGTTATAGGATGAGCTGCATAACTTCCCTTTGCTTCTAAAAATGAAGAACTGTGAAGTGGATCAATAATAGAAACAGCAAATAAAACAAGTATCAAAATAAGTAAAATAGGAGTTAAAATTTTACCCAATGTTGATATCATTTTTGTTGGATTTCTTGAAAGAGCCCAATTTACTATAAAATAACTTATAGAGTACAAAAATAAAGGTATAAAACTGGCTTGTAAGCCTTGTGATAAAAATGGTTTAATAGCAAGCTCAAAAGGCATATTTGCAGCCCTTGGAATAGCAAAAAATGGTCCAATTATAAGAAGTAAAAATATTGAAAAAATTAGTGCAAATTTAGGTGAAATTCTTTGTGCAAGATTATGAAGTCCATTTGACTTTGCAACTGCTGCAATACCTAAAATAGGAAATAAAACAGCTGTTAAGCAAAATGCAATTATTGCAATTGGAGTTTGCTCTCCCGCAAGATTGCCTAAAAATGGTGGAAATATAAAATTTCCAGCACCAAAAAACATAGAAAAAAGCGTAAGCCCAACTACTAAAAAGCTCCTAAACGATATCTCTTTCATACAAAAACCTTTATTTGACTTTTAGTAATAATATAGCAATTTAATTAAATTTATATAAAATTACTAAAAATTTTAAAACTATGCAAAATTTATGTTACAAATTTACAATAAATCTAAGATTATACTTAAATTTAACTAAATTTAAGCTTTTATTCTTAAATTCTTAAGTGCTTTAATTCTCTCTTCTGTGCTTGGGTGAGTTCTAAATAAAGATGAAAAGTTACTTTTGCCACTCAGTGGATTTACAATAAACATATGAGCACTGCTTGAATCCGCGTTTTTAAGAGGATTTTTAGAATAGCTTTCAAGCTTAGAAAGTGCTTTTATAAGTCCGTTTGGATTTGAAGTAAGCTCAGCTGAACCACGATCGGCCTCAAACTCTCTACTTCTTGAAATTGCAAGCTGAATAATAGTAGCAGTAAGTGGAGCAATAACAGCAAGAGCGATTAAAACAAAAATATTTGATCTATTTGAGTTTTTATTATTGCCTCCAAACATAGCTCCCATTTTTGCAATATTTGCTAAAATTGCGATTGCCCCTGCAAAAACAGCTGCAATTGAGCCAGTTAAAATATCATAATGCTTTACATGGCTTAGCTCATGAGCAATAACAGCTTCAATCTCTTCTTCGCTCATTAAATTTAAAAGACCTTCAGTTACTGCAACAACAGCATGCTTTGGATTTCTTCCAGTTGCAAAAGCATTTGGAGTAGGATCAGGAATAATACAAATTTTAGGAAGTGGTAAATTACCTTTTTTACAAAGTTTCTCAACTATATCGTAAAGACCAGATGCGTTTTGTTTAGTTACTAAAATTGCATTATAGTACTTTAAAACTATTTTATCGCTAAAAAAATAACTAAAAAAGTTTGTTGCACAGGCTATCAAAAATGCAATTATCATACCACTTTGTCCACCAATTAAATAACCAATTGCCATAAACAAAAACATCAAAGCAATCATCAAAATAGAGGTTTTAATTATTTCCATAAAATTTCCTTTTATAAATTTTATACCTATTTTACACCAAATTAATAAATTTATAGATTACTTAAGTTTGTATCAAAACTTTTATGAAAATATCTTTTTTATCTATATTTAAAAAAAATCTTATATAATAATCATAAAAAACTACAAGGACAATCTTTGTTTGATAAAATCGATAAAACTATAATATGGCTTAAAAAACCTAGCAATACTATGTGGGTGTTACCAACTTTTGGTGCTATTATGTCAGTTGTATTTATAATTATAGCTTATCTTGTTACTATTTATATTCCAAATGATTTATTTCCAAATATTGAGCACTCTACATTAAATGATTTGCTCTCTATTATCTCATCAAGTATGTTAGCAGTGAGCACATTTTCACTTTCTATTATGGTAACAGCTTTTTCATCTGCTTCAAATTCAGCCTCGCCACGTGCAACAGAACTAATAATGGCTGATGATAACACCAGAGTTGCTATAGCTAGTTTTATATCTTCTTTTATATATTCAGTTATTGCAAAGATTTTTTTAAGTGTTTTAAACTTTGGAGTTAATGGTATATTTATAATATTTATAAGCACAATATTGGTTTTAATGTATCTTATTTACACACTTATAAAGTGGGTTCAAACTTTATCTAGCTTAGGAAGGATGGAAAATACTTTAAACAAAATTTATAATGCAGCTTTAAACTCATATATACAACATATAAAATTTATAAAATCAACTAAATTTTGGAACGTAACTAGAAGCGATAGCGATATAGATTTGAGTTCAAATTTAACTGGATATGTAACTTTTATAAATTTGCAAAAACTTCAAAATTTAGCTCAAAAATATGAATTTAAAGCCTATGTTAGAGTAAATTCGGGCGATTATATATCAACTGGAGATGAGCTAATAAACATCTATTTTGATAATAAAAATAATGAATTTGACAATAGCTTAATAGAAAAAATTTTACCTTGTTTTGTTGTAGAAAAAAGCAGAACCTATCAAAATGACCCTGTTTTTGGATTTGTAGTTTTAAGCGAAGTTGGGCAAAAAGCGATGTCAAAAAGCGTAAATGACCAAGGAACAGCAATAAGCGTTTTAACTTTAATATCTAAAATTTTACTAGAAAATGACTTAGAAAATGTAAAAACAGAAAAAAGTGATATAAAAAACTTTGATAGAATCTCACTTAAAGAGCTAGATGTTTGTAAGCTTATAACTAAAAGTATTGTGCCGATTGCAAGAGATGGTTCAACCAACTTAACTATCGATATGAAAATTCAAAATATCCTAGCTTCTATATATAAAAACTTAAATTATAATAAGCTTAGAGATTGTGCTAAAATACAAGCTAAAATTTGCCTAAAAAGAGCTTTGGTTGATCTAAATTTTGATTATGATAAAGATAAACTAACAAAATTTCACAATGAGCTTTTTAACTAATTTCCTTAAGAAATTTACAACATTTTTATATATAATTTTAAGTAAAAATGACTTATACTTTAATGCAAAATTTCAAAACTAAAACGGTAAAACTCCAGATTTTTCTTTATCTTTTTTATTTTTTAAATTTTTTAGCACATCACTAATATTATTTATATTTACAGCACTAGCTTCATTTTTTATAATCTCTTTATTTAAATTAAACATCTCATCTTTAAAAATCTCATCATCACCATGTATCGCACCTCTTAAAATTTCCCATTTCAAAGCCTTTTCTAAAGCGTGTCGAAAACTTGAGTCTTTATTTGTTTTTTACCATTTACAAAGCTGTATTTTTAGCTATAGCAGACAAAAAGCTTGAAGTCTATCTCTATCAATGTAACGCTTTGAGAACAAATTTAGGCTAAATTTATTTGAAATTTCTATATTTTCGAAGTACTCACTTATTAAAAGTCCGCCATTTATAACTATATCTTTTGCTAGTTGGATATTTTCTTTGGATAAGATATTTTTTAAACTACTTGGCAAAAATGTAGCTGTTACACCACCACGCTCTAAAGTAGTTTTATGAGCTATGCTATCACAACCATTAGCTAATCCACTTAAAATAACAGCATTTTTTCAACCATTTTTGATACGATTTTACTTTATAAATTCTTAATTTCAGAAGTTGGATTTAAAAGCCCTATAACTGTGATTTTAAGATGCTTTGGGTTTAGTAAATCCAAATCCTCTTTATATGTTAAAAATACAGGTTTTTAACTATTTGTTATATTTTTTTACATTATATTTAGGAAACAAATCATCGCAAAATCCAACACAACCATCGATAAAATCCCCTAAATCATCAATCTTTTTTGAAATTTTATATTTTTTATTTTGAAACTCTTTTAAAGTTAGAGTATTATTTTTTTCTTTTAGTAAATTTGTTATCTTTTCATCACTTTCATCACCCTTTAAATTTTTAATAACCCAAGCATTACCAATCCCACGGTAAGTTAAAGCAGTGGCTATATTTAATTGTTATAAAATTTATTTGTAGTTGCTATTTTAAAGTATAAGTATCAATGCTTTGTACTTGTTTATAGGCTTTAATTATGATTGAAAAACATTTTGTGTAACAAAACACTATATTTTATGCAACATCTAGAAATTTGATAAAAAATAGATAAAATTTGATGATTTTTAGAAGTTAAGATAATAACGATATTATCGTTATTTAAAAGTATTTTTAGATAGTATAAATGGCCGGGAAATAGGGATTCGAACCCCAGGAGGTGTGACCCTCAACGGTTTTCAAGACCGCCGCTTTCGACCGCTCAGCCATTTCCCGAACTATTCAGTTTTTTCTGAGACCCACTCTGCTCCATCATGGACTTTATCTTTTGTCCATTCAACATTTTGTTTAGTATCACTCTTAACACCATGCCAAGTGCTAGAACAACCTGCTAAAAACAATAACGCTATAAATGCAGATAAAATAAATCTCATAACTTTTCCTTTATTTGTTGGAGGCGACACTCGGATTTGAACCGAGGATCAGAGCTTTGCAGGCTCCTGCCTTAGCCACTTGGCTATGTCGCCTTGCAACGCTAATGGTGCCCAGAGCCGGACTTGAACCGGCACGGAAAAAACTTCCGAGGGATTTTAAGTCCCTTGCGTCTACCATTCCGCCACCTGGGCAAAACACCTTAATGGAGCGGGAAACGAGATTCGAACTCGCGACCCCAACCTTGGCAAGGTTGTGCTCTACCCCTGAGCTATTCCCGCATTTTTAAAACTGAATTGAAATCATACCAAATTTAAACTTAAAAATTTATTTATTTTGCAAATTTTTTTATTTTTTTATTTTAAAGGATATTATAAGAAATTTTCAGTAGAATTATGTTTTAAAATATTTGGGGGCATAGCTCAGCTGGGAGAGCGCTTGAATGGCATTCAAGAGGTCGGCAGTTCGATCCTGCTTGTCTCCACCATCTCACTTTTTCGATATCCATATTTTAGGCTTTTCAAACTGATAGTAAACGAAATAGGTAATCGCAATAATTATATAAAATATTCATTAATTACCTATTTAAATTACCTATTTTGTCTAAAATTACCTATTTTTTAAAAAAAAGGGTGAAAACCTATATAATTAATAACAAAACCATAAAGGATTTGTTATGACAAAAACAAAATATATACGCGACAATGTTGAATTTAGGAAAAACCCTAACTTCTTTTTACAAGCCTATACACTCGATGAATATGTCGACGATAAAAAAGAAAAGTTAAACAATAATCTCTACGTTAGAATTAAAAGAAGTGCAAACGGCAAAAGGCTTTTCAAAAATTATTACGCAAAATTAAGTCCGAATAAATGGCAAATAATCGGAAGCGTAGACGATATAAGCTACCGAGATGCAATTACACAATGTATTGCAATGGAAGAAGCTTTTAGAAATGAAAACAATGAGTTTATATTCAAGAATGCTTTTGAGGCGTTTTTAAAAGTCAATGATACGCTAAAAATAGCTACTATTGATAAAAAACGCAAACTTTTTAACCACGCCCAAGTTCTCCATAATACCGATATTAGGCTTATTCGGTGGCAAGCAATCCAAGATATTGTCATTGAACTTAGAGAGAGGAAAGTATATACCTCAATGTCACAATTTTTTTCATTGATGAGGGACTTTTTTGCCTGGGCTTTTGCGAACAATATGGTTGAGAAAGACATAACTTGGGGGCAAAAATTAAAATACATTAAGGTATATGAAAAGGGTCAATATGCCTATATTCAAAGTTCTGACGCCCTTAAAAGCCTAATAGAATATATATACTCATATCCTCATCAATCGAATACTAGAAACGCCCTAATATTCGGACTTCTAACTGGTTTAAGAAGTGCAAACATACGAAATTTACACGAAAAAAATATAAAAATTGATGAAAATGGCGAATACTATTTAGCTTTTTCAGAAAATGAAACAAAACTTGGAAAAGTTGAATATTTGGGACTTCCACAAGAAATAGGCAAGTGGCTAAGCAAACAAAACCACAACATAAACGGCTATATATTTGAAAGCCGTAAAACACATCTAGCCCCAACAAGTGAGGCTTTAAGCAAGGCATTAAAAGGCTTTCAACACGAAAACATAAAGGGCGATAGAGCCATAACAACCCACAGCTTAAGAAAAGCAGTCTCCACTTTTTGTTATGAAAACCTCAATGAAAACAAGCTATCTGAATATGCAATAGAAACCACTTTGTGGCACTCTCAAAACAAAGTCGCAATGAGTTATAACAAAAGCACAAACATAGAAACTAGTCGTAAAGTATTGACTTGGTGGTTCAATTATATAAATTCTATCGTTGATTTTAATATTTTGGAGGATTATAAAAATGAGTAATTTAATAATGCCCTCCACAAGAGACGTGGAGGAACTGGATTTGTTATCAGATAAAATTATAACTAAAAATATCTTAAAAACTCCTTATACTAGGGGTTTAGATGACAAAACAACAACAGAAAAACTAATAAAAATTCAAGAGCTAGAAAATGGCAATATCTTGCATGAGTTTGAAACCATTTTTCATAGTTCAGAATATGCGTTTTTAGGCATTTGTTTGACTTTTAGAGAGCTTAAAGATGAAGTATATTATTCGAATACAACAATTCGAAAAAAAGGCAAATGCAATAAAATAATCGCTGATTTACTAACCAAAAAAGAAAAAGAAATCATATACCAAGCCCCTGCAAAAATAGCAAGTGTGGGGTGTTTTGAACGACACAAAAATGGTTTAGTCCACAAACATTCACTCATAATATGCAACAAAAGAGACTATGAAAAAGTCTATCTTTGGCTACGAAAATTTATCACAAAAAAAGGAATTACAGAGCAAAGATACCTTAATTTCCGATACGTCTTAAAGCAACGAAAAACTATCGGAAAAGTAAGTGGCGTTCAAGAACAAAAAGAATTAATATACTTAGCTAATAGTCGTATTTTCGATAAAATCTGTCTAAATCTAACAGGGATTGCCACTGAATACTGGCAACAATTTCAAAACAGAAAAAATAAACGAAACAAAACCACAAAAGACAGCGTAATCAACAGAACAACAAGCATTCGCTTTACACATAAAACAAAAAAAGTTGATGAAAAGCGACGACAAATAAACATAAATGGGATAGAAACTATCGAGGGTAAATATCACTTCGAAACAAAAGGTCTATTGACAGAAAAAGAATTTCAAAGTTTAAAACATAAAAGTAGAAATTTAAGAGGTCAAGACAAGAAAACAGCACGGAAAATACTTTTGGGTTGGGCTACATATTTTGCTCGAAAAAGAGTAAAAATTACACCAACACCAAAACCAAAAAAAGAGATTGCATCGACTAAAAATGAAAGTGATATAAAAAAGAAAACAATAGACGACCCACCTAAAGATTTTGACGTTTTGGGTTATTTAGGGTTGTTAAATAGTGATAGCTATTTTAAGACGGAATGGTCGTAAAAAAGTGTGACACTTTTTTACAATTTTTATGAGCTGTGACAAGCACTTGGCTCATAAAAAATCTGCCCTTGTGGCAGCTCACGTTTTATTTAGACGAAGTCTAAATAAATTAGTGAACTAATTTATTAGTCAATAAATTAGCTCCTATAACGACCTAATTTTGGATATTTGAAATGAACTTGTTTTTGTTAAAAACCATAAAAAACGAGTGAATTAAATTAGGTCACTCTAATTTATTTGGGGGTGTTTTAATGAATTTAATTACATAAGTTATTCGCCATCAACAACTTATATAATTAAATAAAAAAAAGGAGAAAAAATGAGTATTTTCAGAGAGCACAAAAGTAGCATAAATTTCAAAAAAGTGAAGTCTATATATTATAGTCTACAGCACAATCGACGTGAAAAAAAGCCAAGTTACTTACTTCCACAAGACTTAGTGGCGAGAGAGAATGATTTTTCAGAGCTCAAAGACAAAAAATCACCTAATATGTTGGCTTTTTTAAGAAAAGTTTTTGACGAAAATATGAAAATATATGAAAAAAATAAGCAGGGAAAGGGAGGAAATCGCCCAAAATTTCAAAATACCTTACAAGAAGCAATTTTGAACATAACTCCTGATACAACAAAAAAGCAGATATTCCAAGTATTTGAGGCAATCATTGAAACAACAGGATACTATCCTGTCGCATCGTATATGCACTTCGACGAGGGGTTTTTGGTTGAAAAAGACACACTGAATACACCTCACCCTAAATGTCTAACGGCAGGAAAAGACTACTGGGTTGATACAGATGGCAAGGCTTACCATATAATCAATCGAAAAAGTGGAAAATATACAAAGGAAGCACCATTGGATACCTCAAAATATGTGGCTAAAATGAACCCTCATTGTCACATTTTACTATCTAGTTTCAACAACGGCGTTCAGCGATACGGCAAAGTAACCAAACAACAACTATCAACGCTACAGACAAAAGTAGCTGAAATTTTAGGAATGGAAAGAGGACAGAAAGCCCAAGAAACAGGAAGAAAGCACATTACTCATCAAGAATTCAAACAGATAAAAGCGAGAGAAAATGAGTTAAATAACAAAGAAATCGAATTAAACAAAAGGGAAAATAGGCTAAACGTCAAAGAAAAACAAACTCAGAGCCAAAAAACAATAACTCAAGATGAATATAATGCACTTGCAGTCCGTTCATCTCAATTAACAGATTTTCTAAAAAAGTCAAATGAGATAGTAATTCGTGAATGTGGAAAAATAATTCGATACGAAATGAAGGAGCAAGGAGGTTTTTCTCGCTCTGACTACTCAGACCTTGAGAAAATGCAAACAAAAATGTATGTTGCAAACAACGATATGATAGTTAGCCCCGATGAGATTTTTAAAAGCTTTAGCGAGTTTTCAAGCCGATACAAAATCCAACCAAAAATCGAAATTAAATTAAAAGAACTAGAAAATGAACTTAAAAACGAAAATAATGCTACTATTTCAACCACTCAATACGGTCGGTAGAATGGGGGTTTTCTCCACTTTACCCCCAAAATGTAGATTATAATATATAGTATTAAATAGGGACAACACTTAACACATATTAACACATAAAAAGTAAAATTTGCAGTATAGAAAAAAATGAATGGGGGGGTGGGGTTTTTTCCCCTTAGCCATCACTTTGCTATTTTTTCAACAGACCGTCAAGGGTTGCCGTAGGCAATCCACGAGCGAAGCGACGCCCTTGACGTTGTCTGGAAGAAAAAATGGCAAAATTGTGATGGCGAAAAAAGAAGCGAAGTGTTTTTAGGCTCCTGCTTGTCCCTTTCTGTCTAAAATATTTATAAGAGGACAAGTAGGAAAAAACACTGAGCGACCCACCCCCATTCATTTTTTCTTATCTTTTTGCGTTTTTATCGCATTTTATTAGCATATTCAACTTATTTTTGGGTATAATACTTCTAATGATTAAGTTTTGAAAAAACAAACAAATTGTTACGACTTAATCTCTTTTTGTTTCTTTCTAGGGGTTTTTTAAAGCCCCTTGACTTTATAATAAAAAAAATATACAATATCAGTCAAGAAAACAAATAAGAGAATATTCGAAAAAGTGACAATTTAAGTTTCAAACCTTAAACAACTCACTTTTTGATACAAAATCTCTTAAGTTTTCTCGATATTTTACAGGTTTTTGTTATTTTTTAAGCGTTTTCTTAAAAAATCTAGGTAATCGGTTTAAAAAATTACCTGAAATATTCAAATATCGATGATATGGTGTTTAGAGCGTTATTTCAAAAGTAGCTTGTCTCCACCATTTATACATTTCTTAATTTATCTTTTCAAAAAGAAGATATAAAAATCCACCCCAACCTATTATAAGCAAGATAAAATAAAAGATGTGTGAATAAAAACCACTTCCTTTAATGCTTTTATTTGTATCTTTATCGTCTTTTTCTTCATATTTTTTTTCTAAATATTCTTTAAAAAACTTATTTTCTAGGATGAAATTTTGTATATCTTCAGGGCTTTTTAAATCATTGTTCTCTAATATGTAAAGCATATCATACTTTTGACATGCTTCATCTAAATTTGAAAAATCTTTTTTTAAATCATATTTTAAAATTTGAATTTGTCTTATTATGTTTTTATCAACCATATCTAAATTTAAAGCTACTGCTTCATAGTTAAAGCACTTTAGATTTAAATAGTAATTGATTTTTTCATCTAAAAGTTCTAGTAAAATTTCTATATTTTCACCACTTAAAATGATATTTTTTGCAAAGTTTGCAAAATCTTCACATTTTTTTATTTCCGCATCTTTTTGTGATAAAATATCTTCAAAACTTCTCAAAATAAAACCTTTTCACAATTTTAATGGTATTATAGCAAATTTACTCTTCTTTTTTGCCTGTAAATTTATCTATTATTTTTTTTCCTATTTCACTTTGATTTAACCCCTCAAGCATTGAGGCTAAATTTGTACCGCCTTTTGAGCTTAAAACATCTCCTATTTTATTTACTCCACTTGCAACATTTCCTTCATTTGCAATGATCTTAAGATCTGCATTACTTAATGCTTTTGCTTGCTCAAGCCCGATATCCCTATTAGCTTCAATTTGCTTTATAGATATTAAATAAGTTTGATATCCCTCATTTTCTCCAATTTCTTTTGCAAGCTCTATTTGAGCATTTACAGGAGCTAACTCTTTAAGCCTTAAAGCCTCAGCTTCGGCTGAGCCTATTTTAAGAGTTCCTTGGGCTTCCTTATCTTTCATCTCCAAAAGAGCTGCCGCTGCTAGAAATTGCTTTTCTTTATCACCTTGAGCAACTAAAATTTGATTTTCTTTTATAGCTTCTGCATCTTTGATTTTAGCATTTTTTCTAGCTTCGGCATCGATTTCAATTTTTCTTTGATCTTGCTCGGCCCTAACTATTTCAACTTGTTTTTTAATCTCAGCTTCTTTTACATCTTTTACTCTAACTACTTCCATCTCTTTTTCTTTTGTGATTTTTTCTTGATCTTTTATAAGCTGATTTGCAAGTTCTTTTGAAATAGCTACCTCTCTTTCGTTTTCAACGGTTTTTAATCCAACTATTTTATTGGCATCTTGTTGTTTTACCTCTGTTGCTTGAACAGCTTCAATTTCTGCTATTTGAGCTAACTTTAAGTTGTTTGCAACCTCTATTCTACTTTCTTTTTCAATTTCGGATTTTTTCTTCTCCATTATGTTGAATATAACTTTACTTCCACTACTATCTCTAATATCCATTAATTCTATATTTTTAACAGGTTCTATTCCCCAGCTTTGAAGCTGAATTTTAACTGCTTTTGTAAAATCATCCCCAAGCTCAGATCTAATTTGCAAAATATCTTCTAATGCCCTACTTGATAAAATACTTCTAATTGAGCCTTGAATAATATTTGTAAGTTGGATTTGTAAATCTTCGAAACTCTCCACTCTTTGAGCTGCCAAATTTGAATCTTCTATCCTAAAAAAAGCTGTGATATCCACAACAAAAGGAAGTCTTCCTAAATCATAAGCCTCATAATCATCTATTTTTATAGCAAAAACAGAAACCGGTAAAACTATCTTTGTTATACCAAAAATCGGCACCCAGCTAGGAAACTCATAATAAGTATTTCCATTTCCTGTATCTTTTCCATAGCTTACTGTTTTATTTGAACTTTGAACTATGTGAACTTCATTTGTCTCAACAACTCGTCTAAAAAACAGTGGAATTATAATACAAAGTGCAATAACAACTGCAATTATGCCCAAAAATATATTTAAAACCATAACTCTTCCTTTTGAAATAGAAATAATAAAATTATATCTTAATATTTGTTATAGAAACATAAATTTATAATGATTATTAAATATCTTGATTTATAAAAATTTATAGGGTAAAATTTTTCAAAAATTTATATTTAGAATTAATATAACTTTGGGATTTTATGAATATTATTAAAACAATAAGTTACGAAATAAATAAAATATTAGAAATAAATAAAGATGATTCAACTTGGCATCTTGCATTTTTTACGGGTTTTTGCATGTCGGCTCCACTTTTAGTAGGGGCTTTTTTAAACAATATGCATTTAGCAGTTATTAGTTCAATGGGTACAATGCTTTTTTTATATACTCCAAAAACACCGCTTTATCATAGAATGATAGTTTTAATGGCTTGTGGATTTGGTTTTATAGTAAGTTTTATCTTTGGAGGATTAGCACATTTCTCACCACATATAAGTCCAATTGTTTTATGTGTTTTAACTATTATTGTAACAATGACTGTAAGATTTTACCAATTATCAAACCCTGGAAATTTCTTCTTTATAATGATTGCTACGATATCTATCTTTTTACCTTTTAAAACATCACAGCTTATAGAAATTAGTGGGTATTTTGTCTTAGGGACTATTTGGGCTGTAATAGTTGCCTTTATATATAGTTTATTAACTGCAAAAATTTTAAAAATAGAAGAGATTAAAAAGATAAAATATGATGGCTTTGATAATGTAGTTGTTGATAGTGTGATAATTGGATTTTTTGTTGGATTTAGTATTTTAATAGCACAAATAATAGGCATTGAAAGAGCGTATTGGGTGCCAATTTCTACACTAGCAATCCTACAAGGAATGACTTTAAGAAGCAAATGGACAAGGCAAATTCATAGAATTTTGGGAACCGCAATAGGAATAGCTTTAGTATATTTTTTGCTGCGTTTAAATTTAAATAGCCTACAAATTGCAATTTTAATAGGTGTTCTTGGCTTTTTAGCACAACTTACAATCACTAAACACTATGGTGTAGCCACAATTTTTATAACTCCGATGACTGTTTATATGGCTGAAATGAGTGGAGTAATAAGTGGTGGAGCAACAACTTTGATTGTAGCAAGGCTTGAAGATATTATTCTAGGAAGTATAATTGGTTTTATTGGTGGAATTTGTTTACACAATCTTAAATTTAGAAAAATAATAATAAAAACAATTTACTTTTTTATAAATTTACTTCCTTCTAGCAAGCAAGATCGTGCAGCTTAATATCATTATAAAACCAATATAGTCTAAAAATACATACCTTTGCCCTAAAAACAGATAAATAAAAAAAGCTGATGCAACAGGCTCAATGGCTGCTAATAAACTAGTCTTTGTAGGGCCTAAAATACTTAGTCCTTTCATATAAAAACTAAATGAGATAATAGTTCCAAAAAATACAGTTCCAAATATAGCAAAAAGTCCATCTATATCTTTTACTACGTGATGAATCCAGTTTTTATTTATCAATGCAGCTAAAATGCCGCCTATTATAAGCCCGTAAGAAAGAGTTGTTAAAATACCATACTTTTTATTTATATTTATTGGAGTTATGCTATAAACCAAAATACAAAGTGCTGAAATTAACCCAAAAACAATAGCTTCTTTTGGGATAGCAAAATCAAATTTTAGATGAGTTGCTAAAATAAAAACACCTCCCATAACAAGAAAAAGCGATAAAATTTCAAGCTTTGTAGGAAATTTTTTGTTTATAACTGCCATATAAATCATAATAAAAGCTGGAGATGTGTATTGTAAAATAGTTGCAATTGCAGCATTGCTTAATTTTATGCTTAAAAAATAAGTATATTGACACAAAAAAAGTCCAAAAATAGCATAAAATATTAAAATAAAAAAATCTTTTTTATCACTAAAAATTAAAAAAATATCTCTTTTTTGATTTTTAAGTGCTATGAAAAACAAAAATATTCCACTTGCCAAAAGTCTAACTACAACCAACCACCCAGCTGAAACTTTTTTTATATCAAGTAGATACTGGCCACAAGCAGATGAAAGTCCCCAAAAAATAGCACTAAAAATAGTGAATAAAAATCCCGCCATAAAACTATGCATTTATCATCCTAAAATATTGAGCATTATAGCGGGATTTAAGCTTATTTAGCAGCCTCTAGGACCACATCCTAAATTTAAAGCTTTTATCACTCCATCATAATTAGGCTCTTTTGTAATCTCGCTAACTGCTTCTTTATAAATAATTTTTGAGTCTTTATCAATAACAAAAATAGCTCTTGCAAGAAGTCCTTTTAAGGCACCACTGTCTATTAAAACGCCATATTTTTTACCAAATTCTTTGCATCTAAAATCACTTAATGCATTAATGTTTTTAATATTTTCAGCCCCACAAAATCTGCCTAGTGCAAAAGGTAAGTCCATTGAAACAACACTGAAATTTACATTTTTTAAATTTGCCATTTTTTCATTAAATTTCTTTGTTTCCATTGCACAAACACCAGTATCAAGTGATGGAACTGTTGCAATAACTTGAATTTTTTCACTTGATCCACCAACTTTTAAAGTTTTTAAATCTGCTAAAACTAACTCTACTTCAGGTGCATAATCACCAACGCTAAGCTCATCACCAACTAGTTTAACAGCTTCACCATTTAATGTAACTTTACTCATAATTTCTCCTTAAATAAATTTAGCATATTATAACTTTTTGGTGTTAATAAAAATGTAATTTTTTATTTATTTTTATTCTTTCTTTTTTGCAGGAGTAGAATTTGTTAAAATATCATGCAGATTTAATCTATCTTTTCTAAAAAAGCACATTAATATCCCAAATAAAAAAGTACTTCCAAAAATAAAAATAAGATATCTTAAAAAAGCTCTAAAAAAACCTATTTTCTTGCCAGTTTTTATATCTATTAAATAAATTTCTTGTGATTTATAGCCAGGAGTTTGAGCTTTTAAACTAAAGAAAAGTGAAGTTATAATGCCGTAAACAAGCCAAACTAATAAAATAGCTATTTGATTTTTTTGAAAATTTTCTTTTGAACCCAAAATGGCATACGTAGTAAAGTATAAAAGCGGCATAGAAATTAGAAATATATCTATAATAAAAGCTTTTATTCTTAAAAAGACAGGTGCAATAACAGCTTTTTGCTTAGCCATTTTGCACCATTTTAAAATTTATCATACTTTTAAAAGTTCAGCTTCTTTTTGTTTTAAAACATCATCAACTTTATTATTAAAGTTATCGGTAATTTTTTGAACTTCATCATGAGCTTTTTTTGCATCATCCTCTGAGATTTCTTTTTCTATTTTTTTAATCTCATCGTTTGCATCTTTTCTAGCATTTCTTATACTAACTTTTGCTTTTTCGCCCATTGCTTTTGATCTTTTAACATTTTCTTGTCTTTGTTCAGTTGTCATCGGTGGAAAAAATAACTTTATGCATTCACCATCATTGTTTGGATTTACACCAATATTTGCAGCTTGAATAGCTGTTTCAATAGTCTTTAACATTGGTTTTTCCCAAGGAGTTATAGTTATTGTCATCGCATCGGTTGCTAAAACAGTAGCTACTTGATTTAGTGGAGTTTGATTTCCATAGTAATCAACATAAATATTATCAAGCACATTAACGCTTACTTTTCCAGTTCTTAGAGTTAAAAAATCTTTTTTCAAAGACTCAATTGCTTTTTTAGATGCTTCTTCTTGTGTTTTATAAATTTTATCTAACATATTTATCCTTTATAATTTCGCCGTTTTAATTTACCTTAGGAGCTTCAGGAACTGCTGGGGTTACTGGGGCTTCATTTGTTTGGGCAGGAATTTGAAGGGATTTTGTATCAATACTATCTATGACAGATTTTGAATTGCTTTTTTGATAATAATATCCTAAAGCTAAAGTATTTAAAATAAATAAAATTCCCATAACAACTGTAAATTTTGCTAAAAATCCACCAGCACCTTTTGCGCCAAATAAACTTTCGTTACTTCCACTATAAACTCCAAGTCCCATTGATGAGCTTTTTTGAAGTAAGATGGCTATGGTAAGTATTACAGTTAGTACAAATTGTAAAACTAATAAAATCGTTGTCAAATTTAATCCTTTTGTTTTTATTAACCTTTGATTATACACAAAAAAATATAAATTTTTAGTTAAATTTAGCCATTTTTCTTTGCAAAATCTCTCATAAAGCTAACTAAAGTCTCAACATTTTCATAAGTTATAGCATTATAAATAGAAGCTCTAATACCTCCTAAATGCCTATGACCTTTAAGTCCCATCATATTATTTTCTAAAGCCTTGGAAACAAATTTTTTCTCAAATTCTTCACCTTTTGTAATATTAAAACTCACGTTCATCAAAGACCTTGAATCTTTCTTTGCATGGCCTTTATAAAAGTCGCTCATTTCATCAATTGCAGAGTATAAAAGTGCGGCTTTCTTCTCATTTTTTTCATTAACTGCTTTTAAGCCACCTTCTTTAATAAGTTTTTCAAGCATTAAATTTAGCATATATATTCCAAAAGTATTTGGAGTATTGCTCATAGAATTTGCATCAATTTGAGTTTTATATCTTAAAATATTTGGAACATTTTTGCCTACTCTATCAGCCAAATCTTTTCTGATGACAACTAACGTAACGCCTGCTGGGCCACCATTTTTTTGAATTCCACCATAAAAAAGACCAATGTTTTTTGTATCAATTTCTCTTGAAAAAAGATCACTTGAACTATCTATGACTAGCAAAGATTTTGTTTTTGGAAACTCTTTATATTGTGTTCCATAAATAGTGTTGTTTGAACAAATATAAGTATAATCAGCATCCTGGCTAAGTTCAGGAATTTTTGGAATTCTATCAAAATTTGTATCTTCGCTGCTTGCTACAACCTTATAATTTATTCCTAAAATTTCAGCTTCTTTTATCGCTTTTTTAGTCCAAACACCTGTATTTATATACTCACATACTTTACCTGTACTTAAATTCATAGGAATTTGGGCAAACTGAAGGCTTGCACCACCTTGTAAAAATAAAACTGCATAATCATCATTAAAGCCATAAAGCTCTTTTACTCTTTTTTCAGCACTATTTATAACTTCATCAAAAACTGCACTTCTGTGCGATACTTCCATTATAGAAAATCCCTTATTTTGATAGCTTAAAAGCTCATCTTGTGCTGTTTTTAAAACATCTAATGGTATTGTGCTTGGACCTGCACTAAAATTTATAACTCTATTCAAAACCTCTCCTTTTTTATTAAATTATTTAAATAATAGTTGCTTTTTTGCTTGTTGTTTGTGAGTATAACGTTATTATATCACCATTTTCAAGATCATTTAAAGAGATATTTTTACCATCTTTTTGAACTTGAATTAAATTTTTAGTAATGCTAAAAAAATGATTTTTTTCTTCCAAAAGTGCTTTTTTTATAGCTAAATCACTTTCAAATTTTGAAATTTTGCCTTGAATTGCAAAATTTAATTTATGCTCTATGTCTTTTAGGCTTGTAAAGCTCATCTCTATTTTTGAATTAAGTGCTATTTTTTTAAAACTTAATTCCAAATTTAAAACTTTATTTTTAGCATTTAAAAAACGCTCTTTTATTGCTTTTTTAAAATTTGTCTCAAGATTGTCTATTTTTTGTATAAGTTCATTTTTATCAGGAAGTAAATCAATCATTGATGCCGTTGGTGTAATACTTCTATGATCAGCCACAAAATCACTTATGCTAAAATCTATTTCATGCCCAATAGCTGAAATTATAGGAGTTTTTGCCTCAAATATTGCTCTTGCTAAACCCTCATCATTAAAACACCATAAATCCTCTTTGCTTCCACCGCCTCTTGCTAAAACTATCGCATCATATCCTACTAAATCGGCTTTTTTTAAAGCTTTTATAATATCATTTGCTGCTAAATTTCCTTGAACCAATGAATTGTAAAAATAAAGCTTGCAAAGATCAAATCTAGCTTTTGCAGTTTTTATAATGTCTTCATAAGCAGCCGATCCAATACTTGTAATAACGGCAATTTTATTTGGAAATTTAGGAAGTGGTTTTTTGTGATCTTGGCTAAAAAGCCCCTCTTTTAAAAGTCTTTCTTTTAATTCTAAAAAAGCTTTTTCTAAATCACCGGTTCCTGCTTCTTTCATGGATTTTACAATAAGTTGATATCTGCCACTTTCTTTATAAATACTTGCACTTGCCTCTAAAATAACCTCATCACCATCTTTTGGATCAAATTTGACAAGCTGGTTATTAAATCTAAACATTGCACAAGATACAGATGCATCTTTGTCTTTTAATGTAAAATACCAATGCCCTGATGAATGCTTTGTAATGCGTGAAATTTCACCCTTTACATTCAAATTTGATAAATTAAGCTCAAGTAAAGTTTTAGCCTGTTCATTTAGCTCAGATACACTTATAATCATAAATCTTTTACTTTTTTAACAATAAATAATGTAGAAATATCAAAGCTATAACTTTTTACAAGCTCGCTTTCAAAACCTGCGCCATTAAGCTCCCTTACAAAGCTTTCTTTATCTAAAAAATTCTCTATTGAATCAGGTAAATACTCATAAGCTTCTTTGTTTTTAGAAATAAATCCTCCAACTTTCGGGAGTATTTTTGAAACATAAAAATCCCTTACCTTTGATATAATTCCATTTTTATTAGGTTTTGCAAACTCTAAAACAACTAAATACCCACCAATTTTTAAAATACGGTTGAACTCTTCTAGGGCTTTTACTCTTTCAACAACATTTCTTATACCATAACTTATACTTATAACATCTACGCTTTTATCTTCTAAGGTTGTATTTGCTGCATCAGCTTGTATAAATTTAAAATTTGGAAGTTTAGTTTTGGCAACTTCAAGCATTCCACTACTTGGATCAATACCTATTAAAGAAGTTATGTTTGCATTATAACCTTTTGACATATCACTCCAAAGCCTCATCATATCGCCAGTTCCACAAGCAACATCAGTTATACTTAAATCATTATTTATGAACTTTGCTAAAATTGCAGCACAAGCTTCTTTTCTCCAACTTTCATCTATGCCAAAACTCATAGCTTTATTTGCTTTATCATATGTTGGAGCTATCTTGTTAAACATATCAATGATTTTGTTTTGATTTTTCATAAATTTCCTTTTTATAATATACTTTTAAAACTTTAGAAGATCTTCTAGCCTCATCTATAAATTTTGATTTTTCACCTATTAGTTTGCTTCTTAGTTCAAACATAAAAACTGAAATTTTATCTTTTTGCTCTTTCAAAAAAGCTTTATTTTCACCTTTGTCATATAAATTTATTATTTCACACCAACTATTTCTATCATATAAATCATCAAGGCGAATACTTAGCTTCAAAACTTCTTTGTATATTTTTTTTATTATTTTAATATCAAAAACCAAATAAAAGCTTTTTAATAAAGATTTTAAACTGTCAATAAAAATTTTAAACTCAAAAAATTCACTGTTTAAAGACTCACTTGATAATTTATTAAATTTTTTCTGAACTAAAACAAGATTAAATCTTATTTTTCTAGCTACAAATTCTTTAAGAATTTTACTATCTTTTTTATAGAAACCATTAAAATCCTCTAAGAAAATCTCATAGTTAAAATCTTTTTTGAAACCAAAAACCTCATTTTGATTTTTTAAAACAAACTCTAGACTATTAACTGTTTTTTTAGAGTAACTCATGGTTTTAAAATAATCAATCAAGCTTTTAAATTTATAAATTTCATCTATGTTATCTAAATTTTGCTTTAACAAATTTTGCAAATTTGTTAAAATTTCATCATCTATAATTTCTTTAAATTCATTTAAAAGTGATGAAATTTCAACTATTTTTTGTCTTAAATCATATAAAAAATCACTATTTTTTGTCAAAGTATATTTTTCGAAAGTACTTAAATACTGAAAATTGAATTGGTTGATTAAGATTAAAAAAGCTTTATATGCATCAATATCATCAGAAAAAACAAGCTCTAAAAAAGGTGAATTTTTTATAGCTTGAATAGTTTTTTTACTATCAAATTTTAAATACGATTTTTTATAAAAAAATAATTCATCATAGAATTTCTCATCTATGATTTCTTTCATATCTATATTTTCAAAGATAGTAGATAAATTAAAATTGCTTTCTTTATTATCAAATTCTAAAATAGCAAAATCCTTATAATCATCTAAAATAAAATCACTACCTTCTATGCTAAATTTATAACTTTGTTTATTTATAACAGGGGATATTTTTAATGCTTCTTTATATTCATTTTTTAAAATCTCAATCTCGAATTTAGTTTTTTTATCAAAATTATAAGTTGTAATGAAATATTTTTCATCTTTTTTTGAATATATTATTTTTTCAAATTTTGTAAATTTAGTGCAAAACTGGGATATGTCTGATTTAACTACTAAAATATTATTTTCATAAAGAATATTTAAGATATCACTACTTTTAAGTAAAAATTTACGCACGATACCAACTCTCCTTTATGAAAAATAAACTAATTTTTGCAGTTTTGACACTCATCAACAAAAGCTGTTATATTTAAATCATCTATTTTGGTATTTGTATTTTTTTCTAAAATTTTATGATAATTTTTTAAGTCTGAAGTTTCACAATCACAGTCTTTTACATATCCACATTTTTTACAAACAATATGAATATGTGGCTTTTCTTTAATATCAAATTTAGACTTTAAATTTGGTCTTAAAACCTCTGTAACTAAACCACAATCAAGTAAAGTTCCTAGATTTTTATAAACAGTTGCCAATGAAATTGACGGATAATCTTTTTTTATATCATCATATAGCTCATCGATTGTTGGATGAGTGTGTTTAGCAAGAGTTTTTAAAATACAAAGTCTTTGCGGAGTTGCTTTTAAACCAATATCTTTCAGTAAATCAATATATTGCATTAAAGTCCTTATGAGTTTTATAAATCAATTATAATTTTATCAAAAGTTCTTTAAATTAGGTTTATTGTGTAAAATTTTATCTTTTTGTATAAAATTTTTTATCTTATCAACACTTATACCAAGACTATCTTCAACCAAATTTGTATTTCCATGAGTTATGAAAACATCATCATATTCAAAACTTTTTACTCTTACATCAAAAATTTCTTTTTCTTGTAAAAAGGCTGAAATAATCTCTAGCAATCCACCTTTTTTTACACTATCGCTAAAAATATACCAAACTTTACTATGATTTGCCAAATCCAAAAGAAGCTCTTCATCAATAGGTTTTGCAAAAACTAAATCTATTAAATTTATATCATCATCAAGGCTTTTTAAAACCTTGTAAGCTTTTCCAACAGCATTTCCATAACCTAAAAAGCTTATATTTGCCTTTTTATCTATTAAAATTTCACCCTTTCCTAGCTTTATTTCACAGGGTTTAAACTCATTATCTAAAATAAAGCTTCCTCTTGGATAGCGAATTGCTAAAACGCCTTTATGCTTATAGGAATAATCTAAAATTTCTTTAAAACTTACTTCATCGCGTGGAGAAATCATAGTGATGTTTGGAACCGCGTTTAAAAAACTTATATCAAAAGCTCCTTGATGGGTTTCTCCATCTTCACCCACAATTCCTGCTCTATCCATAGCAATTACAACATCTACGTTCATAATCGCACAATCATGTATAACTTGGTCATACGCCCTTTGCATAAATGTAGAATAAATCGTAATGTAAGGTTTAAACCCTTCTTTTGCCATTGCTGCCATTGATGTTACAGCGTGCTGTTCGGCAATCGCCACATCCCAAAAACGCTTAGGAAAAGCTTCAATCAATTTATCCATCCCAGTTCCTGTTGGCATAGCAGCAGTAACACCTACAATATTATCATACTTTTTAGCTAAATTTAATAAATTTAAAGAGTAAATAGCTGTAGCTGATTTTTTGCCTGTTTTTTTAAAACTTTTTCCACTTTTTAAATCAAATGGGCTAACACCATGCCATTTTGCATCAAATCCTTCGGCATAATTATAGCCTTTTCCTTTTAGTGTCTGAGCATGAACAACAACTGGTTTATTTAGCTTTTTAGCTGTTTTAAGTGTTTTTATTAAGGCCTCTAAATTATGCCCATCAACTGGACCTATATATTTAAGTCCAAGCTCTTCAAACAAAAGCCCAGGAGTAATTAACTTTAAACTCTCTTCAAATCTTTTTGCCAAGTAAGATGCACTTTCAGGCAGATTCTTTGATACAAAATCTTTTATAAAGTTTCTAAAATTCATATATAATGGCTCAGCCATTTTTTGGCTTAAATACTTGCTTAGTGCACCTATCGGTTTACTTATGCTCATTTCATTATCATTTAAAATTATAACACAAGGATATTTTCTATCACCCAACTCATTTAAAGCTTCATAAACCATACCCGCACTCATTGCTCCATCACCGATAAGTGCTATTGGAAGCCTATCTTCATTTTTAAGCTTTATAGCTTTTGCAGCTCCCACTAAAAGAGAAATTGAAGTTGAGCTATGTCCTGCTATAAAATAATCAAACTCACTTTCGCTAGGTTTTGTATATCCACTAAGCCCTCCAAACTGCCTAATAGTAGAAAATTCATCCCAACGCTTGGTTAAAAGTTTGTGAGTGTAGCTTTGATGACTTACATCGAAAATAAAGGGGTCTTTTTTAGCGTCAAAGACATAGTGCATAGCAACTATAAGTTCTACTGCTCCAATATTTGAACTAAGATGTCCGCCGTTGTGACTAACAACATCTAAAATTCTTTTTCTTATATCTTCGCAAAGAAGTTTTAATTCATCTAAGCTTTTGTTTTTAATATCCAAAACCAAACTCCCTTTAAAGTAGTCCTTCAAGTTCTTTTAAAACTCTTTTATTTTGAGCTCTAAGTCCTATTGTTATACGAATAGCATCTAATTCATAACTCTTTAAATTTCTTAAAATTATTCCTTTTTTTAGTAAATTATCACAAATTTCGCTACTGTTTTTAATAAAAAAGGTTATAAAATTTGTATAACTTGGAATAAATTTAATATTATGTTTTTTTGCAAATTTTTTATATCTTTTCATCTCTTTAAAATTGTTTTTTAAAGTTTTTTTAATATAATTTTCATCTTCTAAAACAGTAGTAGCAGCTTTTAAACTAAGAGTTGTTATATTAAAAGGAGCTCTTAACTTAGAAAGACTGCTTATGATATTTTCATTTGCAACGCCATATCCTACCCTCATACCACCAAGACCATAAAGCTTTGAAAAAGTTCCTAGATAAATGACATTTTCATATTCAGATATTTTTTTAGGATCTATAAATTTTTTTATATCTTTAAATTTGGCAAATTCATTATATGCCCCATCAATTACAATAAGAGTATTTTTATCAATTTTTTCAATAAATTTATAAACCTCATCTGCATCCAAACACTCACCAAGTGGGTTATTTGGAACGCATAAAAATATAATTGAAATTTCATTTTGATGTTTTTTAAAGACTTCTAAAAATTCATCTAAATTATGTGTATTTGAAGGTGTTTTATAAACTTTTGCACCAACATGTTTTGCATAAATTTCATACATTGAAAATGTTGTTTTAGCTGTTAGGATTGCAGAGTTTTGATTAGCTTTTGCATGTATTAAAAACTCTATTACTTGATCGCTTCCTGAGCCAATGATTAAATTATTTGAAGTGACATTATACTTTTTTGATAAAGCCTCTTTTAGCTCAAACATAGAATCATCAGGATATAAATTTGCAAATTTTGCATTTTGCTTTATTGCTTTTTGAACTAATTTTGAAGTTCCTTGTGGGTTTTCATTGCTAGCAAGTTTTATAATATCATTTTGCTTTATACCATATTCTCTAATTATTAACTCAATTGGTTTTCCTGGCTCATAGCTTTTAATTTCACTTAAATGTGCATTAAATATCATTTTATCTCCTCATTCATATAGCTTCCAAGCCACATAATCTCATTTCCTTTTTCTTTTGCTAGATTTAAAACTTTTTTAACTCTTTCATCATCAATATGTCCTTCAAAGTCAATGTAAAAATTTACATTAAAATCTTTTTTCTTAATTGGCCTGCTTTCAAGCTTAGTCAAATTAATTCCCTCATTTCTAAACATAGCCAAAAAATCAACCAAAGCTCCTGGACTATGATCAGTCTTAACCATAATGGAAGTTTTATCTTTGCTTGTTTTTTCATTTTTAAAATCGCTTAATATAAAAAAGCGCGTTTTATTTGAAAGATTATCTTCTATTTTTTCAAACATAATAGGAACATTGTATAAATTTGCAGCTATTTTAGAGCAAATTGCCGCTGAATTTGGCTCAGACATAACCATTTGTGCAGCTAAAGCAGTTGATTTTGTGGGTATAAACTGGGCCTCATTAAGACCATGTTCTTCTAAAAATTTTAAACACTGATTATAGCCTTGTGGATGAGAATAAATTTTTTTAATCTCTGAAAGGCTCTCATATCTACTAGCAAATGAGTGATGAATATCAAGATAAAGCTCGGCAACAACTTTTATATCTTTATAAGTACCAAGACAGTCAAATGTAACTCCTACTCCACCTTCTGTGTTATTTTCAATAGGCACGACACCATATTTTGCCTCTTTGTTTTTTAAAGCTTTAAAAACAGCTTCAATATCTGAAAGTGCAATGTAATTACTAATAGCTCCGAATCTACTTTTTGCAGCCTGATGAGAGTAAGTTCCAAATGGTCCTAAAAATGCCACACTTTGAGGTTTTTCTAAATTTCTAGAAATAGAAAAAATTTCAAAGAAAACAGCTTCGATTGATTTTTTATCAAGCTTGCTAATACTCTCAACTCTTGAAATAATGGCTTTTTCTCTTTCAGGCCTATAAATATGGCTTCTTGCTGCATTTTTAAGTTCGCCTATTTTTTTAACATAGCCCATTCTCTCATTTAAAAGCCTTACTATCTCATCATCAACCTTATCAATACAGGTTCTTAAATCATCGATATTTTGCATTTAAACTCTTTCATCTCTTATCAAATCCTCAAAGCTTTCTCTTTTTCTAATAAGTTTTACTTCACTATTTATCAAAGCAACTTCAGCCGGTTTTAGCCTTGAGTTATAGTTACTCGACATTGAAAAACCATAAGCTCCTGCATCTTTTACAACAAGCAAATCACCTTTATCTAAATTTGGCAAATATCTATCTTTTCCTAAAAAATCACCACTTTCACAAATTGGTCCTACTATGTCAAAATTTACCAAATCTTGGCTATCTTTTAAAGAAACAATATTATGAAATGCATTATATAAGCTTGGTCTTAGAAGGTCATTCATAGCACCATCTACGATTAAAAAGTTCTTACCATCGTTTTCTTTTTTATATAAAACTTTTACAAGCATTTCACCTGCATTTGCTACAATACTTCTTCCAGGCTCACAAACAATCGTACAGTCTTGCCCATCTAATGCTTTTAAAACTCCTTGAGCATACTCATATAAATTTATAGTTTTTTCATCAGCATATTTTATGCCAATTCCACCACCAATATCAAAAAATTTAATATCGATTTCCAAAGCTTTTAACTCTCGCATTAGGTTCGATACAAGTTTTGCTGATTCTAAAATCGGAGTAGCATCACTTAGTTGAGATCCAATATGAAAGTGAATTCCTATACTTTCTAAAAATTCACTTTTTTTAGCATAAATGTAAATTTTCCTAGCCTCATTTATGCTAACACCAAATTTATTTTCTTTAAGTCCAGTTGAAATATAAGGATGGGTTTTAGGATTAATATTTGGATTTACTCTAACGCTAATTCTAGCTTTTAAATTTAAACTCTTTGCTATTTTTTCAACATTTAAAAGCTCTTCAAAGCTTTCAATATTTAACATTAAAATATCTTCTTTTAAGGCATTTTCTATCTCATCATCGGTTTTTCCAACGCCAGAAAATATTATTTTATATTTACTTGCTCCAGCTATTAAAGCTTTTTTAACTTCGTTAAAGCTAACACAGTCAAAACCGCTTCCAAGATCTGCTAAAAGCTTTAAAATGCTCAAATTTGAATTGGCTTTAACAGCGTAACAAATTAAAGATTTTCTTGCTCTAAATGCTTCTTTTAGATCTAAATAATTATTTTTAATTTTATCAAAATCGTAAATATAAAGTGGGGTTTTATAAGTTTTGGCTAAATTTTCGTAATTTTTTATATCAATCACATTAAACCTTCTGTTTTAAATTTAGAGTAGATTTTACTTAAAATTTACTTAAATGTTTCTAAACACCAAAGAAATAGCATATAGTCCAAGTAAAATAATCGGTAATATTATACCAATTTCAGGTACTATAACGCCTGTTATACAAAATCTTGTGAGCACAAAGATAGTACCCCAAATTAAAAGCGTTACTATAAAAAATATAAAGCTTAAAATGGCAAGATTGTGAAATCTATTAGTTACTGGGAAGTGATAAAATAAAATTATAAGCATAATAGAGGAAAAAAATGGTGAAAAAACAAGGCTATAAAGAGCTGATTTGATAGAACTTATATTTACACCTTGGTTTTTAAAGCTTTTAATTGCCTTTAATGCATCTTTTATAGAGTAAACATTTGAGTTATCGTAAACTTTTTCTATACTTGATGGATCAAAGCCATAAAGACTTTCAAATTTTGATCTTTTAAATCTACTAAAACCATCTTTGCCTATTGTTAAATCAAGCGGTAAAATAATTCCTTCATCATCAAAAAAAGTCCATTTTTCATTATCATAAGTTGCACTTTTTGCATGAGATAAATTTTGCACTTTAGAATCTTTTATCTTGATTATATTTATATCTTTTGCAACTTTTGCAACTGCATTAAATTCTTTTATGTAGAGATAAGTGTCTTCATATTTTAAAAAAACACCATTACTTACTTTGCCAACCATATTTAAATTTTCAAGATTGTCTCTATATCCATTTGAATAAACAAATGACGTTGTATTTAAATATATAAAAAATAAAGTTATTATAAGCGAAATAAAAAAAGGGCCTTTTAAAAGGCTAAATTTAGACAACCCCAAAGCATAAAAACTTATTAGCTCATTGTTTCTTATCATGTTGAAAAACTCAAGTATTAAAGCAAAAATTAAACTAAGTGGCAAAATATATCCAACACCACTCATAGCAGTAAATCCGACATAAAGAAGTATTAAATTTGCACTTGATGGCAAATCTTTTAAGTTTAAAAGTATATCAATACCAACATAAAAGCATTCAAGTGCCACAAAAAGTATGAAAAAGTATTTTATATAAACAAGGCTTACATATTTTAAATATATTTTCACTTTATAATTTCTTTTGTTGTAAATTTATTTCTAACGCTTGTAAGGTCGTTTTTTACAAGCTCTAAAGTTGCAATTTTAGCATAGTTTAAAATTTCATCCAAATTTTTCATCTCATCATCATTAAATTTAGATAAAACATGATTTATCACATTTTTTTTATCGTTTCCTATGCCAATTCTTACTCTTTCATACTCATTGCCAATTAAATTATCAATTGACTTTATCCCATTATGTCCACCACTACTTCCACCTTTTTTGAACTTTATAGCACCAAATTTAAGATCTAAATCATCATGAATTACTATGATTTTTTCAGGCTTATAGAAGTCATTTACAGCCTTTACACTATTTCCGCTTAGGTTCATAAAAGTAAGTGGTTTAAGAAGCAAAAGAGAGCCTTTTTTATAAAGCTCTCCTTGAAATTTTGTAGAACTCTCCAAGCTAAAAGAACTATCTTTTAGCTTGTCAATTACCATAAATCCAATATTGTGTCTTGTTAGCTCATAGTTTTTGCCAGGATTTCCAAGACCAACTACAAGAATCATTTTACGCTGAGAAAACTCCAGCTACAGCAACATCATTTCCATCTAAAATAGTTACATTTTCAGGAGCTTTTATGTCTCTTACAAGCATAGAATCACCTGTATCAAGTGAAGTTACATCTATATTAAAGCTATTTGGAAGATCTTTTCCTTTGCAATGAACTCTTAATCTTCTTTTTAGCTGAACTAAAATACCTTTATTTTTTAAACCTATTGGAGTTCCACTAACTTTTACTGGAATATAGTATTTTGAAACCACATCATCTAATACAACTCTTAAATCAACATGAGTTAACGTGTTTAAAACAGGATCTTTTTGATACTCTTCAACGATTACTTTATATGTTTTACCATCTACTTTTATTTCAAATGCAAGATTTTCTTTATCTCTTACATATTTCATAAAATCGTTTGTTTTAAACGCAGCATAGATATTATCTATACCTTTTGCATAGATATTTGCGATTAGATAACCATCTCTTTTTAAAGCTTTTGCAGCTTTTTTACCGATACTCTCTCTAATAATACCTTCTAACATTTTTTTCCTTTTTAATAAAATGAATTTTGGATAATACCAAAAATTGGCTAAATTTTATCTTATATCTTTTAGTTTTATCTCATCAGCCTCATCTGCTTCGCCAGCTTTACTTTTTCTTTCAAGCTCAATATTTTTAATGTTGATTTCTAAGTCAGCCCTATTTGAGCTTTTATCAAGTGCTTCTTCTCTTGTGATAATTCCATCTTTAAACAGATCAAGCAAGTGTTGATCAAATGTCTGGGTTCCGTAGATATTTCTTCCCTCTTTTATTGCATCTGTTACTTCGCCTACTCTATCTTCTAAAATCATATCCCTAATTCTAACACTTCTTCTTAAAACCTCAACCGCAGCTCTTCTTTTATCGTCTGTTGTAGCAACTAATCTTTGAGAAATAACAGCTTGCAAAACAGAAGCAAAAGCTATTCTTATTCTATTTTGTTCTTCACCCTCAAACATAGAAATAACCCTGTTAATGCTCTCTTTTGCATCAAGTGTGTGAAGTGTTGATAAAACAAGGTGTCCAGTTTCAGCTGCATGAAGTGCAGTTTCAATTGTTTCTAAGTCTCTCATCTCGCCAACAAATATAATATCGGGGTCTTCTCTTAATGCAGCTCTTAATGAATCAGCAAAAGTATTACAATCTTGCCCAATAGCTCTTTGATTTATAACACACTTTGCATCATCAAAAACAAACTCAACTGGGTCTTCAATAGTTACTATGTGGTTTTGTCTTGTGTGATTTATATGATTTATCATACTTGCAATCGTGGTTGTTTTACCACTTCCTGTTGGACCAGTTACTAAAATAAGCCCCATTAGTGTCTCATCGGCTATTTTTTTTAAAACAGGCGGTAAAAGAAGCTCTTCCATTTTTGGAATATGTCTTGGAATCGTTCTAAAAACAGCACTTATGCCACTAATTTGTAAAAATAAATTTACACGAAATCTATAATCATCATTTAAAATATATGTAAAATCTAAGCTTTTTTTATCATCAAGCTCATCATATCTTTTACCAACTAAGGCTTTTGCAAGTTCTTCTGCTTCTTCTTTTGTTAAAATTCTATCACCAAAATTTACAATTTTTCCGTTAATTCTTCCCCTTATTAAAGAAGTTGCTTTTAAGTGAAGGTCACTTCCACCATGGCTTACAAGAGCTTCAAGGTATTTATTAAGAAATTTAATATATGGATTGTCACTCATTTTACTCTCCTTTTAAATTCTTTAGAATTTCATCAAATGCAATTTCAAACTGTTTTAGTCCATCTTCTAAAAGTTCTTTATAAATTTCTTTTATATCTATCTCTTTTTGCTTTAAAAGATCAAAAAACTCATTTATAACTTCATCACTAACTGGTTTGATAACTTTTTTCTCGCCTTTTAAAAACTCTTTTATTGTATTAAGTGGGGCTGTATTTACTGAATTTTCAAACATAAGCTCATCAACATAATAAGATGGCCTTAAGCTACCACCTTTAACTCCAGTACTTGCAAATAAAGCTCTTACATTTGATAATCCAAAATTTTGCACCTCATAATAGCATTTTGTTGCATTATAAATGCCAAGTTTTGCAGTTGGGATATTTAAAGTAGCAAATTTTTCATCCATTAACCTATCAAATCTACTTACAAATATACTGATAACGGCTTTTGGTAAAGTTGCTCCTGGAAATCTTTTTTTAAATTTTTTAGTTCCATTTTTAAAAGCTTCGAGGCAATTTCTTGTTTGATTTGGAGAAAAAATAAGTGTTGCATTTACATTTATACCTTTTGATAAAAGATCGCCCATAGCTTCAAATCCTTCATCTGTTGCTGGAACTTTTATCATAACATTTGGCATACCAATGCTTGCATAAAGTCTTTTTCCCTCTTTATATGTCTCTTTTGCGCTACAACTTAGAGTTGGATCAACTTCTAAGCTTATAAATCCATCGTTTTTTTCTACATAGTTTTCAAGCATTGCCTCAGCAGCTAAACGAATATCTGAAGTTGCTAAAATTTCATAAATTTCTTTTGGTTTTTTATGCAAATATTTTGAAATTTGATCTTTATATGCAGGTGAGCTTAAAATCGCATTTTTAAAAATACTAGGATTTGAAGTTGCACCATTTATTGCACCATTTTTTAAGAGTTCTTTAAACTCACCGCTTATAAAATCTCTTTCTACAAAATCACACCAAAGTGAAAAATTACCATTATACATATTCTTTTATCCTTTCTAAGTCTTTTTCATCAATACAATGTGTTGCGTGTTTTTTTAGAACTTCATTTGCGCAAAAAGCTATTCCCATACCAGCTTCATTAAACATAGAAATATCATTTGCTCCATCACCTACACACATAACTTCATCTTTTTTTAGATTCATTAAAGCCATGAGCTCTTTTAAAACCTTACCTTTTGAGTATCCAAACATCATCTCTCCACCAACTTCACCGGTTAAAATACCATTTTTTTCATGTAAGTAATTTGCAAAACTTGCATCAAATCCAAGTTTTACCTTTGCTAAATCAGTAGCCACATGATATCCACCACTAAAAACAACAACAGTAATGTCTTTTTGTTTTAAATATGAAATTATCTCTTTTGCACCTTTTATAAAAGGTAGTTTTTCCACTGTTTTTATAATTTCATCTAAGCTTACACCTTTTAAAAAACTAACTCTTTGTTTTAAACTCTCAAAAAAGTCTAACTCACCAGCCATTGCTTTTTTGGTAATTTCTTCAACCTCTTTTTCTTTATTTACAGCCCTTGCTAAAAAACTGATAGTCTCTCCGTCCATCAGCGTATTATCAAAGTCAAACACACAAAGTTTTATCATTATTTTCCTTTATAAAATTTTTATAATTATACTCAAATGGCTTTAAAATTAAATTTTTATTTTCAAATTTTACTTTATAGGCCTTAGGCTCTACCGCAAAAGAGTTAAGATTAAAATAATTTTTTTTTTCAAATTTAAAAAATACATCTTGATGATAATGCCCTTCTATAACGTAATCTGCGTTGTAATTTAATAGTTTTTTTTCTATGTATTTATCAAAATTTATAAATTTTTTATATAAAATTTTATTCTCTTGAGATTTTAAAATAGCTTTTGAAATTTTATAATACAAAATTTTATCAATTAAATTCATAATATTTAAAAAAACCTTATTTCTTAAAAAAAGCAAAATTTTTTGTGTAAAAAAAGGTAAAAAAATGTCTCCATGTGCTAAGGCTATTTTATGATTAAATTCATCTGTAAAAAAAACTGGTTGAGCACTATTTTTAAAAACCTTAATATTTTTAAAAATTTCACTTAAATTAAAATCATGATTTCCTTCAAGATAATAAATTTCATATTTTTTTGAAAGTTTGTTTAACAACTCTATCTCTTTTTTATAAAATTTTTTTACAAAATCCGTGTTTGTTAAAAAATCAAAAATATCACCCATTAAAAAAATTTGTGGAATTTTTGGATTTTTTTCATCCAAAAACTTTAAAAAATTGAAAAAAAAATGCTTATTCTCATTTTCGTGACAATCACCTATAAAAATAGCATTTTCAAGTAGTTTAAACTCCATAAGCAAATTTATTAAGTCCTAAGCTTTCATTAAAACCAAGCATTAAATTTGCATTTGCCAAAGCTTGCGAACTAGCTCCTCTTAGCAAGTTATCAATGCTTGAGTTTATCCAAATTTGATTATTTTTTGTTTTGACACAAATATCACAAAAATGCGTTCCCACGGTATCTTTTACACTAACTGGATTTTGTCTTATTCTGATAAATTTTTCATTTTTATAAAAATTATTTAATACTTCAAAAGCATCGCAATCTTGTTTTAAGGTGCCAAATACACTAACCAACATTCCTCTTGTTATAGGCACTAAATGTGGAACAAACATCAAATTTATGTTTTTTTTAGATGCGATTTCAAGTTTTTCTTTTATCTCATCTGCATGTCTATGAGTAAGCGGAGCATAAGCATTTATGTTTTCATTAACACTTACAAAATGACTTGTTTCTTTTAGGCTTTTTCCAGCTCCACTTACTCCACTTTTTGCATCAACAAATATACTTGGTTCTAAATACTCAATAAATGGAAGTGTGGCAAGCAAAGTTGCTGTTGGATAGCATCCTGGATTTGCAACAAGTTTGGCACCTTTTATAAAATTTCTATTTATTTCAACTAAACCATAAACTGCATTTTTTAGATTTTCTTTATCTAAATGTGTAGTATAGTTTTTTTCATAATTTTCTAAGCTTACTCTATAATCAGCTGATAAATCAACAACCTTTATATTATATTTTAGAATTTCTTTAGCAAATTCCATTGATGCTTTATGAGGGAGTGCTAAAAAAATTAAATCACATTTTTGAGCTGCTGTTTTAGCATCTGCAACCTCAACATCAAAGTCTAAAACACCCTTTAAAGATGGAAAAATTTCATCTATTTTAGATTTTTTAGTAGCTGCTAAATAGGTTAAATTTAATTTTGGATGATTTAATATAAGCCGTAAAAGCTCAAACCCCGTATACCCGCTAACGCCTATGATTCCTACATTCTTCATAACATTACCTAAAATTTAATTTCTTTATAAAAAACTTCTAAAATTTCAACTTCTCTTGTTCCATTTGGAAGATTTAAAGATATATAATCCCCCTCTGCTTTTCCTAAAAGCTGCCTTGCAAGAGGAGTATTAATACTAATTAGTCCTCTACTTATATCACTTTCACTACTTCCAACTATTGTATAGGTTTTCTCAAGCTCAGTTTCCACATCTAAAAATTTAATAGTTGAACCAAATTTAACCTTATCATGGATATATGTGCTAGGATCAATTACTTCGGCTTTTGCCAAAATACTACTAATTTCTGCAATTTTTCCTTCCATAAAACTTTGCTTTTCTCTAGCTGCATGATACTCAGCGTTTTCTTTTAAATCTCCATGACTTCTTGCAATATCAATTTCTTCTGCAATATTAGGTCTTTCAACCAAAGTTAAGTGTTTAAGTTCATTTGATAGTTTTTCATATCCATAAATTGTCATAGGTTCTCTTGCCATAATTTTTCCTTTTTTTATTTTTTATTATTTATCAATTATACTTGTTCTTAAAATTTGAGCTACATTTTTTGCACTTCCAAATTTCAAATATTTTTTCAACTCATTTTTTGCCTCTTTAAATTTATTAATATCACACTCTAAATACGCTTTATATAAATTTAAAGCCGTTACATCACCTTGTAAAAGCTCCTTGTGAAGTTCAGCTTTACCCATAAAATCATAAAATATATTTGCTAAGCCAATATGTTTTATTTTAACAAAATTCTTAGCTATGAAAAAATCAATCTCTCTAGCTTTATAGCAAAGCACAAAAGGTGTTCCAATTAAAGCTGATTCAAGTGTTGCAGTTCCTGAGCAAATAAAAGCAAAATCACTTTTTTGCAAAGATTCATGAGTATTTGTACTAATCACAAATCCACTTGTATCTCCATAAATTTCATCATCTTTTAAACTTGGTGGAGTAACTAAAATTTTAGTAAAATCATCATCAAATTTACAAACTAGCTCTCTAAAAATAGGCATAAGTCTTTTTATCTCAGCTTTTCTTGAACCGGGCAAAAAAGAGATAGTTTTTTTAGGAGTATAATCATCTTTAAAGCTCTTAATCTGATCTAAAAGCGGATGTCCTACAAAGGTTGATTTTGAATAGAATTTTTCATCAAAAGGCAATATTGAGGCCAAATTATCACAAAATGCTTCTACTTTTTTTACTCTTTTTTTCTTCCATGCCCAAACTTGTGGCAAAATATAATAAGTAATTTTTGCCTTTACTCCTTCTTTTTTTAATGCTTTTGCAAGTGGAAGATTAAACGCTGGACTATCTATTAAAAGCACCGCGTCACACTCTTTGGCAAGCTTTACCATTTCTTTTATAGCTCTTTTAGCTTTAAAAATAAGTGGTAAAACCTCAACAAATCCCATAGCACTAAACTCACTACTTGCAAGTAGAGGTTTTCCAAATTTTGGATCAAAAATACCTTTTAGCTCATAATTTTCAAGATTTTTTAAAATACACCCTAAATGCAAATTTGCCGATGGCTCCAAAGACGAGACTAAAATTTTCATAAACTTCCTATTTTTTTTAAGACAATTATATCAAAATATCTAAAAGCTTTTTTAAAAATTCCGCTAATTATCACCAAAGCTCAACTAATACACAAAAACAGACCTAAAATATCATATTTATTTACGCTTTGTTTTTTTAACAAAAAATAGCCATAAAACAGAGCTTATGATATAAAGTCCTTCATTTATAAATTTAAATTTAAAAGAGAATTTTAACAATTTTTTTAAAAAATATTTTAATATAAATTTTTTAAATTTAAGTATAAATTTAGATTTAAAATATTATATTTCCACCTTTAATTTTTAAAAAAGGATAATTATGGTTTTTGAACCTTTATTTGCCATTTTTATGATACTTGGCGGAGGCTATATAGCAAAAAAGGCCAAAATTTTAAAACAAAAACAAACTAGAATGTTTTTTGACTTTGCGATAATTTTTGCAACTCCATGTTTGATATTTAATAGAATTTATCATCTACAAATCGACTTGACTTTAATTTCGCTTATTTTTACAGGATTTATTTCTACATCATTGGCGGCACTTATCTCATTTGTAATAGGAAAAATTTGTAGATTTTCAAAAGCGACTTTGGTTTCAGTTGTAGTGCTATCATCTTTTGGAAATACATTATTTGTTGGAATGCCAATAGTTGAAGGTGTTATAGGCACACCAAGTGCTATTGGTGAAGTTATATTTTATGATGCATTAGCTGGCGCTTTACCAATATCTTTATTTGTGCCACTTATTTTATCGCTTGGCTCAAATGAAAAATTTAGCCTCATAAATAGTGTTAAGAAAATATTTTCTTTTCCACCATTTTACGGACTTTTACTTGGAATAGGACTTAAAATTATAGATATTCCTGATTTTATTTTTAAACCTATTATAATGCTAGGAGATGCTGCCACACCAGTTGCGTTATTTGCCATTGGATTAAGTCTTGGATTTGGTGCTATAAAAAGCTCCTATAAACAAACTATAGTTGTAATTTTATGTAAAATGATAATAGCTCCATTAATTTTCATTATACTTTTTAAATCTCTTGGTTTTGAAATTACAAATAGCCTTAAAATTGCATTTTTAGAAACTACCATGCCAACAGCTACGATAGTTTGTGCAATGGTTATGAAGGCAAAAATGGATTCAAATTTAGCAGTTAGTTCAGTTGCTTTTGGATTAATTTTTAGTATTATTTCAATGCCATTTTGGGTCTATATAATGCAAAATTTAGGCTAAATTTGATTTATAATAAAAATGTTTAAAGTTAAAATAAGAATTTATTTGGTATAATTCATACTTCTTTTTTTAACTTTGTGTCAGGGTAGCTCAGCTGGTTAGAGCGCTGGTCTCATAAGCCGGAGGTCGGGAGTTCAAGTCTCCCCCCTGATACCATTTTTCAACTTCTAAAATATTCAAAAATTTAAATAAATACTATGCGCGAACAATAACAATATAACTAATTTGCAAAATGCATCTTAGAATTTAATAATAAAATTTGAAATAATTAAAAAATAAATAATAAAATTTTAAAATAATAAAAGAGATAATTTTATAAAAACAATTTTAAGGATGAAAATACAAAATTTTATTTTTAAATATGTTAAGTTTTATTAAGCAAATTTTGAAGCCCAAAATGGACTTCAAAATTTAAAGTATTTTAATTAAATTAAGCGTTGCATGAACAGCCACAACTTTTTTTAGCAAGTTCTGGGTGAATGTCTTTTATATAAAATTTAACTGAATTAACACCTTCTTTTAAAGCCCACTCATAAGCTTGTGATACAAATTCCCAGTTAATATTCTCATAAAATTTCTCTAGATATGCAGGTCTTGCATTTTGAGTATCAAGATAATATGCATGCTCCCAAACATCAACAACCAAAAGTGGAATTTTTCCATCAGTTACAGGTGTTGCTGCATTTGAAGTTTGAATAATTTCAAGTTTTTTTGAGTTTGGATCATAAGCCAACCAGCACCAACCAGAACCAAACAATGTTGTAGCTGCTTTTAAAAACTCGGCTTTAAAATCGTTAAAATTTTCATCTAAAGCTTTTTTTAACTCATCACTAATATCTGATTTTTTAGCTATACAATCCCAGTAAAAATCGTGATTATAAACTTGAGCTGCATTATTAAAAAGACCACCTTTTGCTTTTGTTAAAATATCATAAAAACAAGCATCTTTAAACTCGCTATCTTTTACAAGATTATTGAAATTATTAACATAAGTATTGTGATGTTTTCCATGGTGAAAATTACAGGTTTGTTCACTAACTACTGCATTGCTTTTTGCACAAAACGGAAGAACTCTAAGTTTTAACATTTTTTATCCTTTAATATAAAATTTAAAATCATTATATTGTTTTAAAGTAACAAAAAAGTAAGCAGATTGTAAATAAGAGTTATTTTGTATTATTACAATCTGCAAAAATTTAGCATTTTTTAATATTCATCATCAAAAGTATAATCGTCTTTGTCGTAAACAAACTCATCATCATCCAAATCTCCCCAATTTTCTTCATCATCGTAAAGATCTTCATCAAAATCTTCACTTGGGTCGAAGTCATCTTCAAAGTCGTCTCTCATACTTATCTCCTTAGTAAAAATAGGCTTTAACTAATTAAAGCCTTGTAATTTTACTATTTTTTTTCAAAATTTCAACTATTTTTTGTCAATATTTTTATCATTTTTATCATCTACATTGATCTGTTTTGTTTCTTTAGCTTTATCGCCATTATCCTTAACTGAAATAATATCTTTAAGCATAGGAGTTTCTTCTATGTAGACGCTTTTAGAGGGAAAGGCAAATCCGACTTTATTTTTTTCTAAAATTTTCATCATTTTTATCATAACATCTTGTTTAACGTCCAAAAATTCAGCCCAAACAACACTTTTAGTAAAACAATAAATCATAATATTTATAGATGAATCATCGAATTTATCAAGTGTTACAAACAAATTATTTTTATATCCTGCTAAATCATCCAATGAGACAATGCTTTGTCTATATTTAAATCTCATATCATTTAATGCATCTTTTTTTGTAGGATTTGCAATGCCTGGATGAGTATAAAGCATCTCTTTTATCTCTTTTATGACTTGCTCAACCATATGCGGAGGCGTTGCATAATTTAGACCTAAAAACATTTTTATCTGTCTTCCAACTTTTCTTCTACTCCAGTTTATTATATTATTATCAATAATTTTTGAGTTTGGAACAAAGACTAAAGAGTTATCAAAAGTTCTAATAGTTGTTTTTCTTAGCCCTGTTTCAACAACAGTTCCCTCAACATTACCTACAACTATCCAATCTCCTTGAGAAAATGAGTTGTCAAATAAAACCATAATTGAAGCAAATAAATTTGCAATAATATCTTTAGTTGCCAAAGCAACAGCCAAACCACCTATTCCAAGTGAAGCAACAATGGCTGAAACATTTATACCCATTTTGGTTAAAATAAGTAAAAATGCAACTATGATAACAACGATATATAAAATTTTAACAACTAAATTTAGCACTTCTTTTCTACTGCTTTTTTTGGCTAATTTGCTAATTATTATAATTCCGTAACCATTAATAATTTCAATAATAAGCCAAGAGTATAGAAGAATAAAAATTACTCCAAAGGCTTTATTAAATATCAGCGGAACAGGGCTTGGATAGTAAAAAATACTCAAACAAATATCAACGCCATAAGCTATCAATAAAACACCAAGTGGTTTTTTGATAAGATCAACAACTTGTGTTTTTATCTCTATGTTTTTTTCTTTATTTTTATTAAAGAGTGTAAAAACAAAATAGATGATATTTGCTAAAAATCGCCTTATTGAAAATAAAAGAACCATTATTAAAATAATTGGAATTATTTTTCCCAAATTTATAGCACTTGCTTCAAAAGGCGATAAGTCGTTAATATAATCAATTATAAATTTTAAATTTAATCCAACAAAAAGAGCATTTCCAGTTAATAAATTTGTATTTTTTGAAAGATAACTTAAAATTTCTTCATAAGTTTTTTTATTTGATATTAAATTTGAATATTTTTTATTAAGTGTAGCATTTTGATCATCTTTTATATTAAGCTCACTTATTTTATTTTTTATATTTGAAAAATCTTTAATTTGTAAATTTAAAAGTGTATCTTGGATAAGTTTTTTTATCTCACTTTCTTTTCTGCCATCTTTAAACATATATTCAAGCCTTAATAAAGATGAATAAAAGCTTTCCCCAATTTCTATAGCAGTAAGACTTAAATTAGCATCAAAATAATCAAATGAATTTTTTCTATTTTGGAGTTTTGATAATTTTTTGTTTAAATCTTTTTTATTTGTAAGATATGCTATTAAAGCAGCCTCATCAACTGTTTGATTTGTAATAGCAGATGGTATATGCAAAAGCAAACTCTCTTTTGTGCTTTGCAAACTAGAGACTTCATCAGCTGTTTTATTAGAATCATCAGAGGCTTTTAAAAGATCTATTTTTATGTTTATATCTTTTATCTCTTTAACTATATCACCCAAACTTTGCTTGTTAGAATCATCAGGTTTTTTTGGTGAATTTACCGCTTTTTCAGCTATGAGCTCAGCAACTGTAATTTCGTTTTCGCTCTTATTTGCCTCTTTTCCATCAGTTAAAAACTCAACAAGTCTTTCTTTTTCAGCGGTTTTATTTTCTTCTGAAATTTGCTCTGTGCTTTGTTTTATAATACCACTTAATACCGAGCTTTGCTTAACTTCTTCAGTTTTATTTGCTTCAGTTTGATTTGCTTCGGTCAAAACTTCATCAACTTTCGGCAAATCTGTATTTTTTGCCTGTAAGCCAAGTAAAAAAATACTAGTTATCAGCAAAAATTTCGTTATAAATTTTTTCATAATCACTTCCTTCGTTTAATAATTCAAAGTCCTTTGTTACCATATCATAACTAAACAAAGAACCAGTTTCTATAATATAATGCCAGCCATAAATTCTTATCTTTCCAAGCTTAACGCCCTCTTTTACACCTGGATAAGTTAAAAGGTTGTCAATTGAGTTTACTATATTTAATCTCTCAACAAACCATGCTTTTTTCTTCAAATTGCTAAGTCCTAACGCCTCAACTTGAGCTTTAACGTTGTCCAAAGACTTAAGCCAAGTTTTAACATTTGGTGTTTTATCAAATTTACTCTCATCGTAGTAAAGTGCCGCACAACCACCACAATTACTATGTCCACAAATAATAATATCTTTTATGTTTAAAATATACAAAGCATACTCAATGGCTGAAGTTGTGGCTAAAAACTCATCACTAACCCTATATTTTGGTATGATATTTGCTATATTTCTTATAACAAACATCTCACCTGGTTTTGTATTTGTTATAAGATTTGGCACAACTCTTGAGTCAGAACATCCAATAAAAAGTGTATGTGGAGTTTGGCTATCTTTTAAAGTTTTAAAAAGTTCAGCATTTTCCTTAAAGTACTTCTCCATAAACTCTATTCCGCCTTTTACCACATTTGAATTTTCCAAATTATCCAAAATTTTTTCCTTAAATAAAGATTTTTGTTATTCTACCTTAAATTTAAAAACAGATATAAAATTTAAACTTACTTTTATATAATAAATTTAAATTTAGATTTTATTTACTGAGTTTTTGATAAAATCAATATAAAAATTAAAAAGGAGAAAATATGAGTTTATACGATAGAGATTATGTACAAGATTCTCAAAGTATAGAGCATTCACTCGAGCAAGGTTCGGAATTAAGTACTTTTATAAAAGATACTTATAAACTAATTGCAGCTTCATTAATTGCAGCTGTTGCAGGAGCGTTTGTAGGGATGAATGCAGGAATTCCAAGAAGTCCTATGCTTTCAATTTTATTTTTAGCAGTTGAGCTTATTATGCTTTTTGGTATGAGTTTTGCTGATAAAAGAGGCATGAGAGGACTTGCTCTTGGATTGCTTTTTGCTTTTACTTTTGTTACAGGACTTTTTTTAGGACCTGTTTTAAGCATGTATGTTGGAGCTGGTGCAGGACATATAGTCACACAAGCTTTTGTTATGACAGCAGTTGCTTTTGGCGGACTTACACTTTATGCTATAAATGCAAAAGCTGATTTTAGTTCTTGGTCAAAGCCACTATTTTTTGTGCTTTTAGGCGTGATAGTTGCTGGACTTTTAAATCTATTTTTATTTAGAAGTACAATGCTTTCACTTGGAATTTCATCAGTAAGTGCGATTTTATTTAGTATGTACATACTTTTTGATACACAAAATATCATAAGAGGAAGATATGATTCTCCTATTATGGCAGCTGTTGGTATGTATCTAAACATATTAAATTTATTTATTTCACTTTTAAATATTTTAGGAATTTTAAATAGAGACTAAAATTTATCGCATAATTGATGCGAATTTAAACCGCTTTAAAGAAGGTATCAGAGTTGTTGAAGATATACAAAGATATATCTTTGATGATAAAGAGCTTTCTTTAAAGCTTAAAAACTTACGACATTTAGGAAATTTAAAGAGTTTAGAACTGCAAATAAATTGTCTAAATTCCCGCGATGCAAATCTCGATGTGCTTAAAAAATCAATAAATTTAGAACTCCAAAGAAAAGATTTAAACTCCGTTTTAACTGCGAATTTAAAACGCTCACAAGAAAGTGCAAGAGTTTTAGAAGAAATTTTTAAACTTATTGATTTAGAAAATTCACAAGTTTTTAAAAATGCAAGATATGAGCTTTATAATCTAGAAAAAGAAATTTTAACTAAGTTTTTAGAGAGCTCAAAAATTGGAGATAACCCTATAAAATGAGTATTTTACTTGAAAATGTTAAAATAGAAAAAAGCTGGAAAGATGCACTAAAAGATGAGTTTTTATCACCATATTTTGAAAATTTAAAAGCAAATTTAATTATTTCAAAAAAACAAGCTACTGTTTTTCCACCATCAAATTTGATATTTAACGCGTTTAATCTAACACCATTTGATAAGGTAAAAGTTGTTATTTTAGGACAAGACCCGTATCACGGAGACAATCAAGCAATGGGGCTTAGCTTTTCAGTTCCAAAAGGTGTAAAAATTCCACCAAGCCTAATTAATATTTATAAAGAAATTTATGATGATTTGGGTATAAATGAACCAAATAGTGGAGATTTAACATATTGGGCAAAGCAAGGAATTTTACTTTTAAATGCGAGTTTAAGTGTTGAAAAAGGTAAGCCAAACTCACATAAAGACTTTGGTTGGCATCTATTTAGTGATGCCGTGATAAAGAAAATAAGTGATGAAAAAAAAGGAGTTATTTTTTTGTTATGGGGTAATTTTGCTAAAAATAAAACAAATTTAATTGATCAAAATAAACATTTTATTCTAACAGCCCCACACCCAAGCCCTTTAGCAAGAGGTGGTTTTTTTGGCTGCAAACATTTTTCAAAAACAAATGAAATTTTAAAAAAGCTTGGAAAAAACCCGATTGATTGGGATTTAAATAATTTTTAAAACCATATAAAAGTAAAGATTTAGTTTTAAGTATAAAATTATTTTAAATATCAATAAATTTACTCAAAATTTTTAATGACCACAATTTTATTTCTCCTTTATTATCATCCAATTTTTTATTTGAAAATAAGACCATATCTAGAGAACTACTAAAATACTAATGACAAATTTTGATACAGATATCAATACTTGTCAAATTTGTTTATTTCTATCAATCCCTCTTTTTCCATATATTCATCGACTTTTTCAGGATCTATTTCTCCTGCACGATACCAAGAATAAATCTCTTTTAAGGCAAGATGTCCAAATCTCACCCAAGCTATAAAATTTGTCCTTAATAAAAAATTCACTAAATTTCCACCACTTCTTACGCCTGCATCAACCCCATCCAATAAACATAGCGTTCCATGACTTACTAAAAGCATTCGTCTAAGTTCAGGGCTGCTTGTAACTATGCAATCTTTCGGATCTTTATTGTGATAAAATACAGCCTTTATAGCATACATCACCCTTGTAAGAAGCTCTGTTATTAAAACAGGTATTGACATAGCTATGCCATGTCTAAAATCATATCCATCTTCAAAGACCTTAGCGCATATTACAGCAAAAGTTTGTTGATGTTTTTCACCAAATCTACCAAAATTTAGCAGTTGAGTTAGCTCATAAAATGGTATTGGTATCCCGCTTCCTCTACCACTAGCTCCAGATGAACCAGTCCAGTCAGACATGAGATGACAAAACCAATTGCAAAATCCACAAAAAATCTTAGCTATAAAATTGTTTCCTTTAAGTTCAAAAGTTTCTGTATCTATAGTGATAAGCTGACCATTGCTAACAAATGTTGATGTGCTTGTAAATTGATTTAAGATAGAAAAAAACAGGCCTATTATATCTGGTGCATGACCTAAGCTCTTTAAATGATGGTTTGATGGTGATAAATTTTTTACTATACCACCTGTTCCATTTTTACCATTTGTGGTTGCTTGATCATAATTTATCTTATAGTGATCTTCTAAATATCCTATGGCACTGTTTAATACATTTTTGTTGTTGTCTTCTGCTTTTTGTCTATCCCAACCAAGTATCTCTGCAAATTTCATAGTTATTTTATTGGCTTGATTATCTACAAAATTTCCTAGTTTGCTCTCATTCGGTACACCAACAAATAAAATGTCTATTAATCCACCAACAGCCCCACAAGCCACAGCTATCATATAGTCATATTTATCACAATTGGCTTTTTTATATGTAAAATCCTCTTTTATCCTTTTTTGAAGCTCAAGAAGCTGAGAATTTGACATTAAATTTCTAAATGGATCATCTTTTAAATTTATTTTATTTTTTTTTACATACTCTTCTACTGATTTTACATACTCCGACCAAGAGATATTTTTATTAAAGTCAATTTGTTCGATAGTATCAATAAATTCAATATCATTTTTATTTATACTCTCATCTAGAGTTGATAATTCAAAATTTTGTGAATAAATTTCTAAGTCTTTTGTGCTATTTGTTATATTTTGCATTTGTAACAATAGCTCATCAAGAGTATCGCTATCTTGCTTTTGAGACAAACTTAATTTATTGGATGCCGTATTTAGCTCGACCACCTTTTTCAAAGCCTTATCGAGCTGATGTTTTTGAACTATTACAGATTTTGCTTCATCTTCAAAATATTTTTTACTCATTTTTAAAAGACTGCTTTACTCTATTTGAAATATTGCTAAATCCATCTTGCACTTTACTTTTTATTACAGAACTCACTTCAAAATATCCAATCTCTTCAAATATCTCACCCATCTCCTCTAAAACAGCTGTATCTATTTCATCTTTGAGTTTATATTGTGTTTCTTCATCTTGCTCAATCTTGTCGTAGTTTTTTATAATAAAATCAAACAATCTATCTTTGTGTATAGAATTACTTGTGATATTTTTTAATCTTACTATATCTAAAATATCAGGGCATTTAAGCCTATTTTTACTGTTTTGAAAAGAGTCTTGCTTATCAGTCATTATTTTTGCAGCACCAACAAAACTAGAAATCATTTGCTTAAGCTTTTGTATTTTTTCATTATTTTCTTTTTGGTCTAATACTGCATTATTAATTCTTAATACCAAATCATTTATCGTATCTATTACATTATAAATACTTTTTTGAGTTTGCTTTATGGCTTCTTGAAGCATAAGCTCTCTATATTTATATTTGCTTAATTCATTGGCACCGGTTAAACGCTTTACTCCTTGATATGTTCCAACTCCAATCAAAGCCACAACTCCAATTCCAGTTGCCATAGAAGATAGTCCAAGAACGCCACCCATACCAAGAGTCGCCAATCCGGATGTAATTCCAGTAGCACCAAGCCCGACAACAGAGCCAGATATATAAAGCGCGCCAAGAGGAACACCGACACTTGAGGCTTTTGCACCAAGATCTTTTATTAAGGATTTAACTGTTTCATCATCGAAATTTTTATTAAGTATACTGTAGTCCTCTTTAACCGCTCGAAAGGCTAAATTTATATCCTCATCATTTAAATCAAAAAATGCTTTATTTTTTTCTATGCTATTAATATCAGACAGAGTAACTTTATCCATATCTTTAGCATTAACATTTGCAAAATATGTGCTTATGCTATCTTTTACAATAGAAATCATAATTGACTTATATGCTGATGATGTAGAATTTTGTTTTATTATTTCTATAAGTTCTTGTAAATTTACAATATTTTCTTTATTGATTGTAGACATATATTCCATAATTATAAATTTGCTATCTTTATCAAGTCCAATTTTATCCATTAAAAGAAATACTTCAGCAAATTTTTTAGAATTAAACCCATCGTCGTTTAAAAATGCCATATTAACAACTATTTTGACATATGCTAATTTTAATTCATCTGACATATCCGTTACTGGAACTAATTGATTTTCATCTTGATAAGAGCCTATTTTTATAATCTGACTTATAAACTCTGATAAAAATTCGACATCACAATAAGAATTGCCACGCATATTAAAAACTTTATCATTTTGTAAAGAAATTTCCACATACTCACTATCTAGTTGTTCATTGCCATTTTTATCATATTTCATCTTTTTCTCATACTTTGCACTAACAATATCTTCATATAAAAAGACTACTGGCTTTTCGAATGCTTCTTTATAAAAAATTTTAGTGCCTGTAAAGACAAAGCCCTCACCAAAATTGCCAGTCAATGAGCTATCAACAGCAGCTACTATAAAGTTATAATCTTCTTTATCTATTTTAAAAACATTGGCCGCCTTATCCAAAACTTCTGAATTTATTGGCGTAATAAAAATTTTACAAGAAGATAGAGTTTCTATTTTTGCTGTTATTTTGCCAAATATACCTGATTTTTTCTCTTCATTGGACGATTGTTTTTTTAAATAGTTTTTATCTATTTTTTGCACGTTTTTTATGATATAGGTATTAACTGTTTCCATTTTGTTTCCTTAGTGTTGAGTTGCTCTTTTACAAATTATACAACTTTTTATCTTCAGTAGCTAACTCAAAAGGTTAAAAATAAATTTATAATTAAGCTCTTTTGAGTTTAGCATAATTTTTTATTTTTAATCAATTTTTAAAAAGCTCGATAAAGACACCGTTCAAGCTTGGCCTGTTATTTTTTTTCAAATTGAAGTTCTAGCTTCATTCCATAATTTGTAGCTAACATTTCAAAATACTCCTCTGTTACTTTTGCTGAAAGTTCAAGCATTTTTGGCTCATAACTATCTAAAATTTTATCCAATCTTTTTGTCATCTCTTTTTCAACATCAAGTATATCACCATTTTCTTCATCTTTAGGAACATAATTTTTATTTTTAGTTTTTAAATCCGAAATTTGTCTGTCAAATGAAATTCTCTCAGGTGCTGGTAAAGAAACATTTAATACTCTATTGCCATTCATATCGCTACTAACATGCATTTTTATCTTCTCTATAGGATATCCATAAAACACGCTCGCGTCGTCAATTCTTACATAAAAATCCTCTAATCCAATCAAATTTTTCCAATTTTTGCTCTTATTTGTAAAATCTATGCCATAAAGCACTTCCAAATTTGATAGATAACCAACATCTTTTGATACTTGTGTTTTTATCTCTTGTGTTAAAATTTCATTTTTTTTCTCATCACTTTTAAAACAACCAGTTAAAAATATCATCATAAATATAAATAAAATCAGTTTTTTCATAATTTCTCCTTAATTGTCCATACCGCAATAGCCACTTAAAAACACCATAAGCATTTTTTGACTATTTTCAAATAATTTAGTACTATATTTATCATTAATATATGTAGCTATCTCTTTTTTAGCCATCGTACTTCCATTTTTATCAACCCTATCAAAGAGATCACACTCTTGTTGGGTGTATGAACCATAAATTTCTGAGGATATTGAGTTTACAGATACTTGAGTAGGTAATGGCAAGGCAGTTGCATCTTTTTGTTTACAAATAATATCTTTATTTGCTTTATAAATTTCAAATATATCTTTGTACCCCAAACCAACCTCGTATCTTCTAAGGCAATATCCAGAAGCAAGATCTGGATTTTTATTGAAAAAATCACTTTTTTCTTTTATGCTATTTGGAGCATAATCGAGTAATGAAGTCTTTTCCTTAAAATTAATTATTGGCACATAGGCAAAAGATGTAAAAAGAGTATCTATTCTTTTATAACCTTTCATATTTACATTCATAGTAGTTACACCTTTTTGTTTAAAAAAACCATCTAAAAAACTAAAAGAGGCGATTTTATAAAAGCCAAAGAAGAAAAATCCAATAATTAAAATTGCCAAAATAAGATGCCTTTCAACAAATTTCAAAATCACAGCAATAAATTTAGTAAAAATACCTGTAACTGTTTTAACTACACCATTTAATTTTACTTTATTTTCGCTATTGTTTTGCGACTCTTTTTCATTTAAATTTTCTTTATCCATAAAAAACCTTTCTTAAAAAATTTATTAACTACCATTTCAGATAGTCGCACTAAAATAATTGAAATTAGATATTTAATATCTATTAGAAATTCTATTTTGCAACAGTCATGCTAATAAAATCAAATTCCAATAAAACCTACCCTACATACAGCATAAAATGGATATTTCACCAACAAATTAGATATATAAATGCCATATATTTTTATTCCATAAATTAACTTTTATAAAATATTTATATTTAATAAAATTATTTTCTTCTCCTTTTTTAAATAATTTTTTATATTTTTTAATAACTCGTCTTTTAAATAAAGTGGTTCTAAAATGCTAATATGTGGTATCCAATAGCTTATAATTCCCAAAATATCCGGTATAAAACTAGCCTTTGTCTCGATGATGATATCTCCATCTTCAAGCTCTTTGATTATTTGTTGATTTGGAAAAATAGCTCTTCTTGTTATAAATTCTTTTATTTGCTTATCAACTTTTAGTCTTATATTTACTGGGTTTGTTGAGATAAAAGTTTGGTGATTGTCCTCAATAAATTTTGTTATTTTTGCATTTTTATTAAAATTTTTAGAGATTTGTAAATTTGAGATTTTTCCTAGTGAGAAATTTTTTATAATATCACCGTCAGTTGCTATAAGATACCAAATACCGTTTAAATTTATAAGTTTATATGGATTGACATCTCTATTTTTGTTATTATATGTGAAATTTAATATTTGATTGTCTACAATAGCGTTTTGAATTTTATCAAAAAAGTTTTTATCTATTTTTTCATAATTAAAACCCTTTACAAAATTATCCTCGTTTAAGTTGTCAATGCTTGGATAAAGTCCAAAAACACCACTTTTTTTACTAAAATTTATAAAGTCATAGTTTTTTAAATTTGAATTATCTGATAAAAAATATTTGCCATTTTTACAGACGATAGGAAGATGAATAAGCCTTTTATTTAAATCTGTTCTAATGGTTCTAGTTGTGACATTAAACTCATCTGCAAGCTCATTTACATCAAGTTTTTCGCCACACAACAAAAGAGTGATAATCCTAGCAAGACGTATGCCAAGCTTATCATAATCACTTTTTAGGAGACCCCCCCCCAACATCTTTTTTGAGTTTAACTATCATTTTCCATCTTTAGAATAAATTTTCAATAATTATATCAAAACATATTGAAAAGATGCTTCATTTTTAAATTTAAATGTAAGATTAATATATTTTAAAATTATGCTGTGGCAATTTTATCTTCGCCAACCTTTAAATCGTTATCATACTCCATAACTCTTAGTTTTTTACTTGATTTTACTTTTGCATCATCTCTAAATGCAGCTCTTACTTTATCCATGCCAGTATAAAACTCTTTCATTAAAACCATTGCAAGATAACTTCCAAACTCAGTTGGTTTTAAGACTCCGTTTTCTTCATAAATAGCATTTACAAGTTTTAATAAATTTATTTCTAAAAATAGTTCTTTTTTAAGGTTTGTTTCATTTTGAGCATTAAAGTTAGCGATATCAACACTTCCATCAAAGAGTTTTGTCAAAAATACATATTGGATTTTTTCTTTTTTATTAAAATCACAAACAGCAATAACGGGACTTTTTTTAGATTTTATTCTATTAGAATACTCCTGTAAATTAAAAGCATTTACCAAAAGTCTGCCATTTAAAAAGCTAAATGCTCCACTTCCAACACCAACATACTCAGCATTTGAGCCAACATATTCATCAACAAAATTTGAACTTTGTTTAGAAAATGCCCAAGCATTACTTGCATGATAGTGCTTAAACTCTTCTTTTATAATTTTGTAAAATTCCCACTCCCTATCATCATCACTAACTCCTAAAGTCTTAGCAATCGCCTCTCTTGTGATAGGAGATTTCATTAATGGATAAAATGTAATTTGTTGTGGAGCAAGTTTTTTAGCTATATTTATATCACTTAAAAGTTGTTCTTTTGTTTGAAATGGAAAATTAAATATTAAATCCAAACTTAAAGTTGGAAGAACATCAATCGCATGGCTTAATTTTTCTATTAAAATATCTTGTGATCCAAATTTATTATATCTTGAAACTTTTTTTAATATATCATTATCAAAACTTTGAACCCCGACACTTAGCCTATCAATATAACCTTTAAATCTTTCTAAAGTTTTTGGCTCAATGTGGTTTGGATCACTTTCTGATGAAATCTCTTCTATGCTAAAAAGTTTTTTTGCTAAATCTAGCGTTTTTAAAAGCTCATCTTCATCTATTAAGGTAGTTCCGCCACCCACATACATCGAAGTAAAATCATAACCAGCTTCTTTTATTTGTTTTAGTTCTTCTCTTAAATTTACAAAATAATCTTTGCATAAATTTGCGTCAAATTTATATTTATGAAATGAACAATATGGACAAAAAACGTGACAAAATGGCACATGTGCATAAAGCATATATTTTTTATCTTTGCTTGGAATTTTTTCTATATTTTCATTTGTAATGTCTATATTTAGACTTTTATAAAGAGCTTTTTGCATCTTATTGTGTGCATAATTTACAGCTTTTTCCTGCGCAAAATTTAATAACATTTCTTAAAGTCCTCTTGATAATATAATTAATTTAATTTGTTAAGTTTAGCATAATAAAATTAAGGTTTTATTAACAAATAACGATAGATAAAACAAATTTATCTATCTATTTTTTAAAAAATTTTCTATATTTAAAGATATTTTTTTAATAAGCAAATCCCTAGCCGTTTTACTTCCCCATGCAACATGTGGAGTTATCAAAACATTATTTTTATTTCTCACATTTAAAAGTGGATGATTTTTTATCATCGGTTCAACTTCAAGCACATCCAAAATAGCTTTTATATCTTTTTCATCAACAGCCTTAGCAAGGGCTTTTTCATCAACTATTCCACCTCTTCCAAAGTTCATTAAAACAGCACCATTTTTCATTTTATTAAGCTCGTTTTCGCCAATTAGATTTTTTGTATTTTCATTAAGCGGAGCGTGGATTGATATAATATCAAAGTTTTTAAGCATTTCATCTAGTGAAATACTCTTAAACTCATCATTTTTATTTTTGCCACTTGTTGAGTAGTATGCAACTTCTGCACCAAAGCTTTTTGCTATTCTTGCAACGCCTTGACCAATTTCTCCAAGACCGATGATTCCAAATTTTTTACCATAAATTTCAACTATTGGCTTATCTAAATTTGTAAAAATTTCACTTTTTGCCCATTTTTCACTTTTTACATAATCACTATAAAAAATTGTGTTGTTTAAAAGTGTGAATAAACTTGCAAAAGTTTGTTGAATAACGCTATTTGTTGAGTATCCTGCAACATTTTTTACCTCTATTTTAAGCTCTTTTGCGGCTTTTAAATCGACATTATTCATCCCAGTTGCACTTATGCAAATCAACTTTAAATTTGTTTTTTGCATAATCTCTTTTGTTATTAAAACCTTATTTACTATCACAATATCAACATCTTTTAATCTCTCAATTACCAAATTAGGGTCTAAATTTGAAGTATTATCATAACTTTTAAATTCACCAAATTTATTAAATATACTTAAATCAATATCACCCAAAGTAAGAGCATCCAAACAAACTATTTTCATTTCTTAATCCTTTATATAATGCCCTACGAATTTGGCAAAATTTCCTAAAATTTCCCCGCCTTTTCTATATCCTAAAGCACATCCCTCGTAAGCAAAAAATACTCCTGCTTGATATGAATTTCCATCTTTGTCTTTATTAAACTCATAAAACTCTTGATAAATTTGTTTTTGATCTGCGTAATCGCCACTTTCTTCTAGGATTTTTTTACCGTCTTCATCAAAAATAGCAACATTTGCACCTTCTCTTCCTAGAACTGGTTTTCTTACCATTTTTTTTCCTATTAAAGGCTCATTTGAAGCCTCAAGCAAAAGTGGATGATTTGGGTATAAATCCCATAAAATTTTCAAAATTCCTTTTGTTTGAAATAGTAAAGTATAAGCTGGATTTAGAATAATAGCTTTTTGATTTTTTATAATATTTTTTAAAATTATTGCAAGCTCACCCTCATCAATTGCAATATTTTCCCATGGAATTAGCTTAAACCAAAACTCATAGTTAACATCGTTATAAAAAATGCCATCTTCATCGTTAAACTCAACCTCATCAACATAGGCAAACTCAGTTTCATAGCCTGCTTCTTTTGCGCAAAGTTCTAAAAATCTAGTCGTAATTTCATCCTCAATGTTTCCGGCAACGCTACTAAATAATATTTTCCAACCATCATAATAATCATCAAATTTAGAAGTATCTTCACTTAAAGTTACAAGGCGTTTAAAATTCTCTTTCAAAGCTTCAAAAACATCATTAAATTGTGAACTTTCATCCATATTATTTTCTTTTAGCATAGCCCATTGAATAATTGCTGTTTCAAACAAAGCAGTTGGCGTATCAGCATTAAACTCAATTAGTTTTATAGGTTTTCCATCAAGCCCACCAGCTAAGTCAAATCGTCCATAAAGGTGCCAATGAACATCATTTTCCCAACTATCTTTTATTATATCAACTAAGTTATATGGAATTCCAACTTCATGAAAAAGATTATTATCTATTATATGTTGTGCAGCATTTATAAACATATCATAAAGTTCATTTGCCGCTTCATAATAGGCATTTGCTTCATTTTGACTAACTTCAACTAGCTCATCGGCTAAATATGGAGTTTTATCCTCATCAGTGTGCCAAGAAAAGCCCAAACTTTCTAAATATTCATCACTTAAAGGTTTAATTTTTTTTAAATTTATCATTTTATTCCCTGTTTTGCTGTTTAAATTTATTTTGTATTTTTTAAAAATTAGCTTGCGGCTGATTTTTGCTTTGAACCTCCACCAAAAAAACCACTTTTTCCGCTTGTTCTTTTACTTGAAGCACCTGTTTTTTTAGCATTATTAAAACTATTTACACTTCTTTGGTAAGCAGATGGATTTTTATAAGCGTTTTGTCTTTGATTTTGATAAGCTGGATTATTAAAAAGCTTACTTCCTATCCAACTTCCTATCATGGCACCTGCAACACTTGTTAATAAAACTTCCCCAAGTCCCATTCCGCCACTACTAATTTGAGCGTTTGGATTGGTTAAATTTGAAGTTCCATTTTCTATTTTTTGGTTTTCAGCTCTTATTAATGCATCCATTTCTTCTTTTGTTAGAACTTTTTCTGTTCCATCGAGTTGCTTTAAAATAATTCTTGTCTCAGCACTTGGAAATTCCTCTAAAATTTTATATTTTCCAGGAGCTGTTTCTTCAATAACAACAAACGCACCTTGCTGAGATTGTTGTTCTTTTACAGTGCCATTATCACAACCTGCAAGTCCACCAGCCAAAACTAACCCTAAACCACCAACTAAACTATAAGCCGCTATTTTTTTTACTTTATTAAATTTCTTTTTCATTTATTTACCTTTGTATTGAATTTATATCAAAATTTAAGTTTATATAGAGCATTCCAGCTTCTATTTTTATGTTTTCGTTTTCATACGCATTATCAACTAAGTATTTTTTAAGTTCTTTTCTCTCTTTTTTCTTCATATTTTGAGCATCTAAAAACTCTCTTAAAGAAACCCAAGTTTTATTTTTTTCTTTTTTATTTTTATCTTCTACTTTGAGTTCATCTTTTGCTTTAGTCTGTGCAAGGCTTTCTTTTATAATCTCTTTTTTTAACTCAATTGCTTCGGTACTTGCTTCAACATCAATTGGCTCCTTTGCCAAAAAAGGTTTTTCAAGAAGCGTTAAAAAATATTTAAGCTTTTCATCTCTTTCTTTATAGATTGATTTTATTTCATCTTTAGTACTTATTAAAAGTTCTTCTTTTTCTCTAAAAAGTTTTTCTTTATCCTCTTGCAAAGCCCTATTTTTAAGTTTTAAATATTCAATTTCACTTTTTAAATACTCTATAAAATCACTATTTTTTTGAACTTTTTCCCTTAAAGGAGTTTGTTTTTCATCTAAGATTACATATTTCACGCCATCTTCTTCAAAACTTTTTATTGTATTTCTTCTTATTCTATTATAAATGGCTTCTTTTGAAATTCCAAGCTTTGAAGCCGCATCAGCAATAGAAAGTTTTTGCATATTACTAACCTTAATTAATAGTTTTGTTAGTTATTATCTCAAATTTAGGCTAAAAATCTTATAAAATGAAGTATATTTAAATTTTTGCACTAACTAACAAATCGCTAGTTAGTGCTTTTTGGGCTTAGAGTCTTGACTCATAGCGTCTTAGCATATAAAGTCTTTTTAGCATTTTTTTGCGAGCTGAAATTTTTTGTTTTTTACGAATTTCAGTATTTGGTTCAAAAAATCTTCTAGCTCTTGATTCAGTAACGATTAAGTTTCTGTCAGTTTGCTTCTTAAACTTTCTATACGCTTCGTCAAAAGACTCGTTTGGATGCACTTTAATACCAGGCAATCCAACCACCACCTTTCATAAAAATTTGAACCTAAATTATACTTAAAAAAAGTTAAATTTACAAATTTAATTTTCTTATAACTTAAATGATAGTAAAATGGTAAATAAATTTTATAAATTTAAAACAAATTTATTATTATCAAGGAGTTTTAAAATGCCTAATGAGTTGAATTTTCAAACAAATTACACAAAAAAAAGGTATTTTGTTTTTTCTTTTATCGCACTAATTGCTTTAATATTGCCCTTTATTAGAATTGGCGGAAATCACTTTTTTTTACTAAGTTTTGATAAAAAAGAGCTTCATCTTTTATTTTCAGTCTTTTCAACCCAAGAGCTTTTTTTAATGCCTTTTATTTTAATAATGGCATTTTTAGGTGTATTTTTTATAACAACTTTAGGCGGTAGAATTTGGTGCGGATGGGCTTGTCCTCAAACTAGTTTTAGAGCTTTTTATAGAGATTTTATCTGCACAAAACTTCTTAAAATAAGAAAAAATATAAAAAATAAACAAGTAAATCCAAGTGATCAGTTTGGAAAAAAATTACTTGCTAAACTTATTTGGGCATGTTTAACTTTATTAATGGCTTCAAATTTTATGTGGTTTTTTATCCCACCAGAAGATTTTTTTAAGTATTTAGCAAATCCAAGTGATCATCTTTTGATGATTGGTATAGTTTTAGGAATTGCTCTATTTATTTTTACCGATATTGTTTTTATAGCTGAAAATTTCTGTATTTATATCTGTCCTTACGCAAGAGTTCAATCAGTTATGTTTGATGAAAACACATTTCAAGTTATTTATGATGAAAAAAGAGGCGGTAAAATTTATGATGACAAACATAATAAAATAAATGATCGCCCAACTGGTGAAAACGATGAATGCATCGGATGTTTAGCCTGTGTAAAAGTGTGTCCAACTCATATAGACATAAGACGAGGAATGCAACTTGAGTGTATAAACTGCCTAGAGTGTGCTGATGCCTGTAGCAGTATTATGGCAAGAAAAAACAGACCTTCTCTTGTTAGATGGACAAGTGAATATGCGCTAAATAATGGTAAAACTAAAATTTTAAGATTTAGAACTGTTGCTTATATGGTTGCTTTGTCTATTGCATTTGTGGCTCTTTTAATAGTTGGATCAAAAAGAGAAACTATGCTTTTAAACATCAATAGAGATAGTAGCTTTTATAATTTAAAGGTTGAAAACAGCCAAGTTGTTATTGAAAATAACTATATATTTTTAATAGAAAATACAGATAAGGTAGCTCATGAGTTTTATTTCGAAACAAACAATGAGAAAATAAGTGTTAAAAAGCCTAAAAAACCTGTAAAAATTGATGCAAGAAAAAAAGATAAAATAATTGTGACTTTAGAGGCAAATGAAGGTGCTTTTAAAAAAAGCAATGTTGATATAACTATTCCTTTGGTAATTAATGCTTATGCAACTGATAACAAAGAAAATATAAACGTTAAAAGAGATACTATTTTTGTTTATCCAAAAAATAGCGTTATAGAAAATAAGCTAAAATAAAGGCTTTAAGTGGAATTTAATTTAGAAAACAAAAGAGCAAAAAATAGATGTGAGACCATTTTAGAAGATGCTCTTTATCTTTTTTTAAAAAAAGGGTATGCAAACACAAGTTTAAACGATATAGTGGAAAAAAGCGGTGGCTCACTTGCTACAATTTATAAATATTTTGAAAATAAAGAAGGTCTTTTTAAAGCAATTGTTTTAAAAGCAATTTCTAAATTTAAAGATGATCTTGAAAAAAATATAAGTGTTAGCTCAAATTTAAATCTTGAAGAGTTTTTATTTAAATTTAGTGAGCTTTACTTAACACTTATCTTAAGTCCAAAATCCATAGCACTACATAGACTTATTTTAAGTGAAGGCTTTAATATGGAAAATCACAACATAGGCAAACTTTTTGCCGATGAGTGTTCCAAATTTTTAAATGAGTATTTGATTGATTTCTTAAAATCCTGTAAAAAAACTGAAAATTTAAGCGTCGAAGATATAAGCAAGTTTGCAAATATCTACCTTTTTGCTATAAAAGAACCATTTTTTTATAGCTCACTAATAAATTCAAAAGAGGTAAAACTTACGCGAGCAGATAAAAAAGCACATATTGATAAAACTATAAAAATGCTCCTATATGGTTTTTTAAGTTAGTTTTGCTAGTAATTTTTAAAATAAATAGTGTAAATCCCCACAAAAATGAGAAAAAAGTTTTTACTTAAATGAGAAAATTAAGAGCTACATTTTTCTCATTTTAATGCGAAAAACTAAATATTTAAGT